>Ga0256407_10000121_pt1 | contig 194811 bp, 168 predicted proteins | sample RumenRJG_04DNA_FD_193489 | JGI IMG/M metagenome (GOLD analysis project Ga0256407, IMG submission 193489) | Bovine rumen microbial communities from Lethbridge, Alberta, Canada - RJG_04 | ecosystem: Host-associated > Mammals > Digestive system > Stomach > Rumen | place: Canada: Alberta...
ATTGGCCCTGTGTAACGGTTGATTAAATATGTGACGGATTTGCCTGTAAGCCTACGGACGGTTTCTGAAAGGTATTTTGGCGAAACATTCAAGCATTTTGCATAGTACGTCACGTCGCGGTGCGTCAAGGCGTCCCCGCGTTCAAGAATTTGGGTAAGATTCTTGACAACGGAGGCCGCACCTTGCGGGATGCCACTTTTGATGTCTTCTTCTAAATCCCTTCGCCTATGAGCTTCGAACAAGTCGTAATTCATTTGCAGGCTTGCCGCCCCCAGAGATTCCTTGTAATAAAAGTTTTCTTTGTCTTGAAGCCTATGGAAAATGTTCAAAAAATCAAGCCTAATGCGTGAGACTTCTCTTTTTTTTCCGTGAATGATAGGCTCGTTATGTAAGCTGTGCTCACCTTTAATTCCATAGTGATTTTCGGGGAGTTGCGAATTGATGAACCGCAAATCCCCAAGAACAAGCGAAACTTTCAGATGCTTGCCTGCCTTAACTTCTGTAATGCGTTCGATATGCGGGGCTATCACTATATCGTTTTTCTTGACTACATAAAGCGTTCCGTTGTATATGAATCCGCCTGTGCCATTTAAACACACCAAATGCAAACACCAATTTTTTAAATCGGGTCGGATGATGTCCGAAAAATTTTCGGAAAAAATGAATGGTGGTTGTTGTGAAAAACTAGAATTCTTTTGCAGCATAAATCAAATATAAAAATGATTTACGCAATATGTGAAACAATTCCAGTAAAAAGTGAAAGTTTTTGTTCAAAAACAAAGGTATAATTATAACTACAAATAAAAACGCAAAACAGCTAGCGAAAAATCGCGGAGAAATTATGTCTAAGACTTTGATTCTTTTCTATTCACGCCCGGGAGCAAACTATGTCTCTGGAAACATCGTAAACCTCGAAAAAGGGAACTGCCTTGTGGTGGCAGAAAAACTTGCCGCAACCCTTCGACAAACCCAAGGTGCAGATTCCGTGGATATGTTCCAAGTGAAGCCGCAAAAAGAGTATTCGTTGAATTACACCAAATGCACCGAAGAGGCTAAAGCGGAGCTCAAAGCGGATGCACGCCCCGCATACATAGGGGACATTGATGTTTCGCCTTACGACAACATTATCGTAGGCTACCCTATTTGGTGGGGGACATTTCCCATGCCGCTTTGGACGTTCCTTGAAAATCACGATTTTTCGGGAAAGAAGATTATCCCATTCAGCACGCACGAGGGAAGCGGCCTTGGACATAGCGTAAAAGACATCCAAAAGCTTTGTCCAAATGCAAACGTTATGGCTGGCATCGCAATTCACGGGAGTAGTGTCGCATATTGTGAAAGCGAAATCCAAAAAATTGTGGGAAGTATTTAACTGTTTTGTAGAGGCTTTATGAAAACATCCCTACTCTTTTGCTTTAATTCTTATATCAAACAAATTTGTTTTACCCTAGTTATTCTTGTTTTTTGGGGAGTATCAACCGCGGCACCAAAAGCTGCACACACAAAATCTATAGAAAAGGATGGTTCGCAAATGGTTCCTATGCTCAAACTTAATAATGGAATTTCAATGCCCCAATTCGGTTTGGGAACGTTTCAACAAGGTTCAAACGAAATCGCAAAAAATTCTGTTGCCGTTGCCCTAAAAAACGGATACAGACATTTTGATACAGCCCATGCATACAATGACGAAAGAGGCGTTGGAGAAGGTATCAAAGAAAGCAACATACCGAGGGAAGAAATTTGGATTACAAGTAAATTGTGGTATAATGATTATACCGGTGCAGATCCCGACAAAGCTATAGACGATATGCTTAAGCGATTAAATGTAGATTATATTGATTTGCTTTATATCCACCAACCTGTGGGGGATTTAAAAAGAGCGTGGAAAGCCATGGAAAAAGCTGTAAAAACTGGTAAAGCCAGAGCTCTTGGCATAAGTAACTTTGACTTTAGCGAGGAAGCGTGGAAAACCATTGTTGATTCTATGGAAATAAAACCTGCTGTGCTACAAATTGAGTGCCATCCCTACGCCCAACGCATTGAAATGCGGAAAAAGGCAGCAGCGGCCGGAATCCAGGTGGAGTGTTGGTACCCTCTTGGAGGGGCACAAAGCAATGGTGCTCTTTTCAAAGATAAAATGATTATGAATATCGCAAAGGCCCACAAAAAAACGCCTGCTCAAATAATTTTACGTTGGGAAATACAAGAGGGTTTATCAATAATCCCTGGCGCGACAAACCCCGACTACATCAAGGAGAACATCAATATTTTTGATTTCTCATTGAGCGACTCCGAAATGCAAGCCATGCGTTCCTTGAATAAAGAAGATAGATTTTATAAGACAAACTACGAACAGTTAAAAAAATTTGTAGAGAGCTGGCCGGTAACAGATTAAAACTTTGGATTAAATGATGAAAATAAAATTACTTTGTTTGTTAATTATGTTGTTTGCAGTAATTGTAGGTGCTAAGGAGAGTAAAATGCAAGTCCAAATTGAAATCGGAAATGATAAATACAACGCTTTTTTTTGAAAACAGCGGAATTGCCCAAGCGGTAGCAGCACTATTTCCAAAGTCAGTCAAAATGGAAGAGTATGCGGCAAACAATGAATATTATGCACGGCTCGATTCTAAAATTTCATCAAAGGTTTCAAAAGTAGACAAGATTTTCGCGGGCGATATTATGCTTTATAATAGTATCTCGCTCGTTATATTCTATGCAGATGCAGAACACACTTCGGGCTATGTTAAACTGGGGCATATTGAAAATCCTACAGGCTTAAAAAAGTCGCTCGGTGCAGCTGGCGGAAAAGTACGTTTTTCGCTTGCGAATGGAGCGGCAAAAACCGATGAGGTGACAGAACTCCAAAACCTTTACCGCGAAATGTGGAAAATCCTCATAGCAAAAGACGCTTCAGGCATAAAACGCACCCATGCAGAAAATTTTGTCTTAATGCACATGACGGGGAGTCGCATGAACCGTGCAGAATTTATTGCTGCCGTTCAAGACGGAACATTAAATTATTACACGGCTGATCACGACGAAATAAACGTGAAAATTGACGGAAACCATGCGACTCTTGTCGGGAAATCCCGCGTGAACGCAGCGGTTTATGGCGGTGGCCGCCATACTTGGCGTTTACAGCAAAATATGACTTTAGAAAAAATAAACGGCGTGTGGCTTTTTACGCATTCAAAAGCGAGTACATATTAAAGACTTTACGCAATTTGTGAAACAAATTAGGCAAAAAGTGAAAGTTTTTCATGATTTTGTAATGTATATTCGTGTAAAACAATAGGTGATTATATGGAACAGAATGAAACTAAAACTTACCCGCAAGGCTATGTTTATGAACTGATGGACAAAGGCGGCCCTACATTTGCAACAGAGCCGTATTTCAAGGAAGCAAGTGCCGAAATGATTCGTGCACGCACGCTTTGTGCACGTGCAAATGCAACGTTCCCAGACGACCCAAGTTATGTAAAATACCTGGAGGAATTATTCGGACGATCTTTAGAGGACATTCGCATTTTAACACCGTTTATTTGCGACTTTGGAAACCGCGTGAAATTCGGGAAGAACGTGTTCATCAATCATTCTGCTATTTTATCTGCAAGCGGTGGCATTGAGTTTGAAGACGGCGTATCCGTTGCACCAGGTTGCCGTATTGCTACAATCAACCACGATTTTAACGAACGCCACACGAAATACACCTACGGAAAAGTGACCATCAAAAAGAACGCATGGCTTGGCATGGGGGTAACTGTATGCCCGGGAGTGACCATTGGCGCGTATGCAGTAGTTGCGGCAGGTGCAGTGGTAACGCACGATGTTCCTGATTATGCGGTCGTTGGAGGCGTGCCAGCAAAGGTCATCAAAATGCAAAATCCAAGTGAGCAGAAGGAATTGTAAAATAGATTTTGAACCCTATATTTATATTTAACACTATGAAAAAACTTACCTTGATTCTTTTAACACTTCTTCTGGGAGTCTCCATGGCTGCAGAAAAGAAAATTCTGGTCGTTTACTATTCCCGCGCCGGCGAAAACTATTCCGTCGGGACAATCACCAAGGGCAACACCGAAATTGTTGCTGAGATGATCGCGAAAAAGACGGGCGGCACGCTCTTGCATGTGGAGCCCGCGAAGGAATACCCGAAGAAATACGACGACTGCATCAACGTGGCCAAGAAGGAACTTGCGCAGGATGCGCGTCCGGCCATCAAGCCGGTGAACGTGAACCCCGAGGACTTCGACGAGATTTATGTCGGCTACCCGGTGTGGTGGGGCGAGATGCCCATGCCGATGTTTACGTTCTTCGAGAAGTATAACCTGAAGGGCAAGACGATTCACCCGTTCGTGACGCACGAAGGCAGCGGGCTTTCGGGCGTACAGCGGCTCAAGAAGGTGACTGGCGCGAACGTGACGGCGGGACTCGCCATTTACGGACACGTGGCCCAGAACGAACGCGAAAAGGCCCAGAAAGAAGTCGACAAGTGGGTGAAGTAGGCTGATCGCGCCTCACCGTGTGAGGCGAACCTATGGTTTTCACTCTTCGGCGATATCAAGAAGAATTCCCCGCTCCTGAAAATGGCTTTCGCCATGGGAAAAAAGGTTTAACAACAAGGAGATAAATCATGAAATCCAGATTCTTAAGCGCGGCGTTTGCCGTGGTTTCCGCGTGCGCCCTAATGGCGTGCTGCCCCGAAAAAGAAAACAATGCCGCGCAAGGAACTGCGCCTGCCGCACAACAGACAAAGGAAGAAAATATGAACAAGCTCACGCTCACCGCCGAATGGGACAAGGTTTTCCCCAAGAGCGACAAGGTCGAACATTCCAAGGTCACTTTCAAGAACCACTTTGGCATTGAACTCGCTGCCGACATGTTCGTGCCCAAGGACACGAGCCTCAAGGTGAACGGCAAGTGGGCCGCCATTGCAGTCTCGGGCCCGTTCGGTGCCGTCAAGGAGCAGTCCAGCGGCCTTTACGCCCAGCAGATGGCGGAACGCGGATTCCTGACCGTCGCTTTCGACCCGAGTTTCACCGGCGAATCGGGCGGCGAGCCGCGCTACATGAACAGTCCGGACATCAACACCGAAGACTTCATGGCGTCTGTGGACTTCCTCTCTACCCGTGACGACGTTGATCCGGAACGCATCGGTATCATCGGCATTTGCGGCTGGGGTGGCATGGCGATTAACGCGGCCGCCATCGACACCCGCGTCAAGGCAACCGTGGCATCCACCATGTACGACATGAGCCGCTTCACCGCCAACGGATACTTCGACGCCGCGAACAACGCCGATGCCCGCAATGCTGCCCGCAAGGCTTTGATGGCGCAGCGCACCAAGGACTTCAAGAACGGCACATACGACCTCGCCGGCGGCGTGGTGGACTCGCTCCCGGATGACGCTCCCTACTTTGTCAAGGATTACTACGCCTACTACAAGACCCCGCGCGGCTACCACAAGCGCTCCCTCAACAGCAACAAGGGCAAGGCTGCATCGGCCGCCACATCGCTCATGAACACGAAACTCCTCGCATACGCCAATGAAATTGAAAACCCGGTGCTTATCATCCACGGCGAAAAGGCTCACAGCCGCTACTTTGGCGAAGGCGCGTTCAAAAAGATGACCGGCAAGAAGGTGAACGTTCCCGCAAAGCTCGACGCCGGCAAGAACTGGAGCAAGACTGTCGGCAACAAGGAAATCCTCGTCATCCCCGGAGCCTCCCACGTGGATCTCTACGACAACCTGAACGTCATCCCCTTCGAAAAGCTGAACGAATTCTTCAAGACGAACTTGAAGTAACTTGACTGATGTCATCCCCGCGTAGGCGGGCGGACAGCACTTAGCACTTTAGTGCTTAGTGCGCATGGCCACCAAGGTGGGGATCTCCTTTTTATTATTGAATTAAATTTTTCAGAGAGTTTTTATGAAAGTACGTATCCTATACATTGTCATTTTATTGCTGTTCGCAGCTTGCTCTTCTGACGCGGCGTCGTCTGTCAAACCGACGCAACCTGAAACCCAGACGCCAAAATCGTCTGCAAGCAAAACAGCCGACGCTGTGCCTGCAAGTTCATCGGCCCAAACGGAGGCTCCCGTGAAACTCAAAATCCATGTGAACGACACCACCTTCACGGCAACGCTCGAAGAAAATTCCTCGGCCGAGGCCTTCGCCGAATTCCTCGCGCAGGGCGACATGACGCTCGACATGCACGACTACGGCAGTTTCGAGAAGGTGGCCGATTTGCCGCGCAGTTTTCCGCGCAACGACAAGCAAATCGACACCGATGAAGGCGACATCATCCTTTACCAGGGCAATTCCATCACCATCTACTACGACAAGAATTCCTGGAACTTCACGCGCCTCGCCCGTATCGACAACGTGAACAAGAAACGCCTCCAGCAGATTCTTGGCAAAGGGAACGTGAAAGCGACATTCTCGGTGGAATAAACGTATATTTCCTTCGGGAAGACGATGACGCGTTTGCTGACGAAATTCAGAACACATTTTACGCTTGTGCTGTTCACGGCATTTGCAAGTTTCGCCCATGCCGAAACGCCTTCGATTGATTCGACAATTACGGATTCCGCAGCCATCGATACTGCGCCAAAGCTTTCCCCGTTCGATCACTTGGGCCATAACATGTTGCTGAGTGCGTTCGGCTGGCCGCTCGGATTCCACATGCTCGGCGGTGCGCTTACGTACAAGTTCTCGATGGAAAACAACGACTTGATGGTGGCCCGTTTTGCGGCCCGCCAGGACCAGCTCGCGTACGGCATCGCGTTCACTCCCGGCATGATGATGGGGACGTTCTTCCCGATTCTTGTTCCGGGATACATGTATTTTTTCAGCGACAACCGCGCGCTGAACAACACCGGTGCCGTCGCCGTGCAGGCCACCGCCGTGGCGTTCCTCTACAACAACATCCTCAAGGCGATTTCGGCTCGCGAGCACCCTGACGCGGAACTCAACAGCGGCGAGCGTTCCCGCGATTTCAAGTGGGGATTTTTTAGGCGCGGCGTCTTTTACGGCTGGCCATCGGGACATTCCATGACCAACGCGGCCATGGCCATGAGCATCGCAAGCTACAACCGCGACAAGCCTCTCGTCGTAGCGGGCTGCGCCCTGTATGCAGGCTACATCGCGACAAGCATGGTGCTCGGTGCAAAAGGGGAGGCCCACTGGTTCTCCGACGCCGTCGCGGGCACCCTGATGGGAGCCTCCATCGGCTGGTACATTGGCAGCGTGTTCTACAAGGAAAAAGTCGGCGAAAAGCAGACCCCGCCCAAGGTCACCATCGCCCCGCTATTCTACGACGACACCAAAGGCGCCGTGCTCAGCGTGAGAATATAAGTTTCCACTATGCGTTTCACGCATACTGAGCATGAAAATTAAGCATTTTGTGCATGCTCCGAAAAAATTTATATTATATGCGAAACATTTCGGAGTGGCAAAATGAAACTCAAATTTTTAACACTATTTTCAATCCTTGCGCTCACTGCGAGCGTGTTTGCGGAGAGTGCCATGAGCAACATTACGGTAAACCTGCGCTATACGGGTAAGAACGGGGCGGCAAAGAAGTTCGCCGAAGAGATGGTTTCTAGCGGGACGGTGGCGAAAATCCGTGCCGAGAAGGGCAACATCCGCTACGAATATTTCCAATCGCTGGACAATCCCGAAACCATCTTGTTGATTGACGCGTGGGAAAGCCAGGCAGCCATCGATGTGCACCATGCTTCGCCCATGATGAAGACGATTGCGAAACTCCGCGACAAGTACGACCTGAAAATGACTGTCGAACGCTACACGCCCGACAACACCATGCCCAAGACCGACGAAAAGTTCATCAGGAAATAAGTCGCGACAATGCAGCGCCCGCGCGCTATTTCATTAACTTCACCTTAAAAAATTCCACGTTCATTTCGCGGTCGGCGAGCGGCACAATCTTGCGGTCCTTGGGAATTTCGTAATCGAACTTCTGGTCCGAAACGAACGTCAACAGCGAAGACTGCTCGATAAGCTTTGAAATGCCCTTCACGCTGTCGTGCTTGATGAAGGTGGCATCGGGAATCTTTTTGCGCTTGACCTGCTCCCAGAAGCCTACGTTGCTGCGCTGGATGATTGTTTCTCCCTTGAGTTCCCGGAGTCGAATGGACTTGCGCTTGGCTAGCGGGTGCTTCTTGGGGAGCGCAATCGAGAGCCGTTCCTGCATGTATTTTTCGGCGCGGTATTTCTTTGCGCGTGGGGCCCTGAGCGTGATGCCGATATCCGCCGAGCCCTCGTTTAGCGCCTTCAGCACGCCTGCCTCGTTGTCGATAATTTCGTAAGTGACCTGCGCACCGGGGTATCTCTCCTGCAGTTCCTGCGCCATCCGCATGGCGGGGAGGATGGCCACCGACGCGATAGAGAACGTGCGCGTGGCCCCCTGCGGGCTTACCTTTTCCATCATCTCGCTTTGCAAATCCATGATGCGCTTCGCGTATTCGGCAACCGTGCGTCCCTTCTCGTTCAGCTCGATGCGGTTCTTTTTGCGCTCGAAGAGCGGAGCACCGATTTCGTCTTCCAGTTTTTTGAACGCGCGGCTCACCGCCGGCTGCGAAGTGTAGAGCTTGTCCGCAACGGCCGAAAGCGTCCCGTATTCCAGGAACCCGGCCAGCAATCGCAAAATGTAGGTCTCGACAAACATAAAAAGCCCCTTTTGGGGGAGAATATAATAATTCTGCTATGCGTTTCACGCATACTGGGCATAAAAATTACGCATTACGCGGCCGTTCTAGATTTATTTATATTATATTCAACCGGTTCAAAGGAATTTTTTACGAAAAAGGCGGATCCCATGAAAAAAATCACCTTGATTCTTTTATCACTTCTTCTAGGAGTCTCTATGGCAGCAGAAAAGAAAATCCTCGTCGTTTACTATTCCCGTGCCGATGAAAACTACACCGTCGGGAACATTTCCAAGGGCAATACTGAAATCATTGCCGAGATGATTGCGAAAAAGACGGGCGGCACGCTTTTGCATGTGGAACCCGCGAAGGAATACCCCAAGAAATACGACGACTGCATCAATGTGGCCAAGAAGGAACTTGCGCAGGACGCGCGCCCGGCCATCAAGCCGGTGAACGTGAACCCCGAAGAATTCGACGAAATTTACGTCGGTTACCCGGTGTGGTGGAGCGAGATGCCCATGCCCATGTTCACTTTCTTCGAGAAGTATAACCTGAAGGGCAAGACAATTCACCCGTTCGTGACTCACGAAGGCAGCGGCCTCTCGGGTGTGCAGCGCCTCAAGAAGGTGACCGGCGCGAACGTGACCCCCGGCCTTGCCATCTACGGACACGTGGCCCAGAACGAACGCGACAAAGCCCAGAAAGAAGTCGATAAGTGGGTGAAGTAGGCTGATTGCGCCTTATGGGCGGAATGTTTTAGAAAGATTGCCAGGAAACTCTTGGCAGTCTTTTCTTTTTAGGGGAATCAATCCCCTTGGCGAGCTTCACTATGCGTTTTGCGCATACTGAGCATGAAAAAATGGTATTTTGCGGGGTTTGCGCATTTATTTATATTAAAGGCGTAGATAGAAAAGGAACAAACCATGAAACTAGGGACGATTATGACGATGCTTGGTATGGGTGCGGTGCTTGCCGCATGTGACTGCTGCCCGCAGGGCGAGGCGAAGGCGCTTTCGCAGGACAAGGAACTGCGTGCCGTGATGGACAACTTCACGCAGAACGAGGTTCCGGCGGCGACCCCGCTTGTGGAAAAGCGCGAGGTGGAGTTGATCCGCCTGGTGTCGCTTGTGACGCAGCAGTCGGGCGCTCTTTTGCAAGAAGAAGTGGCGACGGCGCTTGCGCAGGGGCTTGCTCCCGAAGAAATTCTCGAGGCGATTTACCAGTGTGCCCCCTACACCGGGTTCCCGCGGACGGTGGATGCGGTTGAAATTGCCCGCGGCGTGTTCAAGGCGAAGAACGTGAAGGTGGACGAAAGCCGTGCGACGGTGACGGCGCAGTCCCGCTTGGAGGCGGGTGCCGACGCGCAGGGAACGCTGTTCGGCCAGACTTTCCGCGACATGGCGAAAAACGGAAAGGACGGGATGCCGACTATCAACTACTTCCTTGCGAGCAACTGCTTTGGCGATTACTACACCCGCAAGGGCCTTGACCTGAATACCCGCGAACTCTTGACGATGGCGATTCTCGTGAACCTGGGAACGGAGCCGCAGCTCAAGGCGCATATCGGCGCGAACCTCAAGATTCGCACGGCCGAATATGTGGAACAGGCGATTTACAACTGCTTGCCGTATTGCGGTTACCCGCGCACGCTGAATGCGCTGCGACTACTCAAGGAAGCGGTGGCGGAGGCGAAGGTCGCGGCGGATGCAAAATCCATGCCGGGCAAGGACTGGAGTGTGTTCCCGATGGGCAAGCCGAACGACGCCTACGCCAAGTATTTCGTGGGCAAGAGCTATCTCGACATGATCAGCAAGGAACAGGTGAGTGTCGGGAACGTGACTTTTGAACCGGCGAGCCGCAACAACTGGCATATCCATCATGCAAAGAAGGGCGGTGGTCAGATTCTCATTGCGACGGCGGGTCGCGGCTACTATCAGGAATGGGGCAAGCCGGCGGTGGAACTGAAGCCCGGCGACGTGGTGAACATTCCGGCTGGCGTCAAGCATTGGCACGGGGCTGCTCCGGATTCCTGGTTCCAGCATTTGGCAATCGAAGTTCCTGGCGAAGGCGGAAGCAACGAATGGCTTGAGCCCGTGAGCGACGAAGACTACGGGAAGTTGAAATAATGTTTGCCAGAATTCTCGCTTGCGCATTTATTGGCCTTATGACGGTAGGAACTTTTGCGGCGGCACCTGCGCCCGAGGGATTCGTGCTTATCAAGGGCGGGACTTTCAACATGGGAAGCCCCGCAAACGAGGACTGGCGTGTCAACGACGAGACGCTGCACAAGGTGAAAGTCTCCGATTTTTACCTGGGCAAATACGAGGTGACGCAAAAGCTTTACCGCGAAGTGATGGGCGAAAATCCTTCCAGTTTTAAGGGTGACGACTTGCCTGTCGAAAACATCACGTGGCTCGAAGCGGCTCGAGAAAAACGGCGTGAAGACGAAATAATGTATATTCCTTGATATGCCTATTTCCGCCAAAATCCGTATGCCGCTTGATATCGCGATGACGGTCGCGACGCTTGTGCTGATGGGCGGCAATTATTTTTTTGAATCGACTGCCGTTCACGAGATTCTAGGCGTGGTGCTGCTTGTTCTGTGGGCGGTGCACATCACGCTGAACCGGCGATTCTTCCTTTCGCTGTTCAAGGGACGCTACAACGCATTCCGCATCTTGCAGGCGGTCGTGAATTGTGGGATCCTTTTGTGCGCGATTTTCTTGATGGTGAGCGGCATCATGCTTTCGAACCACGTGTTCGCCTGGCTCGGGATTGAATCGGGCGCAAACTTCGCCCGCACGGCGCACCTGCTCGCCAGCCACTGGTATTACGCGTTCATGTCGCTCCACATCGGACTGCATGTAAGCCTGATTGCAAACCGCTTGGGACTTGCGGGCGCATTCAAGTCAAAGGCGACGCTTGTCGCAACTCGCGTGATTGCCGCTCTTGTGGCAGGCTACGGAATTTACGCCTTCGCCATTCGCGGGCTTTGGAAATACTTGTTCCTGCAACAGCCCTTCTTTTTCTTTGACGCGGAACGCGGCTACGCCCTCTTTTTTGCGGACTATATCGCCATCGTCATGCTGTTCGCCGTCGCGGTGCATTATGTGGCAAAACTTATGAAGGCGTAAATTTGTACATTATTAGTACAATGAAGCGTATTAAACAAAATATTCTGTCGATGATTGCAGTCGCGTTATTCGCGGTTCTTTCTGCTATTGTCGAGGGTTCTTTTGTTTACGATTACGGCGCTGAACTTGGTCAGGTTGCAGAGAGTGAGAAGGTTTTCACTGCTCACGATTTTGCCGATAATCCGTTATACCTGTCTCGAGAATCAACAGCTGATGCAACACTGCTTACGCGCAGTTCGGCAACGTTCAAACAGGCTACACCGTTTGCGACGAAAATCGCGCGGTCAACTATTTGCATCCATTGCGGCTTCCCTTTACCGCTAGTTTATCAAAAACCTAAAGAATATTACGTTTACACGCTAGAGCGAATGCTCTGTTAGCAAGTTCTTTCTCCGAACACTCAATCACAAATAAATTGCCGCGGCCCTGATGGGGCTCGCGATAACATTCATTTCAAAAAAGAGAAAGAACATGGAAAACATTTCCAAGATGGAGATGGCTAACGCCCTCTTCAATAAGCCCTATATCAAGACCGAAAAGAAGTTTTTCGGTTTCAAAACCAATGTCACCTACACTAAGACGAATTCACCCGTTGTGGGAATATGCCTGGACTACAGCCCTACGGAGGGCCAAAAGGTCAAGGAAATTGTCGAAGCGTCTTTGGAATCTCTGGATGCAACAATCCAAAGAGAGGGGCGGCCTAAAACAAGCGACAATGGAAACCTCCGGCTGAATCTTTGCTATTCGCAGGACCACGAATTTGCGGCACTGCAATTGCAGCAGTTCTCGGGATTCGAGTACCATAACGTAGGTGGAATTCGATTTGCCGAAGGCGACGAGGCGCATAAACTTCTCGCCATTTTCGTGAAATAAACGGACGTATCGTCAAAAAGGCTCCCTCGGAAAAACGAGGGGGCTTTTAATTCAATTTTTCATTACTTTACGGCTAAAGTCTCGTTCAGGCTGCCGCTGCGGAAGCCCTGCAGGTCTAGCGAGATGTAGGTGAATCCGATTTTCTTGAAGGCTGCGAGAATCTGGTCGCGCTTTTCTAGAACCTTGTTGAAATCTTCGGGCAACACCTCAATGCGTGCGAGGTTACCATGCAGGCGCACGCGGAACTGCTTGAAGCCCAGTTCAAAAAGCAGTTGCTCCGCATTTGATATCATGGAAAGCTTTTCCCGGGAAATGGGTTCTCCGTAAGGGATACGGCTAGCGAGGCAGGCGAAGGAAGGCTTGTCCCACGTGGGTAAATCCAGTTGGTGCGATAGTTCGCGGATGTCAGCTTTTGTGAGACCGCATTCCAGGAGGGGGCTCCTGATGCCTAGTTCCTGGAGGGCGCGCATTCCCGGGCGGTAATCGTGAATGTCGTCGGCATTGCTGCCTTCGCAGACGATTGAAAATCCTGCGGCCTTTGCGCGTTCTGTAATTTTCGAAAACAGGTTGCGCTTGCAGAAGTAGCAACGTTCCCTGGAGTTTTCGGCAAATCCTTCTACCTGCATTTCGTCAACTTCTATCAGCTGTTGCGGGATTCCGTGCAACTTGCAGAACTCTCGGGAAAATGCGATTTCGCGCTCGGGGACCATTCCCGCCTGGACGGTGTAAGCAACCATGTTGTCACCTAGCACGTCGTGAGCGACTTTTGCTAGGAACGTGGAATCTACGCCGGCAGAATATGCGATGGCGACGCGGCCCATTTCGCGCAAGAGGTTTTTCAGTTTTTCAAACTTTTGGCTCAAACTTTCCATGTAAAGTAAAATACAAAATTGCGGCTTGACAACTCGCTTTTAGTGCAGTTTCTTCTCGACCGCTTTCTGGATTTCGCGTATGGGAACGCCCGCCTTGTCGGCACATGCTTTCAGGTCGTCAAATTCGGGTTTGATTTTTTCGATATCGCCTAGGACGGACTTCTTGACGCGAACCTTGCCGAATTCTGTTTCGACTTCGAAGGTGCTGCGGGCCATGCAGGTGCGTTCTACGGGGAAACGGCGCACGCCGACGGTCGATGTATGCAAGAAAATGGCTTTCTCTACGGCGGCCAGGTGCTCGCTGTCGACGAGGGCGCACAGGAGAGTGCCCATGCGGTTTTTCTTCATGTAGCAGGGGATAAAATGGACGTCGCGGGCACCCGCCTCGAAGATTTTATCCATGGCGTAGCCCAATTCTTCGGGAGTGGAGTCGTCGATGTTCGCTTCAATCTGGAAAACGTTGCAGTCAAGAGCCGCGGACCCCGTGGTATCAGATGTTGCGTCGCCGCCTTTATCGTTTGCGCAGTCCTCGATGATTTGTGCCCGCAAGAAATTTGCTCGCCCGAAATCGCGCTTGCCGAGACCCACGCCCGATTTTAAAATTTTGTAGCTTGCGGGGAGGCTTTCGCTTGTCCGGAGGGCCGCCACGATGCCCGCTCCCGTTGGGGTGACCATTTCGCCTTTCGTTTCGGTGATGTGAAGCGCGATACCCGCCGCTTCTGCAATGTGCGCTACCGCCGGAACGGGAATCGGCAATTGGCCGTGTTGCGTTTCTACAAAACCAGAACCTTCGTTGAGCCCTGTAACGATGCAGTTCTCTATACCAAGGTCATCGGCAAGGACGGCGACCGCCAAGATATCAACGATGGAATCGACGGCACCCACTTCGTGGAAATGGACTTCTTCTACGGGCACGCCGTGTGCCTTCGCCTCGGCTTCGGCGATGATGCGGAAAATCTTCTTTGCGGTTTCAAGGGCGCGGGGCGTGACTGTCCCTGCATTTGCTGCGCGGTCCAGAATCTCGTAAACTTCGGACAAGTGCCGATGTTCGTGATGATGGTGCCCGTGCTCATGGTGATGATGCTCTACATATCCTTCTTCGTGAGAATGCACGTGGTCTGCATCGTGGTCATGGACATGCACCGCAAAAGAAAGCCCCGCAATGCTGTAACTCTTTGAATTTTCCACATGGACGTGGACACCATCTAGATTCAGACTCGCAATCGCCGCGTCCAGTTTTTCGCGTGATGCGCCAAGTCCAAGAAGTGCGGCAACCATCATGTCGCCGCTGATACCGCAAGATCCATCAAGATAGAGATATTTCATCATTTCACCTTCAACATTCTAAATGCGGCGATGGCCGCACCGAAACCGTTATCGATATTTACCACCGTCACGCCCTCGGCGCAGGTGTTGAGCATGGTGAGCAGCGCGCTAATCCCGCCGAAGGATGCTCCGTACCCGACCGATGTGGGCACGGCAATCACGGGCGCTTTCACGAGTCCGGCAATCACGCCGGGGAGCGCGCCTTCCATTCCGGCAACCGCGATAACCACCGAAGCCTTGCGGATGTCCTCCACCTTCGAAAGTAGGCGGTGCAGCCCTGCAATCCCTACGTCGTACTGACGCACGACCTTCACGCCGTTAAATTCCAGCGTCTTGGCGGCTTCTTCGGCGATAGGCAGGTCCGCAGTTCCTGCGCAACATACGGCCACAGTCCCGAGTTTTGCAACCGTTTGTGCCGCCTTGCCGCCGGAACGCCCGCAATTCTGCCTGGCAGGCGTTTCATCTGCTAGCGAAATCGTCCGGGAAAGTTCGTCGTAGCAGATTTTCTCGCCTGCATTTGCGATGAATTCCGCCTGTTCCTTGCTGCATTTGGTCCCTAATACGCGGCAGCCTTTGTCCCGGAATTTTCTAAGAATTTTCAGGAGTTGTTCCGAAGTCTTGCCTGCGCAATAAACGGCCTCGCTAGTGCCTGTGCGCGATTCGCGACTCACGTCCAGTTTGGCAAAACCGAGGTCTTCAAAGGAATCTTTTGAAACAAACTTTTTCATACTTCTAATATATCACTTAGAGTCAACTCTAAGGCAAATAAATTTTCTAAAAATCAATAAGGTTTCCACTTGTCGGCGTCCTTTTCTGAGCCGACCTGGAACTTGGAAGAAGGTGCCGCGAAGTTGATGTCATCGGCTGCGGGAGTTTCGGCTTTCGTCGCTGTGGTTTTCACCGTCTCGGATTCCGTCGCGGGTGCAGTCGAGTCTCGCGGTGCGATGTTCGGGGCGTTTTCAGGGTGGACTTCTTTCAAGGCGCGCCCCTTGTAATGCCTGGCCGCCAAGAGTCCCGCTTCGAAGAGCAGGTACGTCGGGAGCCCAAGCAACAGTTGGCTTACTACATCCGGGGGCGTGAGGAGGGCCGCTAGCACAAGGATTGCCACCACCACGTAGGGGCGCTTGCTGCAGACGGTTTCGTAACTCACGATGCCCGCACGGATAAGCGCGTAAGTCACCAGCGGGAACTGGAACATGCATCCGAACGCAAGGGAAAGCCAGAGCGCGAGTGTTACCAGGTTAGAGATGCCAAATACGGGTTGCAGAGTCGTGCTTGCAAAGCTCATGCCGAACTGCACAATCAGCGGGAAGCAGACGATTAGGCAGAAGGCGACGCCTGCGATAAACAGCCCGCTGGTCATGGCAACGATGGAGCGGATGAATCGTTTCTCGTTATCGTATAGAGCAGGGAGCACGAACTGCCACATGTTCCAGGCGATGTAGGGCGAAAACAGCACGCAGTCCAGCAGTGCAGAAATCTTGAGCTGCAGCAGGAACACTTCCATCGGGGAAAAGTAATGGAGCGTGACGCCGCCCTGCAGGGCAATTTGTTCACAGAACCAGTCCAGAACGTAGGGCGAAACAAGGAACAGGGGTACGATGCCGATGGCAAGGGCGACAATAGAACGCAAAAGCGCCCGACGGAGCGCTTCCAAGTGCGAAATCAGCGTAGCCTCTTGATCCTGTTTGGAGGTCATCAGCCTTTCTTATCTTCTGCCTCGGCGGCTTTTTCTACCGTCTTCTGCAGGTCTTCGGCTTCTTCCTTCAGGGCGTCTTTCGCCTTCTTGTACTCGTTCTGGGCCTTGCCCAGGGAACGTGCAAGTTCAGGAATGCGCTTTGCCCCGAACAAAAGGAGCACCACGACCACAATCAGGATTATTTCTGGAATTCCAAGGGACATATTTTACCTGCCTTTTCCTAGAAATATAACATAATCCGCGACGGTGACGAGAATTTATCTATGGTGCCGTCGCGAACTAGGCTACAGTTCGATAATCCTGTATTTACGGTTACCCATCTTCAGTTTTTCCATGGCGGGGAGCTGGTGCAGGCCTTCGCGGGTCTCGATGCGTTCCTTGAGGTCGTGAAGTTCCTTGGGCGGGAGCTTGTAGACCATGTCAACGCTGGCCTGGTCCACCGCCACGATGTCTGTGGAGGCGAGAATGCCGATGTCACGGCACTTGGGTTCCGCTGCAGAAAGCCCTGCACAGTCGCAGTCCACGGACATGCGGCGTAGCACGTTGATAAAGCAGATGTGACCCTTGAAAAAGTCGCAGGTTGCCTTTGCGGAATCGGCCATGGTTTCCATGAACAGGGCCCCGCTGGTTTTCCAGCCTGCCGTGCCGCCCGCTTCCATCTTGGTGGGGCCGCCCTTCACGTATTCGTGAATCATCTTCTTGCCCAGGCGTCCGCCCGCGCAACCGATGGCGATGTTCTTCATGGAACCGCCAAAACCGCCCATGGCGTGGCCCTTGAAGTGGGTCAGCACAATCATGGAATCGTAATTCTTGATGTGTGCGCCCATGGACATTTCCTTGAAGATGAGGCCGTCCTTTACGGGGAGCATCACTTCGCCGTCTTCGTCCATGATATCCACGTCGCAGAAGGTCCAGCCGTTCACCTTGAGAGTTTCGCGGTGCTGTTCGGTGGTGTAACGGTCGCCTTCGTACCAGGTGTTGGTCTCCACAATCTTGGAGTTGGGAACTTGTGCCTGGAATTCCTTTACCCATTCGCGGGGCAGAATATTGGGACCGTTCTTTTCGCCGGTGTGGAGCTTGATGGCAACGCGTCCGGTGATGCCCTCGTTGATTTTCTTGTACAACTTGATGAGGCCTGCTGCACTCAGGTCCTTGGTGAAGTAGACGTTGGAAACGTCCTTTCCGGGTTCCTTCTGTTCCATGGATTTCCCTTTCGCGAAAGCGGGTGTGAATACGGCGGAAGCGAGTGCTGCTGCGCCTGCGGTTTTTAAAAAGTCTCTTCTGTCCATTCTATTCTCCTTCTACGATGCCTTGGCTGTGTTGCGCCATTTGCCTTTCGGGTCTTTCCAAAGGACTACGGCAAGCCAAATGACAAGCCCCAGGGCAACAGCGGAGAACCCGAGGAATGTGTCGTTCAGCATGTCGGCTGCGGCGGGGGTGAAGTATTCGGCGCGGAGTTCGGCATATTCGAAAACGGCGTCGATGAACCACATGAGGGATGCTCCCCAGTAGAGGTAGCACAAGGTCGAAATTTTCATTTCGTCCTTGGCTCCGGCCCTGTACCAGAATATGGTGGCGATGATGGCTGCAAATACGGTTATCAACAAAGTCATGGAAACCTCCTACTTGTCCTGGACCTTTACGGTGGCGGGTTCTGCCGAGACCATCCGGCTACGTACAAAATGCACCACGGCCCAGGAAAGCGTTACGAAGGCCGCCATAGATGTGCCGACCGTCGCCATTTCATGGTAAACCTCGCTCATGGCCGCAGGGTCCGTGGCCGCCGTCAGGAACGGGTAGAAGGGCTGGATTTCGCCATGCCACAGGTGCTCAAAGGCGAGGAGGGCGGAACCACCCCACAGCAGGCGCGAAAGGGACTTGAGTTTTTTATAGAATGGTTGTGCGTTGGACGATGTCGCTTCGTGCAGAGCCTTGCCTTCGGCGACGGCTTTTTGACTGCGGTGTTCCAAAACGATGTTTGCGATAGTGACGATGGCAGCTTCTGCTGCTGGCACGACAAAACAGGCCATAGAATCTCCTTTTGAATAAGTTCTATAAGAAATATAATACTTAGAGTTTACTCTAGGCGCCGTATTCTTGTGAAAAAAATGAAAAATTTTATTTAGAGTTAACTCTAACTCTATCGTTTGGGCGAAAATAATTATATTTTGTAAATATGAGTTACACCATAGGCGAAGTTGTCAAGAAAACCGGGCTTTCGGCCCATACCCTGCGCTACTATGAAAAAGAGGGCCTGCTTCCCTTTGTCAAGAAGAACGCCTCGGGCGTACGTGCCTACAGCGACGAAGATCTTCGCTGGCTTACCATGATTGAATGCCTCAAGGATTCGGGATTACAAATCAAGGAAATCCGCCAGTACATCGAGTGGTTCAACGAGGGCGATTCTACGCTTTCTCAAAGGCTGTCCCTTTTTGAAAACCGCCGCAAGATTCTTGAAAAGGAAATGGCCCGCCTTACGGTGGTCATGAATAAAATTCGCTACAAGGAACTCCTGTATCGGGAAGCCGTTCGGGTGGGCAACCTGGATGTCGCCACCAACGAAAGACGGTTCAAGCATCTGAAGAAAAAGTTGTTCGAATCCCCGGACGATTTTGACAAGTAGAATTTTAATAAAGAAACTTTTTTTATAACAAAGGAATTAATCATGAAAGTTGTTTTATTCAATGGAAGCCGTCGCGAAAAGGGCTGCACTTATACAGCGCTGAGCCTCGTGGCTGGCGAACTCAAGGCCGCTGGCATCGAGACGGAAATCTTCTTTGTGGGCGGCCGCGTGCTGAAGGGTGAAACCGACGCCGTGGTTCACGAAGCCAAGGAAATCCTTAAAACGGCCGACGCCGTTGTTTACGGCTCCCCGGTTTATTACGCATCCCCCAGCGGCGAGATGCTGATGTTCTTGGATAGGCTTTACGGCATTGCCGAAGCGGAACTTCTCTTTAAGCCCGCCGCAACGGTTGCTTCTGCCCGCCGCGCAGGGACCAGCGCTACGCTTGATGCACTGAACAAGTATCCGGCGTTTGCGCAGCAGCCCATGGTGGCGTCGCGCTACTGGAACATGGTCCACGGTTCTAGTCCCGAAGATGTGCTGAAGGACGAAGAAGGCGTGCAGATTATGAAGGAACTGGGCCGCAACATGGCATGGATCCTGAAGAGCATCGAAGCGGGCAAGAAAGCGGGCGTTGTGCAGCCCGTTGCCGAAAAGAAAATCTTCACGAACTTTATCCGCTAGATATAGTTTTTTCCTATATTTAGCCGCAAATGAAAGCCCTTTTAGATTTTGATAGCGAGCATTTGTGGCATCCGTATGCGGCGCTGAAAAATACTCCCGCAAGATTTCTCGCCAAGACAGCTCACGGAACAACGATTGAAACGGCCGATGGTCTGAAATTGATTGATGCCGTGTCTAGCTGGTGGTGCATGGCGCACGGGCATAATGCCCCTGAAATCGTTGAGGCGATTCAGAAACAAAGTGAAAAAATGTGCCACGTGATGTTCGGCGGTTTTACGCACGAACCCGCAATTGAGCTTGGCGAAAAGTTAGTGAAGTTTTTGCCCGAAGGCTTGAACAAGATTTTCTTTGCGGATTCGGGAAGTATTTCTGTAGAATGTGCCGCTAAGATGGCGGTGCAGTACCAATATTCTCTCGGACGTCCGGAGCGCTGCAAGTTGGTCGCCTTGAAGGGCGGTTACCACGGCGATACCGCAGGCGCGATGGCGCTTAGCGACCCGGACGGAATGCATACGCTTTTCCGCGGAATCATGCCGCACCATTATTTTGCGGAACGCCCGAACTGCCGCTTTGACGAGACTTGGAACCAGGCGGATTTCGCTTCGATGGAACGCGTTGTCGAAGAACATAAGGGTGAAATCGCCGCCGTGATTTGCGAGCCGGTTTTTCAGGGCGGAAACGGCATGTGGCTTTACAATGCGGGTTACCTGAAATCACTCCGCGAACTTTGCGACCGTTACGGTATCTTGTTGATTCTAGATGAAATTGCCGCTGGCTTTTACCGTACGGGCCCGCGATTTGCGATGATGCATGCGGGGATAACGCCGGACATCATGTGCATCGGCAAGGCGCTCACGGGCGGAAGCATTACGATGGCGGCCTGTGTCGCGTCCGAGAAGGTCGCCGAAACGATTACGAACAGCAAGATTCCTGCATTCATGCACGGCCCTACTTACATGGCGAACCCGCTTGCCTGTGCCGCAGGAATCGCTTCGCTATCGCTGTTTGAAAGTCGCGATTATGCGTGTGAAGTTGCGCGGATTGAAAAACGCCTTAAGCAAAATCTGGAACCGCTCCGTGCGCTTGAAAATGCGGCGGACGTGCGCGTTCTCGGCGCTATCGGAGTCTTGGAACTGAAGGCGAAACCTTCCGCAGACGACATTCTGCGCGTGATTCGTGAAACTGGCGTGTGGCTCAGGCCTTTCTGCAATTACGTCTATACCATGCCTCCGTTCATTACGACGGATGCCGAAATTGACCGCATCTGCGAAGCTATCAAGATGATTGGCGAATGTGAACCCGCGCCTGTCGTAGAAGGCGAAGACGAATTTCATGAGTGATATGGATTATTACAGCTTGAAAATGCGTGCCTCGCAGCATGTGGGCGAAGGCGAACAGAAACACGAACAGCATATTTCCGGTGCCGAGCGCATCGTGAACCGGGATTCTGTTGAGGCTGTTTGTATGGCGATGGTACGCCGGGCCATGACGCATTCCAAGGGCGACCCGGATTTCATCAACGTAAAAATCGAGAAGGTTCACGAAAGCGATATCCAGATTTTAAAGGCCTTGCCGGTGACGCGCATAGATGTGGAAACATGGCAGGAAGGGCTGGAGAAAGCTTTTGGATTGATTGCTCCGCTGATGGGTTCTGGCTGCGGGCTTCGCGAAAAATTGCAAGAGCTCTTGCGCGAAACGTTCCCAATGCGTGGGGCGATGCTGTATGATATCGCGACGGGAAACCGCCTAGAACCTGACCACGAACGCGGCGTGCGTGCGACTTATATGGATGCCCTGCATTCGAGCGAAGTAGATGGTTGCAAGAATCATTTTAACGAAGCGATTGTGCTGGCAACCAAGGTGGCGAATGCTCCCGGAATGGTTGCAGAATTTTGCGTGAGCGATGACCCGAATTATGTGACGGGCTATGTCGCGAGCAAGGAACTCGGCTACGTGCGCATCATGAAGATGAAGGAAATGGGCGACGAAAACGGAGGCCGCATTTTCCTGTTCGACTCGCGCAAGGCAAATGCCGAAGAATGTATTGAGTACTTGCAGAAGAAGAAAGTTTTGGTGGATGTCGGGGCATGAGTCGCATTCTTGACATTTTTACGAAAGACGCTTTGGATGCAGCTCGGGCGAATAACACTTACCGCTCAATGCGCTTGATGGAAACGCCGGAATCGTCGCACGTAAAAATTCGCATGCCCAATGGCGCTTCGCAGGAACAGATCCTGCTGGCTTCCAATTCTTACCTGGACTTGGCGAACATCGACGAACTCAAGCAGGCGATGGCCCAGGCGGTTTTGGAGTGGGGGACAGGAAGTGGCGGCGCTCGGCTTACCACGGGCAACAAGACTCCGCATCAGGAACTAGAAGAATTTATCGCTAAATTCAAGGACGAAGAATCCGCTATCACCTTCAATACGGGCTACATGGCGAATGTCGGTACGATCTCGGCTTTGTGTGGCAAGAACGACTTTATCTTTAGCGATGAACTGAACCACGCGAGCATTATTGACGGAATCCGCCTTTCCCGCGCCAAGTGCTTTGTGTATAGGCATAATGATATGGCAGATTTGCAGCGGGTGATTCAAGAAGCGGAAAAGTCTAGAGCCGAGTCCGCATTGCCTGCACCTCGAAAACTCATCGTGACGGATGCTGTTTTCAGTATGGATGGCGACCTCGCAAATCTGCCGGAACTCTTGCGTGTCGCAAAAGAAAATGATTGTCTCTTGATGATTGATGAAGCGCATGCCACGGGCGTGCTCGGCAAGACCGGGCGCGGGCTTGCCGAACACTACGGCTGTGCTCACGCCGATGTAACCGTCGGGACTTTGAGCAAAGCCGTCGCCGCCGAAGGCGGCTTCGTGGCAGGCAAGCAACAGCTGATTGATTTCCTCCGCAACAAAGCCCGCAGCTTTATCTTTACGACGGCGATGGCCCCTGCCGTTGCCGCTGCCGCCTGCAACAACTTGCGCTACATCGATGCACACCCTGAACGCGTGCAGAACTTGCGCGATAACGTGAAATTTTTCTGCGATGCCTTGCAAAGCGAAGGCGTGAATGTTGAACAGTCTCCTTCTGCAATAGTTCCGATTATCATCGGCGATGAGGCCCGCGCTCTTGAAATATCCGCGGCGCTTCAGAATGCGGGAATATTGATTCCTGCAATCCGCTATCCGACAGTCGCCAAGGGGCAAGCCCGCCTTCGAGCAAGCCTGATGGCCACGCATACGCGTGAACAACTTCAAACTGCCGCTACCGTCATGGCGGACGTGATCCGCCATCTAGATTCCGGCTCACGGGCCGGAATGACGTAATAAACGACATTTACTTAATAAAAAAAGTGTTTACTCTATATGTCTAAAGGATATTTCGTTACAGCGACCGGAACCGATGTCGGCAAAACATTCATTACCGCCCTCCTTGTAAAAAAGTGGCGCGATTCCGGCATTGATGCGGGCTATTATAAGGCTGCCCTTAGCGGCGCAGAACTCCGTGACGGCAAATGGGTTGCAGGTGATGCCGATTACGTGAAACGCACCGCGAATCTTTCCGATACGCAAGAACAACTTGTGAGTTATGTCTATAAAGAAGCTGTCTCGCCGCATCTCGCTGCCCGCAAAGAAGGCAATCCAGTAGAACTCGCGAAAGTCAAAGATGATTTTGATGCGGCCCGCAATCGACACGAATTCGTTTTTGCAGAAGGCAGCGGCGGCATTATTTGCCCCATCCGCTACGATGACCAAAAAATCTTCCTCGTCGATGTCATGAAGACGCTGAACCTTCCGCTGCTTATCGTAACGATGGCGGCTCTCGGCTCCATTAACGCTTGCGTGCTCACGGTAGAATACGCTCGCAGCCGCGGCCTCGATGTCCGCGGGCTCATCGTGAACCGCTACGGCTCTAGCGGAAACTTGGAAATGGAAGACGACAACATCCGCATGATGCAAGACCTGACGGGGCTTGAAATCCTTGCAAAAGTAAAAAACGGCGACACCGATCTAGGTGTGCAACCGTTTTAGCTTGGATTGACTATTTCACGACAACGTTTGCTTCGAAGCGAATTCCATTGCCACGGATGATAGCGATGTATCGTCCAGCGGAAAGATTCTCAAATCTTGCTTCACCATATGTCGATTTGCGTTGTGTATAAACTTGACCCAATGGAGAAATCAAACTTATCTCAATGGATTGGCCGATTCCGCTAATTACGATGCTTTTACCTTCTGCATAAATGCGAGGAAGGGAGAAATTTCTTTTTAGAGAAACGTGCTGGCTAATTGAATCTCCAGAAACAATTTCAGTAGTGTCCTGCTTTGAACTATCTATTTTCGTTGTGTCGCCCACGGCATACAACGGGGCAAGTGCTTCGGCCCACAGATGGTGCATCGCCTGCCCTCCTTTTTTGTCGCCATTTGGGTGAACACCATCGCTTGCGAGTTGTTCCGGATGCTTCTTGAAATAGGCAAAAAAGTCGGGTCCTTTCGGTAGATTATTTTCTTCGGTTAGCTTATCGATTGTTTCGAGAAATGCGGGGTTCACCTGCCAGCCGGCCTTTGTGGAATCCGTCGCGATGATGCGCGCGATAATGGGGGTGATTCCGTGAGCCTTTGCCGAATCAATAATGGTCTGCATGTTCTTCTTGTATGTGGCAAGGTTCCAGTCGCCGCCACCCCAGGCGTCGTTCGTGCCCATCTCGATTGCCCAGAATTTCACGTTGCCCGCATATTTCAAGTATTCGTTCAGATGTTCTACGACTTCGGTGCTGTTGATGCAGCCAATGCCTCCGCGAAGCATGGCTGGAGTGTATTCCGGGAATCTTGCATGAATAATTTGTGCCGTCGTCGAGTCGGTATCTTGCTGCTTGATTCCCATCTGGCTGATGCTCGTGCCCATGAAGAACCACGTGTCGGTGCCGCTCGTACTCATGTCGAAGGCCTCGATTTCGAGGATTTGTCCCACGTCGCCTTCGCTCACGAACTTGAACCACGATTTGCCAGCGAAGTCGATGTCGACACCTCGCGCCATTACGGGATTGTTCTTGACATTTGCCGCCTCGACCCAGTCGCCGTCGCTACCATTGGTCGAATTTGCTGAGGTCATGATCTTGAAATTCGAAAGCGCGACACCGCTATGCCCGCAGCCGCTAGTAAAGTTGGTGGCCCAGGCGCAATCGCCGTACGATTCCCAGTTGATTCGCAGTTTCGTAGGGCCTTCGCCTACGTTCAAGGCGATTTCCTTAGCATTGCTGCTCTTCCAGTTCGTTAGATAACCGTCTGTCAAATAATCTGTTGTTGTCGCCCCCGTATGCGCAGGCAATCCGCCAGAAACCAATTTGTTCGGGACTATGGCGGATGCCAATCCAACCCAACAAAATATTGCAGAGGCGACAACAATTTTTTTATTCATGTATCTCATACACACATCCTCACCAGAACTACCCTAAATTTATGTTCCTGGTGGCGTTCTAATGCGTCTTTTTTTGGTAATGTGTAGACAAAAATGTCAACATATCTTTAAAAAATCAAAAAAATGTCCAAAAATTTTTTTTTGATAATACAAAGATGGAAAATAACCCACTTACGATGCGTCGATATCGGCGGCGATATGTAAATCGTAGTCGGGGTAGGCTTCGCTGATTTCCTTGTGGAGTATGTCCAGCCCCTCTTGCGGCTTGATTTCAAAATTCATGACCACGTCAAAACGCATGGTGCGGTCCTCGAGGTTTACGTAAAAGCCGTGGAGTTGCAATGCCCAAGGGTGCTCCTTTACCAACTTCAACACGTTGCTGCGAATTTTGGCAGCTTCGTCATTCTTGGTGTTGTGTGAATACACGCCTACGCCCGTGAGAATCACACCAGTTTCCTTGAGTACGCGTGCCTGTACCCTGCGGGTCAGTACGTCGACTTCTTCAACGGTCATGGTATCGGGAAGTTCCAAGTGCACGGAACCGAGAAACTTGTCTGGACCGTAATTGTTGAGAATGACGTCGTAAGCGCCGCGGACTTGCGGTTCTTCGGTGAGTAGCGCCTTGATTTTCTTGACCAGGTCGCCATCGGCGCGCTTGCCTAGAATGTCGTCCAGGGTTTCGATCAGCATGCCTATACCCGACTTGATGATGAATGCAGAAATCACGAGACCTACGTAGGCTTCAAGAGAAATACCCGTGAGAATGAAGACGATGGCTGAGGCCAGCACCGAAAGGGAGAGAATGGCGTCGAACAGCGCGTCTGCACCCGACGCCACAAGCGCGCCCGAGTTCACGCGTTCGCCCTGACGCTTTACGAATTTTCCAAGCACGAGTTTCACCACCACCGCCGAGGCGATGATGACCAGTGAAACTGTAGAGTAGTCCGCTGCTTCGGGGTGGATGATTTTCTTGACGGATTCCACCGCCGAGGTGCCGCCGGCGTAGAGCACGATTGCCGCGACCACCATCGCGCTCAGGTATTCGATTCGCCCGTAACCGAGCGGATGTTTTTTGTCGGGCAACTTGTTTGAAAGCTTTGCGCCCACAATCGTAATGACCGAGGAGAGTGCATCGGAAAGGTTGTTCACCGCGTCGAGTGTCACGGCGATGGAGTTGGTCGCAAAGCCGACGAATGCCTTGAACGCCGACAGCACGATGTTTGCCGCGATGCCGATGATGCTTGTCCGGACAATGACCTTTTGGCGGTTTTCCGTTTCGTTCATAAAATTGAATCCTTTTTTAGCGGAATGACTTGGGTGATAAGCCAATCGTTCGCTTAAAGAAAATAGAAATAAACGACATCTGGGACCACAAGGACCCCGGCCAGCAGCAGTCATGGGTGCCGCAAGCTACGTGGGAATTTTTCGAGAAGTTCTAGCGGATAAATACATCATTCTGTTGTCAATTTATCAAAACGAATTCGAATAAAGCCCTATATTAAGCGAATTTTTCAACTTATTTTATAGTAAGTAAAGTTCGTATGGGAGGCTTTATGTCGTTTTCAATTAAGGGATTTCCCTTTTTTGCAGGTTTTGTCGCATTTTTGGGCACCCTCGCCAGTGCGGCAACGATTAACGTAGATATCGGCAAGGAATACCAGCGCATCAGCGGCTTTGGGGCTGCCTCGGCATGGGCCGGTTCCATCACCGACAAGAATGCCGCTTTCCTCTGGGACTCCACCAGCGGCGCCGGGCTTACGCTGCACCGTATCCGCATCGCTCCGGATGGCACCACATCAGAAACGAGTATCGCAAAAAAGGCGAGTGAATACGGCGTCAAAGTCTGGGCAGCCCCGTGGACATCCAGATACACTGTAAATTACGACGGTGACAAAAAGCACCTGGATTTCAATCACGCTCAGGACTGGGCCAACACCATCTTGAAGTTTACGCAAGACATGCGGAAGGCTGGCATTAATCTATATGCAATTTCGTCGCAAAACGAGCCCGACGGCACCGGCGACAACCACTACGAACCCGATAAATTGGCACGTTGGGTAGGCGACTACCTTGGCCCCACCCTCGATACCACGGGCATCAAAATCATTGGCACCGAAGCCATCAACTGGTACGGATTCCCCAATTACAAAAAAGCCTTCTTCAACAATCCCGCCGCCCTGAAATACACCGATATTTTTGGGACGCACGAATACGGCGGAGACCCGGCGGCTTATCCCGAAATCCACGAAGCCGGCAAGGAATTCTGGGAAACCGAAGTCTATGATCTTGGAAGTAACAAGGAAGACGTGGGCATGGGAAGTGCTCTCCGTGTTGCAGGCGTAATCCATGACGCCCTGACTATTGCGAACATGAACGCCTGGCATTTCTGGTGGATTTATTCCTGCAGCGAAGCCAGTTGCGGCAACGGAGCCCTCTGGCCGCAAGGACAAGGCAACCCCGACAATGTGGAGCCTACCAAGCGACTCTGGGTCATGGGGAACTTCAGCCGTTTCGCGCGACCCGGCTCCTGGAGAATCGATGCTACCAAGAATCCCGAAAGAGATGTAAAGGTCACAGCCTACCGCGACTCCCTCAAGACGAAAATCGCAGTCGTCATTCTCAATTCCAAGAACGAGGAATTCAAGGCGGACTTTGATTTCGGAAACACAAAAATTGGAAGTTTCAAACCCTACGTCACCGACGACAATAGCAACCTCAAAGAAGGTAGCGAAGTCAAGGTTGATGGTACAAAGTGCAGTTTCAGCGTTCCGGCCCGCAGTGCAACGACCGTTGAATTCGTTCTGTGGCAGGAGCCAAAGGTTGAACCGCCTTCAGACTCTACCGATGCAATTGCCTTCGGGACGCATGCTGCGCCCCAAAGCCTCCAAAGTACATATAAAGTATTTAGCCCGCTCGGCGCGTTCATCGGCGAATTCCAAGCCGGACATATCGGCGATCTCCGCAATGCCATGACAAACGCAGGCTTAAGCCGCGGTGTGTATATGGTCAAATGCAGCAATGCGAAAACGCAACATATGATTTTGAAATAGCCCAATTCAAGATATAGGGTTAGTTAAAGTAAAAAACGCAGGCTCGATTGAGTCTGCGCTTTTGGTATTAAAGGGCGTGGTTTACTTCTTCACGTGGCGGTGATATTCTTGGAGGCTGCAGACTTCGAAGCGGCCGAAGTCGTGCTTGTCCATGAGGCCTTCCACGGTGGAGGTGAGGGCGGCGATGGTCGTGGTGATAGGAATGCCCGACACGACAGCCTTGGAGCGCATCTGGATTTCATCGACCATGGCTTCTGCGCCATTTTCGGTGGTGTTCACGATCCACTGCACTTCCTTGTCGTGGATGAGGTCCAGCAGGTTCGGGCGGCCACGGGAGATGCGGAACACGGCGCGGGTCTTGATGCCTTCGTTGTAGAGCATCGTAGAGGTTCCGCGGGTCGCGTACAGTTCGTAACCGAGGTTCACAAGCTGGCGGATGAGCGGTACGGCCTTCTGCTTGTCTTCGTCCTTGAGGGAGACGAAGATGTTGCCCTGGCTCGGGACCTTGTTGCCCGATGCCAGCTGGCTCTTGAGGTAGGCAAGGCCGCGGTCGCGATCGATGCTCATGACTTCGCCGGTGGATTTCATTTCCGGAGAAAGCGTGATATCGACACCCGGGAACTTGACGAACGGGAAGACGGCTTCCTTCACGCTCACGTAAGGCACGTGGACTTCTTCGGTGAAGCCGATCTGTTCGAGGGTTTCGCCGAGCATGCAGCGGCTCGCGTAGCTGGCGAGCGGGACGCCGATGGACTTGGAAACGAACGGCACGGTACGGGATGCGCGCGGGTTCACTTCGATCATGTAGAGTTCGCCATCCTTCACGGCGAGCTGCATGTTCATGAGGCCGCAGACGTGGAGTTCCTTCGCGAATTCCTTGGCGTAGGCGCGGACCTTGTCCTGGATTTCCTTGGAGAGCGTCATGGGCGGGATGACGCTGGCGGAGTCGCCGGAGTGGATGCCTGCGGGTTCCACGTGTTCCATGATGGCGCCCACCACGGTGTGCTTGCCGTCGCTGATGCAGTCCACATCGAGTTCGGTTGCGTCTTCGAGGAAGCGGTCGATAAGAATCGGCTTGCCTTCACCAATGGCGGCGGCTTCTTCCACGAACTTGCGGAGGTATTTTTCCTTATAGACAATCACCATGCCGCGGCCGCCGAGAACGAAGCTCGGGCGCACCAAAACGGGGTAGCCGATTTTCTCGACGATGGCGAGGGCTTCTTCCACGTTGTGGGCGATGCCGCTTTCGGCCTGCTTGATGCCGACCTTGTCAACCAGCTGCTTGAAGAAGTCACGGTCTTCGGCGAGGTCGATGTCTTCGGGGCTCGTGCCGACGACGTTCGCACCGGCCTTCTTGAGACGCATGGCGAGGTTCAGCGGAGTCTGGCCACCGAATTGCACGATGACGCCCGAACACTTTTCGCGTTCGTAAATGCCCATCACGTCTTCGAGCGTGAGCGGCTCAAAGTATAGTTTGTCCGAAGTGTCGTAGTCGGTAGAGACCGTTTCGGGGTTGGAATTCACCATGATGACTTCGTAGCCTTCGCGGCGGAGCGTAAAGGCGGCATGGCAGCAGCAGTAGTCAAATTCGATACCCTGACCGATTCTGTTCGGACCGCCACCGAGCACCATGATTCTCTTCTTGTGTCCGTGACCCGGAATTTCGCGAACCGGTTCGGAATTTTCAGCATAGCAACTGTAGTAATACGGCGTGATGGCTTCGAATTCGCCGGCGCAGGTATCGACGGAGTAGTAGCTCGGAATAAGGCCGATCTGCTTGCGCACCGCCATTACTTCTTCGGGAGTCTTGTGGAACAGGTAACCGATCTGGATGTCGCTGTAGCCGAGTTCCTTGGCCTGGCGGAAGAGCGGCAGGTCCTTGGCGAGGTTTTCGAGAGACCCTGCGGAAAGGATTTCGTCTTCGTAGAGGGCGAGTTCTTCAAGGTGACGGAGAAAGTAGCGGTCGATTCGAGTGATATCGTACAGTTTCTCGACGCCCCACTTGCGGCGCAGTGCTTCGTGCAGCACGAAAATGCGTTCGGCGCTCGGGCGGGCGACTTCCTTGGCGAGGGTTTCGTCGTCGTAGGCGGCAAACTTTTCGCACTTGGCGCAGGCACCGAATCCGCCGAATCCCGTTTCGAGAGAGCGGAGCGCCTTCTGCATGGCCTGCTTGAAGTTGGTGCCGATGGCCATCGCTTCGCCCACGGACTTCATCTGGGTGCCGAGCGTAGAATCAGCCTTCGGGAATTTTTCGAAGGTGAAGCGCGGAACCTTCACGACAACGTAGTCGAGAGCGGGTTCAAAGCAGCTCGGGGTCGTTTGCGTAATGTCGTTGCGGAGTTCGTCGAGCGTGTAGCCCACGGCGAGCAATGCTGCAATCTTTGCGATGGGGAAGCCTGTAGCCTTGGAGGCGAGAGCAGAAGAACGGCTTACACGCGGGTTCATTTCGATGATGATGCGGCGGCCGGTTTTGGGTTCGATAGCCCACTGCACGTTGGATCCGCCGGTTTCCACGCCGATGGCTTCCATGACCTTCAGGGAGTCGTCACGCATGGCCTGGTAGGCGCGGTCATCAAGGCTCTGGATCGGGGCGACCGTGATGGAGTCGCCGGTATGCACGCCCATCGGGTCCAGGTTTTCGATGGAGCACACGATAACGGCATTGCCCTTCTTGTCGCGCATGACTTCCATTTCGAATTCTTTCCAGCCAAGCAGCGATTCTTCGATAAGGACTTCGTTGTTGAGCGATGCGTCAAGACCGCGGTTCACGATGGTCTCGAATTCTTCTTCGTTGTGGGCGATACCGCCGCCGGTACCACCGAGGGTGAAGCCCGGACGGATGATGAGCGGCCAGCTGCCGATGGTGTGGGCGATAGCGGTCGCTTCGCTCATGGAGTGTGCGGAACCGGAACGCGGGAGGTCAAGCCCGATTTTGAGCATCGCTTCCTTGAACAGGTGACGGTCTTCGGCGCGCTGGATGGATTCGGCCTTCGCACCGATGAGTTCCACCTGGTAGCGGTCGAGAATGCCGCGCTCGTTCAGTTCCATGGCGAGGTTCAAAGCCGTCTGGCCACCGAGAGTCGGGAGCAAGGCGTCCGGGCGTTCGCGACGGATGATTTCGTGCAGAATATCGACGCTCAGCGGTTCGATGTAGGTGCGGTCGGCCATCTCGGGGTCGGTCATGATGGTGGCCGGGTTGGAGTTCACAAGCACCACTTCGTAGCCTTCGCGGCGCAGCACCTTGCAGGCCTGCACGCCGGAGTAGTCGAATTCGCAGCCCTGGCCAATCACAATCGGGCCGGAGCCAATGAGCATAATCTTCTTGATGTCGGTACGCTTAGGCATTCTTCTTGCCTCCATTCACATTCTTCTTGGATTTTTGTGCGAGTGCCGCCTTCACGAGTCCGCTAAACAGCGGGTGTGGCGCGGTGGGCCTGCTCTTGAATTCCGGATGGAACTGGCAGGCTTCAAAGTACGGGTGGTTCTTGATTTCCACCATTTCGACGAGTTTGCCATCGGGCGATGTGCCAGCGATTTTCAGACCGGCCTTTTCGAGCTCCTTGCGGAATTCGCTGTTGTAGTTGAATTCGTAGCGGTGGCGGTGACGCTCGCTAATCTTTTCACTCTTGTAGAGCTTTGCCGCGTTGGAATCCTTCATGAGTTTGCACGGGTAAGCGCCCAGGCGCATGGTGCCGCCCTTCTCGGTGACGTTCTTCTGTTCGTCCATCAGGTCGATGACCGGGTGGGCGGTATTCTCGTCGAATTCCGTGGAGTTGGCGTCTTTCCAGCCGAGTACATCGCGGGCAAATTCAATCACGCAGCACTGCATGCCGAGGCAGATGCCGAGCAGCGGGACCTTGTGTTCGCGGGCATACTTGATGGCCACGCACTTGCCGTTCACGCCGCGGCTACCGAAGCCGCCCGGAATCAAGATGCCGTCGGCATTCTTGATCATGTTCGGATTCTTCTCGAGTTCTTCGGCCTCGATGCATTCCACTTTCACCTTGGCGTTGTGTTCCATGCCGGCGTGTTGCAAGGCTTCGTGCACGGACTTGTAGGCGTCGCGGATGGCGATGTACTTGCCCACAAGCGCGATGGTGCATTCGTACTTGGGCTGTGTCGCCTTCTTGACGAGCTTGTCCCATTCGGAATGGACAATCGGGTGAACGCTCAGGCGGAGCTGTTCAAGCACGCGGAGGTCGAGTTCCTGCTTGGAAAGTTCGCGGGGCACGGCGTAGACGGAATCCGTCACGTCCTTTTCTTCAATCACGCATTCGGGCTTCACGTTGCAGAAGAGCGCGAGCTTGTCGAGGTGATCCTGCGGAATCGTCATTTCGGTGCGGCACACGAGAATGTCCGGGAAAATACCGATGTTGCGGAGTTCTGCCACGGAGTGCTGCGAGGGTTTTGTCTTGAGTTCGCCGGCGGCCTTGAGGTAAGGCACCAAGACCAGGTGGACAAAGCAGGTGTTTTCCACGCCGACTTCGAAGCGGAACTGCCTTGCGGCTTCGAGGAAGGGGAGTGATTCGATGTCGCCTGCCACACCGCCGATTTCGCAGAGCACGATGTCGGCGCCGCTTTCGGCTGCAGAGCGGAAAGCGTCCTTGATTTCGTTGGTGATGTGGGGGATGACCTGCACCGTGCCGCCCAGATACTTGCCCGCGCGTTCCTTGGAAAGTACGGAAGAGTAGATGCGGCCGGAGGTGTAGCTCGATGCCTTGGAGCAGTGTACGCCCGCGAAGCGTTCGTAGTGGCCCAAGTCAAGGTCGGTTTCGTAGCCGTCGTCGGTCACGAAGACTTCGCCGTGCTGGTAGGGGCTCATGGTACCCGGGTCCACGTTCAGGTACGGGTCGAGCTTCTGCATGAACACGTTGTAGCCGCGGCTCTTGAGAAGCAGCGCGAGCGATGCCGAGGTGATGCCTTTACCGAGGGAGCTGACCACGCCGCCGGTGATGAAAATGTACTTGGTCTGCTTTTTTGTGGTTGCCTTAGCCATTTACGCCTCCCCGGCTTTGAAGTTTTCAATCATCTGTCTGAACTCGCCGAACAGGTAGTAAGAATCGTTCGGGCCCGGAGCGGATTCCGGGTGGTACTGCACGCTGAACGCAGGAAGTTCCTTGTGGCGGATGCCTTCGACCGTGTTGTCGTTCAGGTTGATGTGCGTGACTTCCACGTTCGTGGGGAGCGATGCTTCTTCAATGGCGTAGTTGTGGTTCTGGCTCGTGATTTCCACGGCGCCAGTCTTCAAATTCTTGACTGGGTGGTTGCAACCGTGATGGCCGAACTTGAGTTTGGAAACCTTCGCGCCGAGGGCAAGACCCAAAAGCTGGTTACCAAGGCAGATGCCCATCAGCGGGACCTTGCCCAAAAGCTGCTTGACGACAGCCGCCACTTGCGGGAGGCTGTTCGGGTCGGCAGGGCCGTTCGAGAGGAATACACCATCCGGATTCTTCGCCATAATTTGTTCGTAGGTGGCGTTGATCGGGAGGACCGTCACCTTCATGTTCTGCGCGGCGAGATTCCTCAAGATGTTCGTCTTGATACCGAAATCGAGAGCGACAACGTTCAAGTCGCCTTCGGTACTGAATTCGTAGCCCTTCGGGTCGCTCACCTTGCTGGCGTAATCCTGGCCGTCGAGGCCTTCCCAGGCTTTTGCCTTTGCAATCGCGTCGGCTTCGCTCATCTCGGTGCCGTCCACGTGCAGGTAGGCCTTCTGTGCGCCATGGTCACGCAGGTGAATCGTGAGTGCGCGTGTGTCGACGCCCGCGATGCCCGGCTTCTTGTGGGCGAGCATGTAGTCGTGCAGGCTCTCTTCGCCAATTTCCTTGCTCACGTCGTCCAGCGAGTTCACGACGATGCCGTTCAAAAAGACGTCGCGCGATTCGGACTTCTCGAGGTTCGCGGCGTAAGCGCCGACTTCTGCCGTGGTGAACACCACGAACTGCCCCGCGTAGGAGGGATCCGTCAAAATCTGCTTGTAGCCCGCCATGCCGGTGTTGAACACCGCTTCGCCGACGGTATCGGTAGCCTCTCCAAAGGCATACCCGTGGAACACGGCGCCATCCGCCAGTGCCAAAAACGCCTTCTTCTCGCGTTTCGCTTTCCAGTTGAATTTATCGGTCATATATTGCTCGCTATTAATTGAAAATCCGGATAAAAATAAAGGCAAAAGCCAAAAGCTTTTGCCAAACGATTGAAAAAATTAAAGACAGAAACGAAAATCAGATGCCCGGGGAGAGTCGCTTGGTTCCGCTGCGAGATTCCTGCAACGGCTGCGCTCATGTGTGCCTCGATGGTTTCCGATATATAATACATCGGGACCATAAACTAGCAATAATGGACAGCTCTGGTAAGTGCATAAAAACGAAAAATTTTTGCCAATTTACCTCAAAAACGGCAAATTCTTTACATTTTTTGTAATTTTTCGAATTTGTTTTACATAAAATGTAAACAGCAAAAAGTGGCTCCTGCCGGTCTCCTTCCCTAACATATTTTGGCTATATTGTAAAAAGCCTTACTACCTAATATGAATAGGTCTCTAGTTGTTTTATTGATTCTTTTGATTGCGATGGCTGCACCGGCAGCCGTCAAGAAAAAGCGTTTCGATGTCGGTGAACCTGCGAGCGCCCCGGCAGCGGAAAATGTTGTGCCTGAAAACGATTCTCCTGTCGCGACTGAAGTTATGGCACCTGCTGCAGAAAACGAAAAGGCATCGGAAAAATCGCGGTCTATCTATACGCTTATCGCAGATGCGCAAAAGGTCCTTCGCGAAAAGCTGACGGCGGCAATTTCGGCAATGAAACGCGGCGACTGGGATGCTATCTGGAAGTTCCTCGCCATCTGCCTCTTGTACGGCATGTTGCATGCGCTAGGCCCCGGACACGGGAAGTCAATTGTTGTGGGCTACTTTATTGCGCGCCGCGGTCAATGGCGGCAAGGCGTTGCACTCGGCGCGGGCATTACCGTAACGCATACCATGAGTGCCGTTCTGCTGTTGCTTATTTTGTATGTCATTTTCAAGGCGACCGTATTCAATGCGTTCGAGACAGGCCGTATTGGAATCGAGAACGCAAGTTACGTGCTTGTGATGCTTACGGGCATCTTGCTGATAGCGCTCGGAATCAAGGATTTTATTTCGCAGCGTAAGCAGGCAAAAATTGCCGCACAAGAAGGGTCTGTCGCAGAACCTGGCGCAGAAAAGGCGCTCTCGCCCACCGCGCGCTGGCGTGAAATCATCGGCGTTGCTGCCGTCACGGGAATCGTCCCCTGCCCCGCTGTCGCATTGATCGTACTCTTCTGCCTGCTGAATTCCATGGTCGCGCTTTCGCTTTTGGGAGCGTTTGTCATTTGCATCGGCATGACGATTACGAATGTGGCCTTCGGCATTGCTGCCGTGGCATTCCGCAAGGGAATCGACAAGGGAAGTGCCCGCACGCGTATTGCGACAAAAATATACACCGTCGCGACTCTCGCAGGCGGTGCTATTATCTTTATTTCGGGACTGTTGCTGTTTACGAACCAGTTCGCGGGCCGCGTATAGCAAGCGACTCCGCCAACACTTATTCCGCGCTTTCCATCTCGTTGATCAGCTGGATGTTGTACAGCTTTTGCACCTGTAAAATATCGAGGATCACGGCGATGCGCTCGTAAGTCGTACCCTTGTCGATCTTGATGGCGACAGGGGATTTCTTGTTCTGCACGGACGCCGCCTTTTCGCGGAGTTCGTCGGGAGTGCCGCGCTGGCCGTTGAAGGCGAGTTCTGTTTCGGAAAGTTCGATGTACAGGCCCTCGGGCGTGTCGCGCTTGACTTCGCTCTGCGTCTCGGGCAAGATGAGCTTGAGTACCGATTCGTCTTGCTTGAAGACGGACGTTACCAAGAAAAACACAAGCAGCAAGAAGACGCAGTCAATCAGCGGCGTCATGTCGGGGCGGATTCGGCGGGTGCGCTTGGCCATTTAAGCATCCTCGTTTGCGGAATCGGCGGCGCGCCTGTGGTCCTTCTCCTTGAGAATGCGACCCAGCTGCAAAAGTACATCGTTTTCCACATTGTCCTGTTCCGATTCCATGCGGGCGTTCAGATAGTTGAACGCGATAACGTGCGGAATGGCGACCACGAGGCCAATCACCGTTGTAATGAGTGCGAGCTTGATGCCTGTAGCAAATGCGCCTGCGTCAGAAAGGCCCGAAACGGCGATGACGCTGAAGGCGTTGAAGATGCCGAATACAGTTCCCAAAAGGCCGAGCAGCGGAGAGATGCTCGCGATGTTTTCAATCGTAGTCATACCCTTCTGTAACGGCGAGAAGGCGAGTGCGATTTCGGTGCGGATGCTTTCGATGATGATGTGGTGATCGGTATTGTGCGTCACTACGCGATGCAGGATTTTGGATGGCAGGCGGTTGCGTATGCTTCTGTTGAAAAGAATCAGCGAGATAACCTTCCATACGATTATGGAATAACCGACGAAGTTCATCGCCACGAGTACGTAGGCGATAATTCCGCCCTGTTGAATAAAGTCTAAGATGTAGTTCATGTTTTTTCCTGTTTTTTGTCATGCCCGCGAAGGCGGGCATCTTTTTAATGCAAATTGTATTTGATGGGAATCTCCATTTTCCAGGTGTCCTTGCCAAGTACAGCTGGAATCGGGTCGAACTTTGGTACGGCCTGCACGGCGGCAAGCGCACTTTCGTTCAGTGAAGAATACGGACAGGGCTTTGCCACAACCGCACCGCTGATGCTTCCGTCTTTTGCAACCGTGAACTGTACGCGCACGGTGCCTTCTTGCTTTAAGCGGCGGGCCGTAGCGGGGTAGTCCTTCTGCTTTTCGAACGCCTTGGAAAGCCCGATAAGGTAGGCCTTCGTTACCTTCATCAGCGAATCCTTCGAAGGCTTCGGCGGTGGTGGAGGCGGTGGAGGAGGTGGTGCCACGGGCTCGGGAGGCGCTTCGACAAAGGGTTCCGCGTCTGTAACCACGATCGGTTCCGGCTCTGGCTCCGGTTCAGGTTCCAGCACCGTATCTTGCACGATGTTCGGGATAATCTTTGCGCGGACCACCTTCTTCACGATTTTCTTGACTTCGGGCGGGGGCGGAGGCGGCTGTAGCAGCAGGCGCTCCACATGAATCACCTCGGCGTCTTCGCGGGTGGTAACTACCTGCGTTCGCTTCAAAAATCCCCAGGCGTAAAAGCCCGCGTGCAACAAGACGGCGATAACAATGCCAAAGCAAAATACACGCCGCATCGTGAATGCGGAATAGGGATTATGCGGATGCGATATCGGTTCAATTTCAAAATTCATCAGGTCTTATTAGAAGTAGTACTTCGCTTTCGCCCAGATTTCGCGGTTCTTGTCGTAGCCTGCGAGTTGCCCGCGTTTGCCGCCAAAGTGGTCGTAACCGAGCGAGAGCATGACTTGGTCAGTAACGGAGTAATCGCCCGAAACGCGTGCGTAATAGGCGAGATTGTCGATATCGAACATGCCGTAGAGCGAAAGTTTGAGCGTGTTGTTCAGCAGTTCCTTTGAAATGCGGAAGGTCATTTCTGAGGAATTCTTTTCGATGGCTAATTTATCCGAATAATCAGCAATATACTTGTGCAGATACTGCACCATGAAAGTCCAGTTGTCGCCAGCGTACCAGTCGATTCCACCGAGGGCATTGAAGGTGTTTTTGCGGGCGTAATCGAGATTGCTTGCGTAACCGAGCGCTTCGCCAAAGTATTCTGCGATTTCGGCACGCAGCACGAATTCGCCGACAGGCATCGAGAGATCGCCACCGATCATGGTCATGGTTTCGTGAATGCCGTGGATGACAATGGAATCCCTGACGGGATCGTAACCCGCGACGGTGACGGGCGACTGGTTATGCGTATGGAGCGCCGAGACAGAGAAATCAAGATTCGAGAGGAAGAACGAGACTCGCGTTCCGAAGTCACCGTTCTTGAATTTGGCATCGGGACCTTCCGGAAAATCGATGCTCGCTTTTTCGGGCAATTCAGGACGCCAGGGGTTTTCTTCTTGCATGGGCATCTGGAAATATCGCGGCACGGGCACGTAAACGATTTCGGCATTTACACGCTCGCCGGGGTACTTGATGCGAAAACCATCAACGGACATGCGCATGTCGTCGTAGTCACTCGACATGAATTCGGTGTAGTCTACAGGCGAAATCAAGTCGGTAACGCGAAGCCCGTCGGCAACGCCCCACACTACAATCTGGCGACCCGCTTTGAACTCCACGAGGTCATTCTGGTAGTTGAAATATGCCTCTTGCAGTTGCACGCCGGTGCGGTCATCGAGAATGCTGTTGTGTACGCCATTCAGGCTTGTAAACAAGTAAGCGTTCTCGTAGTCTACGCGCAATTCTGCACGCAGTCGTGTCCGCGACGTTGTGAAGTCGTGCGGATGCTGCGTCTGGACGGCGTGATACGTGTCCACGAACCCGTTGAATTGAAACGGAGAATCTTGGGCGAAGGCGGCACTCGCCATCGCTCCCGCGACGAACCACCAGAATTTAGACATTGCTAGAGTCCTCTTTCCAAACGCGGGACGGTGAATGTCTTTGCGTCCAGCGGAATGTTGAACTTGATGTCGCCGAATTCAAGGAGTGTCTTGTGGTTGGTCTGCACGTTTTCCATGCTCATCTTCGCGATAGACCAAAAACCGTCCACTTGAACCACGTTCTCGACTTTCAGCGAACGGTGCAACTTGCCGAGCTTGTCGTAGTATTCCACCTTGGCGGCAATCAGGCAGTCCTTGCGAATCCAGGAAATTTTCTTCGAGAAGATTTCGTCGCCCTTTTTCGGCACGGATTCAACCACCCAGCAATCGATTCCGTCCACCTTTTCTTCGCGGAGGAGCTTGTGGGTGTCTTCGTCAATGTTGCGCTGGCCAACGTCGTCGTAAGTGAAGTCGGAACCCATGAAGTAATCCGTCTTGGAGCTCTTTCCGCTAATACGGCGCGTCTTTTTCATGGCGGGCAGGTAAAGCCACTTGTCGTCATCCTTGTTGATGTCGTCGTAGTCGACCGTCAAGAATCCCGTGCCCTTCACGTCGTTGGGGTAGCGGAAGAACATAATCTGCTTGGTGTCCTTGCCCACGTCCATTGCGAACGAGGTAATCTTGCGTTCGCGTTTGCTGCCGCTCTTGTTGATGAGTGTCATCGAGAGTTCGGAACTGCGGGTGTCGCCATCGGGGCGGTCATGCACTTTTTGTACAATGTCGCGGCCGGTCAAAGTTTCTGCGCTCACCATGGCGCTCAAGGCGACAATAATTGTCGCGGCTGTTTTTGCGAATTTCATATTCATAAATTTCTCCTATTTTCCAAAAATCTTGAATTTCTTGATTAAAAGCGGTGTCACGAACAGGTCGGCGAGCAATGCCGAGACAAGGCCCACGAACACCACGAAGCCGAAGTTGAACATCTGCGTTGCGGCCGAGGTGGTAAAGCCCGCAAAGGTCGCCACCATGATAATCGTCGTCATCACGAGAGCCGGGCCCGCCGTGCGGAATACGTTGAGAATGGACTCGCGGTAATCGCGGGTGCGGTCGAATTCCACATGCCCGTGGTTGATGAAGTGAATCGTATCGTCAACGGAAAGGCCGATAATCATCGGGATAAGCGTCGCCGTCATCATGTCAAGCGGAATGTCCGTGAGTCCAAGGTAGCCGCCCACGAAAATGCCCGGCGCAATATTCGGAATCATACCGATAAGGCCCGTGCGGATGCTGCCGAACACAATCATCAAAAGGACTGCCACAATCACCACAGAAATCAGGAACGAAGTCATCTGGCCCACTTCCAGGTACTGCTGCATGGCGGTGAACTGCGGCAAGTTTCCTACGGCAGTCACCTTTGCGTCCGGGTAAAGCTTGCGTGCGAAATTCTGCAAGTCCTCGATTTCCTTCTGGAGTTCGTTGGAGTTGTAGCTCGAAATTTCAATCATCAGGCGGAGTTTCCTGTAATCGTAATCCATCCAGTAAGTTGCCTCGCTGCCGCCCGCGTTTTCGTAGAGCAAAAGCAGCTGAGCGACTTCTTCTTCCGTTTCGGGAATTGCGTATTTGTCCTGGCGGTTTTCGTTCAGCGTGCGGTCCAAATCCTTGACGATGTCAAGAATCGAGGTGGAACGCTTGGTGAGCGGGTACTTCCCGGCATGTTCCTGCAACTGTTCGAGCTTTTTCAGATTCTCGACTTCCTTGGCCTTGTCGTTTGTACCAAAGTCAATCACCAAATCGTACGAATAGAAACTTCCGATTTCGGATTCTGCCACGTAGAGCATCTTGTTCACGTATTCGACCTTGCGGCCCATGGTGCGTTCCACGTCAAAGGCGGGTTCTATCTTGGTGAGCCCGAAAACCGAAATTGCTGTCACGACGGCGAATACAATCGCAATCGGCTTGCCGTGCCCGAGAACGAACTTGCCGATAGAATCGAGAATGATTCCCATGCGTGTGTCGCCGCGTTCAAGCACCTTGGCGTTCGGCTTCTTGTCTTTGCCGAAACTCAGGAGAATCGGCGAAACCGTCAGCGCCACAAGTAAAATGAACGCAATCGCAATTGACGAGAGAATGCCCACGGAGCGGATCGGCTTGAGCATCACCGAAAGGAAGCTGAGTAACGCAACGATGGTGGTAAGGCCCGAGAACAGCACCGACCATCCCGTTTCACGCATGGCGTAAAGCACCGACTCCTTGCGCTTGCCCGTAAGCATCATGTTCTTGCGGAAGAAGGAATTGATGTGGATGTTGTACGCAATTGAAACTGCGAAGGCCAAAATCACGGGCACCATGATGTTGGTCGCATCCATGTAAAGTCCGAGGTAACCCACCAGACCGAAAGTCATGATGACGCCTGCAAAAGTCGTAATCAGCGGAGAGACAATTCCGCGGAGCGAACGTGTCACGAGGAACATCACGATGATGGCGCAGAGAATGGTGATGATGAAAATGCGGCCCATCTCTTCGCCGATGTATTTCAACTTCTGGAAACTCAGGTAGGGCATGCCTGTAGCACGCGGGTGCAGCGGAGCATACTTTTCCTTCGCGATGATTTCAGTTGTTTCGCGGCCCGTCTGCATGTCGGGCGCTTCTGCCTTCACGCCCTTCGATTCGCCTTCGGCCTTCCACACGGAATCTTCGGGGAAGGGGCGCAGCTTGATGTTGATGAAGGCTTGCTTGCGGTCGCTCGAAATCAGCTTCTTCGCCAGTTCCGGCTTGTCGGCCAGGCGCTTTTCGATTTCGGCAAGTCCCGCTTCGTCTGTCGGGATTTCTTCGGGCACAATTTGCGTGATTTCCATGCCCTCTTCGGTGCCGAGCATGTATTCCAAATCGACAATCGAAGTCGCCTTGCCGTCGGAATACGAGAGGCTGTCGCGCAGTTCGTTCGAAAGCTCGCGCAAAAGCTTCAGGTTGTCCGGTGTCAAGATGGAATGGTCGCTCTCGACCAGCACGCCCACGAAATAGTCGTTACCGAAAGTTTCCTTGAACTTGTCCGTTTCGACAAGCATCGGGTCGCCCTCGATAAAGTAGCTGTCCCAAGACGCCTCGACGTAGATTTTTTTCATGCCCACGATCGAAACCGCAAGCAAAACGACAAACGTCACCAGCAAAATGGCGCGGTGGTTGAGCAAGAATTCGCCAAAACGGCCGAACCGCTCGTTGATTCTTTCAATGTTAATCTTTGGAAGGCTCATTGTATCCTCTTTTTTTTTGCGGAGCAAAAAGTAGAGAGATGAGCCTAAAATTTCTACTCCAAATGGTTTTGTGCAAAACCGAACGGGCGAAAATTCTGTTGGATTGTTGGTTGTCTATTTGGAGCGGTTTTTTGTACGTGTTTCGGTTACTTTTGTCGCATGAAAAATACTGATTTTGTTGACCGTTTGAGTCTCGCCGAAATGTGTGAGAATCGTTGCGGGACAATCGCCAGGATCGAAGGCGATTCCCGCTTTATTTCAAGAATTGTTTCCATCGGGCTTACGCCGGGTTCCGCCTTTACTCTCCTCAAGAACGACAAACGTTCGCCGGTGCTCGTTTTTTGCCGCGATACGGTCATTGCCATCAACCATAAGGAATGTTCACAGATTTTTGTCAAGGTAGAATCGTAAAGATGAGCGAAATCAAGACTATTGCTTTGCTCGGGCAACCCAATTCCGGTAAATCGACGCTTTTTAACAACCTTACGGGACTTCACCAGCGCGTGGGCAACTGGCCCGGCAAAACGGTGGAGCAGGCCGAAGGTGAATTTGTTTTTGACGGTACGACGTATAAAGTAATTGACCTTCCAGGGAGTTACGGACTTTCGGCGAACTCCGAAGAAGAAGTCGTCACGCGCGACTACATTCAGAGTGGCAAAGCTGATCTCGTATGCATTCTGGTGGATGCTTCGCAGCTGGAACGCAGCCTCTACATGCTAGCTGATTTTGTGGGTATTCGCATTCCTGTGATGCTGGTGCTCAACATGATGGATGTGGCCGAAGCGGCGGGCAAGAAGATTGACGCAGCTGCGATTGAAAAACGTATCGGCGTTCCTGTGCTTGGGTTCAGCGCCGCAGAAACAAAGCGCTACCCTGAATTTTTCAAGAAGATGGTTTCGGCCATCAAGACTCCCGTTTGTCTCGATAGTAAAAGCCTGCGCGAGGAACTCGTTGGTGGAAAAGCGAATGGGGAAGATATCATTAGTCGCATCGAAGCAGCCCTCGGTGATTTTGAATATGGCGTTTGCGAAAGAATCTGGATTGCGGAAAAGCTCCTTGAAAAAGATAAGCTCATTTGCGGTGTCGTGAATGAAATGCTTCCGTTCGCAAGGAAGAATGCGATTGACGCGATTCTCGATAGCGAAGAAGGGCGTGACGGTGGCATTCTCACCGGCGAGGCCAAGTATCGCTGGGTTTCGAAGATTGTGCGTGAATCGGCGACGCCCAAGTCCATTGAAAAAGTCTTTAGCAAGTGGGATCGCATCGCGACGCACCATATCAAGGGCAAGTTCTTTGCGTTCGGCATCATGGTAGTCTCACTGATTGCGTGCATGATTCTCGCTTTCCCGGGCATGGGAATCGGTTTTGGAATGCAGCCTGTATTGCAGTCGCTCGTAGAACGTGTTGGCAGCGCACTTGGCGTCTGGCCTGTGGTGATTTCGTTCATCAACCTGGTGCTCGTCGGTGGAACCTGCATCACGATTTGTATGACGAGTTTCATTTTCTCCATCATTTTCGTATTCCGCATTCTCGAAGAAATCGGCTACATGGCGCGTTTCTCGTATGCGTTCGACAACTGGCTTTCGCGCCTGGGCTTACAGGGCAAGGCGATTATGCCGCTGTTTTCCGGAATTGGATGCACGGCGGGTGCAGTTTGCGGCACGCGCGTGCTCGATACCCGCGGGCAACGCCTACTTGCGCTCGTTCTGTTGTGGGCGATTCCGTGTGGGAGCAAGGTGGCGGTGGTGCTGTTCCTGGCGTCTACATTCTTCGGGTCAGCGGCACCGCTGTTCGGCATTGGCTATGTGGCATTGATTTTCGCCAGTTTCTACCTGTCTTCGCGCCTGTTCGGCAAAAAACTTGTCCCGCAGAATGAACGCGTGGGCATGATTATGGAACTGCCTCCGTATCACAAACCGCACTGGAAGATGATTGCTGCGATGGTGGGGCGCAGCACCTGGGGCATTTTCAAGAAGGCCCTAAAGATGATTCTGATGGTGGCGGCCCTTTTCTGGGCGCTTTCTTACGCGGGCGACGGGAATGTCGAAAATACGCTTCTTTACAAAATTGGCAATGCGATCGAGCCGGTGACGATGTTCTTTGGCATGCGCTGGGAACTATTCGTCTCTTATCTGGGCGGTATGTTCAGTAAGGAAGCATCGCTTGGCATCATGAGCACGCTCTTCAACCACACTGGAGAGGCGTTCTCGCTGGTGACCCGCGTGGCTGCAAGCGAAAACTTGGGCGAGGCGCTTGCAAGTACCATCAGCAAGCCCGAAGCGCTCGCGTTCCTGTTTGCGTCGATGTTCAACGTTCCCTGCGTGTTGGCGATGGGCACGACCTACCGCGAGGCAGGCTCGTTCAAGTGGCTAGCCACCATCATGGGCTATTACTTGGCACTTTCGCTCGGGCTCGCCTTTATCGGCTACCACATCGGATTGCTGATTTTCTAAAAAAAAGGATTTGTGTATATGAGCAATATCAGAACGACTGGAAAAAAAACATCGAATACCTTGGTCCGTGACCTGGTGAACGTGGGCATTTTTGCGGCGCTTTATATCGTGCTTGGTTTTATGTCGTCGAGCATCGGCTACATTCCCGCCCTTATTGTTTTTTCGACCGCGAGCATTGCGCTTGTGACGAGTGTTCCCATGTTCCTGTTCTATTCGAAAATAGAAAGGCCGATTCTGTGCTGCATGCTTTTCTGCGGCATTTTCGGGGGAGCAATGCTGGTGATGGGTCAGAGCGTTATCATGTTTGCGATAAGCCTTGCAGTTGGGCTACTGTCGGGAACAATTCTGAAAATCATAGGGAAAAATTTTGCCGGCTTGTACATGGCAAACATTGTCTTGAGCCTAATGAGTTCTTCGATGATGCTTCCGCTTTGGCTTTATACCGAGGAATATCTAGAATATACCCGTGGCATGTGCGACGAAGGTTACGTTGCGAAGTTGGCGGAACTTTCTAACAGTATCTGGCCCCTGGTCGGAATTTACACCTTCGGCATCTTGGGTGCCGTTATCGGTGGACTCGTGGCCCGCCGCATCATGAAAAAGCATTTTGAACGGATCGGTCTTGCCCGGTGAAATTGGACCCTCGGACAAAACTGTTCTTAACGATTGCGGGGAACAGCGTCATTCTTTCCGCACCAGTGATTTACGGCGCCATGATTGTTGTTTTGCCGGCAGTTTTATTGGTGCTTGAAAAAAGATGGCGATTTTCCCTGCTCTTTTCTTTCTTGTACGCAATATCTGCATTCAGTTTTGATTATTTAAAAACGATGGATGTCGGGCTGGCGGGCACGCTGTTTGTCTCGACGATGATGCTTGTTTCGCATGTGATGCCGATAAGCGTTATTTTTTACTATGTCATGACGACCACCAAGGTGAACGAGTTCATGGCGGGAATGTCGAAGATGCATATTCCTAACAAAGTGACGATTCCCTTGATTGTAATGATTCGCTTTTTTCCGACCGTATTTGACGAAGCTCGCGATATCGGGAATGCAATGCACATGCGGGGCATTCGTCTGTTTAGCCTGCGGACATTGAAGAACCCGCTTGCTATTCTGGAATACAGGCTCATTCCGCTGCTGGTGTCGCTCACGAAAATCGGTGACGAACTTTCGGTAGCGGCGACGACGCGCGGACTTTCTCCAGAAACGAGACGCAGTTGCATTGTCAAAATCGGATTCCACGTTCAAGATGTTGTCGTGTTTGTTTATTGTTTGGCCGTTGTAGTTTTATTCTGTTCTTGGTCAGTCCCTTAATTGTCATTCCCGCGAAGGCGGGAATCTCCTTGCTTGTTAGAAATGACTATCACATTAAAAAACGTTTCCTTCTCCTACACGGAATCCCTTGACAATGCCGTCATCAAGAACTTGAATTTTGAAATCAAGTCTGGCGAATGCGTTGTGCTTGTGGGCGAATCGGGTTGCGGAAAGACGACCATTTCCAAACTGATTAACGGTCTTATTCCGCTTTATCAATCGGGAACGATGGCGGGCGACGTATTGCTCGGCGACAAGAATACCGCCGACATGACGCTTGCAGAAATTTCAAGGCACGTGGGTTCCGTTTTCCAGAATCCGCGTTCGCAATTTTTCAACATCGATACCGACAGTGAAATCGCCTTTGGCTGCGAAAACTTGGGAATGGATCCGGAAGAAATCCGGGAACGCGTGAATCGCGTCGTGAAGGAATTCCACATAGAACATTTGGCGGGTCGAAACATCTTTCACCTTTCCGGTGGCGAAAAGCAGAAAATCGCCTGCGCTTCGGTCTCTGCGACCGATCCGGATACTTTCGTTCTCGACGAGCCCTCGGCTAATCTTGACTTGAAAACAGTCGCAGACCTCGCCGGAATCATCAAGTTCTGGAAATCTCGCGGCAAGACCGTCATTATCGTGGAGCACCGCATCCATTACCTGCGCGACATTGCAGACCGGATTTGCTATGTAAAAGACGGCCGCATTGCACACGAATGGACTCCGGCAGAACTTGAAGCGAAAGGCCCGGAATATGCGGCAAGCCTCGGCCTGCGCTGTTTGAATTTGGAGCAACTTTCCGAAGGGGTGAACGTTTCCTCTGGTGTCATCCTGAGCGACGCGCAAGCGGAGTCGAAGGATCTGTCGAAGCAATCTACCACAGAATTACTCGTCTTCAAAGACCTTCATTTCGCCTACAATCGCAAATTCCCTATTTTAGACATTCCGATGCTTACTCTCCCGCGAGGTCAGATTACGGCCATTATCGGCCATAATGGGGCGGGTAAGTCAACGCTCGCGCAGGTGCTGTGCGGGCTCCGCGGAACTTGGCGACAAAAACGCAAGGCGCGTAAGTACGGGGCGTACTTGATTATGCAGGATGTAAACCACCAGCTGTTTACAGAAAGCGTCCTTGACGAAATCTTGCTGGGCATGAATCCGCAAGATGAAAATTCCGCCCTAGAAATCCTTGAAAGGCTCAACCTGAAAGAATACGCTAGTAGCCATCCCATGGCACTTTCGGGCGGTCAAAAGCAGCGCGTTGCTATTGGTAGCGGCGTTTCTAGCGGCCGCGATATTGTCGTATTTGATGAACCTACCAGCGGTCTGGATTACAAGCAGATGCTTGCTGTGTCGGCAACTCTCCAGAAACTTGCTACTAGTGGAAAAACGCTTCTTGTGATTACTCACGATCCTGAATTCATTTTGAATTGCTGTAGCAATATCATTCGCATGGAACACGGAAAAATCGCAGAACAGTACCCGTTGCAAGGCAATCAGGAAAAGTTGATTGATGCTATGCTGAATGCATAGCGGAGATGTTAAAGAGCGCTGTCGAGCACCATCATGAGCGTGAAGCCCACGGCAAAGAGGATGGTGCCTGCGTCAAAGTGCTCGCCTTCGCTGACTTCGGGGAGCATTTCTTCCACAACCACGTAAATCATGGCACCCGCTGCAAGCGAAAGCAGGTAAGGCATGAACGGCGAGAGCGCTTCGGCCGCAAGCAGCGTGATTAAGGCTCCTACGGGCTCTACCGCTCCAGAGAGCGCTCCAAGGGCAAATGCTTTTTTGCGGGAAGCCCCTTCGGCACGGAGCGGGAGCGAAACCACCGCCCCTTCAGGAAAATTCTGGATGGCGATGCCTATGGCAAGCGCAAACGCACCCGAAAGCGTGATGGCCACATTCCCCGAAAGCCAGCCCGCGAAAACGATACCGACAGCCATGCCCTCGGGCAAGTTGTGCAATGTCACCGCCAGCGTAAGCATCGTCGTGCGCTTGAGTTTTGCCTTGGGGCCTTCTGGCGTGGCGCTACCCAAATGCAAGTGCGGTGTTATTTTGTCTAAAATGTACAGGAACAGGATGCCGGCCCAGAATCCGACCGTCGCCGGGATAAAAGCGAGTTTGCCCATCGATTCGCTTGCGCTTATCGCGGGCAAAAGCAGGCTCCAAACGGAGGCCGCCACCATGACTCCCGCCGCAAAAGAGAGAAGACCCCGCTTGAGATTTTGCCCCATCTGCTTTTTCATAAAGAATACGCAGGCGGCACCGAGAACCGTCCCCAAAAACGGGATGGCAAGACCTTGGGCAATTTGTAAGACGGGTTCGTTCATACATTAAAAGATAGCATAAATACGCCTATGCGGAAAGATGAAATTTCTCGTGGATTTTTGAACGCCTGATTGGAGTAGTTGGGGGTAATGCATTTTTTTATTGTATCAGCATGATTAAAGCAAAAATAATCATTGCCGCGACTATGGTCACACTTCTTTCTGCCACATCCGCTAACGCCTGCCTTGCAGCCTGCAAAGAAAAGAAGCGGGAAGAAGCTTACAGCAAACCTCTCACAACAGCCACATTGCAGACGATTGTCGGCAATGCCCTGCCGCAAAAGTCGGTCGATCCGGAACTTGGTGCGCCTTATACGATTTATCCGATTGAGGTGAAACCCTACGACAAGGTTTTCCATTCGACGTTAATTGAATATCCCTTCGGGAGTTCGCCGCGCGCTGTGTCGCCGATTTCTAGCCCGCGTGGAATTATTTTGTATGTACACGGATACAACGATTACTTTTTCCAAGAAGAATTGGCCGAAAAGTCCGATTCTGCCGGGTTCGCTTTCTTTGCGATAGACCTGCATTACAATGGCCGTTCGTACCGCGCTGGGGAACCGCGTTCCGATATGCGCAGCGTCAAGGAATACTATGCCGAATTAGATGCTGCTGTGGCGCTCAGTAAAAAGATTGCAGGGAATTCCATTTCGAGCAATCTGCCGTTTGTCATTATCGCGCATTCCAATGGTGGCTTGATTACGCCGAATTATCTGAACGAGCGCAATAGCGAAGATTTTGCGGCGCTTGTCTTGAATAGTCCCTTCCTTGACTATAAAAACACTTGGTTTGTTCGCAATATAGCTTTCCCTGTTCTTTCGGATGTTGCGCTCCTCATGCCCGACGCGCCGGCTCCAAAACAAGAATCTCCCAAGTACAACACGTCTCTTTTGAAGACAGAAAGAGGCGAATGGGAATTCAATACGGAATTAAAGAGCGGTGAATGGCCGCAGCAATACTTCGGATTCCTTCGCGCAACAGAAAGGGGCATCAAGTGGATTCACGCGGGAATGCAGATAAAGGCTCCCGTCCTTATGATGCGTAGCGGTTGTACGGTCGATAATGTCAAGTGGGAAGAAGACTATATGCGCTGCGACTGCATGCTCGATGTGGATCTCCTGGAAAAATGGGCCCCCAAGCTAGGGCCTGATGTTACGACAGTGACTGTTGAAGACGGAATGCACGACGTATTCCTTTCCCGTAAGGACGTTCGCGATTTCGCTTACCGCACGATGTTTGAATTCCTCGATGACGCCGTAGCGCGCAAAAATGCAGTAGTTGCTTATAACTATATTTTGCCTCGGTAGAGGTAAGTATGAACATTTGGAACGTTTTCGCACCGGTTTATGAATTTTCGATGCGCACGCAGAAGAATATCTACGATTTTCTGTATGCGCGTATCGGCGAAGTTGTCAAGGGGAAAGTCGTGCTTGAACTTGCAACTGGTCCCGGGATGATTGCGCGGCACATTGCGCCTGCCGCGAAGTCCGTGGTGGCAACGGATTTTGCGCCGAAGATGATTGAAACCGCACTCAAGGCGAAGAATCCTGACAACCTGAGTTTCGAAGTTGCAGACGCGACTTCGTTACGCTTTGCGGACAATTCCTTTGACGTTGTCGTGATAGCGAATGCGCTCCATATTATTCCGAATCCGGAAAAGGCGCTCGCGGAAATCCGCCGTGTATTGAAACGTGACGGACTCTTGATTGCGCCGAACTTCTTTTTCCGCGAAGGCGGCAAGAAGAACTTGTGGCAAAAATTCCTGAGCCTTGTCGGCATTCGCTTCGCACACGAATGGACCGAAAAGGAATACAAGGCCTTCTTGGAATCGAACGGCTGGAAAATTAAGATGGACCGCGTTATCAAGGGCCGAATCGACTTGATTTATGTAGAGTGCGCTTGAGTGCATCAAGTAACACGGACTCCTTTAACTAGGGCCTTGGAACTCTTTTGCTATTTTAGGTCGCTTTTTTGCAACAAAAACGGCAAGTGTCACCTTTTGCCATTCTGATTCAATTTGACTTTTTCTTTATTTTGTGCCTTATCTTGACCATCGCCAAATTCAATTCTATTTCCGTACGAATGTATTAATGATGTTGATAGTTGTTTGCGTTGCGACACGCCCTTTCAAAATTGTCGCAAGCATGTAGAGACCGCGTTCAGTAAAGGCTGTCGGATTAACAGGACTGTATTTTAGCTTGGCAAGGTGGTCAAAATTTTTGACCACCTCCTTTTTCTCGGCAACATTAACTAATCGCAATCAAGGATAACTCGCTGATCTCTCAACACAAGAATTTTGCTTTCAACTTCATTCATCTTCTACTCCAATCCGCCTACAAGCAAAAAAAGGCGGGGCAAAGTGTTCTCGATGCAAATATACATTCCTCGTATGTCATATTATGACAATCGGCGATTTTCGCGGAAATTTTGACAATTTTGACAAAAATCAACCCCTGCAGGCGGTTGAATTCTGCGTTTTTACGCTTTTTTCTCGCCTTCAGGGCATGGCGACATCTTTTGACACCGGAATAATTTATATTTTGAATGAAAATAGAGTTTTTGCTCTTGTTCTCCTCTTGAAAACTAGACACTTTCACGAACAAGGAGAATAAGGCGAACGCTCACGTCTGCGACCGGCCTGTGCCTGCCGCATCGTTTTGCTACATGGTCTATTGTTTAAATAGCAGTTTGCCTGTATGCAAGCGGCCTTTTGGGGCGTGAGTTGTTTGCGCTTATTTTGTTCGGGCAGTCTAGGCCTTCAAGAGGTAAGTGCATTCAACTCCACGCCTTTTTTGTATCCAGAAAATGCTTGGAAGAGTCTGCAAGAACGAGGGTGAACGCTCGTTGAGTATCGCTCTTGTTCTTCTCTTGAAAACTAGACACTTTCACGAACAGAAAGAATAAGACAATAACTCGCCATCGCCCGTGGATTGCATGGGCGTAGTGTACCCTGGGCGTACTGTATCCGCTCGGGTTTTTGCGGGTGTATTGTATTCTTTTGAAAATGTCGCGCTTTTAGGCGAGGAGTGAGTCGGCTCCCCGCCGTTCTTTTTTGCCCGCACCCCGGCCAAACGAATCGGCCAGAACCGCTCCCGCGAGAGTGAACTCGTTCACTTTCAACACGGAGCGAAAAGTGCCGAGTAAAAAGGTTGTCAAGAACGATAAAAGCAAACCGAAGTTCAAGTTCATCGATTTGTTTGCTGGTATCGGAGGGTTCCACACGGCAATGCATTCCGTTGGTGGAAAATGCGTTTTTGCAAGTGAATGGGACAAGAACGCTCGCATAACTTATGAAGAAAATTACAAGGCCATTGAGCCATCTCTTTTTGTAAAAGATAACGAAGGTAATTACAAGTTTTTCAATGCTGACATAAACGACGTTCAATTGGATAAGGTTCCAGACTTTGATGTTCTGTGCGGCGGCTTCCCGTGCCAAGCTTTTTCGATTGCGGGGAAACGCAAAGGTTTTGAAGACACTCGTGGAACTCTCTTTTTTAACATCGCCGCTATAGTTGACCATAAAATAAAGACTGGAAAGAAGCCGAAAGTTCTCTTCCTTGAAAATGTCAAAGGTCTGAAAAATCATGATCACGGGAAGACTCTTGAAACATTGTTACGAGTGTTAAAAGAGGACTTGGAATATGAAGTCAGAACGATGGTTTTAAATGCCAAGTATTTTGGTGTGCCGCAAAATAGAGAAAGGCTCTTTTTTGTTTGTTGGGACAAAAAGCAATGCCCTGTAGATGACTTTAAATTTCCGATTGGTTTAGATTCGAACTTGAAATCCATCTTTGATAAAGATTCTTTAGATAAATCCATACCGACAAAAGTTGGTGATATTTTGGAACCTGACGCTTCTCTTCCAGAGAAGATGACCATCAGCGATAAAATGTGGATAGGACATCAGCTCAGGAAAGAACGAAATCGTGCAAACGGGAAAGGCTTCGGTTATTCGCTGTTTAAGGAAAACGCGACCTATTGCAGCACCATCTCAGCACGCTACTGGAAAGACGGTAGTGAAATTCTTATAGATCAATCTGATAAAAATAAAAATCCTCGAAAACTTACTCCCGTTGAAGCTGGACGTTTGCAGGGCTATAAGATAGTCGGTAATGGCTGGAAGTACGCAGAAGCAGCAGAGAATCAGAACAACAAGAATAGGCTGCCGACGATGAGAATTGTTGTATCAGATAAAGAGGCTTACCATCAATTTGGCAACAGCGTCGCCGTGCCTGTGATTAGAACGCTGGCGAAAGAAATTAAAAGACAATTACTGGAGGTGTAAGATGAAGAAACTTACAAACTATCTAAATGAATTGGAAAGTCTGTTTCCTCTCAATATAGCAACAACCTCTTTTTGTCTAAGCATGTCTAATAGCGGAAGACGTGGCTCCGCAAAAGAATTTTATCTTACATCGGGAAGTCTTGAAGCATCATTGAAAGATATTAGTGATAATCTTGAATCATTTCCTGCGAATTATAATGAATCTATATGGCGCGATTCCGCCGAAAAATTTTTTTCGGACAATCATGCAAAATCATTATGCGGTGTTCAAACAAGACCTTTTTTTGAAACCATCAATAAGGTTATTTCTTGGGCAAACGACTTCCAATATCGTGAAGGCGTAATCCAATTATCGAATGAATCCATTGACAAAGCTTTGTTGGAAATAAAAGTTTGTTGTAATCAAAAAATTCTCAAGTATCCTTTGGTTGACGATTCTTTTCTTAATGGATTGAATGAAGATCAGATTATTGATAGCCTTGCAGAAAAGTTAAAAGAGGCAAGAGAAACTCCTCGTGGGACTCAATATTATGGTTTTAAATATTCGCAGATTTTAGATCGATTTGAAAAAAGAGTAATAGATAGGATAATCGCTAAAACGGGAATATCCGGTAAATTATATTCAGAAATAGACAAAGGTCGAGGTGTATTTAAAAGGGCTGTTCAAGAAGGGGAACTGGCGGAGTCTTTTTATCAAAATAATGGAATTGTTTATCCTGACATTCAAGAGCAGTATGCTGATTTTGATGAAGATGATGACATTGAAAATGATATGTCGACATATCAAAAAATTTTCACCCCCTCCCAAATCATCTACTACGGTGTTCCGGGGTGTGGCAAGAGCTACGAAGTAAACAAGGTCATCAACGCCGAATTGGATAAGTACGGTGTCACGGACAAGGAATATCACAAGGTTCGTTGCGTATTCCACCCGGAATACTGCAATGCGGATTTCGTGGGGCAGATTTATCCTTACGTGAAGCCGGACAACGGCGGTGTCGAATATCGCTTTAAACCGGGTCCGTTTGCGGAAATCGTGCGCAGGGCATATCGCAATCCCGCAGAGCCATTCTTCTTGATCATAGAGGAAATCAATCGCGGCAATGCGGCCGCCATTTTTGGGGAGATGTTCCAGTTGCTGGACCGTATTCGCCCGGAGGACGGCCCTGAAGAACTTTCCGGTAACATTTACAATACGGGTTGGAGTTCCTACGGCGTCACAAACATTGATGTGAATGCGTATGTTCGCCAGAAAAGTACAGATAATCCGGAAAAGATTGAATACGACGATTCCGTCCCGTACGGTAACGAAATAAAGTTTATCAACAATACTGCTGTGCGCTTGCCGCCGAATCTTTCTATTTACGCGACGATGAACACAAATGACCAGAACGTGTTCACGATGGATAATGCGTTCCAGCGTCGCTTCAAGTCAAAAATGATTCGGAATGTTTTGGACGAAAATTCCGCCCAATATAAAACGGAGATTGACGACACCGGCGTTTGCTGGGGCGATTTCCGTGAATGGATAAATGAGAAGATTCTCTTGCCACAGACGGCTGTTTTGAAGGCTGACGACAAGTGTTTGGGCGGTTGGTTCATCACAGGCGAAAAAATCGGCGGCGTGGACAAAATCAAGAAAGAAGATTTTGCGGAAAAAGTTCTCAAGTATCTGTGGGACGATGTTTTCAAGCGCAATAAGTCTGGCGAGATTTTCGTCAAGGACGACAAAGTCAACTCCCTTTCGGATTTGATAGACGCTTTTGAAACGTCCGTCGGATTTGAGTCCTTTGAAAAGATTTTCAAGATGAATGACGTGGATAAGGCAAAGTTGCAAAAGCAGGCGAATACCTAAATGACAGCACTTGCACAACATATCGCAGAACCCGCACAAAAGGCTTTCACGTCTTTTGCGAATTTTTGCGTGTATGATGCTTGGCGTTCAAGTGACGAAAAGAAGGACAAATCGTTTGTCGGGATAAGGATTGAAGACAATCAACCTAAGATCTATTTCCCGATGGGGTATCGTGCGTCTAAGCCTCCTGAAGATATTTGCAAGCAAGATTTCTACCAGCTTATTGCCGTATTGAATGACAAGTCCTTGCAAAGCTATTTCTCCGAAGAAGATTTGAAAAAGTCCCAACTAGATTTTCCGTTCTACGCGTATCTTTCGGTATTGCAGTACTATCTCGATTTCGGCTACTTTGTGGAATCCGAAACGATTTACAAGAAGGGTTTCTCCGGCAAAATCAGCTGGCCGCGAACCATCAAAAGAATTAAGCCGCAGGTCGTCAAAGACGAAGAAGGTCACGATCAAGTTGTATATCTGAACTTGATTACACGCAAGACGAGTTACCGCGAAGACAACCTGATTACGCTCGTTCACAAGTTTTGTGTTAAGGAATCTGCTCAGCTGATAGGCCCGCTTTACGGTGTTTCAGAAAAAGAAGTCGAAGAACCGGAACTTTTGTTCGATTATGAACTGTTTGCAGAAGTGATTCAGGATAAAATCGCAGCGACTTTCAACGACAAACACCTGGAACTTTTCCATGCAATGTTGAAGATGGTCCGTTATTTGGGAAACAAGGAAAATCGTGGCGAAGATGGTAGTGAAAACGAGCCGTTGTTTGGCGTAAACACCTTCGCCCCCATTTGGGAAGCAATGGTGGATAAGATTTTCGGAAGGTTGCCGCAGGGAGTTGCCAAGGATAAATTCAATCCGCATTTGCGGTGGAATGACGGATGCCGCGATGAAAAACTTGATGAATCTGAAGAAGAAATAGTCCTGAACGACTCGAAACGTTCCACACTCCGGCCCGATACGATTATGGTGTGTGGAGAGGGAACATTCGTTCTCGACTCCAAGTACTACAAATACGGCTTGACTGGTTTCAATTCGCATTTGCCGGGGGCCGAATCCGTGTGTAAGCAGATGGCTTATGCGGAAAATGTGGAAACGCACTGGAAAAAGATTTTAGGAGTGGATTCTATCGCTACGCCTTCGGCTTCGCTCCAGAATGACACTCTGCCAAAACCTATCTACAATGCTTTCATTATGCCGTGTTGTGCGGAAAATGTGAAGGAAAAATTTCCCAACGCGGTGTTCTCTGAAAGAGGTTTGTTTAGCATGTGCCGCGTCGGCTATATCTACGGCGACTGGAAAAACGTGAAGGACGAAAACCGACCTTATCACAAAATTCACTGCATTCTCCTCGACATGAAATCCGTCATGCGGAACTACGCAAACAACCCCACTGCGCAAAGCGAACTCGCAGGGGTAATCGGCGATTAAATTCCTCATCAGTGTGTCGAGATTTTCTCTAGGTCCTTGATGTTGTGGCTGTGACCGTGCTTTGCATCGGAAAAGACATGGTTGTGCAAATGGGAATGCGTAACAACGTGTGTATGGGTTATGCCGCCATGCGTGTGCGTGAAAATATGCTGATGCATGTGCGAATGTGAACGGACAAGCGTTTCGCAGACCACAAAAATGGTACCGACAATCATGACCAGGAACGCGACAATGTATTGCAGCGAGATTTTTTCGTTCAGGAGCACGACAGAAAACAGGACACCGATAAAGGGCGCAAAGGCGTAAAAGGCGCTGGTCTTTGCAGCTCCCAGGTATTTTTGCGCGCGGATGTAGGTGAAAATACTCAGGCCGTAAGCCACAAAGCCGAGCAGCAGGGCGAGCGGGATGTATTTTACGGCAAAATGCATTTCGCCTGTGGTAAGCGAAACGACGATGGAGCCGATTCCAGAGCAGAGGCCTTTTATGGTCACAATCTGGTATGTACTTTTGTCCGAAATTTTGCGGGTGCAGTTGTTTTCTAGCCCCCAGCAGATGGTCGCGCCGAGAACGAAGATGGAGCCGACAGAAAAATTGAAACTGTCGGTGTTTTCGAACGAGAGGATGAAACTGGATGTCGTTATGAATAAAATGGCAATCCACAAACGCGTAGACACCTTTTCTCTAAAGATGAACAGCGCAATCATCGTTGTCGCGACGATTTCGAAGTTCCCGAGCAGCGATGCGTTGCTCGAGGTTCCGTACTTGACGCCGAACCTGAGCAATATGGGCGCTGCGATGTCGAGCAGGACCATGCCCAGCGTGTAGGGGAAATCTTTTTTGCAGAGCCGTTCTGATTGGGGCTCGCGCCTGACATGGAACAGGTAGAGAATGCCGATGCCGAGCCCCGCTCCAATATAGAGCAGTCCCGCCATGAACACAGGCGAAATGTGGGCCAGCAGCATTTTGGAGCAGGGAACATTCAGTGCATAAAATGCGGCCGCCGCTATAGCATAACCAATCGCAATGACATTCTTGTCCATGATTTAAATGGAGAATTTTATGATGGGAGCGCGTCCAAACGAGTCGCCTGCGAAAGGAACTCGCCGCCGGCCCCCATCATCACGCCGGGAGCGGCAATATTCATTACAGCTTCCAGCTGACGGCTTCGCGGCGGGAATCGATGAACCGGGCGTAGATTCCGCCGTTCTTCACGAGTTCTTCGTGCTTGCCCTGTTCTGCGATGCGGCCCTTGTCCAAGACGATAATCTGGTCGGCGTGACGCACGGTTTTTAAGCGGTGCGCGATCATGATGACCGTCTTTTCGCGGGTCAGTTCCTGAATGGCAAGCATCAAGTCACGTTCGTTTTCGGGGTCCACGTTCGCAGTCGCTTCGTCCAGAATGATGACCGGAGAATCCTTCATGATGGCGCGTGCAATCGAGATGCGCTGGCGTTCACCGCCGCTGAGGCTTGCGCCGCCTTCGCCGATGACCGTATTGTAACCGTCGGGGAGTTTTTCGATGAAGTCGTGGCAGCAGGCTTTCTTGGCGGCTTCTACGACTTGCTCGTGCGTGGCGCTCGGATTCCCGAACTTGATGTTGTTTTCAATCGTATCGCGGAACAGATACACGTTCTGGAATACGAAACTGAAATTCTTCATGAGGCTGTCCATGCTGTAATCTTGCACGCGGTGGCCGCCCAATGTCACCGAGCCTGCGTTTACGTCCCAGAAGCGAGAGAGCAAATGGCAAAGCGTCGTCTTGCCTGAACCGCTCGGGCCCACGATGGCCGTAGTCGTCTTTTCGGGAATGGAAAGTGTCACGTTGTCAATGATTTTGCGCTTGTCGTAAGCGAAATCGATGGTGTCGGCCTTGATGTCGTGATTGGCTGGGACAATGTCTTCGCCATCGATGTCCATGGTGGGCTTGTTCAAGATGTCGTTTGCGCGGTTGACCGAGATGTCGACTGCACGGAGGAGCGCCGCGTAGCTACCGCCCAGTTCCAGAGCCACAAAGAGCATGAAGGAGCACACCAGCATGACGGCGCAGTTGGCAAGTTCCATGGAGCCGTTCAGGTAGAAATGTATCGAGAACATCATGATGGCAACGCCCGTGAGCTTGGCGATAAAAGTCTGCAAGTTTGAAAGCGGGACGCATTTGAGTTCCATGCCGATATTGGCGCTGGTGTTCCTATCAATGATTTCGTTCAGTTCCTTGGAACGCTTGCCGGTCATGTTGTAGGCCTTTACTTCGGCGATTCCCTGGATGTATTCGAGAACCTTTTCGACCACCTTGCTGTCGGATTCCACTTTTTCGTGAGAAACGGCGCGGACGTTCATGCGCATGAGCGTGTTGATGAATTGGAAAATCGCAAAACCGATGGTCGCGACAATCGCAATTCGCCAATCGAAAAAGGCAATCATCACGATGATGAGAATGGTGTCGAGAATGCCCTGCGTAACCATCATGACAACGCGTGTGGCCACGTCGCCAAGCTGTTCCATGGTGTTGGTGGTGACGGAGGTGATGTAACCAAGGCTGTTCTTGTTGAAGTAGCCCATGGGCAGGTAACGCAGGTGTTCGGCGATTTCGATGCGCTTGGAGGCGCAAGTGCGGTAACCGCCCTCGGTCTGCCACATGCTCATGACGCGCTTGGTGACGGTTGCGCCGATAAGGCTTGCCACCATGATCCCAAGCGAAAGCCAGACAGTATCCATGGTAAACGGCGCTTCGCCTTGTACGTGGCGAATGACGCCCTGCAACATGACGGCCATGGCACCGATGCGGAGTGCCATGAAGAAGGAATTGAAAATCCCCACAACGATAGAGCCGTAGAACTTGTGGCGGTTTTCTGCATTGCAGAAATTGAAGAATTTAATGAGAGTATCGAACATTTATGCATCCTCCTCGGAATCCTTGGCACTGATGTGGGCCTGCCACATGGACTTGTAGAGACCGCCCTTTTCGAGCAGTTCCTGGTGCGTGCCGCTGCTGTCGATGTTGCCGTCCTTGATGACGTAGAGCTTGTCGGCGTCCTTGACGGTCGAAAGTCGGTGTGCGATGACGATGAGCGTCTTGCCTTGCACGAGTTTTGCCACGGATTTCTGGATGATAGCTTCGTTTTCGGGGTCGGTGTAGGCGGTCGCCTCGTCCAGAATGACGATGGGGGCGTTTTTCATCATCGCGCGGGCGATGGCGATGCGCTGGCGCTCGCCACCGGAGAGGTGGGCGCCCGAGCCACCGACAACCGTGTCGAACCCGTTTTCGAGACTCATGATAAATTCGTAGCAGCCGCTTTGGCGCGCCACCTCTTCGACTTCGGCATCCGATGCCGAAGGCCGCCCGAGCCGAATGTTTTCGCGGACGGACATGTCGAACAAGAAATTGTCCTGCGAAACGTAGGCGATGCGGCGGTTGTATTCTTTGAGCGAAAGATCCCTAATGTTTACACCGCCGATTTCAATGTCACCGCTGTCGGTATCCCAAAGCGAGGCAATCAGACGGGCAATCGTCGATTTGCCCGAACCGCTCGGGCCCACGAATGCGGTAAAGCTCCCTTCGGGGAGAGCCATATCGATGCCGTGGAGAATTTCCTTGCTTTTTTCATTGCTAGGCCCTTCGGCAAGCTCAGGGACCTTGTCCTTGCCTGTGCTGAGCGAAGTCGAAGCATGGTAGCTGAACCGGACATTTTTCAACGTGATTGAATTGTCGGCCGGATTGTGCAAGTCGACAATGGGGCGTTGCAGTTCGTTCATTTCGAGCACCGAGCCGACTTCGCCGAAAATGACGCCCGCCTTGCTGATGTCGTCGCTGTAACTCATGATGGTGAGGAGCGGCATCATGATACTCACCGAAACGATGATGACAGTGATAAAATCGACGGCCGTAATGGAACCGTTGTAATAGAAGTAACCGCCAAATGGCAGCACCGTCAATAGCGTGGCAGGAGCGACCGTAATGGCAAGGGAATGCGGCCAAATGCAGCGGCGCATCCATTCAACAAAACAGTCGCTCCCTTCTTTTGCGGCTACTACAAACTTGTCGTAAGAAGACTTTGACTTGCCAAACGCCTTGATAACTTCGATGCCGTTGATGTATTCAACCGCGGTGTCGTTCAACGCCTTCGTTTTCTGGATAGAATTGTCGAACCACTTTTGCGCTCCGGCAAACATGACTGCCATGGCGAATATACCGATTGGGAGCGTCCCGAGTGAAGCTAGCCCCATGCGCCAATCGATATGGAAAAGGTAGACGAACATGAGCAAAGGAAGTATCAGGTTCGAGGTAAATTCCGGGACTACGTGTGCAAGCGTCGTTTCCATGCTGTCGATTCGTTCTACCAGGATGTTCTTGAGCGCGCCCGAGGGCATGTCGAGAACAGAACCCAGCGGCACTCGCGAGAGCTTGTCGCAAAGATCCTTGCGGATGTTGCCGAGAACGTTGAACGTCGCCACATGCGAAAGCGTCGTTGAAATACTGTGGAACAGGACATTCCCGAACCAGAATGCCGCAATAATCAGGCATTCTTTAAGGTAAACATCCCAGTCGCGCACGCCCGAAAGCAGTTCGCGCACGATGTTTGCGATAATGATGTAAGGGGCGATTCCGCAAGCGACGCGCAAAAGCGCAAAGAAAATGCTTGCGATGTAGTATTTTTTCTTGTTTTTGGCAAACAGGAAAATCCAAGAGAGCAGAGATTTCTTTTTCATAGCGTTTCCTCCCAAAAGGGCTGAATCAAATTTTGGAAAAAAACGTTTTCTGTTCTACTCCAAACGGATTTTCGCCAAACCTTTTGGAGTAGAATTTTCTTGCGCTTATTTTTCAATTTGGGCGCGATGAAACACCTTTTTGCATACAAATTGACGACTCTCGTGTTGGTGATGGTCGCGATTGCCTCTGTGGCCGCGCGTGCGCAGGAAACGGCGAGCGGCGAAAACGCCGAATCTGCCGAAGAAATCACGAATTTTGACGATGTTTTTGGCGAGGAACCCCATGTAAATAAAAATGCGAATGATTCGCAAATTGGAGTAACAGTTCTCGACGAGATGGGCATTGAAGGCGAAGGAATCAACGAAGCCGCACCCGTCGACAAGAAAACCAAGGCCGAATCGGTCAAGGTCATGGATGCTACGGAACTTCAGGGCTCCAGCGCCACTATCGCTGATGCCACGAATCGTTCTTCGGGCGTGAAAATCCGCCAATCGGGTGGCATGGGCAGCGAAAGCAAAATCAACATCCGCGGCATGGAAGGCAAGAACGTGAAGGTGCTTGTCGATGGAGTCCCAGTCGATAACGGCAACGGGAATTTCTCCGTCAACGATATTCCCATCGATAAGATTGACCGCATCGAAATCTACAAGAGTTATGTGCCCGAACGCTTCGCGACCGATGGCATGGGCGGAGTCATCAATATTGTGACGCATGACTTGCCCAAGAGTTCCATAACGGGTTCCTATAGCTTCGGGAGTTTCAACACACATAAGGCCTCGCTCGACGCAAAATACGTGTGGGTAACTGATTCGGCCAAGAGCCGCGCTATCTCCACCGGAATTTCGGCCTATTACAACTACTCCGACAACGATTACGAATTCACCACACCCTACATAGACACGGTTGTAACGCGAGATCACGACCGTTATTACAGTTACAACATATTGCCTTTTGTCTCCTTCGAAAAATACTTCTTTGACAAAGCGACTTTGGGCGTGATTTACAACGCGATGGATAAAGAAATCCAGTCGAATTCCCACCGCATCGAAGAGGCGAACGCCAATGCGCAATCGTACGGCGTGAATCTTTCTCTTGAAAAAGCGGACTTGTTCATTAAGGGGCTTTCGGCCGCGCTTTCGTTCAGCTACGCCCTCGGTAAAGAGGCTATCGTCGATACGAGCCATACTTATTACTACGGCTGGGACAAAGAGAATGTTCGCGAAGCGAATACCGCCTTTGGTGAAATTTCTATGGGTGGGGCTTCGCATATTGAACGCGAAAACCAGACGATTGTCGCACCCTGGAATTTTGACTACGCATTCACGCAAAACCACATTCTCACCTGGAGCGGCCTTTACCGCTACGAATCGCAGGACCCGGCAGACAAGCGCGCCGCTAAAGGCCAGACGCTTAACAGTGCTGGATTCCCCGGGCACAGCCATTCCGTTGTAACGGGGCTTTCTCTCGAAAATAACCTCTGGAACGAACGAATCCAAAATGTGGCGGGTGTCAAGGGTTATTACTACTCCATCAAGGCTGACGACGACGGCGAAAAGCGTATACAACAGCTGACAGATGACTATGCCGAAAACAAGGATTTCGGTTATAGCGAAAATTTACGCATTAAAGTGATTGACGATTTGTCGGTTGTCGAACAGTTTGCTGTCAAGGGCGGTTATCAGCACAGCTTGCGGTTCCCGACTCGCGAAGAGATTTTTGGCGATGGAATGTATGTGCAGTGCTCCCCGAACCTGAAGCCCGAAAAGTCCGACAACTTTACCGCAGGCGCAGAACTGGATATGCGCCAGATTCCGCTGCTCTTGAAACTGCATCTGGAATTCAACTGGTTCTACATGCTCATGGAAGACCGTATTTATTGGAATAATTACGCTTCGGTTCCGCGCCCGTACTACAACAGTGTCGGCACCAAGACGACTGGCTTTGAAATCGACGCCGCAGTCGATGTGAACGAATACATTTCACTTTCTTACAACCTAACCAGGCAAGAAGCCGAAAGCCGCGAAGCGGATTTGGCCTACGGAATCGCCAAGGGACTGACCGTACCGAATATTCCTACGCTCTACATGAATTTTGGTGCGGAATTCCATGTGGGCGATTTGCTTTACCGGGATGATTTCTTCAAACTTTACTGGCTTGCCAATTACACTGACGAATATTATTACTCCTGGAAGGTCTCCAAAAGGCAAAACCGCACCATTCCCAGCTCGTTCACTCAAGATTTAGGCGTGGAATACTCCATTCTCGCCAACATGCTCTCCTGGAATTTCGAAGTCCGCAACTTCATGGATGTCCGGGTGTATGACAAGTACGGTGAATCCAAGCCCGGTCGCGCCTTTGCAACCAAGGTCAAGTTTACACTATAACAAAAAGGAAACCAAATGAACCTATTTAAAAATAAAATAATGATTGCTGCAATCGCGTCCACAATGATGCTCGCAGCCTGCGGCGATGACTCCAGCTCCAGCTCCGCTGGCGACAACGGCTCTTCTTCGGGGGACAAGTACCTGCTCTCCTTTATGATGGACGCCTCACAATTTGTCGGGACAGCCTCTTTTTCTGACAATCAGGCCAAGGTTGTTGAAGACTTTATCGAAGCTCCGAATGCAGGCGGCGTCGCGTACTTCAACGGCTCCGTTTACGTGCTCGCCACCGATGATGCCATGAACAGCACTCTTTCACGTTACGAACTGGATAAGGACGGCAATATGCCCGAGAAGGCCTCTGCCACGGCCAAGTTCCAGGGCACTCGCGCCATCATGATGAAGTTCGTTGACGAAAACAAGATGTACGTGGAACAGTCCATGGGCGACGCCATTACCGCCCTTGACCCCACGACGCTCAAGACCACGGCAACCATCGATCTTTCCGAGTACATTGATGAAGAAAGCGGTGCCTTGACATCGGTTCCGAGCTCCGCCGTAATTCGCGACGGCAAGATGTTCCTGACCTTGAGCCAGTTCGTTGACTTCAACAATTTCATCGCGGGCCCGCGCGCTTCCGTAGTGATTATCGACGTGAAAACAGACAAGGTCGAAAAAGCCATTTTTAGCGACAAGGTTGCAGCCGTTGGCGGCATGGACGACATGAACAACACCATGTCCTTTGTTGACGAAAAGGGCGATATCTATTTCTATTCCAACGCCTCTTACTGCTACGTTGAAGGTTACAAGGAAGGCTGGATCCGCATTAAGAAGGGTGAAACCGAATTCGATAAGGACTGGATTTTCCGCATGCATGATGCTGAATACGACGGCAAGAAAACGAACGAAAACAACCTGATGGTCGGCGGCACTTACATGGGCAATGGCAAGTTCATGGGATTCTTTGGCAGCTTTGCCGACCCGAGCAACTTCAACAATTACGAATGGCAGTTTGTGGTTGTCGATGTTTACAAGAAGACTGTCGAAAAAGTGGACCTTTCTCCGACCATCCCGTGGTTTGCCCCGTCTATTCACCTGGATGCCGACGGCAAGAGCGTGCTCCTGGGCCACGCCGACAAGAAGGGTGGAGCCATCTACCGCTACGACATCGCTAGCGGCAAGGTCTCCAAGGAAATGGACGTGACCACCGGAACCGCCTACTACATCGTCCCGATGGCTGACTAAGATTTAGTCCAATCACCATACAATAAGGCCACTCTGCACAATCGCGGGGTGGTTTTTTGATTCTTTAAATTTGGCGATTAACCTTTCCCGTATGGCTTGCTCAGGTATACAAGCGCCGTGGTGAGCGTGTAATCGGCAAGGAGTGCGGCACCGAGACCCACGATGGAGAGCAGGCCCACGTTGTGGAGTGCGCCCATGGGGCTGAAGATGAATACGAAGAACATCGCGCAAAGGATGAAGGTGGTCATGCCCATAGTCTTTCCGATTTCGCGGTAAGAGAGCAGTAACGCGTGCCTGTAGCTGCCCGTGCGTTCAAAGCCGTATTTGATGTGGTTGTTCATGTGGATGGTGTCATCGACGGCGATGCCCAAAATCATTGGCATCACAATCATCGTAATCATGTCGAGCGGCATGCCCGAATAGCCCATGACGCCGCCAATCAGGAGGACTGGCGCTACGTTTGGAATCATCCCGATAAGGCCCGCCTTGATGCTCCCGAATGCAAGAATCATCATGATGGCGATAATCACGAACGACCCGCCGAACGAGCGCAAAAGTCCGCCGACCAGTTTGCCGTTCATTTCGGCGTAGTTCACGACTTCGCCTACGACGGAAACTTTCGCGTCGGGGAAAATGCGGGCGGCATAAGCGTTTGCCGAATCTAGGTCTTCTACGATCTTGTTGGCATCGTAGCCGGCGAGTTCTATGTGAATGAAGGTTGTCTTGTAATTTTCGTCCATGCGTTCAAAGAGCGCGTCCGGGTCCGAAATTTCGTACAGGAAAAGCAATTGCGTGAGCATGTCCTGTGCGTCGGGAATCTTGTAATACTCGATACTGTCGGCGTTCAGCGTGCGGTTCATCTCTTTCACAAGGCGCGTCACCGATTGCACGCGCGGCTTGTCGCCCGAAATTTTGGTGAGCTGGAGCGTTCCGAGTTTCTGCTCAAGTTGCTCGATGCGTTTCATGTTGGCGGGATTCTTGAGCGCGTCTGCATCGTCGAATTCCACCATCACGTTGAAGTCGTAAAGGCTTCCGAGCTTTCCGCTGAGCATGTCCTTGAGCCGCACCACGAAGGGAATCTTTTCGCCCATGGTTTCGGTGTAGTCCATGTTCACGTCGATACGCATCATTCCCGGAATCTGCAACAACATTACCGCCGCCGAAATTACTGCGACAATAACGCTGTGCCTGCAGACTTTGCGTCCGAAGAATTCAAAGAGAATGTCCGCCTTGGTGGCCCCTGCCGACTTTACTTGCGTCGGGTCGGGTTCTGCATTCTTGCCGAAGCTCATGAGAATCGGAATCAGGATGATGACGTACAAGTAAACCATCGTGACGATGCCCGCCGAAATGCCTCCAATCCAGCGGATGGGGCGGATGCCAGCGAACAGGAACGAAATCAGCGACGCGACTGTGGTAATGACTGTAAAGAGGATGGGCCAGCCCGTTTCTTCGACGGCGCAAATCACAGATTCGCGGCGGTTGCCCGTGCGCCTAAAATGCATGCGGAACGAATTGATGTAGTGGATGGAATAGCCCACCGAAAGCGCCATGCCCAAAAGCACCGGAAGCGCGACCATGCTCTCGTCGCCGACAACGCCGAGCCACGCATTGATGCCGAGCACCGAAGCGATGCCGCCGACCGTTGCAATTGCGGGCACCACCACGCCGCGCAGCGACCTTACAAACAAGATAAGGCATACGAGCATCACCAGGAATCCGAAACCGATACGCATGGCGCATTCCCGCGAGATGACTTCGTTTTCTTCCATCTCGGTGTAGCTCATGCCCGTCGGGAGCATCTCGAACTTGTCGCTCTTGAATTCGTCGGAATAGATGACCTCGCGGGCAAAGGGCGCAATGCTGTCCTTGCCGAAATCGACGCCGCCTTCGTAAGATTTCAGCGAGAGGATAATCCACGTTTCTTTCGCGTCGTCCGAGACGATGTTGTTCACGAGCGATTCGCGAGAAAGGATCAGCCGTTTTTTCGCTTCCAGTTCCTGCGGGTCGTTGGGAACACCGCCTTCGAACGGATCGATGACTTCGAAGCCCTCGTCGTTTGCGACCGGAATCGACAAATTGTGCGTCAGCGAAACCACGCGGTCGGCGTACGGGACCTCGTTTTCGAGCCTGCGCGAAAGTCTATCAATCGCCTGCAATACTTCCGGCGCGAACACGTCGTCGGCACGGACCATCACCATGTAGCCATCGTCGCTACCGAATTTTTCGTTGAAGTGCGCCTGGTCAATCTTCACCTTGTCCCAGTCGTCAAACCATTCCTCTTCGCTGCTCGTCATCTGCAGTTGCGGGAGCCCGAGGCACGCCAAAAACGTCACAATTGCCGTTACCAGCAGAATCAACCAGCGAAACTTGATCTGAAAATGCCCCAATCGGGCAAAAACCTTGTTGACACGAGAAACTTGCATTGAAAAACTCCTCTAAAAGCCCCAACGGAGTGTGATTCCGTCGGGGCTGCTTCAATCCAAAACACTATAACAAAGAAAAAGTCTTTTTAGGCGGTGGCGAGCGCCTTGCCGAGTTCCTGGCAGGCGGCCTTGCCGGCGTCATCGGGGGCGTTCTCGATGGCGAGCGGTTCGGCCACAAGTACGAGCCCGGCGGCTTCCGCGTCGGCCTTCCACGGGTTCATCCATTCGCCGCCACCCCAGCCGTAAGAGCCGAACAGGGCGACCTTCTTGCCGTTGAGTGCGGGCTTGACAGCTTCGTAGAAGGGTTGGAATTCGGAATCTTCGAGTTCCTCGGCGCCCATGGCGGGGCAACCCAGCGCATAGCGGGCGTATTCGCTCAGCTGGCCCTGCGAAAAGTCCGAAACGCTGAACACGTCGGCTTCGGCACCGGCGGCCTTGGCACCTTCGGCGACGTACTTCGCCATCTGTTCGGTGTTGCCGGTTCCGCTCCAATAAATGACTGCGATTTTTTCCATTGTGATTCTCCTATTGTTTTAGTTATAGATCCTTCGACTCCATACCTTGCGGCATTCCGCTCAGGATGACACAGAGGTTGGATTGTTTTACCCGACGGCGAGCATCGGTAGCGAGTAGCCGCGTTCAAAGAGGTTGCTCATGACCGTAAAGCATTTCTTGAAGCATTCAAAGAGCTTTTCCGCAGCTTCTACGTCGCCATACACCTTCCAGTAACCGCAACTTTTGCAGTTATGCCCGCCATTGGCGATGAACCCCTTGACATCTTCGAGCGGATAGCCCAGGAAAAGTCCGATTTCGTGCGGAAAGCAGTGGCACTTGCCAATGCGGTATGTCAGGTTTGCGATGAGTTTGTCTTCGTCAAAATGCCTGTAGTCGTATTGTTCGAGAAAGTGCCGAACATCGCTGGCTTCGCACAGACGCTTCAGGAGGTTGCGGCGGTAAACGTACACGAAGCTTCGTCCGCAACGTTCTGCGACGACGCGCACGAATATGCCCGACGGATTCAGCTCGCGGTTCCAGCGGGCAAGCAAAGCGCAAAGCGGTTCGTGCATCGGCGTGCAGTTTTCGACGCAGAAGAGGCTGCCGACTTTGCGGGCGGCAAGCGTTGGGGCGCATTGGCGAACCAATTTGTAATCCATCAAACGTTGTGCGGTCATATTCTTCCCAGATCCTTCGACTCCATGCCTTGCGGCATTCCGCTCAGGATGACACTTTCGTGCCTCCTACTGACTACTCTTCATTTGCAATTCAAGCATCTTGCAGAACAGGCCGCCTTTCGCCTTGAGCTCGGCAGGGGTGCCCGTTTCGGCGATGTGGCCGTCTTGCAGCACCACGACCTTGTCGGCGTTTGCGATGGTACGCATGCGGTGCGCGATGATGATGACTGTTTTGCCCTTCACCAGCTGCGAAATGCCGCGCTGGATCTTGGATTCATTTTCTACGTCGAGGCTTGCGGTCGCTTCGTCGAGCAAGATGATGGGCGCGTCTTTCAACAGGGCGCGCGCAATCGAGATGCGCTGGCGTTCACCGCCCGAGAGCGTTTCACCGTTTTCGCCGATGATAGTGTCGTAGCCCTGCGGCATTTTCTGCACGAAATCGTCGCAGCCCGCAAGCTTTGCGACCTTCAGGATTTCTTCGTCGCTGGCACTGCGCTTGCCGATGCGGATGTTGTCCTTGATGCTCGTGTTGAACAGCACCACGTCCTGGAAGACGATGGAGAAATTCATAAGGAGCGTTTCAGGATCAATCTTGCTGATGTCCTGCCCGCCGAGCGTTACCTTGCCGCCCTGAATATCCCAGAAGCGTGCCGCGAGTTTTGCTGCAGTCGTCTTTCCGCTACCGCTCGGGCCCACAAGTGCTGTGATTTCGCCCTGCTTTGCCGTGAACGAAACCTTTTTCAGGACTTGCTTGTTCTCGTTGTAATTGAAATCGACGTCCTTGAATTCGATATCGTAATTCTGGGGAGTGAATACGGTTACACCATCCTGAGGTTTCATCTGGTCCATTTCGCGGAACCGGCGCAGGCGCACGTTCACAAAGAACAGTTCAGCGAGGTTGTTGAACACCAGGTAAACCGGATTGTAGACAGTCGCCGCGCACACGATGAACACCAAGTAAGTAAACACGTCAATTTCGCCCTTGGTCCAAAGGCGTGCGCCAGTAATCAGCACCGTGGCAAGACCCATCTTGAGAATGCCTTGTGCCGAATTCAGGAACGAGCCCACCTTCACGTCGGAATCCATCTGCGATTTTTCGTATTTGATGCAGTCTTTGTCAAAATGATTGAGATAGGCGGTTTCGCCCGAATACGAGCGGATTTCCTGCACGTTTTCGAGACCTTCCTGGATATCTTCCATAATCACGCGACGGGCGTTATATGAATTTTCGAACCAACGGTCCTGAATTTTCTTGGATAGCGCAATGAGCAAAGCTGCTGCAGGCACCACCCAGAAAAGTGCGATAGACATTTTCCAGTTGTAGCAGAACAGCATGATGCCTATAATGGTGACGCTCCCGATGGCGGCGAAAAGTTCCGGCACCGCATGCGAGAAAATCATTTCGAGAGCATTGCAGTCGTCCATGATGGTCGAAGTCAAGTCCGAAAGGTTCTTCTTGCCAAAGAACGAGAGCGGCAACTTGCGGAGCTTTTCGGCAATCGAGACACGGCGGCGCATACTTTCGTCGTACACGCTGCTGTAAGTCGCACTGTACGAAAACCTGTAAATGACAAGCATCACGATAAACAGGACTGCAGCAATTCCCACATAGAACAAGGTTCCGTGCGGAGTCTTGCCTGCAAATTCACCAATGCCCATCTGCTCCATCAAAAAGTAAAAGAGCATCATCATCGGGAACATGAGCGAAACAAAGTGCAGGAATGTCCAGACGACGCCACGGACAAACGTGCGCGAGCCTTCTTCCGAAAGAGCAAAAGTATTCTGAACCCACTTATACATTTTCGCCTCCTTCATTATCCTTGGAATTGTCGAGGGTCCATGTGACAGACTGCTGGTATTCGGCCCACATCTTGGCATAAATGCCGTTCTTTTCAAGTAATTCGCTGTGCGTTCCGCGTTCAGCGATTTCGCCTTCTTCAACAACGATAATCTGGTCGGCGTTCACCACGCTTGTAAGCCTGTGGGCGATCATCAGCACAGTCTTGCCTGCGGCCAGTTTGTGCAATGCTTCTTGAATCAAGCGTTCGTTTTCGGGGTCAGCAAAGGCGGTCGCCTCGTCGAGCACCACGATGGGGGCGTTCTTCAAGATGGCGCGCGCAAGCACCACTCGCTGCTGCTCGCCACCCGAAAGATAAGTTCCCTTGCTCCCGATAACGGTATCGATGCCGCCCGGCAACTTGTCGATGATTTCGCGGCACTGCGCAAGATCAAGCGCCTTGTTTACCTGCTCAAGAGTTGCATCGGGCATGCCGTAGCGAACGTTGTCCAAAATGCTCATCTTGAAAAGGCGCGTGTTCTGGAACACGAACGAAACGTTCTTCATCAGTTCCTTCGGATCAATCTGCTTTACGGGAATACCGCCGATGGTAATCTCGCCGCTATCGACGTCAAAAAAGCGCGGCAGGAGTTTTGCAATCGTACTCTTGCCGCCGCCCGAAGGACCGACAAGTGCTACCGTGTGGCCCGCCGGTACTGTGAGCGAAATGTCGCTCAGTACCTGCTTGTCGGTATCGGGATAGGTGAAGTTCACGTTCTGGAATTCCACATCGAACTTTTGCATCGGTACCGGATTGTCGCATACTTCCAAATCCTTGGTGCGTGCGATATCGTTGATGCGGTCAACCGCGATTCCCGCCTGGTTCGTGGCATTGCTCAGGTACATGCTGCGCATCACGCACTGCGAGAACAGTGGTGTCACCAACACGTAAATCATCATGTTCACGATGGTGAGTTTTACATCGCCGTCGTTACCGATGATGAGCGCTGCCGTTGGCACCAGGAACAACACGAATCCGTTCACGAGAATCGTGTAGATGCAGTAAGGGACTTTCCAGTTGTCGGAATAGGCTGTGACCATCTTGTGGTAAGTCACGATGCTGTTGTAGAAACTCTTGAACGAAAAAATCGTCTGCTGGAAAACCTTGACTACGGGAATCCCGCGCACGTATTCCACCGCTTCGGAGTTCATCTCTTCGAGGGCCTGCATATAGCGTTCCATGAACTTGGTTCCCCTGCGGCCAAGGGTGCCCAAAATGAACAAGGCGTAGGCGATAGGCACCAAAGAGGCAAGGCCGAGTCGCCAATCGAAAACGAACATCATCACAAGCGCCACGATGGGAATCAGGATGGTGCCCGATATATCGGGCATCTCGTGCGCGACGAAGGTGTGCGTAATTGCAGCATTGTCGTCGATAATCTTGCGAAGTTTGCCCGTCGGGTTCTTGTCGAAAAATCCAAGCGGAGCTGACATCAACTTTTTCATGGCGAATCGACGCAGGTCGCCTTCGAGCCTGAATGCAACCATGTGCGAGCAGGCGAGGGCCGCAAAGTAGAGCAATACGCTTGTGACCGAGGCGAGGACCGCTCCGATGGAGTAGTCAAAAATCTTGATGTTCGTCATGTCACCGCCAGAGATAACCTCGCGGACAATGAGCCACATCAGTAAAAACGGCACGAGCCCCGCGATGGCGCTTAATGCCGAGAGAATCAATGCAAGCGGGAACAGCGGCTTTCGCGAACCCATGTAAGCGTAGAGTTTTTTGAATGTGTTTTTCATAATTATTTTACGCGAAGCGTCATTTGTAATCTTTCGTCTTTCGTCTGTAGGCTCGAAGAGCCGTTCTTTCGTCTAATCAAGCGACGTTTGTCATTCTGTATTTTTTCCTGTATTCCTTCGGGGTCATGCCCATCACGTCCTGGAAGGCGTGGGCGAACTTGCTCCCGTTATTGTAACCGACTTCGCCTGCAATCTCGAGGATTCCGCGGTCGCATTCGCGAAGTTGCTTAGCTGCGATTTTCATGCGCTCGCGGCGAGCGTAGGTGAATACCGGCAAACCGAATACATTCTTGAAGCAGAGCTTCATTGCGGTAGGCGGCATGTCAAACTTGTTGGAAAGTTCTTCGATGGTAAAATGACTGTCCATGTTTTCGCAGATAAACGAACGGATGCAGTAAATCTTTTCTATCTGAAGCGACGAAAGATTGCATTCGCGGCAAGCGTATTCTCTTTGAGTATCCAGATTTTTTAACGTAAGCAGCAACTCCAAAATAGCAAGCCGACCGTATTCTGCCTGCGTTTTTTCGGACTTGTTTTCGACCTTCTCGAAAGCGTGTGCCACCTCTTCCTTGGTGTGCACGATGAACGGTCGGCCCGGACGGCACATTTTTTGCGCAAGAGTCCTGATGTCAAGCACAAAACCTGCGAAATGTTCCTGGATGTACTTTACTGATTCCTCGAAGAACAAAATGCGGTCACCGCAATAATCCGCAGAGCGCGTAAGCGCACCCGAAGTCCAGGCATCGTAAACCAGCATTTCACCCACCTTCAACTGATTGCAGGGAAGTGCACCACCGGCCCAGCTGATACGTCCCTTCCTGCAAAATTCAAGAATGAGAAACGGCTCCCTTTCAAGTGTTGTATGATAGCACCCGATTTTGTGCAACCATTCAATTCCATCGATGTTTAACATTCTTTCCTCATTGATCGATTAAGTTCGGCATTATTAGCCTAGTCTTAAAAAGTAAGACAAATCTAACAAGCTGCAAAAACTTTGTCAAGGCTAATTTTGTGACGGCAATAGAAAATTTTTATTGCAAAAATGCCTGAATGGAGTGAAAATGGACTAAATGGAGTCTGTATTTCGAGAAAAGGATCTTGGTCTTTTCGGATTTTTCCGTCACTATTTGGAGTAGAACGCCAAATAAGACATTTCTAAAATGCACCGCAAATTCCACAAGCGGACTTCCCCGCATCAATTTCAAGGAGTATATATGAAAACACGTTTACTGGCGACTCTTGCCGTATCGGTCAGCATACTTGCTGCTTGCGGCGACGATTCATCTTCGGCAAGCGATGTAAATGACGATTACAAGCGCGAATTTGCGACATCCATCTCTACCGGCGAAACGATGTTCATCGGCACGATGTCGCTGGACCATGCAGATGATATCGGGACAGATTATATCGAAGTCGGAACCCGCGCAGGCGTTGTCTATTACGACAATTCCCTGTTCATTGCCGACCTTGATGTGGGATCCATTGCACGCTACAGTCTCGATGCAAACAACAAGATTGGTAGCAAGATGGGTGAACTTTCGCTTGCTGGCGTATGGGCGAACCACATTTACTTCGTGAATGAAGAAAAAGCCTACTTGGGCGGCATGCTTGATTCGCTACTTATCATCAACCCGAAAAGCATGAAGCGCACGGGCGCAATTGACCTTTCCAAATACAAGGGCGACGACGCTCTCGCGGTGAGCCCGGGTACAGGCGTAATTGTGGACGGTCGTCTCTATGTCGGCCTGTTGCAAAACGTGAGTGACTACGCTACCGGCAATACGGCTCAGGTCGCAATTATTGATGTCGAGAAGGATTCCGTGATTGCCGTGGCCGAAGATGACCGCGTCGCTGCCGTGGGTTCGCTTGATGACTCCCAGAACCATGCGTTCATCGTTGCTGATGGCTACATCTACTGCTACAGTAACGCTTCTTGGGGCTATGCTCCGGGCCAGAAGGATGGCTTCTTGCGTATCAAGGTGGGCGAAACTAAGTTCGACAAGGATTACGTGTGGAACGTTTCGGATGAAGTCGAAATCAAGGACGTTACTAAGAAGGGAAATTACAAGTACCTTGGCGTGATTAGCCTGCCCAAAGACAATATCGTCTATTCCTTCTTGAACGTGATGGTGGACCTGCAACAGGTTTGGACCGATATGGATAGCTACCACAACAACACCTGCAAACCGGTTGAAATCGACTTTGTCAAGAAGAAAATGAAGGCGCTCCCGATCGGTTATTCCTCTAGCTGGGCCAGCTATGGTACCTACGTCGAAGATGACGGCAATGTCATTTTCGCAGTTTCAACCGAAAAAGACGGCAACGCTTACTTCCGTTATGACCCGAAGAATGAAAAGGCCGAAAAGATCGCTACAGTCGAGCAGATTCCGATGTGGATGGTTCCGCTCAAGTAAGCGAAATTTCCGCAAATCTGCGGTAAAGACATAGTCCTCATAAACACGATGCTCCGTTCCCGCCTAATGGAGGGAGCGGTTTTTGTTATTGGTACAGGATAAATCCGTTCGGATTTTTAAAGGCCCGTTTGGAGTAGAAAATTAGCCTGAAAATTGCTTAATTGCGCTGCGATGAAAAAGATGTTTTTTTACAAGGCGACAACGATTGCCTTTATATTTGCTACGGTTGGTGCGGTTTCGGCCCGTGCCCAAGATGACGAAATTACCTCTATAGACGATTTTCTGGAAGAATCGGCTCCAGAAAACAATGCGACAACTAGTGACGCAAAAGGTGTGGCGCGGTCAGAGGCTTCTGCTGCAAATGCATCAAGTGTCACGCAGCTGGACGAACTTTCGGTGGAATCTGAAATAGAAGCGGAACAGGCGAAGCAGGCCAAAAAGGCGGAATCGGTTGCGACGATTGACGCAGCCGAGATGCAGAACACCAGCAAGACCATTTCAAAAGCGGTTAACTCCGCTTCGGGTGTGAAGGTGCGCAAGTCCGGTGGCATGGGCAGCGAAGGTAAAATCAACATTCGCGGCATGGAAGGCAAGAACATCAAGGTGCTGGTAAATGGCGTCCCGGTCGAGACGCAGGGCAACTTGGGCCTTGACGATATTCCTATCGACCAGATTGCGGACATTGAAGTTTACAAGGGCTATGTCCCCGCGCGTTTTGCGACAGATGGAGCAGGCGGTGCTATCAATATCATTACTAAAAAGCGCCCCGCCAATTCGGTAGATGCGTCCTATAGCCTTTCGAGTTTCAATACGCACAAGGCTTCTGTAACGGCAAGCCACTTGATTGATAGTATTGCGGGCGGTGCAGGCTTGGAAGTGGGCGTGTCGGGTTATTTCAACCATTCCGATAACGATTACGAATTCACTTCGCCTTACATGAAAAGTTCGACAGGTAAAGATACGAGCATCGTTCGCGATCACGACCATTACACCTCTTACAATGTGCAGGCGTTTGCAAACTTGATGAATGCCTGGTTTGACCAGGTTTCGCTAGGTGCAAGCTACGGCGCGTATGATAAGGAAATTCAGGGGGATGCAAACCGCATTGTCGAAACGAGTGCCGAAGGATACAATTTTGGGGCGACATTCGGCCTGGATAAGAAAAATATCTTTGTAAAAGACTTGAATTTTGGTAACCATTTTTCGTTCGGGTACAGTGAAAATAAAACCATTGACACGAGCCGCGTTCATTGCCGCAACTGGTATAGCTGCGATACGGCCAAAAAGAATGTGGGCGAGTTGACGATGATGGGACTCCCGAAACTGAGAACGGTGCAGGCGTATGATTTCAACGATTTGCTGAATTTGGATTACCAATTCATTAAGAATCAGTTTGTTTATTGGAATACGCTTTTCCGGTACCACAAGGAAGACCCCGAAGATGACGTGGGCTCCGAAATGGTCGGGTTCAATACGGCGGGCTATCCTGGCAAAACGATTTCTTTGACGACGGGTCTTTCGCTTGAAGACAATTTCTTTGATTCAAGACTCCAGAACCTGTTGGGTTTCAAATTCCATTACATGAAGGCAGAAATTTCTAATACTTCCACAAGTATGATACAGCAGGCGGTATTGGAAAAGAATGATTATACGGACTTTAGTTACGATGAAAGCTTGATGTTCCGGATTGTAAAGCCTCTTGCGGTCAAGGGCTCTTACCAGCATGCAGTGCGCCTGCCCACGCCCGACGAACTGTTTGGCGATGGCGTGCGTGTGAGCGCTGCAACAAAGTTGAAACCCGAAGAAGCGGACAATTTTAACGTAGGCCTCTCCCTGGATTTGCAAGAAATTCCGCTGGTGGCGCGATTCCGGTTTGACGGAGACGTTTTCTATTCTTATTACAAGAACCGCATTCACTATATGAGTACCTCTCAGATGTCGGTGCCGTACTTTAATATGAATCCGATTCGTGGCTGGGGCTACGAAGGCGATGTTAAACTCGATGTGAATGAATGGGTGTTGCTCGGAACGAACTGGACTTTCCAGGATTTGCGCAATATAGATTATAGTGCCAAGCAGGGAATCCCTGAAGATGCCATTATCCCGAATATCCCCAGATTCTTTATGAATTATATGGCGGAATTCCACATGGGCGATATATTCAATAAGAACGATTTTGTCAAGTTCTGGTGGGCTGCTAACTACACCGATGAATATTATTACGGTTGGAAAATCAGTTCCCGCCAGAGCCGGAAAATAGACGCTTCGTTCACGCAGGATTTGGGCGCGGAATATTCCGTGTGGGATAATAAGCTCGCCTGGAGTTTCGAGGTCGACAACTTCCTGGACGAAACCGTTTACGACAAGTACGGAGAAAGTAAGCCCGGCCGCACCTTTGCTACAAAGATTCGGTACAGTTTTAGATAGTTGATTCTAACTAAGTTATTTATACGGAAACTAAGTTGTGTAGCGTGAACTAATTTGCAAATTTGCAACAATGTTAGTCGCTTGGAAAGCGTATGGGACCTGGGTTTGAAGTCTGTTTGTTAGTTTGTATGTAGTTTGCATTTTAAGTGAATTTTATGTAGATTATTATGCAATGAACAACAAAGCTTTAATGAAGATCCCCGACCAAGTCGGGGATGACATTAGGGCGGAACAAAAGGAGTAAGCTATGTCCGTATGGAAAAATGAAAAGTTCTGGTGCGTGATGGCCGGTGTCGTTGGCCCGACTATCATCAAGAAGATTCTCAAGGCTCCCAAAACTCGCGAGTATGCCGTCAAGGGACTTGCCGAAGGCATGAAGATTACTGCCGACGCCAAGGCCGCCTTCCAGGATATGAAGGACGAGGCTGCCGACATCTGCAACGACGCAAAGAATCAGGCTGGGACGAAGTAGTCCATGAATTTTCGCATTGTTTACGATAAGCCGGGGCGTATCCGCTTTCGGGCGGGGGCCTATGCATTTGAGCGTGTGCATGAACCGCGCATCCACAAGGCATGCGTGAGTGAACCTTATGTCCAGAAAGCGGTAGTCCATTCGGAAAACGGCGGCATTCTGCTGGAATACGAAAACGGCTATCGTGAACAGGTGATTGATTTTGTCCGGAATCTGGATGTCGCAAATCTCCCTGAGAGCGAGCCCGATACCGAATACCAGTTGCAGGAACTTGATACGCGATTCAAGAACCGGCTTGCGTTCATGATTGCGCGGCGTTACCTTGCCAAGTTGCTTATTCCGGCTCCCATCCGCACGGCGCACCTGATTTACAGGGGCCTCAAGTTTGTGGCGAAGGGGCTGAATTGCCTTGGCGAAGGCAAACTCTCCGTCGAAGTGCTGGACGGTGCCGCCATCGGGGCGAGTATCTTGCAGCGCAATTACGAATCGGCAGGGACCATCATGTTCCTGCTGAACGTGAGCAGCCTCTTGGAAGATTACACCAAGGCGCGTACCCGCACGGCCCTTACCGCAAGCCTTGCCGTGAAGGTAGACCGCGTGTGGGTTGTCAAGGACGGTGTCGACGTTCAGGTGCGTATGCAGGACGTTCAGGTGGGCGACCTCGTGCGTGTGCGTTCCGGCAGCATGATTCCGGTGGACGGAACCGTTGCCGAAGGCGATGCATTCGTGAACGAAGCAACCATGACGGGCGAATCGCAGGCGGTGCACAAGACGGTCGGGAAGTCCGTTTTTGCGGGCACCGTCGTGGACGAAGGCTCCATCGTAGTATCTGTACGAGCCGTAAGCGGCAACACCAAGATTCAGAAAATCATCGAACTCATCGACCGCTCCGAAGACCTGAAGGCTTCTATCCAGAGCCGCGCCGAACGCCTTGCCGACGGAATTGTACCGTTCAGCTTTATCGGATTCGGGCTCACGCTCCTGTTTACGCGCAACATCACCAAGGCAGTCTCGATTCTGATGGTGGACTATTCTTGCGCCATCAAGCTATCCACCCCGATTTCGGTGATTTCGGCACTCCGCGAAGCGGCTGACCGCAACATGACCGTGAAGGGCGGCAAGTACCTGGAAGAATTTGCGCTTGCCGACACCATCGTTTTCGACAAGACGGGAACGCTCACCAAGGCGGAACCGAAACTCGAACGCGTGATTCCGTTCGGAAACCGCAGCGAAGAAGAAATTCTGCGCATTGCGGCCTGCATCGAGGAGCATTTTCCGCATAGCATGGCGCGCGCCATTGTGCGCGGGGCCGCCGAACGCGGAATCGACCACGAAGAGGAACACGCCGATGTCAAATACATCGTGGCGCACGGGATTGCGACGACTCTCGACGGTGAACGCGCCGTTATCGGCAGCAAGCATTTCGTCGTCGAAGACGAAAAAATTGCAGTGGGCGAAGCGGAACAGAAAAAGATCGACGAACTCGCCGGAGCCGCATCCGTGATTTACCTTGCCATTGGCGGGAACCTTGCGGGCGTGCTTTGCATTAGCGACCCTCCGCGTGACGAAGCGGCAGAAGCGATTCGCATGCTGCGCGAACGCGGAATCAAGCATGTAGCGATGATTACCGGCGATAGCCAGAAAGCGGCCGAACGCACGGCACAACTTTTGGGCATCGACACCTTCTTTGCGCAGGTGCTGCCCGAAGACAAGCACCGCTATGTGGAAAAGATGAAGGCCGAAGGCCGCCGCGTAATTATGGTGGGTGACGGAATCAACGATGCTCCCGCCCTTGCCGCCGCGAACGTGTCGGTCGCCATGAGCGATGCTAGCGACATTGCCCGCGAAACCGCCGACGTGACCCTCCGCAGCGAAGACCTGCGCGACCTCGCCGAACTCCGCGCGTTGAGTACGCAGCTTATGGAACGCATCCAGGCGAACTACCGCTTTATCGTCGCCTTCAACACGTCGCTCCTGGCTGCAGGTTTCTTCGGAATACTTGCCCCCTCGACCTCGGCCCTGTTGCACAACCTCTCGACCATGGCGATTTGCGCCAAGAGCATGACCACACTCAATCACTGAGTGATAATCACGCGCCATTCCCCGTTTTCGGTTCGGACAATGTAGCCCTTGTCCATCATGGATTTCAACTGCTTTTGTATAGCGGACATGTTTATGCCAATTTTTTTCTTGAGGGCGTCGTATGTTATGTCCGGATTGTCGGCGAGTAGATTGAGAATCTTGCTAGAATTCTCGCTACGGAATTGAATGCGTTCTCCGTCAAACCACCAAATTCCTTTGCCCTGCTCCGTGATAAATTGGACATTGTACATGATTTCACTAGCATACATTTTACGGAAATAATTCCGGAAGGGGCGAATCTGCCTTAGTGTCGCCCTTGCGCCATCGGACGGGGCGGGGCCTACGTCTAAATCTGCTTCGTGGAGCGCTTCGAGATAATCGTCCTTTTTACGGCTGCGGACTACAAGCAGCGGGTAACCATGCTTTGCGAGTATGTAGTTGACCATTAGTCGCGCGATTCTTCCGTTACCGTCCTCGAAAGGGTGGATACGAATATACCTATAATGGAATAGGATAGCCATGTCCACTGGCGAAAGCGAGCCCTCTTCTTCGATCATATTGTACCAATCCACCAGGTCACTCATCAATGAGGGTGTTTCTTCGGGTGAAGCGTAGGTGAAGATATCTCCGTATCGAGTGACGACGCTGTTCGGTCTCGTCTTGTATTGGCCTGCATGTATTGTGTAGGACGATGCTGTACCATCAGGACGTGTGTAGTGAACTTGATAATCCTCCCGGAGAAGGGTCCTGTGTAGTTGTCGTATAAAATTTTGGGTAAGGGGAAAACTTTTCTCTTGGGATTCCGCCAAAGACAACTTAAGGCAGACATCGCTAGCCTTCATTTCTTCGCAATCTTTTAATTTGGCAACGCCATTCACTTTGCCGAAAAAGAGCAAAAGCTCGGTTTGCCCGTAGGTGAGGGTATTCCCCTCGATGTGGTTGCTGTTGTAGTTGAAATCGACCGTAAACCGCCTGTCAAGACGTTGCTTATCGTGCTCGCTGAGCGGCAGCATCGAATTCCATAATTCCAGGGCTTCTTCGAGATTTTTTGATTTCATACCATTAATATAATAAAAAATCTATTAAAATGGTGGTAATATACCACCTTTTCTATGATTTTTATGCAAAAATATTACTTTAAAGGTGGTAAAACACCACCATTCTAAAAAAAACGCCCCTGCTCAGAGCTACTTGAGCGGGGGCGCAATCGTTCCCAAAGAGACACAAGGAGGGAATTGGATTTTTGCTTCAACCAGACAAGCCCGGGTCTAAAAGCTATGGCAACAATCAGAATTAGACTTGTCTAACTAAAAGTTAGATAAAACTAACTGCAAAAACAAGGGCAAAAACGCTAAAATAATGTAAATTTTCCGTTTCAAAGTTAGATTTGTCTAAAAAAGTATGGCTGTTGTAATATTTTTAGCCTTGCCTAATTAGTTTTATTAAACTATATTAGCCTCGTCTAAATAAGGCTAGTTGATATGGACCATACAAAATTAACGCAGAGTCTCGAAGACTATCTGGAAATGGTGCACATGCTGCGCCTGGCGAACGGACTTGCCCGCGTCAAGGATATTGCCGCGGCTCTCGGCGTGAAAATGCCGTCGGTTGCAAAGGCCATGGTGGAACTCAAGAAGATGGGCCTTGTGAGGCAGGAACCTTACAGCGGCGTGGAACTCACCGAAGAGGGCGAACGCGTTGCCGCCATGATTTTAAACCGTCATATTCTTCTGAAGGGTTTCCTGATTAAGCTGGGCGTGTCCGAAGCGATTGCCGACAAGGATGCTTGCAGTATGGAACACATTCTTTCGGCAGAAACTCTCGGTAAGATTGAAGATTTTGTGAAGCCGACGGACGCGATTTCGTCGGCTAAAAAATTAAAACCCGCCGCGAAAAACGGCAAAAAAACAGGTGAAAAGTAACATGAGCTGTAATTGTGGCTGCGGCGGAAAGTCGCATACGAAAAAATGGAGTACCGAGCCCAAGTTCTCGGAACTCAAGAAGGGCGACAAGGTAGAGATCGTCGGTTATAACGAGGGCGATTCTGCTTACAAGTCCAAGTTGCTTTCGATGGGCCTTGTGCGTGGCGTGCAGATTGAAGTATTGCAGGCGGCCCCGCTCGGCGACCCGATCGAAGTTGCTGTGCTTTCGTACAGACTCTCGCTCCGCAAAGAAGAAGCCAACGTTCTCAAGCTGAGGAGGGTATAATGGCTGCCAGAAAACTTTTGACGATTGCAATTGCCGGTAACCCGAACTGCGGTAAGACGGCTCTCTTTAACGCCCTTACGGGTGCACGCCAGCATGTGGGTAACTGGCCTGGCGTGACTGTGGAAAAGAAGGAAGGTTACTTTGAACTGGGCGACCGCCAGATTCGCCTGGTGGACCTTCCGGGTACTTACGCCTTGTTCGCAAATGCCGAAGACGAACGCGCTGCTGTCGACTACTTGCTCAGCCGCGAAGCGAGCCTGATTATTAACATTGTCGATGCGACGAACCTGGAACGCAACCTGTTCCTTACGAGCCAGCTTGCCGACATGAAGATTCCGATGGTGATTGCCGTCAACATGATGGACATTGCCGAAAATCGCGGAATCCAGCTGGATCTCGACGAACTTTCTGATTTCTACGGTGTGCCGTGCATTCCGCTTTCTGCCGTGAGCGAAAAGAGCGTCACTAACTTTATTAGCCAAATGGGCCATGTGCTCGCAAGCCCGATGCCGCTCCCGAAGCAGATGGTTTACGGCGACAAGGTCGAAGAGGCCGTGAAGATGTTGGAACCGAAGGTGGCTCCGGTTGCAGAACTCTTGGCGACGGATGCCCGCTGGGTTTCGCTCATGTACTTGGGCAACGAGAAGAGCTATGCGGATAAGTTTGCCGAAGCGGGCGTGAAGCTCGATAAGGCCGAAGTCGTGAAGATTCTGGGCGAAGAGCCGGAATTCGCGATGGCCGAAAATCGCTACTCTATTTCGCACGAGGTGGCGGGCAAGGCGATTGTTTCTGCGCGCGCCAAGAAGACATTCTCCGACAAGCTTGACGCAGTTCTTTTGAACCGCTGGGCTGCACTCCCGATTTTCCTGGTCATCATGTATCTGGTGTTCTGGATTGCGGTGACGATCGGTTCTGCATTCATTGATTTCTTTGACGTGCTGTTCGGTGCGATTTTCGTGGATGGCCTCGGCTACGTGCTCACGGATGTTCTCCATGCGCCGGGCTTTGTGGCGGCAATTCTCGCCGACGGTATCGGTGCCGGTATCCAGACGGTTTCGACCTTCATTCCGGTCATCTTCTTCATGTTCCTGTGCCTTTCGTTCTTGGAAGACTCGGGTTACATGGCCCGCGCGGCATTTGTCGCCGACCGTTTCATGAGATTCCTCGGGCTCCCAGGTCGTGCCTTCGTGCCGATGATGGTGGGCTTCGGTTGCGGCGTGCCGGGCATTATGGGCTCCCGCGTGCTGGAATCCAAGCGTGAACGCTTCCTCACCATTTTCCTGGTGCCGTTCATGAGCTGTGGCGCACGCCTCCCGGTGTATGCGCTGTTTGCTGCTGCATTCTTCGGCAAGATGGCGGGCACGGTGGTGTTCCTGCTTTACCTCGCCGGTGTGCTGTTCGCTATCGCTTACGGTTTGTTCCTGAAAAAATCGCTTTTCCAGGGCCAGGCCAGCAATTTTGTGATGGAACTTCCGCCGTATCATTTGCCCAAGGTCAAGTCCTTGATGATCCACTGCTGGCAGCGTCTGCGTGACTACATCTGGCGCGCCGGTAAGGTGATTACGCTTGCGGTTGCAATACTTGGCTTCCTCAACAGCTTCGGCATTGTCGAGAAGGCTGCCGAAGAAAACTCTCCTGCCAATGAACCTGCCGGATTTGAATTTACCTCCGGTAATGGTGACTCCGAAAACAGCTTGCTCTCTGTAATCGGTAAGGCCATTACGCCGGTGTTCGAACCCTTCGGTGTCGAAAAAGAAAACTGGCCGGCCTCTGTGTCTCTGTTCACGGGCCTTTTGGCCAAGGAAGCCGTTATCGGAACCATGAACTCGCTGTATTCTATGGTGGGTGAGAACGAAGACGAGAGAGATGTTGCGAAACCGGAAGGGGAAAGCCTTCCCCTCGCTCCTGCCGCTGACGCGGCATCCGCTACCCCTTCTAGCGGGGACACCCCGCAACGCCCCGAAGCTAGCGAAGGATCCAGTGAAGTTGCCGCAACCACAGATTCGACTGTTGCTGTCGCTGATTCCGCCACACTCGCCGCGAACGTCATTCCGGCCTCCGAGCCGGAATCTAGCGCAAGCGAGATGGCGGATCAAGTCCGCCATGACGGTGAAGAAGTAGCTACAGTCGATAGCACTGCCGCTCCTGCTGAAACTGCCGTAGCCGCTCCTGCAGAAGAAAAGCCGCTTATCGTAGGCATCGACGAATGCCCCGCCGAAGAAGAGGAAGAAGGTGGCGCACCCGATATCAAGGGCGCCGTGCTCGAAGCCCTCGGTTCGATTCCCGCTAACCTCGCCGAAGTCTTTGGCTCGCTCACTGACCCGCTCGGAACCACCGGCGAATTGGAAGGCCAGGAAGCCGCCGAACTCAAGAAGGAAACTCTTGACAAGATTACCGACGCCAAGGTGCTGACCTGCGAAGAATTCGCTGCCATCGAAACCTTCGGCGAAGAAGAGGAAGACGAAAAGACCCGCGAAGCCGTGTTTGCTAAGCTCGCTGCCGCAGGCCTCGAACTCTCCGAAGACGAAATGGGCGCTCTCGAAGAAGGCGACCTTTCCGAAACCGCTGACATTTACGCGAACCTCCGCTCTTACTTCCACAATCCGGATAAGAACGGTAACCCGGTGGATGGCTTTAACTGGCAGGTGTTCGCGTTCCTCATCTTCATCTTGCTTTACGTGCCGTGCCTTGCCGCCATGGGCGTGGTCGCCCGCGAAATCGGCCTCGGTCTCGCAGTCCTCATGGCGACCGTGCAGACAATTCTTGCCTGGGCAATTGCCGTGCTCCTCTACCAGGTTCCCGTTGGCGGAAACATGACATGGATTGTCGCAGCCATCGCAGTGCTCGTGGGTACTGGAATCTTCCTCAAGCTCTTTGGCATGAAGGCGAATAAGGAAAAGCGCTTCGAAGACTAATCATCCTTTCGAACCAAGAACCATTAAGGGCTGGTAGGCCCCAAACCTGCCAGCCCTTAATTAAAAAGAGTGACTTAGACTAAACTAACAAAAAAATTGACAAAAGAAAACTTGGCACGCATTTTGCGTTAGGTACATGTAGAAGGCGAAAGCCAAGCGTTTCTGCAGCACTAATTGTAAAAACATGACGGAGTGTTACAGAAACGGGAAAACTATCCGTCATTGGAGAGAATGATGAAGAATATTTTATCATCTAACCTTTTGTTCGGCCTTGCCGCCGCCACATTCCTTGCGGTTCCGGCGCTCGCTCAGGAAGCCGCTCCGGCTCCTGCCCAGGAAGCTGCCCCTGCCGCCGCTCCGGTACAGGAAACTCCTGCGGAACAGCCTGTCGCAGCCGCTCCTGCCGATGGTTCGACAAGCTCACCAACCGACAAGGTCACTGAGCCTGCCGAAGTGACTGAATCTGCTCCCGCCGAGAACACGAATCCCGGCGAAGTGGCCGATGCCGCCGGTAACGCTTTAGACATGCTCAAGGCCAGCATGAACGAAGGCACGTCTGAAGCCCAGATGGAAGTCAAGTACAATGGCGAAGTGGAATTCGATGCCTACACGGGAAATGTCTGGGTAGACAAAGATTTGAACCATTCCTACGCTTCTACCTTCGACCTGAATTTCGAAGTCAAGTTCAATGAAAAGTGGTCTGCATTCGTGGGCCTCGAAGCCGATGACGAAACGACGGATCCTGCATCGCTGTACAACGGCGCATTCATTCAGTACCAGCCGGCCGATTTCTTCGCGGTCAAGCTGGGCGACCTGACTTTCTCGGAAGGTGCTTTCGTTGCCTACTATGATTACGATGATCCTGCCGATAACGCAGCCGGCATGAAGGAACACGATATCCGCGGTCTTGAAATTGACCTGGCTGGTTTCATTCTCGGTGTTGGCTTCGGTCGTGGCGATAACGACTGGGCCGACGATGAAGGTGCCAAGGTTTACGACGTGCATGCCGCCTACGAATTCGACTATGCCGGTCAGCACTTGCGTCCGTATGTAGACTACAAGAGCTTCCAGACCACTCAGCATAACGAACTCCATGCCGGTGTCGAAGCTGGTCTCTCTATCGGTGGCTTTGGCTTCAGGGCCGTGTACGGCTTCCATGGCGACTACCTGATGGACGATGGCGATGTAGTTGAAAATCAGGACTGGACATCTACTGCCCATGCATTCTTGGTCGAGCCGACCTTTGAAGTGGGGATGTTCGATATCAAGACGACCGCCTTCTATGCCATTGTTGACAGGGGCGATGCCGCCGAAGATGCGAGCGATCTTGACAACGGCGAAATTCCGGAATACTTCTTCTTGTATGCCGAGCCTGCGTTCAAGTTTGCCGAATTCATCAAGGTGGGCGTTCCTGTAGAATACCACACCAATACGCTGGATGACGATGATGATTCTGCCGCTACATTCGATGTCGGCGCGCGCGTCTACATCTCCCCGGTGGAAAATCTGGAAATCACCGCCTTCGGCATGGTGGACATCCCCGTGCAGGATAACGAAGACGACGATGCCCTGCGTTTTGGCCTCGAAACCGTATTCAGCTTCTAATTACTTCATAGAATGCCCAATAAAGGGACTGTGGCAAAAAGCCGCGGTCCTTTTCTATTATGGATAATGCGAATCAGCTTGATTGGTTAGAAAAAAGAAACTATATTAGCGTTGACTAATATATAAGGTGTGTTATTCGTCTAATCGGAGCCGTCCTATGGAACAAGTAAAGTTAAGCCAGAGCCTTGAAGACTACTTGGAAATGGTGCACATGCTGCGCCTTGCGAACGGGATTGCCCGTGTCCGCGACATTGCGGCGGCGCTCAAGGTCAAGATGCCGTCGGTTGCCAAGGCGGTAATCGAACTCAAGAAGCTCGGCCTTGTGACGCAGGAGCCCTACAGCGGTATCGAACTCACTTCGGAAGGTGCGCTTGTGGCGTCCCAGATTCTGAACCGTCATATTTTGCTGAAGGGATTCCTGATCAAGCTCGGCGTGTCCGAGGCAATTGCCGACAAGGATGCCTGCTGCATGGAACATATTCTTTCGGCGGAGACTCTCGAGAAAATCGGAGAGTTCGTGAATGCCCCTAGTACGGGTACGACGGCAAAAAAGTCGAAGACTGCCGCTAAATCTACGAAAAAGTAAATCGTTGGTGTATGAATAACGAACCGAAGTTTTCGGAACTTAAAAAAGGCGACAAGGCCGAAATTATTGGATACAACACGGGTGATTCTCAGTACAAGTCCAAACTTTTGTCAATGGGGCTTGTGCGTGGCGTGGTGCTGCAGGTTTTGCAGGTGGCTCCGCTCGGCGACCCGGTCGAGGTGAGCGTGCTTTCGTACAGGCTTTCGCTCCGTAAACAAGAAGCCAACGTGCTCAAGTTGAGGAGAGTCTGATGCCTATCGAGAAAGAAGTTTTCACGATTGCGATTGCGGGCAACCCGAACTGCGGAAAGACAGCTCTGTTCAACTCGCTGACCGGCTCGAACCAGATTGTGGGCAACTGGCCTGGCGTGACTGTCGAAAAGAAGGAAGGCCAGTTCAAGCTCGACAACCACACGATTCGCGTGGTGGACCTGCCGGGCATCTACGCGCTTTTCGCGAATTCCGAAGACGAACGTGCCGCTCTCGATTACTTGCTCAAGGGCGAAGCGGACTTAGTCGTGAACATTCTGGATGCCACGAACCTGGAACGCAACCTGTTCCTCACGAGTCAACTGATGGAAAAAGGCGTGCCGATGGTCTTGGCGGTGAATATGATGGACATTGCGGCGAGTCGCGGCATTCATGTGGACCTGCACAAGCTCGAAGAAATCCTCGGCGTGACGGCGATTGGCCTTACGGCCGTTTCGCCCAAGAGTTGCGAAGGATTCGTGAACGACTTGCACAAGCTGCTGCATAACAGCCGCGAGTTACCGCTCCCCAAGGCAGTCAAGCATTCCGAAGTCCTTGAAAAGCTGATTGACGAAATCTCGGTGCCGCTCAAGCCCGTGGCCGACAAACTCGGTGCTAGCCCGCGCTGGACGGCGGTGCAGTACCTGGAACATAGCGGGCGCGTGCTGGAACTCGCCGACGAACTCGGTGTCGAAATCCCGCACGATAAAATTGAAGAAGACTTGGGCGAAGAGGTGGAATTTGCGCTGGCTGATTCTCGCTACTCCTACGCCCGCGATATCGCCAAGGCGGTCATCCGCGACAACACTACCAAGCGCACGCGGACCGACAAGCTCGACAAACTCTTCTTGAACCGCATCTTGGGAATTCCGCTTTTCCTTATCGCCATGTATCTGGTGTTCTGGTTTGCGGTGAAGGTTGGCAGTGCGTTCATTGATTTCTTCGACATTCTGTTCGGTGGAATTTTCGTGGACGGCATGACGGAACTCCTGACGAAGATTGGCGCGCCGGGCGTTGTCGTGGCGCTGTTGGCGAACGGCATCGGTACGGGTATCCAGACTGTATCAACGTTCATTCCGGTCATCTTCTTCATGTTCCTTTGCCTTTCGTTCCTCGAGGATTCCGGCTACATGTCGCGTGCGGCGTTTGTGGCGGATCGCTTTATGCGGTTCCTCGGGCTCCCGGGCAAGGCATTCGTGCCGATGATTGTTGGCTTTGGCTGCTCGGTGCCGGCGCTCATGGGCACGCGCACGCTCGAAAACAAGCGCGAAAGATTCTTGACCTTGTTCCTGGTGCCGTTCATGAGTTGTGGGGCGCGCCTCCCGGTGTATGCGCTATTCGGTGCGGCATTCTTTGGCGAAAGCGCAGGGACGCTCGTGTTCGGAATTTACCTGACGGGCATCGTGATTGCGTTGATTTACGGCCTGCTCTTGCGCCATACGGTTTTTATGGGCAAGGAATCGACCTTCATCATGGAACTACCGCCTTACCATTTGCCCAAGGTGCGCAACCTTTTCCGCCACGCATGGCTCCGCCTCAAGGAATTCGTTTTCCGCGCGGGCAAGGTCGTGCTCATTATGGTGACGGTGCTCGGCTTCATGGGCTCTGTAGGCATTGACGGAAGTTTCGGTAACAACAACAACGAAAAGTCGGTGCTGAGTGCCGTGGGCACGGTGATTACGCCGGTGTTTGAACCCTTCGGCGTTGAACGCGATAACTGGCCTGCTTCGGTGGCGCTCTTTACGGGGCTCTTCGCAAAAGAGGCGATTGTCGGAACGCTCAATTCGCTGTATGCCATCGAGGGCACGGGCGACGCGGCCGAAAATTCTGCGGCTGCCGGGGATGCCGGCGCAGTTCCTGAAGAGAACGCGGACGAAGGCTTTAGCCTCAAATCAACGGTGAAGGAAGCTCTCGTGAGCGTCCCGGCGAACCTGGTAGAAGTCTTTACATCCATCGCGAATCCGCTGGGCGTCAAGGATGCGATTGATGAATCCGAAAGTGCCGGAAGCGAAGGCGCTTACAAGACGATGCAGGCGCATTTCAACCTCGGGTATTTCCAGGTGCTCGCCTACCTGCTGTTCATCTTGCTCTATGTGCCGTGCCTTGCGGCCATGGGAACCGCCTTCCGCGAACTCGGTCGCTTCTACGGAATGCTCATGATGGTGTTCCAGACGATTATCGGCTGGAGCCTCTCGGTGCTGTTCTTCCAGGTGACCTGCGGAAACTCTACCGCATGGATTTTCACCTCGGTGGCACTCCTCGCTGGCGTGGTCATAAGCCTCATCCTGATTGGCCGCGACCAGCGCAAGAAGAAAGTGTTCGATTAATTGCATTAAAGTCGCAAAATATGTAGTTTTGTCTTGAACCGACGAGGCAAAAGTGCGTAGAGCCCTACAAACCGCCATATTACTTGCAACCGGCCTTGCTACCATGGCCGTAGCGCATCCGCACGTATTTGTCGATGCGACAGTCAAGGCGGTATTCGACCAAAATAGCCTTGTGGGCATAAGGAACCATTGGGTTTACGACGAAATCTACAGCGCCGCGACATTCGCCTCTGCCGACGCCGATGGCAACGGCCAGCTTTCGGAAAAAGAATCGGAGCAACTCAAGAATACGGTGCTGGGGCCCCTGGCCTCGAAAAACTTCTACAACTACGTCCTGGTCGAAACAGATTTCTATGCTACCGACGGCATCAAGAATTTCAAGGCCGAAATGAAGAATGGCAAACTCGTGCTCGATTTTACCGTCCTCTTCTCGATTGCCGCAAAAAAGGACTACACCATGGTCACGATTGCGGTAGACGATTTGACAAATTACATCCAGATAACTACGGATATGGAAAGCGCCGACGTTGACGCCCCCGACGAGATGGACGTAGAATTCTTTGCAGACGACCTCAAGGGGCTCACGATGTTCAAGGCGTTCCGTACCGGAGTACAGGGGTTGTACCTGCGCTTCAAAAAATAACCGCCATCAAAACGGATGCAACGATAAAGTCCCGGCCTTAACGCCGGGACTGTCATTTTACGAGGGATAAGTTTAGGAGTACAATTAGTAGATAAACAGCATTTCCCTGTACTTGGGCAGCGGCCACTTTTCGTCGGGGACGATGCTTTCAATCTTGTCCACGATGATGCGGAGGTTCGCCATAGCGTCGAGGATTGCTTCGTGCTTGTCGCCGAGAGCGGCTTCCATCTTGGCGACGGCTTCTTCGAGATCCTTGAGCTTGTCACCGAGTTCGCGGGCGTAACTGTCGACAGCGTAGAAACCCTGAGTCTTGGCCATTTCGTTGGTCTTGAGGGCGTTGCTGTAAGCGCAGAGCACCTGCGGGAGCACCACATTCTTCGCGATGTCGAAAGCGATCTTGCCTTCGATGTGAATCTTCTTGTGGTAGTCTTCCATGTTGACTTCGTAGCGGGAGTCGAGTTCGCGCTTGTTGAACACGCCGTACTTTTCGAACAGGGCCACATTTTCCTTCTTGGCGAGAGCCTGGAGGGCTTCCATGGTGGTGCGGATGTTCGGGAGACCGCGCTTGGCTGCTTCTTCCACCCATTCGTCGGTGTAGCCGTTGCCGTTGAAGATGACCTTCTTGTGTTCCTTCACGATCTTCTGCAACAGGTTCTGCAGTTCTTCGTGGAACTTGTCGGCAGAAACATTCTGCATCTTGTCGGCGATGAGGTCGAAGGCTTCGGCCACAATCGTGTTGAGGATGACGTTCGGTTCGGAGCAGCTCTGGCTAGAACCCGGAGCGCGGAATTCGAACTTGTTGCCGGTGAAGGCGAACGGCGAAGTACGGTTACGGTCGGTAGCGTCGCGCGGAAGCGGCGGCAGCGTATCGGAACCGAGCTTCATCACGCCAGCCTGCTTGCTGGATTTGGGATCGCCCTTTTCGAGCTGGTCGATAACGTCGGCAAGCTGGTCGCCGAGGTACATGGAAATGATGGCCGGAGGAGCCTCGTTGGCGCCAAGGCGGTGGTCGTTACCGGCGCTAGCGACAGCCATACGGAGCAGGTCGGCGTGGGTGTCGACAGCGTAAATCACGGCGCAGAGCGTGGTGAGGAAGATGGCGTTCTGGTGCGGGTCCTTGCCCGGGTTCAAAAGGTTTGTCTTGCCGTAGTTCACGGACCAGTTGTTGTGCTTACCGGAACCGTTGATGCCGGCGAACGGCTTTTCGTGCAACAGGCACACGAGTCCGTGGCGGTCGGCAACCTGGCGGAGCACTTCCATAATCTGCATGTTGTGGTCGCAAGCGAGGTTCACTTCCTCGAACATCGGGGCAAGTTCGAACTGTGCCGGGGCGACTTCGTTGTGGCGGGTCTTGGCCGGAATGCCGAGCTTCCAGAGTTCCTTTTCCACATCGTTCATGAAATTCAGAATGCGGGCCGGAATGCTACCGAAGTAGTGGTCTTCCATCTGCTGGTGCTTTGCAGGAGCGGCACCGAACAGCGTACGGCCGGCCTGGTAGAGGTCGGGGCGCTGCAGGTAGAAGCGCTTGTCGATGAGGAAGTATTCCTGTTCGGCACCGAGAGTGACGGTGACCTTCTGCGGGGCCACGCCAAAGAGGCCCATGAGGCGGTCGGCGGACTTCTGCAAGGCCTGAATGGAACGGAGAAGCGGAGTCTTCTTGTCCAAAGCTTCACCGGTGTAGCTGCAGAACGCAGTCGGAATGCAGAGCGTGGCACCGTTGCCGTGACGCTTGATGAATGCGGGAGAAGTCGGGTCCCAGGCGGTGTAGCCACGGGCTTCGAAAGTGGAGCGCAGGCCGCCGCTCGGGAAACTGGAGGCATCCGGTTCGCCCACGATGAGGTTCTTGCCGCTGAAGGCCAAAATGGCCTTGCCATTTTCGGGTTCCAAGAATGAGTCGTGCTTTTCGGCAGTAGAACCGGTAAGCGGCTGGAACCAGTGCGTAAAGTGGGTGGCGCCGCGGTCGATGGCCCACTTCTTCATGGCGTGGGCGACTTCGTTAGCGATGCTCGCGTCGAGCGGTGCACCTTCGTCGATGGTGGCGAAAAGCTTCTTGCAGATGTCCTTGGGCAGGTAGGCGCGCATGGCCTCTGCATTAAATACATCCTCGCCGTAAAAGTCGAGACTTGCGGGGGCGGCGGGCATATTTTCGCCTGCGTTTTCGCTCGCGATTTCCTTGATGGCCTTCAGCCTGTATTCGTTACTCATGGCAATCTCCTAGTGTTAGTTTTGTTTTCGGTGCCATGAGTGCAAAAAGTATGCCAAAAAACTTTTTTCTTATAAAATCGCAAAATTTGCTCAAAAAACGAAAAAAAGATGTGCTCTGGTATGTGCGTTTCTTTAGTGTAAAGATTACGTTTTTTGAAAAGACGTCAAGTGATTTACAAATTATGTAAACAGATTGCTTGGGAAGATTTTGTCTTTTTGAGCGCTGAAATCTTTAGAACTTGTGTTCCTTGCAGTGCTGCATGGCTTCTTTGAGATTCTTGAACATCGGTTTTTCAAATTTTTCATAGCCGACTTTCGTGAGGCCGTCGTAGAAGAACATACCGGGCGTTTTGCGGGCGGCTTCGTCGCCCATTCTCACAATGTCTTTACTAGAAATCCCTTCGGGCAAAATTTCGCGATATTCTTGGCTAGGCGGGTCGAAATAGAATAGGTAGTCGATAAATTCGTCGATATCACGATTTTTCTGCCTAAAGAAATATTGCATGCCCTTGCGGTTCCAACCTTCAAATTGCAGGTTTTCGCCGATGATAAAATCAATGCCGTGCTCCATCGGCTCGCAGCCGCCATCTTTCAGGTTGAACTTTTCGCATATATAGAATGGTGCTGTGAGTTGCGGTGCGGTAGAATCTTTGTAATTGCAGTTGGTGCTATCCGTATAGCATTTTGCGAACGTCTTATAGGAAGACGGTTTATTATATGTTTCGGCGGGTAAATCGGTGCCGAAATTAATGTAGGATTTTCCGTCAACGTGGTAACATTCCAAGCTTTCGTCGATTCCAGAAGATTTTCCGTGAACGGGCAGCTTTTTTTTGCTGGCATAGTTTTGGATTTTGCAGCCGCCGTTGAAATAATCTTTGGTATAACATGGGATCCAGTCTGGGTTGGCGATGGGGGCTGGTTTGCGCTCCCATTCACGAACGGCGGTGTCCTTTGGGATTGCCTTGGGAACGGTTCTCAATTCCTTTTTGAAATCCGGTTTACATTCTCCGACGATTTTGGCCTTGATGGTGGATGCATAATGTGACTTTTCAAAATGAGGACAGGTACAGGCGAGGTCAGCCATCCAGTATCCCGTGAATGTTTTCTTGTAGAGTTTTTGGATAAATTTGCGGGCGTTTTCCTTGTGGTATATGCTGCCGTCGATGGTGCTGGTATTCCATTCGAGAGGAGGTGTTGTTTTTTTTGAGCTTGCTGAAAGGCTTTTCTCGTTGCATTGCTTGTCTAGATTGTCGAGTTCTCCGCGGTCGTAATCACTGCGTCGGAAATTGCTCCGTTTATCGCCTTCGAAACTGGGCCAGAAGGAGTATGCCCAGAAGGGTGCGTTGCAAGATATGGAATCGGGTGCGCTTTCCATTTTTTTTGAAGGCGTAAAATCCGTCGGGAATTCGTCGAGAAGCAATAGCCTGTAGTGCTCTTCGTCTTCGAACGAGACGCAGAATTGGACGGGTGTTTTGGCGAATGCTTGGATGACCAAAAAACAGCAAAGGAGTAGGGCGAATTTTCTCATTCGAGGCCTCCCTTTATAGCGCAGTTTTTAGTCTCGTATTTTCCGTGAACTTGAACCATGTTCAAGGCCCAGAAATCATCGGATTTTAACTTGGTCTTCGGTGGTTTTATGAATCTCGGACATTTTCCTGTCAGTATAATCTCGTATTCAAAGGCTTGCTTTACTTTATCGAATCCGCATTCCATGGAGATGTTCCAAACGGCAGAAATGCTTTTGCCGTAGAAACCTTTTAGCTGTTTTGAGGTGGCCTTGAAATTGGTGTCTATGGACAAGTTGATGTATTCGGGGATTAGAGCGGACGATTTCCGTTCCCAGGAACTTTTCCCGTGGCAGGTGTCTTCTTCCGTATAGGGGCCCAGCCTAAATTTTCCAATTTCTGCAAAATCCCATTCGGTTGATGTTTCTTTTTGCGCCGTGCCGCTGCAAGTCAAGCTGTTTAGATCCGTTCCTGTTCCATCGAACAGGCTGATTTCCGGAACGTTCTCGAAAAGTTCGGTGCGGTAAAATGCGGGATGTTTCCCTTCTATAAGGCAGTAATGGGCTACGGGCATGGATTTTACGCATGGGCCAACAAGTAATACGTTGTATTCCCGTTCTTTGCGTGTGATGTCGGAGAGACATTCCGATTTGCTTTCGCTTGCACGGAAGAGCTGTCCGTAGTAATGTGGAAGAATCTCTTTGGCGTTTTTCAGATGGAATACGTTTCTTGGTGAAATGTCGCTTATTAGGTTTCGCGGCAGGTTGAGGAATTGATCGTCGCCTTTAAAGGGTTTCTTTTTGGCTGGCAAAATTTCTTTGCGGACAAGCCGAGCCGTGTAGGTGCTGTCGTTTTCGAACGTGACGCAGTAGGTGGCGACGCTATCTTTGGCGGATGCGGAACGGTCTTGGGCGAAAATCGTTAAGCAGGCCCCCGCAAAAAATACAGCAATAGTGATGATGCGGAGTGTAGAAAAAGAATTCATTTCCTACCTCCGTTTTGATTCGTTTTAAGGGGAACCCATTCTTTGCAAGTCTTGATGGCATCTTGCATCGTATCGAAATGCAAATCTTTCCGTTCGGATTTTTTTATTCCCGAAAAGAACTGTATCCCTTTCGCTTTGTGGATGGATGTTTCGGCTAAGTTTGTTGCGTCGTTGTCATAAAAATGCCATGGCAATATAAGCTTATAGCTTTGATAACGCTTGCCTTCTTGCTCTACGCGGTTCATGAATTTTGTAATGTTGTTTTCCGCTTTCATTTCGAGATAGAGCAATAAGCCGTCTCGCTTCCAGTGCTTGAGTTTGCCCGTTTCGTCGAAGACAAGGGAAAGGCCGTTTTCTGCAATCGGGCAGCCTTTTGTTGTTGCGTCTGTATTTTTGCAGGAGTAAAAATATTTATGAGAATACGGCTTTGGAAGACCTTCGTGGGGCAATGTGTCGCTTTTGACATTGCCGCAGTTCAGGCTGTCGCTATAACATCTGGCTTGAACGGGAAAATGGAAAACCGAATCTTGAACCTGTTCCGGGATTGATGTAGGAATGACGATATAGGATTCGTTCTTGTAGCGGAAACATTCAATGTCTTGATTGAAAACTTCGGGAACGCCGACCATCGGGAGATTTGTTTTGCTTGCGTACCGTGCGATACGGCAGCCTCCGTTGGAGTCTGGCTCGTAACAGGGGAAAATGTTTTTTGGCCCGTCATCGGCGAAAAAATAGCAGATAGTTTTAGTGGCGAGTCCTCCTCCGCCTCCGCCAAGTAGGCCTGCGAGACCGTAGCATCCAACCTCTTCGGAATCTAGCCAATAGTCATGTGCGAAAAGCGGTGCTGTAAGCATCGCGAACGAGAGAATGACGTGCAAGGTTAGACAGCACGAACGCTTGCGTTCGTATTGGATAACCGCAGCAGTCAAGCCTCGAAGAGGGATGACTCTGTGAAAAATTTCCCTGGAATTTCGCATGGTTAAAATATAAAAAGGGATGTGGGTGGTGATTCTTAATAATACCCTTTTAGGGGTTGAGAGAGTCTTTTTGGGATTACAAATATTGTAATCCCTGCTAGTTATTTTACAAAATTTGAAATTAAAGATTTGGACTAATCTTGCGATTCTGCTATTGTTTTACATTTTCTTTCCACTTTTTCAATAATTGGAGGATATTTCCAAAAATTGGCACGAATTTTGCAATCGTAAAGCGCAAAAAGCAAGAAAAGGACTTTTATGAACGCTCAAGCTCTTTACGACCCGATGAATGAACACGACGCCTGTGGCGTCGGCCTGGTCGCTAATATTAATAATGTTGCCTCGCACCAGATTGTGCTGCAGGGCATTACTGTTTTGAAGAGACTCATGCACCGCGGTGCAGCAGGTGGAGACCCGGAAACTGGCGACGGTGCGGGTCTTTTGCTTTCGATGCCGCATAAGTTCTTCCGCAAGGTAAACGCGAACCTGCCGGAACGTTATGGCGTGGCGATGTTCTTTGTAGAGAACACGCTCGAGGCCAACGCCTTTGACGCAAAGATCAAGGAGATTGCCGCTGCCGAGGGCATGCCGGTGTTGAACTTCCGCGAAGTGCCGGTGAATGCCGAGAAGATCGGCCGCACGGCCCGCGAGACTTTGCCGCATATCCGTCAGGCGTTTTTTGACGGTTCCGCCTTTGAATCCGACAGCGCGTTCGATATTAAGCTTTATGTGGCACGCCGCCTGATGGAAAAGGCCTGCAAGGGTCTTTACATCTGCAGCTGCAGCCGCCGTAGCATCGTGTACAAGGGCCTGCTTTTGGCAAGCCAGATTGAAGGCTTCTACAAGGACTTGAACGATCTCGATTTCGAGACCCCGATTGCGCTCGTTCACCAGCGCTACTCCACGAACACTTTCCCGACTTGGCCGCTTGCACATCCGTTCCGCTACCTCGCTCATAACGGCGAAATCAATACGCTGCGCGGCAACCTCAACAGCCTGCGTGCCCGCGAACCGCACCTGAAGAGCGATATTATCGGTGACGACCTGCAGAAGCTTTTGCCGCTCGTTCCGGCGGGCCAGAGCGACTCGGCCAGCCTTGACAACATGTTCGAGCTCCTCGTCGCAGCGGGACGTAGCCTTCCGCATGCGATGATGATGCTCATGCCGCAGGCCTGGGGCAAAAAGCATTACCTGGGCCGCGACGTGCGCGGTTTCTTCGAATACGAATCCATGCTTATGGAACCGTGGGATGGCCCTGCCGCCGTGGCGTTCAGCGATGGCGTGAACGCCGGTGCAATCCTCGACCGCAACGGCCTCCGTCCGGCACGTTACACTTTATGTAAAGACGGCCTTTTCGTGATGGCGTCTGAGACGGGCGTGCTCGACCTCCGCGATGACGAAGTCGAAGAAAAGGGCCGTCTGAAACCCGGCGAGATTATCTACCTCGACCTCGAAAACCACCGTATCTTGAAGAACGCCGAAATGAAGGCGCAGGTGGCGAGAGCCAAGCCTTACCGCCGCTGGGTCGCCGAGAACAAGATGAGCGTCCGCGGGCTCTTCAGCGAAATCAACCCGTCCGACGTTCCGGAAGACATTCTGGTGCAGCAGAAGCGCTTTGGCTATTCTGCCGAAGACCTCTCCATCATCTTGCAGCCGATGGCCAAGAACGGTGCCGAACCGATTGGCTCCATGGGTAACGATGCCGCGCTTGCCGTGCTTTCGGACAAGCCGCAGCCGCTGTTCAACTACTTCAAGCAGCTGTTCGCCCAGGTGACGAACCCGCCGATTGACCCGATCCGCGAAGAGCTCGTGATGAGCCTTACGACTTACATCGGTAACCACGGCAACATCCTCGAAGAAACTCCGGAGCAGGCGCACCTTATCAAGATTCCGCGTCCGATCGTGACCGAAGATGAAATCCGCCGCTTTGAAAACATTGGTGACAAGGCGTTCAAGGCGAAAGTTCTCAAGATGCAGTTCCCGCTGGGCGGAGACGGCTCCGTGCTGGAAGCTGCCCTGCAGAACTTGGCCGGCGATGCCGTGCGTGCGGTGAATGACCATTACGATATCATCGTGCTTTCGGACAAGAACATCGACTGGGGCTACGTGCCTATACCTTCGCTCCTCGCGACGGCCTGCGTGAACCGCGCCCTGGTGGAAGCGGGCGTGCGTCCCGAAATCGGTTTGATTGTGCAGTCCGGTGAAGTGCGCGAAGTGATGCACTTTGCGCTGTTGCTCGGTTACGGTGCGACGGTCATCAACCCGTATCTCGCATTCGAGAGCATCACCAACATGTGCCACAACGGCGACTTGGATGTGGACCCGGTGACGGCTGCCGCGAACTACGTGAAGGCTGTGGACAAGGGCCTCCTCAAGATCATGAGCAAGATGGGTATCTCCACGCTCCGCAGCTACCGCAGTGCACAGATTTTCGAAGCTGTGGGCTTGAACCACGAACTCATCGAGAAGTTCCTGCCGGGTACGGCAAGCCGTATCGAAGGTATCGGCCTCGAAGAAATTGCCCGCGAAGTGGGCGAACGCCAGAAGATTGCATTTGCCGATGCAAGCAAGGTCTTGCAGTCGGGTGGCCAGTATGCATTCCGCAAGGAAGGCGAAAAGCACCTGTGGACTCCGCAGTCGCTTGCCGCATTCCGCCAGGCAGTGCAGGGTGGCGACTACGAAAAGTTCAAGGTCTACAGCAAGCTCATCAACGACCAGTCCGAACGTCAGGCGACTTTGCGCGGGCTCTTCAAGTTCAAGAAAACGACCCCTATCGACATTAGCGAAGTTGAATCCCGCGAATCCATTATCCATCACTTTGTGGCGGGCGCTATGAGCCTTGGCTCCTTGAGCCCGGAAGCTCACGAGACGATTGCCATTGCAATGAACCGCATCGGTGCCATGAGCAACTGCGGTGAAGGTGGTGAAGACCCCGACCGCGATACTCCAGCACCGAACGGTGATATCCGTAGCTCCGCGATTCGCCAGGTTGCCTCGGGCCGCTTTGGCGTAACGATTGACTACCTGCGCCATGCGAAGGATTTGCAGATCAAGATGGCCCAGGGCGCAAAGCCCGGTGAAGGTGGCCAGCTGCCAGCCCATAAGGTGAACGAGTTCGTGGCACGTATCCGCCATTCTATCCCGAACGTGTCGCTGATTTCTCCGCCTCCGCACCATGATATTTACTCCATCGAAGATTTGGCGCAGTTGATTTACGACTTGCGCAACGCCAACCCGAAGGCCCGTGTTTCTGTGAAGCTCGTGTCCGAAGTGGGCGTGGGTACGATTGCCGCGGGTGTCGCGAAGGCCCACGCCGACGTGGTGCTGATTTCTGGCCACGATGGCGGTACAGGTGCATCTCCGCTTACCTCCATCAAGCATGCCGGTCTCCCGTGGGAACTCGGTATTGCCGAAGCGGAACAGACCCTTGTGCTCAACGACTTGCGCGGTCGCATCAAACTCCAGGTCGATGGCCAGCTCAAGACGGGCCGCGACGTTGTGGTGGCCGCCCTCCTCGGTGCCGAAGAATTCGGCTTTGCCACGAACCTTCTCGTAAGCCTTGGCTGCGTGATGGACCGCAAGTGCCATACGAACCAGTGCCCGATGGGTATCGCCACGCAGGATCCGGAATACCGCAAGCGCTTTGCGGGCAAGCCCGAGTACGTGGAAAACTTCCTCTTCTTCATCGCCGACGAAGTCCGCGAGATTCTCGCAAGCCTCGGCCTCAAGAGCCTCTCCGAAGCCTGCGGCCGTAGCGACCTCCTGGAACGCGACGAGGCGATTGCCTTCTACAAGGCTCACAACCTCGACTTCTCCAAGATTTTCGAAACCGTCAATGGCGGCATCAAGTCCTTCGACAAGAACTTTGTGAAGGAACCGCTTGAAAACTTCGACCGTCGTGAACTGTTGCCGTTCGTGGCCGACACGCTCAAGAGCGGCAAGGCCGTGGAACTCTGCACGGTGGTACACAACGTCGACCGTACGGTGGGTACGGAACTTTCCGGCGAGGTGGACGAACACTTCGGCGTGAAGGGCCTCCCCGAAGACACCATCAAGGTTCACCTGCACGGTGTTGCAGGCCAGAGCTTCGGTGCCTTCCTTGCTCCAGGTATTACGCTCGATCTCGAAGGCGAAGCGAACGACTTTATGGGCAAGGGCCTCTCGGGCGGTAAGATTATCGTACGCCCGCCGAGCAACGCAAGCTTCAAGGCCGAAGACAACGTGATTGCAGGTAACGTCATCGGTTACGGTGGAACCTCGGGCAAGATCTTCATCAACGGTCTCGCTGGCGAACGCTTCGGTATCCGTAACTCGGGTATGCTCCTGGTTTCGGAAGGCGTGGGCGACCACGGCTGTGAATACATGACAGGCGGTCGCGTGGTTGTGCTTGGCCGCGTGGGCGTGAACTTCGCTGCCGGTATGACGGGTGGCTTTGCCTACGTGTACGACGAGACGGGTCACTTCGACTTGAGCTGCAACGTGGATTCTGCCGACCTTGAAAGCGTGCTTCCGGGGACCGAGAGCGAAAGCGAACTTCTCGATATCATCAATCAGCACGTTCAGGCGACGGGTAGCGAGAAGGGCAAGCGCATTCTCGAGAACTGGAATAGCGAACGTCCGAAGTTCGTGAAGATATTCCCGGTGGATTACAGGAACGCTCTTTTGAAGGCCCAAAAGGCATAGGGATTTGAGGTTAATATGCAGGAAATCAACCGAATCGCAGACATCTACCGCCCTGTCGAAGAGCGTGTCAAGGACAACAACGAAGTCGAACGCAAGCTCACCTCGATAGAGGTCATCAATCAGGCGGAACGCTGCCACACCTGTGGAATCCCGTTCTGCCATGGTGCGGGTTGCCCGCTGGGAAACCTCGTCCCCGAATTCAATGCGGCTATTGCTGCGGGGAATGCGGAACGCGCTTACGATATCATCAGCAAGACGGCATTCTTCCCGGAGTTCACGGGCCGCGTTTGCCCGGCGCTCTGCGAATCCGCCTGTACCGGCAACGTGCATAACGATCCGGTGATGGTTCGCCAGATCGAGAAGTTCATCATCGAGACCGCCTTCGAGGAAGGTCGCGTGGTGTTGCCGACGGCTGAACCCAATGGAAAGTCTGCCGCCGTCATCGGCTCCGGTCCTTCGGGGCTCTTTGCTGCCGAGGCATTGCGCCGCAAGGGATATGCCGTCACGGTCTTCGAAAAACAACCGAAGGCGGGTGGCCTGCTGCGCTACGGTATCCCGAACTGGAAACTCGACAAGTCCATTATCGACCGCCGCATCGCCCTGCTCGAAGCGGCCGGAATCAAGTTTGTCTACAATACCGAAATCGGTAAGGACGTTGCTGCAGAATACATCCACAAGAATTTTGACGAAGTGTTCCTCGCCATCGGTACGCCGAACGCACGTGACCTGAAAATCCCGGGCCGCGAAGCCGAAGGAATCTTCCTCGCTCTCGACTTCTTGCACGGAGCCGAAAAGCCGGGCGAAGCAAATCCCGAAAAGTTCAGCGCCAAGGGCCGCAAGGTCTTGGTGATTGGCGGTGGCGACACGGGTAACGACTGTGTGGGTAAAGCCATCCGTGAAGGGTGCGAAAGCGTGCTCCAGGTGGAATTCATGCCCAAGCCGCCCGAGGAACGTTCTCCGTCTACGCCGTGGCCCGATTGGCCGTACATGCTGCGCACGAGCTATGCCCAGCACGAGGGCGGTGAGCGCCGCTGGAATGTTTCTTCCAAGCAGTTCATTGTGAAGGACGGTCGCGTGGCCGGCGTGGAAGCGGTTCGCGTGGAATGGGAAATGTCCCCGCAGGGTCGCCCGCTCAAGCCTGCTGAAGTCCCGAATTCTACCGAAGTCATCGATACCGACTTGGTGGTGCTCGCCATGGGATTCACCGGCGTGCCTGCCGAAGGCATCGTAAACGACTTGGGCCTGCAACTCACTCCGCGTACGGCGATTATCGCTGATCCTGCCCGACACATCCATGCGGTGGGCGACTGCGCGAACGGCGCTTCCCTCGTGGTGCGTGCCATGGCCGACGCGAAGGCGAAAGTCGCGGCGCTCTAGTAACGGTTTATATGTTCGGATTTTACCGGTTCGCATGCGTTTCTCCGGTGTTGAAGGTGGCCGATACCGCCTACAATACCGAAGAGGTTATCAGAAGCGCGAAAATTGCTGCCTCTAACGGGGCGGCTTTTGTCGTTTTCCCGGAGCTCTGCATTACGGGCTATACCTGCAGCGACTTATTTCACCAGGAACTGCTTTTGCAGAACAGTACCCGCAGTTTGCTGAAAATCGCGGAAGCGTTGAAAGATAGCGACGCCGTGATTGCGGTAGGCCTGCCTCTCCGGATTTTTGGTCGCCTGTATAACTGCGCCGCTTTTGTGCAACGCGGCAAGGTGATGGCGGTGACGCCCAAAATACACTTGCCGAACCAGCGCGAGTTTTACGAGAAACGTCATTTTTCGAGCGGGCGCGATTTGTTGCGAGGAGATGCGGGCAATGGTTGTGCGCCTCTCCGCTGCCTTATCGAAGGTGCGGGCGAGGTACCTGTCACGAATTTCTTTACGGTAAAAGGTTCCGAGGTTCGCATAGGCGTGGAACTCTGCGAAGACTTGTGGACACCGTCGCCCCCCAGCGGAGAACTAGCTCTTGCGGGCGCAAACGTCATAGTGAATCTCTCGGCAAGCGATGCGCTGGTAGGCAAGCGCGATTACCGCAGGAACTTGGTGACGAACCAGTCGGCGCGTTGCATGGCGGCCTATGTTTACGCTTCCGCCGGAGTGCACGAATCTACGACGGACATGGTCTTTAGCGGTCACCTGATGATTGCGGAAAACGGGAGCATGCTCGCCGAAAGCAAGCCGTTCTCGCGCGAAACCGAAATCGTCTATGCCGACGTGGATGTGGAACGATTGAATATGCAGCGCCTGAGCGAAGGCTCGTTCCAGGATTTCGACAGCCGAGCCACAATCGCGCGGGCGGCGACTCTCGAAGGCTTGCGTGATTGCGATATGCTCCAGTACCGTTTTGTTTCGCCAACGCCCTTTGTGCCGGGGAGCACCGAAACCCGCGATATAAATTGCACCGAGATTTTCAACATACAGTGCGCTGGTCTCGCAAAACGTCTCGATGCGTCTCATAGCAAGCGTGCAGTAATTGGCCTGAGCGGAGGACTCGATTCTACACTCGCGTTACTCGTAGTGGCAGAAACGTTCAAGCTATTAAACCGCCCTGCAAAAGAAATCCTTGCGCTCACGATGCCCGGATTCGGCACTACCAAGCGCACCAAAAACAATGCGGTTGAACTTGCGAAACTCCTAGGCGTGGAACTCCGTACCGTCGATATCCAGAAGGCATGCCTCCAGCATTTTGCCGACATCGGGCACGACCCGCAAAAACTCGACGTGACTTACGAGAACGTGCAGGCCCGCGAGCGCACGCAAATATTGATGGACATCGCGAACAGCGAAGGCGGAATCGTCATCGGCACGGGCGACCTCTCCGAAATCGCGCTCGGCTGGAGCACTTACAACGCCGATCACATGTCCATGTACGCGGTGAACTGCGACATTCCCAAGACACTCGTGCGCCACATTGTGCGCTGGTACGCCGACCGCGCCGTTCGCAACCCGAGCGAAACCGGCGCGCATCTTGAAACCCGCGAAAAAGGCGCCGCCCTCGCCGCAGTCCTCCGCGACATCCTCGATACGCCTGTCTCTCCGGAACTTTTGCCCGCTGATTCAAGCGGCCAGATTGCCCAAAAGACGGAAAGCATTCTCGGCGCCTACGAGATTCACGACTTCTTCTTGTACCACTTTGCGAAATACGGCGCCTCTCCCGAAAAGCTCCGCTACCTCGCAAAATACGCATTCGCAAACAGGTATTCTGACGAAGAAATCGACAAGGCGCTCGCCGTCTTTATCAGGCGCTTCTTCACGCAGCAATTCAAGCGCAGTTGTATTCCCGATGGCCCCAAAGTCGGTACCATCTCGCTATCGCCCCGCGCCGACTGGCGCATGCCCAGCGATGCGAGCGTGTCTGATTGGCTTTAACTAACCGCAACGGGTCTTGTTCGTATCGGTCCCGATGTAGTCGGGATAGTTGTTGTCGAAGCAGGCGGCACAGTAGTGCTCGCCATCGCCAGTGCATTCCTTCATGCCTTCTACGCTCAGGTAGCCGAGACTTTCGACACCGAGCATCTTCGCGATTTCTTCGGGAGTCATGGAACTCGCGGCAAGTTCGCCCTGGCTCGGGAAGTCCATGCCAAAGAAGCACGGATGCGCGACAGGCGGCGATGCGATGCGGATATGCACCTCGAGGGCGCCCGCGTCACGCAACATGCGCGAAAGAATCTTGAGGGTCGTCCCGCGCACAATGGAATCTTCCACAACGCAAACGCGCTTGTTCTTGAGCACGCCCTCGATGGGGTTGAACTTGAGTTTGACCTTCTGCTCGCGCACGTTCTGCGTGGGGTCAATGAAGGTGCGCCCCACGTAGTGGTTACGCAGCAGGCCGATTTCAAAGCGGATACCGCTCGCCTGCGAATAGCCTAGCGCGGCCGTCGTGGCACTGTCCGGAACCGAAATCACGATGTCCGCATCCACGGGGCATTCTTTTGCTAGCTGCTTTCCCATCTTGCGGCGAATCTTGTCGCAGCTCTGTTCAAAGATCTTGGAATCCGGACGGCTGAAGTAGATGTACTCGAAAATGCAATGCGCGAGGCGGTCTTTGTGCGTGAAGCGTTCCGAATGCAAACCGTTCTGCGTGATGGTCAGGAACTCTCCCGCCTGAATGTCGCGGATGTAGTGGGCGCCAAGCAAATCAAAAGCGCAAGTCTCGCTCGCCACGCACCACGCCTTTCCCATGCGGGCAATAGAAAGTGGGCGGAATCCGAATCCGTCGCGGGCCACGTACATCGTGTCTTTGCTTATGAACACCAGGCAAAAGCTGCCGGTAAACTTGGTGATGGCCTTCTTGATGGCATCGCCCAGCGAGTCCGCCTCGGTGCGCGCGATTTCGTGTAACAGTATTTCGGAATCGGATGTGGTCTGGAAGATGTGTCCTTCGGCTTCCATCTCGGCGCGGAGCTCGTTCGCATTGGTGATGTTACCGTTATGCGCTACGGCAATCTGCCCCCACTTGCAGCTCACCAGAATCGGTTGGGCGTTCGCGAGAGTCGAGGCGCCGGTGGTGCTGTATCGCACGTGCCCGATGCCCGCAAACCCTTGCAGTTCGTCTACATTGTGTTCCCGGAGGAGCGTAGATACAAGCCCCATGGATTTGCGGACACGGACCTTGTCGCCATCGGTTACGGCAAAGCCAGCGCTTTCTTGACCCCGGTGCTGCAATGCGTAAAGTCCCATGGCAACGTTACGGACGACGTTATCGCCATTATATATACCGATAACACCGCATTCCTCGTGCAATTCGTCGAGCATAAAGCCTCTTTGAAATGTATTGTTCCCCCTACCTCGAAGGTCACAGCCCACCCACACGGGTGCAAGCAGGGAAACGGACGCCCATTGAATGCAAAAAATGTGCCAAAATCGCAAAAATTGCCGATTTCAGCCCAAAAACGCCCTTTTTTGCAATTAGGGCGCCCGACGGAGTCCATAAACGAAAACCCATTTTACATTTTTTGTAAAAGGGGTTCCGACGATTAAGCTTTCGACTTAGTTCTTTTCGCTCTTGCTCGGGCACTCGTCGCCGCAGCAGGGGCAATGGTAGCAGTCACCGGTCTCGGTGTAGTCCTTGCCGCTCCAGCAGTACGTACAAAGTTGCTCGGCCGGAAGTCCGATAGCATGGACCACGTCGTCGATGCGCTGGAAAGCGAGCGTCGTGAGGTTCAGCTTTTTACGGATGTATTCGACCATGTCCTTGTACGGCTGTCCATCCGGGTCGGTGTACTTTTCGACATCGGCGTTCTCGCCTTCCTGGTCGCGGATGTAACGGCGCGTGATAAGATCGTATTCGTTCTTGGAGCGCGAGAAGTTGATGAACTTGCACGGATAAACTAACGGCGGGCATGCGATGCGCATGTGCGTCTCTTTACAGCCAAGAGAGTAGAGTTTCAACGCCTGCTTACCGAGCTGCGTACCGCGCACGATGGAGTCGTCGCAGAACACGAGGCGGCGGTCCTTGATGAGTCCCGGAATCGGGATGAGCTTCATGGAAGCCACGCGTTCGCGCTGCTTCTGGTCTTGCGGCATAAAGGAACGTGCCCATGTGGGCGTGTACTTGACGAACGGGCGTGCGAACTTGATGCCGGCTTCGTGCGCATAACCTAACGCGTGTGACGTACCGGAATCCGGAATACCGCAAGCGGCGTCGGCTTCGGTGGGCGTGCGCTTGGCGAGGGCGGAACCGCAGCGGTAGCGCGTCATTTCTACGTTGCGGCCTTCGTAGCTCGAAGCCGGATAGCCGTAGTAAACCCAGAGGAACGAGCAGATAGCCATCTTCTTGCCGGGCTCCACGAGCGTCGTGTCGCCATCCGGAGTGAGCTCCACAATTTCACCCGGACCGATGTCGCGGACGTAATCGTAACCGAGGTTGTGGAGCGCGCAGCTTTCTTGCACGGCAATCATCGAACCGTCTTTTTTGCCGAGCACGATGGGCGTGCGTCCCCAGCGGTCGCGGCTCGCGTAGAACTTGCCGTTGCTGTCCATCAAGAGGATCGAGCAGCTGCCCTTCACCTTCTCGTGAACGTGCTTGAGGCCGTCGACAATCGAGTCGCGAGTTGCGATAAGCGCAGACACGACTTCGGTCGGGCCGACCATGCCGCTCGTCGTGGAATACTGGAGCTGCATGCAGTTGTTGCGGAAGAGTTCGTCCTTAAGTTCTTCGATATTCGTGAGGAGTCCGACGGTGACAATCGCAAACGTTCCGAGCTTGGATGTCATGACGAGCGGCTGCGGATCGGTATCGGAAATAACCCCGATGCCCACCTTGCCCGAGAACGATGCGAGGTCGTGCTCGAACTTGCTGCGGAACGGCGTGTTTTGGATGTTGTGAATCGAACGATGGAACATCCCGTTCGACTTCAGTACCGCCATGCCGCCGCGATGCGTACCGAGATGTGAATGGTAGTCGGTTCCGAAAAAGAGATCGCTTACGCAATCATCTTTGGAAACAACTCCGCAAAAGCCGCCCATATAGACTCCTTGAGATAAAGGATGTTTTGTGATTTGATTGCAAAAATAGAAATGATTTTGCGCAGATGTAATCCCATTATTTGTCGAAATAGAAAAAAATAACTAAGGAAAAGGGCACATCTGCACCTTTACAAAATATGTAAAGGAAATACCCTACTTTTACATAATATGTAAGTATTTCATTTTATTGAAAAGAGGAAAAATATGTAAAAATGCCATTTTCAGCTTGTTTTAACATTTTCTGTAAAATTGGCACGGTCTTTGCAATACATAATGAAAATTAGAACAGGTTTTAATTATGGATTTTTCAAAATGGACCGGATTGGGTAACGATTTCGTGCTCCTGGAACCGGGGCAGACCCCCGACTTTGGCAAGGGCTTTACAGAAAACGTCATCCGACTTTGCGACCGCCGTTTCGGTATCGGTGCCGACGGCGTGGTGATTGTGACCCCGATGGACGGCGAAGGCTGCCTCGTTATAAACAAGGACCCGGTAGGGCCCGCCGCGAAGACAAACGCGAACGGCGTGGACTTCGAGATGAGAATTTTCAACGCCGACGGTTCGGAAGCGGCGATGTGCGGCAACGCGACCCGTTGCGTGGCGAAATTCATCCGCAGCCGCGGTCTCGCGAAATCGCCCGACACCAAGGTGTTCAATCTGCACACCAAGAGCGGACTCGTGAAGCCCACGCTTTTGGACGACGGCCGCGTGTGCGTGGACATGGGCGAACCGAGGAACTTCCTCGGCACCATCAAGCTCTCCGCCGACTGCTACGACTTTACGGCCGAAACAGTTTCGATGGGAAATCCGCACGCGGTAATATTCGTCGACGACATCGAGAAAATCCAGCTTGAAAAATGGGGAAGCATCTTGGAAGTCGACAAGCAGTTCCCCGACCGTTGCAACATCGAGTTTGCGCAAGTGGTGGCGCCCACCCAGATCCGCATGCGGGTCTGGGAACGGGGTTGCGGCGTCACTATGGCTTGCGGCACCGGAAGCTGCGCAACCCTCGTTGCGGCCCAGAGAACGGGCCGCGTGGGCGCCGAAGCCGACATCGTCCTCGATGGCGGAACGCTCCACATCAAGCACGAAGAAGGCGGCCCCGTCTTGATGACCGGCCCCGCAACCGAAGTATTTAGAGGAACAATTGATAATTGATAATTGATGATTGATGATTTCACATTTCAACTACACATTAAAAATGAACGATTCCTACATTAATTCAAATTACGATCGCCTGCCCGGCAGCTACCTCTTCTCTACAATCGCCCACAAGATTAAGGAATACCAGGGCGCCCATGCAAACGCCGACATCATTCGTCTCGGCATCGGCGACGTAACTACCCCGCTCATTCCCGAAGTCATCAAGGCCATGCACAGCGCCGTCGACGAGATGGGCGTGAAGGATACCTTCCGCGGTTACGGCCCCGAACAGGGCTACGACTTTTTGCGCGAAGCTATTGTCCGTGGCGAATACACCTCCCGCGGTATCGAGATGGATCCGAACGACATCTTCGTGAGTGACGGTTCCAAGTGCGACGTCGCGAACATCCAGGAACTCTTCTCGGCCGACGCACGCATCGCCATTCCCGACCCGGTCTACCCGGTGTATCTGGATTCCAACGTGATGGCCGGCCGTACCGGCACGCTCCAGGCCGACGGTCATTTCTCTGAAGTCACATACCTAGCCTCCACCGCCGAGAACAACTTCCAGCCGGACTTGCCCAAGAATCCGGTACAGCTGATTTACCTGTGCAGCCCGAACAACCCGACAGGCACGGTGCTCAGCCGCGAAACTCTCCAGAAGTTCGTGGATTACGCGAACAAGAACGGCGCCCTTATCCTGTTCGACGGCGCCTACAACTGCTACATCCAAGACGAAACCCTCCCCCACTCCATCTTCGAGATTCCGGGAGCACGGACTTGCGCCATCGAGTTCCGCAGCTTCAGCAAGACGGCGGGTTTCACGGGCGTACGCTGCGCCTACACGGTAATCCCGCACGAACTCTCCAAACTGCATTCCATGTGGAACCGTCGACAGTGCACCAAGTTCAACGGCGTGAACTATGTAACGCAACGCGCCGCCGAGGCCATCTACAGCCCCGTCGGTTGGTTACAGACAAAAGAAGTCATCGCCGGCTACATGCGCACCGCGAAGCTTATCCGCGAAGAACTCTCCGCTGCAGGCTACACGGTGTTCGGCGGTGAGCACGCGCCCTACATCTGGTGGAAGATTCCCGATGGCGAAAAATCGTTCGACTTCTTTGACAGGCTCCTGGCCACTTGCGAAGTGGTAGGCACCCCCGGTAGCGGGTTTGGCCCCTGCGGCGAAGGGTACTTCCGCCTTACCGCCTTCGGAGACCACGAACGCACGAAAATCGCACTCCAGCGCATCAAGGAAAAGCTATAAGCGATGAACCCACACCTAGAGATTGCTTCGCCTTCGGCTCGCAATGACAACTTTTCTCTCGTCTCTCGTCTCTCGTCTCTCGTCTAAACACTAACCACTAACCACTATTTACTATCTTATGTCCATGCCCATTCCCATAGGTTCAGAAATCTCTGTAATCCAGAAGATTAGCGTCGCGATTATCCACGAACGCAATGTCGAGAAGTTGCTGGAAAACGTTCTCGGCATCCTGGAAACAGAACTCGGGATGTTGCGCGGAACTTTCGCGCTCTTGTTTGGCGACACTCTCAAGATTGAAGCTTCGCACGGGCTCGACGAATCCGAAAAGCAGCGCGGTTCTTACCGCATGGGCGAAGGCATTACAGGTCACGTCGCCGAACGCGGCATTAGCCACGTGATTCCCGACCTGCGCAAAGATTCCAGGTTCCTGAACCGCACCGGAAGTCGTCACTACGAATCGCAAGTGGCATTCATCTGCGTGCCGCTGATTCACGACGGACAAGTGATTGGCACGCTCTCGATCGACCGCCCTGTTGACGGCACAACCGACCTCGACCGCGATGTCGCCTTGCTCGAGATTATCGCGAACATCACTGGCGATGCCGCGAACGAATGCATAGAACTCCATAACGAACGCGAAGCGATGCTCGAAGAAAACCGCAAGCTCCGCGACATGCTTTCGAACAACCCCGGCGATCTGGTAGGCAACTGCCGCGAGATGCAACAGATTTACGAACAAGTTCGCCAAGTGGCGCCCAGCGATGCGACCGTCTTGATTCGCGGTGGCAGCGGTACGGGTAAAGAGATGATTGCCCGCGCTATAGTTAATTTGTCTGCAAGAAAGGACAAACCCTTCATCACGCTCAACTGCGCCGCTCTCCCCGAGAACCTCGTAGAAAGTGAACTCTTCGGCCACGAAAAGGGTGCCTTCACCGGAGCCGTGAATCGCCGTATAGGCCGCGCCGAAGCAGCTAACGGCGGAACGCTCTTCCTCGACGAAATCGGTGACCTCACTATTCAGACACAAGTCAAGCTGTTGCGCTTTTTGCAAGAGCGCACCTTCAGCCGCGTAGGCAGCAACGAGGAACTCCATTCCGACGTGCGCTTCATTGCCGCCACGAGCCGCAACTTGGAAGAACTGATTAGCCAGGGCAAGTTCCGCGAAGACCTTTTCTACCGTCTGAACATCTTCCCGATTTCGATGCCCGACTTGGCAAAGCGCAAGTCCGACATCATCCTGCTCGCAGAACACTTTATCGAAAAGATGAACCTGCGTTACAACAAGAAGGTGCAACGCCTTTCGACAACGGCCATCAACCTGCTCATGAGCTATCACTGGCCGGGTAACGTGCGCGAGCTCGAGAACTGCATGGAACGTGCGGTACTTACCGCGAGCGACGACTGCATCCACAGCTACAACTTGCCTCCGTCATTACAGACAAGCTTGAGCGTCGGTGCCACCGGAGTTTCGGCAAGCAAGACTGCACCGCTCGAAGTAATGATGGACAACTACGAACGCGAAATCATTACCGAAGCCATCAAGCGCAACGACGGAAACATTTCTGCCGCAGGCCGTGACCTGGGCGTGTCACCGCGCATGATGAACTACCGAATGAACAAGCTCGGTCTGAATTCCAAAAATTAATGTGGGAAAAAATTAGTTGGCTGTCTTGACGCCGGCAGCTTCGAACACAGCCTTGTTCTTTGCTTCCGGAAGCGCGACAGTCGTAATCCAGTTGTACTCGGCAATACCGGCAAGGCCCACGCGGGCACAAAGCTGGTCACGAGCTACGTTGTACGCATTGAGAATCTGGACCTTTTCGCCGTCGGCGGCGTTGTCGATTTTTTCGCTCCACTTGACACCGAGTTCCACGAGGGCGGCACTCGCCTTCGCGTAGCGCTTGGCCTGGTCTTCCGTAATCACGGGACTAGACGGCGCAGTGAACTGATCTACGGTGACAATGGGAACCGACTTGGGAGCAGCGGCCTGCTGCTGCGTCATGTCGGGAGTTGCCTCTTCGCCCTGCGAGCAGGCAACAAAAAAAGAGGCGATAGCCAAAATTGAAATTACAAGAATCCGTTTCGACATATGCGCCTCTTTTTTTAATAGCGGTTCAGGGATTTGAACCCCGGACCAATGGATTATGATTCCAGTGCTCTACCACTGAGCTAAACCGCCATGTAGGGACAAATATAGCAACAAACCCCGCCTTTTTCAAGGCATTTTGCCCAAATAAATTTAAAAATGGACATCTGCCTGTACAAAATCTTCGCCCCAGTCGATGGTCATCCATCCGGGAGCGGAGCTTTTCATACTAAAGTACGGAGTGTTGGGGTCTATCTGCATCTGCGTTGACGGTGCGGCATGCACGTACTGGTTCCCCATCTTCACCTCAAACTCGTGGTGGTAGTGCCCGCAGAATATGTGGTTCAAGTTCTTGAACTTCGACAATACCTGCTGCACCTCGACCATGTTCTTGAGGTGATAACGGAGATCCATAAACCTGTGGTTGCAGAAGCATGGCGGATGATGCATGAACAGGAGCACCTCGCCATCCGCCTTGGGCACTTCGCGTTCTAACCAGTCAAGCTGTTCGCGTGAAACTTCGCCACAGGCGCTATCGATAAAGAAAATCCTGCGACCTTGGATATCGAAGCTGTAATAGCACTTTCCGTCGGTCACTTCCAGGTTGTAATACTTCTGCATTACATCTATACGGTCATGATTGCCGGGTATGATGCATACCGGGACAGGATAGTCCTTTATCGTGTCCGCGATGAACTGGTAGGCGCCAGGCTCGGCATCTTCATTGGCCAGGTCTCCCGAAAGTACCAGGAGGTCCAGGTTCTGCATAGACGACGAATTGAGTGCAAAAAGGAAATTTGCACGTACATCTATACCCTGGACAAATTCCTCGGATTCGCCGATATGCAAATCCGATATCTGACCTATTTTGATGATCTTAGATGTCATTGTACTTAATATAGTTTATCTAAATCTAAAAAAGGCAACTATTTAAATAATCTGACTTTATATGTGATATTTGTCATCTTTTTCAATAGTCGTCAGTGAGTAGCCTGTGGATTAATGTCAAAAACCCCGGTTCAACATCTATCAACATTGAAAAATGTTCATAAATGATGAATTTTCAACATTTTCAAGCTTTTTCACTGATTTTTCTTCTTTTTGATGTTCAACAACTTGGAAGTTCTTTCAGGAAAATCTATCCACTCTCAACATCATTACTATCTATATCTTTTTATATAAATAAGGATAAATAATGATATAGTGGTGGATTAGAGCTTGATCGGTTCCTTGGGAGCAACAGGAGCCTGTTGGGCAGGAGCAGCAGCATGGGTACCCATCTGGCAGTTACCCTGGAAAATGGCACCTTCCTGGATAATGAGCTGCTTGGTCTTGATGTTGCCGACAAACTGGGAGTTGCTTTCGAGGATGAGCTTATCGGTATCGATATTGCCCTTCACGCTACCGGCGATAACAGACGTAACGCTCTTGATTTCGCCTTCGACATAGCCAGCCTTCTCGATGATGAGTTCGCCATCGATATTGATGCTGCCGTTGATCTTGCCGGCCACACGCACGTCGCTCTTGCCGCTGATATCGCCCTTGATGAGGACAGTGCTACCGATCTGAGTGATTTCCTGTTCGCTTTTTACAGCCATATTTTGCTCCTTGTTATTAGTAGTGTGTGAAAATTTCCGGGTTTATCCTTTTTCCGTCTTTCATGATCTCGTAATGCAGATGGGCTCCCGACGAATTGCCGGTAACTCCCACTGTACCGATGATACCACCTTTGGAAACGGACCTTCCCTTGCGTACCCTGATATCTTTCAGGTGTGAATAACTGCTCTTGTAGCCGTTCTGGTGGTCGACAACAACGGTATTCCCGAGTTCGCCCATCTGTCCGGCAAATTCGACTACGCCGCTACCCGTGGCAAATACGGGACTGCCTGCAGCTGCAGAAAAGTCGACACCGAGGTGGTCTTCTTCCTCGTCGAACTTCTTGCTTTCGAGCCCGGCGACCGGCAATATGCTCGGGATACGGTCGAGCCTGATTTTTTCGTCACCGGATTCCCAGCTGTGGATATTGTCGTAGTCCACGTTGATTTTTTCATTGGGAGTGTGGACAAAACGGTTGCGGTCGATAATGCTGTTGATTTTCGCCGAATCGTTTTCTACGAAGGTGCCGAGGATGTTCTGGAGCCTGTTTTCCAAGACCCAGAGCGAGTCGAGCCTGGAGAACATCTCCTCGTAGTTGTTGTCTTTTTTGACAAGCTGGGCATTCATCACGCGCATTTTTTCGTAACTTGCCACAATCTTGTTGATCTTTCCGAGATTGAAGATGAATGCCGCAGACACGATGATGAATACGACAAGCGCAATTTTCGCCGTGGTAAACCACACGGTGGAAATCTTGTACTGCTTGATTCCCTTCGAATCTTCAGGAATAATCTGGACGGTATAGTACTTGCGTTTCACCGTTAGGCCCTTTCCATGATTTCCTGGATGCGGGTCAGGTCATCCATGCTGTAGTAGTTAATGACGATCGTTCCCTTGGATTCGTCGGAGGCGCTCGGGTTGAGCTGGACCTTTGTACCGAGGAACGTCTCGAGGCGGCTCGCGAAATTCTTCATGTCGGCGCTGAGTTCGCGCTTGGGTTTCACGGGTGTCTCGGTGGCGTCGACGGGCTGCTTATCCACATCGTCATCCGTTTCACGCTTTTCGTCTCGCGGTTGGTTGATATCTTCACCGCGGGCGATGGCTTCAATCTGGCGGACGTTGAGTCCTTCGTCTATCACGCGCTTAGCGAGTGCTTCGGGGTCTTCCACCTTGTCGCTGCAGAGGGCTCGGGCGGCGCCTCCGGCAATTTTTCCTTCCTCTATCCACAAGAGCACCTGTTCCGGGAGCTTGAGGAGGCGGAGACTGTTGGTAATTGCGGAGCGCGATTTACTCACAATTTTGGACAGATCTTCGTGCGTATAGCCGTGATTATCGATCAATTGTTGATAAGAACGTGCAATTTCGACCGGATTCAGGTCGACGCGCTGGATATTTTCGATGAGCGCCCATTCCGCCATCGCCTTGTCGTCGATGTCGTCGTAGACCTGGGCCTTGATGGTCGGGAGTCCGGCGAGTCTGGTGGCGCGGGTACGGCGTTCACCGCTGATGATCTGGTAGCGGTTGCCAACCTTGCGCAGCACGATCGGCTGGATGAGTCCGTGTTCCTTGATGGAATCGGAAAGTTCAGCGAGTCCAGTGTCGTCGAAAACCTTACGCGGCTGGTACGGGTTGGCGTCGATAAGGCTGACGTCTATATCCACAATTTTCTTGTTATCGACTTCTGCAGCGGTATTTTCGACCGGATTGTTGATAGGATTGTTGGAAACTCCGTGAGCCCCGAAAATGGCGGACAGGCCGCGACCAAGTGCTTGCTTTCCCATTACTTGTCCTTATTCAAAATTTCTTCTGCCAGTTTCATGTATGCCTGCGAACCGGAACTCTGCACGTCGTACAGAATGACCGGCTTGCCGTGGCTGGGTGCTTCGGAAAGTTTCACGTTTCTCGGGATCATCGCCTGGAAGACGGTGTCGCTCAAGTTTTCGCGGACTTCTTCGGCCACCTGCTTGCAGAGCGTCAGGCGGGAATCGTACATCGTGAGGAGCGCGCCTTCGATTTTGAGGTTCGCGTTCAGGTTCTTCTGGACTTCGCGGATTGTCTTGAAGAGTTCGGTCATACCCTGCAGGGCGTAGTATTCGCACTGCACCGGGATGAGCACGCTGGTCGCCGCGGTCAGCACGTTCAGCGTGAGGAGGTTCAGGCTCGGGGGTGCATCGATGATGATGAATTCGAATGCCTGCTTCAACACGTTCATCACGCGTTCGAGCCTGCGTTCGCGGCTCATGGCGTTCACGAGTTCGATTTCCATCACGGCGAGGTCCGGTCCGGAAGTGATGACCTTCAGGTAGTCGAGCGTCGTGTCGATGATGGCCGGCTTGATATTTTCGTAGGTAATATTGTCCGGATTATCGGCCAGCTGTAGAATCTCATGGATATCCATGTCCTGCGATTCCATGAAGCCGAGACCCTGGGACGCGTTCCCTTGCGGGTCCATGTCGATGAGGAGGGTCTTCTTCTCCAGTGCGGCGAAACTTGCAGCCAGGTTTACGGCCGTCGTGGTTTTTCCCACGCCGCCCTTCTGGTTGCATATTGCTATCACTTTACTCATTCATTACCTCGAGTGACTAAGGCGTATGTTTGTTCTTCCTGGGGCAGTGCATATTTGTATATGTGTACTGCGGGATCGTTTTCCAGGTGAACGATGTTATTGAAACTTTTTAGCGTGAGGAAGGTACCGCCCATCTTGAGGCCGGGCTGTGCACGTTCCCAGTCGTTTTCGAAAGTCGAGAGCGCACGGCAGCTGATAAAGTCCAGGTCGGCAAGGCCCGAAGTCTCGAAGCGTTTGCCCACCACGGTCAGGTTCTTGAGCTGCAATTTTTCCTTCGCGTAGTTCATGAACTCCACGCGCATGTGGCGGGGTTCGACTGCATAAAACTGGATTTCGGGCATCACGATGGCCAAGGGAAAAACCGGGCAGCCTGCACCGGCACCCATATCAGCCCAGCGTTTAGACGAGAGACGAGAGACGAGAGACGAGAGATTGTTTGAGGGTAAACCATTATTGGACGATGATTTTTCCCTCTCGTCTCTAGTCTGTAGGACCGCAGGTCCGTTCTCTCGTCTAATATATATATAGGGAACGAGCGAGTCGGCGATGTGCCTGCTCAGGAACTTCTCAGAATCCTTTGCCGAAATCAGGTTGCCGAACTGCTTGGTCTCTACCACCAGGTCGGCAAAGTCATAGAGCTTGTCCAAAACATCTTCGGACAGTTGCACACCATGTTCTTGCAAGAACTGGTTCAAGAGATTCTGCTGATTTGTGTTTTCTCTGTAGCTCATATAATACTAGGAACGATGCTATCGCATGTTTGCTCCTTCGGAGCCAACTCGCTTCGGTTCGGCAATGAAAATACACAAGTGTATTTTCGCTGCGCTCACCTCGCTAACGTTCCACGTGGAACAATTTAGCATATATAGATATAAAAAAGAGGGCGCCGCGGTCGGCACCCTTTCACTTTTTTAAAATATCCGTTAATAACTTTTTGATAAATGTGAATTTTGTGTGGATATTTGAAACCGGGTTAGCGTCGGAACATGAAGTAAGTCGCAGTCTTATGGTCTAATCCGCTCTCGATATATGTCTTGGTAAGCACGATCATACCATCCTTGACTCCGGTTTCGTAACGGTCCCAGGTAATCCATTTGCCATCGTGGTACTCTCTCTGGTAGCAGGTGTTGATGTCGTTTTCGTCCTTGACGATAATCATGTCTTGGATAGGCCTGAAGATGGTATCGTTTTTCAGGACATGGATGCTGGTGTATTCCCCATCCGCGCCTCTGGCAGTCATGGCCAGGGAGTCCCCGTCGAAGTAGACGTCTATCGTGTCGCTGATTCCGTCTTCTGTCGAGATGAGCGTACTGGTGTTGCCATTGCGGATAGCTCTGGTTTCCTTGGTATTGACGGTGGTCTGGTATGCCCATTCGCCGTCGCGGAGGTTCGACTCGTAGGTACTGTCGAGATGCGTGCCGGTCCAGTAGGCCTTATAGGTATAGATGGATTTGCCCCTGTTGTTGGCATCGCCCTTGTCCCAGTACATGCTGTCTATGACTAGACCGCCGAAGTCGTCATAGAATTCAAATTCGATTCGCTCGAATTCGAAAATGGTCTGGATGCAGTCGGTATAGGAAGGGTCTCCGGGAACCTTGTCGCCGTTGGCGGGGGTGTCGTTCGCGGGGGTATCGTTCACGGGAGAGCTGGAGGAATCGTCGCCGCAGGCAACGAGTAGTGCGGCGGCCAGGAGGAGGTATTTAAAGTTCATAAAAGTACCCAAACGGAGGATTTGATTAACTTGTGCGTAAATTTAATATATTAGTGCCGTGGAGGCAAGTTTATTTATTCTTCTTAAAAAATATAGTGGTGTACTTGTCGCCGCCTTCGCAGGGGCCAGGTGGTTTGATATACATGTTGTAGTCGGGTTCTGTAATTGTCAAGATAAGGGTGTTGCCACTCTTTTCGAATTCGTAGGTGGTGATTTCTTTTCCGTTCACCCGGGTGCACCTGTTTTCGTTTTTCGAGTCGTGAAAGATTATCCCGTTCCTGGGGATATAGTTGTTGCTCTCGCGGATGGTGTCGTTCTTGATGTAAAAGCTGTGGGTCTGTCTTTCGTCGATGACGATGGCGACGGAATCCTTTCCGCGGAAGACCGTAAAGTTGTCGGTCTTGTCCGGGAAAATCCAGTCGTATTTCATGAGCTTCCCGACCTTGGCGGAATCTATTTTCCAGTCGACCTTCACCTTCACCCTATGCATGTCATCTTGACAGGCGTGAGTGAAGGTCATGCTGTCCAGACGGTTTTTTGTCCAGTGGTACTTGATGGTGCTGACTAGGGAATTCTGCTGCTGGTGAAGACTGTCCGGGTTCATGCGGCCGGGAAGTATGTAGAGGTTCAGGACCTCCGTCCTGTAGTGCGAGGCGAAGTATTCGAACATCGGTCGGATGCAGTCGACTGCATGGACATTCATCGCGACAAGTGCTATTATGAGAAATCGTTTCACGTGGAACATACCTCTACCCGGTTTCCTTCGGGGTCGAGGACGACACTTTCGTAATACCCGTCGCCGGTGGTCCGGGGCTGCCCCACGATTTGGATTCCATCATCGGACATTTTTTGGGTCAAGCGGTCCACGCCCTCCTTTGAACCGACCGAAAAGGAAAGATGGGTTAGGCCGCAATGTTGGGACACTTCGTGTCCTACATCCTGGGGCTCAGCAATGCCCATACAAGTATGGGCGCTGCATTCGCCCTGCGGACGTTCCACGTGAAACACAGCCGAGGTCAGAAAGCGAAAAAATGCTCGCATTTTTTCATTTGCTGACCGATGGGTGTAGGACTGTAACGAAGTTACAGTCCCAACATCGGGACGGTGCATCACTTCCAGGCGGGCGCCGCTTTCGAAGGTGACGAACCGGCTCGTGAACTGTTTTGCCGGATTATGGTAAACCGGGTGGACCACCCCATCGAAATACTTTCGGTAGAAAGCGCAGACCTTGTCGATGTCTTTTGCCCAGATGGCGATGTGCTCGATTTTCATGAATTCCCCTTGCAGGAATATACAAATAAATTCTGCATGGTGCCGGAAAATCTTGCGTTGTTTTTTGGGAGCACACTATATATATTATAGTGGAGGCAGATATGGTTGAAATCGAAATTATCCAAGGCGATATCACGAAACTGGAAGTCGACGCTATCGTTAATGCGGCGAACTGCTCCCTCCTTGGGGGCGGCGGAGTCGATGGCGCCATCCACCGGGCGGCGGGTCCCGAACTCTTGCGGGCCTGCATTCCCCTGAACGGTTGCGAGACGGGCAAGGCGAAAATTACTCCCGGGTTCAAGTTGCCGGCAAAGTTCGTCATCCATACTCCGGGGCCGGTTTATCGGGACGGGCAGCATGGCGAACCTGCACTTCTGGAATCTTGCTATAAAAGTTGCCTCGACCTTGCCGAGGAGAACGGCTGCGAGACGGTCGCCTTCCCCGCTATCTCGACCGGCGTCTACGGGTATCCCTGGAAGGAGGCGACCGGGATTGCCGTGAAGACCGCCCGTAACTTCCCGGCACAAAAAGTCAGGAAGGTCATCTTCTGCTGCTTCTCCCCCGAGATGGAAAGAATTTACAAAATCAGCTGTCATCCTTGGCCGAAGGCCGAGGATCCATCACTTTTATACCCTCGCTAGTCCAACCCGCCGAGGAACAATCCGTCCTGTACAGTCTAGATGGCGGGTCAAGCCCGCCATGACGTAAGGAGCAGCTCGGTAACCGCGACCCTAACCACTTTTTTATATATTTATATCTAGTTTCATCAAGGAGTCCATTATGGAAGAAGTCGTAAAATTTCTCAAGGCATGCGGTGCGTATTTCCTCGCGACGGTCGACGGCGACCAGCCGCGCGTCCGCCCGTTCGGAACCGCCAACATTTTCGAGGGCAAGCTCTACATCCAGACCGGCAAGTCCAAGGACTGCTCCAAGCAGATCCAGAAGAACGGCAAGGTCGAAATCTGCGCGATGAACGCCGCCGGTAACGAGTGGGTCCGTGTCGCCGGGACGCTCGTCCGCGACGACCGCCGCGAACCGAAGGTCGACATGCTCGAGCACTACCCCGAGCTCAAGTCGATGTACTCGCCCGACGACGACAACACCGAGACGCTCTACTTCAAGGACGCGACCGCCACGTTCTACAGCTTCGGTGCGGCACCCCGTACCGTGAAGTTCTAGATGAAATGTAAATAAAAATACAAACATCGTATCCACACGGAGCCCGGGAACAATTTCCCCGGGCATTTTTCGTTGATAAATTTCTGAACATCATCACCAAGATTTTCACAAATCGCATTTTTGAAACTTGTTTCACGTGAAACAAAACATCATGTTTGTGAATAGCTTGTTGAGTTTGGGGAACGAGAGAAACGTACGCAAAAATCATTTCAACAATATATCAACACAACTAAGAATTCGTCAACAGTGCCAAATTTTGTCTCGAAAAAGAATGTTTAAGAAAGTTTACTTTTTCGGAAAGTGGGCTGCGTCACGTTTTCGCCCAGATGCTGTTTTATTTGTTGATTTTTGATTTCACTAAATGTATTTTTTTATGATGTATGGGGCGCCCTCGGGCGTCGTTGTTTTCGCTATGCAATAAAGCGAGGGAAGTATGTTGCTAGGAAAAAGATTTCTCACTGCGGCCGTGGTGCTGGCTTTTTCAGTTTCGTCCGCAGTTGCTGCGGCTCCCAAGAGCGGCAAGGTCCGCCTAGTTATCGGTGACGTGACATTCCAGAAAGGCGGCAAGGCCAAGTGGCAGCCGCTCCGTGTAGATGCGAAGGTCAAGGAGAAGGACCGCATCAAGACGGCCTTCGAATCCACGGCATCCATCGCCTTCCCCGACGGCAGTATTGTCGCGGTCGCGGAACTTTCTGAAGTGGAATTCGCTCAGCTGCTTTTCGCGGACGGCTCCCAGGTTTCGATGGTCGACGTGAAACAGGGCCAGGTGCGTTTTGACGCTCAAAAGCAGAAGGAAGGCAGCTCGTTCAAGTTCAAGACCGGCACGGCCACCTGTTCTATCCGCGGTACCGACGGTATCGTGGGCGTCACCAAGAACGGCCAGTCTGTGGGCTCGCTTAACAGCGGTGCGATGGACATGGAGCAGGACGGCCAGAAGGTGAGCATCGGCGCTAACCAGTTCGTTGCCTTCCGCAAGGGCAAGGCCCCCGTGGTGGGCGAAGCCAAGAACGCCGGTGACCCCGAGTTCATGAAGATGGTGGCCGAAGTGGTGGACGACACCACCAAGTCCGATGCCGACATCGTCGCGACGGCCAAGGCTTTTGACGAGAAGATCGAGAAGGAAAAGGCCGAGCTTAGGGCCAAGTACTCCTGCAAGTTCGACAACGTCCCGGCGACAGTCGATGTCAACACCGTCAAGATCGGTGCGACCTGCACGGCCGGGATGGACGTGTCCATCGGTGCCGAGACTATCAAGTCTACCGGTGAGAAGATGACGTTCTCCCCCAGCTGGGAGAAGGGCGCCTTTGGCGACAAGAAGTTCGTGGTGATGTGCTCTGCCGAAAAGAAGATGTTCGAGTGCGGCCGTCTCGTCACCGTCTACAAGGTGGACCGCGAGGCCTCGTTCGGCAATAACGACGAGGGCAGCTGCACGGTGGCCTTCATTACCAAGGGTTTTGACGAGAACAAGGGTTCGCTCAAGCTATACGTGGGCGACAGCCTTCTGCAGCAGATGACGCTGAACGTCGACACGTCGGGCGTGTTCAAGCTCGTCTCCGGCACCAACGTCTACAAGCTCGTTTCCGAGAGCGCCGACCCGAAGGTGGGCACCGTGACCCGCAAACTCAAGTGCTACCCTTCCACGGAAGTGGCCATCGAGTTCAAGGGCGGCAAGTCCGAGATTATCCGCAAGAAGCTCTCTCAGGGCGCCGCCGCTTACCCCGACGTGGAATTCTCGGTGCGTAACGTGCTGGACAACGATCCGAAGCAGATCAAGTCTGTGCTGGTGAAAATCAACGGCAAGTCCGTCCCCACCAAGATCGTGCCTTCCGACGTGGGCCTCGGCTACCGCGCGAAGCTCCGCCTGGACCGCGGCAAGGTGACGAAGGTCTTTGTCGAGGTGACCATGCATAACGGCAAGGTGGTCTCCGCCGAGAAGACGTTCGAACTTCGCTAAACTTGTAAATTAAAAATAAATGCCCTATTTCGGGGCGTTTATTTTATATTTGTACCATGATGGATGTGCTGGTGAAAGCCAAAACAGGGATGTTGGGCCATTTCTTTTGCGTGGTGGCCGCTTTTCTGTTTGTGTCCTGCGGATGGGACCTCATCGATTCGGACAAGGAAGACGAGAACGCGTGCTCCGACAAGGTCGAGCGCTCTGACCTGATGTCCGGCGTCGAAAAGATTGGCGGGTACTCCCTGCACCAGACGGTCCATTTCGTTACTTCCGACAGTTTGCAGTTCGATATGCAGGTTACCGTGGTGGACGACGGTTACGACGAGCGCGGCTGCCCCGACGTAGACATTGTGTACGGGTACCGGCGCGTTGTCCTCGAGGGGCCGAACCCGCTCCTTTCGATGGGCATGTCCATCCAGAACCAGGTTTATTCCGAGGCCTCGGTCAATATCATGATTGGCGCCTACAATTTCGCGTTCCGCGTGGAACCCGACAAGAACCGCTGCAAGGCCCTGAACCAGGATTCCGTTTTTGCGCACAAAAAGTTCTGCATTGCCGACGGCAACTGCTCCTCGAGCGGCTGCGGTACCGGCGGGAACGTGTCGCACCTCGATTCGCTCGTGCTGAACGGCAACGTGTACCGCGACGTGTTCCGTGTGAAACACAGCGTGTACGGTTCCAACCGCGACAACATCTACTTCTCGATTGACAAGGGCCTTCTCCGTTTCGAGAAGGAAGACGGTTCCTTCATGGAAATCCGTGAAAAGAAGAAAGGCGGGGTCAAATGAAACGCCTGTTGCCTATAGCCGCTGCCGCCGCCCTGGCCGCCTGCTCCATGAGCGATTCGAGCGGGGCCGGCGACAAGTACCTGGCCGACGAGCTGAAGGTGTTTTTGGAGGCGGGCGACCTCACCGACACGGTGACGATGGTCGACTCCTACGGCATGAAGGACCGGTTCGTGCAGACGCGAACGGTCAAGGCCGACGCCGACAGGATGGATTTCAGGGTCAAGGGCGACTGGTTCTACCTGGACATGAAGGTTTCTGTGTACCCGAGTTCGGAGGGCGGGTTCGTCGAGATGACGACCTCGTACGAGACTCTGTACATCTACTACAATACGAGCAAGAATTTCGAGTTCGACGGCAAGGACCTCGTGTACGATGACGAGTGCAAGCTCGGCTGGATAGAGTCCATGTACCTGGACGGCGCGAAATATTCCAACGTGCTGGTGTTCAAGCCGGCCTGCACCGGCGGGGAGTACAAGTTCGACCGCATGTACTACGCCGCTGTCGAGGGGCTTATCCGCGTGGACGTGAACGATTCAGTTACGTTGACCCGCGTTCTGGACGAAAAGTAATCCTCCCCTACATTCTCCGCAAAACCTGATTTTTCTGGAATAATTGCAAGTTTTTTGCAATTATTTATTATTGTGTTTGCAAATCCATGAAATTTGCGTTTGCAATTCATTTCTGCTAAAAATTGCTTGATTTTTTGTAAATTTCGAAAATTTTGCAATTAATTCTGTTGACTTTTGCAATTGTTTGGTATATATTCTGCAATAGTTATGAGTGGATATTTCGAACCGTTGCAAATGCCGGAAGTATCGTTCTCCTCCCCCATTGCCTCAATTCTCTTTGAATTGGAGCGTATTCGCGGTGGCTGGGAATCGGCCGGCCTTCCCGAACCGTGGAACGTGCAAATCCTGGAGGCGTTTGGTGCAAATGATGTGCCGGGCGGAAATCCCGCAGGTGCCCCCGCCTCCCTGGACGAGGAGTACCTCCGCGGGCTCCGGCAGAAGGTGGGCGACAAATACGGTGGCGAGTACCGGCACCTGGACTACATCCCCGGGCTGGTGCGCGACCTGTTGCGGTTCGCCGACGAGCCCTTCCCCCCGCAGTACGATTTTTTGAAGGCCGCGGTCGTGTTCAGGCGGTTTTTGTGGATAAGCCCGTTCATTACCGGGAATGCCGGGGTGGCCCGGATGCTTGCCGCCGCGCTGGTGCGCCGGGCCTTGCCTGGGGCGCTGTTCGATTCCGCGAAAGTCTTCGAGGACGGTGACGCCGAGAACCGGAAGGGCCATGACTACTGGTACGCGAGGATTCTCGGGAACCTCGTGGAACAGCTACGCCTCGCCCGCCGCCTCCGCGATGTACATTCCCTGCGGCGCGACGTGCTTGAACCCGCGGTGAGGGAACTCTGCCGCACCCGCGCCGTGACGCGCGACGAGACCCGCGCGCTCGAGGTCGCCCTGGAAAAGCCGGAAATCTCCGCGCAGGACCTCTCCGGGATATGGGCGGACCAGTTTTTGCGCTCCCGCAGCATCCGCAAGATGCTCGAGGCGGGCTTTTTGAGGCCCGTTCGCGAAGGGGCGCGCAAGTATACGCTGAATTTTTCTAACTTTGCACTCGTTAAATTTTAATATGTGGCCGCGGCAACCCCTCGGTCGTTATAAAGGAACGTTATGAGCATAGTCGATTCGGTACTCCACAAGATTTTCGGTACCCCCCATGAACGCAAGGTAAAGCAGCTCCGCCCCGTTATCGCGAAGATTCACGAGGCACGCAAGGCCCTCGAGGCCCTGGACGACGCAGCCCTCGCCGCGAAGAGCGCGGAATTCCGCGAAAAGCTCAACAACGGCGCGACCCTCGACGACATCAAGGTCGAAGCCTTTGCCGTGTGTCAGGAAGCCTGTGACCGCCGTCTGGGTATCTTCAACATCTTCAAGCCGGAATTTGGCTTCGACTTCAGCAAGCTCGGCGAACTGCAGCAGTACACCGACGCCGCCAAGGCCGAACTCGAGGCCGGCAAGCCGGAATGGGAAGTCTACATGCCCGCCGCCGTGTATGCGAAGGTCCGCGAGCTCTATCCCGATTCCGTGAAACCTTTCCGCATGATGCCCTTCGATGTGCAGATGATCGGTGGCCTCGTGCTCCACGAAGGCGCCATCGCCGAAATGGCTACCGGTGAAGGTAAGACCCTTGCCGCCGCATTGCCCGTTTACCTGAACGGCCTTAGCGGTCACGGCGTGCACGTGGTGACGGTGAACGACTACCTCGCCGGCCGTGACGCGAAGCAGATGGGCATGGTCTATAAGTTCCTCGGCCTTACGGTGGGCCTCATCGTGAACGGCCTGAACCCCGAAGAACGTCGCGTCAGCTACAACAGTGACGTGACTTACGGTACTAACAACGAGTTCGGCTTCGACTACCTCCGCGACAACATGGCGGTGGACACCAGGCAGCTGGTGCAGCGCGAGCTCAACTTCTGTATTGTTGACGAAGTGGACTCCATTCTTATTGACGAAGCCCGTACGCCGCTTATTATTAGCGGCCCCGCCGAAGACGCTACCGAGAAGTACGCGAAGGCGAACGAGATTGCGAAGAAGCTCGTAAAGAACAAGGACTTCGGTGTCGACGAGAAGGACAAGAACATCCAGCTCACCGAGAAGGGCGTGAACCACATCCAGGAGATGATGGGCATTACGAACCTGTACGGCGAACACGCCGACTGGGTGCACTTCTTCGACAACGCCCTGCGCGCCTGGTACCTGTACGAGAAGGACGTGGATTACATCGTGCGCGATACCGAAATTGTGATTGTGGACGAGAACACGGGCCGCCTCATGGAAGGCCGCCGCTACTCTAACGGCATGCACCAGGCCATCGAGGCCAAGGAGAACGTGCCTATACGTCGCGAGAACCAGACGCTTGCGACCATCACGTTCCAGAACTACTTCCGCATGTACAAGAAGCTCTCGGGTATGACCGGTACCGCCGAAACCGAAGCTACGGAATTCATCAAGATTTACAACATGAACACCTGGGTCATCCCGACCAACAAGCCTTGCATCCGTAAGGACATGCAGGACATGGTGTACAAGAGCGAAGACGCGAAGTGGCGCGCCATCGTGGCCGATATCAAGGAACGCCACGCCAAGGGCCAGCCGCTCCTCGTGGGTACGGCTTCTATTGAAAAGTCCGAACACCTGCACGGCCTCTTGGAAAAGGAAGGCATCCCGCACGAGGTGTTGAACGCCAAGAACCACAGCCGCGAAGCCGAAATCATCCAGTACGCCGGTCACGAAGGCAAGGTGACGATTGCGACCAACATGGCCGGCCGTGGTACCGACATTGCGCTTGGCCCCGGCGTGACTGCGTTGGGCGGCTTGCACGTGCTCGGCACGGAACGTCACGAATCCCGTCGTATCGACAACCAGCTGCGCGGCCGTTCCGGCCGTCAGGGCGACCCGGGTTCCAGCCAGTACTTCTTGAGCCTCGACGACAACCTGATGAGAATTTTCGGTGGCGACAGCGTCAAGAACCTGATGACGCGATTCGGCGTGGGTGAGGACGAAGTGATTACGCACCCGATCGTTTCCCGCTCCATCCGTGGTGCACAGCGCCGCGTGGAAGGCCAGAGCTTCGACATCCGTAAGCACTTGCTCGACTACGATAACGTGATGAACGAACAGCGCAAGGTGATTTACGGACTCCGTCGCCGCATCTTGAACGGCGAAGACATCCGCGACGAGATTATGAACCGCATCGAGGATGCCTGCGATATCAAGGTTTCGCAGTACGTTCCGGCAAGGACGTATCCCGAAAACTGGAACCTCGAAGGCCTGCATACCGACTTGCAGCGCACGCTCGGCATGGAATACAACCTGAGTTTCGAGGATGCCACCAAGAAGACTCCGGAAAAGGTTCTTGACGAAGTCATCGAAATCTGCAAGGTGCGTTACGACAAGCTCACCAAGATTATTCCGGAAAACGATTTCCGCAATATCGAACGCCGCTTCTTGCTCATGACCATCGACCAGGTGTGGAAGGAACACTTGTACGCGATGGACCAGCTGAAGGACTCCATCCGCTTCCACGGCTATGCCCAGAAGGATCCGCTGATGGTCTACAAGAACGAGGGCTTCAAGCTGTTCCAGTCTTGCCTCGAGAAGATTGCGACGCTCACCGCTCTCCGTATTTTGAACATCCGCATCACGCTCCCGAACGGCGTGACTGTTTCGCCCGACCAGCTGCAGCTCAAGAGCCAGGAACAGATCGATGCCGAAAAGAAGGCCGCTGCTGAGACGAAAGAGGATGCGCAGGAAGCCGAAAAGCCGGCTGCCGAAAGCGAACAGCTGAGCGCCGATAGTTCGGCAAGCTCACTAGCCGGTGCAAAGGCCGCGGGCCTCGCCGGCCAGGCCGCAACATCCGAGTCGAACGCGATTTCCGAGGAACAGCAGGCATCGCAGCAGCCCATGCCGCAGTCCGCATTGCCGGGCACGCGTCAGACGCAGCGCACCTACACGAATCCTGCCGTCGCCGCAGCCGCAAGGAAGCGCGCCCAGCAGGCTGGCCCGAAGCTTGGCCGCAATGACCCGTGCTGGTGCGGTTCCGGCCTCAAGTACAAGAAGTGCCACGGCAAGGACTTGGAGTAAAGAATAAGGATGTCATCCTGAGCGAAATGCCGCGAGGCATGGAGTCGAAGGATCCAGTCCGGCGTATCGTTACGGAAAAAGGATGAAAACCGCGAAGAGATTCTTTAGCTTGGAAGGTATCGACGGGTCGGGAAAGTCGACCCATATCGAAAAACTCGCCAATGCCCTCGAGGCGGAAGGCTATTCCGTGGTGAGGCTCCGCGAGCCGGGCGGTGCGAAGATTTCGGAACGCATCCGCGAGATTCTTCTGGACGCTTCGTTCAAGGGCGTCATGGCCGACAAGACGGAACTGCTTTTGTACAATGCGGCGCGTGCCCAGGTGATTGCCGAGATTATCCAGCCGGCGCTCGATGCGGGCAAGATTGTGATTGCCGACCGTTTTGCGTGGAGCACGTTTGCCTACCAGGGCTATGCACGCGGACTCGGTGCCGACATGGTGCAGCGCCTGACAGAACTGACTTGCGACGGGTGTTTCCCGGAACTGACGGTAGTGCTTGACCTGACCGTGGAACAGAGCCGCGCGCGCACCGCGAAGCGGGGCGGGGCACCCGATCGATTGGAGCAGGAAAAGGCCGACTTTTTCGAGAGGGTGCGCCAGGGGTACCTGGCCGCGGCCCGCGACTACCCAGACTACGTTTCTGTTATCGATGTGGACAGGCCCTTCGAGGAAGTTTCCGCCGACTTGATTAAGCTCGTGAAGTCGAGACTGTAAGGGCCGGTTTAGGTAAGTTTATCTTGTATAATATAGATTAATTTATATTTAAGACAGGATTATATCATGAAATATGTGGCATTGTTTTTTGTTTGCATGCTGGTTGTAGCCTGCACGGACGACACATCTTCTGCTCCGGAAGAGCCTGTCGACACGTTTGATGCAAACGTCGTGTGCCCGGCAGAGGGCGTGAACGCTTATGGTGAACCGAATCGCGGAACATTTACGGATGCTCGCGATGGTCAGGTGTACAAGTACACAACCATCGGCGATCAGGTGTGGATGGCTGAGAACTTGAAATTCGATGCGCCTTATAGTTTATGCTATGACGAAATTGAGGGATTTTGCGAGATGTTCGGCAGGTTCTATACGCTACATGAAAACGGGGAAGATCTTGGTCATTTTGATCAGGAACTTTTGGTTACCATATGCCCTGTGGGGTGGCATGTGCCCTCGGTGGATGAATGGAACGTATTGATTGAAAAAATGGGAGGGGGAGGAAACGCTATTAGTAGGCTATACAGTTCTTCTAATTTTGGAGAACGGTATAAACCTGGTTCTGATGATTGCGCGTTTAATTCATTGCCTGCAGGATATTGGCTTAAAAATGGGGATCTTTCTAGTGTTTATATATTCTCATCTTATTGGACTTCTACTGCTAAGACAGCGCATTCGTCTTTTTGTAGTTCTTTAAATGAAGGTGGTGTTACATTTTGGGTGAACCATCCTAAGATGTCCCTCCGTTGCGTGAAGAACTGATAAGCAGGGTTATAATGAAAGAATCCTTCAAGCTCATACTTTTTGCAGTCCTGCTGGTGGTATTCTTTTCTGCTTGTACCGAGGATAGTTCTTCTGCTCCGGAAGAGCCTGTCGATACGTTTGATGCAAACGTCGTATGCCCGGCAGAGGGCGTGAACGCCTATGGCGAACCGAATCGCGGGACATTTACGGATGCCCGCGATGGCCAGGTGTACAAGTACACAACTATTGGCGATCAGGTGTGGATGGCTGAGAACTTGAAATTCGATGCGCCTTATAGTTTATGCTATGACGAAATTGAGGGATTTTGCGAGATGTTCGGCAGGTTTTATTCGCTGCACGAAAACGGTGAGTTTCTGGGGCTGTTTGACCAGCAACTTTTGGATACCATATGCCCTGCGGGTTGGCATGTGCCCTCGGTGGACGAATGGAATATATTGTCTAATAATATGGGTGGTGGTAGAAAGGCGGTGTCTAGACTAAGGAGTCCCATAAATTTTGGAGAGAACTATAATTCGGGCACAGATGATTGTGGGTTTAACTCTTTGCCTGCTGGCTCTTGGCTTTTAAATGGGGATCTTTCTGTTGAATATATTACTTCAGTTTATTGGACGTCTACGGCTATGTCTATAAATTCATCTTATTGTAGTTGGTTTGGTTCGAATGGAATTTCTTTCGTGCTGAACAATCCCAAGATGTCCCTCCGTTGCGTGAAAAATTAGTAGGTACTGTTTAATGAAAGAATCCTTCAAGCTCATACTTTTTGCAGTCCTGCTGGTGGTATTCTTTTCGTCTTGTACCGAGGATAGTTCTTCTGCTCCGGAAGAGCCTGTTGATACGTTTGATGCAAACGTTGTATGCCCGGCAGATGGCGTGAACGCTTATGGTGAACCGAATCGCGGAACATTTACGGATGCTCGCGATGGCCAGGTGTACAAGTACACAACTATTGGCGATCAGGTGTGGATGGCTGAGAATCTGAAATTTAACGCGCCTTATAGTTTATGCTATGACGAAATTGATGGATTTTGCGAGACGTTCGGCAGGTTTTATTCGTTGCACGAAAACGGTGAGTTTCTGGGGCTGTTTGACCAGGAACTTTTAGATACCATATGCCCTGCGGGGTGGCATGTGCCCTCTGTTGACGAATGGAAAATGTTGGCCAATAGAATGGGGGAGGGAAAGAATGCCGCCCGTAGGTTGAAAAGTTCTTCTGATTATGGAGAAAAATACAAGTTAGGTTCTGATGATTGTGAATTCTCCTCGTTGCCTGCTGGGCATTGGTTAAAAAATGGGGATATTTCTGGTGAGAATATGATTTCGGTTTATTGGACATCTACGGCCACGGGTTATGGGGGATCTTTTTATTGTTGGATTAGTTCTAGTGGTATTGCGTTTGATATAAATCAACCTAAAATGTCCATCCGTTGCGTGAAGAACTAGTATGTGCCGCTTAATGAGAGAATCCTTCAAGTTCATACTTTTTGCAGTCCTGCTGGTGGGATTCTTTTCGTCTTGTACCGAAGACAGTGCTTCTGCTCCAGAAGAGCCCGTCGATACGTTTGATGCAAACGTCGTATGCCCGGCAGAGGGCGTGAACGCTTATGGTGAACCGAATCGCGGAACATTTACGGATGCCCGCGATGGCCAGGTGTACAAGTACACAACTATCGGTAACCAGGTGTGGATGGCGGAGAACTTGAAATTCGATGCCCCTTATAGCGTTTGTTATGATAAAATCGATGGTTTTTGCGGTACGTTCGGCAGGTTCTATTCGCTGCATGTGAATGGGGAATTCTTCGATGCTTTTGACCAAGAGTTATTGGATACCATATGCCCAGCAGGGTGGCATGTGCCCTCTGTAGATGAGTGGAGTGCGTTAGCTAATAATATGGGTGAGGGAAAAAAGGCTGCCCGCAGATTGATGAGTGCGTTTGATTTTGGTGAAGGATACACTCAAGGATCTGATGATTGCGGGTTTAACTCGCTTCCTGGTGGTACATGGCTTTTGAATGGAGAACTTGGTTCCGATGTTTTTTATGGGGCATTTTATTGGACATCTACACCCAAAACTGAAAGCACTTCATATGGCTGCGTTGTGAGTCCATTTGGGTTATCATTTGAAATAAACTATCCTAAATTGTCTATTCGCTGTGTAAGGGATTGATTTGTACCTTGCTCAAAATTTTTGCATGAATCTTATGTAGGGCCTATGATTTTTCTTTTTATCCTGCTGTTCGGCGTCTTGTTCCTGTTCGTGAATATACGGCAGGTGGCTCCTGGTAACAGGGGAAGCATTGCGGCGGGGCTTGCCGTTATTGCGCTGCCTGTCTGCTTTATTTTTCGCGGGCACTTGTGGGCGAGTGTTGGCCAGGCTTTTTTGGCGGTGTGGCTTTGCGAGGCGCTGCTCCTCTATATTTTCTGGTGGCTGTTCCGCGGTATCCGCAGGCTCGCGGTGCGCCGAGCGCTTCCTCGCCAGGTAAGCATTTTGGGTGCGCGTTGCTTGCTTGCGCTCTCGGTCTTGGTGTCGGCGGTGATGTGTGTTGCCGGATATTTCCACAATGAAGATTACTACCTGCGCCGCACGGATGTGGACTTGCCGGGCGATTCGCATTTTACTGCGCTCTTCTTTAGCGACTTGCATATCGATCCACTCTTTGACCGCGACAAGGCTTTGCGCATTCTGCACGATGCCGACAGCGTGCAGCCCGACTTCATCTTTTTTGGCGGCGACCTTTCGGACGAACACGATTCGCTGATGACCCTCGAAGGTTACGACAAGATTTTCAGGGACATTGCGGGGAAGGCCCGCTTGGGCGCCTTTGCCGTGGACGGGAACCACGAAGCCTATATGGAACGTAGCGGCAGCGACCCGCACGGTTGGCTGCGACGCAACGGATGGATTGTGCTGGAAGATTCTACGGCGTGCACGGAACTTGCCTGCATTACGGGACGTATCGACCATCAGGTGGCGCATGTGCGCGGTGTGGAACGTTTGCCGCTCGACTTTATCGCGCCTGCGAAGGATTCACGTGTGCCGTGGATTGTGCTGGACCATCAGCCCCGCGGCCTAGATTCGCTCGATACGCGCAAGCCCGACTTTGCGCTTTCGGGACACACGCACGACGGGCAGTTTTTCCCGGGGACGGTCATCATCAACTGGGTGTGGCAAATTGCTTACGGTTTTGGCGAGCTAGATGGTATCAAGTGGCTCGTGACGAGCGGCGTGCACAGCTGGGGCCCGCCCGTGCGCGTGGGCAGCGACGCCGAGATGTGGATTCTGGATTTTAAATAGTCAAATTTTGACACCTGCGTGATGCTATATTTAGGGTGAGAGGTTATTGAATGAAGTTCCTGCATCTGGCGGATTTACATATAGGCAAGCGCGTGTGCGAGCATAACATGCTCGACGAACAGGTGTATATACTGCGTGAAATTCTGGGAATCGTGTGCGAGGAGCATCCGGACGCCGTGCTGATTGCGGGCGATGTTTACGACAAGTCGGTGCCTAGCGCCGAGGCGGTGGCCGTGCTCGACGATTTTCTGGTGAAACTTTCTGCGACGGGGACCAAGGTGTTCGTGCTGAGCGGGAACCACGATTCCGCGGAACGCATTGCGTTTGGCGGGCGCCTGATGAAGGGCATGGGCGTGTACATGTCGCCCGTGTACAACGGCGAATTCGCGCCGGTGACGCTCAAGGATGAAAAGGGCGAGGTGGATTTGTGGATGCTCCCGTTCGTGCGCCCTGCCGACGTGCGTGCCCATCTCGAGAGTGACGAGGATCGCGACGCGGTGACGGACTATACCTCTGCCATGCGCATGGCGATTGCGCAGATGAAGTTTACGGAAGGCCGCAGGAACGTGCTCGTGGCGCACCAGTTTGTGACGGGTGCGGAACGCAGCGAATCCGAAGAGAACGTGGGCGGCCTCGACAACGTGGACGCCTCGGTGTTCGAGAAGTTCGACTATGTGGCGCTCGGGCATATCCATAAACCGCAGAACGTGATGAAGGATGTGGGCGGTACGGTGCGTGCGCGTTACAGCGGCACTCCGCTCAAGTATTCGCTTTCGGAAGCGGGTCATGCAAAATCCGTGACTGTCGTGGAACTGGGTTCGGCCGGGAATGCGGGCGACTTGTTTGCTGGTAACGGAATGCGCGCGGCCTTGCAGGTGCGCGAGGTTCCGCTGAAGCCGTTGCACGATGTGCGCGAGATTCGCGGGACGTTCGCGGAGCTTGTGTCGCCGGAATTCCGCACGGCGCAGGTGGCGGCAGGCAATAAGCTTGACGATTTTGTGTACGTAAAGCTCACCGACGAGAACGACGTTCCCGACGCAGCGCAGAAGCTGCGCGGCATTTACCCGAACTTGATGATGCTTGATTACGACAACGAGCGCACGCGCAACCAGCAGATTGCGGTGGGCGTGGAAGCTGTCGAGAAAAAATCGCCGATGCAGTTGTTCGGTGAATTTTTTGAAGAAATGACGCGCCGCGAAATGAACCCCGAAGAACTCGAGTTTGTTCAGGGCGTTGTCGATGGAATCTGGGAGGGCGAAAGATGAGACCGACCAGGCTGATTATTTCTGCATTCGGGCCGTACGCGGAGCGTACCGTCATTGATTTGGATAAGCTCGGCAAGAGCGGGCTCTACCTGATTTCGGGCGATACGGGTGCCGGCAAGACGACGATTTTTGATGCGATTACGTATGCGCTTTTTGGGACGGCGAGCGGGAGCAGCCGCAATGATGCGAAGTTGTTCCGCTGCACGAATGCGGCTCCCGAGACAAAGACCGAAGTGGACTTGACGTTTGAATACGCGGGCAAGGAATACCGTGTGGTACGCAATCCCGAGTACATGCGCCCCAAGGCGCGTGGTGAAGGGCTCACGAAGGAAGTGGCCTCGGTCACGTTCTACTATCCCGAAGCGAGCGGCAGGCAGGGACCCACAAGCCGCCCGGTAAGCAAGGAAAAAGATGTTGCGGCGGCTGTGCAGGGAATTATAGGCATCGACCGCGATCAGTTTACGCAAATTGCGATGATTGCGCAGGGCGACTTTATGAAGCTCCTGCTTTCGACGACGGACGAGCGCAAAAAGATTTTCCGCAAGATTTTCAAGACGGACAAGTTTGGCACATTGCAGGACGAGCTCAAGAGGCGCGCCTCGGAAATCGAGAAGCAGTGCGGCGATAGCGAAAATGCGGCATGCACGATGGTGGCGCAATTGCAGTGCGGTGAAGAATCGGCGCAAGCGCAGAACTTGGAACAGGCGAAGAACCTGGCCGCAGCAAGGCAGGTCGCCGACTGGCAGGGCGTTTGTAGCACTGTGGAATCTGTAATTGCAGAAGATGAAGAATCGCAAGAAAAAATGAAGGCGGAACTTTCCGGATTTGAGGGCCGCCTTGCCGCGATGGACAAGGAATTGGGGCAGGCGCAGAATATCGAAAGGACTCGCAGTGCTCTCAAGAAGGCTGCGGAAGATTTTGAAAAAATTTTGCCGACGCTGGCTCCGTTGAAAGAGGCGAAAGTTGCGGCCGAAGCCAAGCAGCCGGAACGCGACAGCTTGCAGGAACGCATCACGACGCTCAGGAATTCTCTGCCGGAATACGACCAACTGGAATTGCGCCGGGCCGATGTCGCGAAGAAGGAAAAAGATGCCAATGGCCTTGTCGTGGAATTGGAAAAAAATCGCAAGGCCGTAGAAGCTCTCAAGGTGACGATTGAAACGCTCGAGAAGGAATTGGCGTCGCTAGGCGATGCGGGTTCCAAGAAGCAGGAACTGATTGCGCAGCTGGACAAGCTTAAGACAAGGCAAGATGACTTGCTGAAGGTGGGCAAGAGCGTCAAGGAATTGACCGCAATACGCGATGCGTTTGAAAAGTCGCAACAGGCTTACGTTGTAGCCGCCGCAGACTATCAAAAGAAGAACGCGGAATACGAGGCGATGAATCAAGCGTTCCTGAACGAACAGGCGGGAATCATTGCCGAGACCTTGGTAGAAAACGAACCTTGCCCGGTTTGTGGTTCTACGGATCATCCGCACAAAGCTTGCAAATCGGTAGAGGCGCCGAGCCAGGCCGAATTGGAGCAGTTCAAAAAATTGGCTTCCGAGGCGGAAGCGGTACGCAGCGCCAAGAGTGCAGAGGCTGCGCAGGCGAAGGGCGCCTACGAAGAAAAGCAGGCTAGTGTCGATACGCTGGTGCAGGAACTCTTTGGCGAGTGCAGTTTGGAAAACGCTCGCGAGCGCGGCAATACGGAATATGCTGAAAACCGCGACAAGATGGCTTTGCTGACTTTAGCTGTATCCAAGGAAGAGGAACGCGAAAAACGCAAGACATTCCTCGAAAAGAATATTCCGGAAAAGCGTAAGGAACTGGATGGTTTGCAGGTCACCGCGACAGATTTCGAAAAACAGATTTCTGGCCTCAAGGCCGATGTGGAATCGGGCAAGGTCGCTGTAGAAGAACTTTCGAAGAAGCTTTCGTTTGCAAGCAAGGCCGATGCCGAAAAGCAGATTGCTGAAACGCAACGGCAGCTCGATAGCTCCAAGCGTGAACTTGAAAAAGCGACAAAAGCATTTACTGATTGCGAAAAGCAGGTGAACGAGCTGAATGCAAGCAAGGGCACGCTGTCGTCGCAGTTGGAGGGCGCCCCGGAATACGACTTGGCTGCATTGCAGGCAAAGCGCGATGAGGCCGCTGTTGCCCGCGATGCGTTGGTGCAGCGGTTAAACACCGTTACGGCGCGTCAATCGCAGAACAAGAATGCACTTTCGCAGATTCGCAAGACGGTGGATTCCTTGGGAGAACTCCTGCGCAGGCGTGGCTGGATGCGCAACCTTTCGGATACGGCGAACGGCACGCTTTCGGGCACGAGCAAGGTGATGCTCGAGACTTACGTGCAGGCGTCGTACTTCGACCGCATCGTGAGCCGCGCGAATACGCGCTTCCGCATTCTCTCGAACGGGCAGTACGAACTGGTGCGCCGCATGGACGCTTCCAATAACAGGAGCCAAAGCGGGCTCGACTTGAACGTGCTCGACCATGCGAGCGGCAGGCAGCGCGAGGTCAAGACGCTCAGTGGTGGCGAAAGTTTCTTGGCATCGTTGTCGCTGGCGCTCGGCCTTGCCGACGAAGTACAGAGTTCTGCAGGCGGCATCCAGCTCGATACGATGTTCGTGGACGAAGGTTTTGGATCGCTTGACGACGAGAGTTTACGGCTTGCCATCAATACGTTGCAGACGCTCGCGGGCGACAACCGCCTGGTGGGCATCATCAGCCACGTGAACGAACTCGAACGCAAGATTGAAAAGATTGTCCGCGTAAAGAAAGACGACAACAAAATAAGCCGCGTGACCATCGAGGTATAAGAAAATAAATGATGAGATTTTTGTCTATTGTTATAGCCTGCGTTTTTATAGCTGCCTGTTCCGATAAAGGAACGGATGCGGAAGAGTTTAATGCGGCCAAGGTTTGTCCCGAAAGTAAACGTGGAACCTTCGTAGACGAACGTGATGGGCAAGTGTACAAATATACGACCATCGGTGACCAGGTTTGGATGGCGGAAAACTTGAACTATGCTGTAGGCTCGGATGTAAAAGATCTGTATCCATCATCTTGTAGTTCATATAAGGACAATTGTGATGGCCGTGGCCTATTATATCCTTTTGATTATATAAAAAGCGCATGCCCTGCAGGGTGGCATGTGCCGAAGCAAAAAGAATGGGATGAACTATATGAAAAAATGGGTGGGGTTGATGTCGCAGGGGAGCGTTTAAAGGCTGTTGAAGGATGGACGCCACTTAACCGGGAAGACCCTCAGGGAGGAACTGATGATTGCGGTTTTTCTCTTAAACCTAGTTTTAAATCTGGCTATGATGCGCAATTTTGGTCTGCGTCATTGGAAGATTTAAATTATAACCCAATAACGGAATATTTTTACTCAAACAAATCTTATGTTAGAATAGATTATAGCACGGATAGGCATTATTACTCTATCCGTTGCATTAAAAATTAAAAAAAGGATTGTGAAGATTATGTGGTTGGAGAAAATCGAAAGGAACTTGTCAGCCGCAACGGAGACATTGTTTACGTGACAATAGAGAATGACGGGCGTTTTGTTCAACGGGACTTGGTCTGAAGGGGAGCATACGATAAGCTTGGCAAACTATAGATTTAATGCGGGTTCCTATCTGGTGCTTCGCCAAGGCAACACAATCCTTTCGTGGCAGATTCTAAAATAAGGATGTGATGATGAAAAAAATCAAACTCATTGCGTTATTTTTTTTAATACTTCTAGCATCATGTTCGACAGATTCCGATGAATCCGATGACGACAACTTCGATGCAAGTGTCGTATGCCCTGCCGAGGGGACGAACGCTTATGGCATGCCGAATCGCGGAACGTTTGTAGATGAACGCGATGGTCAGGAATACAAGTACACGACCATTGGCGATCAGGTGTGGATGGCGGAAAACTTGAATTATGATGCTGAAGGAAGTATCTGTCAAGATAAAGATTCGTCTAAGTGCGAATTGTACGGGAGACTTTATAAATATGTTGATGACAGTAAAGATCCTATTTATGGTCCTGTAAATTGGGATTTTATTGATACCGTCTGCCCAAGCGGATGGCACTTGCCGTCATTAGCGGAATGGAAGAAATTGGGGTCTTTTGTTGGAGGGATGGATACGGAAACGGCCGCTTTGAGGTTAAAGAGTGTTAATGGATGGGAAAATAGTAATTGGAGTGCAGGAATTGATATTTGTGGTTATTCTGTTTTACCTGGGGGTTATTTTACATATCAAGCTGAAAGTGAAGGGAATTCCGCATTATTTCTTACGTCAACGACTGAATTTGAAAATATGAATGATTTTGTTTCTTTTGGTAGAATGATGGGGTACTATTTCAGTGCCGGTCGTTATGCTATTCGCTGTATAAAGGATTAGGATAAAAAACAGGCCCCGTAAGGGGCCGTTCTTATAAGATGCCATTTTTTACGGGACGTAAATTATGGGATGTCGTTGGGCCGGACTCCGTATATGCGGGTTTGCTCGACGTCGACAAACGACGATACGCCCGTATCGAAGTTGCCGGCTGCTTTTTCCGCATCGAATGTCCGGTTGCCTTTGTTGAGGGCTTCGGAGAACGTGGCATTCTTGTTGGCAATCATGGTCGTTTCCAGGAAGTCTATGATATTGGAATTGAGCTCTTGGCGCCATCCCACAAAGGCGTGGCCGGGGATTTCAATGATTATCGGTTGCATTCCGAGCGCTTCGAAAATCGAGGCGAACAGGTGCGTCGTTTCGATGCAGAGACCGTCACGGCTGCGCAGCACTTCGATGGGGTAGTTCACCTTTTGACTGGGACTGCCGACACCGTTGTTTTGCACGTAGGCGATGCCGCGGGCTTGCAGGATTTCGAAAACGGCCTTCCCGACGCGCCTGGAGCTTTGGGCAATGGAGGTGTCGGCGGAATATTGCTGGTAGACCTTGACGGTGCCGCCGGGCAATTTCTGTTTCAGGTCGTTCAAGATATTGCCTATGGAATCCATGGCGGGAGTCACCCATACCGTTTTCCACAATTCGCGATTCTTGAGCCCGACGAGCTCACCGCCGTTGACTTGCATCGGGTGGACGGTCGTGGGTTGCGATGCCGAGTAGAAAAGGATTTCGCGATCGTTCTCGAGCGCATATACCCGTACCTGGAACTGTGTCGCTATCGGCGAGGTCACAGCCAACAGCGCCGCATTGTTGAACTTGTAGCTGGGGGCGAGTATGACGGTCGTGTCGGGATTCGCGATGTTCGTTACCGTTGCCGTGTCGGTGAATCCCGTAATCCATGTCTTGAGCATCACCTTTTTCCAGCGGCAGGGAACGTTGGAATTGTTCTTGTCGCAGGTGTTACGGACCTTGACGGAAAGCGGCACGGGAAATGGCTTGCCGTCGGTTCCGAGATAGTCCTTGTACATCAGCGGGTATTGGTTTGCGAACGCCCCGTAGATTTGTTCCTTGTACGTCCATATGAAGGCCTCTAACGTGCGGATGGCGTTCTGGTAGTAGACGTCGTTATAGACGCTGTCGACAACTTTCTGGTAGAGCGAGTCGTAGTCGGCGCGCTTGAGGCTGTCGAGCAGCACCTGGCGCGTGGAATCCATCCACGCCGTAGCGTAGGCGTTGTCGAAGAGAATCTTGTAGACCGTGTCGACGTAAGGTTCGGCGTACAGGCTGTCCCAGAGAGACCCGGTAATCTGGTCGCGCAGCACCTGGGCGAGGGAGTCGACGTTGACTTCTTCGGCATCCTTGCCATCCTTGCCGTCTTTTCCGTCTTTACCGTCCTTGCCATCTTTACCGTTGGTTCCGTCGGTTCCGTTGATTCCGTTGGTTCCGTCGATGCCGCTGATGCCGTCCTTGCCGTTGGCTCCTGCGATACCGTCATCGCCGCTGTCACCGGAACAGGCGAATAGCGTGAGCGCTGTGCACACGGCAAGCGCGGAGAATGGGACTCGGGAAAAGATACGCATAGGGCCCTCCTTCTAAGTTGTTCCTAGCCTGTCTTATTTCTTGCGGTTTGCGAGTTGTTCGTAAATTTCGATTTGACGCCTGGTGATGTTGTCCCAGGTAAAATGTTCGGCAATGCGGTTGCGGGCGCCTTCCAGGAGGCTTTCCGTGTACTGCGGGTCGCTTTCGATGTGCTTGATGGCGTCGGCAAGCGCGACCGGATCTTTTTCGGGAACGAGGATTCCGGATTCGTCATTCACGACGACATCGGGAATACCGCCGACGTCGCTTGCGACAATCGGGAGGCCGAGTTCCATCGCCTCGATGAGCACGACGCCGAGTCCTTCGGTATCGCCCTTGTGGTCGACGATGGCGGGCAGCACGAAGACGTTCGCTTCCCGGTACTCGCGTGCGAGTTCCGGGGCGACGAGCTTGCCCGTGAAGACGATGCTTGCGGCATTCTTGTCGCCTTCGAGTTGCGCGGCTTGCGCTTTGAGTTCTTCGGTGAGGTCGCCTTCGCCGACGATGCGGATTTCGAACTTGTCGGCGCTCAGGTACTTGGCGGCTTCGATGAGGTAGCAGATTCCCTTGCGCTCGATGTGGCGGCCCACGAACAGGACCTTGAACTTCCCGTTGACCGGATGCGGCGCGAGTCCCGAGCCTTCTCTCTCGTCTCTCGTCTCCCCATAGGGGATAACATCCACTACGGGGCAAAGCCCCGAGTGTCGTATATCTCGTCTCTCGTCTAACGTAGTCCCGTAGGGGCTCCATTCAACATCCACGTTCCGGATGGCCTTGATTTTGCCGGCGGTAAAGCTCGAGTTCGCGAACACGGCCTGCGCCTGTCCGATGGCGAACTTGAGGAGCGGCTTGACCCACTTTTTTTTGCGGATGAGCAAGAGTTCTGCGCCGTGGAAGTTGAGTACGAGCGGGATGCGGAAAAGCTTGGCGGCGCCGAGCGCGATGTAGGCGTGCGGGAAGGGCCAGTGGGCGTGGATGATGTCGGGGCGCCACTTGCGGCATATCTTGAGGCACTTGAAGAAGCCGTTGATAATATAGGGGATGGCGAGGAGTTGCAGCCAGGGCCTGCTTGCCATTTTGGAAGGGGCGCCTTCTTCGTGCGTGAGGATTTCCCAGCTGGCGGGCGCGTAGCGGAAGCGGTTTACGCGCGTGCCGTCGATTTCGTGGCTCTTGAGCCCTTTGTAGGAGGGGGCGAGCACCTGGATTTCGACGCCCGCTTTTTTGAGGTGCGCGACGGATGTGCGCAGCCACGGGACTTCGGCGTCCTTGTCGAACCTGGGGTATACGGAGCCGATGACTAGGACTTTCATTTCTGGATGCACGCGGGGTAGACGATGGGCTTGATGATGTCGTCGAGGACGAGCTTGGAGGTGTCGAGCCCCTGTTCCCTAGCCGTCTGTACGATGCGGCCCTTGATGCGTTCCCACCCGGGGAGCATGGAGTCGAGCAGGAGCATGCCTATGCCGCTTTCCTGCTCCAGGAACCCGATGATGTCGCTGCCGCGGTTGTTCTTGGAGAGCGCCATGAAGAACACGTCCCAGAACCTCGTGAAGGCATCCTGGTCCGGAATCGCCCTGCTGATGGTATTGAAGTCGAATTCGATGTAAACGAACGAGCTTTTCTCCTCGTCGCTGCGGATAATCTCTTCTTGACAACGCCTTTCGAATATTTCCTCGGTGTAGATGGAAATATTGTAATGGTGTTTTCTAATCAAATTGAAGAGTAGTTCCTTCATCATCGGCTCTAATTTAGTCTATTTTTAGGGCATGCAGAGATTGTTGAAATTGAAAAAAGTGCTGAAGAATAGCCTTTTGCTCTCTTTGGCCGAGGGTTTCAAGGCGGCGAAGGCCGCGGCCGGAAAGTTCCGACCCCTGAGCGACGACGAGATTGCGGCGCTCGAGAAGAACGGGAACCGCTGCGGGGACTGGTCGCGCGTGCAGGTGGAGGCGAATTTCACCTGCGACCGCATCCACAATTCTGTTTTTATGGGCGACGTACGCCTGCCCGCCTTTTACGGGACTCTCCTGTTGCCCGGCGACGTGTCGTTCCCGACGGGTATTTACGACTGCATGGTGCACGACTGCGTGGTGGAAAACGCCCTGCTGTACAAGGTGGCGATGCTCAGCAAGGTGCTGGTGCGTAGCAGTGCCGTGATTTACAACGTGGGTTCGCTGGTGAGCAGCGGCAGGATCAACTACATGATTGGCACGTCGCTCACGGTGGGCAACGAGATGGGCGGTCGTTCGGTGAAGGTCTTCCCGGATATCACGACGGACTTGGTGGACATGCAGCTGTTCCACAAGGCCGACGCCGACGTGCAGAAATCTTTTGACGAGATGCTTTCGCAGTTCCGCGACGACGTGTCGCTGCCTTTTGGCGTTGTGGGCAAGGGCGCGGTGGTAAGCAATACGACCATCGTTCGCAACAGCTGGATTGGCTCGCATGCCCGTGTGGAAGGCGCTGCCAAGATCCGCAATTCGGTTATCCTCAGTACGCTCGAGGAATCGTCGCACATCTATGACTCGGTCATTCTCGAGAACACGAACGTGCAGCCGGGCGTTACGGTGCATACCGGCGCCGAGGTGCAGGGCTCTGTTTTGATGGGCCGCACCAAGATAGGGAGCAAGGCGATTGTCAAGTCGTCTATTGTCGCTCCGTGCTGCCATATAGAAGAGGGTGAGGTGAACAGTGCGTACATGGGCCCCTTGACGCAGATGCATCACCATTCTTTATTGATTGCGGCGCTGTGGCCTGCCGGATGCGGCAACTTGGGTTACGGCGCGAACGTGGGAAGCAACCATACCGGACGCATGCCCGACCAAGAAATCATGCCCGGGCAGGGGATGTTCTTTGGCCTTGGCGTGAACGTCAAGTTTCCCGCGAACTACCGCGAGTCGCCGTTCACTCTGATTGCGAGCGGTATAACGACACTTCCGCAGCGCGTGAAGTTCCCGTTCTCGCTGATTCGTCCGGGCGACCCGCAGCTGATGGGCGTGCCTGCTCGCCTGAACGAGATTGTGCCTGGCTGGAACTACGCGAAGAACGCCTACGCGCTTGACCGCAACTGCTACAAGTATTCCGTGCGCGGCAAGGGCCTTGTGCCGTCGGCTTTTTGCAGCCTGTACAACGCGGACACGGTACGCTATGTGTTTGACGCCTACAACCGCCTGCAGGTTTCGCAGGTGCGCGACGTGTACACCAAGGAACATATCGACGGGCTCGGCGAGAACTTTATGCGCGAGCGCGTTCGCCAAGACGCTCTGCGCGCCTACCTGGAATACCTGGAACGCTACGTGCTCGACCAGATTGTGCAGCTCGTGGAAAACGACGCGAGTCTTGCATCGCAGTCGCCGCGCGAGTTGCGCCGCTTGCTGCAGGGCGACATGAACCGCGAAGTTTCGCGCGTGCTGAACCTGCCCGAGACGTTCGAGGAGTTGCTCAAGCGCTACCGCCAGCTCGAGAAGGATTGGTTCGAGCGCGTGAGCCACGGCCTTGACCGCGATACCGAGCGCGGCAAGCAGATATTTGACGACTACGTGTCGGCGCATCCGGTGGACAAGGAATTTACGGAATGGGAAAAGCAGCGCGCCGAAGAAAAGCAGCGCCGCCTGAATACCATCATGAAGACGGCTAGGCCCGAATGATTCTTTCGGTCGAGTTGCTTGTAGCGCTGTTTGTCGCGGAATTCGTACTGCGGCTTGCGCTCGAGATTCGCGAGCGTCGCGCGACGATGTTGCGCGGTGGAATCTTTTCGGTGTTGCGCCTGATTCCCTTGGTGAACGACATTGTCCCCTTGCCCGAGAGCCGCAAAGAAGTCCCGGAAAGTGAATTTGTTTGTAAGCACGAGGAAGGGCACCGCCATCACCGTCATTCCGTGCTCCGCAATATTTACAAGGTGGCCATGCTCCTTGTTTCTGTGTGGGTGCTGGCGGCAATGCTTGTGCGCGGCGGGCTCCCGCTGTGGCAGGCTATTTTGTGGATGCACCTCGTGGCCATCCCGTTCCGTGCGCTTTTCCACCTGTATTGCTGGAACCAGGAGTACGAAGCCGACCGCTACGCCTTCAAGGAACTTGGGAAGACCAAGACGAAGGCCGCCATGCATGCGCTTGCCGAATGCGAGATTCCCTATACAAAGCTGTTTGCGGTTATGTACCGCGAGCACCCTCCCGTGGCCTCGCGCAGCAAGAAGTTGCTGAACAAGGAAATCAGAACTTCCGGCTCAAGATGAACATGACCGCGCGCAGGTCCCATTCGCTGTCGACTTGCTTTTGCAGGAGTTCCTCGGTAGTCGGGTAGCGCCGGTTTTCGAAAACGCGGTCGCGCGATACCGACGCCATGAGCATTCCGTTCCACTTTTCGCTCACCTTGATGGAGGCCATGGGCGTGATGTTCACGGTCACGAATCCGGGATTGTAGTCCTTGTAGGTTTCGTCGAAATCGTATTCGTGCTTGAACCCGCTCGCGCTTGCCGAGAGCATCGCCATGGGCACCCGCTTGAAGGGCATCATGTAGATGAGCGTTCCGCCGTAGCGGTACTTGAGACCGTTTACCTGGTTGTCGTTACCCGCCTTCCAGACTTCCTTGTCGTTTGCGCCGGTGTAGGCGGAATAGGTGAGGTCGGCGGTACCCTTCAGGATAATCTTGGTCCAGTCGCTCTTGGGGAGCAGCGCGAGCAGCGGGAAGGTGAGTGATGCGTGGTAGCGGAGCCCGTAGGAATATTCCGTGAATATGACGTCTTGTCTGTAATTGCGTTCTTCGGGATCGTAGACGCCCATGAGGGTCGCGGTCTCCTTGTAGTTGAGCGCGGAGCCCGTGCTTGCCTGTACGCCGAGTTCCAGCAGGTGCATGAGTTCTGCCGAGATGTCGAGCTTGAACCCGATTCCCGCGAAGCTGAGGTCGCTGCCCAGGAGGCCCTTGAGGGTGAGGAGCTTGCTTGCATCGTATTGGGCTGTTGCGCTGTATGCCCACGAGGGGGCGGCGAATGCGAAGAATGGCCAGTTGTGGAGCGTCTCGGAATTCCTGAGGGAGTTGTGGGGCAGCACGATGGAGACTATCGAGAAGACGTTCTCGTCGGAGATGCTGAATGCCGACGTGTCGGCGGGCTGGGAATCTTGTTTGGCCTCGGGTTCGGCGGCAAGCGCAGATACGGCGCAGAGGAGCGCCATCAGCAGGGATTTGTGCTTGCGGAATGTCCGGTAGGGCATAGGGTACTTGGAATATAGATAAATAGCGTGGGTTTAGAATTCCTAAAATTTGTATATTCTTCGGCACAGAGGTTTATTTATGTCGCGTTTTTTGAGTCCTTTAGCCGCCCTTTTTGTATGGGTCGCCTTTTGTGCCATTCCCGCTAGTGCCTTCGATGTTTCGGTGAAGGCGAACGTCGATAACGCCCAGGTGTTCGTGGGCGACATGTTCAATTACGAAATCCAGGTGACCGCGCCCGAGAACGCCATTGTGGACCTGCCGAGCTTTGTCGGGAACCTCGGGAGTTTCGAGGTCAAGGAGATGAAGAACGAGAAGGTGGTGGAGGGCATGCCCAAGGGGACCGCGAAGTTTACCTGGCTTGCCACGCTCAATACCTTCGTGAGTGGCGACTTTCTGATTGCGCCGCAGCAGGTGAACGCGGTGGTGGGTAGCGATACCGTGAAGGTGAGTACCGACCCGGTGGCGGTGAAGGTCTCGACCCGCACCACGGGCGAGGAGACGGATATTCTGGAAGTGGAAGACCCGCTCGACGACCCGAGACTCCCGCAGTGGCTCTTTGTGGTACTGATTGTGCTGGGCGTTGTCTTGCTTGTGTTCCTCGGCTGGTTCCTGCATAAAAAGTTCGCGAAGAAGGGCGAGGCCCCGAGGCTCCCGCCGTACGAAGAGGCGGTGCTCGCGCTCAAGGAACTGCGCCAGAAGAACTACCTGGCCGAAGGCAACCAGGGCGACTACTTCATGGCGCTCGGCTTTATTGTGCGCCGCTACGTGGAACGCAGGTTCGAGGCGGATATTCTGGATGCGACGGTCGCGGAACTCAAGCAGAGGATGGCGCACGTGGCAGGACTCCCGCAGGCGTACAAGGAATCCGTGGTGACGCTCGCCGTGGAAACCGACCCCGTGAAGTTCGCGAAGATGAAACTCGAGGGCGAACGTTGCCGTTTTTGGGACGAATGGGCCGATCGCCTGCTCGAAGACACCAAGCCTACCCCTGAAGAGGAAAATGCCAAGGCAGCCAAGTAACTGCAAATAACTATATTTGAAGGACTATGGCACTTTGCTTAGAAACGGAACAGCTGGAAAAGGTCCAGCGCATCCTGGCTCTCCATTTCGAGGGCTTGGAGGTGTGGGCCTATGGATCCCGCGTGACGGGCGTGGACTTGACTCCCGAAACTGAACTGGAACTTGCGGTAATTACCGATAAGCCCCTCTCGTTCGAGGCCATGACCGCCGTGGAGAAGGCCTTTGCCGACTGCGGCCTGCCTTTCCGCGTCGATATCATTGACTGGGTCAAGCTCCCGGAATCCATCCAGAAACATATCAAGAAAGAACACGACGTGGTCCAGGCCGCGTCCGAAGACTGATTGAAATTATGAAATCTCTATTCTCCCTTGTTCTGGCACTTTCCCTGGCGGTACCTCTTTGCGCCCAGGACGAAGTCGCCCAGGCTAAGTCCCTGATTCGCGACGGCAGGTGCGCCGACGCCATTGCCCCGCTTCAGAAGCTTTCCAAGGCCAAGTTCAAGACCCATGCCGGTGCGCAGGCGTCCGTGATGCTTGCCGAATGCTACCTCCGCGAACACAAGCGTACGGAAGCCCTCCAGCTGTCGTCCAGGTTTCTGGAATACCACGTGTCCTCGGAATACCGCGAACGCATGGAACTGGCGCATGCCATTGTGATGGTGGAATCCGGCGCCGTGTACGAGGGCGTCGAGGCGATGTTGCGCATTCTCGCCTACACCAAGAACCCCGCCGCCAAGAGCCGCACCAAGGAAGTCGCCATCCAGACGCTTGCCGCAAGCCTCATGAACGCCGACCAGCTGCAGGCCCTGCTCGAGAAGTACCCTGTGGACAGGGACGTGGTGGGCTGGATGCAGTTGCAGATTGGCCGCGAGAGCCAGAACGCCCGCCGTTACAAGGCCGCCCGCTACTGGTACAAGAAGGTGCTGAACGGCAACGTGGCCGAAAACCTCTCTAGGACCGCCGAGAAGGGTATTGAATCCCTGGAAGGCCTGGGTGCAGGCTTGCCGACCGTGCTCGTGCTTGCCCCGCTTTCGGGTGACTTCGCTGAATTCGGCGCCGCCGCTATCCAGGGCGTGCTTTTGGCGCAGGAACAGGCCGGGCTTACCAAGAAGGTGAACGTGCGCATTGCCGATACGCGTGCCGATGCGGCCCAGGCCCTGATGCGTACCCAGCAGGCGGTGAACCAGGACAGCATTATCGCGGTGATTGGCCCCATCATGAGCGCCCCGGCCGCGACCGTGGCTGCCTGGCTCGGCAGCAACTTCCAGAACATCCCGATGCTTACCCCGACCGCGACCGACGACGGCATCGCCAAGATGGGCCCGAACATTTTCCAGGTGAACATCACCATGGACAACCTGGCCCAGAGCATCGCCGACTTTGCCACCAAGTGCCTCGACATCCGTGAGTTTGCCGTGCTGAGCCCGCTGGGCGACTACGGCTCCTCGATGTCCTCGAGCTTCACGCGCGCCGTGGAACGCCGTGGCGGCAAGATTGTCGCCTTCCGCAACTACGAGGAAGGCCGCCCCGACTACAAGACGGAATTCGACCTGCTGCGCGACGTGCGCTTTAAGCAGGACAACCGCCGCAGGAACATCGCCCGCGGTGCTAGCGACCTCGACGCGGTGAGCCCCAAGGAACGCCGCTTCTACATGAGTGATTCTACGTTCAACATCCCGGGCATCTTTATCCCGGCCACGAACCCTGCCGACGCTGGCGCCATGGTAAGCCAGGTCGCCTTCAACCGCTTCTCCGGCGTGATGCTCGGGACTTCGGGCTGGTACGGCCGCGAACTCCTGATTCGTGGCAAGCGCCTGGTGGACAGCTCCTTCTTTAGCGTGCCCGCGCTCGACATGAACGGCAACAGCGAGAACTACGACAAGTTCGCGAAGGCCTTCCAGGAACGCTGGGGAACCGAACCGGGCGAAGACAAGGTGAGCGGGCTCAGCTTTGATGCCGCGAACATCGTGTTCTCGACGCTCGCACGCAAGCCCGAAAGCCTCACGAACGCCATCAACAACACGGACCTGTTCAAGGGCGTTTACGGCGACATCAAGTTCAAGCGCGGCGCGAACGTGAACACGAAGATCGTGACCGTGCAGAAAGGCAAGTTCGAGACGATGAACGGCTGCAAGATTCCGAGCGCTGAAGCCGCCAAGGAATCGAAGGACGACAAGAAGAAGTAACGCCTTGCGCGCCCTTTGCGCCTCTTGTACTATAACCCGCATTTGCAAAAAACTCCGCAGCGACCCTGCGGAGTTTTTGTGTTGTAGCGCGCGCCTTGGCCTTGGGCAATTTTATTTGCTCGCGACCGCGGCTTCGCGTGTGTTTTTATCAGAGAGAATCTTGACTAGCCTGCGTCGGCGATGTCTTCGTCGGGTTCGTATCCTGAGTCGAAGTCCATGTCGGGGCCGATGATGGCGGCGGCGATGTATTCGGGAGAATCTCCGTTCCTGTAGTACATGCAGAGCGATTCGTCGTCGATGTAGTCTTCGAGCGTGAGTCCGCTTGTCGCGGAGAGAATTTCACGGAGGCGGCTCTTGAACGCCTGGAAGCCCGTGTGGATCAGGTAAAAGGGAATGGCGGATGTTTTGTGGAGAAGTTTCATGGTAAAGACCTCCAGATTGAATCCTTACCTGTATTATACGTTTTGCATGGTGCCGGGGGCAAGTGATATAAATCATACGCGCTCTTCCGCAACCCGCGCGGTATAAGGGCTGCAGGCCGGTCGGGGCTTTTATGCGTGGGTGTAACTTGTTGAGCATTAATGATTTGAAGTGCACTAAAACAGGCGACATCCTGTGCGTTTGGACTTTCGCGATTTATTCCATCTTGGATTATGTCTAAGGGCCCGCGTTTTTTTATTTTTGCCCTTGATGTCCCGTTTTTCTTTTATAGCTCTGCTCGCTTTTGCCGCCTGCGCTTTTGGCGGTTCGCTCGCCTTGCCGGATTCCTTGATGAAACTCTCGGAGAAGGCGACCGCCCAGACGATGGCCATGCAGTACGGCGACGCGCTTGCGACCGCGAAAAAACTGCGTAGCGCGAACGAGCCTGCGGGCTGCGTCATCGAGAGCATTGTGCGCATAAGCATGTACGACGACCGCGGCGATACGACGGCCCTGATGGAAGCAGGCAAGAGCCTGGAAAAGTGCAAGGCCGACGGCCTGTGGGATGCGCTGCGCAAGTTCGAGATGGGCTATGTGCAAAGCGAGCAGGGGCATTCGCTCAAGGGGGCGCTACAGACACGCTCCGCGGCGAAGATGTTCGAGGACTCCAAGGAACTGGAGGCTCGCGCGTTCTTTGCCATTTACGCCTACTACGTGGACAAGAGCTTTAGCTGGCTGCCCTTCAAGTCGGACCACCGCGACGAATACCTGGCGGTTCTCGACAGCGCCTCCAAGAAGTCCGTGCGCTTTTGGCCGCTGTTCCTGACGCCGTTAATTTGGATGTACTACGACAAGGGCGATTTTGAGCGCGGGCTCAAGCTCTCGGAACGCGGGCTCCAGAAGGCGCCTAATCATCCGGTGATGTTGCAGATAAAGGCCGACATGCTGTACAGGCTCAAGCGCTATGCGGAAGCGGCCGCGATATACGAGAAGAGCGCCGCGGACTACAAGAAGCGTACCGGCGAATCTATCCGCTACTGGTGCTCGGTGCTGAACCTTATACGCATTTACAACGACGCGGGCGACAAGGAAAAGGCCGCCAAGTACAGGGCCATGCTGGCATCGCCTGCCTACAAGGCGCTTGAGGGCTGGATGCCCGGCTCGCTGATGGACGACCTCAAGTCGCGCAAACTCCTGTAGCGGGCGGCGCTTGGTGCGCATTTTGAAGCGCATTTGTTTGTAAACAAAATTTTCTGGCACGATTGCGGGCAAAAATCCGTTTTAGAAGGTAGTCACCCTTCAAGACGGAGAAAATATGCCACCAAAGACGCCTTTGCGTATAGCCTTCTTCGTGGATGGTTTTACGCTCAAGAAAGTGAACGAGTACTACCGGTTTTTCCACCCCTACCATACGCGGCTCGACTTTCGCGGGCTCAGGAGCTGGGCGCGCCACGAGGCGCTTAAGCTGTTTTCGCCCAAGCGCTCGTTCTGCACCATGGAGTGCCACTACTACCATCCGTACAAGATGCCCAAGGACGAGAGCACGTCGTACGGATTGCGGGGGCTCGAACGCGAACTGCACCACGGCGGGTTCAATGTCCATTACGCCGAGAGCGTGGGCGCTGACCGCCGCACCCCGAACATGGGGCTGGTGGAAGATGCGGTGATGTTCGCGTCGTTCGGGCGGATGGACGTGGCGGTGCTGTTCAGCACGCAGGGGCAGTTCTCGGTGTTCCCCGAGCGCCTGAGGCAGGTGGGCGTGCGCACGCTGGTGCTTGGCTGGAACTTCGCGTACCCCAAGGCGGACCGTTGGGTGAGCTGGAAGACGGATTCGGGCCTGCGTGAAGCTTGCGACTACTACGTGGCCATGGAGCAGGTGGCCAACAAGTACCCTCCCGTGTCGGACGGCCGCGTAGGACTCTTCTTGCGGTAATCAAAAACAGATTCTATGTGAGATGTTGTCCGTGAACGACAAAGCCCCAGTTATTAAACTGGGGCGGTCGTGAAAGCAAAATCCTTACCGGAGGTTTGATTGCCGACGGATGGATTTTGCGGTCTGTTACAACTTATCGTTCTGCTTTTCTTGCCAGTCGCTCAAGAAGATCCAGGTGAGGCGCAGACCGATGAACCACGTGTCGCCAATGTTGTCTGTATCGTATTTGCCGAGCGCGGTCTCGAGCCTTTCGCCTTCGACGTTGAGCTCGTTGTAGCGAACGGCGCGGTAGCCACCGTAGGCGCCTATGGCGAACTGGCCGAGTTCCAGGCGGATTTCGAGTTCGGCGTTGAACGTGGAAGCGATGGTGCTGTAGTAGCGGTCACGCAGGGCGGTGTAGGAACCGTCCTCGTTTTCGAGGTCGAAGTTCGAGGCGAAGTGGAAGTTGATGAGGTTGAAGCCGAAGCCCACAGCCGGAATCAGGTTGACAGGCATGTCTTCGCCGAGAAGCTTCCAGCCGAACATCCAGTCGGCGCCGTAGCAGAACCAGCGGACGTCGTACAGCGGGAACTTCATTCCGTAGCCGGAGTCGGAGACGGCGGTGTACGTGGAGCTCGGACGTTCGGAAATCTGGGTGGGCATGAAGTTGATGTCGAACCAGGTGAGGAACTGCTTGTACTGGGCACCGATGTTCACGTGCAGCCCGAGGTAGTAGTCGTCAAACTTGGAGTAGTTGATCTGGCCGGCGTACAGTTCGCTGGAACCGCTTTCGTCTTCCACGACGTGGTAGCCGTTGCTGAAGGCGACCTGGTTAACGTAGTTGCGGAACTCGTCGAACATGCCGCGGTAGTCGCCACCGATAGAAATGAATCCACGGATGTGGTTCTTTTCGTAGAATCCTTCCTCGGTATCGGCAAGGACGCTAGGGGCCAAAATAAGCGCGCACACCAGGGCGGCGAGGTAAGTTATTTTTGTCTTCATAAAGACTCCGATTAGATCAAATCTGTTCTATAAAATACATTATCTTTGCGGCATGTGCAGGGGAAAAATTCATAAGATGTTAAAAATCAACAATTTACGTGCATTTTTTAGCCCGTTCCTGGGGTGGCGGTTGGCCCGTCGGGGCGGTTTTTGGCTTGTTTTGGGGTCGCTCTGTGCCATGATGGCCTGTTGCGGCGGTGACGGCCGGGACCGCATAGAAAACCGGGAAAACGGCAGTTCCACGTGCACGGATTCGGTCGCCTGGGACTCGATGCAGTACAGCCGCATGTTCCGCCTGGGCAGCCGATGCGGCGAGAAAATTGCCGAGATTCGTTCTATTCTGGGGGAAGATTCCATGGTGCACCGGATGGCGGTGAAGGAGCCGTTCCGGAGGGTGGTCGTGCTTTCGTCGGCGCAGATTGGCTTTATGGCGAGGCTCGGCGTCACGGACCGCATCGTGGGCGTGGGCGAGGGGAAGTACATCGTGGATTCCACGCTCCTTGCGAGGGTCGCGGCGGGCGAGGTGGCCGAGGTCGGCAACGGCCCGAGCATTTCGCTAGAGAAGGTGGTGGCGCTCAAACCCGACCTGGTGATGACTTTTGCCACCGGCGGCAGCTACGACGACTACCAACGCCTGCAGCCGCTGGGAATCCCGCTGTTCGTTACGTCGGAATGGCAGGAGAGCGACCCGCTCGCCAAGCTGGAGTGGATTAAGTTGTTCGGAATGATGTTCGGCGTGGACTCGCTTGCGGCTTCCATTTACGAACAAACTAAGACAGACTATCTCTCGTCTCTCGCCCCTTCGGCAGGCTCAGGGCAGGCTTCTCGTCTCTCGTCTAGCAACGGGGGCGTTGCGGGGGTGGCCCCCGCAGAGGGGGTAGCGGATGCCGCGGGCGGCAGGAGCGAGGGGGAAACTTCCCCCCTTGTACTCGCGGGAATGGCCTTTGGCGGCGTATGGTACGCTCCGGGCGGGAATAGCTACACGGCCCACCTGATTCGTGCGGCGGGCGGGCGATATCTGTGGGAAGGCGACACGACCCGCGAGATGAAGCTATCGCTCGAGGAAGTGGTGATGCTCGCCGACAGTGCCGACGTGTGGGTGAATCCGGGTGCGTTCGGAACGGCCGAGGAGATTCTGTCGGCGGAGCCCCGGGTCAAGAATTTCAGGGCGTTCCGGGAGAAGCGCGTGTGCCAGAATGACGGGCGGAAGGGCCCCGGTGGCGGAAACGACTTTTACGAAAGCGCCGTGGCGCGGCCCGTGGAACTGGTCGGGAGTTTGCGGGACTGCATTTTCGGGCGCGAAGGAAGCGATTCTACGGCGAAAAAGGAGGCCGGCTCCCCCAGCTGGTACAGAAATATTTATAATTTTTAACCATGATGAAGACTCCTACAGGAATTGGTGAATGGATTGCCCTCAGCTACGAGGCGAAGGTGCCTTTTTTACAGCAGGTGCCGAGGGAATGTGCCGACTTTTTGCTGCTCAATGCGGAGCTCCGCGAATATGACGCGGGCGAGATTATTTTGGAAGGCGGTACGGAAAGCAGGTCGTTCTGCGTGATGCAGAGCGGTCGCGCCGAGGTGTGCGGACAGATCCTCCCCGACGGCCACTACAGCGTTATCGCCTACGTGGAAAGCGGAGCCTGCTTCGCAGAGATGTCCATCATCTGTAACGAGCCCACCAGCAACACGATTATCGCTGCCGAGGACGGATGCACCGTGCTCCATATTCCGAAGGACGAGTTCGTGAAGTTCCTTGACAAGAACCCGACCATCATGGTGTACCTGTACAAGGTGGTGGCCGACAACCTCAGGGCGAAGAACAAGGCGTTCGACGAGTTCCAGCGCCTGTCGCTCCTGGCTTCGGGGAAGGTGCTGCCGTTTATCGATTTTGCGCAGACCATGGAAAAGAGCCGTATTACGGGTACCGTGATTTGCGAATCCAATGGCGAGTCCGGTTTTGTGGCCTTCCAGGATGGCCGTATCTGCTGCGCCAAGTGCGGCAAGCTGGCCGGTCCGGATGCCCTCGAGAAGATTCTTTCGTGGGGCGACGACTCGCTCTTTAAGCTGGACACCCACCTGATGCCCGATATCGTGAACATCAACCAGATGTCCGATACCACGAGCCTCATTCTGGATGCCCTCAGAAATCTTGATGAAAAACAAAGTGCCCAGAAGTAGGGCGGAACATAGTGCCCGGTTATAGGGCAAAGGAAAAAAGATGAATTACGCAGACGCAGGAGTGTCCTTGGCCCGTGCCGACGAAGCGATGGTCGGTGTCAAGAAATCCGTACGTACTACATTCAACCAGGGCGTCCTCGGCGACGTCGGCAACTTCGGCGGCCTCTTCACGCTGAACCACCTGGGCATGAAGGACCCCGTCCTCGTGAGCTCCGTGGATGGCGTGGGCACCAAGCTCAAGGTCGATATCGAAATGGGCACCCACGAACTGCCGGGCCAGGACATCGTGAACCACTGCTGTGACGACATCCTGGTGCAGGGCGCACGTCCGCTGTTCTTCTTGGACTACGTGGCTACCGGACGCCTGGAACCGGGCGTTATGGACAAGCTGGTTGCCGGTATGGCCAAGGCTTGCCGCGAAAACGACCTCGTCTTGATCGGTGGCGAAACGGCTGAAATGCCGGGCTTCTACGGTCCGGGCGACTACGATATTTCGGGCACCATCGTCGGCGTGGTGGAACGCGAAAACATCATCGACGGCAAGTCCATCAAGCCGGGAACCATCATCCTCGGTCTGCCTTCTACGGGGCTGCATACCAACGGCTACTCTCTCGCCCGCAAGGTGCTGTTCGAAGTCGCCGGTTACAAGGTGGACACTCTTGTTGACGGCATGGACAAGACTATTGGCGAAGCGCTCGCGACTCCGCACCGCAGCTACTACCCGAGCCTCATCGACCTCTGCAACAAGAAGAAGATTCAGGGCCTTGCCCACATCACGGGTTCGGGCTACCAGGGCAACATCCCGCGCATTCTCCCGGACAATGTGGACGTGATTATCGATCGCACCACGTGGGATCCGCCGATGATCTTCAAGCTCATCCAGCAGGCCGGCTCCGTGGAGAAGGACGAGATGTACTCCACCTTCAACATGGGCATGGGCATGCTCGTCTTTATCGACCCCGCCGACAAGGCTGAAGTCGTTGCACACCTCGAAGCCAAGGGCGAGAAGTGGACGCAGATTGGCGAAGTCGTCGCCGGCACCAAGCAGGTGAAGTTCAGAGATTAGTTATTGGTAGTTAGTCATTAGTTGTGACCAATGACTATTAACCAATGATCAAAAAGGCTTGCACGTCAAGTGCGGCCTTTTTTTGCATAAAAATGTGCGTTATAACACGCGCGGGGACGATTTGTGAACACTTCGATGTTCCAAATATCTTTTTTTGGTGCGGTTGTGGATACATAAATTTATTTTTAGGGTTAGATGAAATGTAAGGAGACCTATGAAGAACAGGCTTTTTAAGGTTATGCTGGCGACGGGTGCCGTGGCCATGATTTGCGCTTGTGGCGATGATTCCGGTTCGGGCAACGATACTCCAACGCCGAATTCCGCGGACAGCGGTCTTCCGGTTACCAATCCGTGTGCCGGCTATACCGTTTTCCATGCCGGCTGGATTGTCGAATTGGCGCCGGGTGACTACTGGGTCATCGACAAGGCGACCAGTTCGACTGGCGCTGGCCTCGTTTACGATAAGACCGGCAACTTGGTCGATAACACTTTCTTTATACTCGATGAAAATGGCATCGGCCATATCTTCAATGCCGAAGGTTCGTTCCTCGACCTCGACATGGCCACGATGACTTATTGCGACAAGAACGCGACCATTGACCCCCAGACGGGTGAAATTATCAAGAGCAGCGAATCCTCGGCTCCGGTTGAATCCAGCGGCGCGGTGGCAGGTTCCAGCGGTTCCGTGAATCCCGGCTCGAGCGGTACGGTGAATCCCGGTTCGTCGGCGAATCCGAACGACCCGACTTCGAGCGGTGCGGTGAATCCCGGTTCCAGCGGCTCGGTAGTTCCGGGCTCTAGCGCCGACGAGATTATCGAAAGCTCCAGCAGCGTCAAGAATTCTGGCAACCCCGAAGAGGATGTCAAGAACTATTCTGTGCCCACGCTCAAGACAATTCTGGGCAACGGCACTAGCGGCTGGAATACCCGCTACTGGGACGCCTGCAAGGCTCACTGTGCACAGACTAGTACAGACGGTGCTGAAGGCAAGCCCAAGATTAATACTCAGGAAGAATATGAGGCCAGCCACTACACGGCCCGTGTCTGCAACATCAATGATATTGAAATTCCTACGTTCACCTACAGCAAGGGTCTGGAACGCTACTGGATTGGTATCCAGAATACGCCCAACGCGTGTCAGGAAGCAAATCCCGCATCTGGTGGTGGCTTTACCTGCACCGACATGGCTCCTGTAGCCGTGAACGACACCTTGGCATACGCCTTCGTTGCCGGTAGCGATGCGACAACTTCGTGCGGCAAGTGCTTCCATTTGCAGTATGACGGCAGCTTTAAGGATGCCGACGGTAACAATGCTCCCAAGGCGACCCATAAGGCCCTCAAGGGCAAGCATATCATCGTGATGGCATCTAATATCGGTCACGATGTGAAGCCTGGCCAGTTCGACCTCATGGTACCGGGCGGTGGTCCGGGTATCTTCAATGCCTTGCAGCTCCAGATTACCAAGCCCGGCATTGAATGGGGCGCCACTTACGGCGGCTTCTTGACATACTGCCAGAATAACGACAAGTGTGGTTACGACGGAACGTTGGACTGCTACCAGAGCTGCGTCAAGAACATGTGCGACGCTGCCTTTGGCGACTCTAAGTATCCGAACCTGCTCCGCGGTTGCCACTGGTTTGCCGATTGGTTTATGGCGGCCGACAATCCGACCTACCAGTGGGAAGAAGTGGAATGCCCGCAGTACCTGGTCGACAAGTACCAGACTACCATCAGCACTTCCATCGAAACTAATATCCTGTTCCAGTCCGACTGGTCCAAGTACAAGGGCGGAGACTTTATCACTACGGACGCCTGCAGCAAGACCATGAATGCACAGGGCGAATACTGCGACCCCGACCAGCTGGCTGCCGACAAGGCTAAGACCTACTAGTCCTGCGTACGTAACGAGGTGCTATGAAACGTGAACTGTTCAAGTCGATGCTTGCGGCCGGTGCGGTCGCCATGATCTGCGCTTGCGGTGACGACTCTACTTTGGACAAGGCTACCGATCCGGTGGGCAATAACCCGGGTACGAGCGAGACTGACAACCCGATTAGTTCGTCCGAGGCAACGCCTGCTTCGAGCAATGCGGTTCCGGGTTCCAGTGGTTCCGTGAATCCTGGCTCGAGCGGTACGGTGAATCCCGGTTCTTCGGCGAATCCGAACGACCCGACTTCTAGCGCCGCGGTGATGCTTTCAAGCGGCTCCGTGGTTCCGGGGTCCAGCGCCGATGTGGTTCCCGAAAGTTCCAGCAGCAAGGAGCCGGAACTCGATGCGAGCGGATTCCCGACGCTTGAATCTTACGGTACACCTCCGGCCGAATACACCAAGGATATCAGCGCTACGGCAAAACGTGGCTGGAATACGCGTTACTGGGACGCCTGCAAGCCGCACTGTTCTTGGCTTAAGGAAAGCGATAACGATAAGACTCGCGCAGACATATCTTCCAATGAGGCTTATCAATCCACCTTCGGTACGGCGCGTAACTGCAACATCCACGATGTGGAAGTCCCTACCTTTACTTTGGGCAACGTGACGAAGTCCTGGTTCGGTTACGAAGGCACTAGAAGCGCCTGTGGCGACGAAAAGGAAAAGGGCGTGTTCACTTGTACGGACATGGCTCCTATTGCCGTGAACGATACTCTTGCTTACGCCTACGTTGCGGGCACCGCCGATAGCAGGTGTGGCAAGTGCTATCACTTGCAGTACGATGGTCACTTCAAACATGAAATGGAAAACAACCCGCCCAAGGCGACCCATAAGGCGCTTAAGGGCAAGCACCTGGTGGTGATGGCCTCCAACATCGGTAACGATGTGGCGGGCGGTGAAGCCGACTTGCCTGCTGGCCAGTTCGACTTGATGGTCCCGGGTGGCGGCGTGGGCGCCTTTGACGCGCTCTCTACTCAAGTGAATAAGGGTGCCGGCTTTAACTGGGGCGCTGGTTTTGGCGGGTTCCTTACGGAATGCCAGAAAAACACGAACTGCGGTACCGAAGGCTCCCTGGAATGTTACCAGACTTGCATCAAGGATATGTGCGACGCGGCTTTCGGTGACGCCGGTCTCCCGAACCTCTTGCGCGGTTGCCACTGGTTTGCCGACTGGTTCATGGCTGCCGACAATCCGACTTACTACATCGAAGAAGTGGAATGCCCGCAGTACTTGATCGATCATTATTCGAGCCGAATCAACACCACGAACGAAACCAACATCAAGAAGGTGACCGACTGGTCCACATACGAAGGCGACGTTCTCGATACGCTCCATTGCTGGAAGGCGGGCGAGGCTCCCCCGGAAAATGGCTGGACGAATCCGAGCGCCGGTTGCGATGTTGGCGGTTGAGCTCAGTAGTTAACTAGTCCAGTCCTTGGTTCCACTTTTGTGGATTTGGCGTGGCCCGTTCCTCCCGGAGCGGGCTTCCGCTTTTGATGGGCGCATCCCAGTCCGTGTTGAGGTTGATGGGCGGGAAGTACCTGTCCACATAACCTACGGGGTCTATGTGGATGACGGCGTCATTAAGAGCCACGCACCCCTTTTGTTCGCTAGACCGGGTGGCGGTGCTGATCAGGAGATTTTCTAAAAAGGAACGCCGTTCTGCCGCCCATCCGCCGCCGTATTCCAGCTTGCCGTAGAGCCTCCCGTGGACCTCGGCCGAAAAGAGGATTTTGCAGTCATCTTCGCGGTGGACGTATACGCAGCTTTTGCCCTCGCAAATAAACTTGCCGTCGGCGTAAAATTGGTATGCTCTGCCGTCGTCGGCGCGTACGGTAATCCAATCCGACGCCACTGCGCACAGGGCGCTAGCTAGGAGGAGGGCGGAAACTTTTGCCGAGATACCCATTATATGCCTATGGTCGCCTCGAGGGTGGCGCCTTGGAAGTGGTGTCCTTCGCTCTGGTACATGTTACGGAAGTACTTGAGCGTAAAGCGTATGGGCAAAAAGTGGTAGCGGTTGAACAGGTAGCCCGCGCCCGCCTCAATGGTGAGGCCCTCCCACCTTTTTTCTTCGTCCTCCTGGTCATACTTGGTCGAAGATATGCCCACGTTGAGCATGCCGAAGGGGGCGTTGTTGTCGGTGGACATGGGAACGGTGAGACCCAGGCCCACGTTGGTCACGGTGGTGTCGCTGGTGAGGGTGCCCAGGGCCTCCAGGTCGGCAGAGACGATAAAGTGGCGGAAGTCGTACCAGGCACCAATGGCCATGCCCGACATTACCTTGCCGTCGCCGAATTCCAGGGAGCCGTTGAAACTGAAGGAGAGGTGGGTGAACCGGCGCGGGTTCTTGGTGCGCTGGATTTGCTCCTGAGTGGCGACGATGTCTTCCATGGCATCGGGGTTTATGCACACGGGAGTGTCGGAATCGTAAAAGCTCTTGGGGTTGCTTCCCTTGCGGCCGGTACCCATGGTGGTGGCGGCGCGGTAGAGGATGGGTGCGATGTCTTCGGGGATGATGGCACGGTATTCGTCCTTCCATACGACGGAGTTATCGCTTGCGCTTTTGATGGTGAAGTTGAACACGATGTTGTCGCCCACGCGGTGCACCCAAATGTAGAGTACGTTGATTGCGCCTTTGGCGCGAGCCCTTGCGTTCACGTACTTGTCGGAGCCCACCTTGATGTTGCGGTCGCTCCTGTCGGCCGACACGAGGATGTAGCGGCTGGCGTCCCTCACGTATTGCGAGAAGGTGACGAGGATGTACTTTTCGTAGTCGCGGTGGATGCCCGATGTCTTGATGTAGGGCACAAACAGGTATTCGTCGGGTGCGGTGGCGTTATCTTTTTCGTTGAAGAAAGAGACGAAGAAATCTTCGAGGAACTCGCTACCCAATTCTTTGAGGTAGTCGGCGCCGCTTTTCGTGGCGTTCACGGTGCTGGTAAAGAGCAATAGGGCGGCCAGCAAAATAAGAAGTTTTTTGGGCATAGGCTATTTTTTGGCGAGGTGCAGTTTGCGGAGAACTTTTCCGAGCAATTCGTTCAAGATATCCTTTGCATCTTTGCTGCCGAGGTAGCGCTGGATAATCAGCGTGAGTGTGAAGAGCAAAATGCCCGCGGCGCAGGCGTAGATGACGAGAACGACAAAGCTTGCGCTGCGCACGAATTCTCCCGATACACGGTCGAGGCCGATGGCGGCCGCAATCATGATACCGAAGGCGACAAGCGCGCGGAGCATGTTGAGGAGGGCATCCCTCATGCCGTCGGTGCCGTTCTTCTTCGCCCACATGAAAATCATTGAGAGCACTTGCAGTATGGCGCCCGAGGCACCGATGATGGGTACGCTCTTGATGCCGAGACCCACTTCGGGGGCGCCGAGCACGATGTACGCGGGAATGGTCGCGGCGAAGATGCCGGTGTTGAGGAGAGTCGGCACCCACATGCGTTCGCAGGCGTAGAAACTGCGGACGAGCACGGCCTGCAGGCAGAGCCCGAGGCTCACGGGCAGGTACCAGCGGAGGATTTCGGAAATGGCCTCGGTAGTTTCGCGCTGGAAGGCACCGCGCTCAAAGAGAATGCGAACCGCCGGGAAGCTTAGCGCCCACACGGCGACGACCGCCGGAATCAAAATGCAGAACATGCGCGAGAGGCTCTTCCAGATTTTGCGATTGAGGCTTGCGAAGTCGCCTTCTTTGACGAGGCGCGCCATGTCGGGGTAGCTCGTGACCGATACGGAGAATCCGAAGACGGCCACCAGCGTGTACATCACGCGGTAGGCGTAGTTGAGGCTAGAAATACCGCCTGTGCCGAAATTTGCGCCAAAGCTACGGATGATGAATTCTAGGCCGAACATGGAACCGACTCCGAGCGACATCGGGAGCATCATCTTGAAGTAGCGCTTGATGTCGGGATGAGTCGGCTGCACGAGCAGCTCGTAATGCACGCCGCCACGCCGGGCGCCGAAAATCTGGAGGGCGAAGAACCCGATGAAGGCGCCCACCGGCACGCCCCAGGCGAAACCTTCCAGGCCGAAGTCCGTGCCGGTGTACTTACCGAGCGCGAGCCCGGCCGCACCGCCGCCGACAATCGCCACGTTGTAGATGAGGCCTGTGAGCGAGGGAATCAGGAACTGCTTGCGTGTATGCTGCACGGCAACGAGGATGCTGCCTACGAAGATGAACACCTGGCCGGGCAAGATGATGCGGCCATAGTACGTGGCGCGCTCGATAAGTTCCGGCGTGGCGCCGTCGACCGTCAACAGCTGCAAAAGTTCCTTCATCCAGATGAAGGCAGGAACCACCAGAATCAAGAGCGCGATGCCGAACGTGTTCAGCACGTTGCTGAAGAATTTCCATCCGCCCTTCTCGTCGCCAGCCACCTTGTAGCCCGTGAAAATCGGGATAAAAATAATTGAGAGGAATCCTGTACTCACCACATGGTTCAGAATGTCGGGAATCATGAACGCGAGGTCAAGAGCGTTCTTTTCGAGCGAGACGCCCGCCGCGTGGGCCAAAAGCATTTCGCGGAAGATTCCGAGCACGCGGCTCAGGAGCATGGATACGGCAACGATAATGGCGGCTTTGTTCATAAATAGACGAGAGACGAAAGACGAGAGACGAGAGAAAAAAGTGAAAGATTTATTGGAAAAGTAGTAATAAGCGAAGGGGGCGCATTCGTCTGTAGCCGCGTAGCGGCGTTTTTTCGTCTAATTTTTTTATCTATATTTGAGGGTATGAAGAAGATTATTACAGCTATTATTTCCCTCGCGGCAATTTCGTTTGCCGCCGACGTCCAAGTCCTCGCACCCACCGGTGCCGAATTCTCTCCCGATGCTCCCGAGATGGTGCAGTCCATTGTCCGTGCATCGGTCACCCAGACGGGCAACACCCTCGCCGAAAGTGCCGATATCCAGCTCCGCACGAACCTCATGACCATGGGTAGCTCCATTGTCGTCGTCTGCGAACAGGTGAGCAACGGTGCCGTAGTCGCCAGCGGCAAGCAGAAGGCTGCCTCCATCGACGATCTCGACATGGCAATCGAAGGCGCAGTCAAGACGGCTCTCGCGAACCTCTCCCAGGAAGCCCCGGCAAGCGCCGCATACGCTCCGGCTCCGACTTCTAGCGAAGATCCGCAGTACGTGTACGTCGTGCCTGTCGAAAACTCCAACAACGCCGAAGACCCGAACGACAAGTTTGCGCACAAGCGCCCCACCCGTAACTACGTGAGCTACGGTCTCGGTATGGCCATGTGGCACAACTACAAGTTTATCTCCGATGCTTGCGACGATGATAATTTCAGCTTTGACAGGTGCATCGAAGAAAGCGAGAATAGAAGCTGGGAACAGGCGTTCGTCTTCCACTACGCCCGCATTTTCGAAGTGATTCCGCAGGCTGCGATTACCATCGTGAACAACATGAACATGTCCTTCGGCGACGAATGGGAATGGCACGAAACCTTCCTCATCGGTGGCCGTTGGTTCCCGAGTACGGGTACCGTCACTCCGTTCCTTGGTGCTGGCCTTGGCCTCGGTATCCAGGTTGATGGTCACTACTACGACGAAGACGAAGGCTTCGCTATCGGCCTTGCCACTGGTGCCGAACTCGGTATCATCTTCTTCCGCAATTCCGCGACGCAGCTCGAAGTCGGATTTGCCTGGGATGCCCTGTGGGACGGCTTTGAAAGCTTCGATCGCCGCTTTGGCGCCGGCAGCTTCTACATTGCCATCAACTACTAGTGAACAGCGGGCTTGGGCCCGCTTCGCAGGTACGAAAAAGGCGGGTTTGTACCCGCCTTCTCTTTTTTTAAATGTTCGGTTAGCCGTTCACTTTTTGAACAAATTCACGGCAGACGGCTTCGGGATCACTCTTTCCGAAAATGGCGGAACCCACGACGAACACGTTCGCGCCCGCTTCCTTGCAGGCGAGGATATTGTCGAGCTTGACGCCACCGTCAATCTGGATGTCGAGCTCGGGCTTAAGCTCACGCAGTTCGCGAATCTTGTCGAGGCAGTACGGGATAAGGCTCTGGCCGCCGAATCCGGGGTTCACCGACATGATAAGCACCATGTCCACGATGTCGAGTACGTACTTGATGCTTTCGAGAGGCGTCGCCGGGTTGATGGCCACTGCGGGCTTTACGCCGAGTTCGGCAATCTGGTGGAGCAGACGGTCGAGGTGGTTCGTGGTCTCGGCGTGCACGCTGATGATGGCGGCTCCGGCCTTTGCGAATTCGCCCACGTACTTCTCGGGATTTTCGATCATCAAGTGGCAATCCAGCGGCAGGCTGGAGCCCTTCTTGACGCAGGCGGAAATGCCCGGGCCGAAACTGATGTTCGGTACGAAATGGCCGTCCATGATGTCGAGGTGGACAAGACCCGCGCCACCGTTTTCGATGGCCTTGAGGCCTTTGCCGAGTTCGAGGAAGTTTGCGTTCAATACGCTGGGTGCGATGATTTGCTTCAACATGCCCTAAATCTAGTTAAATCAAAGCAGGTAGTCCATGCGGATGTTGCGCATGCTTTCGAAGAGGTTCGCCTTGAGCGTGGAGTTGCCCTTGGTGAGGCTCTTGATTTCTTCGCGGATGGACTTGCGGTGGGATGCCTTGGAGAACTCGCAGGTGCACGTGAACTTGCGTATGCCCGCGTCTTCGGCGTAGTCGATAATCTCGGATTCCTCGCAGTAGCACAGCGGGCGGATGATGCTACACGGATATTTTTCATAGGGCACCATCGGCGGCATGCCGCTGAACTCGCCCTTGTACAGCATGTTCATCAGGAGAGTCTCGACGATGTCATCCATGTGGTGGCCGAGCGCGATCTTGTTGTAGCCGTTCTCGCGGGCGAACTTGATGAGTTCGGTACGGCGCTGCGTGCTGCACCAGTAGCAGTTGAGCTTGCGGCCTTCCTTGAGCCTGCCTTCTACCGCCACGTCCTTGAAGAAGAACGGAATCTGCGGGTACGTTTCGGAAAGATTCTGTAAAAACTCGCGCGGCGCCTTGTCGGCGAAATCGCTCTGGATGTGGATGGCGGCCACCTCGCAATCGGGGAGGAACCGGCCCATGCGGTTCGCCAGTTCCATCAGGAGTACGCTCGAGTCCTTGCCGCCCGAAACGGCGACAAGCACGCGGTCACCGGCTTCAATCAAGTTGAAGTCGTGGATGGCCTTCGTAATCTTTTTGCTGATGCGTTTGCGGATGGCGTTGGGCATGTTGATTAAAAAGGGGCTCGCTTTCGCGACGCCCCGTTAGTTCTTTGTTTGACCCGCCTTACTCGTCGGTGAGGTGTGTCGGCATCAAGAGGAACTTGAATCCCATGTCGTCGCCAACGGGTTCGATGATGCAGGCGCCGATGGGGTTGTTCATCTTCATGATGGTTTCTTCGCTCTTGCACATGCCGAAGATTTCGGTGATGTAGCGGCCGTCGAAACCGATGCTGAAGTTGCCTTCGCCGTTGTGCGTCACGGCGAGTGCTTCGCGAGAATCGCCGCCGACATCCGGGTCGCTAGCGCTGAGTTCCATGGTGTTGCCTTCAATCTGCAGGCGCACCTTGTGGGTACGTGCGTTGGCCATGGAGATAACGCTACGCATCTTGTTCTGGAATTCGACCGTGTTGAGCTGCACGGTACGTTCGAAGGACTGCGGAATCACCGCACGGTAGTTGGGATACGGTCCTTCGTAAAGCTTGGAGATCACCTGCGTGTCGCCGGTGCTGAAGAGGATGTGCGTTGCGGAGGTGCGGACCTCGATAGTCGCATCGCTCTTGGCCATGTGCAGAATGTGCTGCAGGGCCTTCTTCGGGATGATGGCACCGTTCGTGAGGGTAGCACCTTCGCGGTCGATCGTTGCGCGGCCCAAGCGGTGGCCGTCGGTGGCGATCATGGAAATCTTGTCGTCCTTGGCCTCGAGGTACACGCCGTTCAGGCTCAAGCGGATGGAGTCGGTCGAGCAGGCGAACATGGTCTTCTCGGCAAGGAACGCGAGTTCGGTGGTGGAGAAGGAGAGGGTTTCGCCGTCGTCCACTTCGGGGAACGGCGGGAAATCGCTGGCGTCGAATCCGGTGATGGAGGCCTTACCGCGTTCGCTCCACTGGATCTTGGCGAGGTAGTCCTGCACGTCGACGCTCACCATGGTGATGCTCGGGTCGACGAGGCTCTTGACGAGTTCGAGGAGCTTGCGCGCGTTGATGACGACCGAGCCGTCACGTTCGCCCTGGACTTCGACCTTGACCCTGATACCCAGGTCCAGGTCGGTCGCGCTCACTTCGAGGAAGTTGCCTTCCAGTCGGAGTGCGAAGTTGTTGAGAATCTGGATGGTAGACTTGTTGGGAACGGCGTTGATTGCGGACTGCAAAACGTCGAGGAACACGTTTTTCTCAATCTGGAACTTCATAAGTTATGCACCTCTTTGAATTAAAGTCGTTCCGACGAAGAAGACAACTGCGATAACCGCCAATGCCACGATAACCCACTTGTTCATGGAATTGGTCTTTTTCGGCACAAAATTCTTGGCGTTCTGCTTGGCGCGCCTGCGTTCACTTCGGCTCATTTTAAGTCTCCATTGTTTTTACGCCTTAAAACTACTATTTTTTAGGGCCGATGAGGTTCCCCATGAATGAAACTACGCTAAATAAGCTCAAAAATAAAGCTTCGGCGCTCGCGTCGGGTGCCCTTTCGCGGGTGGAACTCGCCGCGGAAGAGCGTAGGCTCAAGGCGAAGTTCCAGGCCCTGGGCAAGAAGGTGTACCGGGCGGTCCAGGGGGACCTGCTGAACGCCATGAAGGACGACCCGTCGGTGGTGGCCCTGGTGGGCGAAATCGAGGAAACCCAGAAGAAGATCGCCGCACTTGAAGACAAGGTTGCCGGCGGCGAAGCCGAGGACAGGTGAAAAAGGTAGAGATTCACGTATTTCCGGACAAGACCTCGGGCAGCAAGAGCTACAAGGTCTCCCTGCTCGCATTCGTGCTTTCTATCGCCTGTGTGGCGCTTTCGGTGGTGGGGTTCATCATCTTTTCGCCCGACCGCATCGTGGACAACGTCTCTAACGGCAACGTGCTCGCCGTGTTCCGCCAGAACAAGGCCATCCGCAAGGAAATCAAGGAAATCCGCGAGTCGGTGGACGAGTCCATCCTCAAGGCCGAGGAGACGAAGGTATTGCGCGACAGCACCGTTTACCGCGGTGGCCTCGGGTTCATGCTCGAGGACAATTCCGACGGTCTGGATTTGCAGCGCAAGAGCCTCAACGAGGTCGAGGCGACGTTCCGCAAGCTCGAGAACCACCTGCTGCAGGATTCGGCGCTCGCGGCCCGCATCCCCGTGCTGCACCCGCTCAAGAACGGCCATGTCGTCAAGAACCGCTTCGAGATGATTTACGACACCTTCACCGAGCAGGAGCTCCCGCACCGCGGTATCGACTACGTGGCCGCGGTGGGCGACACCGTTTATGCGACGGGCGGCGGTACCGTGAGCGAAGTCCGTGCGCACCGCGGGTTCGGGCTCTCGATGAAGATAGAGCACTCGCCCAAGGTCCGTTCGTTCTACGCGCACCTAGGCAAGAACCTGGTGAAGGTGGGCGAGAAGGTGTGCCGCGGCCAGCCGATTGCGCTTGTGGGCGAAAGCGGCCGCGAGACCAGCGTTGCCCTGCATTACGAGATTCGCCTTGACGGCGTGCCGGTTAACCCGGAAGAGTTTTTTATAACAAAGTAACGTGAGGGCCCTGGCGGTACCTTGCGGCTCTGCTCGGCGGTGCCTGGCCCGCGGGCGGTTTTGTACGGGCGCCTTGGCGGGTGGCTGCCTGCAGCCGTGGCCTAACAGCCCTGGAGGCGGTGGTCCCGGGCCTTTTGACATTAATTTACGGATATTCTTATTATATTTATCATGCTTTGGGAGGGCGTTCCATGTTGGTGGAGGGCCCTTTTGGAGTTATTCTGAAAAACAGGTTTTTGCTTAATTCTAAGGTTTGTAATGACGAACAAGTGTAAACGTGGAATTTTGATTAGCAAGACGCCTTACGAGAAGCGCTTTGCCATCATGGAAGATGGCGAACTCGCGGAACTCATCGTGGAAGGGGCGTCGAACGATCAGGTTCTCGGCAATATTTATAAAGGCGTTGTAAGGAAGGTGATCCCTTCCGCGAAGCTTGCTTACGTTGACATTGGGCTCGGGACAGACGGCGTACTCTACCAGGAAGAAGTGGTGGACCACAGCACGTCGCTGAACCGCAGGGGCAATGATGACGACGACGGCGAAGCTTTCGAGGACGTCGCTATCGAGAAGGTGCTTCGCGAAGGCGACGAGATTATGGTCCAGGTCACCAAGGAGCCCGTGGGCAACAAGGGCGCCCTCCTGACGATGCGCCTGCTCTTTGCGGGCAGCTACCTAGTTTGCATGCCCGGTACCAACTTTATTGGCGTTTCCAAGCGCGAACGCGATACGGAAAAGCGCCGCGAGATGAAGCGCATGGTGAACCGCCTCAAGGCGCGCGACGTGGGCTACATCGTCCGCACCGAGGGCATGAACGCCTCCGAGACGGAACTGCAGCAGCAGATGCGCGACCTGGAAGGCCGCTGGAACAGGACCAAGGAAAAGTTCGACAGCGAACCGGCCTGCTCCTGCCTTTACGAGGAGACCAACTCCATCGGGCGCGCCATCGGTGACTATTTCAACGGGAATACCGACTACGTCTACATAGACAACCGCGACGAGTACTTCGCCCTGCGCGACTGCCTCAGGGAAATCGCTCCGGACATGCTGGACAAGGTCAAGCTCTGGAGCAGTAGCGAGAGCCTGTTCGAGTACTTCAAGATAGAGAACGACTACGCCCGCTCGTTGCAGCGTCAGGTGCCGCTTTCCCGCGGTGGAAACCTCGTAATCGAGCAGACCGAGGCGCTTACCTCCATTGACGTGAATACCGGACCGAAGGTCCACGGCAAGGACCAGGGCAAGATTATCCTCGAGACTAACATCGACGCCTGCCGCGAAATCGCGAAGCAGCTTAGACTCAGGGACGTGGACGGCATCACCATCATCGACTTCATCGATATGGAGACCGACGCCGACCGCGAAACGGTGTACCAGGAATTCTGCAAGGCCGTCCGTCGCGACAAGGCCGAAGTCACCCCCTCACCGATTAGCCAGTTCGGCTTGATGGAAGTGACGCGCAAGCGCGTTCGCGAGACCCGCGGCAAGACTAAGTTCTGCCCCGTGTGCTTGGGCGGTGGCCGCATCGCCACGTTGGAATCTGCGCTCGGCATGATTGACCGCTGGATGGCCCGCGCCCATGCGAAGGGCAACCTCCGCGAAGTGACGCTCGTGGTGAGCGCTCCTCTGGTGGAGGTCCTCGTCCGCGACCGTGCCCGCATGCTCCATTACCTGGAATTCAAGCACAAGATGGAAGTCGAACTCATTGAAGACGACCATGCGCACGTGAACGAGTTCTGGATGTACAACGCCGACAAGGAAGACATCACGGACCTGTACAACTTTGCTGAGATGGACAAGAGCGAAGTGCGCGCGGTAGTCCCCAAGCGCCGCAACGAACGCGGCCGCAACAAGGTGAAGCGCGAGATTCTCATCAGCAAGACTCCTTACGAAAAGCGAATCGCCATCATGGAAGACGGCGAACTTGCCGAACTCGTGGTGGAGAGCGTGTCTTCGACCCGCGTGCTGGGCAACATCTACAAGGGCGTGGTGCAGAAGGTATTGCCCGCGCTCAAGGCTGCATTCATCGACATCGGCATGGAGAAGGCGGGGTTCCTGCATCAGGACGACGCCATGGACCGCAACGAGCTGTTGCGCCGCGAATACGGCGACGACGATGACGAGGGCGGTTCTTCCAAGGAAGTCTCCATCGACGAGATTCTGCGCGAAGGCCAGGAAATCATGGTGCAGGTGGTGAAGGAACCCATCAGCACGAAGGGCGCCCGCCTCACGACGCATCTGAGCTTTGCTGGACGCTTCCTCGTGTGCATGCCCGGTACGAATTTTATTGGCGTTTCCAAGCGCGAACGCGACCCGGCCAAGCGCCGCGAGTTCAAGAAGGTGGTGCGCCGCCTCAAGGCCCGCGACGTGGGTTACATCGTGCGTACGAACGGCCTTATCGAATCCGAGTTCGAAATCCAGAAGCAGATGCGCGAACTCGAGAGCAAGTGGGAGCAGACCAAGTTCAACTTTGCGAACCAGCCTGCCGAAACCTGCATCTACGAGGAATCCGATTCCATCGAGCAGACCGTCCGCGAATACTTCGGCGAGAATACCGACTTCGTGTACATCGACAACCGCGAGGAATACCTCGCCCTGCGCGATTACCTGAAGGTGCTTTCTCCGGACAAGCTCGACAAGGTGAAGCTCTGGAACAAGAGCGAAAGCCTCTTCGAACATTTCAAGATTGAGAATGAATACGCACGCTCCCTGCAGCGCCGCATCCCGCTCGGCAACAACGGCAGTCTCGTGATTGAGCAGACCGAAGCGCTCGTGTCCATCGATGTGAACATGGGCCGTAACCGCGGTAAGGATTCGAACAAGGTCGCCCTCGAGACGAACCTCCTCGCCTGCCGCGAGATTGCGAAGCAGCTGCGCCTCAGGGACGTGGGTGGCCTTATCATCATCAAGTTCCTCGTCATGAATTCCGATGCCGACCGCGATGCCGTGTTCCAGGAATTCCGCAGGTCTATCCGCCGTGACAAGGCGCCGATCAGCCCCGCGCAGATTGGCCAGTTCGGCGTGATGGAAGTGACCCGCAAGCGCGTGCGCGTGAACCTCATGACCGAGAAGACGGAACTCTGCCCGGTATGCCATGGCGGTGGCCGCATTGCCACGCTGGAATCCACGCTCGGCATGATTGACCGCTGGATGGCCCGCGCGTACGCGAAGGGTAAACTCCGCGAGGTTACTTTGGTTGTAAGCCCGCGCCTAGTGGACGAACTCTGCAAAGACGACCAGCGCATCTTCCGTTACCTGGAATCCAGGCACAATATGAAGATCAACCTGGTCGAAGACGAGTACGCCCATGTGAGCCAGTTCTGGATGTACGACAAGAACAAGGAAGACATCACGGACCAGTTCAACAACGTGTAGCGTTATGATTTGAGTACGTAACTGCGTACCATCCGTTACGAAAAATTGAAGGCGCCCCGGAAACCCCGGAGCGCTTTTTTTAACATCATATTTGCTAAAGGTGCGAATGCATCTATAGGCCTAGGCTTCTTGCGCCAGTAAAGGAATTTATGTATATTAGCAATATGGTCAATTCAAAGGCGCTCCTGTCGAACGACGGAGAGTACATATCTTTCTCGTTTAACGGACGGACAATTCGGTTCAAGGGGCCGTATAGTCTTGTTCGGATAGCGAAGGTCAAGGAATGGGACAACGGCTATCTTGTAGTCGATGCCGTCTATAGCCATAGCCAGAATGAACTTGTCGAGGATTATATCGACCTGGTCCCGATATTAGAAGACCTTTACATTGACCCGAAAATTTTCTTGCAACCGATAAAGTCTGTCGAGGTGCGAAATGTCCGAGCTACAGCTTAAAGAGATTGCCGACAATGCCGACATGATTATCGCCAACTATTCTTTCACCGTTACGGAAAACGGTGATGTTAAGATACTCTACCTAAGCAATCCCGATCAAGCCTGCGTGCTCGACAAGAACGGCGACATGATAATGTCGACAATGGACGATGTTCAATTGTCCCTTGTTCAAGCCTACTATCTCAAAAATAAGGATTTGATAGGTAACGACTAATGCCGAAGTATTTTCCGTTCAAAATTGCGGGTTACTATCTCTATTTCACGATGGCTTGTATCGTAGAGTGCATCCATGCTCATGCGAGCGATGCAAAACTGACGGAAGCGGGTTCCGCGAAGTTGTTTATTAAGTCGAATGGCGATACCATAGTTCAAAAACGAGGAGCGCTTTCTGACAAAGAACTTTTGACCATACAGAAATACATCAAGAACAACTACTTGACGATGTTCGAAATGTGGTCGCAGTATTCGGAACACGGATTTTTTGGCGAGAATAAGTAATAGCATACCAGCGGAAATCAAGCGGGAATCCGCTGTCTTCCTGGGAATGGAAGGCCGCGGCCTGTACGCGGGCGCCACCGTCGCAGGCTTGCACTCCGAGGTGTCGGAACGCGACGGGACCAGCTGGGGCATGCAGGAACGTGTGTTTTATGGAATAGGGAACAATGTTGGCCGAGCTAGATTCGAAGACAATAATGATGTCGTGAGCTCGGAGTTGTGGATCCCGTCCCTTGGGAGATTTGGGCATTTTACTTTCGGCGAAAAGTATGATGTGAGCCCAGAAGGTAGTGGTGCTGCACAGGATGCTTACTTTGAAGATAATATAAATGATATAGAAAAAGGGATTGTTCTGAAAAGAGATATAGAAACCAAAGATGGGAAAAAGCTTTATTCCGATAAGATGGTGGCTGAAATACATAAGCAAATGATGGCAAATGGGTATTCTGTAAAAATTGAAAAAGCGCATACATTTTGGAACCGTCACGAAGGGGATAAATACACATATTATAAAGATGGAAGTCGTGGAAATGTTGAGATTATAAAGATTGGCGGTAATAATAGTTATGCCAGCTACAATTATGGAAATTATTGGTGGTCACATTTCTTTATTGACTTCATGGGGTATCATTTGCGAAAATGATAATATTTGTATTACTTCTTTTTTTATCGGTTTGTGCGCAAGCTGATAATCTCAAGGACACGTTGTTTCTTCAAAAGACGTATCCGCATAATGTTTATTATGCGGATAAAGATAATATATTAGAATCATCAGTGCCTTTTTCTGAAATAATATATGATAATATCCGTCCGTTATTTCCTGGAAAAAATATAGATAAGGATGGCCCATTTTTTTATTACGATTATATCGATCACACAGACAGAAACATGCATGCTTTTTTTTCATATGAGACCGATTCCATTTATATAATTATAGATCCGAGTGGAGTTTCTAAGGATTTGCCGGCGGCAGGCCGTATTGGTAGATGCTTGAAAAAGCATTTCATGCTTAATTTTGAAAGATATCAAAAATCCTGTTCAAGGGTTATACCTCTCAATCCAAAACTTAAGGAGTGGTTAAATTTATTGAGAAAGAATAGATCTGAACTTCTTTACGCCTCGAGAATCATTGAAACGTACAGGTTGATTTTCAGAGAGAATGGCGCAGAAAAAGATTTTTATGTCCCAGATTTTTCAAAAATACAGAATGAACAACGTTCTGTTGTGCTTGATTTTTATGAAGAAATTTCGCTTTTGCTTCAGGAACTGATTGAAATAGATTTTTCTCAATGTAGCTGGGATAAACTAGTAGATAATCCGGAACGCTTCTATATTTCTCATGGAAATCTGTCGGATGTGGGGTGCACGGAACCATGAATTTGATAAAAAATATTTTTATTCTATTTTCTTTTTTTGCTTGTTCCGTAATGGGGGCTGACTGGGAATTCGAAGAATCTCCGAAAGAAATGATGCATCAAAAAATTACTATGAAAAAAGATGTTTTTGAAATGTTTTTTAGGGATTCTTTGAGTGATTGGAACCGAGACGGAATTTATTTGTTCGTTGAGCAAAAAGAAAAAATAAAGTTCTTTTTTATAAACGGAAGGGAAGTGAATCTTTATCAACATCCGATTATGGATGAATCCCGTTGGATAAATCCAGATGGTTATCTAGATGAGCGAAAAAGAAAGGTGAATCAAATCAGTTTTGACAGGTGTTTTCAGCGAATGGGTCTTGATGAGGATGCTGCTTTGTTTTTGAAAAAAATGCCTTTTGAGCGATTTCCTTTGATTACGGTTAAGAAAGATTGGGAACGTCTCTCCAAAACGGATGATGTCATTTATTTTGGATTTGTAAAAGAAGGTGATGGTATAAGAGAATTCTTTTTTAATGATTTTAGAAAAGACGAAATAGTAATAAAGAAACCATTGGACCGATTAGTGCCACTGTATGACGTTTTGAAAAAATATCCTTTTAATGTATATCTGGAAAAATGCAGATGAGAATAACAGTTGCTCTTGTTCTGATTGTTCTGTTGGCCGGGTGTTCCAAAAAGCCTATTGTTGATGGCTGGCTATATCCAAGACCATGGGATAATGATTTGTTCTTGATTCCAGAAGAAAAGACTTTTTATGTTTATGCTGAATTGAACGTGTTACGTGTCGTTAGTTCATCTTTGCGAGAGGTAGGGAACATAGATAAAGAGGCTTTGGTTTACTCCTTAAGTAACCCGTCAGGGCGTGTAAATGGTCATTATAATCCGTTTTTTTGCCCAGGAGGGGCTCTTGGAGATCGACTGTTCGTTTCAGATTCGGAAAATGTTTCTTTGAGTGCTGAGTGTATATATGATATGAGGGGGTTGTCTTCGTTGAAAGGTGTGATGCAAAACGTATTAATGCGTCACGTGGAGATAGATACGATTGATGAACGCATACATGTTTTTTATACTGGGGACAGCCTACTTATAGAATCTGGTCAAGTTGAAAATCATAGGCAGATAAAGCAGAATTATCTTGCTTTAATGGATGATAATGGTTCGTTGGGAACAGTGATGAAGGGACCGATTTATGAATTTTATCTTCCTTTGAATAAATCTTATTATTCGTTTGTTGTCCGTACAAACCCAAAAGATCTCAAAGGCAAACTCCTGAAACTCGACCCGTCTATCCTCCCGCTCGAAAGCCCCGGCTACAAGAAACTCCGAGAACAAACGGAATCCCTCGCGAAATAAGAATAGCCGGTTGTCCTTTTGCATGAATTGATTTTGTCAACTGGCGCTGGAAAAAGCAATATCCGGATTTGGTAAAGTAAAAAGCCACCTGCGGTTGCAGGTGGCCTTAATTTCGGGAAATTCAAAGATTTACTTTGTCGGGTCGAGCGTTATGCCGTTCTTCTTGCCGCGGCGTACGCCCCACAAGAAGTCACGGGTAGTGTGCTTGATGACTTCTTCGTCAATGGTAATCTTGAACTCGAGTCGAGCGATGTACACGCCGGTCGCGACCAGGGCGCCCTTGTTGCTACGCATGTTCCAAGCGAGGAAGATCTTGCCGCTATTGGTAATGCAGTTCGCGTCAGGATCGTCTTCCTTGTACACCGGGTCTTCACAGCCAATCATGCCGGACTGTCCGCCCACGTAGTGGCCAAGGTGCGAGTAGTAGTGCGTCTTGTAGCTCAGGTGCACCTGCGACGGCGAGATGAGCGTGGAGTCGCCGCTGCGGAACGCGTCGAGGTTCGCAGCGGTAAGCTTTTCGCTCTTGATGGCATCGATAACGCGCTGGCTCACGCCGAATTCCTCGAGGTCGGAAGTCGGGATGGTGCCGTTCTTGATGGCCTCGAAGACCGCCTCCGCCGTCGCGTACTTGGCGAGGCTCGAGGTGATGACGGTGTCGATGCTGTTCGCGATGCTCGTGTTGACGAGTTCGTTGAACGCCTGCTTGTCCTCGTTGGTCAGCAGCGGGCTGCTGGTGAGGTTCTGGGCAGTAATCAGGCCTTCCTTGATGGCGTTCAGCACGGTATCGCTAATACCGTAGGCGCCACCCAGCCTGTCGTTCTTGATGTCTTCAATCAGCTGCTGGGTCGCTTCGGCCACGGACATCTTGGTGATGGTCGTGTCGAACGTGCCGCTGTTCATGAGCTGGTTGATGAAGTTATCGAGTTCGGCAACGTCTTCCTTCGTCTGGTCGCTGATGAGCGTACCGACGTCGAAGCTTACGAGGTGACCCTGCACGCCGAAGTCGCCGGCAACCTGTTCTACGCTCTTGTTCTCTTCGGTCACGAGTTTCGGAACCGTTGAGGAATCGCTACGAACGATGGGGTTGCTCGGGTCGAGGCTTACGAGGCCCGCACTCGAGATAGTCATTTCCTGTTCACCGGTGATGCTCACCCACGGGTTATCCTTGTGGGGCCTGTTCAGCGAGAGGTCCTGCGCGGTGGCGCCGGAACCCGGCGTGAAGCGGATGAGGTCGCCCACGGACGGAATCACCTGGCTGACGGAAGAACCGACGAAGATGATGCTCATCTTGTTGGCGTCTTCGGCCGTCTGGGAATTCGGCTTGATAGGATCGGCAGGTGCATCGGCACGGATGCAGGTGTATTGGAACATATCCGCATAGTACTTCTTGACGGAGTCGGTAATGGCTTCGCTGAAGGTAATCGTGAGGATATGGTTCGTACCGTCGGCAATGGACTTCACGGCCGACTTGATAATCGGATTCACGCCGTCGCTCACGGGTTCGTTGCGGATGGTGAAGTGGTAGTCCCTTCCGCCTTCCTTGTAAGTGATGTGCGTTGTCATGTAGCCGGTGAACACGCCGGAGTTTGCGCCGGTGAACACGAGGCTACCGAATCCGCAGGCCTTGTCCTTGTGGCAGGTGCCGGAGGTGAGCTCGAGGGTCTTGCCGGTGAAGGGCTTCACTTGCTGTTCCGGATGGTCTTCGCCGAAGTTCACCTGCAGGCTGGTCAGGATGTTCTGCGAGTCGAACGCCTTGTCCCAGGTAATGTGGAGACTGTCGCCGCGTCCGTCGCCGTTACGGTCGTAGAGCGTAGCGAGCTGCACGTGCGGGATAGGCGGTTCGTCGAATACGAGCTTTGTCCAGATGGCCGTCGAGGACGCGGCGCCCTTGACTTGCAGCGTGGCGTTAGTAACGGGGCCGTTAGCCATCACGTAGAACTTTGCGCTCTTGGTGGCGGAATCGAGCGTCACCTTGCTGATGGGGTTGCCATCTTTGTCGAAAATGCCCACGAGCGGGTTCGTTACCGAGAGATTCAGGACCTTGTTGTAGTTGGTGACTTCGGCCCATTCTTCTTCGAACTTCACGTTGACTTCGTACATTTCGTAAGCCCAGCGGCCGAGCTGCAGCGTATCGCCGCTGACTTCCTTGCCGTAGACCTTGCGCTTGGATTCGTCGGTGAAGACGATGGTCGGTACATTGTACTGCGGCACGACGAAGTTGATGGAGGTTGTCTGGGCCGGGTTGTTCTTGAGGGTAATTCTCAGAGTGTAATGGCCGGGGCCGAGCGCATACTTTTCCACAATCTTCGCGGAGTCGATTTTCACGTGTGCGGTGCTCGGGTCGATGGTGATGCCTTCGTACCAGGTGCCAACGCCGAGTGCTTCGCCGTTCTCGCCGAGGTTGCCGCCGAGGAGCAGGAAGTTGGACGGGCCTTCCACGGTATCGACAATCGCGCCTTCGTTGCTCGAGAAGTCACAGGAAAGGGCGTCTTTCTTGACGATTTCCCAGATGTCCCAATCCTGGACGCCGTTGACCTTGCCGCCGGTGAGGAAGATGCTCGCTTCGGTGTGCAAGTCCATGGAGGTACGCATCATGAAGTTGGAGGAGCCTGTATGGCGTTCCACGTAGAAGATGTGGAACAGGTATTCCTTGCCTTCGGTGAGTCCGAGAGTGTCGAGGTTGACGGAGCCGAATACCTGGCCGTGCTGGCCACCGATATCCACGACGAGGCGGTTGTTGATGAACACCCATACGTCGTCGTCGCCGAAGAACTCGAAGTACTGACCCTTCACGTATTCGAACTTTGCCTGGACCTTCATGGTGAAACCGAAGTTGTGCATCTTGCGGTCGTGGCCCTGCTGCTGGTCGAACAGCGGGTTCTTTACGGTTTTTGCATCATCAAGGTATTCGAAGTCGTCGAGCAGGAAGAAGCCGCCTTCGGGGCTCTTGTCGTCTTTCTGACCGAGCCAGAAACCGTCGTCGGTCATGTTGAGTTCCACGTCGCGGCAGGTAACGTTGGTGTACTGCTTGCCGGCGGCATCCAGCGCGACAACCTGCGGGAGGAACCAGTAATCGACGTAGTTAGTCAGTTGGCATTCTTCAGGGAAATTTGCACCCTGATTGCGTACGGGCGTCCCGTATTGACCGAGCTGGCTTTCGACCATGCCCGCCATGTAGCCCGCATTGTTCTTATCCTTCGCATTGTACTTGTAGTTGTTGACGCTTCCGCTGCATCCGCCAGTACCGAAGTCGTTGCTGATGAGGTATGCCGTCTTGAGGCCCTGCAGGGTGGTAGCGCCGCCGAGTTCGGGATCCAGGTCCTTGGCTCCGTTGGCGTAGGATTCCGTGCCGTCCCTGCCGGTCTTTATTTCGCCGTCGCCCTTGCCGCCATGCAGCCAGTCGAACATCATCACGGACAGGATTCTGACCGGGCAATCGCCCAGGAGCTGCGGGTAGGCGGAGTACACATCGGGGGCGTCGGTCTCGTGGCCAACAATCCAGATGGTGTCCGTCTTTGCCGCGATGGTGTCGAGCGTAATCTCTTCCATCATGGGCGTGCCGCCCGTGACTACTTTCTCGGAGCCTTCGTTGCCGACGTATGTGTTACCGATGGTCTGCTTGAAGCGGACCTTGAACCCGGTTGCGGGTGCCGTAGTCTTGGCCTGGAACCATCCGCAGTAGTTTTTCACCGCGGTCATGGTCGTTTCTGTACCGCCGGCAATCAAGATTGCCGAGGTGTTGGTCCAGAATGGCATGAAGCGAATAACCGTATTCCCTGTCCCGGGGATACCGCCAGATGCGCCTCTTCCACCGGCGCCGGCTCCTGCGCCCGCGCCGCCAGCGCCACCTGCGCCGCCAATGCCGCCAGGTCCGCCGAATTGTGCTTGTGCTGACATGACAAGAGCTAGGCACAACACTAGCCCTTTTGCTAGGGATTTATACCACATTCCCACCGCTCCTTAAAAACGTCCCCCCCATGGGGTCCTGTGTGTTAAATATCACTTTTTTTGGGGCGAAAGTCAATACCCTTTTATTAGTCTTTTATATCAAATGATAACAAAAGTTTACAATGTGGCGAATTTGTGTAAGATTAAGCAATTTTGCGTTTGCAAAACTTTGTAAATTTTAATAAAAATGCAAAATTGCGTGTAAAAATTAACGCAAAAACTACAAACCGAGGTCAGACTTGCTGATTCGGCCGTGGCGGACGCCCCACAAGAAGTCCCTGGTCTGGTTGGTGATGTTCTTGTCGTTGACCTTCACCTTGAGTTCCAGGCGGCCGATGTAGACTCCCGTGCCCGCGATGCGGCCGGTCGTGGCGCGCATGTTCCAGGCGAGGAAGAATCTAGCTTCGCTGTCAAGGCAGTTCTGTGCGCCGTCCTCGGTAAAGATGGGGTCGGTGCACACGATTTTGCCGGAATGCCTGTTCACGAAGTGCCCGAGACTCGTGTAGTAGGTAGCCTCGTAGCGCATTTCCGTGTGCGATGCCACGGTCTGGGCAATCTTCTCGATGTCGGCCTCGGTGCCGCTCGCGTAGTAGTGGAGGTTGTCGAGGGTCAAAAGGCCGTTCTCGTAGGCATCCACGATGATGTCGCTCAGTCCGAATCTCTCCTGTGCGTCGTCGATGGTCATCTTGCCCGTGCTCACCATGGTAAGCACTTCCTCGATGGTGTACGATACGGTCTCGCCGCCGTTCTCGGCTGCTTCCTTGTCGGTGTAGCTCGCGGTGGACTGCACTGCCCTTACGATTTCTGCAATCTCGTTCCTTACGAGTTCACCCATGTCGAGGTCGCCCAGGTAATGGCCCTGCGTGCCGTAGATGGCGGCCACCTGGTCTGCCGAGATGGCGCTGCCGCCCCTCACGAGCTTGGGCGTGGTAGCGGTGTCGGCGCGCATGATGACGCGGGCGCTGTCGAATGTGGGGGAATGTCTGTCGAGGTCGACGATGGTCGGGCTCGTAATGCGTACGCTCTGCTCGCCGGTAATGCGCACCCACGGGTTAAGTTCGTGCGGCGGTATTTCGAGCAGGTCGAGCGCGAGGCCGCCCAGCGAAGGCGGCGCGAATCGCACGGAGTCGCCCACGGCGGGAATCACGTCGCTCAGCTTTGTCTTGATGAACACGAGCGTCCACTGGTTCGCGGGAGACGTTTGGATGTGCGCCGGCGGGATAAGGTTGGAGTACTGTCCGTCGGCATTGCGGCTGCGGAACATGAACAGGCTCGCGTTCTTGCCGTCGTCTACAATGCCCTCGCTGAACGATAGCTTGAGCTCGGTGTTGCCTTCGGAAGAAATCTGGATTTCGGCCGCGGTGATGACCGGGCCCACCCTGTCTATCAGCCTGTCCTCGATGGGGAATACGGCGCTGTCGCCGGTGTCTTCGTCGATGTAGGTGTAGAAGAGGTTGATTTTGCCGGAATACGGCTCCGTCGCGCCGCCGGTGAATATGGCGGTGCCAAAGCTCTTGCCCGAGGCGACGATGGTCGCGACGCTGTCGCCGTCCTTGTAGTAAATCTTGTTGTACGCGGCGGCGCGAGGATCCTTGTAGGCGCTGTCGTTCACGCCGAAGGTGAACTGGATGGAGTCAAGCACGTTCTGGACGCCCAATGCCTTTTTGAAGTGGATCCAGATGCTGTCGGCGCGTCCGTCGCCGTTGCGGTCGTAGATGAAGGCGCTGTCCACTTGCGGTACGGGCGGTTCCTTCATGTTGATTTTGCTCCATACAATACTGCCGTTCTTGGCGCCCGGCGTAGAGAGCGTCATGTCGGCGTTCACGACCTCGCCGAGACCCTTCACGTAGAATACCGCGTGCCCGGAATCGAGCACGACTTCCTTGATGATGTTACCCAAGGAGTCGCAGGCCACGAGGAGCGTGTCGGACATGGTAATCTTGACGCTGATGCCGCTGTACATGGTGGCCCAGTCTTCGGCGTACATGATGTTCACCTTGTAGGGCCTGCCCGCCCACATCTTTTCCTTGAGGTTCAGGTTGATGGGCAGCGTGTCGCTCGATACGTTACGGCTGGAATCGTCGCCGAAGGGCTTCCAGTATTTGCTGTAGCACAGGGAGTCGCCTTCTTCGGATTCGATGTCCAAAATGCAGTAACTGGAGTCGATGACGGTTGCGTAGGCGAGGTTCGGCAGTTCGTACGGGTCGACGGTGAAGTAGACGTCCTTGTAGTCGGCGGGGTTGGTCTTGAGCGATACGCGCACGAAGTATGTTCCCGGAGGCAACGTCTGCGCCTTGGAGATGTCTTTGGGCTTGATAGTGAGTTGCGTGTAGTCGTTGCCGACGGTGATGCCCTGGTAATAGAGGGAGTCAAGCACGTTGAGCGGGATGCCCTTGGAGTCTAGGCTGCGGCCGAACAGCACGAAGTTCGACGGCCCGGGTTCCGTGGATTCCTTTTCGGGTTCCGAGGAGAAATCGCAGGCGAGCACGCGTTCGCGGATCTTTTGCCACACGTCCTTCTTGATGACGTCGGGATCGTCGGAGACGTCGGTGAGGAACATGCTCGATTCCACGTGCAGGTCGATGGAGGTGCGCATCATGAAGTTCGAGGCTTCACGCTTGCGCTCGGCATAGAAGATGTGGAAATTGTAGGTGGAATCTTCGACGAGGCCGAGCTTGTCGAGGTCGACGGATTTCTTGACTTTCTGGTGCTGGCCGCCAATATCCACGACGAGCTTGTTGTCGATGAACACCCACACGTCGTCGTCACCGTTGAATTCGAAGTACTGGCCCTTCACGTACTGGAAGGTCGCCTGGATTTTCATGGTGAAGCCGAAGTTGTGGTAACCGCGCACGCCCTTCACTTCGAGGCCGGGCAGGGAGTCGTAATAGACGTTCTCGACGGTGTTCGCGCTGTCCAAGTAGCGGAAGTCGTCCAGGAAGAACAGGCCGCCCTCGGGGCTGCTGTCGTCAATCTGGGCGTACCAGAAACCGTCGTCGGTCATGGTGAGTTCCAGTTCGCGGCAGGTGACGTTCGTGTACTCGTTGCCGGCGCTGTCCTTGGCGATGACCTCGGGCAGGAACCAGTTGTCCAGATGCTTTGCGTTGGTGCAGTTGTCCGGGAAGTTGGAGGCGCGTACGGGTACGCCGTTCGCGCCGAGTTCCTTTTCGACCATGCCGGTCATCGGGGCCGCTTCACAGCCCTTTTGGCCGAAGTCCTCGCTCACGCCTTCGCCGAACATGGGGAATCCGCGAGAGTCGAACCCGTTGCGGCCTGCAGCCTTGTTGCGGGGCCATTCAAAACCGTCTTCCTTGCCGTCGGCGCTCACGGAGCCGTCGAACCAGTCGAACATCATCACGGGCAGGTTCTTGATGGGGCAGTCGCCGAGAACTTCCGGGTACTTGGTCTGGATATCGGGGGCGCCAAACTGGTAGGCGTAAACCCAGACGGTATCCGAAATCTTCATCACGGAGTCAAGGTCAATCTCGTTCTCGATGGTGATGGAGTCCTTGGTAACGCCCTCGTTGCCTACAAAGGTTCCGCCGATAGTTTGCTTGAAGAATACGGTGAACTTGTCGTCCTTGGGCGGAGAGACCTTGGCTTCGAACCATCCGCAGTAGTTGGGAACGGCCGTCATGAAGTTCTCGTCGAAGCCGTTCAGGTACATGATGGCGTTCGTGTTGGTCCAGGGGGCAAAGAACCGGATAACCTTCTTTTCGGGGGTGGGGATAACTTCGGGCTTTGTCTCCGAAATCGTGACGGTGCTGTCTTCGTTGATGATAATCCAGACTTCGCAGATGGCCTGGCTGTCGACGCCGTTCTCGTACGTGGGGAAAAGTTCGCGGAGCGAGGGCTCGTGCCCTTCGTTCAGGTTCTTGCGGCAGGTGCTGCCGTTGCAGCTGAGGCCGAATCGCAGGTGACGCACGTCTTCGCGCCCTTGCCTGTCGGAGCCCTCCAGGCGTTCCTGCGTAAAGTAGATGGTGAATGTACCGTCTTCTCCTTTTTCGAGGGCCTGGTACTTGTAGCTGGACTCGTTATCGGCATAATACAGGCTATTACCGTCATAAATGACGTGCGCTACCGCCACGTAGTCGGCGGCGTTCGAGAAAACAACAAACGGAGCTAAGCACAATGCCAAGCTCCGGAGTAGGCTGGTAAACCTCATCCGAATCTCCAATTCCCTAACGTAACCTGTTATCCTTAACCGAGTTAAAGATAATTTTTTTACAATGTAAAGCGAGGTTTTTCTTTGTTACCGATGTAAAAGTTTATTAATATATCGGAATTCTTTACAATTTACACGAATTTAGGCAGTCACAAAAACCTAATTTTAAGGGCGAAATTTAAAAACAACAGGAGTTTACTATGAATCGAGTGTATCTGGTCGCTTCCGCCAACATGGAAGCCAAGGTCAAGGAAGTCATGGACGCCGTGGCCGCCGCCGGCATGATTGCCGCCGCCTACAAGCCCTGTGTAAACGGAGCCGAGGCCGTGAAGGAACTCAAGGCCCACAATTCCGCGGTGCTCATGGAAAAGATTGCTGCCGACTTTTTGCAGCAGGACTTTGATTCCGTGGACGCCGTGGTGGTGGAAGGCGCTACGGGCATGAGCGACGTGATGGCCCAGAAGTTCAACGACACGCTTGCGACCGCACTCGATGCAAAGATTTATTCCGATGGCGAAGACGCCGACCTGTTCTGCCCCTGCCGCTTGCTCGCTTGCCCCAAGTGCCTTGCGAAAGACCTCGCTGCCGAGCCCGCCGAACGCAAGACGAGCCAGGCCATGTTCCGCGCCGGCCTTTTGCTCAAGGCTTCCAAGGCCAAGAAGAGAATCGTGCTCCCCGAAGGTAGCGAACCGCGTACCGTGCAGGCCGCGAAGCTCGTGATTGACCGCGGCATCGCCGTGCCGGTGCTCGTGGGCAAGAAGGACGAAATCTTCGCTGTCGCCAAGGAACAGGGCGTTACCCTTCCCGCCGATATCGAAATCATTGAACCGAGCGCCGAACTTGCCGAAAAGTACGTGCCCACTCTCGTGGAACTCCGCAAGTCGAAGGGCATGACCGAAGACCAGGCCCGTGCCGCTCTTGCCGACAACGTAATGCTCGGCACCATGATGCTCAAGATGGGCGAAGTGGACGGCCTCGTTTCTGGCGCCATCCACTCTACCGCCGATACGCTGCGCCCTGCATTGCAGGTGATCAAGTGCGCTCCGGGCGTGAAGTCCGTGAGCTCCGTGTTCTTCATGTGCATGCCCGGCAAGACCTACATCTACGGTGACTGCGCCATCAACCTGAACCCCACCGCCGAGGAACTCGCGGGAATCGCCATGCAGTGCGACGACACCGCTAAGGCCTTCGGCCTGCCCAGCCGTGTCGCGATGCTCAGCTACAGCACCATGAACAGCGGTAAGGGTCCGGATGCCGACCTCGTCCGCGAGGCGACCAAGATTGTGAAGGAAGCCCGCCCCGAGATGCTCGTGGACGGTCCGCTCCAGTACGACGCGGCGACCGTGCCGAGCGTAGGTTCCCTCAAGGCCCCGGGCAGCACCGTCGCCGGCAAGGCGACCGTGTTCGTGTTCCCGAGCCTCTCTGCCGGTAACATCGGCTACAAGGCCGTGCAGCGCAGCGCCCAGGGCACCATCGCCATCGGCCCCATGCTCCAGGGCTTGGCCAAGCCGGTGAACGACCTGAGCCGCGGCGCCCTCGTGGAAGACATCGTCTACACGATCGCCCTCACCGCCGTGCAGGCCGGTTAAGGGAAAAGAGACCGCACGGACTAGATTCTAGCAGTCAAGTACAGGGCTGGTCCGTGCTCTCGCCACCATGCCTCGTTAATACGAGGCACTTGTGGCTCACGGAGACCGCACGGACTAAAATTGCGCAAAAATCCTTGACGTAAATCAACAAAAAAGGACAAAGGTCGCTAATTTGTTTGCCCTCTCCCGTACGGGAGAGGATTTTTTATGTTATTTTATTGATGGCTAGGAGGAAGGATGAGCAAAATATGTATTATCATATTTTTCTTCGCGTTTGCGGGGGTGGCTTTTGCGCATGGCAAGGCCTCCAAGCGTCAGCCTTTGCCCGACAGCACCAAGATTTACGAACAACTTATTGAGATGGAAGACGAGGATGCCCATTATGGCCGCAACATTGCGGGCATTGTCGGCGGGAGTACGCTTGTAGGGCTTGGGACGGTGTGCCTGTTCAGCGGGATATATTTTTTGAAGTTCCATGACAAAGAGGACAATGCGTGGGATGAATTTGTCGACGAGACGACAGGCCTTGGCGCCCTGATTTTTGCGGTGCCGCTTTACATGGCGGGAATCCCTATATTGGCTTACAATATATACACGTACAGCTTGCGCAAGGAGCATGCGAAAAAGCGTGACGTGTACAAGCGCGACCTCAAGTACTACAACATGCGCCACCACCGTGAAAAAGGCGAGTCCGTACAGATGTCGTTGTTCCCCTCGGTGGATTTTATCCACAGCGGTGGCGGACTAAACTTGCTGATGGCGTTTTGACGCAAGAATCCCGGGGCTGTTTGCCCCGGGATAACGCAGTCTTAGGATAATTGTGGTTGATAAATCCTTTACGCAGCGGACAGCAAATGCAAGTCCCATATCAATGACTTGAAACCGTACAGTTTGTGTTTCAAGGATTAAATAGGTTGATCCGATACCGATCGGTTTACCTGTTGTTTGGCCCGAATAATACATTTTGCTGGGTGTAGATGTCCAGTAGTAGGAATTGCCAAAACCGGGATCGCCAACAATTACCTGGAAATAGGCGTTGTCAAAGCCGGTGAGTCCCATGGCCAAGGCGACAGCTTTTGCGCCTGAACGGCTTAGATTCTTTTTCCCTTCGCAAACGTACTTAAGGAAGATTGCTGAAGAAAAACCGGCCGACTTGGCAAAATCGCGCCACGTAAAAGCCGACGTGCGCTTTTTTGCGTCAAAAAAGTCCTGGATGACTTTTCGATAATCTGTGTATTCGGTGATTGGCTTCATATAGATAAAAATACCTAATTGAAAATGCCAATGCAACTATTTTAGAATACAAAATCATACATTTTTATAAAAAAACGCCAAATATTACGTTGTATGTAACCGATATTGTGTTTTTGGAACACATTCACGTGTTCTGGGAATACAAGAAATGGGCCTGAAATGACGGGGGCCTACTTCTTGTAAAGCTTGGCGTTGATTTTCTTCTGGAGCTCCTTGAGCTTCCAGCGGCCGCGCTTGTCTTCGAGGAAATAGTTTGTACGTATCCCGCGGGCGATGCCGCGCTCGATGAGGTCTAGCGCGTCGGCGTAGCGCTTTTGGTCAAAGCGCAGTTCTGCCAAAAAGAAGTAGTTGTACAAGTCCTTCGGGTCTTGCTGCAGCGCCATGGTCAGGTACTTGTCGGCGAGCGCCTTGTCGGGCCACGAGAGGATGATGGGGATGTAGGGGAGCAACTGGTGCGCACGCCCGAGAATCTGGTAGTCGTTGGAGGCTGTCGCCACGTCGCGTACCTTGGCGGCGACGCCTTCCTTTACAGCGGCGAGCGGGTTCTTTTCGGCGCCCCACATGGAAAGCGTGGAGGCGTATATATGTGAGATTTCCTTGTTCTTCGGGAATTTCTTGTAGGCGGTCTCGGAGATGTTCTTGAGCGAGTCGAGGTGGACGCTTCTCTTGTTCTTGTTGAAGGGCACAAAGCGGAACGCGAAGTAGTAGCTCTTGACGTAGCCCTCGGTCGCCTTCTCCAGTATGGACTGGTCTTGCATGGCTCGGCGGTAGGCGTCTTTCATGAGTGTCGCGTTTTTGGCGTCGGCCTTTTCGCCGTCGGCACGGTCGGCCCTGGCCGCATAGCAGGAATCGGCGAAAGCGAGATCGCTGTTCGCGAGGGCGAAGGCTGCGCCTAGCAGGAGAGCGCACAATGTCCTTGACCGGATTCCCATAGGGCGGCGCGGGGCGCCTTATTTCCCCTTTCCCTTGCCGGAGAAGTAGTCCTGCTGACGGGTCGCGCCAAGCACGGCGTGCCACAGCGTTCCGTTCGGGTCAATCTTCTTGCGTTCGCTTACGGCGTATTCTATGGGCACGTGCGTGAACTCCCCGTTCATGCTGCCCACGACCATGTCGGTCTTGCCGGCCATGCCCGCGTGTACGGCGCTTTCGGCGAGCTGGAAGCAGAAAATCGCGTCGGTACCCTTGGCCGGGATGCTGCGTACCATGTAGCTCGGGTCGAAGTACTTGATGTTGACTTCCTTGCCGACCTTCTTGAAATGCTCGTTGATTTTTTCGGTGAGGAACTCGCCGATGTCGTTCTTCAAGATGTTGCCACTCGCGTCGCGACGTTCTTCCTGGTCCTTGAAGAGTTCTTGCCCTGCGCCTTCGGCGACCACGATCACGGCGTGAGTCTTGCCGCTCGAATAACGGCTCTCGAGCGCCTTGAAAAGCCCTTCGAGCGTGAAGGGGACTTCGGGCACGAGGCAGAAGTTTACGACGGTGGTGGCGAGGGCTGCGTAGGCGGCGATAAAGCCGGAGTCGCGGCCCATGAGTTTTACGAGCCCGAGCCCGTTGAAGGCGCCGTTCGCTTCGTTGTGGGCGCTGGTAATCACGTCGGTTGCGCTGAGCACCGCGGTCTCGAAACCGAATGTCTTGTCGATGAGGTTCAGGTCGTTGTCGATGGTTTTGGGAATGCCGATGACGGAGATGGGCTGCTTTCTCTTCTTGATTTCTTCGGCAATCGCGTGGGCGCCGCGGAGGGTGCCGTCACCGCCGATGCAGAAGAGCACGTTGATGTTGAGGCGCATCAGGGTATCGACCATGATGGAGGGTTCCTGCATGCCGCGGGAGCTGCCGAGGATGGTGCCGCCGTCTTCCTGGATGGAATCGACAACGTCGGGGTTCAGCGTGATGGGCGGGTAGCCGTATGCCGGGTTGAGTCCGCGGTAGCCGTAGGGGATACCGAAAATATTGCGGACGCCGTAGTCGAACCACAGCACCTGTACAAGGCCCTTGATGACGTTGTTGAGGCCGGGGCATAGGCCGCCGCAGGTCACGATGCCCGCACGTGTCCAGGCGGGGTCGTGGAAGATTGTTTCGCGGGGGCCGGCCGCCTCGAGAGAGGGGACGGCAATCTTTTTCTTGTAGAATTCCTCGATGCGCTTCACGTCGGTGGTGAGGCCTATCCTGTCTTCTTCGGATACGAACTGGATTCCCTTCATCGGGGACTTGAGCGTTCCCTTGCCGACAGTTTCGATGGAAAGGTTGAATTGCTCGGGGTTGTGGAGAATATCTTCTTGAGTCATGGCCTAGTGTCCTGAATGCCTATAAGATACATAAATCGATTCTAGATGGACAAGGGCGGGAAGTGTATCTTCGTGCGCAGTCCTGGGTTTGCGTTCTCGATTTCGATTTTCATGTTCGAAAGCGTGCAAAGCTTTTTCACCATCGAAAGCCCGATGCCCGTTCCCTGCGTGGTGCGGGTCATCTCGTTTTCCACGCGGTAGAATTCCTGGAACACCTTCTTCATCTCGGATTGTGGGATGCCCGGGCCGTAGTCGCGGACGGCGAGGTACACATGGTCTACGGCCATGCGGAGCTCGATGATGATCATCTTGTAGTCCGCCTTCACGGAGAACTTGAGCGAGTTGTCCACGAGGTTCGTTAAAATCTGCATCACGGCGTCGCGGTCCATCATGAGCTGCACGCTGTCGACTTCGGTGTCGCACGAGACGGTGAGTTCAAAGCCGTGGTCCTCGATGTTCTTCGAGTACATGGTGACAAAGTCGTCGAGCACCGCCTTGGGGCGGTCTTTCTTGATGTTCGCTACCCAGCGGTTGCCGTCGAGCTTGGAGAGGTTCAGCACGTTCTGGATGAGTCGCGTGAGTCGGTCGGATTCGCGGGCAATCTGGCTATACTTCTGCAGGCGCTTCTCTTCGCTCATCTTGCTGTCGTACTGCTGTAGCAGCTCGGCGCTCACCTTGATGGCGGTTAGCGGAGTCTTGAGTTCGTGACTCACGGCAGAGATAAAGTCCTGGCGCTTTTTGGCGAGCGAGACTTCGCTCTGGGTAAGGCGGTATACGGCGATAAGGCCTGCCGCCAGCACGAAGAGGACGACAAAACCGAGGAACAGCAATAGGCCGCTGCTGTTGAAGTTCTCGCTCTTTTTCATGTACATGTTGAGCGAGATGCTGTTGAGTGGCGGCAGCAGCGGTACCGAGAGAATCTTGGTTGTCGCGTCGGATGCGCCGAACCGCAAAAGGTCCGTGCCGTTGCTCGAGAATCCGAGGACGAGGTCCTTTTCGAGCGGGTAGAACTGCGTCTCGTTCTTGACGAGGCTGCTCAGGTATACGCGCAGGTCGACGACGAATCCTTGCACGAACAGTTCGCTACCGCGGCGCACGTTGCGGCGGAACACGATATAGTTCTTGTTGAATACCGCCTCGAACGGTTCGATTTCGACTTCTTGCGGGCGCGTGATTTCGAAGGGGATTTCTAGAGTGTCGGTGCTGTCGAGTTTTGCGGATTCCGCATCGAAGGCGAACGTCTCCTTTTCGGAGGTGTGCTCGAAGCGGTTGGTACGTTCAATCTGGTTCTTGCGCTTCTTGCTCTTGCCGTGCAGCTTGGGGTCGCGCTTGTACACGACGTCGATGACGCTTTCCACGGAGTCGCGGGGCTGCGCTGTTGCCTCGATGCCTTCGTTCTTTACGCCGAGTTCGTTCAGGATGTTGTTGATGCGGAAACGGACTTCTTCGCGCTTGGTACGTTCGGCAGGGGGAATCTGCTCGAGGAGGATTTCACCGAACCGCCCTTCGGGCAAAAACGGCGTACGCAGCGAGTTGTCGGGCGCAAGCTGGAAGTGCCCCACAAGGCCTTCGTACTGGCTCGTGATGGGGTAGTCCACCAGCTCGGAGAGCGTGTTCTCTTCGCCGCCAATAACCTGGATTGTTCGGATGAACCCGTATTCCGAGTACGACCTCTTGTCTTCGACGGCGAGGTCCTTTGCGATTTGCTGGTTCAGCGTGTTCGCGACGAACATCGCATGTCCCTGGTACAGCGAGTTCGTACCGATTTCCAATTGCGTATACGCCTGGTGGAGCAGCACCACCAGGGGCAACGTGATGACGAAGAATATCGCCGCGAATATTACGTGGATTTTGCGCATTCAGGAGCCGAACGCATCTGGTACCCTTCGCCGCGGAAGGTCACGAGGAGTTTCGGATGGGCCGGGTCGTCCTCGATTTTCTTGCGAAGCTTGGTGATATGGATGTCGACGGTGCGGGTATCCACGGATTCGGCATTCTCGTAACCCCAGACCTTGCGGAGCAGTTCGGCACGCGGAACGGCGTGGTCGCGGTTGTTCCACAGGTATTCGAGGATTTCGATTTCCTTGCGGGTGAAGGCGAGTTCTTCCTTGCCGCGGGTGCCGGTGTATTCACGGAAGTTCACGCGGAGGTTACCGGCGGCGAGCTTGCCTTCGTTCTCGAGGGACTGGCGGCTACGACGGAGCACGGCCTCGATGCGCGCAAGCAGCATGGGCACGGAGAACGGCTTCGGGATGTAGTCGTCGGCTCCGAACTTGAGGCCGTTGATGATGTCCTCGTCGGCATTCTTGGCAGAAAGGATGATGATGGGGAGGCTCCTGTCCTTTTCGCGAATCTTGTCGCAGACGGTAAAGCCGTCCATGCCCGGGAGCATGAGATCGAGGAGGACAAGGCCGTACTGGCCGGAGAGGGCTTCGGTAAGACCGCTTTCGCCATCGGCCACGTGCTTCACGGAGTAGCCGTTGAGTTCACAGAGGTCTACGAGGCCTTCGGCAATTGCAATTTCGTCTTCAATAATGAGAATACTTGTGCTGCTAGAATTTTGAGCCATTTTATGTTTTTTCCTTTGAAACTTTATTAGAGCGCGAGTCCGATACCGAGTTCGAGAGCGACTATGCCCGGATCGACTTCTTCGGGGAAATCACCGCCGAAGTAGAACTTCACGTTCGAGTAGGCCGCAATCGGGATGACGGGGAGCTTGGCGCGCAAGCCGATAAGGACGTGACCGCCGATGCTGGTCTTGACGCCTTCTTCCATAGCCTGGTCCTGCACCTTCTGCTTGACGGTTTCGCCGAGGCCGGAGAGCTTCTGTTCAAGTGCCTGCTGTGCTTCGGGAGTGATGGTGCCTGCAGCCTTCATCGCGGCCACTTCCTGGATGGCTTCGGAGATGGACGGATCGCCGATGAGTCCGCCAACGAAGCTGTTGTTAAGCACGAAGCTGTTCGCGAAAACGGTGAGACCGCCACCGATGTAAGGACGGATGATAGGGATGAAGGTGATGGGATAGGTAATGGAAATATCGCCGGTCATGGAGACGAACTTAGGGTTCGCCTTGCCGAACGGGGTGCCGCCGAGTTCGATTTCGAGCGGGATTTCAGTTTCGGGGACGTTGTCGGCCTTGACATAGAGGCTAGCGTCGTAAGAACCGAAGCGGACGTTGAAGGTACCTTCGATGTCGATGACGGGGAGGAGGTCGATCCACAGCTTGAAACCGAAGCCCTGCATGGTGCCTTCGTAGCCTTCATGGCTGAAGCTGATGTCGTCTGTGACCACACCCTTGCCTTCGGGCTTCAAGGTGTTGCCGAAGAGGGGGCTGTAATGGGCGCCGATGCCGATAATGGCGAAAGACTGGGTCGCGAGCAGGGCGGCCGTGGCAAGAATAATTTTGCAGTTCATAAGGCTCTCCTATGTAGACTTAGACTCGTGTCTTGAAATTATATAAAAAATAAGGAAAAGGACAGCCCAGAAATCCAAAAAATCCCTTTTCGTGCAAAAAAAACGCCCCTGGGGGCGCCTGTTTATAAATGTTTTCGGAAAATGCGGTGTTTGGGGGCAGTCGCGGGCCGTTACTTGATGGCCGGCACGATGAGCAGCACCTTCTGGCCCTTCTTTACCGGGATTTTGTCGAAATTGTAAACCCCGACGGTCTCGCCGTGGCTGCCCTGGGCGGCGACGCTCACGCTGTGGCTGCCCGGTTCTACGGGGAGGCGGGTCATGTAGAAGGAATTGGGCAAGAAGAGCCCGACGCGGAGGTCCGCCTGCTCGAGCTGGCCTTGTGCTACGTCCATGCCGATGTTCTTTACGAGGTCGAAGAGGCCGTTGCCCGTGTTGGTGGCGGATTTGGCTTTTTGGGCGGCGATGGTGCGGAGCGTGACTCTCACCGCGGTGCGCGTGATGGTGGAGGTCTTCTCGTCTTCCATGTTCTGGCGGAGTTCGCCGTCAATGTCCATCACCTTCTCGGGCTTGATGCGCGTCTTGCCGTCCAGGGAGACCTCGAAGCGGTTAACGCGGCTCGGGTGCTTGCGTACCTCGGGGAGCGCGAAACCGATGTGGAACGTGCCGCTTCCGGCGCCTGCGACCGGCGGGGCCACAAGCGTAAAGGAATTGCGCTGTCCTGTTTCGCCGTCCTTGTAGTAGAGGTTCATCACGCCGCCGCTCACGAACGTGCCGGAGAGGTACATCTCGCCCAGGATGGGGCTGTGGCCGGCGTAACCGATGACAATGATTTCCTGGCCCATTTCCTGGACGGCCGTCGCCTTGGGCGTGCTCGCGAGTTCCTTCTTCTTGAGGGCGCGGATGTCGTCTTCGCGGTCCATGCGTCGCAGGCTCTCGGTGACGAACTCGAACACTTCGTTCGGCAGTCCCATCTTGCTTTCGTCGTAGGCCTTTACAGCCTTGTAGTAGGCGATAGCCGCGTCGTCTTGTTCGCCTTCCAGGTCGTACACCAGGGCGGAAAGGTAACGCAGGAAACCATTGTCGTTTACTTTGTCTGCATCCTTCTGGTAGAGCCTGTTCATCGCTATCTGGGAACGCTTCACCTCGACAAGTGCCCCGTCGAGGTCCATTTTGGCCAGGTAGTTGAGAATCTGGAACTCGTACATGGTCAAGATTTCAAAAGGCCTCGCCCGGTAGGGGCGGATATTGTCGTTCGTGAGGATGGCCGCCGCCTCGTTCGTTACGGATTTCGTATAGAGGTCGTCGTTTATCTTTTCGGCCTTCTCGAAATTCTTGATGCTCTCGTCGAAGTTGCGGTTGTAGTGGTTCAGTACGCCCAGGTCGTAGTAGTACAGGAATTCGCTGTTGGAACCGTACAGGTCCTTCTGCTTTTTCTTTACTTGGGCGATAGTCGCCTCGAAGCCCTTCTTCTCGAGAGTCGGGGCCAGTTCTTCGTACCGCGTCATGGACTTGTTCGCGCAAGACGCCAACAAGAATGCGGCAAGCAACAGGAATATCCGTTTCATAGCGCTAACCTGGATTGCGGAAGTGGGGTGTTAGGGGCGGAGCCCCTAGGAGAAGGGGTAGCCCCGGAATGGGTCCGGGGCGAGGGGAAGGCCTTCCCCTTTGCCCACGCTACACATTACACATTTCACACTACACATTACAGTGCAGGTGCATTACATCTTCACGCTGGACTGGGAGACGTACTTCTTGATTTTCTTGTCGCCGATCCAAACCTTCTTGTGGCTCTGGATGTCGGTGAGTTCCATGTCGACCTGGTAGTAGATGACCTGTTCGCCACCTTCCTGGTCCACGATGGAGTTGAGCGTACCGGTGAGCATGAGGTCGGCTCCGATTTCCTGGCCTGCATCCTTGCGGGTTTCTTCGGTGGCGTTGCCGGCCTGGCTGGCGAGCTCGTTGCGGAGTTCGGAGCGTTCTTCGGCGTTCGCGACAAAGTCGGCCTTGCCGCTGTTGATGAGGGCGCGTTCGATATCCTTGATGAAGGTTTCGACGTTGATGTGTTCGTGGCTCTTGTTACGGACCTGGCCAATCACGACGGTCGGGACCTGGCCGTTCTTCTGCTGGATCATGGCCTGGTACCACGGACGGTTGAGGCAGTCGGTAATCATTTCGTCGGCGACGAGGCGGGAATCGGTGTCGTTCCATGCGCCAGAAAGGTCGGTGACGGAGTTGGAGTCGATACGGGAAACCTTCTTGCCGCCGCTGGAGCAGCCGACGAGGAAGGCGAGAGAGGCACAAAGGCAGATAGTCCAAATCTTAGACATGTTTATCTCCTGGTTAAGTTTTACGTTGGTAAATATAAAAAAACAGAGCTCCCGGAGGGAGCCCCTATTCATTTATTCCAATTTGGCTTGGAATTATTTCTTTTTCTTGCCAGAAGTGGCGTCGAGTTCGAGTTCGACGGTCTCTTCGCCCTTGACGGTCACGAGAGCTTCGGCGGACTTGCGGTTGGAGCATTCGGCACGCACCACGTGGTCGCCAGCATCCAGGTTGTGGATGGTGAGCGGGGCACCGTCGGTCTTGTCGGAGTTTTCACCGTCGACGTAGATGAGGCACTTGCCCGGCTTGGTGGTGACCTTGATGTGGCCCTTCGGGATCTTGGTGCCGAAGTCGAAGTTGTTGCGCTTGTCCTGGCCCGGCCAAATGTTCACGCGCTGGTTCACGAGCTCGTAGCCCTGGTCGATGACCACGAGGGTCTGGCGGCCGGACTTGACGGACAGATTTTCGATGGGGCTCTTGCCGAGGAGTTCGCCACCCAGGTAGACTTCGCTGTTGGGCGGGTTGGTGATGATGTTCACGGTAGCGGCCTTGCCACGGGGAGGCGGATCGTCGTCGGCGACGGCGGAAGTAAAGAGAAATGCCACCATAAGGGCAAAGATGTACAGTTTCTTCATGAGAATCTCCTGTTGTTTATGTATAAAATATAATGTTTTTTTTGAATTTAAAATAATTTTGTGCAAAAGTTTGGATACTTGGTGAAAATAAGGGATTTTTTCTATCTTCAATCGCATGAAAGCCCTTTACCAGAAAATTCGCACCTTGAATGGCAAAAATTACGGCCTTTACAAATCCCTCGCCGACAAGCCCTGGGATTTCGGTGACTTTGTCCTAGATTTTCTGCACGTGCAGGGCGACCCGTTTGCACCCGCGTCGCGGGTGGTGGTGCGCGCGAAGCTTTCGGCGCTCGGCTATGCGCCGGAGTGGGGCTCGGATTTTGAACACAGGCTCGCCTTAAGCGATTTTCTGTACCGCAGGCTCGGACGCCTGGTGCAGGAACGGTACCCGGGCAAGGATGCCGCGGTGGTTTTCAATACCGCCGGACCCGAAATGCTGGTGCGGAACAGCTTGTGGATAGACAACGGCGAACTCCGGGCGTGCCTGCAGGTGCGACTCCCGGGCGAAGGACGCAAGATTCAGGCGGAAGAGGCTGCCGAGATTTTGACGATGGTCTTGCCGGACCTTGTGTCGGCGGGGCTGTACTGCGACAAGGCGGCTGTGCCGGCCTTGCAGGAGTATTACCGCGTCCTTGCCGAGCGCAAGGCGATTCTTGCCGAACTGGATGCTCGCGGGCTTTGTGCGTTCGTGCCCGATGGAGCTGTGTTGCCGCGTGCGTCGGGCCTGAGCGAAGAGCCTCTTGAGGGGGCGGTGAAGTTCGAGGCTCCCGAGGAGATGGCCGTTACGCTGAGCGTGTGCGGCCGCGAAATCCGCGGTATGGGAATCCCCAAGGGCATTACTGTTATTACGGGTGGAGCCTTCCACGGAAAGTCTACGTTGTTGCAGGCGTTGATACGCGCGGTGTTCCCGCATGTTCCGGGCGACGGGCGCGAAGGCATTGTCGTTGACGAGACGGCGCTCCGTGTGGGCGTGGAGGACGGGCGAAGTGTTCGCGGCACAGACCTCTCGATGTTCGTGCGCGACTTGCCGGGCGGCATCGGTACGAAGGATTTCAATACGCTCTCGGCTTCGGGTTCCACGAGCGAGGCGGCGAACTTGCTCGAGGCGATGGAGGCGGGTGCACGCACGTTCTTCATTGACGAAGATTCCTCGGCGGTGAATTTTTTAATCCGCGACGTGCGCGTGCGCAAGCTTTTGGGCGACGAGCGCGAACCGCTTATTCCGCTGACCGACCGCATTCGCGGGCTCGCCTCGGCGGGAATGAGCTTTGTGCTTGTGGCGGGAGCCTGCGGTGACTACCTGGATATTGCAGACAACATAATTGTCATGGCGAATTACAGGGCGGAGTGCGCCAAGTTCAATGGTGCCGAAGCGGTTCAGGCCGCCGCGCCGTGTGCGCCTGCCGGGATGCCTACGACGCGTCCCTTTGCCGCCTATATGCAGCCCCTGCAAAAATCGGTGCGTCCGGCTTCGGCCGTGGAGCGCCAGGTCAAGGTGAAGCTGTCGGGCGACTTTTTGCTGCAAGTCGGTTTCCTCGTGGCCGACACCTCGCGCCTTTTGACGCTTGTCGACAAGCAGCAGCGCCTGGGTGCCGGGTTCATGATGCTGAACATGTTGCAGAACGCGGCGAGCAATTCGGACGGCGAAGCGGGAGTTGCCAGCGAATCTGTTGCCGCGGTGGCACAAAAACTATGTGATTCAATCCGCAATGTAGGCTTCCGCAACTTGCCACAGGGCATGAGTCGCGAAATGAGCTTGCCCCGTGCCTTGGATATCGCCTGCGTTGCCTTCCGGTTACGCTAAATGAATATTGCCTTAATAATCTATCTCGTTTTCTTGGTGGTAATAGCGGTCCGTAGCGCCAAAAGCGTCAAGGACATTCCTGATTTCTTCGTAGCGCGCAAGGGCGCGTCGGCCAAGGCGGTGGCGGGGAGCTTGGTGGCGACAATCCTTGGCGGGTCGGCCGTGATTGGCGCCGTCGATAGCGGGGCCAGGCTCGGCGGGGCCGCCACCTGGTTCATGCTTGTAGGCGCGCTCGGGCTTGTCGCATTGATTCCGTTTGCGCGCCGTGCGTACAACCATGGTAAATACACGTTGCCGGATCTTGTCGAGAACCTGTACGGCAGGGGCCCGCGACTGGTGGCATCCTTGGTGATACCGGTCGCGTGGACCGGCATTGTCGCCGCACAGATTATCGCGGCCGCAAAGCTCTTGATGACGTTCGCACCGCTCGGGTACACGCAGGCAGCGCTTGTCTCGGCGGCAGTATTTACGGGCTACACGCTCGCTGGCGGGCAGCATTCTATTTTGCGCACGGACTTTTTGCAGGCCTGCCTGATTATCGTTGGGCTATTGACTGTGGCGGGATTCGCGCTGTTCGCGGGCACTGGCGCATCTTCGCTGTCCACGGTTCTGCAGGGTGCTCCCGAGTTCCCGTTCAATACGAACTTTACGCCGTTTGACTTGTTCTTGCTGGTGCTCACGTATGGCACTACGTACACGGCGGGCCCCGACATCTTTAGCCGCATGTTCTGTGCGAAGGACGTGGCTACGGCCAGGAAAGCGATTGGCATGGCGGCAGCGACGCTTGTGCCCGTTGCTTTTGTAATAGGCTTTTTGGCGGTATACGGCGTGAGTCTTGAAAACGTGCAGGGAGCGCACATTACGGCTATTGCAGACAAAGTGTTACCTTCGGCCTTGATTCCGCTTGTGGCGCTTGCGTTGCTGAGCGTTGTGCTTAGCAGTGCCGATACCACGCTTCTCAGCAGTTCCGTTATTTTGTATGGAATGTTTCGTAAGCAGGATTCGGAAGTTGATGTGAATGGTGCAAACGGCGCGAATGCAGGCCGCAGGCTTGGCGGCATCCGTATCGCAATCTTGTTGAACGGAATCGTGGCGTTGCTGCTGGCGCTTGTATTTACCGATATTATCGGTACGTTGCTTTTGGCGCTCGCCGTTTATGCGGGCGCGTTCACCGTACCTATATTGTGGGGGCTTCTTGGGCTCAGGGCCAAGCCTAAGTTTGTGGCGGCGGCCATTGTTGCGGGCGGCATCCTGGCGCTTGCAGGTAAATTATGCCCCGCGTTGCCCGGATCGCTGGGCGCGCACACCGGCGACATCTTGATGGTGCTCGCTTTTGCGGTCAACGCGGCGATTTTGGCCCTCGGACGTACGCGTTCCGAATAGTGAATGGCTTTTTTTGCGCTGTTTTCGACATTCTCGTAGTTGATAGTATGTTGATAAAGTGGCGAAAATGTGGAATTAAGCTGGCTAATTCAAAAAAAATGAAAAAAAATGAAATTTTTTCAAAAAAGCCCTTGACATTTGCGCTGAAAATTCTATAATTGGCCTCACCCTCGAACGGGACGGCGACAACGCCCGAACGGAAGAGGACGGAGGCCCAGAGAGGCCGCCGGGCAGCTTGAAGGAATCG
>Ga0256407_10000122_pt1 | contig 194196 bp, 156 predicted proteins | sample RumenRJG_04DNA_FD_193489 | JGI IMG/M metagenome (GOLD analysis project Ga0256407, IMG submission 193489) | Bovine rumen microbial communities from Lethbridge, Alberta, Canada - RJG_04 | ecosystem: Host-associated > Mammals > Digestive system > Stomach > Rumen | place: Canada: Alberta...
GGCTTCTGCTAACGTAAAGGTGGGAGGGGTAAACGTGAATTCCGCTGAACATTGAAAAGGAATTTTCGGTGAGGTGGTCCGAAATCATTTGACCATCTTTGAAGGTAAAGTATTGGCGGTAGCCGATTCCTAAAGAGGCTGCAGTCCAGGACCCGTCTTCCGTAAGGTAATGAGCCCATGTTATACCCACAACGTCATCCTGAGCGGCGAAGCCGCAAAGGACCCAGACCGGAATATAAAAGACGACCCGGAATAAAATCCGGGCCGTTTTTGTTACTCATCTCGATTGGTACCGATGGCTATAAACTCAATGGCTTCATACCCGTCGAGTTCTGTGTTCGGCTGTTCCTGAAAGTGGAAAACGATTCTAACTACTTTTTTTGCCGCCTCTTCGCCTGAAATGGTTTCTGCATCTTCATTAAGATTGGTTTGTTTGAATTGATTCCACTCGAAACATTGAGGTTCCTCTTGTGAAGACATTTTCACGGACGGCAATGCATATCCAATCTTCTGGTTGATGGAATCACCTAGATCCAGTTGTATAGTTGGACTGATTGTTCCTTGATAAAGAACGCATATTCCATTCCAAGCGGAAATATCCGCAGATATCGCATGGCTGCTAGAATCAAAGCCAGCTATATTGAAACCGATATTACAAAAGGGATCATATGGAAGATTTCCTCTTACCAATTGGACCATGGCATAGAGAAGGCCCTTAAATTCAGACAAAACGTATTTCCCCTCACTCCAAATGATTTGTGATTCGCCACCTTCGGCGGAATCTGTTTCGAAAAAGAACTCACCCGCCCTTTCACCAAATGAGGTGGAGTCATCTATATATATACTCGTATTTACTTTGAGGTCGCCGTTAGACCATAAGTCACCATCGCCATGAGGCCATATTTCAGAACATCCTCCACGAGAACCCCAATTTCCGCTTGCTTTGCAGAGTGGATGAAAATTAGATGAAGACGATACCTCTTCAGATGAGGAACTTGAATGTTCTAAGCCCGAGGGGTTGGAGGAGGATTCGATTTTTGTAGTTGAGGTCTCAGAGCTGTCGGGTGTTCCTGAAACTCCATCATTTGAGCAGGCAAGCAGTGTAATCGTAAGTGCTCCTGCTAATACATATGATTTCATTTCGAGCCTCCTTTTTTATTTTTGTAAAAATGAGCATATGCAACTTGCATTGCGTCGGTTGGGTTAAAGTCAACACGATATACCTTTGCATATTGGTGTACGACGACATCTCGTGCGAGAATACGGCCGTAGATTGTCTTGTTCACTTGTCCCATGATTACCTTTGCTTTTGGCGCAAAAATTGTTCCTGCCCACAGCCCTTCAATATAGAATCTCTGTGAGGAATGGTGTACCAATTTGAATCCTCTCGCTACGCTTGTCCAATACTGAATGTTGTTTGCGTCTTCGCTATTATAAGGTCGCCAAATGATTTCTCCATTTGTATGAAGAACTGTACTTTTGCCGGGTTCTGAAAAACGAATTGTCGCGTTGGGATCAATTTGAAATTTTTTGTCTATGAACATTTCTCCAGGTTCGATAATCAGAGTTCCGCGAGGTTCTACATGCAGAGCGCTAAATATGGTTCCATTTGACAAATGATAAGTTTCACCTGCATGTACCGTCTTATTTTGAGTAGCTGGTACTTGAGCCAAGTTGCAAGAATACTCGTAGGTATAATTTTTATTCCAATCACTTAAAAGAAGCAGATTGGTGCTGCCTTCAATGGATGCATTCTGCTGAGTCGTGAGATAATCAGAAATGTTTAGTGATTGTATGTATGCGCTTTTCGCATCATCGATATTTTCGAATTTCTCTCTTAGCTTGGAAAATTCAGTTGTGGCATAAATATTGGGTAGGGCGTATAGATTTATATCTCCATGAATTAACGCGGAATTACGTATCACAGGATTTGATATTTTTCCAGGAGTCCTATCCATAATTATTGGCTTTTGAACATCGATTTTTCCGACATGCGCCCGAGCCCCAATGTTGACAGGCTCATAAGAGAAATTGTACGAGAAAATATGTTCTCCTGCTGCAGCGATATTACAGTAGGAATTGCTTTCTCTTGGTGTGTTGTAACATTTTACGCCATCATTTATTTTTACATACTCGCGACCAAAAATCGTATAATCCTCTGGAACATCCATGTTGGCGATAATTTTACCGCCTTTGAGTCCATCTTCAATGCCGTCTCCATCATCGTCGGGGTCTTTTTCCGCAAAAATGTTGTTTTTGTTGAAATCGGCCTTGTTATAGATTTTGTTGAAATCTTCATATATTGGATTTGAGACTCCGCTGGGAATCAAAATCTTTCCATAAGGGTTGGATGAAACAGGTGTTTTGTTTGTTGCTAATACGGTGTAATCATAAATTTCTCGTTTGTCCTCGATGCCATCATTGTCGGTATCAACAAGAATAGGACTCGTATGGAATCGTTCCTCTTCTTCGAAGTTTGTTATTCCGTCATTATCGGAATCCATGTGAACGCGAGAGTCACTTGTTTCAACATCGCCATACGCTACGTCTGGAATCGCGTATGCTAGAATCGGAGTGTCATAGTATAAAGAATTACTGACATTTCCATCGTTATCTATAAAAGCATAATAAAACGCATAGTTGCTGGCGTCTCCCACATAGCCATAGATGACCATCGCGTGATCTTGGACATCAATGTAAATGAGCTTTTCACTATCAATGGCGCTTTTAACAATCGCATAAGATGGAGTTCCTGTGTGATAATTTAATACATCTGTATGTAAAGCCCATTTTAATGTTGTTGCGGTTTCTCCTGTTAGTTCATTTGTGATTGGATCTGTTAATTTAGATGCGTCCTTATAAAATGGAGACAACAATGGATCGTTGTCTTTAAATTTTGCCTTATAAACAATTTCGTCTTGAGTCAAATTCCCCCCGTAGAAGTGGTTCATGACCTCAATTGCGACAGCCCAGCATCGAGAACTTTCATGTGGCTCTATTTCCGTGTCAAGGTTTGGCCTATCCCATGAATACAAGTAGGAATTGCCCATATAACCAAGATTCAACATTTTTGTGTCTCGTCTTGCTGATATTTCATGAATGTGGAGTTGCTTGTAAATATTGGTGTTTATATCTGCGTCCTCAATGCAAAAATTTTCTAGATATTGAGGTCTTATACCTCCGTCTTGTTTTTTATATTCCCTAGATTGTTCATACTCGTCTCCGCCTAATACAATCCAAGAGTAATTCCCTTGCGCAAGAGGGAGCCTGAGCGACGTGTTAGCTGTTTTTCTATCGTGTATAATATTTTGACTTTGATCGAGAATAATGACTCTGTATTCGTTAACTCCATTCACAGGAACCCAACTGAAAAGGATGTCATTCTCTCCAGGAATACGTTTAATGACGGGTTTGTTCGCGGATCGTTTGATGGGTAGAGGCGTGGAGGTAATTTTAGCAGGGTTATCGTTACTAGTGAAATTGAACCAATTGTTGATGTTGGCTGCGTCTTTTTGGGGCATTGACCGAAAGAAGACGTTTTTGGTGTAATCTGCGTTAAATTCATGAATTTCAATTTCGTGAGGAAAATAAGCTAAGGAATCGTCCCATAATCCCATTTTATAGGCCTCCGCCGCGCTCGATCCTGGTTGCCCCCATGCTATGTATGAAACCATAGAAGAATCTCTTCTTAAAAAGGCTTCTCCAGCATCATTCCAATCAAATTCTGATAAAATGAAAGATTTTGCGATGCTGTCGCAATCTATTTGATTTTTGCAGATGCGTAAAATTTCACCGACATCAAGAGAATCATCTCCTATGGTAAAAATTGAATTATTGTTTCCTATAAGTGCATAATCTGACATTTTAGCGGTAGAAGTACCGATGTTTTTTATCTCAAGCCAAGGGCTATTTGAAAATTTTATACCAGAAAAACTAATTTTGCTGGGCTCAGGCGTGTAGGTTGCATTGGGAGGTTCGCCAAAGATAATCTCGTCGTTTGAAAGTAATACGATTTTCGGGTTTTCCATCAGTTTTGATGCCGTGAGATAACTATAGTCAGAATTTTTATCCCATATCAAGTAATGGTCGTGATGTAGAGCAAGGCTAAAGCCTGCCATATCTGGATAATATCCTATGGGGATAGATGGAATGCTGATTTCAAAATAGGCGAGTTCGTTATTGATGTTGAAAATATTTAAAGTGGCGCCAGCTAGATAGTAATCTTCAATAATATATGGAACGGATGTTCTATGAAAATAATAACGAACTTTTGCATTGACAATGGGAGCGTTTGTATCGTTATTTATTCTGATGCGCAATCCAATTGCGGAGGCGTTGTTTTGTTGCTCATCGTAAAAATCAACCGAAATTGCAAAAACTTGGCAAACCATTGCGGCTGCGATTATTAAGCTAAATTTTTTCATGGAATAAGGCCTTTTATAATTAGTTTGCGCAAATTATCTATACTAAAATAATATAATGAATATGAAAAGGGAAAATTTTTTTGTAAAAACCTAAAATAAGATTGTATGCTATATTTCAGGAGAAATTAAGTGCTCAATAGTGGGTGCCGCCCCCGACCTAACGGCCGGGGGTCTTTTTTTGAAGGTTAGAAATCGCCGCCGCCTATGCAGAAATTGATGCGGTAGTAAAATCCCTGGGCAAAAGCGGTATTTGGGGTAAAGGTATCCCAGGGGTGCGATCCGCTGTAATCGGTGAAGTTGTACCCGATTCCGAGAGACACCTGGAACATCATAGTGTTGAGAACCATCAATGTGCCGGTCCTGAGTTCAGGCGCAATTGAGGAATAGTCCTTGTGGCTTCTGCTAACGTAAAGGTGGGAGGGGTAAACGTGAATTCCGCTGAACATTGAAAAGGAATTTTCGGTGAGGTGGTCCGAAATCATTTGACCATCTTTGAAGGTAAAGTATTGGCGGTAGCCGATCCCTAAAGAGGCTGCAGTCCAGGACCCGTCTTCCGTAAGGTAATGAGCCCATGTTATTTCCGGAGAAACGACCAAGGCCCCGTTATGTACAATAGTTTTATCAATGTCGAGATTCAGTATGGGTTCTGTCAAAAGCATAAACAACACCCGTGAATCAAGATAGACGGAGGCGTGCAGGAATCCCGCAAAAGCGATGATGAGAAGGAAGGCCTTTTTCATATAAGTGCAAGGCCAAATATATAATTTCTGGCCTCAAAGCAACTTAAAATGACGAGTTGCGCTTCTTCTTCATGTTGTCAATATAAGTTATTTTGCGGCCCGGCGAGCGTTAATTCTGCTTGACCTTCACGCCGTTCGCCTTGAAATACTGCGAATTTTCGTTTAGGGAACGGATGTTCTGTAAACGACCGTTCAGGAAGAGTTCGCGTTTCTGCGTTTTTTTGTCGCGGGCATGGAATGCGCGGCGGACCTCATAGATGCGGGTTGTCGGCTCCACGCTCGATTCCAGCTTCCACTTTTCGAGAGAATCGAGACCCGCGTTTCCGAGGACGGCCAAATCGTAGCCGATGACTTTTATGGCGCCTGCGGCGTATGCGGAATCGAGCTGTGCCGAAATCCTTGCGCTGTCGGCAAGTGCGTGCGAATCGTCGGTGCGGAACAGTTCCAGGTCTACCCAGAAATCGATGCCGTATTTTTTGCAGGCTGCCGCAACGGCGCGTTCGTAGCCGCTCACGGTCGCGGTTTCAGCATGGTGCTTGCCCGCGTCGCTCGCGCCTACGCCATCCTGCACGGCGATTACGTCGGGCTTGAATCCTGCGGCAAAGAGCTTTTCGAAAAACGATTGCAACTTTTCGGGCGTTTCCAGATTCTGGTTGTAGAAGGGTGCTGCCATCACCTTCCAGCCCTTTGCCTGCGCGGCCTCGGTAACGGGCTTCAAGAAGTGCTCGGCGAGCATTTCCGGAGTCGCATCATCGCGCAAGCCGTCCCAGTAGTAGCGTGCGATTTCCTGCGGAATATACACGCCCTCGACAGCGGTCTCGCTCCCGTATAGCGAATGGATTTCTTCGAGCACCTTCAGGTTCTTGGATGTAAGCGTATCGAGCTGCTCGGCGGTCGGCGGGGTGTACCAGTTTTCGCCATTGTAGTATAGCCCGAGCCAGATTTTGGTGCCTACAGTTTTTGCCGCCTCGATGCTCTTTGGGAAAAGCTCGTTGTTCTTGTATTGCGTGTTCTGCAAAAAGTCCAGTTGCGAGGGGTAATACAGGTGCGTCGCCTCGACCGCGGCGTACTGCAACACGACCTCGTCCATCCCGAGCGCGTGCAAACGCTGGTGCATGTGCGTGATGGAATCCTGCGGGTAGTAGGCCGTGGACCAGCCCGCATCGAAAACACCCGCGAGCCCCATGATGTTCGCCTCCGCGGCATGAACTGCGACGGCAAACGGCCCCGCTACAAGCGAAAACGCGCCGCACAAAAGCGCGGGGAGCGCATGCCGGAATGTGTGACGCGAGATGGCCATACTTGAAATATAATCTCAATCTTTGAGATTATGTCAATCGGCGGGGAAATTAAATTTCGATTGTCAAGCCCGTAAACATCTGTTGGGCGCGATTTCCCAAGATTCCGCGGAGGATTTCGTAGGCGCGGTTCCCGGTGCAGTGCCCGGTGTAGATGTGCTGAACGTCCAGTTCGCGCAGGCGTTCGGCGAAGGCGCGGACTTTTTCATCCTTGTAACGGAACAGATGGAACCCGCCGAGCAATGCATAAATCTTTTTGCCGGGGAAGGTGGCCTCGATTTCTTTTACAATGTTGTCGGCGCCTGCATGGCTGCAGCTGTTCATCACGAAAAGCCCGTGGGGCGTGTCAAACACTAAACTCTGCTCGTGGTCAAAGCTGTCGTAGCGGTATTTGCCGTTCTCCTTGACGGAGAGGCTTGCCGCCTGTGCGATGCCAGCGCGGCTTTCCGGACTCACGACGTTATTTTTGTGCGGAATCAGGTAGACGTTCGGGGCGATTTGCGCATCGCCCTCGGCAAATTTGATGCGGTTCTCGAAACGCTTTAGCCAGCCCTTGTGAATGCCGATGTATTCGTGATAGGCAAAGCGGCCGAGCAGCTTGTGCGTATGGTAGCAGTTCTCGCCGGCGCCCTTGCGCAGGTAGAAGGTGGCCGTCTTGTTGACGTTGAAGAATTTTGCCATGCCGTTGCTGTGGTCGTAATGGGCGTGGCTCAAGATTCCCGTGTCGACTTTTGCGAGGTCGATCCCCATGACTCCGGCGTTCTTTGCGAACAGGTGCGACGCTCCCGTATCCAGGAGGTAGCGCCTGCCCTCGAATTCCACGTACACCGAAAGGCCCCATTCGCCAAAGAGCTTGCGGGAGCAGCAACTGCCTTCGATGTTGTCAATGAGGATTTTGACGAGCATGGTTATTCGCAGTCAAGGCAAGTCCATTCCACAACGCCGTCGCAATCGCCGTCACCGGTGAAGCGCTTGCACGAATAGCTCTCGATGTCAATCAAGAAACCGAGTTCGCCGGCGTTCTCGGTGCAGCATCCGTCGCAGTCGCTGTCGGAACACATGTCGTAAACGACGGCGTCGATGGTACGCCCGTTCTGCTTCAGCCTGAAAGTCTTGAGCTTGTAGGTTTTCCAGTCTTTCTCGTGGACGGCGATGATGTTGTGCTCGCTGACCCATTCTTCCGTCTGCTGTTCGTCTAGGCCTGCGAACCATCCTGCCCAGGTGCATCCGTTGTAGTCTTCGCATTCTTCGCTGCCGGGCTCCGGCCACGAGGTGTACCACGTGAGATTCGCCTTGTTCCAGACGGTATCCTTTGTGGACGCGGCGCTGGAAACAGGGATTGTCGCGCTTGACCCGGGCGCGTCTGTCGTGGAATTGCTGGAACTGTCGTCGCCGCATGCGCTCATCGCGATGACTGCGGCCGAAATGAACATTCCGAAAAAGAGGTGCTTGAACATACTTACCCCTGGAAGTTTTTCCCGTCGCAGAAGGCGTTGCCTACGCGGCGTTCCATCACGTAATAGCCGTGGCCTGCGGAGTCGTAGCAAACCGGCTCCATCTTTTCTACAGAAAGCTTGCCTTCTGCGTCCAGCACGGATTCGTCGGCGGTCACATTCACGATTTCTCCGAGCAGGAGTTCCGATTCGTCGTCGTAGCTCACCATCTTGCACTCGAGCGCGAGCGGGAGTTCCGCAATCAGCGGGGCGTCCACGTTTTCGCTCTTGACAGATGTGAGGCCCGATTTCGCGAACTTGTCGGCGACCTTGTTGCCGCTGGTGACGCCCAGGTAGTCAATCGCCTTGATGACCTTGGCGGTCGCCATGCTCACCGTAAACGCCTTGCGGGCGAGAATGTTCGGCATGGTCTTATGGCTCTTGGCCACGTAAATCGCCACCTGGTTCGTATCGCTGATGCTGCCCCAGGCGGCCACCATCGCGTTCGTGGAACCGTCTTCGTTGTAGGTCGCGATGACCAAAGTGGGTTGCGGGTACAGGAATGCCTTGACTCCGAGATTCTTGCGCATAATGGCTCCTTTTTTTAGGACAATATATTTATATTGGCCGCTCTTGTCGCGAAGGGATGTGGCAAATTCACGTATCTTGTGTCACGGGAAAATGGTATTTCGGGCCCGAATGTGGAATAGGAATGTGAATAATCTATTTTATGGCCAAATTAGGAGGAAAAATGAAGAAATTTGCGTCGTTGTTGGCTATAGTTGCGTTAGTCGCTTGCTCGGAATCTGAAAAACTCGCCGCAGCCAATGAAGACGACGCCCTTGTTCTGGAGGTGAGTTCCGCCTCGGAAATAAGCTCTGCTGTAGAAATGAGCTCCGCGCTGGAAGCGAGCTCTTCGAGCCAGATTGTTCTCTCATCTGCCACTTATTTTGTCATTGATTCCTTTGTAGAAAAAGATGTCCCCTGTGGTGCGCCCAGCCTTGCCACGCAGAAAAAGAAGGACCCGTACGAACTTCTCGTGAATGGCAGGACTGCAAAACTTGTTTTGGGCGGGGCGTCGGAAGAGGATGCCGAAAACGCTGCCAAGCAGGATCTCTATAAAGCTCTCGGGTTGGATACGCTGCTCAACAGCGACACGTTCTCGAAATATTCCATCAAGGATGCCATAAACTTCCTGTTCTTCATGGTCTCCGCTTTTGACGACGACTTTGTAGATGCGTTTGCGGAAAGCGGAACGTTGCAGCGTACCGATTTCTGTGGTGTATGGAAAAATATTTCGTGGGAGAGCGGTCCCGATTTCTGGACCAGTCCGACCATGAATTTTTGGGCGCGCGAAGTCGGCATTCGTGGCTGCGTTTATACTAGTCGCGATGTGGAGGAACCCTTCCTTATCTTTAACAACATCTTCAGGAAATGCATGGACTTGCCCTATTGCGACAAGAAACTGTTCGGCTCCGTAAAGCACGCCGGCCTCGAAGGTATTGTCGCGGATACGTCTTATGTGTGCAAGGACAGCGGATGGACCATCCTGAAAAACTATGACCAGGACATCAAGGATACGCCCTGCGACGAAGTTGGCAAGATGTTCAAGAGCGAAACCGTCGAAAAGCAGTACTACGTTTGCAAGGAAGACGGCTGGAACATCGCTACCCAAATGGCTTACGAGACTAGGGAAATTCCTTGCGACACGCCGCTCAAGCTTGTCGCGAGTCCGACCGTCGATACGCTCTTTTATCTGTGCAAGGATTCGGAATGGAAAATTGCGACGCAGCTGGAAATCGAGACGAACGGGATTCCCTGTGACAGCGTCGGAAAGATTGTTGAAAGCAAGAAGGAAGTGTGCGCCTATTGCGACAGGCCCTACTACATATGCCGCGAGACAGGCTGGGACATCGCGACCGACAGGGAAGCCGATATAGGCCAACGCGCCTGCGATGCGGAAGGCAAGACCATCCAGGGAATAGTCAACAAGAAAATGTCCTACGTATGCTACAATAATGCATGGACCGATTTTTACGACGCTCCCTGCGACTCGAACAACAAGCGAGTGGAAGCGCCCTTCGGGAACGATTACAACCAGTATATCTGCTACAATGGCACGTGGCGCGAAATGTCCGAATGGCACTGCGATTACCCGAAGGAATACTTCTTCAATCCCGATGTGGAATACGGGACGCTTACGGACCCGCGCGATGGCGAAGCCTACAGGACCGTCGAGGTCTTTGGCAGAACATGGATGGCCGAGAACTTGAGGCTTGCTACAGAAGATGCCGCGCAGAGCGTTGTCGCGGAAGAAGGCTGCGAAATCGCGGGTAGGTACTACTCGGCTACCGCCGCGCTAATGGCGTGCCCCGCCGGCTGGAGACTGCCCGATTCCTCGGATTTCAACTCGTTCTACACTCCGGAATACGAAGACCTTTCCGGATATGAAAAAGCCTCGTACCTGGGACAGTTCATGTCGGAAATCGGCGAACATTGTGCCGGATTCGCCTGCAATGCTTATGGGACGTCGTTTATACCCCTCGGGTACTATGAACCGTCTGCAGCTGGCAACTCCCACTTCTCTACCTTCTACTGGGTATATGGCGATTATAGCACAAAGGAACTCTTGCTCCTGAGCTTCAATAACCGCTTCACGACTTACTACAAGCCAAGCGGAAACGATTACCTGCCCATCCGCTGCGTGAAGGAATAATTTGTCAAAAATCTCTTGACAATCACTACTTAGTAATTTATATTTATTAGTGCTCAAACGTGCATTTGTGTGCTTTGAGCGACTAAGCAATAAAGCCCCGCCTTTTTATGCTTGTAGGCGGAGAGGAGTGAACGATGACTGAAAAAGAATGGCCGAAATCGGCCTCAAATCCGCAAATTAGCGGTCAAATGTATTGCATTTGCATTGAAAATGAATTAGATTTGTATAAAAACGAGGCTAATCATATGGCAAATGCAGTTTTACAGACAAGAATCGATAAGGCCACTAAGGATGAGGCTGAGCGCCTGTTTGAATCGCTCGGTCTTGATATCACCACGGCTATTAGACTGTTCTTGAAACAAGCGATTAACCAGCGCTGCATCCCATTCGATATTATTCCTCCTCAACGCGAGTTCTCCGATTCGACGATAGCCGCCATTGAAGAAGCTAGGAGCCTTGCTAGGAATCCCAGAGCGAAAAGGTATTCTTCTGCTAAGGAACTCCTAGAGGATTGCAAGTAATGGTATATGAGCTTCTTAAGACATCCCGCTTTAAAGCGGGCGTAAAGCTTGCGCGCAAGCGAGGGCAGGATATTTCTCTTCTGGAAAATGTCATTGAAAAATTGCGACTCGATCAACCGCTTGATGCAAAGCATCGTAATCACGAATTGTCGGGGAATTTCAAAGGCGTCTGGGAATGCCATATTCAACCTGATTGGCTGTTGCTTTACTTGAAGGATAATGGTGTGCTCGTGTTGACCTTGGTCGATACAGGAACGCACAGCGATATCTTTAAGAAGTGAGCACTGAAGTCGTTATCCCAGTAAATTGGTGTAGGCGAAGGTCAGGGAATGGGGGGGGGCTCCTCTAAATTCGCTAAAAAAGGCAAAAAAGCCGGTTTTGTAATCTTTAACAGAATGCCGCATTTACAGAAGATGTAAGGCATATTTTTTGCCACGGGGCTTGACCAGCTGGATTTTTGTTTATATATTCATAGTACATTCTTAGGGACTCTGAGTCGTGTATGTGCTTTTTTGACTGGGAGTCTAGAATGGATAATACAAGCATAGTCTTTTCGGAGCTATATCACATCTGTGATATGGCTTTTCGTGTTTGTTCTCCACTCCTCAGACAAAAAGGATAGATTTACGAGTGTAGGTCTATGGTTAAACAAGACAATCTTTTTGAGGAAAATATGAATAAGAATACAGACGATTTTGATATGGACGAAGCTTTTGAAGACATTTTTGGCGACGACACTCTAGATTCCGATAATGCCGTATCAAACAATGACTCTAAAGAATCGAATAATTCGATTTCCATCAATACAGACATTGAAATGATTTTTAGACACAATGTCTCGGATTTGGCAAAAGGATGGACCACCAATGACCGAAAATGTTTGATGCTAGAGTGCGATTTTCTTGTTGGACACGACATACCTGAATTAAACAAGAAAAACGCAAGATTTAATTGCGATGAATTTTCCATTTTCTTTGCGGCGTTGTGCGCCATATACTACCAGTTCTATATATCCGCTCTTTGTGGTATTGACGATGGTAAGGAAAAAATGGTCAAAGTAAAGTGCAAGCTCGTTCAATGCCTTAAAATGCTCACGCAGGAATACAAAGAACTCTATAATGACGAAAACATCGATTTCTTCGTATCTCACTTTGATTCATACAAGGATTCGTGGCACAAGAAAAAAACGAACGCCCTAAAAAAATTTGCTCTAGAACAGAAGTCTTCGGATGAAGATTTTCCTTACATGTTATTTTCATACTGTTCCAAATTTTTCGATTACGAAGAATCTCCCATTGTCAAAAAAGAGTTGTACAGAATCTCGCTATTCTGCGCCTACCATTCCAATATAAATCTCATTTATAAGAACGCCAACGACTTTTTTCTAGACAAATTAATTGAGAATAAACAGAAAAACATCTCTTCTCCAGACAACCTTCGATTGATTGTACAAAAAAGTACATTCACCCATGGTGATTACGATGACACAAGAAATTTCAAATCTTTATTTTGGAACCTAGATGACATTATCTCCGTCTTAAATCTCGATCACTCCATCGTGGCCCAAAAAGTCCGTTACTACAACGACATATCCGGCGAAAAGGAGAACCCCCGCAAGCATTTTGTCAAGCAAGAAAAAAGTATCATTGAACTGATAAAAAGATGCTTCGGAAAAAGTTCTTGGGAATACGGCTCCGAAATGGAATCCGCCGAACAAGTCACAGCATACTTGCGAACAGCCCTCTCAATTCCTCAATCTATTATACAGAGATTCCCCACAATCGCATTTTTCATTTACTGGTCCATCAGTTTCGTTAAGTACAACGAGTTCAAATCCTTATTCTTAGAAAATACAAACAAGCCTGAAGCCTATCAATTTGAAGACCACAATCACCCCTATATCAAGAATACTGAATACAAAAAATTCGTCAAAAATGACTTCATCGCTATTCCCAAAGAAACCGAGAAAAGCAACCAAGCCTCATTATTACAGTATCTCCTCTTTTTCGCCTTGCTAGATCTTGTGAACGTACCGAAGCTCGAACGAATCAGTTTTTCTTCTACGAAAAACAAGAAACTAGTCGAGAAGTTCAAAGATGCGCTGATGGCCCCAGAGATGGATTGGTGTAATCCCAAAACGCAACTCGAACTATTAAACGAATTGCTAAAGAACAACGACCTGCCGACCGTAACAAAAAATGTTGATTTTTGTTTATTCGACGGAAAAGCCGATGAAAAAGGATTTTCGCAAACAGAAAGTGCAGTCAATCTAATTTACAATATCATTTCATTCACCTCAATCAATCCCGAAAATGGAATCGTTCAGCAAGTCAACCACCTTGACGAATTGCGTGACCGCACATTTGACTATCATAATGAAAAAATTACCTCATGGAACAACGTTGACGAACCCAAACAAACTCTCTATAAAGATGAATTTGACAAGTTTCAATCAATTGATTGCGGTTTTGAAATAAAAGACGTTTCTCAAACAAAGTTGACCAATCGAAGGGGTAATTTATTACGCGATTTCAAGTGCAAAGTATTTTCGGAGACAGACACTTCGTGTGTGCCCACCACAACAGACTACAAGCCATACCGGCAACTGTACCGTACCATGCTTTCGACACTGTATATAAACTTCGCAAGAAACATGTTTGTTCACTACGCTCCGTTTAAATCAACCGAAACCTTATTAGATGTACGCAACTTTAATGATTTGCTTGGAATTTTATACGATGTAAAAGATCGCATCGAAAACGAATCTGTCTTGTTTTCCGTCGCCAAGACCTACGAGGATTTCAAGTTCGTTCACAAGGGCGCATTTGCTGTTGACGGTAAAAAAGAATCCCTCAACCAAATCATAGAGAAAACATTTGATATCATTCTAGATTCCGGAGCTTTATACCTTAAATATATTGCAGAAAACAACGATATCATCAATCCGATAGACTTCTCCGACATCTCAATAGCAAATGATCCTGTATTCAAATCCGTCTATGAAAAAACGAAAGGTATAATAGGAACAAAAAAACTTAAATCGCTCGCCCCCGAATGCCTTGGCTTTGCAAAATCTAAAAGAGATGATTTTGTAAAATATGTCGACAAACAGTGGAACAAAAAGGAATATAGAGAAATCATAACCTCCTTAAATTGCCTCAAGCAGATTTTTTTCAGTATTTACTGTCATTCTCTTCCTTCCGAAAAACCTACTCCCGACGAGAAAAATTTACACTGTGCAATTTATTATGAAATCGAAGCCTGGGGATCCTTCTTTGTATGGAAAACGGTTAGAAGAGATATGGAATCAGCAAAAAAGGCCCTAGGCAAGTTAGATTACTTTGAAAAGGACCTAGCAAAGGCAGTTGATCTGGAAAGCTTGGACAAATGCTCTCAATTGGGAGATTACAATTTATGCGAAAAAGAAATCCAAGAAATAGCCAAACAGCTTCCCTCGTTCATCTTATTCAGGAATATTTATAGCCGTAGAAACGACTTCGGTGCATACAAGGATTACGATTTTTCGCTATCAGACAACGATGACGAATTACGGCATTATCAATGGTATAAGAACGATATCAACGAAATTGCGAAAGAAAAAGATACTGAGGAAATGAAGAAATACCTTGAATTCATCGAATACGAGGTTCTAAGAAACGAATACTACTATCCCAACAGCCCCAAATACAAAATTGACTTTATCGAGTTCTTAACCGACATCGATTCCCTAATAGAATCGAATTTTATAGCCCCCGATCTGATAGCCATCTCAAGGAAAGTTTCTGAAAAGGCGCGGGAGAAGCTGACTGAAGCACAAAAGGAAATTGATCCCAAAAGCATTGATGTGTTTGAAAACGATTCCACATACAACATTCATTTGTTAGAAATTACAAAATCGCTTTTGCTGCGAACCATTTGTTATTTAACCTCATTAGAGGAAATTCGAACAAAATTAAACGAAAACCCGTTACTCAATGTTAGCGGTCAACTCCCCTTCAGCAGACATGATTTGTACGGAGACAAGCGCAAAGGTGGCATAAAAGAAACTCTCGAATTAAAAATGTACGAGAAACCCTTACGCGACGACCTCCAGAAATTCCTGAATTTCATATTCGGAATTATAGGGCATTATGAAAGAGACCGCGAGTTCCATGAAACAGAAAAAACGCTTCTGGACCTTTACGGCTACCGTTTCTTCCTGTATCTAATAAGAGTCTCTTTTGAAATGTCGCAATCGAAAGATTTCTCAAATAACGAATCTTAACACAAGCCCTATATTTTAAAACGACAGGTTTTCCACCTGTCATTTTTTTTTTTTTTTTTTTTTTTTTTTTTTTTGCTTTTTCTTCGTCTTTATTGTATATTATAAGTGTCATAGTTGACGATCCCGAATCCAGCAAGTCGCTTGAGCCTTTTGACAATCGCTGGAGTCAAAAGGGGAGGTTCTATGACAGCGATCCATTGACATTTATTAGTAGTCACCTATTGAATCAATAGGTGGTTTTCGGCGTTTTGTCTGCGGCAGTTTTGCGCAGCGCCAAAAGCCAAGAATTCCGTTCCAACCGGACGGGATGTTTCCAAACACATCTTCAACGCAAAATTTTACCCAAGCGAGGTACCCAATGATCTACATCTCTGCCGATAGGCGCATCAACGATTTCTGCAACGCTCTCATCCGGAGCAAGCGTTGGGAATTCATTCCAGGTAAAACGCACCCTTCGCTCAGGCATATGTCTAAGGGCGGCTTCAAGACGCTCATCGTATCGAGTACGCCCAGCAACAACTACGCCTATGAAATGATGCGACGCGAATACAACCATTACCTTCGCGCGTTCCTCATCCAAACCGGCGTCATCATCGCCTAAACTTCAACAAAAATAACAACAGGAGATAAACATGTCAAAGTTCATTCCGCTTACAATCATTCCACAAAATAATTCCAAAGATTCTTTGGGGTTAGGGCTTTCGCTCTGTTATTTCGAAGAAGAAACTTATGGTGACTGTGCTTGCGCAGTGCAAGTTGCCAGGAAAATACGAGATCACTACAAGGATGTCGGTATTCGTTTGTGTATTCCCACTAAAAGGGGGACTTTCGATCCGGAAGAGATTCTAAGGGTTTCGAAAATCGCCATAGAAAATGGCATTGGCGTCTCGGTATTGGTGGATTACTTGCAACTCGGCATTCTGCGTCCGATGGCGCACCTGATTACAGAGGTGGAGGTACCCGTTGATTCGCTTGTTCCCGAAGCTGTCGAGAAAAAGAATCGCGATGCCTTTGCTCAGAATATTTCGTTTGAAGGTCTTTGCCGCAAGATTGAATCACTGCGTCAGGTTAACGAGAAGCTGAGTGTCAAATTCAGGACGGTAGTGAACGAAAACAACTACACTGAAATCTTGGCAGATTCTCTTCAAAGATTCAGGAACTGCCAATGGAAAATTTTACGACAGGATGACTCCGGAATGCAAACAATCTCTAATTTCAAGTTTTTCTCGTTCCTCCGTAATAACGTCATGGATACGACGCTCTCTGTACAGGTCAGGAATTCTACGAAAGAACGCGCCTTGGTAGTGTCTTCCAACGGGAGTCTCTATCAGACTGAAAATGTAGAAAACGTGCCTTTGAGGGGGCTGACCGAAGTCTCGATGGATGATTTGTGTAATTGGTTGGAGTTTTCTTCTGAAGACAAGGTACAAGACTGCGAAACCGTCCAGCTTGTATCCTCAATGAAGAAGATGTTTGGCCTCTTCACGGATGCTGACGCTTATGATGAAACGTGTCTCAAGTCCATCCTTAATGGGTAGGATTTGATTCTATAGCTACCTATAACGGAGACTCCCATGAAACACACCTTCCTTCATACACCGCTTCGCGTGTTGCTCGTGAGCAGCAATTTCTGCCGCAAGAACGAACCGCGCGATGCCTATGGCGCAAGTTGCCTTGTCTCTGCGTTCCGGAGCAGTCCGGTCAATGCAGGCGATACGCTCGACGTGTTCACTAGCGACTTGAATCGCTTCCAGAAGACAAACGGCGGTTTCGATATCGACTGGAATCTTGTGGCAAGCGAGATTGTCACAAGGGTGCTCATCGGCGAATACAGCGTAGTTGCGTTTAGTGTTTTCGGCTGGTGCGAAAAGATGGTTGCGCTCGCTGGCGCGGGGCTTCGCCGGCGTGTTCCGGGCATTTTCATTATGCTAGGGGGAGCCTCCGTTTTCGGGAACGAGGAGGAACTCCGCAGGCGCTTTCCGTTCGCGGATATGTTTACGCTCAGCTATGGCGAAAAGATATTCGCGAACTTGCGTTACTATATCAATCAGGGAGTCGCTCGCGTGATGGATTTGCCCAAGTTCGGGGAGCTTGAATCTCCCTATCTTTCGGGCGTTATCTCTCTTGAGGGCGATGTTGATACCGTGCGGGCCGAAACCCGTCGCGGATGTTCCTTTCGCTGTTCCTTCTGCAAGCATCGCGATACGCTTTCGGGCAAGGTGTACCGCATAGATAATTACGAACGCCATCTTGATGAACTCAAGTTGTTCAAGGAACACGGAGTAAAAAAGTTGAACGTTCTGGACCCGCTTTTCAACGATTATGAGGGGCATGGGGAACAGTACCTGAAGCTTATCCGCAAGGTCGGTTTTAACGGAAAGGTCACACTGCAGATTCGCCCGGAATTATTGACGGAGCGCTTTATGGAAGAGGCTTCGTTGAATCCGAACGTGAGTCTTGAGATTGGTGTGCAGAGCCTTGATCCGGTTGTACTGAAGACCATTCAGCGTGGTGGCAACAAGACAGAAGCACAGCTTCGTGAAAAGTTGGATTGTTGCAGAGAGCTTGGCATTGGGACGATGGTTACCCTGATTTATGGGCTTCCCTTGCAGACCTATGATTCCTTCGCTCGCGATATCGGTATTGTCAAGAGTTACGGTGTAGGGAGGGTTGGCGCGTTCCCCTTGCAGGTCTATGCAGGCACGAAGCTTGCTGATGATATCGGTCAGTACGGTCTCACGCTGAAGGAGGACGCGTTCGGTATCCCTGAAGTGGTTGACAATCCCTCGCATGATTTCGAGAAGATGAGGAACTTTGCAGAAACCGTTTAGAAAGATATATGCCCAACGACCAAGTAACCCTATTCCCCGGCGGAGACGCTCGGGGATTTTTATTTTCCCTTCTCGTACCGTACGTAGGCAAAGCGCTTGCTGTCGGGGGCCCAGGAGTTCACGTTAATGGTGCCCTGGCCGCCGAAGAGTTTTAGAATAGTGCGGGGTTCGCTCCATCCGGTTTCGTCGCTGCCGGTCATCAATCGGATTTCTACGTTCTTGTTGGGCACGTGTTCGCCGGGGCGCACGTCGCGCTCGTGGTAGGCGAGCATCACGACTTTTTCGCGGTCGGGGGAGATGTGCGGGAACCAGGTGTTCCAATGCGCGTCGAATGTCATTTGTGCTTGTTCGGAGCCATCGGCCTTCATGCGCCAGGCCTGCATGCGGCCCGTGCGTACGGAGTTGAACCAGATGTAATCCCCGTCGCAGTCGTATTCCGGACCATCGTTCAGCCCGAATGCGGTCGTGAGTTGCGTCTCGTTGCCGCCGGCAGCGGGAATCGTGTAGATGTCGTATTCGCCATCACGTTCGGCGCAGTAGGCAAGCATCTTTCCGTCGGCGGTAACGCCGTGCAGGTAGCTCGGGGCAAGCGGTGTCACGAGTTCCGGCATGCGGCCGTCAAAGAAAATCTTGTAGATGCGCGAAAGGCCGTCTTCCTTGGTGTGGTGACTCACGTAGAGCCCGGTGCCGTCGGGGGCGAGTACATGGTCGTTGTTGCAGTTGTTCACGAAGTGGCTTGGGACTTCGGTAATGGCGCCCGACTCAATTTCGTATCTGTAGATTCGCCCTTCGCTATTGTACGTGAGGAACTTGCCGTCGGCGCTCCAGTTGGGCGCTTCGATGACGCAGTCGAATTCCTTGAGCAGTTTTGATTCGCCGGTCTCGATGTCATAAACTTCGAGGAACGACTTATCGCCGCTGCGGTCCCAGACTTCTCCCGGGCTGAGCTCGAACGGGTAACTTACTCCCCACTGCGCGCGGAGCGAGTCCATCTGCGTCATTATCTGCATGGTCTTGCTGTGCGGCATCTCGGGGCATTCCTTCAATCCCTTCTCGAGGGCGGCCTTGCAGCCCAGCACTTCGTATTCGTAGCAGTTCTCAATGCGGGGCGGCTGCGCGGATTCTACGAGCGATCCGGCAACGTCGAACAGCTGGATTTCGACCATGTCGTTGAGATTCTGCACGCGGATAAAGCCTTCGGAACCATAGATGACGCCTTCGTTCTTGAGCGGGGCCACCATGGACGTTTTGAGGTGAGCGACTTGCCCGTTGGCATAGACTAAATCGATCCAGTCCGTCGCATCGACGCCCGTATGGAACTTGACGCACTTCGTCTTTGTCTGCACGATATGATTCGCGGTGCAGTTCCCACTCGATGTCATCCCCGCGGAGGCGGGGATCTCTTTGTAAATTTCCTCATCCGTCAAGAAGATGTCCGCGAACGTGAGGCTGTAAATTCCCAAGTCCAGGAGCGCGCCGCCTGCGAGTTCTGGCTTGTGCAGGCGACCGATATGCGAAAGCGGCATCGAGAAGTCTGCCTCCACGCTTTCGACCTTGCCGATCTTCCCGGCCAAAATCCAGTCCTTCACCATCTGCACCGCGGGCAAAAAGCGGGTCCACATGGCTTCGCACATGAACACGCCCTTCTCTTCGGCGAGTGCGATTACTTCCGATGCCATCAGGGCATTTGCGGTAAAAGCCTTTTCCACGAGTAGGTTCTTGTTGTGCTCTAGACAAAGCAAGATGTTGTTGTAATGCTCGGAGTGAGGGGTCGCGATGTAAATCAAATCTACGCCCACGTCCTGGACGAGCTCCTCGTAGCTGCCGTAGGCGCGGCCGAAGCCGTATTCGGCGGCAAATTGTTTCGCCTTGTCGAGCGTGCGCGATGCGACTGCATAGCATTCTACGCCCATGTTTCGCGTTTCGAGCGCCTTGACGGCCTTGGCCATTTTTGTTGCAATATGGCCGCAACCTAAAATAGCGAATTTGAGAGTCTTGTTCGTCATTGGAACCTCGTGGGGATTCTCTAAAGATGTTAAATACCGCTTATAAAATATTTCAACTAAAATATACAACTCGCCGAGCGTATTATAAGCCTCAAAAACTCATTTTCTGGTTCGTGCAGGAAACAGGCGGCAATGCGCATGGAATGGCCGAACAGGGCGGAATCGTTTATTATTTTTTTTCCCATGCGTCGCGCATTCTCTGCCATCCCCGTTCTTTTCGCAGTGCTTCTTGCTGCCTGCTCCGAGTCGTTTACCGACCCGCGCGATGGCCAGAGCTACGACGTAGTGAAGATTGGTGGCCTTACCTGGTTTGCGGAGAACCTGAATTTCGCGACCGAGGGGAGCGTGTGCCCCGAGGGGGACGACCGCAACTGCGATAAGTATGGGCGGCTCTACACCTGGGTTTCGGCGCAAGAGGTTTGCCCCGAAGGCTGGCTGCTCCCGGATAGCGCGGATTTTGCGTCGCTTATTACGGAGTCGGGCGGTGCGGATTTTGCGAGCAGCATGGCAGTCGCGGGCGAAAAACTCAAGTCCACCGGCGGGTGGTTCAAGAAGGGAAACGGCACCGACGCGCTCGGCTTTAATGCGCTGCCCGCAGGTTACCGCGGTGCCGTCGAGGTCCCGGGCGATGCTGAGTCGGAGCGCGCTGCGAAATACGACGGCATTGGCGGCTACGCCTACTTCTGGAGTGCATCGACAACGCCCGACGATCTCGCGTATTATCTGTTCTTGGATTTCAGCAGCAAGTCGGCAAACATGAACGCGTTCCCCAAGGGGGATTTTCGCTCGGTGCGTTGCGTTTCGCGATAAAGCAAAAATTGCCTAAAAAAGGCAACCTAAAATAGGCAATTTTAGTAGAAAATCTTCACGAGCAGCGTTCCGACGATAGTCGAGACGATGACGCTCGTAAGGCCCGGCAGCATAAAGCTGTGGTTCAGCAGGTACTTGCCAATGACGGTAGTGCCCGAACGGTCGAAGTTCACGGTCGCGATATCGGAGGGATAGTTCGGGATAAAGAAGTACCCGTACACGCTCGGGAGCACGCCCAGGAGCACAGGGCCTTCGATGCCGAGGCTGTAGGCGAGCGGGAGCATGGCGACCACGACGGCACCTTGCGAGTTGATGAGCACGCTCACTGCGAAGAAAGCGAACGCGATGGCCCACGGGTAATGCTGCACGATGTCCTTGAGGCCGCCCTGCATCACGTCCATGTAGTTCGCGAAGTAGGTGTCGGCAAGCCAGGCAATTCCGTAAATGGCGACGACGGCCACCATGCCGCTTTGCCACACGGCGCCTGCGACGGCCTTCTTGGGGGCTGCCTTGCAAAAAATAACCATGAACGCGGCCGCCGAAATCATCACAATCTGGATGATGATGTTCATCGCGAGCGGTTTTACCTGTGCCACGCCGTCGACGACCTTGCCGGTGGGGAATTGCGGGCGGATGTCGTGGCCGATAATCTGGAACACGGAGAAGAGCACGATGACGGCGAGGGCGCCGAGGAAGATGAACACGGCGCGCTTGGCTTCCTTGGGGACTTCCTTGTCGAGCACGGAGGCGGTGCTGCCGTACATGTATTCCTTCATCTGCGGGTCTTTTAGGCGGGCTTGGAAGGCGGGGTCTTTATCGAGGTCGAGTCCGCGCTTGTACGAGACGGCGGCCGCGGCCATGAGGCCGCAAATGCAGGCGGGAATCGTAATTGCGATGACTTGCAGGTTGTTGACTTCGAAGCCGTTCGCGTTAGAGATGATCACGAAGGAGGCGACCGCGGCGGCGATGGGCGAGCAAGTGATGCCCACTTGGGAGGCGACGGAGGCGACACCGCAGGGGCGTTCCGGGCGGATGCCCTTTTTAAGGGAAATATCGCAGATGATGGGCATCAAGGTGTACACGATGTGGCCGGTACCCACGAGAACCGTGAGGAAGAACGTGCAGAGCGGGGCGAGAATGGTGATGTGGTTCGGGTGCTTACGCAGGAGCCTCTCCGCAATCTGGATAAGCCAATCCATGCCCCCGGAGGCCTGCATGATGCCGGCGCAGGTCACGGCCGCAATGATGATGTAGATGACGTCGGTAGGGGGCTTGCCCGGCTGCAGCCCGAACCCGAGAACCAGAATCGCAAGGCCGATGCCCGAGATGGCGCCAAGCGCGAGGCTTCCGTAGCGGGAACCCACGTAAAGCGCGAGGAGTACAATTAGCAGCTGGATTATCATCAATGTCATGCGAACCTCCGTTCAGTTTAGTTTAAACTAAACAAAAAAACATATAAAAGCTAGCCACGGCCCCCCTTTTTTACTAATTTTGCTTCGTCAGACAAGTAGGAGATTAAAAAAATGACAAAAACAACCGCAAACAAGGCCGCAAAGGCCCCCGCCAAGAAGGCTGCCGCCAAGCCGGCCGCCGAAAAGAAGGCTTGCGCCAAGGCGTGTGCAAAGCCTGCTGCCAAGAAGGCTGTCGAAAAGGCTCCGGCCAAGAAGGCCGCCCCGAAGGCTGCCGCCCCGAAGAAGGTCGCGGTGGAATTCGTCGCTGATTGCCCGCTCGCAACGACCGTCTCTGTTGCCGGTACGTTCAACAACTGGGCTGTCGATAAGGACATGCTCAAGAAGGACAAGAAGACCGGTCTCTGGACAGCCAAGATGTCTCTCGCCGCTGGCGACTACGAATACAAGTTCGTATGCGACGGCAAGAACTGGGACGCTGGCGACAACAAGATCAAGCACGTCTAATTTTAGACGAAAGAACGCCGCTTCGCGGCTACAGACGAAAGACGAAAGAGGTCTCGGGATTCCGGGACCCTTTTCATTTTATGTAATATTGTGGGCGAGGGGCCGTTTCCGACTTGCTTGTATGTGCCATTTTCTCTCGTCTCTCGTCTCTCGTCTCTCGTCTAAAAACTAAATTTGTCCCCATGGCAAACTATTCTATTCCCCAAGAAGTTTTTGTGAAGGCTGCCGAACAGTACGGCACCCCCCTCTGGATTTATGACCGCGCCACCATCGAGAAGCGCGTGAAGGAGGTCCAGGTTTTCGACACCGTGCGTTTTGCCCAGAAGGCATGCCCGAACCTCTCCATCGTAGCGCTGGTGCGCAAACTCGGCGGCGTGGTCGATGCCGTCTCTGCCGGTGAAATCGTCCGCGCCCTCAAGGCGGGTTTCAAGGGCGGAGTCCAGAAGGGCAAGGCTCCCGAGATTGTCTACACCGCAGATATTTTTGACCACGACGCGCTTGAACTCGTGAAGAAGTACGACATCGCGGTGAACGTGGGTTCGCCCGACATGATCCAGCAGCTCGCCGATTTCGGCGTGAAGTCGGAACTCACGCTCCGCGTGAACCCGGGCTTTGGCCACGGGCATTCGAGCAAGGTGAATACCGGCGGCCCGCTTTCTAAGCACGGTGTGTGGCATGAGCAGATCAAGGACTGCGTCAAGCTCGCGCAGGCAAACGGCATGTGGATTACCGGGCTTCACATGCACATCGGTTCCGGCTCCGACTTCGAACACCTCTCGCAGGTTTGCGACGCCATGGTGGACGCTAGCCGCCGCCTGGGCTCTCACCTCCGCACCATCAGTGCAGGGGGCGGCCTCCCGATTCCTTACCACGAAGAAGACAAGGGCAACCGCATCGACATGCAGGCCTACTACGACCTGTGGGACAAGGCCCGCAAGAACATCCAGCAGAGCATCGGCCACGAGGTTCACCTGGAAGTTGAACCCGGTCGCTACCTGGTGGCCGAAAGCGGTTACCTGATGGCCGAAATCCGCGCCGTCAAAAAACAGGGCGACAATCTGTTCTACCTGCTTGACGCGGGCTTTACCGATCTTGTTCGCCCGAGTTTCTACGGTAGCTATCACGGCATTTCCATCATCGCCCGCGACGGTCGCGAGATGAACGAGATGGTCGACACTGTGGTGGCAGGCCCGCTCTGCGAATCCGGTGACGTGTTCACTCAGGAAGAAGGTGGATTCGTGGTGACCCGCAAGCTCCCGAAGGCCAAGGTCGGCGACTTGCTGATTCTCCATGATGCCGGTGCCTACGGTGCGGCCATGAGCAGCAATTACAACAGCCGCCGCTACGCCGCCGAGACCATGTACACCAACGGTGAACTCAAGGTCATTCGCGAGCGCCAGACGTTTGAACAGTTATTACAGAATGATAGGGTTATTGACCTATAAGCTTCGCATAGCGAGCAGAACAATATTTAAAACCGGCAATTCAATTTGTCGGTTTTTTATTTAAATTTGCGAATATGAAAAACGTTATCTTTAAAGCTTTATTTTGTCTAATTCCGTTCGCCTTTGTGGCCTGCGGGGACGATTCCAGCAGCAATGCCGGTGAATTTTCTGATGGTGCCGGAGCGTCTGCGCTTGTGCCGGGCAAGTGTATTATTAAAAAATATGCCGGCTTGGAAAATGTTGAATGTGTTTCCTTTTCCTTGAACGAGGCTGACAGCGTTTTAACGTATGTTGTTGCCTATGAAGCCGGAAGTTGTTCGGGACCTGATGATAATCATTTGGCGTGGAAACCCAACCGAATCAAGCTCGCGATTACATACAGGTACAGTATTCATGGGGATACCTTGATAATAAAGAGTACCGAGGAATTGGTTGGATCTCCTGATGAAAAAGTTAACGATTATGATGCCGAAAGTTCGGGCGATACCTTACATGCTGTGGATGTGTTTGTCTCGGATTCTCATCGGGGAATCTTGGGAACATGGGAATACGTTACCTCGTATCATGAAGATCCCCACACCTATGTAAATCCTTTCATGAACAATGTCCTTTCTCTGATGTCTGTTGGGGAGGATTCCTTCTTGATGGAGGAAGTCCCTAACAGCAAATATTCTTTTGGCAAATCTATTCTTGCGCAAACAATTTTATTTCATATAGGCAATAATGGTGAAGACTTCTATTCCCAAAGGGCTGTGTCTGTCGGTTACTTAGCGCCCGAGTCTTTCTTTGACAGCACGTCCATTGATGTTAAGGCGGTTGCTGAAGATGCGGAGGTGGCTGCATTCAAGGTTAATGGAAAGAGCGTTGTTTTCTCGAATATAAAGACCGAGATTAACTACTTCCGGAATCTGGATGTTAGTTTTGATCTCGAATATGACGGGAAAACGTGCAGTTTCCATTATGGTTTTGAGCAGATTTCTGAAAAGACCTGCAAGTCGGAATTGGTGGATAATCTTAAGATTTACCACGATTACGACGATGACTATGAAACGGTGATTGGAGCAGAAGCCGACGAATACATTTATGCCGATTCGAGGGAAGCTTTTTGGGATTGTCTTGGAGATATGGTCGGACTTCAGTCTTGGATGTAGGTTTCGCCCTTTTATAAGTTGAAACTGCGGTAGTTTCTATCTATATTTGGTGCTACCAGAAAACAACCTCTTTAAGAAGGCGCAAATATGTCAGATCGTTTTATCGTGACCGGCAACTTCACCGATGACCCGTTCGCCATCGACATGGCCCAGTACATCGGCCTCCGTGAAGACATCTCCGACGTGGTCTCCCTGAAGACCTTCGCCAACTCCGAATTCTGCCCCCGCTACATGCTGGACGTGGATGATATGGAACATATCGGCCGCCGCTTGGAAGGCAAGATCGTGTTGATTTGCTCGGTTTCGAACCACGAACGCAGCCGTAACGACTACGCCATGCGCAACTGCATCCTGGCCCGCGCCGCCAAGGACAACGGTGCCGAACAGGTGGTGCTCGTCGAGCCCGACCTGTTCTACAGCGCCCAGGACCGCGGTCCGCACCGCATTGGCCCCCTCGAGAAGGATCGCCCGGACATCGACCTGAAGAAGTTCGACGGCCAGGCCTTCACGAGCCTTCTTTACGCCGAACTCCTCAAGAAGTCCGGCGTGGATGCCGTGGTGACGGTCCACAACCACAGCGTCAAGGTGCAGAACCTCTTCAGCGAAATTTTCGAGGGCAACTTCCACAACCTCATCCCGACGGATGTGTACGCCCACTACATCAAGAGCAGCAACTTCGTCCAGACCGGCAAGGACGGCAACAACCTCGTGATTGTCTCCCCGGACAAGGGCGCCCGCCCGTTCATGAACGCGGTGTACGACGCTCTCCAGCTCCCCGAGTGCAAGCGCGTGGTGATGGACAAGGTCCGTACCGGCGAACGTGAAATCAGCATGACCTTCAACCCGGAACTCTCCGACATCAGCATCGAAGAAATCGAGGGCAAGGACGTGATTGTGTTCGACGACATGGTGCGTACGGGTACGACGATCGTGCAGTGCTGCGAACACATCAAGAAGGGCCACCCGAACCGCGTGTGCTTCGGCGTGACGCACTTCCACACCAGTGCCGAAGCCCGCGAAAAGCTGAACAGCCCGGCCATTGACGAAATCCTCACGACCTCGACGCTCCCGGACATCATGAACCGCGACTGCCAGGGCCGCCTCCGCAAGAAGCTCACCGTGCTGAAGCTCGGCAAGTGGATTGCCCGCCACGTGATGCAGATGTACGGCATGGACGATGGCCGCTTCGAGAAGGACTTCTACAAGATCGATATGTCCTCCAAGAACCCGCGTTGGCCGCCTCAGTTCTTCTAGTTGTATGTAAAAAACGTAAGGCCGCCCCAATCGGGGCGGTTTTTTTATTTAAAAATGATTATTTTAGATGTTGAGGTATCCATGTCTGCAAAAGTAACGAGTAGCGACAAGATTGAAGATTTGTTTCCGGAAACATCTATCCGAAAGATTATCACCCCGATTGAACGCCTGATGAAGGTGGAGACGACGGGCGGCATCGTTTTGATTATCATGACGGTGGCGGCCTTGCTGTGGGCGAACCTCGCCCCGGAATCGTACCATCACTTCTGGCACATGCCCTTCGCGCTTACGATTGGCGGATGGCTAGGTGCGGCTGACTTGCATTGGCTCATCAACGACGCGATGATGACGATATTCTTCTTCAATATCGGTCTCGAGGTCAAGGGCGAAATGACTTACGGCGAACTCAGGAACCCGAAGGCGGCGAGTTTGCCGATTATCGCGGCGGCCGGCGGTATGCTGTTCCCGGCGATTATCTACTTGTTGCTGTGCCCGCATGGAGCAAATAGTGCGGCGCATGGTTGGGGAATCCCGACGGCTACGGATATCGCGTTCGTGGTGGGTTGCATGGCGATTCTGGGCCGTAAGGTTCCGCATGCGCTCCGCGTGATGATTTTGACTTTGGCGATTGCCGACGATATCGGCGCGATTCTGGTGATTGCGATTGGCTACCCGAGCGGTGACGGCATCAACTTCCTGGCCTTGGGCTCGGGCATTGCTTTGCTCGTATTGATAAACGTCTTGTTCCGCATCGGTGTCAGGAACCTCCTGCTGCACGGCGTTATTGGCGTCGCGGTGTGGGCGTTCTTCGTGAAGAGCGGTGTGCATCCGACTATCGCGGGTGTGCTGCTTGGCCTCTCCGTTCCGGCGAAGCCCGTGCTTGCGAAGGGCAAGCTTGCCAATTTTGCGGGCAGCGTTGGCGGCAAGCTTTCGGGCGAGACGAAGGACCGCAACGAACAGTACGAGGTGTTTACGCTCCTCAAGCGCGGTGCGCGTGAAAGTATCTCGATGCAGGAACGCCTGTTCAAGCCTCTTGTTCCGTGGGTGAACTTCTTCATTATGCCGCTGTTCGCGCTCAGCAACGCAGGTGTCGAAATCAAGCTCGGTGGCGTGGAAATCCCCGTGATGGGCGCCGTGGCGCTCGCCCTGATTTTTGGCAAGCCTATCGGCATATTCCTGTTCAGCCTGCTCGCCGTGAAGGTGGGCGTGTCGGTGAAACCGAGCTACAGCTGGAAGGTGCTGTGGGGTGGTGGCATGCTCGCGGGTATCGGCTTTACGATGGCTCTGTTCGTGGCAAGCCTTGCCTTTGACGTGGGCGACCGTCAGGACTCCGCGAAGCTCGGCATTCTGCTCGGCAGCTTCTGTGCGGCAATCCTCGGCACGATCTACATGAGCATCGTGTCGAAGAAGGAATAAGTTCGGCTGACTTCACACCTCATGCCTCACTATGTCTACATGCTCCGTTGTGCGGGAAACCGCATCTATACGGGCTATGCCGTTGACGTTGAAGCCCGCTTTGAACAGCACAAGGCGGGCAAGGGAGCCAAGTTCACACGTGCCTTTCCGCCGGAGTGCATTCTGCGGAAATTCGAGCTTGAAACTCATGAGGAGGCGCTCCGCCTGGAGGCGCGCATCAAGTTGCTCAACCGTGCGGCAAAGGAGCGGCTCGCCGCGGGCGACGAATCGCTAGCAAGCGAACTGGTTGCAGGATTGAAGGAGACCCTCGAAGAACGGGGTCGGCGAATCATGCGGGAGCGCCGCGAAAAGAAAGAGGGCGAAAAAGCCGAGGGGCTTTAGTGCCGGCGGTTTACCGCTTGCGCTCTTTCTTTGTCTGCTCGAGATATTTTTGATATTTGGCTTCTTCGGCCGCCTTCATCAGGGGCAGGGACTCCTTGATGAATTTGTCGAAGATGTTCTTGAAAGCATCGACTCCATCGATTCCTGTGGCAATGGTGAACCGGACAAAGTTGAACAGGGTCGGGGTTGTCTTCCCCGATTCAATCCGGCTAATCCATTGACGGAACACTCCGGCCTTGCGTGCCAAGTCTTCTTGGGCGGCGCCGTTCATGTTGCTGCGATGCTTCGATAGCTCGTTCCCGACAATCTTGTCAAATAGCAAATGTATTTCGTCTTTTTTTCCCATTCCCAAAACAAGTAGGAAAAAAGACTGGGATTCTGTGCAACTAATTAGTTGCAAAAAAAAGAGGGCGTAATTAATTTACAAGCAGGTCGACAATCAGGTAGATGGCCATGGCGATGCTTGTCGCGCTAATGAAGTGCTGGATAAAGCGGTTGCCTTTTTTGCGTTGCAAGAAACTGCCGAAGTAGCCGCCTACATAGGCGCCCGCGGCCATGATGATGGCGATGGGCCAGTCGATTTTGCCCGCGATGCCGAGCGCTAAAGTCCCGATGACGAGGAATACCGTGGTCAGGGCGTTCTTGAGCGCGTTCACGTGGATGGGGTCGAGTCCGGTATAGCGGGTGAGTCCGAAAATCTGGACGAATCCGACGCCCACCTGCACGATGCAGCCGTAGATGGATATGAGCGCGAATCCGATGGCGCCTTTCCACGTGAGCTTTTGCGGCGGTGTTGCAGGCGGCTTGCCCAGAATGTCTTTGCGCAGGTTGCTCATGATAACCACGAGGCAGATGACGCAGGCGAGTATGGCCTGGAACGCGCGGTCGCCGATGTGCACCAAGAAGCAAACGCCGATGAGGGCGCCCACGAACGAGGGGATGATGAGCTGCTTGAAAATCTTCTTGTCGAGGTAGCCGTGCCGCGCGAGGTTATAGACGCTGCTCAGGTTCCCGATGATAAGCCCGATACGGTTCGTGCCGTTTGCGACGGTGGCGGGCATCCCGAGGAAAATCATGATGGGGAGGCTAAGCGTGGAACCGCCGCCCGCGATGCTGTTGATGAGGCTTACGATTAGTCCGAGGGTAAAGAAGGCCGGGTACTGCGCGTACGGCCACCATTCCGCGTCAATCATTTGGCGAGTTCCTTCTCGAGGAATTGCCTGTTCTCGACGACCTTCTGCTTCTGGCTATTCTCGGGGTATTCCGAGAGGCACTTGTCGAGCGGCGCGATGGCCTGCTTCAGGAGTTCCTTTTTCTTGGCGTCGTCCTTCTGCTTTTGCGCCTTGGCAAAAAGCTGCGACGTGGCCTTGCGCTGCTCGTTGCAGAAGGAATCGGCGAGCACCTTGTACTTCTCGTTCGCTTCCTTGCGGAGCTTGCTGGCCTTGAGCTTTACGAGGAGCTTCTTGGCTTCGCCGTACTTGCCGGCCTTGATGAGTTCGTCGGCCTTGGCGAGAGCTTGGGCCGGATCGTTCTTTTCCCAGAATTTCACGGCTTCGGCGTCGGTGGCCTGGGCGAGTTCCTCGATGTGCGCGATGAGTTCCTGGATGTGCAGGACTTCGTCGAAGTCGCGGTAGCGCAGCAGGAATTCGTTGGCTTTTTTCTTGGCTTCCGCGAATTGCGCCTTGTCGTCGGCGAGCGACTTGATTTCGGCGTATTCCTTTTTGGCCTTCGCGAGAGTGTTGTTGTAGGCGGTCTGCTTCTGGGCATTCGCCCAGGCGGTGAGTGAATCACCGGGGGTAAGCGCGATAAGGCTGTCGGCGGTGCTTGCGACCATGCTGTAGGCGGCCTGTGCGCGGTTCATGTTCTGGATTTCGAGGACGAGCGGCTCGAATGCCTTTGCCCTGTCGGCGCGTTCTTTGCCGAGGGCGAACAGGATGGAATCCGTGCGGGTTTCCCAGGTGGCCCAGAGCGGCTTGATGATGCGGAAGCGCTGGAGGTAGGCGGTCGCGGAATCGGGCATGCCCGCCTTGATGAGTTCGTTCGTGTGGGCGAAAACTTGTTCGGCAAGTTCGGGGAAGGCCGTGTACGGATCGACGACCCTGGTGGATTCCTGCGTCGTGGACTGCTGCGGATTCGTTACGGTGCTTGCTGTGCCGGAATCCTTGGCGGTATTGAACTGCGGAGTTTTTTCGGGAGTGGCGAGGCGGTAGTTGTCGAGCGAGGTGGAGACGAATACGGCTTCGCCCTGCTGTGCCTCGGGCGCTGTGGTGACGGTGTCGCCGGCGGGAGCTTCGCCTTCCGTTGCCGGGCGGGGAGCGTTACCCGCACAGGCGGCAAGCGCGAATGATGCTGTCGCCATCAGGATAGATTTTGTCAAGAATTTCATGCGCATTTTTTACTCCGCTTCGATAGGCACAAACGCGTTTCCGTCCAGGCCTTCGGGCAAATCCCAGTCGTCATCCTTGGGCATTGCGGCAGCCTTGGGCGGTGTGGCCGGTGCGGTGGCCTGCGTCGGCGCGGGCTCGGCAGTAGCGGCGGGTGCGGTAGTTGCGACGGGCTGTGTTGCGCCTGCCGCCTCGGCCGGGACTTCGGTGCTTGCCTGTGCGGCCATGGCGCCTGCGTCGGGGCCTGCGGCCGGTTCTTCGGCGGTGCCAGGCGTGGGCAGGCTCGTAATGATGCCCATCTCGGCGCTGGCCTCGGCGGCGCGTTCCTGCACCTGCGGCGGCGTGAATCCCGGAACATCGAGCCACGGAAGCGGACGGCCTTCGGAAATGCTTGCGCCCGCCATGGCGATACCTGTCATCGGGTCGACGGTGAGTTCACCGCGTTCGTTCGTCAATATGAGCGGGACTTCGCCCGTGGCGAGAATGGAAATGTCGAGGAAGTCGATTTTTTCGGGGATGCCGAGGATGTTGATTTCTTCCTTGGCGAACGCGGCCCACTGCGGTAGGCCACCCGAGGCGCCTGCAATGCGCGTGCGTCCGGACTTGAGCGGCTTGTTGTCGTCAAAGCCCACGTAGCTGCCGATGGCGACCACGGAATCGAGCGCGACGCCGTTCTTGCTTTCTACGTAGGTGGGGAGCGCGCCCATGAACGCGACGTTCCTGTAGTCGTTGGTGGTACCCGTCTTGCCGAGGGCGGGGTAGCGGAGCGTCGTGGAGTTGTCGGGGCTCTTGACGGAGAGTGCCTTAAGCTGGCTATGCGCGGTACCGTTCGTGAACACCGAACGCAACATCACGCCCATCTGCGTGGTGACGGTATCGTCGAGCACGGTCTTGCTCTCGATCTCGTTCCTGAAGATCACGCGTCCGTCGCGGTTCTTGATTTCCTTGATAAAGCACGGGTCCGTCCATTCGCCATCCTTGCACTTGAAGATTTTGCCGGTGAGGATGGTCTGGTAGGCGGTGCTGATTTCGGCGAGCGTAATCTCGTTCACGCCGAGCGGCATGCTGAACACTTTCTGCAACTTCTGGTGGATGCCGATTTCGTTCGCGAACCTTGCGAATTCGGCCATGGAGAGCGCGCGGCGGTAGTCGGGCCAGTAACGCAGGTGCTCTGCATCCAGGTAGTCGGCTTCCGGGTCGGTCGGTTCGATCATCGTGTTCAGGCGCTTGAAGTCGGCGAGGCTCATGTCGGGGAACAGCATGACGCTATCGAGCGGCGGTAGCATTCCGGCAGACTCGGGGTCGAGTTCGCGTGCCTCGCGGGCGCGGAGCACTTCGGAATAGTGCTTGTAGTTGTGGTACAGGTACTTGGTGAGGGTCGCGTCTTTCTTGGCTTGCTTGATACCGAGGTCGGTGTAGGTGCCGTAGCGGAGCGCCTGTATGGCACGGGCCTTCGCGCTCTTGCCTTCGTTCCTGTATCGTTCCACGAGCGCGTCACGAGCCTTGGTGAATTCGATTTCGCGCTTGACTTCTTCCTTCATGGTGAGGCCGAACTTGTCGCGCAGGCGTTCGTAGAAGGCCTTGTCCTCTTCGTCGGCGCCGCGTGCGAACCCGTTCTGCGTTGCGACTTCCTCGAATTCGTTCTTGTCTAGCTTGTCGAGCAGGTGCTCCAAAAGCCAGATGCTCGCGATGTTCTCGGAGCGCGTGGCGGCCCAGGCGATTGTAACGACGTCACCCTTGTTCTTGTGGTCGGGGCGCGGGAAGTAGAACTGGTTCGTGTACTGGAATACGTTGTATTCGTTCTCGAGTTCGTCTAGGTAGTTCCAGTGGTGCTGCAGGGCGAGTGCGTACAGCAGGGGCTTCCAGCTGGAACCGAGCTGGCGGAGCGCCTTGAAGCTGCGGTCGAATCCGGTATTGTGGAAGCCACCCTGGCTTGCGATGACCTTGCCGTTCTGGATGGCGACGAGGCCTCCCTGCAATACGGGTTCGGTCTCTATCTTGCACGGGGCGTACCCGGTGGAATCCTTTTCGCCGATGACGCTCACCAGCAAGATGGCGCCCGGCTTGAGCTGTGCCGCGAGAATCTTGTTCACGTCGCCGCCGGCCTGCTTGCCGAATTCCTTCACGGCTTTTTCGGTCACAACACCCTTGAGCTGCCCGAAGTCGAGCTTGAGGCTCTTGAGCTTGCCCGTGTCGTCGAAGAACACGCTGTCGACCGTGCCGTACAGGTAGTCGCCCAGGCGGGCGCTCTGGGCGCGGTTAGCGAACTCGGCCTTGGGCAATACGAAACCGCCCAGCTGCATCTGCAGGTTACTGATGTTTGTCTGCAAGGCGCGCTTGGCGGCGTCTTGGCTCCTGGCATCGAGCGTGGTCACGATTTCGAGCTGAGCCTTGCGCCAGTCCTCGATGCCTTCCTTTTCGAACAGGTCGTGGAAGAAGTCGGTGTCGAGTTTTTCTTCGAGGCGTTCGAGCGTGGTACTCATGGTGAAGCGGAAGTTGCCGTGGTTGAATTCCAGCGGCTTGGCGAGCGCCTTTTCCATGTCCTCTTTTTCGATGTAGCCTTCTTCGACCATGCGCCCGAGTACGTAGCGTAGGCGTTCCTCGCCGCGGGCGATGGCCTTTTCCCTGCGCTCCACGTTGCGCTGGATGAACGGGTCGTAGTTGAACGGTCCCTTGACCGAGCCCGCGATAAAGGCGCACTCGGCGAGCGTCAATGCCCTGAGGTCCTTGTTGAAGAAGTACTGTGCCGCGATGGCCACGCCCTTGCCGGTTCCCGATACGTGGAACTGGTTCAGGTAGAATTCCAGGATTTCTTCCTTGGTGAAATGCCTTTCCATGCGGAGCGCGTTCATCAGTTCCTTGAACTTTTCCTTGACGCTCCTCTCTTCGCGGCCGAAGATGTTCTTGACGGCCTGCTGCGTGAGCGTGGAACCGCCCTGGCGCATGTGGCCGCTCTTGAGGTTCGATGCCATGGCGCGGACAAAGCCGTGGATGCTGAATCCGTCGTGGCTCCAGTAGCCAGCGTCTTCGGCGGCCACCAGTGCGTTCACGATGTTGACCGGGATGTCGCCGTAGGGTACGTACACGCGGTGGTTCGCGTCGAAGAATGCGCCGAGGAGTTCGTTGCCGTCGTTATAGAAGACGCGCGTCTCCCCGGAAAGGACTTGCAGGATGGTGTTTCGGTTGAACAGGTTGTCGGGGTCGCGGTCCGGCAGGATTTTGAATACGATAATGTAGGCGGGAATGCAGCAGATGAGTCCCACCAGTGTGAATGCCGCGACGATTTTGAGCAATTTTTTCAAAAGGCGCATAGCTTAAAGATAGAAAATGTGCAAAAAATGGCCCTCTGCCCTTGAAAATTTGGCCGAAATTAAGTAAAATTAGTGTCCCCAAGATGGGAAGATGGCCGAGTTGGCCGAAGGCGCGTCCCTGCTAAGGACGTATAGGACTTAATCCTATCGCGAGTTCGAATCTCGCTCTTCCCGCTGCAAAGGTCCCCCGGAGAAATCCGGGGGACTTTTTGTTTGTTTTTTTTGTCGGTTATGTTGGTCCGGGAGCGATTTTGTAGGTATATTAGTAGAGTAGAATGCAAGGAGTTGTATATGAAGACTGAAAGTTTTGTCGCCGGTGCGGTTATCGGCGCCGTTGCCGCTGTTGCCATCAGCAAGAAGTTCTTTGGCGGGAAGTGCCCGGTATGCGGTGAATCCGGTTCCGGGGAAGGCGACGCCGTCGAGAGCCTCCGCAGTTCCGTGGAAAGCCTCCGCAGCGAACTGAGCAAGCGCATCGAATCCGAGCAGACCTTCGCCGCCCAGTGCGAGGAACTCAAGGACCAGGTCGCAAAGCAGTCGGTCGAAATCGAGAACCTCAAGAACGTTTGCGACGTCCAGAACAACTGCAACAAGAAGCTGGAAGAGGAACTCGCCCAGGCGAAGGCCTCGAAGTAAAGCGGAGGGAGGCTTTCCCTCCCGTTCCTATATTATAGGTGTACGAAGTAGACGTGAGCGATCACGTCTCTTTTTTATCTACTCCCGGCTTGGTGTTATTGTAGTAAGGGAAACAGCGCTTGTCTTACGTTTGTAAACTTTCGTAAACCTGCAGGTGCTTGTTTTGCTTTGTAAACGCTATTTTCCAAAAAGCGGGAAACAAAATTCCCAATTAAATCTATATTAGATTCCGATTTTCATCAAAAGTCGTAAATAGGCTTACAATAAGAGGATACACATGATTGGAATGAAATCTATTGTCAAGACTGCCGTCGTCGTTTCGGCAACGGGCGCCCTGTTTGGGTGCGGTGGTGGCGAACAGCAACAAGCCGCCGAAGGCGCTCTTCCGCGTCAGGAAACTCTCTACCTCTCCGGCCAGCAGTGGGGTGCTCCCGCTACGTTCAACCCGCTCGCCGAAAGCTGGATGGCCGCATGGCCGATTGGCGGTCGCTTCAACCTCGTTTACGAACCGCTCGTTACCTATAATACCCTGAACGGCCAGGTGGAAGCCCTTCTTGGCACGCTCGTTCCGGAACTGTCCAACAACGACAGCATCGTTGTCGACTTGAACCCCGCCGCCAAGTGGAGCGACGGCAAGCAGGTGAACTCCAACGACGTTAAGTTCATCTTCACGAACGGCTCTATCAATACTACCGAACAGATTTCTGCAATCCATGTGGATACCCTCAAGGCCGAACCGGCAGCAGAGGACGCTCCCGTTGCTGAACGCATCTCCTTCATCGTGGCTAAGGACAAGCGCAACAACCCGCTTTCTGTGATGGACCTCCTCCAGGCCATCCGCATTGTGCCGGCCCACGTGTTTGAACCGCTCGTTGCCGAAAAGGGCCTCGACGAAGTCAAGAAGATGATGTTCGACAAGGCTCCGGTCGTTTCCGGTCCGTACACCATCAAGGACTACTCTGCGAACAAGATTATCCTCGAACGTCGTGACGACTACTGGGGCAACGCTGCCCTCCACGAAGGCAAGCTCCCGGCTCCGAAGTACATCGTTCACCCGATCTACAAGAGCAACGAACACAATACCATCGCTCTCCGCAAGGGCGAACTCGATGCTTCCATGTCCTTCATTCCGCGTATTGGCGACCTCAAGAGCGCTGGCGTGCACACCTGGTTGAACGACGCTCCGTTCTTCACTCCGGGCGCTATGCCGATGCTCATGATCAACACCATGAAGGAACCCCTCAACGACAAGCGCTTCCGTCGTGCCCTCGCTACGGCCATCGACTACAACGCTATCCGTCAGTTCGCTCTCTCCGGTTACACCTCCCAGCTTCAGCCGGGCCTCATCATGCCGACGAACCTCGAAGGCAAGTACATCAACGCCGAAGACCAGAAGATTGGTGTGAAGCTCGACATTACCGACGAAGCCGAACGTCTCAACACTGTGAAGGCCATGCTTACCGAAGCCGGCTACAAGTCCGTGTTCAAGGATGACGGTTCTCTCGACCACATGGAAAACGCCAAGGGCGAAAAGATCCCGACCCTCTTCATCACTTCTCCGGCCGGCTGGACCGACTGGGAATCCATCGTGAACATCGCTGTTGAAGGCATGCGCAAGGCCGGTATCGACGTTCGTGAAGGCTTTGTGGATGGCGGTCAGTACTGGCCTGCCATGGGCACCGGCAACTTCGACCTCATCATGCACAAGCCGACTGCCGACGTGTCTCCGTCTCTCCCGTGGAGCCGCTTCAACGAAGTTATGTCTAGCCGCGACTGGCAGAAGCTCGGTGACTGGGCCGGTACCAACATCGGTCGTTACAACCAGCCGGGCACCAAGGAATTCCGCCCCGAAGTGGACAAGCTCCTTGCCGAAATTCCTCTCATGACCGACGAGGAAAAGAAGAAGGAAGCCTACCGCGAACTCAACAAGATCTTCATGGAAGACCAGCCGGCTATCCCGCTCGCTTACCTCCCGGAACAGTACTACGAATTCAGCGACCGCGTGTGGACCAACTGGCCGTCTGCTGAAAACGCCTACGCTCCGGCCCAGCTGCCGTGGATCGCTTCCGGTACGAAGGTTCTCTGGAGCCTGAAGCTCGCCAAGTAATTAAGGAATAAAAAAGGTCAATAAATGCTTAAACAGTATCCCATGCTCCGCTATGTCCTGCAGAAGGCGTTCTGGTATCTTCTGACGTTCGTCATAGCGGTCGCAATCAACTTCACCCTGCCCCGCATGGGTGAAAACAACCCGGTGGATATCATCATGGGCAAGGCTGCCCAGGGTCTCTCGCCGGAACAGGCCAAGCTCAAGAAGGAAACCCTCCTGAAGGCCTTCGGTATGGCCGCGCTCGACGATCAGGGCAACGTTATCTATGAGCCCGAACTCGACGAAAACGGACAGATGAAGACGGCGAAAGTGCCGAAAACCGAAAACGGTGTACCGGTACTCAAGACGGTCCTCGAGGTGAACGAAGATGGTTCGCCGAAAATGATCGAGCGCCAGAAGGTCGACGAAGCCGGTAACCCGGTGTTCGAAGAGAAGCCGGTCCTCGACGAGAAGGGCAAGCCCGTGATGGAAAAGGATCCCGTGACCAAGAAGAAGGTCGCGAAGGTCGAACAGGTCGCCGTCATGGAGCAGGTCCAGGCCGAACATCAGGATACTGTCATGGTAGACGAACCGGTGCTGAAGTCCGATCCGAAACTCGCTTCGGGCCTCTCCCAGTTCTTTGTCTACATAGGCAACGTGTTCAAGGGTGACCTCGGCTTGTCTTACAGCCAGTACCCGAAGCCGGTTGTCGAAATCATCAAGGAATCCCTCCCGTGGACCCTTGCAATCCAGGCCCCGACCATTATCCTCGGCTGGATTGTCGGTAACCTTCTCGGTGCTTTCGCTGCATACAAGCGCGGCATCTTTGACAAGGTGTTTTTCCCGTGCGCCATGTTCTTGAACGGTGTGCCGTTCTTCGTGTTCGGTATGCTGCTCGTGGCGCTCTTCTCTATCACGCTCGGCTGGTTCCCGGCCATGGGCGCGTATAGCCCGGACATTCCGGAACTCCAGTTCAACTGGAACTGCATCAAGAGCGTCGGGTTCTACTACATCCTGCCGTTCTTCTCGGTGTTCCCGATTCTTCTTTCGGGTCAGGCAACCGGTATGCGTTCCATGTCCATCTACGAACTCGGTACCGACTACATGAAGTACGCCAAGTGGCTTGGTCTTCGCGAAGGCAAGATTATTAGCTACGTGTTCCGTAACGCCATGCTCCCGCAGCTCACCGGCCTTGCCCAGAGCCTCGGTGCGATGGTGGGCGGCGCCCTCATTACCGAAATGATCTTCTCTTACCCGGGCCTCGGTATGGCTATGCTCACTGCTATCCAGCAGAACGACTACGCTACTATCCAGGGCTGCACCTTGATGATCTCGACCTGCGTGCTCGTCGCGAACTTCGCAGTCGACGTTCTGATTGCAATCTTTGACCCGCGCGTCAAGGCCGGTCTCCAGATGGGAGGTAAGTAATCATGGGTAAGCTTTTAAGAAATCTTCTCAAGTCCCCGATGTTCGTCATCGGTGTGAGCATCTTTATCATTACGCTGTTGATCGCCCTTTTCGGACCGCTGTTCTACCACGTGGACATCAATGCCCGTGACATGGCTGCGGGTCCGTACGCAGGCTCCAGCGCTGAACATCTTCTCGGTACCGACCACCTCGGCCGCGACTACGTGTCCCTCCTTATCGAAGGTCTGCGTTCTTCGCTGTACGTGGGTCTCGTTGCCGGTGTAATCGCTACGACAATCGGTGTGCTTATCGGCCTGTTCGGCGGTTTCCGCGGCGGCTGGATTGACGAAGTCCTGAACATGCTCACGAATATCTTCATCGTGATTCCGCAGTTCGTGATTCTCGTGCTCATCAGCTCCGCTGTCAAGGACGGACGTTCCCTCACGCTCATCGGCCTTATCATCGGCCTTACCGCGTGGAGCTGGTCTGCCCGTGCCGTGCGTGCCCAGGCGTCTTCGTTGCGTAGCCGCGACCATATCGCGCTCGCCCGAATCAACGGTGCCTCAACGCTCACGATTGTCTTGAAGCATGTGCTTCCGTACCTGCTTTCGTACGTGTTCATGGTGTTCATCATGCAGGTGTCTTCGGGTATCCTTTCCGAAGCTTCCATCTCCATGATCGGCCTTGGTCCTCTGGATTCCACGAGCCTCGGCATCATCCTGAACCAGGCCAAGGATAACGGCGCCCTTTCCGGTGGTATCTGGATTGCCTTCTTGCCGGCAACCATCATCATCACCCTTACGGTGTTCGCGCTTTACCTGATCAACACTTCCATGGAAGGCGTCTTCAACCCGCGCCTGCGCAAGTAAGAGGTAACGAAATGTCTGAAAATGTTTTTGAAGTAGAAAACCTCAGCCTTTATTACCTTGGGCGCTTTGGCGATAAGACCCATGCCGTGACTAACGTGAGCTTCTCCATGAAGCAGGGCGAAATCCTCGGCATCGCGGGCGAATCCGGTTGCGGAAAGTCGACCCTCGTGTCTGGCCTCATGGGCATGTGCATCCCGCCTCTCTATCCCGAAGGCAAGAGCGATGTCCGCGTCTGGAACGGCACGAAGATGGAATCCCTCATGAACCGTAAGATCGAGGACGTCCGTGCGAACGTCTTGGCCCAGAAGGTCTCGATGATTCCGCAGGGCGCCTTTAACGCACTGAACCCGGTGCGCAAGATCAAGGATATCGCTGCCGACGTGATTGCTGCCCACCAGCAGCCGGGCAAGAAACTCGACCACAAGGAAATCTACGACCGCCTCTGTGAACGTTTCGACTTGTTCGGCATGGACACGAAGCGCGTGCTCGATTCCTACCCGATTCAGCTGACCGCCGGCGAACGCCAGCGTTCCGTTATCGGTATCTCCACCTTGCTCAACCCGCAGATGGTGATTGCCGACGAACCGACTTCTGCTCTGGACGTTTCGACCCAGAAGGAAGTGATTAAGATGATTTTCGATCTTCTTGACAAGGGCATCTTCTCCACGATGATCTTCATTACCCACGAACTTCCGCTCCTGTACCACGTGGCCGACAATATCGCCATCATGTACGCGGGCGAATTCGTGGAAAAGGGTACCGCGGAACAGGTCGTCAAGGACCCGCGTCACCCGTACACGCAGGCCCTCATGGGCGCCATGCTCAGTACCGAGGCGAGCCAGCGTGGCCGTCACCCGGTGGCTATCGAAGGCGCTCCCCCGAGCCTCAAGAAGAAGATCGTGGGTTGCCGCTTTGCTCCGCGTTGCAGCAAGGCTTGCCCCGACTGCAAGAAGAATACCCAGAATCTCCGCGTTGTCGGGGATCGTGACGTGAGGTGCGACTATGCTAAGTGATAAGCCCGTTGTTTTTTCCGCCAAGCGCATCAGCAAGGACTTCGGTGCCGGTAAGACGCTGAAGACGGCTGTCCGCGATGTTTCCTTCGATATCTATGACGAAGAATTCATCTCCATCGTGGGTGGCTCGGGCTGCGGAAAGTCCGTGCTCGCAAAGATCATGTTGGGCCTGTACCAGCCGACCCGCGGGCAGTTCCTCTATCGCGACCACAAGATTACGAACCTCAAGGACCACTGGAACGAAGTCCAGTCCGTGTTCCAGGACCCGTTCGGATGCTTCAACCAGTTCTTTACCATCCGTAGCCAGCTGGAAGATTCCCTGAACATCCTGAAGAAGAAGCCGAGCAAGGAAGAAATCCGCCGCCGCGTGGACGAAGGCCTCTTGGCTGTGAACGTGACGCCTGCCGATATCGAAGGCAAGTACCCGTTCGAACTTTCGGGTGGCCAGATGCAGCGTATGCTCTTGGCCCGTATCTTCGCGCTCCGTCCGAAGGTTTTGATTGCCGACGAAGCCACCTCCATGGTGGACGCCTGCGTGCGCGCCAACATCCTCGATTACCTGCGCAAGTTGAAAGACCAACTCAAGATGACCGTGGTGTTCGTGACTCACGACATCGGCCTTGCAAACTACGTTTCTGACCGTATCTTCATCATGCACGACGGCCGCATCGTGAACCAGGGTACCCCTGCCGAGGTGCTCGACAACACGACCGAACCGCATACGCTGCGCCTGCTCGACGACATCCCCGAAGTCCACAAGACCGAGTGGATCAAGAATAGCCACCGTAGCAAGAAGGGCTAGTCCCTCGAAGCGAAATTCAAAGAACCGCAGCCTCGCGCTGCGGTTTTTTTTTGTATGTACTGGCAACTCTGGAGTACGTCGCCTCGGATTCCTAGAACACGCCGCCGAAAGGCATATGAAACGGAAAATTTCATATAGAAAAATCACCCCTAAAATTTCGCAAAAAAACAGAAAAAAAGTAAAAATGGAGCGCCGTTTCGCATTGATTTTGAAATGGCGTGTTTTTATCTTGAAGACAAAAGAACCAAGGGGTTTTAGATGAAAAAAATGATGGTCAAGAATTTTGCCTTTCTCTGTGCCGTAGCTTCGATGTTCGTGGCGTGCGGCGACGATTCCGCTTCCGACCCGATGTCGGAATGGGATACGCCTAAAAATTCCGTGCTTCCGGATTCGGTCGCCTCGTCGGGTGAATTGCTGAATTACGAATGCTCCGCCGCCAACAAGTGCAAGGGCGTGATGACGGGAGACTTGGGCTTGGGCGTATGCGATGGCAAGGGCGGCTGGGTATACATGAGCCTCATCGAGACTCTGGGTTGCCCGTCCAACGATACGCCGGTTTCGAGCGAGGCCCATCCGGGGTCTAGCGCCTCGCTCCCCGCGTCGAGTGCGACGGTTGGCGAATCCAGCAGTTCGGTGGTGGCGCTTTCGAGCGAAGCAGTCGTGGAATCCAGCAGCTCGCAGGGCCCGAAATACGAAATCAAGGAAGTCTGCGTGGCGGCCAATCCGTGCGAAGCCATGGTGAAGACCGACGTGAGCACTTGGCACTTTACGCGCAAGGACGATTTCGGTGACGATGTCGAGTACACCTATTCCGTTAGCGGCAGGGATTTGAATCTCACGACTTCGGGCAAGAACGGTACGAGCACCAAGACGCTTTCCATGTACAACATGGAATCCGAAGTGTACGTGGAGATGGCTTTCAATGCGGCCAAGTCCACCTGCGAAGACGGGAATACGGGCGCCTCCGCCGGCACGGGAAGCGTTTGCACCATGGATACGGTATTGGTCATCGATTACGGCAAGCTGGTCGACACCCGCGACGGCAAGGAATACAAGACGGTGGTCATTGGCGATTTGGAATGGATGGCCGAGAACCTCAAGTATGCGGATGCGTCGCATTATACGTCGAGCGACAGTTCTGAATTTTTCTATAGGTGGACAACGGCCATTGTCGCCTCTGAGCTGGAAGGCGTAGATTGCAACCTCACCACGGCGTGCGAGGTTCCCGAGAACGTGCAGGGCATTTGCCCCGATGGCTGGCGTATTCCCAGCAAGGCCGATTTCAAGGCCCTGATTGAGGCTGCCGGCGATTCGGCGGAACTCAACCTTGTCAATTCTTCGTCGGGTGGCAAGAACATGCTCGGGTTCAGCGCCGACTATGTCGGTTACTACAATATCACCTACAGCAAGGTCCAGAGCGGTGGAGACGAAATCGACCTGTGGGCTGCTGACAATAGCAACTGGAGGAGTGGCGAGTACGCGACAAGCCTCGATATTTCGGGAGATGCTGAAATAAGCGAATTCCCGAAGGACTGGGGTGCGTCCGTCCGCTGCGTTAAATCAAAATAGGCTTAAGCCTGTTTTTGGGTGAGAGGGCAAAGTCCGGCCTTGTGCCGGGCTTTGTTTTTTGATTTTTAGGGCCTGTTTCCCGCTGAAAACGGAACATGCGGCTGTTTTGAGCCTGTATACGGCCATTTTAAAGTATATTCTGGATATGATTATTCATAATGGTGTATCTAGAATGTGCGTGGCGTCTGCCACGGTCCTTTTTGTTGCGGGAGCCTCCGTTGCGGCCCCCCTCATGAACCAGTTGGGCTTTGCTCCCGATGCCGAAAAGACGGTCGTTTTTCCGGGCAACGATGCGAACGGGCTCGAGGTCCGCGACCTTTCCGGAAAGACGGTGCTCAAGCTCAAGGCTCCCGACGTGTACGAATGGGACTACAGCGGCGAGGAAGTACAGACTTTCGATATTTCTGCCGTCAAGAAGCCCGGTACCTACCGCCTGTTCCGTGGTGGCGAATACGTTGGGACTCCCATGGTTGTCGCGAAAAACGTCTATGACGACCTGGTGAAGGCGAGCCTCAAGTGGTTCTACTACCAGCGTTCCAGCATGGCGCTCGAGCCGCAGTATGCGGGCAAGTGGGCGCGTGCCGCGGGCCACAAGGACGATCACGTGATTGTTTACGGCACCGACAAGGCGACGGGCGGCAAGGGCAAGGGGACTGCAATCAAGTCCCAGCGCGGCTGGTACGATGCGGGCGATTACGGCAAGTACATCGTGAACTCCGGCATTACCGTGTTCACCCTGCTCGAGATTTACGAACATTTCCCGAAGTATGCGGATTCGCTTCATTGGAACATCCCGCGCGAGTTCCCGAAGTACCCGGAGCTCCTCGAGGAGGTGCGTTACAACCTGGACTGGATGCTCACCATGCAGGACAAGGACGGCGGCGTGTATCACAAGGTGTCGACGCTCAAGTTCAGCGGGAGCGTGCTGCCCGAGAACGACGTGGCGCAGCGCTACGCGATTATCAAGAACGTGACGGCGACGCTTGACTTTGCCGCCGTGATGGCGCAGGCGAGCGTTGTGTATGCGGGCATTGACAAGGCGTATGCCGACAAGATGCTCAAGGCGGCAGAGAAGGCCTATGCTTGGGCCAAGAAGAACCCGGAAGCTTTCTACAAGCAGCCCGACGACGTGCAGACGGGAAGCTACGCCCCCGGCGACGAGAACGGCAAGGATGAATTCCGCTGGGCTGCTGCGGAGCTTTTCCGTGCGACCAAGAAGAAAGATTACCAGGAAGACCTGAAGGTGAACGCGTTTACCGCGAATGGCGCCTGGTGGGGTGACGTGAACATGCTTGCGGCGTTCCGCGTGGCGCTCGATTCCGCGGACTTTGAAAAGGAACTCGTTGACGCGGCGAAGAAGGTCGTGATGAACGAGGCGAACAACTTGCGTGCCGTGGGCGACACGAGCGCCTACCGCCTGCCCGCTTTCCCGTGGAGCTGGAATTGGGGCAGCAATAGCGCGATGGCGAACAACGGGATTGTGCTGGTGCATGCGTACCTGCTTACCAAGGACAAGAGCTATTTGGATGGTGCCCAGCAGTGCCTGGACTACCTGCTCGGAAAGAACCCGCACGATATCACGTACGTGACGGGATTCGGTTACCGTAGCCCGCGCAACCCGCATCACCGCCCGAGCGAATCCGACATGGTGGACGATCCGGTGCCGGGAATGCTTGTGGGTGGCCCGCACCTGGGCAAGCAGGACATCAACCTCGACGGCAAGGAAAGCTGGAAGTGCCCGAACTATGCCGCCTCCGACAAGCCGGCGCTTGCTTACATCGACAACCGTTGTAGCTACGCGACGAACGAAGTGGCCATCAACTGGAACGCTCCGCTTGCGTACCTGGCCGCCGCCCTCGAGGCGATTTACAATAAATAGCGACGAGACTCACGCCTTATTGCTCATGGCCCACAGTTTATCGCTCACTGCTAATAAATAATATATATTACGGATATGGCTAGAATCCATATCCGTCTTTTGTTTATAATCGGTGTCGTACTCTTGCAGGCCCCGCTTTTTGCGGCTGGTCTCGTAAAACAGTCTATTGACACGACTGACGCGATGGCGACGCTTGACAATTTCGACCGCGGGTTCTATACGCCGCAGGTGTTGCATTTGAAACCCTCGGGCGGCAAGCCGATTGAAAAGCCGTGGGCGAAACTTCTTCACTTGCGCGCGGAAATTTCGGAATTCAGCAGCAACGCATGGCTTTCGATTGATACTACCGGCGGGAAGCGCGATACGGTGCGCGGCGTGAGCCAGGACTTGACCGAAGATGCGTTGAATGTTTTGCAGACGACGTTTGACAATATCCGTGCGAACAATGGCTTTGCGATTGTGCGCATCTGTTACGATCCGTGGTACAACGGACGCAGTAATGTGACTCCCGAACACAAGTGGGTAATGCGTCATGTGGAACAGCTCGCTCCCGTGCTCTCGAAGAATACCGACGTAATCGTGGCGCTCGAGATGGGCATGCACGGCGCCTACGGCGAGATGCATTCCGATACGAACATTACTTACGACCGCGTTGCCGAAGCGACAAACTTGATGTTGCGTAACACACCGCCCGAACTGAAAATCCTCACGCGCACGGGCAATTATTCGGCGAAGGTGCTTGGCTTTGACAACTGGGGCGTGGACTTCCATATCGACGGCGAGAAGTTCAAAGAAATCGCGAAGGCGAAAGGCGACACAATGTACCGCGTGGGAATGTTCAACGACGGCTATTTGGGAACGCAGTATGATTACGGTACCTGGGGTGCCGATTGTGCGACTTCCATTTGCCGCGAAGAGGGCGTGGCCTGGCTCGAGAAGTACGGCATCAATACGCCTTACGGTGGCGAGGCGCTCACGACGGCAGACAATTACCAGGTCATCAATACTCCGGAATTCTTGGCGTACGAGGGCTTCCGCACGCATACGAGCTATCTAAACATCCAGTGGAACAACAAGCTGATTGAAAGCTGGAAAAAGACGCCTTTCACGCAGAAGGATTTCGATTACGACCCGGCGCGTGTCGATTCGCTTTCGGGATTCAAGTACATCAACGACCACTTGGGCTACCGCTTTGTATTGCGCGAATCGTGGCTGAGCGATACGGTGGGAAGTGACGGAATTTTACGTGCGAAGTTGCGCATCCAGAACGTGGGCTTTGGAAACCTGACGCGAGAGGTGAAGGCTTCGCTCGAAATACTCATAGGACGTCTTAAAGTTCGCGAGGGAGAGAATGCCATTGATTTGCATAGCTATAATGTTCCGCTTCCGGATTCCATCGACTTCAGGAACGTGCATAGCCGTAAAATCGAAATCAAGGGCGCCGATACGGTGATGACCTTTGACGGCAATAACGAAATTGTAATCGAGAGGAAGATAGACGGCTATGAAGGCTCAATGGACGCGTATTTGAAGATTTGTGGAGATGTTCATTGCTCGGACAAAATTCATTTTGCAAATAAGGTGAAGATTCCGGATGAAGGTGTCTATATCGGAAGTTTTATTGTGGATAACAGCGTCAAGTCGTCTGCTATCCCGCATGCCCTCCCGAGTGCAGCCCAAAAGCAAAACGCTCCCTTCGTTCAGAGGGAGCGCAACAGCGTGATTATCCGTGATGGCGAAAAGCGCTACAAGCCGAATGGAGCTAAGCACTAGATGAAAAAAGCTTTTTTCCTAATCGCCTTGTTTGCCTTATGTGGCGCGGCCAGCGCATACGACGCTGCCGTCGACATAGTGTATCACTATGATGCAGGGAGAATTGATTCTGCAATAGGTTCGGTTCTTCCTGCGCGGGTAGAACTTCCTTCGGCCCTTTCGAAATTGGTAATGCCCACAAACCGGTTTAATCCTGTATATGGGCATGTTATGGAATACAGGACAAAGGTTTTTAGTGCGAATACGATAGATGATGGTAAATGTCGGTATCGTGACGAATACAATCAGTGTGTTTCGGTAATGCCGGGTATTGAAGAGTATGTGCCTGCCGATAAACCTGAATTTACAGATAAGGAATTGTTCCTTAAGGATCGTGCCGATAAGATAATGCAACGGAACGACTCTCTTTTTAAAAAGGCCAAATCACAAATACAAAGTGAATATCGCTATTTGTCTGGCAAAGCACAAACCATAGGTTTGCATGAAATCAAGATTTATGTGGATTATTATTACGACTCTACAGAAAAAAAGTGGATTCGCCCCGATGCAGAAAACTGTATTGTGACAATGATGATGGTGACCAAATCGGGCGTTTTCTTGCATCAAGACAAGGACTCTACGATAAGGGTCCGTAACTATCTGTACCATATTCCCGAAGCGAAGACGAAACGGTTGTTCTTTGATAACGGATATTCCCAGGTGGTGTCAGAGATCCCTGAAAAGGTGCCGCTAGATTCGATAAAGGTGTTCCCCTATAAATTGGTCTTTCAAATTCCGCACAATAAAAATATTGATTATCGTATAGAACTAAAAAATGCTGTGATAAACAAGGATTATTCTACGGTAAGGAAAGTCCTAAAAAAGATGGACAATTACTGTGTTCGCAATCCCTTTTTCAAGCATGCGATTTACTGGCGGCATCTGAATATGCTTGATGTCCTTTTACAGGATTATTCAGATTCAAATAGACACATGGTTGGTTACGAAACACGGATTATAGAATATTATGATGATAGTCTCGAGCAGGTTATAAAAGGAGAATTTGACGCCTATATTCAAAGTGGTGAATTTGAAAGTGCTTTGTCTAAAGAGAATGATCAGGTCAGGAGGGCGGTTGCAAGAATTTTGGCGAATAATGGCTTGCACGATAGCGACGAGGAAACGCGTGAAGGACGAAATGATATCGTACAAGCCTATCTGGATTCCATCTCCGATTTTGAACAAAAAGAATTCCTTGTAAATAAATATTGGAACCGAGAAGAAATGCATCCCTTTTACATCTATTTTAGCCTGATGCTTGGTGCTACCCGCTACGTTGGGCGCCTTGGAGACCGTATTCGTCCTGGCTTCGGATGGGGTGGTGCTTTTGGTGGCGGCAACAACGTCATGAGCTTGGATTTCTTTTTGCAGGGCTTCTTTTGGTCTTCGTATGACAAGAAAGCTGCTTCCAGTAGGTGTTTTAAGAATCGAAACATGAAGGATTATGAATTTGACGCGATGGATATTGGCGTCGAAATGACTTACAAGTGGCTTGTGACCAAACGCTTTGAAGGCGGCATATATGCGGGCCCCACTTTTAACATGAGCGAGGTCGTTAAGACAAAATGGGACAACGATGCGCCAAGGAACGAGAATGAACCTAGTTTGGAAGTTGCTCCCGGTCTAGATGTTGGACTTTCTTTCGCCCTGTTTGAAGCATTCAACAGGGAAGACGTACAAAGAATGTTTGAACCGACGATGTACAAGGGGGGCCGATTCGGAGGGCGTCTTCGAATCGGGATGTCTACGCAAAAGACAAAGGAAAGCTTTGATGTTTGGGGCTGGAAAGGCTACATTACCCTAGAAGGGACTCTTCGAGGACATTTCCGTACAAGGAAAAAACCGTTCTTCTGGGATTAACGCCATGATGGCGTTTTACTCGGCGATAGCTTCCAGAATCAGCCCGGCGGTCAGCAGTTCCGGCAGCACGATTTGCTTGTTTGCGTCACCCTTCGGGTAGATGGCGTAGGCGGGGACGCCCGACTTTCCCATACTGCGCAGGAGACCGTTCACTTCGGGTGTTTCGCGGGTCCAGTCGGCCTTGACGCGGATGACTCCCGCACTGTCGAGCGTCTTGCGGAAATCTTCGCGGTCGAGCACGGCGGCTTCGTTCGCCTTGCAGGTGAGGCACCAGTCGGCGGAAACGTCGATGAACACGGTCTTGCCCGCCTTTGCAAATTCACTGACAAGCTCCGGCGTATAGCGGTACCAGCCGCCTTCAAGCATTTGCTGTGACATGCGGGCCTCGAAACGCTCCTGCACGGTCTGCTCGTAACGCGGTGCGGCCGCGGCAAACCAGATGATGGCGAGGACTGCGGCGGAAACGACTAACGTGCCCGCCTCGCGGCCGAACGCGACTCCCGGAGGCGCAAACTTGCCGAGGAGTACGCTGAGGAGGACGGTAACGAAAACGATGCCCAGGAAGAGCGCGACGCCCATTCCGCCGGCCTGTTCGTTTACAATCCACAAAAGCCAAACGACGGTGGCGAGCAGCAGCACACCCATCACTTTTTGCAGCTTGACCATCCATGGTCCCGGCTTGGGGAACACCTTCAGTACCGCAGGGAAGGCACTCACCAAAAGGTAGGGGAGGGCAAGCCCCACGCCGGCGGCGGTAAAGAACAGGAAGAGTACGGGAGTGGTTGCGGTAAACGCGAATCCCATTGCGGTTCCGAGGAAGGGCGCCGAACACGGCGTGCTCAGCAATACGAGTAGCGCACCCGTAAAGAACGCCCCTGCAAGCCCTGCCTTGTGGCCGGCCTCGTCCATCTTTGTCGTAGCGCTCCACGGGAGCCAAATCTCGAAAACGCCGAAGAAGCTCATCGCGAACGCGGTGAGGATGATGACCATGAACGCGATGAAGCCTGCGCTCTGGAACTGCATGCCCCATCCGGCGACGCCACCGCCTGCCTTGACCGCGGCGACGATGGTGGCAAGCACCCAGAAACTCACGAGGATGCCCGCGGTAGTCGAAAGGCCGAGGGCGACCAGGCGGCCGCGAGATTCTCCGGCCTCCTTGATAAGGCTGAACAGCTTGAGCGAAAGCACCGGCAGCACGCACGGCATCAAGTTCAAAATGATTCCGCCCAGGAAGGCGAAAAAGAGCAAAAGGGCGATGGCTGCGGCACCTTCCTGGCCAGCAAAGTTCCCGGCGCCGTTTGTGCCTTGGGTGCCGTTCAGTTCCGGCGCATCCCCGGCGCCTTCATCGTTTTTTTTTAAGCTGGATGTCTTGCCGGCCGAACGGCTCCCGATGCGGATGTCCACGCTTGCGGGCGCAAGGCAGATGGAGTTGTCGCAGGCCTGGTAATGGAACGTGGCGTTCGTGGTGAGAGTGTCGTAGCCGTCGGCCACGGCCTTCACGGGAATCCTGATTTGGAAATGTCCCTTGAAAACGAGGTTCTCGAGGTCGAGCGCCTCGCTGTATTCCTTGATGGGCTCGGGCCATGCGGGGTCGCCGAATTCGATTCCGCGCGCCGCGATGACGATGGACGAAGGCTTCAGGAATTCATCGGCGGCGATGTTCGCGTTCACGTGCCAGTTGTCGGGAATGACGATGTCGACAATGACGACGGACTCATTGGAAAGCGCCCCGGCGGTGTAGCGGAGCGACGCTTCCGGAGGCGGCATGCTGTTCATGTTGAATTCTTGTGCCGGCGATTTGCAAACAAATGAAAACAAAATGACAACGATAGTGGCAAAAATGCAACAGTTGTTTGCAAAATAAGCGCGAAATGGAACTTTGTTCAAAAAAAACATAAATTAGGACTCGATTTCGTTGTTTCAGGGTGTTTTCATGGACGAAAAGAAAAAAGTGAATGCCGCCTTGCCAGATTGGATCGATTCCGTCTGGCGAAGGAACTCTGATACAATTTACAAATTATGCTCGATGAAATGTGAGTCGGAGGATGACGCAAAGGATCTTTTTCAGACTGTCGCCTTGAAATTCTGCCAATATGCTGGGCGCCTCCGTGGCCGCCATACATTTTTCCCGTGGTTGTTCCGCGTGCTCCAGAGCGCGCATTGTGACATGGTCGCCGAACGCCATTCCACCTACGCGATGTCCAGGTTTGGCAGCAAAATCGAGAATTTTTACGCTTTGCCGGAGGAACGCTCCGTTTTCCACAAGTTCGCCAGCGACCCGGAAAGCGATTTCGAGACGCTATTTTCCGTATTGAACCCCCTGGAACGGATGATTGTGGAAATGACCTATGTCGGCGGGTTCCCGACGGAAGAAATCAGCTTGGTTATCGGGCTTTCCCCGAATGCCATCCGCAAGCGGCGACATTTTGCCCTAGCTAAAATGAGAACTTTGTTATCTCGGGGCGAATAATTTCGTAATTTTAGGGAGTGAGAATCCTTTTAGCGATATTGATGTGTCTTTTCTCGGTGGCGTCCTCTTTTGCTGCCGATGCCTGGAAAACTTTTTCCAGTCCGTATCCGATTTATTCGGCGATAAAGTACGCGGACGGGTTTATCTATGCCTCTGTAGGCGGAATCAGGGTAAAGACTCTCGCATACGACAAGGTGTACACGGCCAATAACGGACTCGAGACGTCGCATTTCCGCGCAATAGCCTCGGGCCCTCTGGGAATCTTCGCCGTGTCGGAGTATGGCATGATTGCCGTGCTCGAAGGCGATTTGAAAAAATGGACGGTCATTAACCGCTCCTATGTCGCCAATGGCCGTGCGGCCTTGCCAGACCAGTCGCGTCTTGTGGGAAACGTCCTGGTGATTACGTTCGAAGACCGCATTGCCTTCTTTGATGTTGCCAAGCAGAAATCTATCCTCACCATATCGCGTATCGGCGACGTGTCTTTCGCGGTGTTCCCTCCCAAGGCCATTTCCGTGCATGGGAACGAACTTTACGTATCTACCGGGAAGCAGCTGTTCAAGCGCGAAATGGACTGGGACAATCTGTGGGATGACCTGCGCCTGATCGATCCCGATACATGGACTGCCGTCAAGACGGATTCCGAGGTGTACGGGATGGCATGGCAGGGCGATTCCTTGAGGACGTTCCCCGTGGAGGGGACTTGGCAGTGGAAAGATGGCGAGGAAACATCGTCCGTACAGGATTCGTCCGTTATCAAGATTAATGGCAAGAAGATTGACAACGATGACCTTTACAAGAACGGGGTCAGCGTGATCAAGTGGATATTCTCCTATTCGGATGGCTCCTCCGCCCTGATAGGCCCGGAAACGGTCCTGCGCTACGCCAATGGAAACTTTGAAGACCTGGGTGTCAGCGGGGCTTACCATCTGCGCTCGGTTTATGAACTGGCCGTTACCTCGGAAGGTGGCGTGATTGCGGGAACCTCGTTAAGCGAGTTTGCTTGGAGCGATGGTGATACCTGGTCCGAACTGAGGTATTACGACGAGAGGGGCGTTGGAAACTTGAGTGCGGCCTATGGAAACCGGATGAGGGTGCTCGCGCTTTTGTCTGACGGGATGATGATGTACCATATTTGGGGCGAAGGATTCTACCTGTACGACAAGTGGGGCGCCAACAGGCTCAAGGTCTTGACGCCGAAGGATGGGCTGTGCCTTGATCATTACAGCGAAAACTTCTCGATTGCCGCCGCGATAACGGCTGCGCCGGACGAATCGGGGTTCATTACGGCCACGGCTGCCGCAGGTGGGTACAGCCTGGTGTTTATTTCTCGTGATGGTGACGTGAGCTGCCTTAAGCAGGTGGGTAGTGCGATTGCCAATGGCCCGATTGTAGCGAGAATCGCCAAGGAAGGGACGGACTGGGATGTGTTTGTCGCAACGCGCGATGCTCCCAGCGCTTCGGTTACGGGCGCCCTCGATGTGTTCCAGATTTCGCCCCCGTCAAAAAACGGTGGTCGCATGGTCAAGATTTCCAGGAAGACCGTCAATGGTCTGGATAAGGGTGCCCCGATAGACATGGCGCTCGATTCCAAGAACGATGTTTTGTGGATGGTTTCCAACTCGAAAATCGGTTATTTCGACCTGGAACAGGATACGATAAGGATGCCTACGTCCGTGACCGGGCTTACTGGCGCGGAGTACACGTCGATGGACTTGGACCCGCATGGCAACGTGTGGATTGGCACGACGGACAAGGGCGTCTATAGGCTTTCGCGCAAGGGAGTCTCGTTCGATACGCTGACCTCGCTCCATTTCACCTCGAAAAACGGCATGCTCAGCAATGCGGTCGAGGATGTTGCGGTCAATTCCATGATGGGCGTGCTTTGGATGGCGCATGAACAGGGCGTGACCTGGTACAAGAGAAACGACCTCCGTGCCAACGAGACCTTTATGACGGATTCCGCGATAGCCGAAGTGCTTGCGTACCCGAATCCGTTCCGTCCCAAGATCCACAAGTACATTTCTTTCGACTTCCTTGCCGAAGATGCCACGTTGAGCATATACAACCGAGGCGGTGCCCTGATTCGCTTCTTTAGCGGGTCCGACATGCTCGGTGGAAGGATTGACTGGGACGGTACCGACAAGAACGGAAAGCTCGTTGTTCCGGGCGTCTATTACTACGTGGTGAAGAATTCCAAGAAAAAGAAGAAAGGTAAGTTTATCATCATTCATTGATGGGGGCGTGAGTATGGCTAAGTATGGTGCGTGTGTCTTGTGTGCTGCCTCTTTCGGGGCTGCGTTGTTTCTTTCGTCCTGTGCCGCCGAGCGACAGGGAATCGTTTGCGACGAAATCGAGTACCGCCTGAATACCATGACCTATTCGCCCGACCAGCGCGCTTACGCCGAGGAAGAACTCCGTGTATGCCGCGAGGAGGAAGCGAAAAAGAAGGGCGAGGCGGCAGCGAAGCGCCAGAGCATCTACGACCGCTTTGCTTCCAAGGATTCCACCAAATCGCAGTTGAAGGTGGCCGAAGACGGCTCCATCGTATCGTCCGAGGAACCGAAGGACGTTTCCGTTTCCAATGCGCTCAAGGATTCCAGCGGCGAGCAGACGACGAGCATCTATGAACGTTACGGCGCCATGGCTCCCGATACGTCGGCGGCAGCCCCTGCCGACACTGCCGCCAAGGCAAGCGCGCCTGCTGTGGACACCTCGGCGGCCGATGCGGGAAGTTTCCAGTAAGGCGGTCTTGTAGATGGCGAAAGTACAGACGCTTTCGGGACAGTGGTTTGAACCGGATTTGCCGGGACGCCTTTTGAAAATCGCGGGCGATATCCGCGAGGCGGGCGGCCGTGCCTTCTTGGTGGGCGGCTGGGTCCGCGACGCTCTTTTGGGCCGGTCTTGCCGCGACTACGACGTCGAGGTATACGACATGGCGCAAGACGCTCTCGTGCCCATTCTCTCGAAGTACGGCCGTACGAACCTGGTCGGGAAGGCGTTCGGCGTCATCCATCTCGCCATGAAGGGACTCTCGCTCGATTTCTCGTTCCCGCGCACCGAAAGCAAGGTGGGTTACGGCCACCGCGGATTCGTGGTGCATACCGACGAGAAGTTGAGCTTTAAGGAGGCGGCGCTGCGTCGTGACTTTACCATCAACGCGATGGGCATGGAACTTCCGGAACTCACGCTTTGCGACCCGTATGGCGGTATCGACGATTTGAAGGCGCATACGCTTCGCCATGTAGGCCCGGCCTTTGCCGAAGATTCCCTGCGTATATTGCGCGGGGTGCAGTTCGCGAGCCGCTTTGGCTGCACGCTTGCGCCCGAGACTGTGGAACTCTGCCGCACGCTCTCGCTCGACGACTTGAGCATAGAACGTCTTTTCGAGGAATTCAAGAAGTGGCTTTTGAAACCGGGCAAGCCTTCGCTCGGGCTACGCGCCTTTTTGGACATCAAGCTCGACGGATACTTCCCCGAAATTCGTCCGTTCGAAGGCTCGTGGGAAACGCTCGGCGATATTCTTGACAAGATGGCGAAACTGCGCGACAGTAACGGCCTTTCGGATACGCAGGCGATGGATTTTGCGTTTGCCGCCCTGCTGTGCGGCAATGCCGATAGCGCTCTCGATTTCTTGGTGCGCATTACCAACGAGAACCACTTGCTGAAAAATGTCCCGCTACTGTTGTCGGCGCTACGGAATCTTGACGAGGGTGTCGTGGACGATATCCCGGCGCTGCGTCGCCTGGCAGTCAAGCAGAACGGGCTGAAACTGCTTTGCCTGTTGGTCAAGTGCATTCCGGTCAGTTATTACCGCTCACCGGATTTTGCGATCGCCCTGTGGAACTCCGCCGCCAAATACAATTTGCTCAATGCTGCCCCGCAGCCATTCCTTACGGGCAAAAAGCTCATGGACCTGGGTGTAAAACCCGGCAAGCACATGGGCGAGATTATCAAGCAGAGTTTTGAGCTGCAACTCGACGGGAAGATTACGAGCGCGGAAGAAGCGGCCGAGTGGGCGCGGCAGGCGAGCTGCTAGCCGCCATTCAGTTTTGCGAGCAGTTCCGAAGCCTGCGAAACCAAGTTGACAAGTCCGAGTATTACCACAATCGCGAACAGCGCGTTCTTTTTGCGTTCGGAGCTTACCTTCAGGTAAACCGCGAGGAAGAGGAACATCAGGAGCCAGTCCGTCATGAAGAAGACTCTCTCGCCCGAAGCGTAAATCGTGGGGGAGAAGAACATCATGGCCTCGCAGAGCATGCCCGTCGAGAGGGTTGCCGTGCCCGCGATTCCAAGACACCTGTGTACCGTGAAGAATGTGAACAGCGTTGCGGCAAACCACCAGGCCATCGTTACGAAATTCCAGGCGCCCGCGTTGGCGATGCTCGGGAAAACTTCGGGACGCACGGCGGGGTCGATGTAGTCGATGCCGGTATCCGAAAGAATCGTGATTCCTGCAAACGGGAGGAGGGCCGCGACGGAAAAGACGGCCGTAAGAGCCGTGAGCGCCTTGCTCCTGGGGGACATCATTAGGCAGGCCATCCAGATGATGACGAAAAAGACTTTCGCCTCGTTCGCGAACGAGGAAAGCAACCACTGGATGCAAATGAACGCGTGCTCCACGGGCGATAGCGTTGCAAAGGCGGGGAACCAAGTCTGCGTTTCCGTGGCGACTCTCACGGAGTTGCCGGGGGCGGCGATGCTTACGGCAAAGACGGCGAGCATTGCGGCGGCCTCTGCGTAGATGGCTGCGGGGATGTTCTTTTTGTGGAACTTGCTAACGGCAATCCCGCAGGCGAAATAGGCGAGGACCACGAACCCGATTTGCTCGATGGACGAGACAGCGAAAATCCCGAGGGGAATCGATGCGATGAACTTGGGGCGGGAAATTGTTCCCGACGTGAACGTGTCCAGCGTGAGGTAGATGCACGATAGCGCGCTGGCGAGAGTCCAGGTGTAAAAGATGGAACCGTTGACCCAGACGGCGGCATGCCCGCAGGTGACGATGTCCATGAGCAGGAAAGCGAATGCGCCTGTGGCAAAGAGCCGCAAAGACGGCCAGGAGGCGAGGGGGCCGCACTCCTTCGGGTAAATCTTGCGGACAATCAAAAAGAGGAGCGTGGGGAGGGCCGTCACCATGAGCGCGTTGACCACCCGCCAGAACCAGATTCCAAGGCTGAAGGAGATGTAGACGGCCGTCTCGCCGCCAAGGCGCCCAGTCCAGGTGAGGAACCTCTCCTTGATGTATTCAAGGAACGGGGTGCTGTTCACGTAGTAGTCGAACAGGGCGTCGTCGCCATCGGAATAATGAATTTTGCAGAATACCGTGAATGCGGCCAAAGCCATGGCGCCGGGGAAAAGGAGTGCTTTCCGGTTTGTCCAGCGCATGGGGCGGACTCACTTCCACCGGAACATGCCGGTGATGCCCGCGGGCACGGCGAAAACGATCATCGGAATCTGGATAATCTCTACCGGCAAAAAGGCGAGCATCTTGCGCTTGGAATGCAATTTCCACGACGCAATCATCAGGAACACGAAATCCACGAGAACCTTCGCTGCGATGCTGAATACGCACCACTGCCAAGGGCATTCCAAGAAGGCGACACACCAGGGGCTCACGAACATCCAGATGTAGTAAGTGTAGATGAGCGTGAGCAGCAATACGTATGCCTTGCTCTCGTAGTTGGTGCCGTTGCTGCTCCAGCGGGCGCGCTGGTTAAAGAGCTGTTTCCAGGTATGTACCGGCGCTGTCTCTATCACGGCGTCCTTGTCCAGGTTGTAGCAGACCTTGGTGCCCGGAATTTTCATCATCTTGTGGATGAGCATGTCGTCGTCGCCGCTCGAGAGGTTGATGAGGTCGCCGAAGCCGCCTACCTTGAAGAACAGGTCCTTCTTGTAGGCGAGGCATGCGGCGGAGGCGACAATCGGGTGGCCCCAGCTGAAGCCGGCGGCTTCCATCGCGGTGTAGCCGAGCGTCTCGAGTTTCTGGTAAAGGTGCGGCATGGTGCGGCTGCCGTTGTTCTGCTTGGGCCCCTGCACAATGCAAATGCCGTCGGTAAAACGCCCGGCCATCGCGGTAATCCAGCTCTTGCGCGGTATGCAGTCGGCATCCATCGTGAGGAGCACTTCGTTTTTGGCAATCTTGAATGCGCTTTCGAGGGCGCGTTTCTTGGGGCTTGCGATAACCGGTAAGTCCTGCGGCAGCGAAAGTACTCGGAATTTGGGATGGGTGGCGGCGAACTTCTCGAGAATCTCTTTCGTGGAATCCGTGGAGCGGTCGTCTACGCAGATGACTTCCCATTCGCCCGCGTAGTCCTGCTCGGCGAGCGCCTCGAGCGTGCGCTGCGCGAATTCTTCTTCGTTTCGCATCGGTACCACCACCGACACGCTCGGGGTGGCCTTAGGGCCCCTGTAGCGGTGCGTGCGGATAACCCCTATTATGAAGAATAGGAATAGGAGCACGTAGAGTGCGGTGAGGCATGCGACAATGATACCGCCCATATGGATAAAATTAGAAAAAGAATGTGGTCATTGGTCACTAGTCATTGGTCATTGGTTCTTATAATAGTACCTAGACAATTTTTTTGCTAGCAACTAACAACTAATGACTAACAACTAATTACTAAATTATAGCTCATGTTCCATCCGTCCGCATTTGTGAGCCTGCAAGCCAAAGTCCACGAAACAGCCGTTATTGGCCCGTGGTGCATTGTGGATGCCGGTGCCGAAATTGCGGAAGGGGTCGTGCTCGAGTCCCGCGTGCATGTATACGGCGGGGTCTCTATTGGCAAGGGCACGCACGTTTACGACGGCGCCATCCTCGGCGGATCTCCGCAAGACTTGAAGTATGCGGGTGAACCGACCCGCCTCGAGATAGGCGAGGGCTGCACCATCCGCGAATACGTGACGCTCAACCGCGGCACGGTCCAAGGCGGTGGCTGTACCCGCGTTGCAGACAAAGTATTGATTATGGCCTATTCGCACATTGCCCATGATTGCCAAATCGGTGTCGGGGCGGTTATCGCGAATTCCTGCCAGCTCGGCGGGCACGTTCGTATTGGCGAGTACGCGACTATCGGCGGCGTCTCCGGAATCCAGCAGAGAAACCAGGTGGGCGCCTACGCCTTTGTGGGCGGCACGCACAAGGTGGACCGCGACGTTCCCCCGTGCGCCAAAGCTTCGGGTAATCCCGTTCGTTTTGGAGGGCTCAACCTGCACGCGCTCCGCCTGCATCCGGACCTGTTCCCCGAAAATCGCGTCGAGGCGCTGTCACGCGCCTACCGCGAACTTTACCGCAGCGGCCGTCCGGTCGCCGAAGTCGTCGAGGAATTGAAAAAAGGCCCGGAACCTCTGTTCCAAGCCTTCTTCGATGAACATTGGGGCGGTAGCCTTATTCGCCCGTAAGCCCGAATGCTTCCAGCATTCCGGGGTACCAGTTCCCGCTGGACTTGTCGTAGGCTTCGAACCCGCCAACGCCCACGAATCCCCAATAATGCCAGGAGATGTCGTATTTCGCCACGGCCTTGATGAGGTCTCTTGTCCAGATGGCCCTGTACTTGTCGCTCGGGCTTTTTGAGCCGCAGGGGTTGCTCTTGCCGCCGGAGACACCGAATTCGCCCATGTTCATGGGAATGAATCCGCCGTTTTTGTCGGGGTACACCTTTTTGGCGGAGTCGGCGTAGGCCTTGAAGTCGTTGTAGGCCGTCATGGCATAGGCGTCGTCGCCCTTGCAGGCGTAGCTATGACCTTGGTGGCTGTAGTTGTAGGGCTCGTAGTAGTGGCCGCTGAAGATGATGTTGCCGTCTTCGGGCATCTGGAGCGCGACGATATCGGCAAACTTGCCGGCATGGTAGCTTTCGAACATGATGGTCTTGTTCTTGTCTACCGACCTGATGGCTTCATAACCGGTATTCATGATCTCGTTCAAAATGTTCACGTCCTTGAAGGTCGGTTCGTTTAATATGTCCCAGACAAGCATGGTGTCGGGGAAATCCTTGAATTCCGTGGCAATCTGCTTCCAGAGGGCGGCAAAGTGGGCCTTTTCTTCGGCGTAGTAGTTGGGAAGGGTGGTCGCATGGTTGCCGGCGTACATGAGTTCGATGTACCAGTGGAAACTTATGACTACGGCGAGGCCCGCGTCAATGGCGAGTTTCACGTCTTGCTTGACGCCAGCCAGGCGGTCGGGATTCACTTCGTGGGTCTCGGGATTGGAATTGTGCTGCCACCTTACGGGGAGGCGTATGGAATTGAATCCGGCGTCTTTCAGGAACTTGAAGTAGTCGTCGCTGATGGGGTTGCTCCAGCTGGAGTCCAGACGGTCCCTGCAGCCGTAGTTGTAGCGCTTGAAGGGCATGTTCACGTAGTCAGAGGTGTCGGCTGCTACCAGGGGGATATAGGCCGAGTCGCCTTGGTCGAAGGCGTCCTTGAGGGTTCCGCATGTCCAGTAGGCGGCTCCGTCCCAGGCGTTTCCGAGGTTGATGCCCTTGCCGAGTCTATTGTTCATGGCGCGGCCCAGGGAGTAGTCCACGGCCTTGACGTTGGAATTGGAAGACTCTACGGAATCCTCTCCGCCGTCGGTTGCAGTCGGCTTGCTGTCGCCCCCGCAGGCCCAGAGGCAAAGGCTGAGGACGAGAGGGATGAGATGGACTGGTTTCATGATATACCTCGTTAAATGTTTCCTTTTACAAACATACTCTTTTTTTGTCGTTCTTCAGGAAAATAAAAAAAATAAAGTGTTTACAATGGAAAACTCAAAAATACACAAAAAAACTTGGATTTATGCTTTTTTTTCACGATTGTGTCTTTTTTTTGTCATAACTCGGAAACGGAGCCCTCAAAAACAAGTTATATTATACTCCATCCGAATTTGGAGAATTTTACCTATTATGAATGGAAATCTCAAAAAAGCCATTTGGAAGTGTGCCCTCGCGGCGCTACTTCTCGCTTCTTCGTCTTTTGCCGGCTACGGTTTCAGCGATTATCGCGACCGTGACCAGGCCCGTTTTATCACCAAAGAAGGTAAACCTTTCCGTCCCGACAAGGATGTGGTTAGCGTCGTGATGCGCGAAGCCATTCCCCGCGGCGGTGGATATACCTACCAGTACCCGCGCGAGAACCCCGAACCGGTGCTCACGGACAAGTACGCCATGGAAGGTGCCCTTTCCATGGAAATCGAGCTTATCGCAAGCGACTATTCCGGTGTGGCTATCTGTATCGCCGGTTCCGTCGACCTGACCCCGTACCTCGAGGAAGGCGTCCTCGAGTTCTGGATCAAGGGTGCGAAGGGCGGCGAAAACGCCCTGTTCGTGCTCGTGGACGACGGTGTGAAGAGCGGTGGCGAATCCCTGCAGGTGAAGCTCCGTTCCAAGAGCCTCGGCGAAATTACCACCGAATGGAAGCACTTTAGCATTCCCCTCAAGCTGTTCGGCATGACCGGTGTCTACTGGGATGCCAAGAACACGCGCGAAGTGATGCTCCCCTTCAGCTGGAGCAACTTCAAGGGATTCCGTCTCGAAGTCCGCAAGGACGAGAACGAGTCCTTCAAGGTATGGATCGACGACGTCGTCATCAAGAAACACGGCAAGCCGTATGAAGGCCCGGCCAACTATCCGTTCCGTAACGAGCTTTAAGAGGGGATAAGAGGACTTTATGCATAAAACAATAACTTCGCTTTTGCTAGCATCCAGTCTTGGAGCCGCATGGGCCATAACTCCCCAGATGCAGCTGGACTCCATTCACGCCTCCCTGGATACCCTTTCCGGAAATATGGAATCGACCATCATGGGCAAGGACGACCTGCCACTCGCGGTCTCCGGTTACATGGCGTTCCGTCTCAAGAACTTCCACTACTCCGAAAGGAGCCCCTGGGTCCAGAACGACATGGCCCGCACTGCCGTAGACGCCGTGCTGAACATGAACGTCGTGGCGATGCCCAACTCCTACATGACCTTGTGGACGTCCATGAGCTTCCCGTTCGACCTCTCCGGCCTGTACTCCAACTACCTTGGATCGCAGCCGACGGCCGCTTCCACGAACGATGAACGTGTCCTGTACGACCATTCTACCGATTACTACTCTTCGACCATCAACGAAGAAATGAACTTCGGCGTGGATATCCGCGCGGGCGTGTTTGGCGCCTACGTGACCGCCGGCGGTGTCATTTGGGCAAACGCCTCCCCGCTTACCATGTGGGAACGCGAAACGGCCCCGCGCTTCGCCTGGCAGTACGAACTGTTCGAAGACGAAAAGACGGTGAGTACCTACTATAAGGAAAAGGTCTTCAAGCCGGTGAAGGAAGGCGGCCGCGCCTTCTGGACGAACCGCAGCTTCGGCGGCGTGTTCGCGAACTTCTACCAGCTGCCTTTCAACATGAAGGCCCAGTTCATGGTGTCCCAGCCGGCCGATGCCGATATCGGTACCCGCGACGGTCTGCGCATGTACGGCGGCCAGCCGGGCGAACTCGAAATGTCCGGTGGCTACGATTTGCGCGGCTCGGTCTATCATGCTCGCCTTGCCAAGGAAAAGATTGCCGAAAACCTGACGCTCGGCCTCAACTATATGGGCGTGGTCTTCGACAAGGGCATTATTTACGAACCGGAATTCCTCAGGCAGTGGGTTAACTACGGTGGAACCTACTATGGCGCTGATTCTACTCCGGTCGAACTGAATACGCATGTGGCTTCTATTGATATTAAGGGCAATGTTACCCCGAAGCTGTACTTGATGGCCGATGTGGGCTTGAGCATCACGGACTCTATCAAGTTCTACCAGTCTGCCGAGGTGCAGGGCTACGACAAGGCCAACCCGGCGTCTGGTTTCTCTGAAGATGCTTACGAATCCAAGATCAACACCCCGCAGGTGGGCGTGTACGTGAAGGCCCAGAGCAAGTACATCGAGGGCTGGCCCATGACGGTGGAAGGCGCCTTCTTCCAGAAGGACTTCTACTCTCCGTACTCTCTGACTAACCCGTCCCGCTTTGCCAGCTGGCGCAGGGACGAAGCCTTCCTGAACGGCGGTTCTCTCCGTTACACCCCGAACATGGCGGGCATCAACTTCAAGTTGGAACCGACCTTCAACCGCGGTTACTTCGATTTGCAGTACGGTCAGCACCGTCAGATTGAGGAAGGTCAGGACGTCGTCTGGTTCAACTACCGCCTGAACGGCCGTAACATGTGGGAATCCACCAACTCCTGGACCAAGCACAAGCCGCTCTTCATTGCCGACTCGGGTAACGCCGACAACGCCGGCTACATCGCCCGTACCGGCGCGATAAATGGTTCTGAAAAGGGCATCAAGCAGTACCGTCAGCAGGGCGGTCTCTATGGTGGAACCTGGGAACTCTGGGAATCCTTCGTGGCTTACGAAAATGCCGATCAGGCTAAGGAAGAAGAAGCTCCGGCCCATACCAAGTGGTCTTCTTACCTTTCCTTCATGGGTGGTTACGACATTGGTGGCTGGCTCGGTACGGACCGCACCATCATGATGACCCTCTATGCGGCAATCTCCGGACTTTCTACGTCGTTTGCTCCGATTGCTTACAGCGAGTCTCAGTCGGACATGCTCCTCTGGAGTTTCTACACGCAGTTTGAACCGTCTATCGCGGTACACCCGAAGTTCCACGTTGTAGGCATCATCGGTATGGAAACGTTCCGTTCCGAATACGCCTACCGCACGGTTAGCCCCACGGTGACAATCGCAAAGAAGTCGGAATTCTTCGATACGTACAATACGAGCTACTTCGAAAAGGCTCCTATCAACTATCTTGAAACGGCTTTCGGTTGCGGTTTTGACTGGGACTTTGCCGAACGTGCCGGTCTCCATTTCCGCTATAAGTTCATGACCCATTCTGACGAATTGATTTCTGAAAATGATTGGCATTCCCATTACATTGCAGCAGAAACCAAGGTTTGGTTCTAAGAGGGGGTAGCTAAAAATGAATATGAAAATGAAAAGATCTTTGTTTGCCCTCCTTGCCGCGACGGTGGCTAGCGCCGCCTCCCCGGTAGTAGACAACCAGAATTTGTTGGAAAGCAAGGTTGACTCCATTAACGCGAAGCGCGGCCTTGAAATCGGCGGTGCTATCCGCGGTGTGGCCCAGGCTACTTACTTCGATAGCGACCAAGACGGAACGGTCAAGAAAATGATGCCCGATGTCGAAAAGGACGAATTCGTCACGGCCGACCTCGACTTCCATTTCCGTCCGTACGAAAGCGTGCGCGCCAATGCGACCATGCGTCTTGAAGCTGGCATGCAGGAATACTTCGCCTCTGCCGCCAAGAGCATCTCGGTGGCCTGGATTAACGTCGAAGGCAATATCGGCAAGTCCTTCTACTGGATTGTCGGTGACTTCCGCCAGCAGTACTCTCCGCTCACGTTGTTCCTGCCCTCGGTCGACATCATGTACGAACCGCTGGTGTTCGAACGTCAGCGTCACATGGCCCAGAAGTCCCAGTTCATCGAAGGCAACCAGCGTAACCTGCAGGGTGTGAACCTCCAGTTCCGCACCATGCCGAACAACACGGTCGGCGAAATCCGCGCCGAAGCCTTGATGGCTCGCCTGAACCGCACCGCAGTCCTCGACTTTACCGGTGCCGAAGGCAACGTCATGACGAACACCGAACTTCCGGGCGGTTCCCAGGCATCGAACATGGACAAGTGGCTCGCTGCCGGTAACTTGGAACTCTTGCCCCTGAACCGCAACGCCTATGCCGGTTTCACGGGAATGTTCATCTTTGACGACGAAGAATCCTTCTCGTACACGGATCGTCACAAGGATGGAAGCATCCTGGGAGCCTATGTCCGTGAACCGATCAACCCCTACGACATGGACGCCCAGCAGACGCTGGTCGTGAGCGGCCGTATCGGTGGTGACCTCGCAGGGTTCCTCGGCAACAACAAGCTCATCTTGGATGCCGTGGCCGAAGTCGCGATGTCCAACGACAAGGTCTATACCCATACGCCGACTTTCGTGGAAGATGCGAAAGGCAATCCCGTTCCTGGCGAAGACCTCATTGAGGATTCCAAGGAAAAGGGTATGGCGATTCTCGCCACGATCAATGCCGGGTACAAGACAGACCTCTGGAATGCAAGACTCTCCGCTAATGTCATCCGTAACGACAGCGGCTGGTTCAACAACGCCGCCCAGTCCCCGAGCTTCTTTGCCCAGCGTATCTTGAACTCCGACCTCGACGGTAACACGGTCAAGTATGGCGTGAACTCTCCGCTGTACAGCACCTTCGGTGCCCTCTACAGCTTCAACCCGAAGTTCTCTCCGGTGGCTACCTCCCTCGGCACGAATGACGCTGCCTTCGAAGATGGCCAGACGGAAAGCTACAACATTGCCAACTACAACAAGAACTCCTGGACAACAAACGTCTACACGCGTAGCCAGTTGGCGCTGATGGAAATGATGCTCCTGGATCCGGCCCTCCAGATGGCCCTCCCGTACGGCCTTGCTACAAGCAACCGCTTCGGTGGTCAGGGAACCGTTACTGCCGGCTTCAAGGACTTCGTCGAAGTCCAGGGCCTCGTGACCGTGCTTTCTCAGGTCAAGCCGGTTATCGGCTTTGAAGCGGTAAAGTACATGGAATACGGTGGCGGCGCCAAGGCCGACATCTTCAAGGCCATCGGTTTCTCCAAGCCGCTCGAGATTTCCGGTTCTTACAAGCATTCCGAACGTAAGGCCGATTTCGATGCGAAGACGTCGGGTGTTTCCGGTTCCGGCGAACTCAAGAGCGACTTCATCAATGCGGGTCTCTATGTTCAGTACCTGCCGCGCCTGGGTGTGACCGCCGGCCTGCAGATGGTGAATACGGAATACAACGACCTCCAGGCGGCCTTGAGCGGTCTTCTCGCTCCGCTCATGAAGAGCAAGCAGATGCAGTGGATGGTCGGCCTCGACTACTCCATCGAGAAGAACGCATGGCTCGCGGTGAATTTCGGTATCATCTCGGTTTCGAACGAGTACAACTCTAGCCAGCTGGTGGCCCTTGCCGCCGCCGGCGAGAAGGTTACGACCGGGAAGGTCGAGGGAGGTGTCTTCAACATCCCCGACTACTATGACGTCAGTAAGGATAAGTCCGGGAAATACAAGAACGAATTTACCCAGACTATTATTGAAGCTTCCCTTAATGTGGAATTTTAATGGGAGGATGTTAGCATGAATTTCAATATGAAAAATCGCACTATCGCTCTCACTTCTGCACTCTTGTTCTCTGCAGCGTCGGCCTTCGCCGCCGCTCAGGATTCCGTTGTCCAGGAACAGAAATCCCTCTTGCAAAAGTTGGATTCCCTGCAGGAAGCCGTCATCGGCCTCAAGCTGAACGGAACCGCCAAGGCTGGCGCCATCGCGTCCCTGGCCAAGTCCGACCAGTTCAGCGACGATTCGCCGACGCACGAGACGCAGGCCTACACCGACGTGAACCTGCTTTTGACCGCCCGTCCGAGCAGCGAGACCATGGTTACCCTCCAGCTCCGCTTGCACAAGGATTGGCAGAGCGCCTTTGACGAGAACAACAACCCGGTTATCGGTCACTGGTTCAGCTACGATGGTTCCATCCTGAACAAGCATCTCGATTTCAACTTGGGCTACATGCGTGTCGGTTTCACTCCGCTTACGCTCTTTGCCCCGCAGCCGTTCTTGCTGCAGGAACCCGAGATCTTCGCGCAGGAACGCGTCGAAGCCTTGGCCCAGCGCAACCTGGATACGACTTCCCGCCGCCTGTTGCAGGGTATCAATGCCGACTACCATAGCGGCCAGCTCGGCAGCTTTGTCGACGACGTTCACGCCCAGTTGACGGGCGCACGTCTCCGCAACACTGCGAAGAAGACCGACCAGCTGTTCTTCGACTTCGACTGGTCCGACCGTTACTTCTATGGTGCACGTCTCGGTGTAGGCGTCATGGGCGCCAAGGTCGGCGTGAACTACACGGATGTGTTCGACCGCACGCTGAGCCGCGAATCCCGCGGGCTTGCATCGGGCGATACCGTCTACTACGAAGACAACTCGATTCTTTCGTTCGAACTCGGCTTCGACTCCAAGAAGCTGCTGCCGACGCTCCCGGTGACCTTCGGACTTGATGGTGAATTCGCCTTGTCCAAGTGGAATGCTGAGATGGAATACTTCGCGGCTACCATGGAGAAATCCTACTCGATTGCCGAAGGTACCTACATCGACGAAAGTGGAAACCAGGCGACTACTGTTTATGTGAATACAGCTATGCAGCCGGGTGATACCGAATACAAGGAAGATGTCGCCGACACTAAGGGCAATGCCTTCTATGTGACCCCGTATGTCAGCGCTTCTATCGCGGGTATCGAGGCTGAATTGAAGGCCACCTACCTCCAGACCGAAAAGGAATTCTGGTCCGAAATGGCTTCTGCCCCGAACTTCCGCGGCGGTGCCATCATCCTGAACTCCAATGCGCTCTACAGCAGTGACATCTACACGACGGCTCTTGCAGCCTTCGGTATGTCGAGCCTCGAGAACCTCTACATGGCGGTGTACAATTCCAATCCGCTCAACGCGACGAACCTCATGACTTCCCAGTCCCTGGCGAACGCGCTGTCCAATACGGATGAATCTCAGTACCTCTTCTCCAAGCTGTACAACAACTACAAGAACGCACACTTCTACCGCAATGGCTACGATGCTGGGACCATCAAGCGTCTCGAACTCGAAGAAGCCGTGTACACCCTCGATCCGTCTGTGAATATGGCGCTCCCGTTCGGCCTCGCCACTCCGGACCGCAAGGGCTTCAACCTCTCGTTCAACGCGACCTGGAACGATGCCGTGACCGTGAATGGCTACTTTGGCCAGATCAAGCAGACGGCTGCCGCCATCGATCTTGAAACGGGCGCCGAACTCGAGAACAAGTATACGGAATTTGCCGTGGGTGGCAGTGTGGATATCGGACGCCTCGCCAACCTGAACCGCAAGATTCTTTTGCAGGGTTCTTACGACCATGCCGAAGAAGACAGCTACATGAAGCGCAAGGCCGACCGCATTATGGGCGGCGCCTCCGCCGACATCTGGGGCCCGTTCGCCTTCCAGGCCGGCATCCAGATGGCCAACAAGGAATTTGGCAATGCTCTTTGGATTACCGAGACTGCGTCCATTTCCAAGGTCGAAGAAATGTTCCTCCTTGCCGGTCCGCGCATTCGTATTGCCCCGAATTCCTACCTGACAATTCAGTATGGCATGCTTAACGACAAGATGAACTTGAATACGATTGTTCCTGTCCTCGATGCTGCTGGTCTCCCGGTTGTCGATCCTACGACGCAGCTGCCCCAGACCAAGAATGCCGCCGATGAACTGTCCATCAACAAGAACGTCATCATTGCCGATGTAACGGTCAATTTCTAAGAGGTACGCAAGATGAAACTTCTTAACAAATACCTGATTTCTTTTGCGGCGCTTGCGTTTGCCGCTTGTTCTTCCATGGATATCGATGACGCCGAGGCTGTTTCGGAAAACTTCCCGGAGGATTTTGACGATGCCGTCTACATGGAACTCCATCCGGAACTGGTGAGCATGCAGGTGCGCAACTATATCGCTGACTACAATGCCAGTGTCAAGGAATCCTTGGTTCCGGATTCTATAATAGCCGATTCCAATGCCTTTAGCGCAGACACGGCCCTCCTCCACCAGATTTACGCGACACCTTGCTATGGTGGCTATGGCGAAACTCGCTGGGCAGATGCCTGGGCTCCGGTCATAACCGACTCGCTGGTGTGCCAGCTGAAGGAAGTGTACGTGCAGCTCAACCTGTGGAAGAAGACCACGGTCAAGGATTCCGCGGGCACGGATTCTACGAGCGAAGGGAAAGTCGATTCGACGACCTTCAGCCTGGTCGCCCCGATTACGGTGGTGAAGGATTCCGCCGACACGACCAAGTTCGTTTCGGTGACGGGCATGCCGAAGGATGATACGACTGCGACTGACCCGGTAACTTACGTGATAAGCGATTCCCTGGATGTACTTACCGGCAAGCACATGGGTACGACGAAAACGGATACGGCCAGTTGCGATACGATTCCCAACGAAAAGCCGGGATCCCTCAAGTCGGTCGATGTGACCTTCTTGCACGGTTTTAACTTCATCGATACCAGAGATGACTGGAAAAAGATCAAGGCTGTTCCCATAGATACATTCGCGATAAGCCTCCAGTATGTCTTGTATGGTGAATCCCACGGCTGGGCCTACCGCAAGTGCAAGGATACCGAAAAGGATAATCCTAAGATTTCTGAGGAATATCCTGTGACAAAACGTTATTGTGTCGATGCTAAAGGCGTTGTCCGTGAGATTAAGTAAGGCGAGGTAATCATGAATATTAAATCTATTGCTCTGGTACTTACGCTCGGTTTTGTCGCAGCCCAGGCTGCGGCGGACAAGGTCGTTGGTTATTTCCCCTATTGGAGCCAGTATTCTCAGTTCTATCCGAAAGATATCCGCTACAATACGGTGACCAATGTCCACTACTCGTTCATTGTTCCCGGTGAAGACGGCTCGCTTTCCTTCGCCGACGAAAACGACGCGACGAACTTCAAGACCTTGGTAGACCTCACGAAGGAAAATGGCGTCAAGCTCATTGTGGGTGTTGGCGGCATGGAAAACGAGGGCGCGCTCAAGGCTATCGCCTCTTCCGATGAACTCCTTCCGCAGTTCGTCTCCAACGTCGGCAGCTGGCTTTCCGCTAACGGCGGCGACGGTATTGAACTCGACTGGCAGAACCTCACGGCCGAAGACGCCGAACTCTACGCGAAGATGCTCAACGCTCTCGTGGACGGACTTTCGAACTACACGGTTACCGCGGTGATTTACCCGGCCGTGGGCATGGACGCCTACAAGGCCGAAGCGCTCAACCGCGCCGCCTACGTGGACGTGTTCATGACCGACTTGATGACTGAAGAGTCCTCGACGGTTGTCCCGAACCAGGGTGCCGTTTCCATCCAGCAGACGCTCGAAGAAGTCGCTGCTGCCGGCGTGCAGAAAGACCTGCTCGTCCCGGTGGTGTTCCTCTACGGCAAGTCCTGGATTGGTGCCAAGGGTCTCGGTTCTTCTCACCAGGGCTACGGCAGTGGTAACGAAGGTTACCTCCCGTACGCTGAACTGATGGGCAAGTTCGATTCTCCGGACTACACCGTCACTTTCGATGAAGCTTCCAAGTCCGAAGTGGCCGTGAGCGAATCCGAAACGATCGTGTTCATGGGCATTCCCTCCGTCAAGGCTGTTGCCGAATATGTGAAGAGCGAAGGCATGTCCGGCGTGGCCGTGTACGACCTCTCCCAGGACTTCCACGAACCGATCGTCTCCCTCCTGGTGACCATCGGTTTGCAGCTCCGCCCCGAAGTGAACTACAAGGCAACTCCCAAGAAGAAGTAATCTTCGGATAGCTTAGCTTTTAGAGACCTCCCTCCGGGGAGGTTTTTTCGTCGTTCGCTTTGAGGTATGGGCTCGGCGCGTTGCGCCTCTGGGGTGTGGGGTGATGTGTAATGTGGAATGTGTGATGTGGGATGTGGACAAATGCGTAGGACGAGAGTCTCAGCCATGCTTGCATGGCTATAGCCGAGTCGCTAAGGTTGGGGCGTTGCCCCATCCATCACCTTCACTGGATCAAAAAAAATCCCGGGGGTTGCCCGGGACTTTTAAACTCGAATTAGGCCGCCGCGAATCTCGCGGCCTTGCCGCTACTTGTTGAACTTCAGCGTCGCCTTCTGGCTGCCCTGCGTCACGGTGGCGATGTAGCTGCCGGCCTTGAGGCTGCCGAGCGGTACCCAGCGGGTTCCGAGGCTTACGTTGACGTTCTTGGAAAGGACTTCCTTGCCGTTCAGGTCGAAGATGGAGACCTGTACCGGAGCGGATGTCTTGGCGGTAATCATCAGCCCGTTCTTGGCGAACTGCAAGGAGAGACCGTTTGCCAGTTCCTTCTTGACCGTCGGAATGGACATCTGCTTCACGTTGACCGCATTGGCGCTGTCGCCCACGATGACGCGGATGGTCTTGGAGATGGCGTCAAGCACGTCGGTTTCTGCGGTAGAGGCCTTCACCAGGATGATGGCATTCTGGTTGCCGCCGACAAAGCTTGTTCCCGAGATGCTCAGGTAGGGGGTCGAGGCTTCGTAGTTCTCGCCGTCGGTATTGAAGGTGTATGTAATCGGGGTGCCCAGCAGGGTCTTTTCGGGAGCGACGCCTGTAGAAGACGTCTGGCCGCCCATCAGGTACTGGTTCGTGAACTTGTTTGAAATCTTGTTCTCGCCCTTGCGGTAGGTCACCGTGATGGTGTCGTTCATGGCCCTGTAGCCAGTGACCGCCGGAGCCGTAGCCACGATTTTGGCTTCGCCGAACGACTTGAAGTGGTACATGATGGTCGTGCTGGCTTCCTTCTGCGAAGAGGAGCAGTAGGTGGCGTTCTTGCAGGCGGCCGTCTTCACGTCGACGATGTCCGGGTTGAGGGACTTGATGGTGTAGGTGGCGCCTTCGAGAGTCTTCTTTTCGGTGCCGAGCGTCCATTCAAACGTCTTGGTGCTGGAGTTGGTCTTGGAGAAGTCCGCACCGCGGCCGATGGAGCAGGGGTGGGTCTCCGCATCATTGTAACGGCAGTACATGTCGGCGAAGTTCGTGATGGTCTGGCCTGCGACGCTCTGGATGGTCACGACGCTCTGGCTTCCGTCGTTACCCGTGAGGATGGAGAAGCCTGCACCCTTGATGGAGAGGGTCGTGCCGGATACGGTGACGACATTCTCGTTGCTGGAGGTGTAGGTACAGCCCGACTTGAGAGCGTTGGATACCTGTCCGTCCGTTTCCTTGGCATAGGCCGGCTTGAAAGCGCAGCTGCCGGTGTTCTTGCCCTTGGTGAGGGAGTCTGGCCAGGACTGACCATACTTGGTAAGGTAATTCTTGACCAGGTTGCCGGAGGTGCTGTATTTCGCAGTGGCAAGCAGGCCCTGGGAAGAAAGTTCTTCGCTGCCGTCGAACATGCCGGAGGTTTCCTTGCCGTTCGTCTGGCGCAAGCTCCAGTTACAGTTGCTAATCTTGTTCTGCTCCATGAAATTCATCCAGTCGCTCGTGGCGCCCTGGTCGGCGCTGCCGGCGCCATCGGCATTGACGGTACCCCATTCGGTAATGAACACCGGGCTGCCGCTGCTCTTGGCCTGGGTAATTCTGCTGCCGAAGCTTCCCACCTTATGCGTGCCTGCATAGAAATGGAACACGTAACCTACGTTCGTGCCGTTCACGCCGCCATATTGGGTAAGCTGCGACCAGCTCGGCGTACCCACGAGCACCAGGTTTTGCGTATTCTTGCGGATTTCGCCCGTAATGGCGTTTGCGTAGCTCTGGATAGTGCCCCAGCCGGTATTGACGGGCTCGTTATAGATTTCGTAGATGACGTTCGGGACGTCTTTGTACTTGGCAGAAACGGTCGAGAAGAAGGTCTTGGCCATCGACTGCTCGTATTCGGCGCGGTGGCTGTGCCAGTCGATAATGATGTAGACGTCGTTCTCGATGGCTGCCTCGACCATCTTGTCGACGATGGACATGTAGCTCTCGGGAGCGGTAGCGTAGGAGTAACCATGGAACAGGGAGTCGGCGGAATCAACGCAACCGTTGGATTTCTGGCTCGTACTGGAATAGCAGGTGATACCCATGGCAAAGCGGAATACGTCGATTTTCAGGTTGTCGACTGCCCAGGAAATCACGTCCTTCTTGTAGTACGGGAGGCCGGTGGCATCGGACCAGAAGAGGCTCATGCCGCGGAGCATCGCTTCCTGGTTGTTCTTGGCACCGATAAGCTTGCCACCGCTAGTATGGATGGCACCGTAGTAGCTGACCGGGCCGATTTTCATGGGCACGGCATTGACGGCCGCGGCGAACGTCGGCAGAGCCGCAAAGGCTAGGAGACAGGGTATCAGTTTTTTGAGTTTCATAAGCAAAATCCTGGATTTATATAAAGAATGTAATAATAAATAAGTCAGATGTTCTTTGGGGGGGTCTTATTTCTGTTTACTTGTGAATACGCAACGTTTTAGAGAAGGATTTGTCGGTCAGGCGGAGAATATAGGCGCCATGGGCGTGCAATAGCGATTCTAGCGCGATTTCCCCGGAACCGCTCAGGCTCCTGGTGGCAATACGGTTGCCGTTCAGGTCGAAAATGGTGAGGCGAGCGTCGGAAGAAAGCCCCGCATAACGGACGGATTTCCCCGCCAAGTCCAGGGAGCGTCGCGAGAGGGCGACCTGCGGGATGGATACGGCGTTCGGGTTGGTGTAGTCCGTAACGAGGTTCCCGTCGGCATCGTACATCTCGAACATGCGCAGGTAGAGGCTTCCGTAGCCGCTTTTTTGCATCTTGGGCTCGAATTTGAAGCCGCGGACCGCCTTCATGGCGTCGTCGCGGTTGAGAACGTTGGTCACCCAGGTGGGAACCACGAACTTGCCTTCGACAAAAGCGTCGTAGGCGGTGCCGAAGTTCTTGGAAGTCATGTCGATGTCCAGAGTCACGTAGTCGTCGCTGGGGTGCAGGTACACGCCCGGTTCGCCACCCTCGTCGCCGTTGTCAATCGTCTGCTTGTCCAGGATGGCGAAGCGGATGATGCCCTGGCTCTTGTAGTGGATGCGAATCTTGGCGATGTTGCTCAAGTCGTGGTAACCGTTGTCCTTGTCGAGCGAGAGGGCTATGCCGGCAAACGGGTACTGGAGCTCGGCTCCGGCCTCGTAAGTGGGCTCGGGAGCGATTCGGAACTCGATGGCCGCATCTGCGGTTCCGTCTTTGTGCAGGAATACGCCGGAGCTTCCGGAATCCGGATACATCTTGGTAACGCCGAACTTGTCGGCGTAGGCGCCCCAGTCGGTGTAGCCGGAAATGGAAATATTGCTGTTTACGGGTTGCAGTTCGCCATCGGGCATGCTCGGCATGCGAATGGAGGTCTTGGTATATTTAGTAAGCCCGTCCATGCTGTTGAAGTTGGGCAGGTTACCGCTCATGGTGAGCATGTAGAGAATGTTCAGCGTGGCGGGGTAGTAGGCTTCGCCCTTGGCGGTGGTGGGGGTCTTCTTGCCGACCGTGTTCGCGAGGACGTCGTAGACGGTTTCCAGGTAATGGCCGGGATCGTCTGCCGAGGCCATGGCGAGCCCGAGCCCGCCGGCGTAGGTCGAGGTCACGAACATGTTGTACGGCGAGGTCCCGGTGAGGGAGTAGCCCGGCCAGATGAGGTTCGCGTTGCTGAAGGTCGACTTGTCGAGCCAGGGGACAATCTTGTCGTTGATGGCCTTGGCTTCCTTGATACCGTACCAGTAATAGCCCCAGGCCAAGCGCCAGGGCGTTCTTGTGGCGTCGTCGTAGAATCCGCTGGAACCGCCGGACACCTGGCCTGCGTTGGTCGCCTTGTGGTCGCTCCAGCTGCACCAGTCGGGCATGAGTCCCGTAGTGGCGTTCTGGCACTTGGACATGTGGTCGAGGTTGGTGGTAATGGCCGTTTTCCAGAAGGAGTCGTTCGTGACGTCGTAGAACAGCTGGAAGGCCGCCGGGAAAACGTAGCTTGAGTTCAGACCCGGATTCCAGTTGCTGCCCGCCTTTACGCGGCCGTCGCTTTCCATATCGTGGGACTTGATCCAGTCGATGAGTTTCTTTGCCTTGGTCATGTACTGGTCGTTGCCCCACTGCTTGGCCGCCATAATCAGCGCAAGCGCCACGTCGAGGTCGGCGTCGGTGGCCGAACCGTCGTCCGCCTTGCCGTTCTGGGTGTTGATATGCCAGTTCATGCCGCTTTCGCTGCCCGACTTGGCGTATTTGTTCCAGAATGCGTACAACTTATCGAATTCGCTCTGGTGGTCGGCCTGCGTGCTCGACATGTACACCATTATGAGCATGCCGTAGGCGATACCTTCGGAGACGGTCATCTCGGCGCTGTCGTTGGGGCTGATGACGCGTGCGGTTCCGTCGCCCATGTCTTTGTACCAGGCCCCTTTCCAGTCGTCAAAATGGCTCTGGATAACGGAGGGGTCCACGTAGGTGGCCGTGTGGCCGAATTTGTATGTAACTTGTTGAGGGAAAGGGAATTTCGGTGCGGCGAACGCCGTCGAGACGAGCAGGAGGGCTGCCGTAAATAGGAGGGAAGAAAATTTGTTAAATAAATACACCATAATAGGAAAAATAGATTTGGATAAACGAATTTTGGGGGGCTTGAAAGTAATAAAAAAGTTATGTTTGGGCTGTTTGTGATTCAGCACACGATTCCGGTGGGGGTTCCGCTTGACGTAAATCACAGCCTTAAAAGGGTCTTTTGTAAAAAAATAGGAACCAAGTGCTGTTTTTTGGCTTTTTTCGCCATTCTTTGACTTTCCCATGAACTTCCAATTACAGTTTTTTTACTTTCATGAAAAAAAATCTTGCAAAAAAGGCCAAAAAAAAGATATATTAAGGGCAAATCGCCCTACCCGGGCATAAACCATTAACAAAGAGAGAGACTTATGAAAAACAAAATTCTTACTGCCGCCGCCGTTTTGGCAGCCGCCAGCCTTGCTTCTGCATTCAGCTGGGATGGTGCCGCGAGCGAATACTTTGTGAATACGGGCCTTGACAATGGTACCGAAACTGCCGGTTACTGGTACAGCTACGCTGACGACGCCGATGGCGGTCTGTCTGCTGTGGAATGGCCGGTTCCGCTTGGCAACGAATACTCTGATGAAGCTCTTGACCCGGTCATCGACCACTGCGGCGGTGTCTGCGGTAACTTCACCCTGAATGCCGGTACGCTTGAATACAAGCCGTTCGTCGGTATTGGTTTCAATGTTGCTGGTACTGCTACCGCTACTGGTGGTGCTGCTACTACGGCCGACGCTACCGCTTGGGGCGGCGTCTGCATTACCTACACGGTTGATGCTCCTGCTACTCTCGAACTCGGCCTCGGTGACGACAAGGACGCTTCTATCGGTTACGATAACCCGTTCGTTTCCCTCCCGAAGTCCGCTTCTGCTAACGAAGTCTGCACCCAGTGGGCTGGCTTCAAGCAGGCTGGTTGGGGCAAGGGCAAGGTTTCCGGTGACGAAGCCGGTGCCGCTCTCGCTGCTGTGAAGTTCAAGATCCAGGCTGCCGATGGTACGACTGGTTCCTTCAACATCACCAAGGTGTCCTCTGTTAACGACACTCCGGCCATCAAGGCTCAGGCTGCTGCCTCTGCCGTGAAGGCTTCCCTCTCTGGTCGTACTCTCTCCTTCGCCGGCATCAAGTCCGTTGCTACCGCCGAAGTGATGAACCTCCAGGGCCAGGTGATGCTCAAGGGCACTGTCAGCTCTTCTGCTTCTCTCGACCTCTCTTCCATCGACGCCGGTGTCTACATGGTCCGCGTTGCTGGCAAGTCCGTCGACTTCAGCCAGAAGATCATCCTCAAGTAATTCTACTTAGGAAACGTTCTTAAAATGGGAGCTGCCTTGGGGCGGCTCCCTTTTTCATGAAAACGTGATATGTTGCATATTTAGCGATGGATGGGCGCTATTTTTGGCTGTCATGCTTTCGGATTTGCATTTTTGAATGTATATTAGAGCATGGAAAATTAACGAGGATTTTATGAACACTAAGAAACTTCTCATACCTGTACTTTGCAGCCTCGCTTTCGGGCTTGGTGCCTGCGGTGGTGACTCTGCTACAGAAGCCGAACCGGTCGTCTCTCCTTTCGGTGGCGTAACGCCCCCGATGAGCGAAAGCGTTCTCAGTAGCACCATCCTGTCGAGTGCGTCTGTTCCTCCCGTAATTAACGGCCAGACGGCTCCGCTTGCCAGTGTGGCTAGCCTGACAGTTCCCGCGAACCTGTATACGGATTGGAAGGCTTTCCATTACGTGACGTTCGAAGAAGAAGCTGCGTACTACGGCTCTGTCGCTTCCGGTTTTAATTACGTGTTCTCCGCGGCCTACCAGCCTGCTGCACGAGTTGTCTGGTCTACGGCACAGTCGACTCCGTATTCGGCGCAGTGCAAGGTTGACGACACGTCCAAGCCCGCCATGAAGTTCCGCGGCTGCACCGTGTCCGAAGGCATTGGTTACGGCATGCTCATTACGGCCATGCAAGATGATATCATCGCGTTCAACTCCCTGTGGAACTACTCTCGCGCATTCAGGGCGTACAACAACCAGGCTTTGACTCCGTGGTTGACGTTCTCGTTCCACTTCAACGAAATTGACCTTGGTAGCGCGACGGACGCCGATCTCGATATTGCCACGTCGCTTTTCCTGATGTATAACAAGACCAATGAGGCCGCCTACTTGAACGACGCGTTGGTCATTGCCCGTGCTATCTGGGACAAGGAAGTCAAGGACAACAAGCTCCTTTCGGGTGATACTCCCATGTGGGATGGCACCAAGGGTCCGATTGTCTACAACCTGAGCTACTTCTCTCCGGTGGCCTTGCGCCTGTTCGCAAAGTACGATACCGGCCACAACTGGACTGCCGTTCTCGATGCCATGTACACTTACATGGCTTCCATCCAGGCCAAGGGTACAGGCGTGTTCCCGGACTGGAGCACGGAAACGACTTCTGTGAACCCGCCGAACAATGCTGCGGGTACCGAGAAGAGCGGATATACCTACTACACCTTCAACAAGGAATCCGTGCGTATCCCGTGGCGTATCGCATGGGATTACTACTGGTTCCAGGATCCGCGCGCCCTTGCGGTGTTGCAGACGCTTAACCAGTTCATTGTGGGCAAGTCTGGCGGCGACCCGACTTCTGCGGCCCTTGCCGTCAACTACTCTTGGGATCTGTCTATCGGTCCTGACAATGCAAGGAATACGGCGGTTCCGGCTCAGTGGCTTGCGGCCTGGTGTGCGACGGGTATCGGTACGAACCCCACTTGGCTTGAAGCTTGTACGACGGCGCTCAATGCGAAGACCGTGTCCAACACGGCTAGCAGCTACTTCCCCGATATTTTGCTCATGATGTACAGCCAGTTGCTGAACGGCAAGTACATCCGCCCGGCAATTTAGGATAATCCATAGTTTGCTCGAAACCCCGGACGAAAAGTCCGGGGTTTTTGTATATGGGCTCTGCATTTGCAGAGCCATATAGGGCGCCTCGGTCATGTGCAAATGAATTTGCCCACGACTCTCGGCTTTTTATCTGCTTCGCAGATTCTAAACAGTGCGCCTCGGTCATAGGAAATGTGGCCATTTCCTGCGACTCTCGGCTTTGCAGTTTTTGTATATTACCCTCCGTATGGAAAATGATTCTTTGAATACGGCGGTGGATTCCGTCAGTGTTGCTGCGGTGGATTCGACGGCCATGCCGGATTCTGCCGCTCCGGAGATGGTGATGCCAACGCCCGAGCAGTTGGGCATTTCGATTGTGTCGGGGCCGCAGGGCGGGATGCCCGCGGTAACAGTGGGCGATACGTTCGAGTTCCCGGTGACGGTCAGCTGGAGCGTGCAGGGGAGCGCCCTGCTGGTGGTGCCCACGGGCTCCGCAAACGCGAAGGGACTTACGCAGGTGGGCGTGTCGCAGGAGTCGGCGCGCTCCGTGAAAGACGGCAAGGAGATTGCGTCGATTACGTTTACGTACAAGATTGCGGCGCAGGATACGGGCAACTTGCATGTCCCGGCGCTGCGCTTTGAAATCCCGACGCAGATGGGGCAACCGCTTGATTTGCGTAGCGAGAGCGTTGATGTGCGCGTGAACGAACCGTTCAACCCGCTGCCGATTGTGGTGGGGCTCGTTGTGGCGTTGCTCGTGCTGTGTGCGGGCCTGTGGCGTGCCAAGCGCCGTGCCGCCGCACGCAAGGCCGTAGCCGCCAGGAATGCTGCACAGGATGCTCTGCGCGAGAAGATGATGGTCCTAAAGCAGCGCGTGAATACGGCGGACAGCCGCGAATGGTTGCTGGAACTTGAAAGCATCTGCAAGGAATACGTGGCAGAAAAGTTCGGCCTCGCCGCCTCCGCGGTGAACCTCGATACGATGGTGAAGGACGGCCAGCTCGAAGGCTGGGAATCGCTTGTGGAAGAATTCGCGCACGCCCGCTACGGCGGCGGCAAGCGCGACGGTTTCGAGAACAAGGAAACCTGGAAGGGCGCCATGAAACTCATGGGCATTTCCGAGGACGAAGAGTAGCTGGACCGCAAATGAAAATTGTCCGGGTCGCAAAGGAATGTGAACGCGCTGGTGCCTACTACGTGCGTATCGCCGCGATGATGCGCAAGCACCAGATTCCGCTCAAAGCCGAAATCGATTCGCATGACGGCGAGAATTGCCACTACATCCTTGCGCTGGACGATATCTACCCGGTGGCCACTTGCCGCTGGTTCGCAGTCCGCGAGGGCGTCGCCGAAATCGGGCGCGTCGTGGTGCTGCCGGAATACCGCGGACAGCATTTAGGCCAGGCCGTTGTCGCCGAGGCCGAGAAGTGGATGCGCGAGGCGGGCTTCAGGAAGGTCGAGATTTCGAGCCGCGTGAATGTCGCAGATTTCTATAAAAAAATGGGCTACCGCTTCAACGAAAGCGGCAAGGCCCATCATGACACGTTCGAGTGCGTGTACATGGAAAAGGAACTCTGATTCCTTTGTCTGTTATGCCTTCCAATGCTTGAGCTGCGAAAGGTGCGAGTCGAAGAACTTGCGCCTTTCTGCATCGGGGGTGTTTTCGGGGTTCGGCATGTGCGAAAGCAGGAAGTCTAGCAGCGTATCCTTGTTGCTGTAGGTGAACTTGCCTTCAGTGTAGCACCACTTGCAGTAGTCTTCGTTGAAATTTCCGTCGAGTTCGCGGCTGATCATGGCGTCATCGCCGAGAGGCATGCCGCAGCACTGGCAGAAAAGTTGCCTCGGGGCGCCCAGCAGAGTGTTGATGGAGACGTTGAATTCGCGCGAGAGCACCTTGAGCATTTCGGTGTTGGGCTGCGTTTCTCCCGTTTCCCAGCGGCTTACGGCCTGGCGCGTCACGTTGATGCGTTCCGCGAACTGCTCCTGGGTCAGGTTGTGCTTTTCTCTAAGGCTCTTTAAAACATCTTGAACTTGCATGGGGTCTCCTTTTTGTCTATGCCGCAAATATACCTACGCAGCTATGCGAAGTCAAGAAACGCGCTGTTGCTTTTTGTAAAAAGTGGACGGGACGAAGTTCGATATCAGTGGATATCCATCTTCGAAAACAGGTTCAGTACGGCCACGCCGGAGACAATCAGGATGAGCCCCACGATGGCTCCCAAGTCGGGCATCTGCTTGAAGAAGTAGATGCCGCTTATCGTTATAAGCGCGATGCCGAGCGCCGACCAGGTGGCATACGCGATGCCGATGGGGATCGTGCGCAAGCAAAGACTCAGCAGGTAGAGCGACGCCACGTAGCAGACGAGCGAGGCGATGGAAGGGACGAGCTTGGTGAACTGCTCCGACATCTTGAGGAGCGTGGTGCCGGCCGCTTCCGCAACAATGGCGAGGATGAGGAATACGTAGTTGAGCATAGGGAGAATATACAAATTAATTTTTTATATTACAATATTGAATACGTGCAATCCATTAAGGAATTTTATATGCCGAGTTCTGAGAAGTTTCGTGACCACGTTTTGCAGCAGTTCAAGGGCGAACTGCGCGTTACCACCCGCAAGATGATGGGTGAGTACATTCTGTATGCCGATGGGAAGATCTTCGGCGGGATTTTCGATGACCGCCTGCTGGTGAAGCCCGTGCCGGCGGCCGTGGCGATGTTGCCTGGCGCAAAGAAGCAACTGCCTTACGAAGGCGCAAAACCCATGCTCCGCGTAACCAACGAGCAGATTGAAGACAACGGCCTCTTGGTACGCCTGCTCGATGCGATGCTGCCGGAACTACCCGTCGCGAAAGCGAAGAAAAAATAATCCCGACGAAAGTATCGAATTTGCATTATTGGCCGTTTGATAGCGATGATGACGTCCGATTCGGGTTGTATTTGTAGGTTTGTTTAAAATTTTTGTGTTTAGACACACTTTTTATAAATAAAATTTGCTTTATTGTGTATTTTTATTTGTATTTTATGTGTCAAGGTGGCGAAAATGATAGACAGACCGGTATACCTCAAGAAACTGATAGACCGTAAGCAGAACGGCCTTGTTAAAATTATTACCGGCGTGCGGCGGTGCGGCAAGTCGGTTCTCCTGTTCGACTTGTATTTTAGGCATCTTGTTAGTGAGGGGGTCCTGGATCGTCAAATTGTCCGCATCCAGTTGGACAACAGTGAATTTGCTGCGCTGCGCAATCCGTTAAAATTGTCGGAATACATCAAGTCTAGGATTACGGACGACCAGGATTACTTCATCTTTATTGACGAAATCCAGCTGGTCAAGAAAATAAGGAACAAGGATGTAGAGGACGACTACATCACATTCCTAGATGTATTGAATGGCTTTGTTTCAAGGCGCAATTTGGATATCTACGTTACCGGAAGCAATTCCAAGATGCTATCGAAGGATGTGCTGACGGAATTTCGCGGTCGTGGGGACGAGGTCCGCGTCTACCCGCTTTCTTTCAGGGAGTTCTGTTCTGCAAGGGAGGATTCTAAAGAGAATGCGCTGAAGGACTACATGTTGTATGGCGGGATGCCGTTCATTCTTTCGCGTCCGTCGCCGGAATCCAAGATTAGCTACCTGCAGAATCTATTCGAAGAAACATACATCAAGGATATCGTAGAACGGAATAGTATCCGCAACCAGGGGCTTTTGAATTCGCTTACCGACGAAATCTGTTCTGCAACAGGTTCCCTCACTAGCCCGACAAAGCTTGCCAATACCATCAATTCCCGCTATCACAGTGGCAAGGACGAGAAGGTGAACAACAATACGGTTGCATCCTATTTGGCTCATTTGGAAAATGCGTTCCTTTTCAAGGAAGCCAAACGCTACGATATCCGTGGCAAGCAGTTTTTCAATTCCAATAGCAAGTTCTATTGCGTGGATGTCGGGCTGCGCAATGCCCGTTTGAACATGCGCCAAAACGAAGAAACCCATATCATGGAAAATGTCATTTTCAATGACCTTTTGCAGAGGGGCTATTCCGTCGATGTTGGTGTTGTCGAAAAATTCTCGAAGGGGCCTGACGGGAAATCGACCCGCGCAGTAAAGGAAATTGACTTTGTTGTAAATCATGGCAATGCGCTGTGCTATATTCAGTCCGCATTCCGCATGGATACTCCCGAGAAGGAAAATGCAGAACTTTCTCCTTTCAATATAGTCGGGGATTCCTTCAAGAAAATAGTCGTTACCCGCGATGAGTTGTCGCCTTGGTACGATGACAAGGGCGTCTATCACATAGGTCTATGTGATTTCTTGCTCAAGGAAGATATTCTAGGGTAAAAAGCGTAAGATTCTTTTGCTGACAGCGATTTTCACTGTTTTGACATTGTTTGGCTCTATTTTATTTGATGAAGTCCGCGAATAGGCGGATGGAATGAATCCGGGTTTTGCCTAGATATTCTATTTTGTAGATAATGGCTCGCGGAATTTTATGGATAGTCTTGGCTATGTGCTCCCTGCTGCTTGCGGGGTGTAGCGTTTCCACTATACATCCTCCATCAGCGTCTGCTTTTATGGAGAAAAGCGAAGATGCCTTTCTGACGAATGTTTCGTTTTCTGCGTCTTGGGGAGAAAATTTGAATAGGGAGAAAGGGCTATATGTTGCTGAAGGTGTAAAAGAAGTGGATCGTTCGGAAAAGTGGAAAGAAGATTGGCATTACGTAGATAAGGAGTGGCTTGTCCAATTACAAGGTTCCCTTCAAAGAAGTATTGGATATTTTAAGTATGGCTTTGGTCTAGATTTTGCGACACCCTATGTTCAGGCGGGTTTTGTTTCTGATTATTTGGGCGTGATGGGATGGAGTAATTTGTGTTTGTGGCAATTGGAAAAAGAGGCGCACGCCTATTTTCAGTGGGGTGGAGGAATTTCGCTGATAGAACAGTTGCCGATAGCGGGTAATTTTCGAATCGGCTTGACTCAACATTTATCGCGAAATGCCCGAGAAAGTTTTATGACTCAACATGGAGGTGTATTGCCGCGTGATTTTAATAGGGCGACACCAGTGTTTTATGACGAAGTCGGAGGAGGGACGTATGTATCTTTTATCCCAAAAGAGAAAACTAGAATCGGTATAGAATTTCGATACGGAAGAGATTTGACGTATAAACATGTAGAATTAAAGCATGATGATAAAAATGTTGAAAGCGATATTAATAGGTATTCTTTAATTGTCAGTTTTGTGGGTTGGTGATTTTTTAGTATGAACCGGTTCGCTTGTTTTGTTGTTTTGCTTGTGGCGATAGTGATGGCGGGATGCTCGTCGCATGCGCCATCGGCGTCCAAGTTCATGAACGTGAAACCCCATTCGTTATCTATGGGCTTTGGCGGAGCTGTTGTTGCAGGGGATTATTATGATGAAAAAATTGAAAGAGATGATGATGGCCATGACAACTATACGGAATTACCCTTCATGTTGGAAGTATTGGCTTTGGAACGTATAGACCATTTTGTCCTAGGCATGGCTTTGGAAACGAGTTTTTTGCCGCGTTTCACGGTAGGGGCCGCAAGTGATTATTTTGGGGTGCAAACATGGGTTACACCGTTTGTTTGGGATAAAGTGTCAAAATCGAACCGCCCATTCGGAATAATGCTGATAGAGCAATATCCTATACAGCCAAATCTCCATATTGGACTCAGTCAATTCTTTTCAAATAATTCTTATGCGCACATAGATTCTCCTGATTGCTGTTCTTTAAGTGCTGATTATTACACAGTATATTATAAGGAAGTTGGCGCCGGCGTCTATATTACTTATAAAAGCTTGTCTTATGAATTTCGCTATGGGAATGAATTGGAATCTGGTAATAATCGATTCTATTTTGATCTCAACTTGATGTTTGATTTGGATATTTCTCAAAAGAAAAAAGATGCCAAATAAGCTTAATAAGATGCGGGGGTTTTAGGGGGTAGCCCCCTGGCGTGGGGGTGGTGGAAGACTTGGATGGCACAGCCAAGGCTGCAACCAGGGGGATTCTTCCCCCTCCTAATCACTAATCACCAACCACTAATCACTGTTTACTACCCTCATTTGCCTTTTTCCGTGGAATTTTGTATCTTAAAATCCGAAAAATTCTCTCGTCTCTCGTCTCTCGTCTCTCGTCTTGCTGACGAACGATGATATTCGAAAAACGGAGGTCGTTGAAATTTTGTAAAATATACACAGAGGTAAAATCGCATGGATATTCAGGAACTTTCGGAAAAGGTGCGCCAGCAGAGCGCATTCTGCATGAACTTGCTGCGTGAAGTGGAAGGGACGGTGATTGGCCAGAAGGCTCTGGTGGAAAGCATTTTGACGGGTATTCTGGCCGATGGTCACGTGCTGCTGGAAGGCCTGCCGGGTCTTGCCAAGACGACTGCGGTGAAGGCTTTTGCCGATGCCGTGTCGCTGGATTTCAAGCGCATCCAGTTCACTCCCGACCTGTTGCCGGCCGACTTGCTGGGTACCACGATTTACAACGCGAAGGAAGCGAAGTTCGAGACCCGCAAGGGCCCGCTCTTTACGAACCTCGTGCTCGCCGACGAAATTAACCGTGCTCCGTCGAAGGTGCAGAGCGCCCTCCTCGAAGCGATGCAGGAACGCCACATCACCATCGGCGACGAGACGTTCAAGCTCGACGAACCGTTCCTGGTGCTTGCCACGCAGAACCCCATCGAGCAGGAAGGTACGTATCCGCTGCCCGAAGCTCAGGTGGACCGTTTCCTGTTGAAGGTGAAGGTCAGCTACCCGAACAAGGCCGACGAAATGAAGATTCTCGATGCCGTCGCCGGTGCGGGGCTGCGCCAGCCGCAGGCCGTTGCCACGAAGGAAGATATTCTGGCCGCTCGCCAGCTGGTGAAGCAGGTGTACGTGGACGAACGCGTTCGCGAATACATCGTGAACCTGGTGCTTGCGACCCGCGATCCGGGCAGCATCAAGCGCAGTGACCTGGTTGGCTTTGTGGAAGTGGGTGCCTCTCCGCGTGCTTCTATCGGTCTTGCCCAGGCTTCGAAGGCTCATGCGTTCATCCAGGGCCGCGCCTACGTGACGCCGGAAGACGTGAAGGCCGTCGCCATGGAAGTGCTCCGCCACCGCATAATCCTCAGTTACGAGGCCGAAGCGGAAGAAGTCTCCGCCGAAACCGTGGTGCAGAAGATTCTCGACAGCGTTGAAGTGCCGTAGTGAGGAGAAACGTTGCGGTTACGCAAAGCAAATGTTAATTTATCTGTAATTGCAGGGAGGCTTGCCGCAAGCCTCCTTTTGCTTGCTATGGTCTCGTGCAGCTACTCGCATTCCGACCCGTGTCAGAGCTCCGTATACGAGGAATGCATGGAGAGGACGGAGAATACGACGCTTGCCGACATCGTCTGCTCCGAAAAAGCGGTGTCTGAGTGTGGGGATTAGGGCTGCCGGGCTTGGAAAATTGCTATCTTTATGGCGAAAAAGGGCGCAGGGAGGTTCCCCGCGTCGCAATTTCGTGTTTTAACAGCAATCGACCCGCGGGCGGCCCGCCAAGGCTATGTTCCGGGTCATAAAAATGAAGGATATATGGCAAATCGTGTTGTTATCGGCTCCCAGTGGGGCGATGAAGGTAAGGCGAAGGTTGTTGATTTCTTGACGCTCGATGCGGATATCATCGTGCGTTTCCAGGGCGGCGCGAATGCGGGCCACACCGTCGAGGTGGGTGACCAGAAGTTCGTGTTCCACCTGATTCCCTCGGGCATCATGCACAAGGACAAGATTTGCGTCATCGGTAACGGTGTCGTACTCGACCCCATCCAGACGCTCGCCGAGATTGCCGACCTGCACACGAAGGGAATCAACCCGGAAGGCCGCCTGTTCATTGCGAACAATGCCCACGTGGTGCTCCCGTACCACTCCACGCTCGACAAGGCGAAAGAGAAGAAGGCGGGCAAGGCTGCCATCGGCACCACGGGCCGCGGCATTGGCCCCTGCTACAGCGACAAGGTGAACCGCATTGGCGTTCGCGTGGGTGACCTCATGGACGAGCGCGAACTGCGCCCCCGCGTCGAGGCGATGGCCAAGGTCCACAACGAAGAATTTACCGTGATGTACGACGTCCCGGCAATCGACCCCGAAGTGGTCATCAAGGACTACCTCGAGCTCGGCCAGAAGATCAAGCCGTTTGTCACCGACGTGAGCGAGATGCTCTACAAGGCCGTGAAGGCCGGCAAGCGCCTCGTGTTCGAGGGCGCCCAGGGCACCATCCTCGACGTGGACCAGGGTACCTACCCGTTCGTGACCTCCAGCAACACGGTCGCGGGCTACGCAAGCTGCGGCGCCGGCGTCGGACCTACGGCCCTGGACGAAGTCTGGGGCGTGGTGAAGGCTTACACGACCCGCGTGGGTAACGGTCCCTTCCCGACAGAACTTTTGGACGATACGGGCGACACGCTCCGCAAGATCGGTAACGAATACGGCGCCACCACGGGCCGCAACCGCCGCTGCGGCTGGTTCGACGCCCCGGTTGTCCGCAAGGCCGCCGTGGTGAACGGCCTTACGCACCTCGCCATCACCAAGCTCGACGTGCTCGACACGTTCGACACGGTGAAGGTTTGCACCCACTACGAGTGCGACGGTGAAAAGCTTGACTTTATCCCGAACCAGCTGTCGAAGGTTGGTCGCTGCACCCCGGTGTACGAGGAGATGCCCGGTTGGAAGCAGGATACGACCAAGTGCCGCAGCTACGACGAACTCCCGGACAATGCAAAGAAGTATTTGCAGCGCCTGGCGGAACTTGTCGACGTGAAAATTGGTATGATTTCTATCGGTGCCAAGCGCGACCAGAGCATCGTCATTGATGCGGGCCTCGCCAAGGGGTTAAATTTGTAACAAAAAATCGGAGGGAATGAGAAAATGGACGCTAACATTGTAGGACTGTTGAAGGGTGTAGAACTCTTCTCGGAATTGAACGAAGAACAGCTCGGGATGCTTGCCGACCTGGTCGTCGCGCAGAACTTCAATCGCGACGAGACCGTGGTGTTGGAAGGCGACGACTCCGTGCAGGCCTTGTACCTCATCGCTTCTGGCTCCGTGCAGGTCTATATGACTGGCGTCGACGGTCGCGAGACTATTCTCAGCTTCCTGGAACGCGGGGACTTCTTCGGCGAGATGTCGCTGATTGATGGTGAGCCGAGGTCGGCCTCCGTGCGTACGGTGACGGACGCCCAGCTCCTGATTATCCACCGCGAATCCTTCTTGCGCCTTATCCGCCAGTCTCCCGAGATTGCGATGGGCCTCTTGAGCGAAATGAGCAAGCGCCTGCGCAAGGCGAACCGCCAGATTGGCTCTCTCTCGACGATGTCGGTGAGCGGTCGCGTGGCGGGCACGCTCCTCAACCTCATGGAAGAACGCGGTATCCGCATCCATACCGACAAGGGCACGATGGTGACGGTCATCCATAACCGCCCCACGCAGCAGCAGCTGGCCGATATGTCGGGCACGACGCGCGAGACTGTAAGCCGTATCTGCTCCTTGCTGGTGCGTACCGGTGCCATTGCCATGACGGGCAAGGACATCGTCATCTTCGATGAAGGCGCCCTGCAGGAAAAGGCGACTAAAGGCTAGTTCATAGCGCTTCAACTTTATATGACTAAGATAAAGAATATTCTGGACAAGCTTTTGTCATGGGCCAAGAGGACTCCCGTGGTGAAGGCTCTTTGCATTTGGATTGTATTGCTTGTCGTTATGGCCCTCTTCGTGGACAAGATTGCCATGCCTATCTTCTCGGGCCACTTTGCCTCGACGGGTGAAGTGCCGAATTTGGAAGGCATGAGCGAGGAAGCCGCCCAGAAGGCTCTGGAAGATGCCGGCTTCAAGTACGAGTGGCTCGAGGAAGGGCGTTACAGCTCGCAGATCCCTGCCGGGATGGTGCTTGTGCAGATGCCCGCGGCAGGCCGTATAGCGAAGCTCGGACGTACGGTCAAGCTCACCAGGAGTCTCGGGCTGCGCGAAGTGAAGATTCCTGACCTGCGCGGCAAGAGCCAGAAGCAGGCGGAAATTTCGCTCTCCCGCGCGGGCCTCGTGCAGGGCGAAATCGTCAAGGGCGCCCACCAGAGTATTCCGCGTGGCGTAGTCATCAGGACTATCCCGCTGGCGGGCAAGATGGCTCGCATTGGCGATACGGTGAAGGTCGTTATCTCGGCCGGAGCCACTACCGGCAAGGTGCTGCTGCCCGACTTTTCTGGCGAAGTCATCGACAACGTGTACCCGAAGCTCGAGAAGCTTGGTTTTAAGGTGGGCGATATAAAGCGCGTCAAGAGTGACGGCGGCGAAGCCCCGGGAACCGTGATGGAAACGGCCCCGCGCTATGGAGACTACCTGCCTCCGGACACCAAGATCGATTTCGTAGTTGCAGACTAGGTTCGTTATGGTTCGGTGTATGGGCCCCTTGTTAGCAGTGTTAATGCTGGCGCTCTCGCTGTGCGCCTGCTCCTCTGCACCCCGCAAGCAGGACCAGCCGGACAAGGCGACGCTTACCGCCGCCGATTCTGCCGTTATCCAAGACGCGCTCGAGAAGATGAACATGCCCAAGGATTTGGACGTGGCGCATGAATCTTTTATCCGCGCGCAAGAGATGGAACTCCGTGGCGAAAAGCAGTTGGCCGAAGTCTTTTGGCAGCGCGCCTACGAAGCCGACCCCGGCAACCGCTATCTCGCTTTTTCGGTGGCCTCGCGACTCTTTGCCCACGGTAACGATTCCGCGGCGCTTGCCATTGCACGCAAGGCGTCTAACTACAAGGGCCCCGTTCTCGCCAGTCAGCTGGAGCTGCTCGCGAAGCTTTACGTGAGGGAAGGCATCGCCGATTCCGCCCGCAAGTATTTCAAGGCCGCGCTCGATTCCTCGCATAATCAGGACATGACGCTGCTTTACGATTACAGCCTGTTCCTCGAGGCCGTGCAAGACAAGAAGGAACTGGTGAAGGTTTACGATGCGCTTTTGCCGCAGACGAATTACATCCAGTCGCTGTTCGCGCGCCAGGTGAACCTGCTCCTGGAACAGGGCAAGGACTCCGCCATCGTGGAACTGTTCGGTAAGGCATACGACGCGACGGGCGACAAGGAACTGCTTTCGAAGATGGTGCAGGGGCTTGCCCTGCAAAAGCGTAACGGCGAAGCCCGCGCCATTGCAGATACCGTGACTGGCCAGACCGAACTGGACGAGGCGATAGTCAACTCGGCCTTGCTCACGTACGGTGAAAGGGAACGCGCCGAAGCCCTCAAGTTCTTGAAGAAGAAGGTGTACGACGACGGCATGCGTACGCCCGTGATGCTCTACTACCTCGGTAGCTACGAATTTGCCCTTGGCGAAAAGGACAGCGCGAGAGCGCACCTGGAAGAGGTGTACCCGAAGCTGGACAAGACGCCCTCCTATGCGGCGCAGGCCTGCCGGCAGCTTTCGGGCATTGCCTTTGCCGACGACAAAAAGAAGGAAGGCCTGAGGTACGCCAAGCTTTCTGATTCGCTGCAGCTCGGTGGCGACAAGGAATTCCTTGCGATGGCTTACGGCTATGCGGGCGAGTACGAAAAAGCTTACGTGCTGCTGGATTCCATGCTCGGCGTGTGGAGCCACTGGACCCCGATGGCGGGAGTTGCCGACTCCGCGACGCTGAATTTGATGCGCTACAAGGCGATGCGTGCCCACCGCCAGTTGCAACATTCCTACGCCCAGATTCTGGTGATGGAGGCCCGCGGTATCGAAGACGACGGCAAGGCCGATACGCTCAAGCGCGCCCATGCGAGGGAAGCCCGCACCAAGGCGGAACTGTTCTGGGAAAGCATGCTGATGGCGGATTCGACGGACATGTTCGTGCGTTCGCTGATGGCGATGAACCTGGAGAGGCTCGGGCGTTACGACGAATCGTTCAGGATGTTCGACTACCTGCTCAAGAATGCGGGCCCGTCGCGCCTGGACTGGCCGGAACTGCTGAACTATTACGGCTATTCGCTGATTGACTTGAACCGTTCTCCCGAAGATGTGGAGAAGGGCTACCAGATGGTTTTGAAGGCGCTCGAGATGGAAAAGGCGGAAACCCCGAATGAGGCGTTCCTCGATTCCAAGGCGTGGGCGCTGTACCGCATGGGACGCTACGACGAAGCGCATTCCGCGATGCTCCTGATTAAGTCCAAGAATTTCGAGAAGGATTACGTGTACTGGGAACACCTTGCGGCAATACAAGCGGCTCTCGGTAAAAAATCCGACGCTACAAAGTCGTACAAGAAACTTTTGAAGCTCCGCCCGAATCACGCCGCCGCCAAGGAATTCCTGGGCAAGAAGAAGTAGGTCGCCATGCTTGCCCGCCTTTTGCCGTCCTTGTCATTTATCGCTGCGGCCTGCCTTGCGTTTACGCTTTTTGGCTGTGCGGGCGTCTTTGCCCCGGCTCCTTCGACGTCGCGGGCTCCTGCTGCAGAAATGCCTGTTCGCGACAGCCTCCGCGCCAAGTTCGTGCTGACCGTCGTGGACAGCACCGGCAAGGACCAGGAACTCGACGCGGTACTTTTCGCCGTGCCGCATTTGCGTTACCGTATGGAACTGACGGGCCCGATGGGCGTGGGCGTCGCGTCGCTCCTGTGGACATCCGACGGCTGGAACATGGTTTTCCCGACAGAGAAAAAATACATCGCCGGCGTGGGCTACATGGTGGGCATCGTGGGCGACAATACGATGCCGATGGTGCCGATTCACCAGATGGCCGACATCTTTGACGGCATCCTGGTTCCGGAGAACAGCGAGGTGCTGGCCGAAAGCGATTCGGCTGGGTTCCATGTGGTGAAGGTGCGTGCGCCGAGCGGGATGATGTTTACGTATGGCAAGCAGGGCGGCGACGTTGCGTGGCTCATGCGCGGCAGCGGCGACAATGCCGAAGTATTGCGTTTTTCGGATTTCAAGGAATTCGAGGGGGTTCGCGCTCCCGGATATGTTACGTTCGAGACGGGCGGGAAGACGTTCATGAAGATGCGCGTCAAGAAGGTGACCCGCAAGAAACCCTTCAGCCTCGGGACATGGCGCCTGAATGTTCCCAAAACCTACAAGCGCATCGGGGGCTAGCGGGCCCTTGCGGCGCTATTTTTGTAGATTGGATAGTGTATGAAACGTTTTGAATCTGCATTTTTGCTTTTAGTCTTTTTGATGATGCTCGTGTCGCCGGCCCTTGCCGTCGATACTCTTGAAGTTTTCGTTTTGCGCGTCCAGTTTGCCGAGGAGAAGACGGACAATTCCCTCACTACGGGCAAGGGCACTTTCGGGACGGTCCCCGACAAGAATTACAGTCTTGACCCGACGAAGCATAGCGGCAAGGTTCCCTACTGGGAAAAGCACCTGCAGTATGCCGATTCCTATTACCGTGCGGCAAGCGGTGGCAAGCTAGCCATAAAGACGAAGGTGTTCCCGATATACACGGTCAAGAAGCAGATTATCGATTATAACAGGACGAGCAAGATGGAGGGCGAGAAGACGGCGGAGTTCGACGAGGCCCGCAGTCGCGACTACCTCACGTTCGTCTACGATGCGGTCGTTGCTGCGGCTGTTGCCGATACGTCCGATGCGTCTCCTTTCCGCATCCCGCTTTCCAAGAATCCGAACGTGAAACGTGCGTACATGATTGTGCATGCCGGTGCGAGCAGGCTCGTGGATGGTGGCAGCATGGGTACCGACAATGCGGATACTCCGGGCGACTTTATGGACGTGTACATCTCGCGCGACGCCTGGGAATACCTCAAGCCCGATTCCGCGAAGAATGCCGACGTGAAGCCCGCTTTCGGAATCAACGACAAGGGCGATTCCGTGGTGAACGGCTTGCTGATTCACGGTTCCGTTCTGGATACGCTGCGTTCTATAATGGTGGTGAGCGAGACCGCTTCGCAGGATGGTCTCAACTGGGGCGTGAACGGCATTGTTGTGAACCAGATTGGCCGCGAACTCGGGCTCCCGAATACTTACGATGTGGTCAAGGGCATTTCGCGCCTGGGATACTTTGACGGGATGGACTTTGCCGGTTACAATGCGGGTAATGGATTCCTGCCGTCGTTGCCTGCGGCCTGGGAACGTGCCTACATGGGCTGGAGCCAGGTGAAGGAAGTCAGGCCGACTGCCGGGCATTCCGTGACGGTGGATATCGCGGCGGCCGGTAGCGGGCTCGGTACCGAAATAGTGAAGGTCCCGCTGAACGCGAGCGAGTACTTGCTGATTGAAAACCGCCAGCGCAGCTGGAACAAAGACGGCAAGGTAAGCTTTGTGCTCGGTACGGTGGATGAGGATTCCGACACGACAATGCGAACGGTAGTTGTCGACAGCTTAAGCAAGGTTTTCGAGGACAGCACCTGCGATGCGAAGGGCAAGTGCAAGGTCAACACCAAGAAGGCGAAGGGCCTGATTGTGGGCCTGGACAGCTACGATGCGGGCATCCCTGCAAGCGGTATTGCCGTATGGAAGGTGAACGAATGGTATTTGCGCGAGACGCTGGAATATGGCATCGCGAACTTCTGGGGCGGCGACACCCTGCGTGACCACCAGTTCGGTCTTTCGCTTGTCGAGGCCGACGGGATATTGAGTATCGGCAAAACGTTCAAGAACGCGCTTGGGCAGGATACGTACGACTATGGAAGCGGTACGGACTTGTTGCCGCACAAGAGGATTCCTGCCAAGGATTCCAAGCAGAAATTCGAGACGCTCACCAAAATCGGGCCTACGGGATATGCCAACACCAAGACGACGCAGGGCGGCTATACCGGCATCAAGATTACGGTGAACGTGCCTAAGGGTGCCCGCGAAGAAAAGACGGCGAACTCCTTCATGGGCGATAGCGTAGTGAACTATGCGGCGCCTATTATAAGCGTGACTATCAGCATCGATGACGGAAGCATTGAAGGAAGCCAGTTCCCGCGTGAACTCGGCCTGAATTCGGCGGTGCGCGGCGCGGTGTTTGTTGACGACCCCGAGCACGAGGGCGAAAAGATTCTCGTGGTGGGCGCACAGGACGGAACGTTGCAGGCGTTCGGTGCGATGGGCGATACGCTGTTCGTGGCCGATACGTCCGTCATGCTCAAGACTCTGACCCGCGACAGCGCAAAGCGTGAAGTGCCGCTGTACCGCGTGGGTGCAAGCTATGGCCCGCTGGTGGGCATGGCGAGCGACGGCAAGGACGTTTACAGCTTGCACAGGAAAAAGCTCGTGAAGACGAGTTTTGCGGGCGGACTCCCGACACAGCAGGAAATTGATATTGATTCCGCGACGGCGGGGCCGATGGTGCTCAAGGGATATTCCTGGTTTGCGAGCAAGGGCAAGCTTTGGCGGAATGGACAATGGCAGAAGTTGTCGGATGATTTTGTCGCCCGTGATATGGCTTACTGTGGCGATCCTGCAAAGGATGATAGGCGAGGAGAAGATGCGAACGGCAACAAGTACAGTGCTCCGAACGGAAACCAGTTCGTTTTGGCGGGAGACGATGGACGTATTGTTCTTGTAACGGATTTCTTCCGCTCCAAGGCTGGCGACGAACTCACGACGGGATGGAGTAGCTGGACCATCAACTCTCTCGACAAGCAAAGGCTTAGGGTCGCCTGCACCGACATGGACCGTGATGGATCGGATGAAATCATTGTCGTTGGAAGCCGCGGGGCTGTCGCAGTCCTTAGGGAGACGGAGAAGGGCCTGGAATCTGTGTGGGCAAAGACCTACAAGCGCGGCGCCGCCGGCACTAGCGGCCTCAAGGACGAAACCTCCGGCATCGCGATTGGCGATATCAATGGCGACAGCTACCCCGAAATCGTGTTCCTGGGTGATAACCTCGTGTATGCGCTCGACCGCTCTGGCCTCCCTGTTGCCGGTTTCCCGGTGAAGATTTCCCGCGGTACGCCCGTGTATGGCTTTATGAGCGACCCGGTTCTTGTAGACGTGACGGGCGACAATGTTCCCGAGATTCTGGTGCCGAGCAGTGACGGCCTTGTGTATGCGTATACGGGCAAGGGCAAGCCGGTGGCGGACCAGTTCCCGCTTGCCGCAGGTAGCTTTGAATACCAGGATACGCTAGGGACAATCTTCCCGATGAGCATCTTTGTCGCCGATGCCGTTCCGGGCAAAAAATCGGCGGGTCCCGAGCTTTACGCCTTGCACCGCAGCAACGTTTCCGCATTCCGCTTGCGTAGCGCCTCTAGCGACGCGGCTACTTCCTCGGCGGCATGGACTCTACCGGCGGGCGGCAACGAACGTGCGGGATACTTTGACGCCTCGAAACTCGGTGACGTTGAAAAGAAGAACGCGAAGGACGAAATTACTGAATTCTTCATGTTCCCGAATCCGGTGCGTGGAGGAGTCGCGAAGGCCCGTTTCGAAATCGGTGCCGAGGCGAAGAACGCGACGCTTGAACTCTACGACATCACGGGCCTGTGCGTATTCAAGGCCAAGATGTCCGACGTGAAGCGCGGACGCAACCAGTTCGAGCATCTCGACTTGAAGAAACTCGGTTCCGACGTGTATACGGCGCGCTTGAAGGTGAAATTCGAGAGCGGCAAGACGAAGCAGAAACTCTACCGCGTGGGCGTGGTCCGCTAATGAAATCCCTGGGCAAGAACTTTTCTCTGTGCATATGGTCGCTGCTGTTGGTGGCGTTCCTTTTTGCCGGGATGGGTTTGTGCGCCTGTACTGCCGCCGGCGATCCTGTCGAAATCGATCCGATTGAACATGATAGTGGCAATTCTTCCGGTGTAGCATCTTCGTCGAGCGATGGAAAGTCTTCTGCTGAAGAATCTTCCAGTAGCGCTCCGGTGGCCGATTCTTCGGTTATCGAAATGCTTGATTGGGTATTTGTCGGGTTCGATTTTCTTGCGACGGAAGTGACCCAGGCGCTTTATTCACATGTGATGGGCAGCATGCCTGACCAGCCGCGTACAGGAGATGACTATCCGGTGGTGAATGTCTCCTGGTTCGATGCGGCTCTGTTCTGCAACAAGCTTTCCAAGAGCTTGGGCTACGATACGGCCTACGTCTATTCTTCGATGGGTAGCGAACACTTTTTGAAGGATATCGAAATCAATTACGGGGTGGATGCCGTCCGCATGCCGACAGAAGGCGAGTGGGAATTCGCTGCGCACGGAGGCACTACTACCACATACTACTGGGGTGTCGAGGCTGCTTCCAAATACGCGTATTACGGACAAACTTCTGGCCCCGAGAAGGTGGGGAAGTATGCGCCGAACGATTACGGACTTTACGACATGGCAGGGAACGTTGCCGAATGGGTGAACGACTGGTATGGAACTTACCCGACAACGGTACCCAACAATTACACGGGCCCGTCCCAGGGTTCTGCCCGCGTGGTGCGCGGTGGTGGCTGGAGCGACCCCATCAAGGATTGCGCCCCCGACGTACGTGAAAAGAAGGACCCGCTCTATACGTCCTCGAAGCTTGGCTTCCGCATTGTCTTTTCCCACGGCCTGCTCTAAATTTTTTTAGATTATAGCCCATGAAAAGGATTGTTATTGCGACCCTTTGTATGGGTCTATATCTAGTTGGTTGTAATAAAGAAGAACCCGCTCCGCTTCCGGCCCTTAAGCCTGTTGAATTGCCGAAGAATACGGCGGGTGTTTATTCCGGTCGTCTGCCGTGCGACGATTGCAAAATGCGCATGGCCCGCATGGAACTTACCGAAGACAGTTCTGCGACCGTTGTGCAGACTATCGTGACGGATTCCATGAAGACTGATACCTTGAAGGGAACCTACGCCGTGAACGGGGAAGTTCTTTCCCTGTCGATTCCTGATGCCGAGATGAACTTGAAGTTCAAGCGCGATTCTCTGGGCAACATGGCTTTGATGACGGGTGCCGGTACGATTTACGAAGATGCCGACGGCATGAAGTTCGATATGATTCGCATCCTTGTTCCCATGAAAAAGCCGGCTCAGCCCGCAACCGATTCTGCAGAGGGAAAATAATGCCTTGCAAAGTCCTTGTCGTAGATGATGAACCGCTGGCCCGCATGCGCATCAAGTCGCTGCTGGAACCCTATGCTTCGGAGTTCGAGGTCGTGGGTGAGGCGGGCTCGGGTGCCCAGGCTCTGGAAAAGATTCGCGAGCTTGACCCGGATGTTGTTTTCCTCGATATCCAGATGCCAGACATGGATGCCTTCGAAGTGCTCAAGAATGTGGGCGAAGACGACATGCCCCTGATCGTGTTTACGACGGCCTACGAGAACTTTGCGCTGCGCGCTTACGAGGAGAATACGGTCGATTACCTGCTCAAGCCGGTCGACCCGGAGCGTCTGGAAAATACCATCGAGAAGCTTCGCCGCAACCTTTCGAGCTTCTCGGCGCAGCAGCAGATTCCCGAGGACTTCTCGTGGGAACGTTTCCGCGAGATGGTCAATGCGCGCGGTTCGTACCTGCAGCGCGTCCAGGTGAAAATCGGCGACCGAATCTTGCTGGTGAACGTCGACGAGATTATTCGTTTCCACAGCGAAGAGAAGTATACGACCCTCTATACGGCCAACGGCCAGTACGTCATTGACACCCCGCTGGTGGATCTCGAGAAAAAGCTGGACCCGGCGCAGTTCGTGCGCATCCACCGCGCCCACCTCGTGGCTATCGACTACATCGCCGAAATCCGCAAGTCCGACATGAGCCGCCTCGTCGTGGTGCTCCGCGACAAGAGCCGCACGCAACTGCTGGTAAGCCGTAACTTCGTGAAGACGGTCCGCAATCTCTAGTACAGGTTTTTTATGGAACAGCCCTCGAAAAAGTTTTCTGTCAAGAGTTTTCTTAAGTCCCTGGCGCGGGAAATCATTGTCCCCATTGTCCTTGCCCTTGTCGTAATCCAGTACGTCATCCAGGCGTTCCAGATTCCTAGCGGCTCCATGGAAGATTCCCTGCTGACGGGCGATTTTTTGCTGGGTCTCAAGTTTACGTACGGTTCCCCGATTCCGTTTACTAACCAGAAGTTCCCGGGCTATGCTTACCCGGTACCCGGCGACGTGGTAATTTTCCGCTACCCCGGTGAACCCGAATATCCGGACAACAACCCCCAGCGCTATACGCACCTCTTTAACGCGCTGATGTTCGGCAACGTCTATTGGGACCACGAACCCGAAGACGGCCAGCCGCACCTGGTGCATTATCCGGACGGCCCGAAGGATTACATCAAGCGCTGCGTCGCGGTGAGCGGCGATACCATCGCGGTTCACGGCGGCAAGCTTTTCCGCAACGGCGAGCGTCTCGATACGATTCCGGGACTCGGCAAGTGGACGGCTTCCGTGCGTACGCTTTCGCCGCGCGACGAACTCGAGACGTTCGTGATTCCTTCCGTGGGCGATACGCTGTATGTGGATTCGCTTCCGCTGTCGCGCCTGTGGTGGCTGCGCTCCATCGTGGCGCAGGAGAATCCGGATTCCCATGTGGAACTCGCTCTCGACCTCTTGCGTGACGGCCGCGAAGACAACGGCTACGATTTTGAAGATTTCCGCATGCCGGTCGAGAATGACCGCGGCATGGCCCTCAACGCGCTCTTTACGCGAAACCGCATGGTTATCCAGTCCCCGCTCAAGCAGGGCGATACTGTCTCTGGCGCCATGAACTTCGGGTATTTCAAGCAACTCTCGTCCATCGGTTTCTTGCCGATTTTCGACCCGCACGAAAAGGGCGGCCTTACCCGCAAGGTGAGCTACGTGAGTTTCGAGGCTTCGCTGTTGCAGGATTTGGAAGGCAACGTGGCGCGCCTGAATGCGGAATCTCGCGAGATGGTGGCGGACAGTGTTGCTACGGATAGCGCCGCCGCTGTCGATACCGTTGCTGCAGATTCTGCGGCCGTCCAGGAAGTACCCCCGAAGTTTGAAATCCGCAGGAAGCTTATGCTCGACGGCAAGCCGATGGATTACTACGTGGTGAAATCGCCGCAGTTCTTTATGATGGGCGACAACCGCGACAACTCGGCCGATAGCCGTTACTGGGGTACCGTGACGCTCCGCAATATCCGTGCGAAGGCGTTTGTGATTTATTTCTCGTTTGAAAACGAAGACCAGAAGTTTGCTCTTGGCAATCCGTTCACCTGGTGGCGTATTCCCTTCAGCATCCGCTGGACTCGCATTGGCAAGATTATCCACCTGATTGATTGATGAAGTTACGTGTTCGTGCATATGCTGTCGCTTTGGGCCTGCTCCTTCTGTGTGCGGGGCTTTTCGCGTGTGCGACCCAGGTAGCCCCAGGCGGTGGCCCCGAAGATAAATTGCCCCCGCGCGTGGCGGCGGTGTACCCGGCGCCCATGACCACGAACCACCCGAACGAACTGTACGTGAAGCTGGAATTCGACGAATGGATCAATGCGAGCATCCCGCGCAGCGCCGTTTCGATTTCGCCCCCCATCGAGAAGAAGATGAAGTTCGAGGTGAGCGGAAGGACGTTGGAACTCACGTCGCGTGCGGTGCTTGACGAAAATACCACGTATACTATCACGTTTGCGGGCGGAATCAAGGACTTGCACGGCAATGCGCTTGCGACTCCCTTCACGGTCGTGTTTTCGACGGGCTCAGAGATTGACTCCCTGACTATCGCCGGGCGCATTCTTGTCAACGATACGCTGATTCGCAAGTCGCTGTTCCCGAGCGTGGGACTATTCCTGATGGGGCCCGAACGTGAAGGCAGGAAGTATCTGGAAAAGTACCGCGATTCGGCGACGCACAAGCTGGATACGCTCCCGATGCTTGCCAAGGAACCGCCCCTCTTTATTACCCGCGCCGACAGCGTAGGCAATTTCAAGCTCACGGGTCTCAAGCCGGGCCGCTACCGCGTTGTAGGCTTTGTCGATGCGAACGGCAACCAGCGCCTGGAACCCGCGGTGGAACTGGCCGGCGTATGGACGCAAGACCTGGTGCTTGACTCGACGACAAAGGATACGATATGGATTCCGTTGGCTGACCACGACACGAGTCACCTGGAACTGGAATCGGTCAATCAGCCCTACGCGAACGTGGTGGAGGCCGTGTTCACGAGGCCGGTGTACTTCGATTCCGCATTCGCGGATACGTCCAACTGTAGCCTTAAATCGCCCGAAGGCAAAATGCTGTTCCCGAAGTATGTGTACCTCGGGGCGGGTTCCAACAGGCCGCAGTTCTATTTTAGCCCGGCGCCCAAGAAGGAAACTTTGTACAAGTTTGCCTGTAAGTCTGCGAAGGACTCTCTTTTCCGTACGCTCGATACGCTCCGCAACGAAGTGGAGTGGGAATGGACCGAAAAGAAGGCCGATACGCTTGACCCGGCTGTCGCGAAGACGACCATCAATTCCCGCACGTCTACGGCTTTCCCGACGGATACCGTATTCATCGCCTACAACAAGCCCCTCAAGGATTCCCTGAAGCAGTCCTTCTACGTAGTGATAAACAAGGATACGTCGAAGGTGACGGTAATGCAGACGGACCCCATCCGTTTCGTGGTGCAGAACGAATCTCCCTGGCCAACCGACGCGAAAGTGAAAATCCTCATGGGCTACATGGACACGACGCTTGCCCGTGCCGATTCCAACGGCGTCCGCGACACGGTCATCGAGGAAAAGTACAAGCAGCTGTTGCAGTTCGAGACGGTGCCCAAGCTCAAGTTGGCTAGCCTGAAGGGCAAGATTCCCGGTGCGCACCAGGGAGCTTACGTGCGCTTGAAGCCGGTTGACCGTACATCGTATTTCTATGCGCCCTGTGGGAGTGACGGGAGCTTTGCGTTTGACGATTTGGTGGAAGGTAATTACTTTGTCGATTACTATTACCCCGAGAAGGGACGACGAGAACCCGATGCGGGCGGCCTAGAACCGTTCCGTTACGGTTCCGCGTGGCGATCCCCGAACGACACCGTAAAGATCGCGAACGGAGTGAATGAACTTGAAAAGCTGGTGCCGAATTTACCAGCGCTAAAATAGGAATGAGGAGGATTGTATGCTGAAACTGCCTGATTTTGTTGCAGTAGACTTGGAAACGACGGGGCTTGATTTCGAAAAGGACGAAATCATCGAGGTGGCCCTTGTCCGTTTTGTGGATTCCAAGCCGACGGAATCTGTCGATTTCCTGGTGAAGCCGACCGAGGCCGTTCTACGTCCGTTTATTGAATCGCTTACGGGCATCAGCAAGGCCGAGCTGGAAAATAGCGAGGACTTTGCTTCGGTGGCAGGCAAGATTTGCTCCTTTGTCGGTGACTTGCCGCTGGTCGCGCACAATGCCACCTTTGATTCCAAGTTCCTCAAGCGCACGCTGGCCAAGGTGGGCGTCCCCTACGACGACCATGTGTTCTGGGATTCGCTGACCCTTTCGCGTATTGCCTACCAGGACATGCCTAACCATCGCCTGGATACGCTTGTCCAGGCTCTCGGTATCGAACGTAGCCGCGCCCACCGCGCGCTCCCCGACGCCGACGCCTGCGGCCGCCTGTTTGTGATGGCCTACGAGAAAATTTCGCAGATGGATCCGTGGCTCATGGAGGCGATTATCCGCGTGTCTGCGGGTTCCGACATGGAAAAGCTGTTCGGTACGGTCGACGAAAAAACTAAGCTTGCTCCTCCGGCCTACAAGCTGCCCGAAGTGGAGCAGAACTCCGGAAAACTCCCGTGCATGGCCGTGCCGCGCGTGAGCGAGTTCTTCAAGGAGAACGGCTTTTTGTCGCTGGGCATGGAAGGCTTCAAGCCGCGCGAGACCCAGACGGAATTCGCTACGGCGGTGGAACGCAACATGCACAAGGGTGGCCTTTGTGTTATGGAAGCCCCGACGGGCTCCGGCAAGACTCTTGCCTACCTCGTGTCGGCAGCCAACAAGGCGGCCTCCGGCGAACGCGTTATTATCAGTACGGCTACGCGTGCCCTGCAGGAACAGCTCTGGAACCACGATATCCCGCAGCTCGTGAGCGTGTTCAACGGTTTCTTGAAGCCGGCGCTCCTCAAGGGCCGCGACAACTACATTTGCCTCCGCAAGTTCGAAGAGGTTCTGCAGTCCAGCGCCAACCTGCTGCTGCCCGAAGAAATCGATTCGTTCATGACGCTTATCCCGTGGATCGTGAATACCGAGACGGGCGACGTGAATGAATGCCGTGCGTTCAACCATACCCGCAACCATGTTTTGTGGACCAAGGTGGCAAGCTCTGCCGCCTCTTGCCAGGGCGAGAACTGCCCGCACTTTAAGAAGTGCCCCGCCCTGTGCGCCAAGCGCCGGGCCATGGCGGCGAACATGGTGCTTGTCAACCATTCGCTGTTCCTCGCCGACCTTTCGCTTGATTTCGCGTTGCTCCCCACGTATGAACACATCGTGTTCGACGAAGCGCATCGCCTGCCCGAATGCAGCAACCAGGCGTTCGGACGTTCCATCTCCTTCTTCAGCTTCCGCAACGTGGCCAAGACGCTCGTGCCGAGCCGTGGCAAGCGCGACGGCCTTATCGCCGAGCTGGAATCCCGTCTGCCGGAAGGCTCTGAGCATCGTCAAGCATGCGAGCAGCTCATTCTCGACATTGCCGAGACCGAGAAGGCGCTTCACCGCTTCTTCATGAAGATGGGCAAGAAGATTCAGAAGAACAAGGGCGGCAAGGGAAGCCTTGTTTACGCGAAGGGAATCTTGGCCGAATACGATACGGACCCGAAGGGAGTCCTCGACCAGTTCGCCAACATGAAGGAACATGCCGACGCCCTCTTTGCCGCTCTCGCTGGCGAAGAATCTTGCCGCGGCCTCGTGAAGGACGCCTGCGGTTGCGTGGATGAACTCGTTCGCTTTATCCAGGACTTCGAATTCCTGGTCAAGGCCGGTCGCAGCGACTGGGTGTTCTACCTGGAAGAACCGTTCAACCCGCATACGCTCAAGATGCACGCCTATCCGCTCCATAGCGGCAGCGTGTGGAGGACCAAGTTCTATCCTTGGATCAAGTCCGCGACGTTCACGTCGGCGACGCTTGCCGTGCAGGGCGACCTCGGCTATTTTGCCAAGCGCATGGGCATGGGTTCGCTCACCGGAGGCAAGCGCCCGTTCATGCGCGTGTTTGCGGAACAGGTCCCGCAGGAATCCCGCCGCAAGATCATGGTGACTCGCTATCTGCCCAAGCCGTCGGACCCCACATACGCCGACGCCCTGAACGAGTGCCTGGTCAACGTGCTTCCGAATGTGGAAGAGAATACGCTTGTGCTGTTCACCAACATCGCGCAGATGATGAAGGCACAGTCCGTGCTTGCACCGGCTTTTGCCGAAAAGAACAAGCTGCTGCTTTGCCAGTACATCGACGGCACCGTAGACGGCCTCGTGTCGATTTTCCGTTCGTCGCGTGGCGCCTGCCTGCTTGGCTGCCAGAGCCTGTGGGAAGGTGTAGATTTCCCGGGCGATGCGCTCAAGCTCTTGGTGATTGCGAAACTTCCGTTCCCGAATCCTTCCGACCCGCTGGTGGCAGGAATTTCTGCCGAGATGAAGACGCGTGGCGAAAATACGTTCAAGGAATATTTTGTGCCCGAGGCGTATATGGAAATGCGTCAAGGACTTGGACGTTTGCTGCGTAGCGAAGAAGATTCCGGAAAGGTGCTGATTCTCGACAATCGCATCGTTAAGGAAACGTACGGCAAGACGTTTGCGCGTATCTGGAATTTCAAGCACAGCCAGGCAAATTCCGTTTCCGACATCTTGGAGTTCGTCAAGTAGACACCGACAAAAAAAATTGTTAAATTTGCGCTCCTAATTGAGGATATCGGATGTTAGCTTTGCGCGAATTTTTTGAGGGCATGTCGAAGTCTATGCTTCGCGATGTGCATGCCCATGCTTACGGAAAAAAAGGCCTTTTGAACAATGCCCTCATACAGGCGGAAGTTCAGGAATATTTTAGCGATAGCGATCGTGTACGTTCGATTTTTTCCAAGATGGAACCGTGGCAGCGCCGCTGCCTGAATCTGGTTTACCATAGCGGTGGCCGTGGACTTTCGTTCAACGAGCTCCGTCTTACGGTGCCCGTGAGCAAGAGCAACGACCTCCAGACTTTTTTGCTTTCGATGTGCCGCGAGTACGTGCTGTGGCGTTCGTACGTTTCGGGTACGGCCGTGTACCTGGGCTTCAGCAACTTCGTGAATTGTTTCGAGATTCCTCCCGAGGAATCGGTGGACTTGTCCAGGCCTTCGGCTGGGTACGGCAACCGCCTGGATTTCCATGTGTGCATGGTCCTTGCCTTGGCCAAGAAGGGCGAAATAAGGATTAACACCAACGGTACGCTCCATCGCCGCAGCCGCCAGCTTTGCACCGAGGCTTTGTCTTCGGCAAAGAACGTTTGCGACAAGGCTACGGAGAACGAAGTCGTCCTCATCTTCAGCTTCTTGACGCAGAACGGCTGGCTCGAACAGGAAGATTCCATCCTCTATCCTTCGGAAAAGGCCCTCGATTTCTTGCGCAAGAACGGCTTCCGCCTGCACCAAGACGTGTTGAACTGGTGGATCAAGGTGCGCTTCCATGGCGATACGGAACACTGCAAGCACTTGCTGCAGATGCTCCAGTCGGGCCTGGGCGTTTCCGAGGCGGCGTTCCTTTTCTGGGTGATGGACCCGTCGTACCGCATCCTCGAACGCAACAAGCAGCTCTCCTGGGAATACCTGCCCCGTCCGCTCCGCGAACTTTGGCTTCTGGGACTCGTGGAATTCCAGATGGTGGGCGAGAAGAAGGTGGAAAAGGTCGGTTCTGTCGTCCTTTCCGACATGGGCCGTGTTTGGCTCGAGACGGGCGTTATCCCGCAGGCGGAATCCAACGTGTCCGCCCTCCCGAACTTCGACCTCATCGCTTCGACGGGAACCTCCCCGAGGGTGCTGTTCGTTCTCGCGTGCCTCGCGAGCATCCGCAGCGACGACACGTTCCTCTGCTTCAACCTGAGCAAGGAGACGTACCTCGCCGGTCTCAAGAGCGGTTTCCCGGAATCCGAGATAGAGCATTTCCGTTCCTGGATCAATCCGCCGGCGAACGTGTCTGCGACCCTGGAAGAATGGAACGCCACTTTCTACGGCGCCCGTGTACGCACGGTTCGCTTGTTGAAAATCGACGACAGCAAGATTTCGGACGAACTCTCCAAGTTCGCCCAGTTCATGGAATGCGCCGAGGAATACATCCCGAATTACGGGTTCATCCTCAAGCCGGATGGCGAGAAGAGGGCCTTTGACATATTGGAAAGCTTCGGCTACAATCCGTACGTGTCGGAATCGTCCGAGAACCGCGAACCGGCCCCGGTCGACGAATGGCGCAAGGAATTCTGCATCGGCTGGCTCAATGCCGGCGCGGTGGACTACGACCTCAAGGAAGAGGTGGACGAGTCCTCCATCCAGAAGACGCTCAACGCGACCAAGTACGGCTGCATGTACCAGAAGCTTGATACGTTCGACTTGGTGAAGGTGCTGCGCTACGTGAAAACGACCGGTACGTTGATTTCTGCACAGGTCAAGGACCCGGCCAAGCGCGCCGAGAAGGAGAGGGAGATTACGTTCTTCGTCCATTCCCTCCGGTTGAGCAAGTCTCCGTTCAACATCGAGATTCAGGAATTCGGTACCGAGACTACGTACCCGCTTTCGCTCAACTTCATCCAAGAAGTCAAGCTGCTCCACAAGAAGAGCCTCTAGCCACTAGGGGAGTGTTTGCGCGAACGCTGCGATGTCGCGCATCTCGTCGACGGGAATCTCGTCGATGTACGCTTCCATCTTGCGGTCTTCGTCGCCGAAATTCATCTGGTACCAGAACGTGGGCAAGTCCTTGCGGGCGCGGATGCCGATAAACTCGGGGCTTCCGCCCGGATTGAAGTTGAGGCGCATCCCGTCTTCGCCGTGGCACGGCCTGCAGTTCTGGTAGAACGATTTGGCCCCGCGCTTGAGGTCGGCGCCAATGATTTTGCCGTCTTTGTCGAGCAGCTTGTACACCAGGTAGGCCATGCGGGCGTCTACCGGGGTGAGCGTATCGCCCGGCGACCCCGGTTCGGGAGCCTCGGCTTTGCGCGGATCTTTTTGGGGCACGTCCTTTTTAGGCGGATCGGCTGCATAGACGGACACTCCGACGGCGAGTCCGTACAGCGCAAGTACCAAAAAAGCTTTGTTTTTCCAGGTCCGCATGGTGCAGAATATATATATTGTGAAGCATGAAAATGGATGTGCTTTTTTTGTCTGTGCTCGCTTTAGCGGCCAGTTCTGTTGCTGGGGAGGTTATGAAACCGTCGGTTATGGAAAGCGTAAGTTTCTTGGGCAGGTGGGACCACAGGGCTAGCGGTTCTTGTGCCAGTGCTCCCGGTGCCCTTGTCAAGTTCAATGCCGATACCAAGTCGGTGACGTTCGACCTGGAAGGCTACTCCCGTTGGCGCTTTGACGTTGACGGCAAGTCTGTGACTTTGTTCGAAACGAACGGACGTGCAACCAAGAAACTCGGTGCCGTTGGCGATGGCAAAATTCATACGTACAGGCTTGTCAAGATTAGCGAAAGCAACCCGGGCGAGGTGTGCGTACACGACATCTCCCTCGGCAATTCGGGCAAGTTCGGCCCCAAGCCCGCCCCGTCGAACCGTCGCATTGAGTTTATCGGGGACTCTTTCACGGTGGGTTTTGGCAACGAAGGCACGAACACGGACCCCGCCGAGCTGGAGTTCGAGAAGACGGACGCTTCCAAGAGCTACGCCTTTATCCTTGCGGACAACTACAAGGCCGACTTCCAGGTAAACGCCGTGAGCGGCCGCGGGCTGGTGCGCAATTACGCGAATATCGCCCCGGGCTGGACGCTCGCCAAGCTGTACGACTACGCCGTCCCGGGAATCGCCGCGACGGATTCGTTCCCTGCTCCGTGGGATTTGAACAAATTCCATCCGCAGGTGATAGTCCTGTTCATGGGGATCAACGACTTCCAGGGCGACCCTCCCTACGCGGATAAGCGGATCTTCAAGGTCGCCTACGCCCGCTTTTTGGATAAACTGCGCGCCGCCCATCCCGGGGTGAAGTTCCTGCTCCTTTCGACCAAGGTCTGGCCGAACGACGACCTGACCCCCACGGTACAGGAAATTTATGACGAACAAGTGGCCTCCGGACACAAGGATTTGGAATTCAAGGCCCTCCTGACCGAGAATGTGGGCCTTTTGGGGCACCCTGACGTGCGTGCCCACCAGGAAATGGCCAATACGATTCGGCCCATTATAGGCCGTCTTGGGGGGTGGCTAGGACGATAAGTCCACCTTTTTTATATATTTAGGAGAAAATAAGAGGATAGTGTAGGAACTAACATGTCTCAGATTATGCAAAAAATATATGCGCTGTTCAGGATGAACATCCTGATCTTCGTGTTGCTTGCGGCGACGGTTATAGCCCTATTTGCGTATCAGAACGGCTTGGACGATATCGAGTTCCTGAACCTGTCCGACTATCCCTATGTGATTGCTGAATCCGACTCCGCCGATGGCGGTACCTCGGCCATTGCGCTGGAACGTACCGATTCCTCCATCATTGTGGACTACGAACTGAGGGAAGGCTACGCATACCCGTATGCGGGCGTCAAGATTTTCCTGGGTGACGGCAAGACCCGCGGTAAGGACCTCTCGCATTACGACAGCATTTTCGTGTGGGTCAAACCCCGTGGCGAAGGTACGGTCCGCCTCTACATGCGCGGCTACGATTCCGCCTTCTACCGCCAGGACGACGAGACCTCGCTCAAGTTCAACGAAGTCGAGTTCTTCCCGCTCGAAGAGACTTACCCGGCCGTGTTCGTGCCGCAGGAATTCCGCGTGGCTTCCTGGTGGGTCGCCCAGAACGAAATCAACGTGCACAAGGCACGCGTCGACCTCTCGAACATTCCGCTTATCGAAATCCAGACGGGCACCAATGCTCCGCTCGGTTACGGTACGCTCGAAATCCGCGGCCTCTGCTTCAAGGGCAAGAAAATTGCCAAGGTGGACCTGGTCACGATCCTCGTGGTCATCTGGTTCGTCACGTTCTTCATCATCCTGATTATCCGCTTCTTCGACTACAGCCGCGAACGCGTGGCCAATAAGCGCAAGCAGGAAGAACTCGAGAAGAACCTCGCCGCCTTGCAGATCGAGAAGAGCGAATACGAGAAGTCCAGCAAGGAGGACCCGCTCACGGGCTGCCTCAACCGTGCGGGCTTCAGCAGCATTCTGTTGCGTGAACAGGAAAACCTGAGCAAGAACGGCTGCCCGGTCTCATTCGTGATGCTCGATATCGACCATTTCAAGGACGTGAACGACACGTACGGCCACAGCGTCGGCGACGAGGTGCTGGTGAACCTGACCCGCCTTATCCGCGACAAGATCCGCAATACGGATGCCCTGGTGCGTTGGGGTGGCGAGGAGTTCGTAATACTCTGTAGCGACACGCCTATACAGAATGCTCAGTTCCTTGCCGAGAAGCTCCGTGTGGCTATCGAGGGCGCAACCCTCATCAAGCAGCAGCAGGTGACCTGCTCCTTCGGTATTGCCGAGATGATTCCCGGCGAAGACCCGAAAAAGCTGTTCGAACGTGCCGACAAGGCCCTCTACTCCGCCAAGGAAGGCGGGCGCAACCGTGTGGTTAGCGCCATGTTCAAGCGCCGTTAAATATGGGCTTTTTATCGAAGTTTTTTTGCTTGGCTATGTTTTGCATGGCGCTCGTGTCGTGCGCGAACAAGCCTCCTGTAGAAGAAGGGCAGCAGCCCGAACCGGTGGAGTTGGACTTCCGTCCGCTCGTGCTCAAGTGGAAGGCCGACACCCCGGAGGCCGAAGCCGACTCGTCCAAGGACTCTTGCGTGATTCAAATCACTGCAACGCTCATGCGCGAACCCCTGGTCGTCAAGTCCAAGGTCGAGGAACTGGAATACCTGGTTATTTACGGAAAAGAGGGCGAAAAGCTCGTTTTTGAAGGATTTGTGACAGACAAGGCGGTTTCCGGAAAGCCGGAATCGCACTGGACTGCCACCTGCGGTAAGGGCGAAAAAGTCGTTGTAAATTTCCACAACGGACAGTAAATAAAAGATAACCATTTCGGTCTGTAAGGTTCTATCTTTATAGAGGATAAGGAGATGGGAATCGTTATCTGTTGATTATAGAGGAATTTTACCGTGGAACCGATATTCGAATATACCGATTACAGGGAATGGCTTAGGGATGCGTTCGATGACTTCAAGAAGCGCAAGTCCGTCATTTCGTGGCGCTATATGGCGATGAAGCTCGGTGCCGACCCGGGTAACCTGTTACGCGTTTCCCAAGGTAAGATTCACCTCACTCTTTCGCTCGTGCAGCCCATGGCCGAGTTCTTCGAGCTGAGCGAGAAAGAGACCGCCTACTGGACCGAACTCGTGTACTTTGGCCGCGCCAAGACCGACGCCGAGGCGTTGAACCATTACGAGAAGATGCAGATGCTCAAGGGCATCCCCCTCAAGCGTCTCGCGAAGAAGGAATTGGAGTTCTACCGCCACTGGTATTGCAACGCAATTCGCTCCATTATCGGTATTTGCAAGTTCAAAGACGACTATGAGGGCCTTGCGGAGAGCTGTACGCCTGCAATTTCTGTCGAAGAGGCAAAAAGTGCGGTCAAACTTTTGTATGATTTAAACATGATCTCGAGGGATAGGGATGGATTTTGGAAGGTTAACGATACCTTCGTGAGCACCGGCGGAAACTGGCGTTCCGAGGCTGTTCGTACTTTCCAGAAAGAAACCGTCCGCCTGGCGGGTGAATCCCTGGAAAGGCATGCCCCGCCCCTCCGCGATATCAGCACGGTGACCATGACGTTCAACATGGATGACATCGCCTTGATTCGCGAGAAGATCAAGGAATTCCGTAGCGAACTTTTGCGCATGTCCCAGGAAGGTACCGGTGACGACACCGTGTTCCAGCTGAACGTGCAGCTGTTCCCCATCGGCTTTGCGAAAAAATTGCAGGGAGGCGCAAAATGAAAAAGCTAGCGTTCCTCCTGTGGGCCGTGTTTTTATGTTCCTGCTCGAACGTGACCAGCGAGACTGCTGGCGGTCCGGGTAGCGAAACGACTAACGGCATTGTCGCGATGGTCAACGGTAGTCCGGCCTCGTATGCCGGTGTTGCCTTGCGCAAGGTCAACTTCACGGTCGATGAATTCGTTCCCGAAAATGCGATTGTCCAGCCCGACGCCTATGCGGACCAGACCGGTAGCTTTACGCTCGAATGCGAATCCGACGGCAAGTACCGCTTGACGGTTGTCCATGGTGGCGCCGCGTTCTCCAAGGTTATTTCTAGCAGCGATTTGAGCTCGCTCGATACGGTTGTCCTCGAACCTACGGGCTCCGTTGCCGGTGCCGTGGAAGTCCCCGAAGGTTCCGACTTCGTGTGGGTGGGCGTGCTTGGCATGGACGTGATGGTCAAGTCCGACTCTGCCGGGCAGTTCTCCCTGCCGCAGTTGCCTTCCACGGACTCACTGAAAGTTTACTTTGTGCGTAATGGTGCCGACTCGGCGTTCAACACGGTCGCCGTGAAGCCGGTCGCTTACGAAACCGAATTTGTAGACCTGCTCGAAAAAGATGACGGTTTGTCCCGCTTTATCGCCGTTGTCGAAGGAAAACCGGCCAAGTTCGCCATGATGGCCTTGCGCCCGGTCGACTTCCGCGTCACAACGCCGCTTGTGGAATATTCCGCCGTTGTCGCCGACTACTATGCGGATTCTGCCGGTGTGGTCGCGTTCGAGGCTCCCGATTCCGGCGAGGTCCGCCTGACGGTTGTCCAGTCCGGATACGGGTTCTCCAAGATTATGAAGGCCAGCGATATCGCGAAGCTCGATACCGTGGAACTCACGCCCATGTCCAACATGCAGAGCAAGGTTACGCTCAATACGTTCGCGAAGTATGCGTGGGTCGGCGTGAAGGGCCTGGATGTCCTCGTCAAGACGGATGGTACGGGCAAGTTCTCGCTGCCGCTGTTGCCTGCCGGGGATACGCTTGAACTCTATTTCGAGAAGCAGGCGTTCGATAGCGTTTATGTGACCGAGAAGGTGTTGCTGAACCCGAGACTCACGGAATTCTATTCCCCGGTCATGGTCCTGAGTGACTTTGAGGGCGATACCTTGCTTGGTGACTGGTACTTCAGTGCCGACAAGATGGGTTCTTCCATTACCTACGATGGCAAGACTGTTTCGGGCAAGAGCTCCGATGCAACGTATCCGTCGCTGCGCGTGACGGCTTCCAATGCGACGGATTCCGTGCATGGCGGCGTGTTCCGCGGCAAGTACATGCTGGCTGCCGACGACAATGCGTGGGCGTTGGTCGGAACGACCTTTGCTACCGATTCGTCGTGGAACTTCTCCGAACTGGATTCTATCTCGTTCTGGGCGAAGGGTAAGGGTCAGGTACGCGTGGCTTTTGAAAGGTGGGATCCCTATTCTGAAATGTTCGGCTCCGCCGAAAAGGCTGCGAGCGGATGGATGGACATGAGCTCGTCTAAATGGGTCAAGTTCGTGATGAAACCGAACGACTTGTGCTTCAACGCACAGGATGTTGCGAACTGCGCTTCTTCGTGGGAATCCATCAAGGATCACGTCCACCAGATGCACGTGTTCGTGAGGGGTGGAACCGAATTCTTCCTGGACGATATTCGGCTCTACGGCGCGCTTTTCTAGCGGATTCGCCCTCCAAGGACACTCTGAATTAAGTATCTTTGGTGTGTATGGACTCCATTGAAAAATTATCAGCTGCTGCTCAGGAATATCTCTCCCGTGTCGCCAAGGATGCGGAAGCAAAATTTGATGAACATCTTCCCCCTGTAACGGACCGCCCGTGCCGACTGCACGAGGCCATGCGCTACTCCATGTTCGCTGGAGGCAAGCGCCTGCGTCCGGGCCTCGCCAAGGCCGCGTTCGACATGTTCGGCGGCAAGGGCGACAAGATTTGGCTTGCGACTAGCGCCCTCGAGATGCTCCACACGTTCAGCCTGATTCACGACGACCTTCCGTGCGTCGACAACGACGATTTCCGCCGCGGCAAGCCGACCAGCCACAAGAAGTTTGGCGAGGCGACTGCGGTGATGGCGGGCGATGCGCTCTGCATCCAGGCGTTCGAGCTGATGGGCCGTGCCGGCAACGCGAAGGCCATCGAGGTCCTGGCGCGCCTGTTGGGTACCTACGGCATGATCGGCGGCGAGATGACGGACATCGAGTGCGAAGGCAAGGAAGTCAATCTCGAGATTGTCGACTATATCCATTACCACAAGACGGCTGCCCTCATCGAGGCCTCCCTGCTGGTGGGCGCCCTCCTCGCCGGTGCGAGCGAAGGCGACATGGAAATCATCCGTAACTACGGCAAGTCTATCGGTCTTGCGTTCCAGATTGTCGACGACATCCTGGACATCGTCTCTACGACCGAGGAACTGGGCAAGGACGCCGGTTCCGACATCGAGAAGGGCAAGGCCACCTATCCGTCTATCGTCGGGCTCGAGAAGTCCAGAGAACGCGCCAAGGAACTCTACGAAGAGTCCATCCGTGCGCTGGACGCCCTCCCGTACGATACGCAGATTCTCCGCGCGATTGCGGCATTCATCATTACCCGGGTTAAGTAATGGATCTTAAAGACGTAAAGTCCCCTCAGGACATCAAGCACTGTTCCCTCGAGGAACTGAACCGCCTGGCCTCGCAAGTCCGCGAGACGATTATCGGGCAGGTTTCAAAGCACGGGGGCCACTTGGCTTCCAGCTTGGGTGTCGTCGAGCTGACTTTGGCCCTCCACTACGTGTTTAACGCTCCCGAAGACAAGATTGTCTGGGATGTGGGCCACCAGGCCTATGTGCACAAGCTATTGACGGGCCGCTACGACCGGTTCGGCACGCTCCGCCAGCCGGGCGGTATTTCCGGGTTCCTCAAGAGGAACGAGAGCGAATACGACTGCTTTGGCGCTGGGCATGCCACGACTTCTATTTCGGCGGCGCTCGGTTTCGCCGTTGCACGTAACCACCAGGGCCGCAACAACAACGTGGTGGCCGTTATCGGTGACGGCTCCATGACCGGCGGTATGGCTTACGAGGCGCTCAACAATGCGGGCCTCTCCAAGCAGAACATGACCATCATCTTGAACGACAACAAGATGAGCATCGCCCCGAATGTGGGCGGATTCAGCAAGTACCTGAACCGCGTGATTTCGGACCCGATGTACAACAAGATGCGTTCCGATTTGGACCGCCTGATGAAGCGCCTCCCTGGGGTCTTGGGAAGCCGATTCCGCGACCTCTTCTTGCAGGTGGAGACGGCGGCGAAGAACGCGGTGAAGCCGGGTACGTTCTTCGAAGACCTGGGCATCCGTTATTTTGGACCGATCGACGGTCACGACATCAACGAACTTATCATGATTCTCGAGCGCGTGAAGTCGCAGCCCGGTCCGTGCATTGTGCACGTGCTTACCGAGAAGGGTCGTGGCTTGGATGCCGCCGAGAAGAACCCGACCAAGTTCCACGGGTGCGGACCGTTCGACCCGGAAAGCGGGCTTCCGCTGGCGCCGGGCAGCAAGTGCCCGTCTCTTACGAGCGTTTTCGGCGAAACTTTGCTCGAACTCGCAAAGAAAGACAACAGGATTATCGGTATTACGGCCGCGATGCCTACGGGCTGTGGCTTGGATATTGTCGCGAAACAGCTCCCGGACCGCGTGATAGACGTGGGCATTGCCGAGGAACATGCGGTAACATTTGCGGCCGGGCTCGCCTGTGACGGTATAGTGCCCGTAGTCGCCATTTATTCGTCGTTCATGCAGCGCGCGTACGACCAGATTATGCACGATGTGGCTTTACAGAATTTGCACGTCGTGTTCGTGCTGGACCGTGCCGGATTGGTGGGGTCTGATGGCCCGACGCACCATGGCGCCTTCGACCTGTCGTTCTTGCGCACGGTGCCGGGAATGACTATTATGGCGCCCAGCGACGAGAACGAACTTAGGGATATGATAACTGCCTCCATCAATATGGAAGGCCCTGTCGCTATCCGCTATCCCCGCGGAACGGCTCTTGCCGAAGAGCTGCTCCCTCCTGCCGCCACCTTCGACGCGAAGTGCCCGAAGGTTATCGAGCAGGGTAACGACATCCTGCTTTTGGGAGCGGGATTTATGACAAACGAGTTGAAGAAGACGGCGAAGGTCCTCAAGGAAAACGGCTACAACCCGACCCTCGTGGACGCGCGCATCATCAAGCCTCTGAACGAGGAATGCTACCGCCATCTCTTCGACAGCCACAAGGTTATTGTCACACTGGAAGACAATACCCGTATCGGCGGCTACGGTTCCGCCGTTATGGAATTGATGGCCGACATGGGCTATACGGACAAGAAGATGTTCCGTTTTGGCCTTCCGGACCATTTTGTGGAGCAGGGCGATATTCCGGGCCTGTACAAACTATTGAAAATTGACGGTGAATCCGTTGCAAAACAGTTGATGGAAAAATTATGAGCGAAGAACAGAAGCGCACAGTGAAAATGACTTTGAACCGCAAGTTCGGAGTGAGCGAAAAGAGAGACGAACGTCGCCCCCGCCGCGACGATGCCCGTGAAGACGGAGTCGCGGGCGAACGCCCGTTCCGTGGCGATCGCCCCCGCGGTGTCCATGGACTCCGCGAAGACGGCAGCCGTCGCGAAGGCGAAACCCGGTTCGACCGGGAACGCCGCCCGCGCCGTTTTGGCGATAAGCCCTTCGGTGGGCGCGGGAGCCGCTTTGGTCGCGGCCGCCGCGACGGCGAACCCCGCGGTTTTGGCAGGGATGCGCAGGCGCCGGTTTACCGCCAGCGCCCCGAACAGAAGGCCGAACTCGTTGACGAGAATATCGACGAGGCCACGCTGGAAGCACGCTCTGTTCAGGCCGAACAGAGCGCCGACTCCGTGTCCAATCCGCCCTGGTTCCGCAAGCTTCTGGCCCTCACTACCGAAAAGGGCCGCGAACGCGAAGGCAAGTTCCTTGGCGAAGGCGTGCACGTTGTGGAAGAACTCGTTTCCAAGCATCGCGAAATCGTGATTGCCATCTACGCTGTCGAAGGTTTCGAGAACGAGGAACTCATCGAGAAGATCAACGACGCGGACATCACGCTCCACATGCTTTCTCCCGAGCAGATGAAGCAACTTTCCTCGACGGTAACCCCGCAGGGAATCATCGCGTACTGCCGCATCGCCAATACCAAGCCCGTGTACGAATCCAGCCGCAGCGTGCTTACGCTCGTTGACGCCGTGCAGGATCCGGGCAACCTGGGTACGCTTTTCCGCACGAGCCTCGGCTTTGGTTCCGACGGCATGGTGCTCGGCCGCGGTACGGTGAGCCCCTTCAACCCGAAGGTGGTCCGCGGTTCCTCGGGTACGTTCCTGCGTGTTCCCTTCGAATTCGATATCGATTTGATCGACCATATCAACTTCCTGCGCAGCAAGGGCTATACCATCATCGCTACAGACTTGCATGCCCGCCAGGCTCTCAAGGATATCCCGAAGCACAAGCTTCGCAAGATGGCCTTCCTCGTGGGTAACGAGGGCGCCGGTACCAACCAGTACCTGATCGAACTTGCCGACGAAACTGTCAAGATTCCGATGAGCAGCGAACTTGAATCGCTCAACGTTTCCGTGGCCCACGGTATCCTCAGCTACGAGGCCGCCCAGGTCCAGGAGGAACTGAAGTAATGGCGAATTTCCACGAACGTCTCGAGCAGCGGATCGCCAAGTGCGGCAATCCGGTGTGCCTCGGTATGGATCCGGTCCTTAAGCTCATCCCGCTCGAAGGCAGCGCCGAAGAAAAGATCAAGCGCTTCTACCTCGACATTCTGGAATGCGCTCTCAAGCGTAACGTGACTCCCGCCGTGGTAAAGCCGAACAGCGCCTACTACGAATGCGTGAGCGTGCAGGCGATGCTCGTGCTGCAGGAACTCATCGAAGCTTACCGCAGTGCCGGCATCCCGGTGATTCTCGACGCCAAGCGCGGTGACATCGGCAAGTCTAGCGCCGCCTACGCTACCGCCGCCTACGACGTGTACAAGGCCGATGCAGTGACGGTGAGTCCGTGGATGGGTTCCGATTCCGTGGGCCCGTTCATTCGCGAGAATTCCGAGAACGGTGCTTACGTGCTGCTCCGCACGAGCAACAAGGGCGCCCACGACTTCCAGGACATGAGCGTTGTACGCAGTGACGACCCGCGTGACATCGCGAACGCCTTCTACTCCGTTGCCGACAAGATTTTTGAATGGGATGGCTCCCTCGGTTACCTTGGTGCCGTTGTCGGTGCGACGCATCCCGAAGAACTCGAACAGATTACCGCCTACACGGTGGCAAAGAAGCACGAAATCCCGTTCCTGATTCCTGGCGTTTCCATTCCGGGCGTTCCCGGTGGCCAGGGTGGTGACGCGAAGACTGTGCTTACGGCTATCGCGAACGGCGGTGGCAAGCGCAAGTTCCATGTGCTCAATAGCAGCAGCGGTCTGAATTTCGCCTGGCAGCGCAACAATACGCCGGCGAACTTCGCGAACGACTGCATCGATGCGCTGGAACGTCTCGCTGAGGCTTGCAATTTCTAGACGTAATCGAAGGAATGCCCGCCCATGCGTTTCTTGATTCCCTTAGTTCTCGCCGTAGCAGTCATCGCGGCCGCGTTCCATTTTGCGAAGCCGCTGCCCGGCACTAACTTCGACGAGTCCTTTTTGCCGAAGGCATCGTCGGTGAAGTACATTGCCGCGGGCAATGACGCGACGGTCGCGGGACTATTCTGGATCAAGGGCCTTACGGAACTGGGCGAAAGCTACTTGACGGGTAAGGAATATGCCTACCTGAGCCATGTGGCGAATCTTTCCACGGAACTGGACAGCCTATTCTTTACCCCGTATTACTTTGTCGGTAGCATTACCCCGACGGATTCGCACGACACCACCGATTTCGTGGTGATGCGCCGTGCGCTCAAGAACTTCCCGGATGAATGGAGGCTTGCCGTCGGGTTCGCCCTTAGGCTTTCGAAGGGCCCATATCCGGACAAACATGCGGCCGCCGACGTGATGCGCCCCTATTTTGACAGCCCGGATACGACCATCCCGGAACATATCCGCCTGATGTACCGCAGCTTTGAACTTGATGCGGAACAGACGGAAACGGCTCTCGAGATGGTGCTGAACGACGTGATTCAGCCGCGTTTCAAAAAGTTCCGCAACAGCTTTTACAACAAGACGTTCCGCGTGCTCGGTTACAGGGGCGTGGGCGTAACGACGGGTGCCGACTCGACCAAGTACAACGAAGTCAAGAAGACGATTGACTTGTTTGCGGATGGCAAGATTCCGGCACCGTATGCCTTCCACCACCTGCTGGCACTCAAGAAGGTGGTGGCGCCGAAGGTCGAAGAAACCGTGGCCGACACGGTCGCGGCAGCTGCTGACACGTCTGCAGCGGTAGCTGATACAACAGTAAAAAACTAGCGACTAACGGCTAGCGACAAACAACTAATAACTAATGACCAATGACTAGTGGCTAGTCTATTCCGCGCAACGCTTGGAGTTGTTCGGGAGTCCCATCAGTTCGAAGGCGTTCTTGCAGCGGAGCTTGAGGTCTTCGGCCTCGTCGGCCTTGGTGGACTTGAGCTGCGAGCGCTTGTAGAGGATGGTCGCCGTCGTGTACGGCTTGTTCCCTTCGATAGATTTTGCCTCGGCTACGCGGTACAGCGAATCGGCTTCGCCGCTGTGGCCTTCCAGGTCGGCAATCTGGGCTGCGGTAAAGGCGTAGAATCCGCCCTTCTTGCTGCTCTTTTTCCCGACCATTTTGAGGGCTTCCTGGGCTTCGTCGCTCTTGCGTGCGCCGGCATAGCTGATGGCGCATTCCGCATAGAACGAGGCGATGGTGCCGTTATCCGTCTTCTTGACGGTATCCGGGTCGGCCTTGCTGCACAGCTTGGCGGCGTCGGCGTAGTTGCCGCGGGCGTTGGCCAGAGCGGCCTGGGCGCGGGTAAGGTTGACGGCCGTAGTCCTGTCGAGGACTTCGGGGCGTACAATGGAAATGAGCGAGTCGGCAAAATCCAGGTCCAGGCTCTGCGTGCGGATTTGCGCCATGGCGAGCAAGACACGGCCTTCCGAGAGCAGGTCGGCTTCCTTGCGGCTGGCAAGGAGCGCGCGCTCGAGCTGGTTGTATGCCTTGGCGAACTTGCCTGCGTTGATGGAACGTTGCGCGCGCGCGGCGAGCGTCCCGGATTCCGAGGCGCTTGCCGCAGCCGACAGGCCAAGCAATGCGAGTATGGCCAGTCGTTTTACCATAGCGTCTCCACCATGAAGGGTACGGAATCCTTGCTGGGCATGTTCCTGCGGACAATCCAGATGTTGGAAATGCCTTCCATCAGGTCATCCGCGTTTTGCAACGTGCCTTCCGTCGTTTCCATGAAGTCCGAAATGTTCGATGTCATGAGTCCGAGCTTGCTTACCATGCCGTCTACGCGTCCCATGGTCGTGTCCATGGATTTCACGAGTCCGCTTACGCTACCCATGAGGTCGTCCACCTTGCCAGGAATGGGCTTGATGTCGTTGACAATCCCGGAGAGGTCCGTGGTCATGTTGTCAATCTTGTTGACCATCGGCGGAACGTTCTCGCTAAGCGTGTCGAGCAGCCTGCTCGTCTTCACAAGGGTGTTCTTGCCGGCCAGCGTGATGTCGTCTAGGCGGTTCAGCTGGCGGTTTAGGTTGTCGTAAAGGAGTCTTGAGCCAAAGAGGGCGCCGATGGTGGTTCCGGTATCCATGGCCATCCCGACCAGGGTGTCGGCGGCGTCGATGAGCTCGTTGACGCGTCCCAAAAGTTCGTTGGTAGTTTCAAGTACGGTTTCGATGTCCTGCGCCTTGCCTGCCGGGAGGAATTCGCCTTCCTGCAGAACGCGGCCCTTGCCGCGGCGCACGTCGATATTGATGACACGGGCCGAAATCAGGTTCTGGTCACGGATGGCAAAGACTTCGGCGCTGTCGGTAATCCAGTTCTGGAATTCCTTGCGGATGGTAAATTCCATGAACACGCCGTCGCTCTGGATTTTCATCTCCGAAATCTGGCCCACATCTACGCCGCTAATCTGGACGCGCGTGCCCGGACGGAGGCCCATGGCTTTTTCGAACGTACTGTGGAGCTTGTACTCCTCGACGCCGATCATACCACTAGTAAACAGCTTGGTGTAGAACACCAAGGCAAAGATTACTACGGCCAAGGTGAAGAAAACGCCGACCAGCAGGCCCGACAGTTCCATCCAGTTCACCTTGTTTAATGACTTGAACCTCATATTGCGAAATATATATAAAAAAAAGGAAACATAATCGCGATGCCGTCTTTTTTGAATAACTTTTCCTTTTCTAATTTAAGGGATATTGGAGGTCCATTATGGATTTTTTCGCTTTTTTGAATGATTCCGTTACACCCTGCCATACCGTTGGCTGTTTGCGCGATTCCCTGGTCCGAGCCGGATTCAAACGCCTGGGAGTGGAAGATTGTGCGAAAACGGGAGCCGGGGATGCCTTTTTCGTGGAAAGGGACTCTGCTCTGGTGGCAATCCGCATGCCGAAAAAGCTGTGTGCGGAGTCGAAGTTCAAGTTGGCGCTCGCCCATGTGGACTTTCCCGCCCTGAAGGTGTCGCCCAATCCGGACAAGACCGCCGCTGGCGTCCAGAAACTCCACACCGAAGTGTACGGGAGCCCGCTTTACACCAGTTGGCTTGACCGTGATCTCGGGTATGCCGGTATTCTCGCTGTCAAGAAGGACGGCCGCATCGAGGCCAAGCCGTTCCGCGGCAATAAGCTTTTCAGGATTCCCCAGCTTGCCGTTCACCTGAACCGCGGCGTGAACCAGGACGGGCTCAAGGTGAACCCGCAGACCGATTTCGAAGTGTTGTGGAAGGCTGCCGGTTGCGGACTGCAGAACTTCAGGGACGCCTTGGCGCAGGAACTTGCTCCGGGCGAGGTGTTGCTCGATTTCGACGTGCAGTTCTTTGATGCTCAGCCCGCGAATGCTGGCGGCATGGACAACGAGTGGGTCTATTCAGGAAGGATTGACAACCTCACCAGCTGCCACGCCATTGCCGAAGCCATTGTCTCTGCAGGTGCGCCCGAGAAGGATATCGCGGTCGCCGCCTTCTTCAACAACGAGGAGGTGGGCTCCGAGACGCGCGAGGGTGCCGGCGGCAACTTCCTTAAGGCTGTCCTGGAATCTATCGCCTCGATTGGTGAGCTTGCGGGGGGCTCTCTCTCGTCTCTCGTCTCTCGTCTCTCGTCTAGTTTCGCTCTCTCGATAGATGTCGCGCATGCGACTCACCCGAACAATCCCGAAAAGCACGAGCCGAACCATGCGCCTATTCTCGGTGGCGGCAGCGTACTGAAAACAAATTCACAAAAACGTTATGCGAGCGACGTGATGGGTTCTGCGCGCCTGCGCGATTTGTGTGCCTGTGCGAATGTCCCGCTGCAGGTGTTCGTGACGCGAAACGACATGCCTTGCGGCTCTACCGTGGGCCCGACCGTCTCGGCGATGCTCGGGATTCCTACCGTCGACATCGGCGAACCCATCCTCAGCATGCACAGCATACGCGAAATGATGGCGATTAAGGACCACGAAAGCATGATCCGCCTCGTGTCGGCATTCTTTTGTTAAATTTATCAAGGAATGATTTCGGGCATCATAAAGAAACTGCGTGACCGGTTCCCCCGCAAGTCGCTGATGGGGCAGTTCCTCCGTTACATGGTAACGGGGGGTGTCGCTTTTGTGGCCGATTTCGGGTTATTCGCGCTGTGCCTTTATGTATTCGGCTGGCATTACCTGCTGGCGAACCTCGTGGGCTTGGTGGCCGGCCTGGTGCTCAATTACGCCATGAGCATCTTGTGGGTGTTTACCGCTTGCAAGCGCATTCTCGAGAAACGGAAACTTGCCGAGTTCACGCTCTTTGCCCTGGTGGGCATTGCGGGTGTCGGTATAAACCAGTTGCTCATGTACCTGATGGTCGACGGTCTCGGTCTTAACGAGATGGTGTCCAAGATGATTGCCGCGGTGCTCGTGCTGATGTGGAATTTTGGGGCGCGGAAGCTGATCCTTTTTAAGAAGAGAGAAAAATAAGATGGCTGCAGAAAAAGAATTCAAGAAGGTTGCCGTAATCGCGGGCGCAGGCCCTGCAGGATTGACGGCTGCGCTGGAACTGTTGCGCATGACCGACGTGAAGCCGATTATTTACGAAGCCGAAGACGTTGTCGGCGGTATTTCCCGCACCGCACGCTACAAGGGCAACCGCATGGATATAGGCGGCCACCGCTTCTTTAGCAAGAGCGATACCGTGATGGACTGGTGGCAGGGAATTCTCCCGCTCCAGGGTGTCGCCAGCAAGGACGACATCGCCATTGGGCGCAGCGTGCCGCTTACGGAAGGCGGTCCCGATCCCGAGCAGACGGATTACGTGATGCTCTGCCGCAGCCGCCTCTCGCGCATCCTCTTCTTGCGCAAGCTTTTTGACTATCCGGTGAGCCTGAACGGCGACACCATCCGCAATCTCGGTCTCTGGCGCATGTTCAAGATTGGCATGAGCTACCTCAAGGTGCAGCTCTTGCCCGCCCGCAAGGAGAAGAGCCTCGAAGATTTCATGATCAACCGCTTTGGCGTGGAACTCTACCGCACGTTCTTCCGCGACTACACCGAGAAGGTGTGGGGCGTGCCGTGCAGCAAGATTAGCCCCGACTGGGGTGGACAGCGCATCAAGGGATTGTCTATCACCAAGACGGTGATTCATGCGCTCAAGCAGATTTTTGCTGGCAAGAAAAAAGCCGATGCGAACGCGAACGGTGCGGACATCCGCCAGAAGGATACCGAGACGAGCCTCATCGGCCAGTTCCTGTACCCGAAATTCGGCCCCGGCCAGCTCTGGGAAACCGTCGCCGAGAAAGTGAAGGAAATGGGCGGCGAAATAAACATGTACACGAAGGTCGTGGGCGTGAATCGCGACGCGAGCGGCAATCGCGTCGAGAGCGTCGTCGTCGAGAGCATGGACAATACGGGCGTCTTTATGCACGAAACTATTCCGTGCGATTACTTCCTCAGCACCATGCCGGTGAAGGAACTCGTTGCCGCGATGGACAACGAGAAGAATCCCGTGCCCGCCGAGGTCAAGCGCGTCGCCGATGGTCTCGTGTACCGCGACTTCATCACCGTAGGCCTGTTGCTCGACAAGCTGCTCATCAAGAATCCGGCAAAGCCCGGCACTCCCGAGAGCAAGCTCAAGTTCGTGGCCGACAACTGGATTTACGTGCAGGAATCCGATGTGAAGCTCGGCCGCATCCAGATATTCAACAACTGGAGCCCTTACCTGGTGGCCGACCCCGAGAAGGTGTGGATCGGTCTCGAGTACTTCGCTACCGAGGGCGACGACATGTGGCGCATGCCCGACAAGGACTTCATCCAGTTCGCGATTGAAGAACTCGACAAGATAGATGTCGCCCGTCCCGAAGACGTGCGCGACTCCGTGGTGTTCCATATCAAGAAGGCGTACCCCGCCTACTTCGGTACTTACGGCGAGTTCGACAAGATTCGCGAATACGTGGACCCGGTGGAGAACCTGTTCCTTATGGGCCGTAACGGCATGCACAAGTACAACAACATGGACCACAGCATGCTTGCTGCCATGGAAGTCGTGAAGTGCATCCGCGAGAATTCTACCGACAAGACTGCTCTTTGGAACGTGAACAGCGAAGAAGAATACCACGAAGGCAAAAAGTGATGCTTGCAAGGCTGATGAAATTCCGTGAAGTTGTCCTGGTGCTGGGAGCGGTTCTTGCCGCCGTGCTGTACTGGCTTGCCTGCCCGGGCATCGAGAACGTGGTGCTGCACAGGCAAGGTCAGGATTCCGCGACCAGGATGCCGGTCAGCCTCTCGATGGACGACGGCGAGATGTTTTCTGTCGAGATGGACGTCGGTTCCGGAATCGGTGGCGACTTCAAGCTGGATATTCATCCGGACGACTGCGTCACGCGCCTGCAGGTGAACGGGATTGACTTGCCTTTCCGCGATTACCCGGGATTCTGCAACTGGAACCAGGGATTCATCCTTTCCAAGACCGAAATCGAACGCCACGTTGGCAAGGGCGCGTCGAAATTCCACATCGACATGTCTCTCCGCAATGGCTCTGGCCTCGGTGGCGCGAATGCTGTAATCCGTGGCGAAAGCGTTTTGATGAGCCTCTTTACGGTGCTGTTCTTTTTGTGCATCGGCGGGCTGCTGTTCTCGGTGGGCGGGCGTTTCAACATCGACCGCCGCCTCATCCTGATTTTCTTCTTGGGATTGCTGCTACGCGTAGGCTATACGCAGGCGACCTTCTTTGACGAGCGCGGTCACGACACGGGCGGACACGTGCACTACATCCACCTCATCGCCGACTTCCATCATATCCCGGCGGCCAACGAGTGCTGGACGTGCTACCATCCGCCAGTGTACTACGTGGCGAGCGCTGGAGTCTGGACGGCCGCCGAGTGGCTCGGCATCACGCCGCAAGATGCAGTAAAGTGGTTCGACTTCTTGATATCGCTCGTGGCGCTGGCGTTCGGCATCGCCTGCATCAAGAATTCGCTCTGGGGTACCCCGCGGTATATCGCGGCGCTTCTGTGGAGCGTGTGGCCAAGCTTTATCTTGGCATCCCCCAGGCTCGGTAACGACATCCTGTTCTACGCGATGCATGTGATTGCGTTGTGGGGCTGCATCAGCTACATCAAGACAAGCATGGGCAAGTTCCTGTTCACGGCCGTCATTGCCGCCGCTGCCGCCTACTGGACCAAGTCTACCGGCGCCATCGCGTTCGGGCTCGTCGGGCTCACCGTCCTTATCCATACGGTCCCGCGTCTGCTGCGCAAGCTTTCTCGCCTGGAATGGGCGTCCGTAGGTCTCCTCGCTGTCGTGGGGATAATCGTAATTGTGCGCGTGCTCGGCGGCGACGTGGTCGCCAATGCGGGTGGCAACGACAACACCGTGCTTATCCGCAACGATCCGGGCAACTTCCTGTTCTTCGATATCCGCACGTTCTTGACGCAACCCTATACGGACCCGTGGCACGATGAACTCGGCCGCCAGTTCTTCTGGAACTACCTCGCGAAAACGTCCCTGTTCGGCGAATTCAAGTTGCTCCAGACTACGGCGGGCAACTGGCTTGCATCCCTCGTGAGCGCAAGCTTCCTCGTACTGCTCGGGTTCGGCCTCCGCGGTCTGTGGAAATCCAAGTGGACCAAGGTGAACGTGCTGCTTGCGGCGCAGGCGCTGTTCTTCTTTGCCGCCATGATAATGCTTCGTCTCAAGTACCCGTTCTCGTGCAGCAACGATTTCCGCTACATCGTTCCCGTACTGCTGAGCTGCCTGCCTTGGGTGGCCGAGGGCATGGCGGGTGACAACGCATCCGTGAAACTGAAATCGGTCGGCCTTTTGGCGGTCGCCGTGTTCGTGGTCTGTTCTTCTGTTTTGATGATGAGTCTCTAGTATGATAATGTACAAGTACGCGAAAGACGCGAAGTTTTTTCTTTTGTGGGGATCGCTCTGCGTCCTCGCGAATATTCTCCTGACTTTTGGAAATTCCTATGATGGCGACCAGAGCTTCTGGGTGGGCTGGGTGCAACAGCTTATGGATGGCGGCTTTGGCAACTTCAAGGGGAACTATCCTCCGCTTTATGTCTTTTGGCTTTGGGTCGTGGCGCAGGTCCATACGATTTTCGGGATAGCTGTCGGCAAGACTTTCCTGCTCAAGTTCATCTGCCTTTGGCCCGTTTATTTTTCGCACTTGTTCCTTGTGGACTGGCTTTGCCGCTTTACGGGCAAGTTCGGTGGCCCGCAGTGGCGCCGCCATTTGTTGATAGGCTTTGTCGCACTGAACCCGGCCATCTTGCTGAACGGCCCTATCTGGGGACAGGTGGACATGCTCCCGGTCCTTCTCGCGATGCTTTCTATATACTGCATCAGCCGCCCCGGCAAAATCAAGTACGCCTCGATGTTCTTTGTGCTGTCGGTGCTCACCAAGTTCCAGATGATCATGTTCCTGCCCGTGTTTGGCGGTCTGTTCCTCCGTCATTGGCGCATCTCCTGGAAGGGCTTGCCGTTTGCGCTTTTGGGCGCTGTGGTGGTGCTGCTCCCGTTCGCTATTAGCGGGAACCTGGTACGCATGCTCACGAACGCGTACGTGCAAACATCTAGCCAGTATCCCTACGCGACATTCAACGGGGCGAACCTGTGGATGCTCCTTGCGGGCAACGCGACTCCGGACAACGTCCCCATATGGGGTGTCAAGGACTTCGGTCTCGGATTCCTCCTCAAGCCGAGCGTGCTTGGCAGGGTACTCTTTGTTGCCGTTTCGCTGCTGGTCTTGGTCAAGAGCCTCTTTTGCCGTAGTGTCCGTACCGCATACGCCCTCTGCACGCTGAACGCGGTCGCGTTCTTTGTCGTGTTGCCGGGCATGCACGAACGCTACCTGCTCTATGCGGTGCCGGCCGCCCTCTGCTGGGCCGTCTGGGACATCCGCCGCGGCGGGATTTTCTGCCTGCTTGTCACTCTTGTCGCCTCGATGAACGTGAACTTCATCAATACATTCAAGGGGCACTATGCCTGGGTGGTCGCCTCGTCCATTGGCTGTATCGCCCTTGTTGCGATGATTGTCGTTATCGCCTTCCCGAAGGTTTCCTCGAAAGCCGTGTCGGCCGTTTCGCGTGTTACGTTGCCGTTCTATGCGGTCTATATCGCCCTGCTTGTGATTCTTTTGGTGGAATGCGGTGACTTGCTGTACCAGAATCGCCCCGTAAAGCCTCCTCTGGACGACAAGAACGTTTTGTTGACCTCCCTGCCCGTAGTTCGGGAATATCAGGGATACAAGATGCCTCGCATCAACGAGTCTGTCGATGGTCGCCTGCTAACGTCGGGCGATCGCCTGTACAAGAACGGTATCGGCACGCATGCTCCTTCGCAGATTGCCTACGAACTTCCGGAAAACGCCGATACGCTTTACTTGGGTGCCGGCATCGACGACGAAGTCTACGACCGTGGCCAGGCACGCTTCTCGGTGAAACTGGACGGCGTGATTGTGTGGGAAAGCCCCACGCTTCGCGGCAGGGACAATCCGGTATTTACCACGATTCCCGTAAGGGGAGGGCGGCATTTGGAGCTTTTGACCGATCCGGATGGCGACGACAACAGCGACCATGCGGACTGGCTGAATGCGTACCTGAAGCTCCGTTAGCGGGGTGTTTTTCCGGACGGCAGTTTTGTATATTCTAGCCATGTAAGGATTGAATGGAGTGCGTATCCAGTTCAGAGATTAGAAAATGCGTCTATTTGTACTATTAGTATGTTTGCTGTCGGCGTGCCTGTGGGCGCGCCCCATAAACGACGGCAATAAGCTGTTCAAGAACGGCGACTACGCCGGTGCTCTTGAAAAATACATGAAGGCCCGCGAGGCCGAACCCGCGAACCCGCTCCTGTTCTACAATATCGGTACGTGCCAGTACAGGCTCGGCAATTACGAAGAGGCCAAGAAAGAACTCGAGAGCGCCGTGCGCATGCCCGACAAGAAGATGGCGGCAAAGGCGGCGTATAACCTCGCGAATACGCATTTCCGCATCGGTGAAAAGGCCGCCGAAGGCAGCGAACGTATTGCCGCGTGGCGCGAATCGGTCGCCTATCTCAAGAAGGCCATCGACCTCGACAATAATTTCGAGAATGCGAAGAAGAACGTGGAAATCGTTCAGCGCAAGCTCAAGGAAGAGCTCGACAAGCAAAAGCAGAATCAGGACCAGAATCAGGATAACGACCAGAAACAGCCTCCGCTGAGCGACAAGGCGAAGGAAGTCCTGGCGCGCGCACTCCAGCTGTGTAAAGACGGCAAGTACGCCGAGGCGAAGGAGATGCTCGAGAACCTGATTGCCGAAGACGAGACCGCGGGCCAGCTCAGCGGCCACGTGCAGCGCATCGACGACGTCATCGAAATCAAGGCCGGCCGCAAGCCCAAGGCCAAGATTGACGCGAGCAACACCGACAACGACCTGGAGGTAATCTAATGAAAAAGATTATATTCATGGTCATTGCCCTTGCAGTCGCGGCTTTTGCCGCCCCGAAGTCGGCGAGCGCCTACTACAGCGATGCCGCCTTCCAGTACATCGAGAACCGTTTGCCCTCTGCCGAAATCACCTGCAACGAGGGCCTGCAATACTACCCGAACGACCAGAAACTGCAAATGCTCCTTGACCGCATCAAAGAGGCCAAGGACGAGCAGAAGAACGAGAACAAGAAGAACGACAAGAACCAGGATAACAACCAGGACCAGAATCAGGATCAGAACCAGGATCAGAATCAGGACCAAAATAAGGACCAGCAGAACCAGGACCAGAACGGCGATGGCAATTCCAGCGGTTCAGAAAGTTCTTCGAGCGAAGGTGACCAGAATCAAGACCAGCAGGGTGGTGGCCAGTCCAGCAGCAGCCAGGGCGAAAGCTCCGACAGCGAAGGTGGCGCACAGCCCGAGCCGCAGCAGCCCGAAGAAGGCTCTAGCGACAGCCAGGGCGAGGAACCCCAGGAACAGCCCGCGCAAATGGGCGAGATGACTCCTGAGGAAGCCGCGCAGCTCCTGAAGGACTTTGACGAGCAGAACGGCGAACGCAAGCCCTGGAAACCCGTCCGCGGGCAAGCAAGACCCGCCAAAGATTGGTAAGGGTATCAAGCGAGAACCCACTTGTGGGTTCTCATTTGATGCCCGCTAAATCTTGCGCTCGAAGAGCGCAACGATTGGTAAGCCTAAGCGCCAAGACTGGTAAGCCCAACTGCAACGATTGGCAATATTTCTTAGAACTGCGTAATGAATTCCCAGGCGGTTTCGATGGTCCACACCTTGCCGTCTTCGCGCGGGTTGTACGTGTGCTGGCCGTCGAAAGTACACCACTTCACGGGGAAGCGCGGGTCGACCGTCTTGTAGTCATAGCACACGTGTTTGCCGCTGCCGGTGTATTCGTCGGCCGTTTCGCTCCTAGCGTCGGTGAAGTTCCCGTCTGCATCGGGCTTGCCGTTGTTCTTCAGAATCCTGTCGCGGGCACTGCGTCCAAGCTTGGGCGTGCAGAGGTCGTCGCTCATGCCGACGGTTCCCATCCATGCGATGGGCAGTCCCTTGTTCTTGGGCATGTAAATCACCTGGTCCATGGTCGCGAACACCACCACGCCACGCAGGCGGTGCTGGAAATCCTGTGCGAGCGCATTGCTGAACATGGCGCCGAAACTGAACCCGACGGAGAATACGCGCGAGGTGTCCACGCAGAGGTTCTCGTTCAGGTGGGTGAGGAATTCGTCGAAGAAGAGGTGGTCCTTGTCGTCGCCGCACCGCCACGGATTTTCCTTGCCGTTCTCGTCGGTGTAGCCGTGCGGTGCCACGAAGATGGTGTTTTCCTTGGCGTCCTTCTGGTTACGTAATCCGTAGTAGGCTTCCCTCTTTGCCACGGCTTCGGCGGAACCGCCCATGTAGTGCATGCCGAACACGAGGCGGTAGGGCTTGTTCTTGTCGTAGTTTTCGGGCATGGTGAGGTAAATTTCGTGCTCGATGCCGCCGCCCGTGAACGTGAAGTGGTCCTTGAGCGTGTTGTCCTTGCCGCAGCCCTTGCTCGGGGTGGCCTTGTTACCCATCGCGTAGCCGAACGCGTAAGTCTGTTCCTCGGCAACCTTCTTGAGCTTTAACGCAACTGTCGTGTCGAGGTTGGGCAATGCGACCTTCAGCGGTTCGAAGCCGGACGCGGAAACGCTCAGGGAATCCCCGTCGCCCTCTTTCAGCAAGGGCTTGTTGTTGCGGGCGCTTCCCATTCCGACGGCGCTAACGCGGCTGCCGTTCGCAGTGAACCGGACCGTTTCCACGGCGCTTCCTACGCGAACCTTCGCGAAGTAGGAACCCTGCGCGGTCACGCCCTGCCTCAAGTCCACCTGGCCCGAGCCGTGCAGTTCCTGGCGCAGTACCAGGTTGCCCATCATGTCGAAAATGCTCACCAGCACGGGGGAGTTGCTGCTCTGCGAAAAGCGGAGGACTCCGTCGACGATGCCGATATGCCCGGCCCTGAATCGTGCGAGGCCCAGCATGTCGTCTTCCTTGAAAACGAATTTGCCGTCCTTGTCGGTCTGTGCCGAATCGCCTTTGGCGATAAGCTTTACGAGCGCGCCCTGGACAGGAGTCCCGGCCTCGTCAGTAACAGTACCGTTTAAAGTGAATGCCGATGCCGCCGTGAACGCCGTCGCCAGCGCAAGGGGCAGAACGAAAAAGCTAGCCTTTTTCATAATTTTCTCCTTGGCCATACCACAATTATAATATAAATTTGTCCACACCCAATCGCTTGCGGTAAACAAAATTTTCTAAACCGCCGAATTTGTTCTAAAATAGGTATATTCTCCTATATGAAACCTTCCGTACTTGCACTTTTTGCTCTTTCTGTTGCCTTCCTTGCCGCTTGCGGTGACGATTCAACGCTTGCGAAGGCGGACGATTCCCCGGTTTCCTCTTCCGAGGTGGCGGGGACTTCGAGTTCCGCGGAAGTTTCTTCTGCCGAAAGTTCTGCGGCTGCGCCCTCCAGCAGCGTTCCCGGGGTGTCCAGTTCCAGCGATGCGACGGCGTCAAGTGCCGTGGGCAGCTCCTCTGCGGCGGCGCCGAATAGCGTCTCGAGTTCCGAGAGCGTAGCGGGCAGTTCTGCCGACATTCCGGCGAGCAGTGGCGAAGCGTCCAGCTCCAGCGCGGCTCCGGTATCTTCCGAAGATGACGGCGACGACGGCAAGTGCACCGACTGCGACAGTTTTACCGCGGCCGACCCCGAACTCACCGAGAAGGGCGGCAAGGGTTCCGTGACTACCTACGGGAGCATCACCGCTAAAGAGACTAGCCTGGGCGGCGCCTGCAACTATGGACAAACTAACATCCAGTATTACGCAGCGATTCACGTGAATGTTTCTCCGGGCGATGACAAGGGCCCGTGGGATGGCGGTGCGGCCTGTGGCGGCTGCGTGCGCGTAAAGGCGCGGACTCCCGATGGCTGGAAGCGCGTGACGGTTCGCATTACCGACCGCTGCCCCGACGCCAACTGCGGTGTGGACCTGGGCGGTGCCCCAGCGGCCGACATCATGGGCGACCGCGTGGGACGTTATTCGGGCGAATGGGAGTTCGTGAGCTGCGAGGGTGTAGACGGCGTGTGGGGCGATTCCACCTCGCTCTGGGTCAAGGAGGGCGCGAGCGCCTTCTGGAGCATCGTACATGTGCGTAACCCGAAGGACATGGTCAAGACAATTACGATTCTTGGCGAGGGTGACGAGTCCCATGAGCTCGAGATGGTCGTTGGTACCGAGAACTTCTGGACGGTCCCGCCCGAAATATTGCAGAGCGATAACCGTTACCGCGTCGTGGTAAAATACCGCACCGGTACCGATGACGTGTGGTACATCAAGGGCTCCGAGTTGGCGAAGTCCGAGGCGAACCTTTACCTGTACGAACACAGGGAATAATACTAACGGCAATTTTACTTTATTCTTAAGAAAAACTTTGAAAAATCTAAATTGTTGACAAGGTCGCCTGCATGAGGTAAATTTCATGGCCCGAATTAGACTGATTATCCGCAATTAAAGCGGGAATCGAGGTATGTATGCAGGTCAATGGGCGGCTTAAGGTCGAAACAAGAAGTGCCTATCACGCACTGTTTCCGGCCTGGAAGAGGGAAAAGGCACTCGAGATGGCTCTAGATACCAGGAAGTTCGAAATCGAACTCTACTGGAAGCGGGCAGCATATTTCTGGGCCTTTATCGCGCTCGCCTTCGCTGCATTCTTCATGGTCTACAAGGAATCCGATCTCAAAACGAATATGCCCGATTTTTATAACGAGGCGCTCCTGGGCATCTCCGTTTTCGGGCTTTTTCTCTCGTTCTGCTGGTTCCTGGTGAACAAGGGCGCCAAGTACTGGCAAGAGAACTGGGAACGTCACGTAGACCTCTTGGAAGACAGCGTGATGGGCCCCCTTTACAAGTTGACCCTCGAAGACGAACGTGGCCTCACCAAGCGCCTCCGGCCGCTAGAATCGGGGCGTTTCTCGGTAGGCAAGGTCAATCTCTGCCTTTCTTTTTCGATGGTGGTCGCCTGGGCGCTTATCGCGATTGAACGCGGGCTTAACATGGCGGGAATCCAGGTGCCAGTTTACATGGTGGTGATTGTCATCGTGCTCGTGGGCATATTGTTTATCGCGAGCCTGTTCCTTAAATGCGGTACGACCGATTCCAACGGCTCCAAAAAGTTCTGCATGAAAATGCGCGTGATGGAGTAGCCGCTACCTTTTCCATTCGGCCAAGACCATTCCCGCGATAATTGCTACCGCACCGGCGATGGCGACAAGCGTTATATGCTCGCCCAGCGCAATAACCGCGGTAATCATCGTTACCATGGGGAGGGCGTAGCCGTAGTTGCTTGCGAGAACCGTACCGAGTTGCTTTAGCACCTTGTTCCATACGAGGTACCCGAACAGCGACGAGAATACCGTAAGGCATAAAAAGTTGAGCGACACGACGGGTTCCGCGAAATTCTGCCACGGAATATCGAGTGCTTTCGAAGCGCTGCCGCCTGCTTCTATAAAAAGCGCGGGGATGGAAGTGAGCGTCCCGTAAAAGAACATCCTGCGCGTGATAAAGAGCGTGTTGTACTTGCCGTTCACCTGTTTGACAATCAGTGAGTAGGCGGCCCACATGAGCCCGGCACAACAGGCGAGGAGGTCGCCCGCCGGTGAAAGATGCAATATGAACTTTCCGTTCAGTACCACGAGCACCATCCCGACAAACGTCACCAGGCAACCGAGAACCTGGCGCTTGTTGAGCCGCTCGCTCTTGTAGAAGATCCCGCCGAGAATCATGATGAGCAGCGGGTTCGTGCAGACGATGAGCGCGACGTTGCTCGACGGCGAAAGCGACAGTGCCGTATTCTCCGTCCAAAAGTAAAGCGTGCATCCGGTGATGCCGCAGATGAACATGATGAGTTCGTGCTTCCAGTTTTCGCAGCGGAACTTGTTGTGTGATGCTGCGAGGAGAATCAGGTAGGTGACCGCGAAACGCAACGTGAAAATCTGCACGGCGCTGAACCCGTGATTCAGCAAAACCTTCGTGCTCACGAAGCTCGTGCCCCAGAACGCAATCGTCACGATGGCGAGGATGTGCCAGAAGGCGAGATTGTTGCGTGCGGGAATCATGGCGGTAAAGATAGCTTTTTTTGATATCCCAAATGCAGTTATAAAAAAAATCGATAACTCCGCATAAAATTAAAGTATTGGACAATGCGAAAAACCGCATCTATATTTTGCGCATCAAAAAACGGTGCAAACGCACCAAAGGAGAGTACATAATATGGCAAGAGTAAAATTTATTGAATCGGTTGACGAAGCCCAGGGCAAGGCCAAGGAAGCTTACGAAAAGCTCGTCTCTACAGGCAAGATTACCAACATGAAGCGTGCGCTGTTGCAGGACTACGCCACATTCGACGCCTTCATGGGCTGGTACACCAGCTGGGCCCGCCTCGTGGAAATCATCGGCCAGCGCGCCGCCACGGTCTATGCCCACGCGGTTTCTACCACCAACAGCTGCCAGCTCTGCTCGCTGTTCTTTATCAGCGACCTCAGGGCTCTCGGTATCGACCCGAACAGCTTCGAATACGAGAAGAACGAAGAGATTCTCGTGAAGCTTGCAAGGCAAATCGTGAAGGACCCCACCGCCGTTCCGGATTCCTACTTCGACGAACTGCGCAAGTTCTACAACGATTCCGAAATCGTGGCCATCGTGGGCTTTGCCGCTCAGATGATCGCGACCAACAACTTCAACTCGGTACTGAAAATCGATGTGGACCAACGTCTTCTCCCCATTGTTGGCGAATTCAAGCCCGCTACCTGGAGAAAAGACATCAAGTAAGTTTGTACTCTCCGTACAAGCTGGCGTTCCCGAGAGATTTGAAGTCCTTTTTCGGGAGCGCCTTTTTTTAAAAGGGAGATTTTACTATGAAGAACAACTATAAAATTTACTTGACTGCCCTGCTCGCTTTTGGCTTTGCCCTGTTGGCCGGAGCTTGTGGCGGTGATAACAAGAACGAAAAGCAGGAAGCCCAGCAGGCTGAAAAGTCCCAGTTCAAGTTCGGTACCTTGGAACTCCCGATTCTGGACGGTTCCTTGTGTGGAGCGCCCTTCTATGTGGCCAAGGAAAAAGGGTTCTTTGCCGAAGAGGGTATTGACGCCAAGCTGATTGCGGCTGACGGCGAAACGCGTAAGCTCGGGCTTAGCAAGGGCACTTATGCGCTCACGAATTCCGACTTCCAGTTTTTCCAAGCAATTGAAAACGGCGTGGACATCAAGATTGTCGACGGAATTCACATCGGCTGTATCAAGGTGCTCGTGAAGAAGGACTCGCCTTACAAGACGGCGGCTGATTTGAAGGGCAAAAAGATTGCGGTTGACGAAATTGGCGGTACTCCGCATCAGGCGGCAAGCCTTTGGCTTTCGCTGGGTGGCGTTTCGACCAAGCCCGAAGACAATCAGGTGCAGTTCTTGCCGTATGCCGATGGTAACCTTGCCCTCGAAGCCTTGGAACAGGGCCAGATTGACGCTGCCGCCATTTGGGACCCGCTCGCCTCTGCCTACGAGAAGTCGGGTAAGGCCGACGTGATTATGGATGTGGCTACCGATCCCGTTTTTGAAGGCCGTTACTGCTGCTTTATTTACGTGTCTGCCAAGATTCTGAAAGACGAACCGGCAAAGATTGCGGCTCTCCTCCGTGCCATCCACAAGGCCGAAGCCTGGATTGCCGAACATCCCGAAGAAACGGTGGACATTATTGCCGAAGGCAAGTATTCCGAAATCGAAGACAAGCCCTTGGCGGTGGAACTTATCAAGAGCTATGTGTACACCTCGCAGGAACAGCGTAAGGCGCTTGGCCGCGACGTGAAGGGTGATTTGCGTTACTTTAGCGAACAGCTCAAGAAAATCGGCTACCTCACGCAGGATCCCGACCAGTTTGTCGCGAACCTCTACGAAGAAGTCGATTTGAGTAAGTAATCGAATTTCCTTGTTGCTTGGCGCCCGCAAGGGCGCAATTTTTGAAATTTTTGTACGGAGAGTTAAATGAATATCGTATTGACGATTTCAGGATTCCTGGTCGCATTCTTGGTGAATCTGCTTTTTCCGCAGGTGGCCGAAAATGTGCGAATCAAGGAATATGTTTTTGGCGGCTTTACGGTTGACGACAATCTAGCATACCGCTTGGTATTGCTTGCCATTATTGCCTATTACACCGTTTATACGGTCGTACTGTTTGTTCGCAAGCCGAATGCTGGCAAGGTTGCGAAGTTTTACGCGGGTGCAAAATTCCGTTTTGCAGTGGGGCTTGCGCTTGCCGCCTGGGATATTCTCGGAACCAAACTGCTGATTTTGCCGCAGCCGTTCTTTCCGGGGCCCGCCATTATTATGGACGCCTTTATCGGCGACACCAAATTCATTTGGCAGAATACGCTTTACTCGCTGAGGCTTTTTGTTGCTGGCTTCTCGGTGGGCGTGGTGACGGGTGTGCTGACGGGCGTGCTGATTGGTTGGTACCCGAAGGCTCGCTACTGGATTTTGCCGGTGCTCAACATCTGCGGCGTGATTCCGGCGGTGGCCTGGATGCCTTTTGCGCTCACGTTGTTCCCGACTTCGTTTGCGGCGGCGACTTTCTTGATTGCGATTTGCTCCTGGTTCCCGGTGGCGACCATGACGGCCGACGGGGTGCAGGGTACGCCGAAGTCGTTGTTTGAACTTTCGCGCACTTTTGGCGCAGGGCAACTGTACCAGATTTTCCACATTGCGATTCCGCATGCGATGCCGCAGATTTTTACGGGTATTATGACGGCGGCGGCATTTGGCTTTACGACGCTCGTGATGGCCGAAATGATGGGGCAGCCAGGAGGCCTTGGCTACTACATCAACACTTCGAAAGTTTGGAGTGCGTATTACAAGGTGTTCGCGGCGATTGTCGTGATGGCGGTGCTGTTCTCGGCGATTCTGAAGGTCGTTGGCGCGGTGCAGCGTTATTTGCTTCGCTGGCAGAAAGGAGTGGTAAGATGAGCGATAGAGAAGAAATCCTGAAAATCCACAATGTGAACCGCTCCTTTATTGATGAACGTACGGGCGAACCGCGACAGATTCTGAAGGATGTGAATCTTTCTGTCTTTCGTGGAGAATTCGTTTCGATTTTGGGCGCGTCGGGTTGCGGAAAGACGACCCTGTTGCGCTTGATTGCTGGGCTCGATCCTGTTCAAGATGGAAAGATTGTTCTTGACGGTGAACCGGTGCAGGGGCCGGATTCCAAGCGCGGTTACGTGTTCCAGCAGGGATGCCTTTTCCCGTGGCTTACGGTAGAAGACAATATTGCGATGGGTCTCAAAATTCGCGGAGTTTATAAGCAGAACAAGGATAAGGTCCACGAATTTATCGAGAAAATTGGACTTGCCGGATTCGAGAAGAATTTCCCGCACCAGATTAGCGGTGGCATGGCGCAGCGTGTAGCGATTGCTCGCGCGTTGATTAACGATCCGGAAATCCTGCTGCTCGATGAACCCATGGGCGCGCTGGATTCGTTTACCCGTGCCGATATCCAGAACTTGCTTTTGGAGCTCCGCAAGGAACGCAATACGACGATGATCCTGGTGACGCACGATATAGACGAAGCGCTTTACCTGTCGGACCGCATCGTCATCATGACGCCGCGTCCGGGGCGCATTAGCGAGGTTCTTGAAATTCATGACAGCTTCCCGCGAGAAAGGGGCTCGGCGCTGTTCCTCGAAAAGCGCCGGAAGATTCTGGAACGCTTCGACCTTGCCCGCATCAATCCCGCGCCGGAATACATGATTTAAAAATAGTGCTTTGATATCAAAAAATCCTATAACAAACGCTAGGAATTAAGTATTGGACAGGCGGCAAAACCGCTTCTATATTTGTTCACAAAATTAAGGAGAGTACGAAATGTCAAACAATATTAGTTATGTAGCGGGAGAGAACGCCGCTTCTTATGAAAAGGCCCGAAAGTATAACCTGTTCTCATTTGCGAATGCCCCGCATAAGGATTACAAGCCGTTTTACGTCGATCACGCCGATGGCGTTTATGTGTACGATGGAACGGGCCGCGAATATATCGATATCGCCTCGGAACTGGTGAATGTGAACATCGGTTTCAATAACCGCCACATTATCGAAGCCGTGCAAAAGCAGGTGGAACGCCTGGCCTATATCGCCCCGCGCCATGCCTTTGCCGAAGCGGGCGAACTCAGCGAGCTCTTGATTGAAAAGATTGCGCCGAAGAACATGAAGAAGGTGCTGTTTACGCTGGGTGGTTCCGAAGCTAATGAATTCGCCATCCGTTTTGTGAAGGCATTCACAGGCCGCGACAAGATTTTCTCGAAGTATGAATCTTACCACGGAAGTACTTACGGTGCATCGAGTTTGACGGGTGAAAGCGAACGCGCGTCGCTGTTCCCGACGATTCCCGGATTTATCAAGTACCCGGCTCCGCACCTTTACGGCTACGACATCAAATTTGCAAGCGAAGAAGAAGCGACCAAGCACTTCCTTTCTCGCTTGGAATACCAGATTCAGCAGGAATGCCCCGAAACGGTGGCAGCCATCTTTATTGAATCGGTCACGGGTTCCAACGGTGTTTACCTTTACCCGAAGGGATACTTGAAGGGTGTTCGCGAAATTTGCGACAAGTACGGAATCCTCTTGGTTTGTGATGAGGTGATGAGCGGCTTTTTGCGTACCGGCGAATGGTTCGCTTGCCAGGCCGACGGCATTGAACCGGACTTGATTACTTTTGCCAAAGGAGTGAATAGCGCGTATGCACCGCTCGGCGGCGTGCTCATTAGCGAAAAGATTGCGGATTATTACGAGCAGAATGCTTTTACGGCAGGGCTTACCTATAATGCGCATCCGCTCGGCGTTGCTGCAGCTATTGCCTGTATCGAAGAGTATTTCCGCCTGGATGTCCAGGCGAACGTGAAAAAGCTGGAACCGGTTCTTAAAAAGAAACTTGCCGAGCTCAAGGAAAAGCACAAGTCCGTAGGCGACGTGCGTTCTGTGGGCCTGTTCGGCGCCATCGAATTCAGCTACAGCAAGGACCACAAGGACGTTATTCGCAAGAATGCTGCGGGTGAACCGTTCCTTGGAAACTTCATCACGAAACTCCGCAACGACTATGGCATTCTTACGATGGGCGGCGGCTCCACGATTCTGGTAGCACCTCCGCTGATTATCAACGAGGCGCAAATAGACGAAATCTTTGCACGTCTCGACAAGGCCATTGCCGAATATGCGGATGGACTGGTAAAATAACGCACCGATAAATCATTTAAAAAATCAACGTTTTTGAAAAAAAAGTGGAGGCATGAATGTCTAACACCTATTCCTTCGATACGCTTAAATTGCATGCAGGCTATAATCCTGCGGAACACAATCACGCGGTTTCGGTTCCGATTTACCAGACGACCGCTTTTACGCTCGATACGGTAAAGCGTAGCGATGACCTGTTCTATTTCGACAGTGCCGACGCTCTTTACACACGACTTTCCAATCCGACAACGGATGTACTTGATGCCCGTCTTACGGCTCTTCACCCGGGCGCAACGGGGGCTGTCACGCTTTCTTCTGGCATGGCGGCGGTAACCTATTCGCTTTTGAATGTGACGGCAGGAAAAGGGAGAATCCTTGCTACGGCACGTTCTTACGGGGGCTCTTTCGATAGTTTCGAACAGATTTTCGGAGAGACGGGCGTCAAGTATGATATTGTAGAAAATCCTGACGATCCAGCAAACTTTGAAAAGCTTGTCAAGGAAGATACCAAGGTCATCTATATTGAATCGATTACGAATCCGAATGCGACGATTCTCGATATTCAGGCGATTGCAGATATTGCGCACAAGCACGGTATTCCGCTGATTGTCGACAATACGGTGGCTACGCCTTATTTGCTGAACCCGTTTGATTTTGGTGCCGATATAGTGGTGTATTCGGCGACTAAAGGGCTTACGGGTCACGGCAACGTGATTGCCGGTGCGATTGTCGAGACGAACAGGTTCAACTGGAAAAACGGAAAGTTCCCGCAGTTCGATGGACAGCCGCATTTCTTGGTTTCGCAACAGGGCGTGCCGCGTAGCTTTTACGATGTGTTCCCCGATACGCCATTTACGGGCCGTATCCGTGCCATTCACCTGAACTATTTGGGCGGTGCAATTTCCCCGTTTAATTCTTATCTGGTGTTGCTCGGTATCGAAACGCTTTCGGAACGAATCTCCAAGTCGGTCAAGTCTGCTGAAAAAATAGTGGAATTCTTGGAAGGTCGCGAAGAGGTTGCCTGGGTGAATCACGCCCACGCCAAGAACAGCAAGTACCGCGCATTGGCGGCAAAGTATTTCCCGAAGGGTGCCGGTGCGATTCTCAGTTTCGGCCTTAAGGCGAATGACCGTGCAACGCTAATCAAGTTCCTTGAAGCGGTGAAGGTGTTCAGCTTCCAGGCGAACATTGGCGATGCAAAATCCTTGATTATCAACCCTTCGACAACAACGCATATCGAGCTCCCGCCCGAAGCGCAGAAGTTGGCGGACATTCATACCGATACCATTCGTTTGTCGATAGGCCTTGAAGATGTGAATGACCTGATTGCCGACTTGACGCAGGCTTTTGAAGCAGTTCGATAATAAAAAACGGAGAGTATCATGAAACAGTATAAAGCTTTTGTTGTTGTTAATCTCAATCTCGGCATATTGCTGATAGCCCTTTCCAGAGTAATTCTGCCTGTTTGCCGTGGCGGAATGCGTTGCGGGACTTCGGCGACGGTAGATGCGGCTTTGGGCCTTGCCTTGTTGGTGATTGCCGTTTTGGCGGCAGGTTTCCCTAAGAAAAGTGCGCACCTCGTTCTTTCTGCCTTGGCGCTTGTGGTGGGCGTTTTTACCACGCTGGTGCCGACGGTGATTGTGGGGACTTGCCCGCATGCCCATATGGCTTGCCATACGATAACCGCTCCGGTACTTGCTATTACAGGAGCCGTGATTGCGTTGTATGCTGCAGTGAATTTGGTTTATCTGAAATTAAGAAGGCGAAATGAACAATACGAACTTTAATCTGATTCTCGAGAATTATTTGCGGAACCCGTTCCGTAGTTTTGGGCTTTCCTTGTTGATTGCCCTTTTCGCGTCCGTCCTTTTGGTGGGCGGACTTTTGTCGTTTTCGCTTTCGAAGGGGCTGAATCGGTTGTCGTCACGTTTGGGTGCCGACGTGATTGTTATTCCGCAGGGGAGCGAAATCAACGACCAGACCGTGCTTTTGCAGGGCGATTCCAAGTACACCTACTTGCCGCAAGGCTCGCTAGAATTTATACGCGGGCTCGCCGGTGTCGAAATTGCGACTCCGCAGTATTATTTGACCACTTTAAGCGCAAGCTGCTGCGACCAGAAAGTTTCGATTATCGGGTTCGATACCGAATCTGATTTTGTGATTCAACCGTGGATTCGCGAAGTGCTTGCCGACAAGCTCCCCAAGGGCTCAATCGTAGTCGGAAGTGAAATCCATACGGGCGAAAAGAAGACGCTCAAGATTTTTGATCACGAGTACCCTGTAGCGGCAAAGCTTGAACCGGTTGGCAACAAGCTTGACCAGGCCATATTTGTCGATGTCACGACGTTGGCTAGTATTCGCGAGGCAGCCAAGGCGAAGGGTGTCGTTTTCTTGGATAATAGGGATCAGTATTCCAGCATTCTTGTCAAGTTGCATGCGGATGCCGATTTCGATAGGATTACGCGCGAAATTCATACGCGCTTTGACGGAGTGCAGATTCGCAGTCGCAAGGATTTATTCTCCGGACTTGAAAAGTCGGCGAATTCCTTGCAGATAATTGTGTGGGTGATTGTCGCGATATTCTTGATTATTGCGGCCTCAGCAATAGTGATTTCGTTTTCGCTTTCCACGCGGGAGCGCAGGCGCGAATATGCTTTGCTGCGGATTGTGGGCTTTACCCGCCAGCGCTTGAAGAACTTGGTGCTGGGTGAATCGCTGCTGGTATCTGCCGTGGGAACATACCTCGGTTTGCTTTTTACGAGTGTTGCCTTCTTTACCTTCAAGATTTGGATCGGCGAACATGTGGGAATCCCTTTTATCGTGCCCTCGCCAATCGAAATTGCAGGCGTTTACGCGGTGGTGATTTTGCTTTTGCATTCCGTGGGCCCGATTGCCGTTTACGGCGTTGCCAATAAGGTGAGCGAAATAGATGCTTACGCAGCCTTGAGGGAGGTGGAACATTGATTTTAAATGTATCTAATCTGTATAAAACCTACACGCGCCGCGGTGAAGAATTTAATGCCGTCGAAGATGTGGAATTCTTTGCGTGGTCCGGCGATTTTTCGGTGATTTTTGGTGAATCGGGTAGCGGAAAGAGCACGCTGTTGTCCCTGCTTTCTGGAATCAACCGCCCGACGCAAGGCTCCATCGTTTTTAACGGTGCCGATTTTGCGAATTTGACAGATGCTGAAATTTCTAAAGTCCGTAACGACAAAATCGGCTACATTCCTCAGGAATCCGTGTTCTTGCCGCATTTTACTGTACTCGAAAACATCTTGCTCCCGCGGGCATTGCGCGATGGCAAAAACATCGAGGTGAAAAATCTTACCGATTCCGTAGATGACGACATTGTCTCGAAGTTTGAAACGCTCGGCATTGCACACTTGGTAAACGAAATGCCGGCGGAACTTTCGGGCGGAGAACTCAAGCGGGCCTCCATCGTGCGCGCGTTGGTCAATAAGCCCGACATTGTGATTGCCGATGAACCAACGAGCAATCTCGATGAAGGCAATGCGAAAATAGTCTTTGACCTGCTGGCGGAACTCGCGCATTCGGGAACCTCGGTAATCGTGGCGACACACGATGCTCGCGGCTTTAAGTATGGCGATCGAATTTACACCATGCACAAAGGCCGTCTTCTTCCAAATAGTGAATCTGATTTTGGCGGATTATAAACCGTTAGTTTGGTTTTATACTATTTTTGTAGGAAAAGGACTTCGAAAATGCATTACCTAATTGTTCCCGGTTTGAATAATTCCGGCCCGAGCCATTGGCAAAGCTTTTGGGCTAAAAGCTTGCCCAACGCGTCGCGTGTTTACCAGCGTTGCTGGGACAACCCGCAAAAAGAAGAATGGGTCGCCACGCTCGACGATACCGTCAAGCAGCTGAAGGGCGATACCATTCTCGTCTCGCACAGCCTGGGCAGCGTGACCACGGTGTTTTGGCTCTTGCGCGCTCAGGAACGGCGCGAGCTTCCGGCAAACGTCAAGGGCGTGTTCTTGGTAGCGCCTGCCGATACCGACGTAGTGGAGTCCATCAGCAATTTTGCACCGATGCCCACGGGCAAGCTGCCGGTGCCTTCGTGTGTCGTGGGCAGCGAGAACGACCCGTACATGACATTCGCGCGTGCGGAATTCTTCGCGAAATCCTGGGGCGCCAGGCTGTTCAACGCGGGCGCCCTCGGCCACATCAATTCAGATTCCAACCTCGGCGAATGGGAACAGGGCCGCAAGTTCCTCGCGGAATTCGAACGCGGTCTGTAACAACTTATCTGCAATGCCGCATTAGGGCGGCAATGTAGGCTTTGGCGTAGCGCGATGGCGTTACGCCTTTTCGCATCACGTAACCGATGGTCATCTTGTCGTGAACGTCGAGGTGCCTCGCGATGATGTTCCGGCCGTTGAGTTTGTGGCTGATGACGCCCGAACAAATGGTGTAGCCATCCAAGCCGATAAGCAGGTTGAAAAGTGTTGCACGGTCGCGGACCTTGATATTGCGCGGACAATCAAAATCGATGGCGGTTAGCGGTTCTTCGGCAAAATAGAACGAGTTGAAGTCGCCTTGTTCGTAAGTCAGGTACGGGTACGGTTTCAAATCTTCCAATGTGATTTTTTCTTTTCGGGCCAGCGGGTTCCTGGACGACATGAATACGTGCAGGGGCGTTGCAAAGAGCGGCTCGAACACCAGATTGTTCTTTTGAATGAGTTTTTTGATGACTTTTTCGTTCTTGTCGCTCAAATAAAGTACGCCGATTTCGCTTTTTAGCTTGGCAATATCGTCGATAATTTCGTTTGTTTGGGTCTCCCGGAGCGTAAAATCGTAGCTCGGACCGCCGAATTTTCGGATGACGTCGACGAATGCGTTGACCGCAAAAGAGTAGTGCTGGCAGCTCACGGAGAAGATGGTGTTGCCGCCCTTGCCGCCCTTGTAGCGGTCTTCCATGAGGGCTGCCTGTTCCAAGACTTGCCTTGCATAAGAGAGGAATTCATCGCCCTCGTTAGTGATCGTGACACCTTTGTTGGAGCGGTTAAAGATGGTAACGCCCATTTCTTCTTCGAGCTCGTGGATGGCGGCCGTAAGGCTCGGCTGCGATATGAACACACGCTTTGAGGCTTCGGTGATATTGCGCGTGTCGGCGATGGCAATGGCGTATTTAAGTTGTTGTAAAGTCATGAATCCTCCAACCATAGGAAAAATCTATGGTGAACGTATAAAAAATAGTATTTTACCGATGGTGAAAAAGGAGATATATTTGGCGGCGAACAAGAAAAACAAATAAAAAAGGTAGGTAAAACACTATGAGTATTAAAAAAACATCTGTAATCGGTTTCCCGCGCATTGGTAAGGCCCGTGAACTCAAGTTTGCAAGTGAAAAGTTCTTCAAGGGCGAAATCTCCGAAGCGGAACTCCAGAAGGTCGCTGCCGAAATCCGTCTATACGGTTGGCAGAAGCAGAAGGCCGCGGGCATCGATTTTATTCCTTCGAGCGATTTCTCGTTCTACGATAACGTTCTCGATACCGCGTTCCTGTTCGGGATTGTCCCGGAACGTTACAGGAGCCTGAACTTGAGTACGCTCGAAAAGTATTTCGCGGCCGCTCACGGTTACCAGGGCGAAAAGGGCGACGTGAAGGCCCTCCCCATGAAGAAGTGGTTCAACACGAACTACCACTACATTGTTCCGGAAATCGATGATGCTTCTGAATTCAAGGTGAATGATTCCAAGCCGGTGCAGGAATACAACGAAGCAAAAGCTGCTGGAATCCAGACCGTGCCGACTTTGATTGGCGCCTACACGTTCCTCCGCTTGGCCCGCTACAATGGTCAAAAGAAGGCCAAGGATTTTGTTGCCTCTGCAGTCGCTGCTTACGCGAAGGTTGCCGAGCTGCTCGCCATTGCCGGTGCCGAATGGATCAGCTTTGCCGAACCCGCCCTGGTGTTCGACGTGACCGCCGAAGAACGCGGACTTTTCAAATCTATTTATGTGGAACTCGTCAAGAAGGTGCACGCCGCAGGCCTCAAGATTGCCTTGCAGACTTACTTCGGTGATATCCGCGATGTGTACCAGGATGTGGTCGCCCTCGGTTTCGATGCCATCGGTCTCGATTTTGTGGAAGGCCTCAAGTCGCTGGAACTTGTCAAGTCCGGTTTCCCGAAGAACACGCTCCTGCTCGCGGGCGTCGTGAACGGCAAGAACATCTGGCGTGCCGATTACGCGCAGAAGAATGCGCTGCTTGCCGAAATCGAGAAGGCTGTCGGTGCCGAAAACGTGGTCGTCGGAACTTCTTGTTCGCTGTTGCATGTGCCGTACACGGTTGCCGCCGAACAGAAGCTCCCCGCCGAAACGCTCCGTCACTTTGCCTTTGCCGAAGAAAAGCTTGTGGAACTGGCTGAAATCGCAAGCGGTGATGCTGCCGCACTCGCACAGAACAAGGCTTTGTTCGCTACTCCGCGCGTGCAAGCCAACGCCAAGGTGCAGGCCGAACTTGCCGCCCTCACTGCTGCTGACTTTGAACGTAAACCGAGCCGCCTCGAACGCCGCGAAGTGCAGAAGGCTGAATTCAAGCTGCCCGCATTCCCCACGACCACGATCGGCTCCTTCCCGCAGACGGCTGAAGTCCGCGCAAACCGCGCCGCATTCCGCAAGGGCGAAATCACACGCGAACAGTACGTGGAATTCAACCGCAAGAAGATTGCCGAATGCATCAAGCTGCAAGAAGAAATCGGCCTCGACGTGATTGTGCACGGCGAATTCGAACGCAACGACATGGTGGAATATTTCGGCACGAAGATTGACGGCTTTATTTTTACGCAGAACGCCTGGGTGCAGAGCTATGGTACCCGTTGCGTGAAGCCGCCTGTAGTTTGGGGCGACGTGAGCCGCAGTGCTCCGATTACGGTCGAATGGTCCGTATACGCCCAGAGCTGCACCAAGAAACCGGTGAAGGGCATGCTCACGGGCCCGGTGACGATTCTCAACTGGTCGTTCCCGCGCGAAGATGTTTCGCTGAAGGTGCAGGCTCAGGAAATCGGTTTTGCTATCCGCGACGAAGTCCTTGACCTCGAAAAGAACGGCATTCGCATTATCCAGATTGACGAAGCGGCCCTCCGCGAAAAGCTGCCGCTCCGCAAGAGTGACTGGCACAAGGAATACCTCGATTGGGCCATTCCCGCATTCCGCCTGGTGCACGCCAAGGTCAAGCCCGAAACGCAGATTCACACGCACATGTGCTACAGCGAATTCAACGATATCGTGCGCGACATCGACAACATGGACGCCGATGTGATTACCTTCGAGGCAAGCCGTTCCGACCTCAAGCTGCTTGACGCCCTGAACGAAGCCAAGTTCGAAACGCAGGTGGGCCCGGGCGTGTACGACATCCACTCTCCGCGCGTCCCCTCGGAACAAGAAATCGTGGATGCGCTCCACAAGATTATCACAAAGGTCCCGCAGCAGAACGTGTGGGTGAACCCCGATTGTGGCCTCAAGACTCGTGGCGAAACCGAAACTACGGCAAGCCTCAAGAACCTCGTGGCCGCCGCGAAAAAACTCCGTAATGAGAACTGAGCGGTTTATTGTTGATCCTATACACTTCCTAAACCTCAATTCCCGTGGGCGCTAGCTTGCGGGAATTTCCTGTTTTATCGTTATAGTAAAAGGCTATAGCTAGGTAAAAGAAAATAGTATGACTAAATAGCTCAAATTCGGTTGACGGAGGTATAGATTCTTTTTATATTAAATCCTACAAAAGCAATAGGAAATGTATGATTACTTTGTTTGCGAACATGTGTTGTAAGTGTCGATGTCGGGCGGGCGACTAGTTTTTAGGCTTTTATCTAAAACAGATTCCCGCTCGGCTGTGTCCCCGAAGCGGGATTTTTTTATTCAAACATTCATCAATGCGCGGCGCGGCAATACAAGGCGCCAAAGGATTTAAAATGTCAACTTCAAAGTATATCGAAACAAAACTCATTCACGGCGGCATCGATGGCGATAGCGTAACGGGTGCTGTCAATGTGCCCATCTACCAGACCTCCACCTACAAGCAGGCGGGCCTTGGCGAAAATACCGGTTGGGAATATTCCCGCACAGGGAACCCCACGCGCGCAGCGCTCGAAGCGTTGATTGCAGACCTCGAAGGCGGCGTTGCGGGCTTTGCTTTCGGTAGCGGCATGGCGGCGACTTCTACGGTGCTTTCGCTTTTTAAGCAGGGTGACCGCATTATTATCTCGAGCAATGTTTATGGCGGAACCTTCCGCGTTTTGGACAAAGTATTCAAGAACCTCGGCGTTACCTATTCTATCGAAGATACCACCGACTTGGCGACGCTTGATACCAAGGTGACGCCCGATGTGAAGGCGTTCTTTATCGAAAGCCCGGCGAACCCGCTCCTGACCGTGACGGACTTGGCTGGCGTCGTTGCCATCGCCAAGAAGCACGGAATTTTGACCATTGTCGATAACACCTTTATGACTCCTTATTTGCAGCGTCCGCTGGAACTTGGCGCCGACATCGTGGTGCATAGCGCGACAAAGTATCTGGGCGGCCATAGCGATGTGGTGGCTGGCCTTGCGGTGACCAACAATAAAGAAATCGCAGAAAAGCTCGCGTTCAACCAGAATGCCGTGGGTGCGGTGCTCGGCCCCTTCGATTCCTTCCTCCTGATTCGCGGCATCAAGACGCTTGGTGTGCGTCTCGATCGCCATACCGAAAATGCGGAACGCATTGCCCGCTACCTGGAACAGCACGAAGCCGTAAAGCATGTTTACTATCCGGGCCTCCCGAACGCTCAGGGCTACGAAATCAACAAGAAGCAGGCAAAAAATGGTGGCGCCATGATTTCGTTTGAACTTTATGAAAAATACGACATCAAGAAATTCTTCAAGGCGCTAAAATTGATTTCGCTGGCCGAAAGTTTGGGCGGTGTCGAAAGCCTCGTATGCCATCCGGCTACCATGACCCATGCCTCCATTCCGAAGGAAATTCGCGAGAAGGTGGGCATTACCGACGGACTCATTCGCTTGTCTGTAGGTATCGAAAAAGTCGATGACATTATCTTGGATTTGAACGCCGGCATTAACGCCGCGAAGGAAGCGTAATATGCATTACTACGAATCAATGCAATCTTTAATCGGGAAGACTCCGCTTGTAAAGCTTAACCATGTCGGGCTCCCCGAAGGCGTAAACCTGTTTGCTAAACTCGAACTCTGGAACCCCTCGGGTAGCGTGAAGGACCGCACCGGCCTTTACATGGTAGATGATGCGCTCGCGAAGGGAACGCTCAAGCCGGGTGGAACCATTGTCGAAGCGACTGCGGGCAATACCGGCCTCGGAATCGCTTTTGCTGCGCTCAACCGCGGCATCCGCGTGATATTCGTGGTGCCCACCAAGTTCTCGCAAGAAAAACAGACGCTCTTGCGCGCACTCGGGGCAGAACTCATCAACACCCCGCGCGAAGAAGGCATGCTCGGCGCCGAAAAGAAGGCCGAAGAACTCCTGAAGCAGATTCCCGGTGCTGTTTCGCTTAGGCAGTTCCGTAACATGGCCAACCCGCTTGCCCATTACGAAACGACCGGCCCCGAAATTTACGACGACCTGGACGGACACGTAGATTACGTGGTGGCGGGCGCAGGCAGTGGCGGCACGTATTCGGGAATCCTCAAGTACCTCAAGGAAAAGAACCCGAACATCAAGGGCGTGCTTGCAGACCCTATAGGCTCTACCATGGGCGGCGGCGAACATGGCGACTACAACATCGAAGGAATCGGCAACGACTTTATCGCCGACACCATGGACATGTCGCTCGTGGATCAGGTCGTCAAAATCAATGACGATGACGCCTTCGGTGGCGCTCGCGAACTCGCCAAGAAAGAAGGAATCTTCGCAGGCTCCTCTTCGGGTGCGGCATTCACTGCAGCCAAGAAACTCATCGCCTCGGGTGCCCGCGGAAACATCGTGTTCGTAGCCCCCGACCGCGGCGACCGTTATTTTAGCAAAGGATTGTACGAGTAAAGAATACTAATTCAAGTTCCCTGAGCTTGGTTGGTGAGCTTGTCGAACCATGCCGAAGGGAACACGACTTTTGCCTTCTGTCTTCAAAACTCCACCGCGTTGGTGGAGTTTTTTTTGTGTAAATGCGGGGATTCAAGCGCAAAACTCAATGCCCCTACAAAGGAAAAGCTTTTGACAATGTAAGTACCAGGTTCAATTTGACTTTTTCTTTATTTTGTGCCTTATCTTGACCATCGCCAAATTCAATTCTATTTCCGTTTCGCTTTCCAAACTTGTAGAATCCGAGGCGAGAACATTAGAAATGATTTCGCCACTTCTTTTCAGCAACGACTTCTTTTCATTTTCATCAACAACTTCAGGAACGCGAGCAATGGCACGAGACAACTCGCGAATTTCTACGAATGTATTGATGATGTTGATAGTTGTTTGCGTTGCGACACTCCCTTTCAAAATTGTCGCAAGCATGTAGAGACCGCGTTCAGTAAAGGCAGTCGGATTAACAGGACTGTATTTTAGTTTGGCTAGGTGGTCAAAATTTTTGACCACCTCCTTTTTCTCGGCAACATTAACTTGAAAGATATACCCTGAAGGAAATTTCTCAGGATTATTCTTTACAGCCTGATTAATTTCTTTGGTGCTTACTCCATAAAGATCTGCAACATCGCAATCAAGGATAACTCGCTGATCTCTCAACACAAGAATTTTGCTTTCAACTTCATTCATTTTCTGCTCCAATCCGCCTACAAGCAAAAAAAGGCGGGGTAAAGTGTTGTCGATGCAAATATACATTCCTCGCATGTCATATTATGACAATTTGAAAAAAGCAGATTTTTTTGCGTTTCAAAGGTGATGGAACTGACCGGCTGCAAGCCGACCGCCGCGACCTCTCTTATCAAAAACTGCTTTCTCTTGAAATCATCGAGCCCGTTGCGGGGCATGGCAAGGGTAAGTATCGGGTGAAGGGATAGGGGAAGCCCCCCCTTCTCCAAGGCACATTTCCAAAAATTCTAAAAGCACCACCAAACACACAAAAATGCCAAAGAAGAGTTTTTTATCTATCTAACGAGACAAAATTTGGATATATTTCTCCCAACAGGCGTTTTTTGATGGGAAAACGACGAAATTTAGCAAAAAAAAAGCACATTTTTAGACGATTTTTTGGGAACAATTTTGCTTTGTCATCTTATGACATCTGATTGTGAGTATATTTAGCTAGAATGGAAATTTAGGTTAAAAATGGCTTCTCCAAAGGCGATAGTACAAACTCTGAATGAGTATTTTGACTTAATAGAAAGGCTTGCTTTAAAAAGTAGGTCTTCAAATGCTCTATATGAACAAGCCATTTTTGATGAAGCCGTTGCCTATTTTCAACAGAATAAAGAAGATGCTCTGAGAGCCTTTAGAGTGTTGGTCAAAAACGGAATATTACGTCCTATTGACCAAGATGGGGCGTATATAATCCAAAAGTACACGAAAGATTATGTTCTTAACCTAGTTAAGGAACAAAAACTCGGCCTTGCTGAAATAGTTAAAGTTGAGGCAGATCGTGTTGGAAAACTAAGTGATGAGGTTCAAAAGGCTCTTGAAAAAGGCGATTTGGCTCTTGTCCAAAGTAAAGCTTCGATGATTATTGATCTGATAGATGAAATTCAAAATCATTTGGAGTCAGACAGAAATGCTATCAAGAACATAATTGAGCGTGCCAAGATTATGCCGCCCGATACGCCTTTGAATCTTCGCTATGGGGAGGTTTCTGATTGCTTTGAACAATATGTAGAGCCAATGCGTCAGTTTTTAGGCAATGATGCTACTGGATTTCTCAACTTGACTTTAACCATAGAAAAACAGTTGGCTCGGGGAATGGATCTCTGCAATATCCAGGCTGGTTCATTGTCTTCTTGGTCAAGAACAATGAAAGGTGCTCAAAGTCAAATACGCATGCTGCGAACGCAAATCAGAGAAAATTTGGCTTTGTTCCAAAATGAATTGGCTCCTCTACGCAATAGAGTAACGAAGAATAATAGGATATCTTGTTCTGTAGTTGCTCTTTTGGCAAAAGTCCGGAAAAAGGGATTAAGGAAAAGTCTAAATGTAAAGACTCTCAAATTAGGCGGAAGCCAAAGAGATATCCGTTTTTCATTAAGTCCTTCAGTCAAGGAGTTCTCGGCAAAAGTTTTGCAATACACTCCGGCAAAATTTAGTTTCCCAGAAGAGTTGGTTTCGAGTAATGACGAGTTGATGCTGCTTCGAATAGATGATGTTGTCGAAAACTTAAGAATGTGCAAAAGACGGGTGCTTTTGATGGAATGGCTTAAGGAAAATTATCCTGAACAAAGCGATAGAACGTTGTTGTCTGTTTACCAGCAGATTTTGCAGCGCGAGTCAAATAGGTTGCGTCAATTGGATTCTTGCGAATCAACGAACTTAAAGAATTATAGAATTACATACTATCCGCATATTTTGGAGAATGCTGTATGAGCTTATCAAAAGATCTCGAAAATTTGAAGTATGTCAAAGATATTTTTAGTCAGCTTGCTGCTGGACGCCATATTGATGCTTCTGCTGATGCTGAATGGTGGAATGCTTTGCAAGGTGAACATAAAGACGATTATGCGATTCTTTTTAAGCATTTAGGAAAAAAGTTAGAAATTGATCCGAGGGGCTTCGCATATTTTAATTTTGATGAAGATGCTAATCAAAAGGCCGCTCAACAGGTTGCTTTGCTTTTCTTGCTGATTTTGGATAAAAAATACGCTGACGGTGCTGATTTACTTCGGTTTACAAGCTGGATTTTGGACCCAGTATTTTTTGCAGAATTGCGAGAGAAGAATAAAGAATTACTCGTTCAAGAAAAATTAGATTCTGACGAGGCGTGGAATAGGGTGGTTCATAAGGCAGAGACCTTAGGCTTTATGAATAAAGATGATTCTTGTTATACGATGATGTTGCCTTGCTGGCGATTTATAGACCTTTATCAGGATTTATCTGATAACGAAACTGATAATGCAGTTGTTGATGATACTAACGAAGATTCTGAAGATTTTGTTGAAGAGGATGATGTATGAAAAATGAGTATGGCTTACGAAAGTTGGTTTTGATAAATAGTGCCAACTACGAAATTGCCGAGATTCCTCTTGACGATGCAGTTTCTATTGTTGGTCCGAATAATTCTGGCAAGACGAGCTTGATTAATGCTCTTCAATTTTTGCTTATTCGCGATAAGCAGCAGATGGACTTTGGAGCCCATGACAGGAATTCTTCGCTAAAATTCTATTTTCCATATCCTAGCTCTTACATATTGCTTGAAATGCAATTAAAAAGTGGCGTTGTCGTCGTCGGTTGCGTTGGCAAAGGTTCTTCTAACGAGTATCAGTATTTCAGTTATGAAGGTTCACTTCACATAGAAGATTATAAAGATGTAGATGGCAGTATTATTGAAGAGGCCTTTTTGCAAGAAAAAATGCGGGAAAAGGGAATTTCAATTAACAAGTATCCTCGTTCAACAGAATTCTTTAATAACCTTTATGGTAAGACAGATTTAGTTTCATCGGATTTAGACATTCAATTGTTTTCTGTAGCGGCTTCGCTTAGAGACGTTTTTCAAAAGGTCCTTATAAAGACGCTTCATCTTGATAAGCTTGATTCTGCGGACATAAAGAGATTTCTTCTACAAATTAATGCTGTTAATTATTCCAAGGAAGCGTCTTCTAGAGGTTTTGATTTCAAGCGAGAGTGGAACGAAGCCTTTCAATCAGTGAAAGAAGATAAGGCTCAGTATAAAGCCTGTAAAGATTCTTTGTCTTCAATAAATGATTTGGAACGAAAATATAATCGCATTCGTGAACTACGTGGCAAAATTGGGACGATGCGTCCTTTGATAAATGAAGGATTAAATCGGTGGGAAGAATATAAAAATAGCAAAAAAGAGCGCTTGGAAAGTGATTTGGCTCGAGCGCAAAACGATGTGACGGAATATGGCAAAAGGCATGATCAAATAATCAGAGATAATGAAGAAATTAATCGACAGTTAGGTATTATACAATCAAAGAATGATAGATATGAAATTTTGAGTGCCCAGTTTGCTCTTAATATTGATGAGAATGTGTTGAGGCAAAATCTTGATTCTTTGAATGACCAGGTTGCTGCAAAGCAGACGTTGCTAAACTCAACACAACAAGAAAATAGCAGGTTTATTACTAAACGAATAAAAGAACTAGAAAATAATATAAAACAGAATTCGAAGGAGTTAGAATCAGGCGAGAAATTATTCAAAAGACAAATACAATCCCTGCTTAACTCTGAAGAAATGGATATTCTTTATAATCTTGTCAATCAGAGATTACTTTCTTTTAGCATGGATGAATTGGGAGACGTTCATTCATTTGCAGAATCATACAAAGCATGGCTTAGTAGGCAAGGAAATATTATAAGAATAAATGGTCTTGCTTTAAATAAAAGCGAAATTTTGGCGATGGGCCATTATGAGGAAAAATCTTCTGAAGAAATTCAAGAAGAGATTGAATCAAGTAAGAATGAATTGAGAACGTATGAAGATCGACGTAGGGCTATTGAAGAGCGCGAAAATGTTGAGAAAGAATTGAATGAGTTAATTAAAAAGCGTGACTCTGCACAAAAAGAGTTGGATGATTATAATGAATTTATCGAATTGCGATTGTCGGAAGCTGAACGAAGTGACGAAAAAAAGAAACTCTCTAAATCGCTTCAAGACAATCAGGATAATCTAACGAAATTTGATGATGAAAAAAAGAAATGTGAGTCTGAAGAACGAAAAATAACTAATGAAATAAGTGATTTAAATAAAAGAAATGATGATATTTCGTCATTGAGAAATAAACGCCGTGATATAGAGAATTATACGGAAGTTCTTGAATTGGCATTTTTCCCGCATATTTATGACGGAAATGTAATGGATGAACTTCCAGTATTGTTAGAAAATCAAATAAGTGATTGTAACGAATTGGACGCAGTGACGTCTAGTAAAAGTCGAATTATAAGGGATCTTGAACATAGAGGGTTTACAAAATTTATTGGCATAGAACAAGAAGATGAAATGACTGAGCGTATTCTTGATTATGCACATACATTGCCTAAAGAAGATGTTGCTATACAACAAAATCTCCATGTTGCGATTACGCGAGTAGGAAATATTCTTATTGAATTAGTCAATCAGTATAAAACTTTTGAAGACGATTTAGCTAAATTTAATGTGTTGATTAGTAAAAGGCGTGTTTCTGACTTAAAAAAATTATCTATTGAGATAAATCCGCGAGACATTCTTGATTCTGTCAAGATAATAGCAAGGCATAGCACGGACGTAGCCGTTTCAATGGGTTTGTACAGTCCTGACGCAAAAGAAGGATATACAGGAAATCCAGAAGTTGATAAGGCTAAAGAAAAGTTATTCCGATTCTGCGATAATAACGACAAGCTCAGGCTTGAAAATCTATTTGATTTGTCCATCAAAGTGCAGAAAGATGGTGAATTGGAACAGAATCTTAGCGATTTAAATGCAATAGGTTCTAATGGGACCGTTCTTATGGCGAAACTTATTTTCGGCTTGGCGTTGCTTCATTGGATGACGGATAAAAAGAATGCGACAACATCAATATGCTATCTTGATGAGGCAGCAAGCATTGATGAAGAAAACCAGAAAAAGTTGATTGCGGCTGCTCGTGAGTTTGGTTTTGTGTTGCTTTTTGCTTCTCCAACAGCACAAACAACAGTTCGTTATTGTATCCGTATTGAAAAGAGAAACAACAGAAATGTTGTGACGGACAAACAGCGAATAACGCTGGATCCAATTGAGGTGCGTAATGAGGAATGACGCCTGGGTTGATATTTTGACAAGAATCTATTCTGAAAAGGAAGTGGCCTTCTCGTCTATCGCACAATCTTTGCGAAAAGAATTAGAAGTTTGGGCTGAAAGAAAAGGGTGTATTTCTATCCAAAAAGCCGGTAAAGGAAAGGCATTTAAGGTTGTTGATGAGAAAACTCTTGAATGGGAAATAGCTCGTCTTGCTCCTAAAAAAGATTTAGATGACCTTCCTGCCCGCGTTCAAAATCTTGCAAAAAATAGCAATACAAAAGCCGGTCAAACGACGCTTGATTTTTCCTATTTTCTTTGCAAAGCTGTAGGTGACGGCGTAAGTGTTAATGGTGTAGATGTTTCCTTTATTACAAAATCCCTTGGTTGTTTTGCTTTGCCGATAAAGGATGACTCTGATGGATTTGAATGCAATGGCTCTTTGATACTGGTCGAAAACCAACAGTTACTTGATGATTTAAGATGGATACCATCAGATTTTAATGGAATTATTCTTTACTATGCAGGAAATTTATCCGCTCGATTACGTGCGTGGTTGACGAAGAGCTCGTTTGCAAGTGTAATCCTTTTTCCCGATTACGATGCTGTTGGAATAAATAATTACGCGAATCTTGTAGAATCGTCGCCAAATGCCCGATGGTACTGGATGAATGATTGGGAAAAAAAGTTGATTGAGCATGGTTCTAGTGAACTCAGAAAGAAGGGTAATCAAGACGCTCTGTTTGAAAATTTGTGGAATCGCTTCAAGGAAAATGGATATCCTGATGAAAATTTAGAAAAACTGATGGTAGAAATTCGAAGGCAGGGTAAAATGCTGGAGCAAGAAGCCATTCTGCTTTAGTTCATTCCATTTCTTTTTGCGTATTACCCCACTCTATCCACAATAGGCTTGAAATACGTCTTGATTTGCTCGACAACCTTATCGAAGGTTACCTGCACCAAGGCGTTTTTCTTTTTCACAAATCCAATATCAATGGACACGGGGAGCGCGTGTCCCCGAATAAACCTTTATCGACTGGACATTCATACAAGAACCTCCAGATAGGTCTTCAGGACTTTCAGGCACGAAAGTTTTCCTGCATAGCGATAGAGTTTGTTGATGTTCCTGCCTTGCCTGGCGAGGTAATTGGTCAGGATTTCCTTGGTCTCTTCGATTCCCACCTTGTTCCGGTTAGAGACAACGTCAACGACTGTTTTTTCTATATCGTAAATTTTGAAGGTGTTCTTGTTTTCGCTTACCGTGCGCACGCCAACGGTATGCCGCCTGTCCGAGAAATAATGCAGCGAAAGTCTTTGCGATTCTGGCTGCGAAGAAAGTTTTGTCTTTGGCGGAACCGCGACATCGATGGCATCGGGACGGAAAGTCGTCAGACCATAGTAAACGGCAGCGCTCAGAAGGCACACTACCCCCTGGGGTGCAAATGCCTGAACGTAGTAGAAGTCATTTATGTCACCGGCAAAGTCCGCATTTTCGTAATACGACTTATTGAGCCGGAAAAGTTTGCCCTGTTCGACCATTTTCGTTATTTGGTAATACGAAAATCCCTGCTTTTGGAGTTCCTCGCTCGAAAAGACAAGTTTTTGATCAGATAGGACTTTCTTTTGCACCATGCTATAAATATACACTTTTGACAGCAAAATCTCAACGAAATTCGGAAAATGTTCAAATATTCCGTATTTCGTTTAAAAAAATTGAATAAGACTACTACAGTTTTGAATATTTGTAGTCGTTTTGTACAGATGCTTTCGCGTTAGGGATTGTTACCCGCCAGGGCGGAGACTACAGGCTCCGGGAGCGCAGCGAGTAAAGCCCGGCCCGCGCAATGGCGCGGGAAACGCCCGTTTGTCATAACATGAGTTATAGTCAAATCCTATAACTATCAATAGTTAAATAGTATGCGTTTATGGCTTGACAGGGGCAAATTCTTATTCTATCTTAAAACCCACAAGATTGATAGGGAAAACAAAATGGTTTGTGAACCCTAAGCATTCGAAGGAGCGCTTATGATAAGTGACTGTCGAATGCCGAGAGGCATTCTGAGAACGAACTAGCCGAAAGTCTTTCGTCCTTAAGGCTTTGCTGGTTAGAAAAACCAAGCCTAAGGACATCTCCAAAAACCAAATATCGCGAGCGCGGGTCTCTTTAGACCCGGTTGCCCGCTACAACCCAAAAGGAATTTTTAACCATGACGACACAGAACAAGCTCCATTTTGAAACTCTCCAGGTTCACGTTGGCCAGGAACATGCAGATCCCACAACCGATTCTCGCGCAGTTCCCATCTACCAGACCACTTCCTACGTGTTCCATAGCGCTCAGCATGCCGCTGACCGTTTCGCCCTGAAGGACGCCGGTAACGTCTATGGCCGCATCACCAATACGACTCAGGGCGTTCTCGAAGAACGTATCGCTGCCCTCGAAGGCGGCGTTGCCGCTCTCGCGGTTGCTTCTGGTGCCGCTGCCATCACTTACGCCATCACGGCTCTTGCCCGCAGCGGAGACCACGTGGTTATCCAGCGCACGGTTTACGGCGGTACTTTCAACCTGGTGCAGCATACGCTCCGCGACTTCGGTATCGAATCTACTTTCGTTGACACTCACGACCTCAAGAGTGTGGAAGCCGCTGTCAAGAGCAACACGAAGCTCATCTTTATCGAAACTCTCGGCAACCCGCATTCCGACATCCCGGATATCGAAGCCATTTCCGAAATCGCCCACAAGAACAAGATTCCTCTGGTCATCGACAACACCTTCGGTACTCCGTACCTGATTCGTCCGCTTGAACATGGTGCCGACATTGTGGTGCATTCCGCTACCAAGTTCATCGGTGGCCACGGCACGACTCTCGGCGGTATCATCGTGGACGGCGGCAAGTTCGACTGGGCTGCATCCGGCAAGTTCCCGCAGTTCACCGAAGTGAACCCGAGCTACGGAATTCCTTTCACCGCGACGGGCGCCGCTGCTTACGTGATCTACGTTCGCACGATTCTCCTCCGCGACGAAGGTGCTGCAATTTCTCCGTTCAACGCATTCCTCCTGTTGCAGGGTGTCGAAACGCTTTCTCTCCGCCTGGATCGCCATGTGGAAAACACCAAGAAGGTTATCGAGTTCCTCACCAAGCATCCGAAGGTTACCCGCGTGAGCCATCCGAGCCTCCCGAACCATCCGGACCACGAACTTTACAAAAAGTACTTCCCGAACGGTGGCGGTTCCATCTTTACCTTCGACATCAAGGGCGGCCAGGAAGAGGCCTTCAAGTTCATCGATAGCCTGAAGATCTTCAGCCTGCTTGCAAACGTTGCCGACGTGAAGAGCCTCGTGATTCACCCGTACACCACCACGCATGCCGAACTTTCTCCGGAAGAATTGGCTGCAGCCGAAATTACTCCGGCAACGATTCGCGTGTCTATCGGTACGGAACATTACGAAGACATCATCGCGGACTTGGAAAACGGCTTCGCCGCGATCTAAGCAAAAAACGATCCATTGTCGTCATGCTGACAGGCCGTAGGCCAGGAAGCATCCAGCCCAGCGATATTTTCACCATCAGGAAATAAACGCGGGTCTGGGTCCTTCGCCTTCGGCTCAGGATGACGTTTTTTTTGTACGGAGAATACAATGATTGATTTTGAATACTACAACCCGGCGAAAATTGTATTTGGCGAACACAGTGAACAGAAACTGAAATCGCTTTTGGCTGCATACGGTGTGAAGTCGCTCCAGCTTGTATACAGCGGTGACTTTATCAAGACTCTCGGCATTTACGACGTGATCAAGGATGCCGTCAACGAACTCGGCATCCGCTTTTCCGAAAACGGGAACGTGGTGCCGAACCCTTCCATCGACCTGGTGCGCGAACTCGTGAAGCAGGGAAAGGAAAACGGGGTGGACTTTGTGCTCGCGGTCGGTGGCGGAAGCTCGATTGATACCGCGAAGGCGGTGGCGCTCGGGATACCTTACGAGGGAGACGTGTGGGATTTCTTTGAAAAGGGAATCTCGCCGGAACGGGTATTGCCGATTGGCGTCATCGCCACTACGGCGTCGAGCGGTTCCGAGACTTCGAATGCGGCAATCCTTTCGAGCGGTGAATGGAAGCTCGGTTTCGAGGACGACCGCATTATCCCGAAGTTCGCCATCATGAACCCCAAATACACGGTGGGGCTGCCGGCGTACCAGACTTTCGTGGGCATTGCGGACGTGCTTTCGCACTTGCTGGAGCGCTATTTCTCGGACGAGAAGTTTTCCGATACCACGGACTACCTGATTGAGGGAGCAATCAGGGCACTGCTCGTGAATGCGGACAAGCTTATCGCCAACCAGAAAGACGTGAATGCCCGTGGAGAAATCCAGTGGCTTGCAAGTGTGGCGCACGGCGGTTTCCTAGATGCTGGGCGCCGCGCCGACTGGGGTTCGCACCGAATCGAGCATGAACTTTCTGCGCAGTACAACATCACCCATGGAGAAGGCATGGCCGTAGTGACGGTGGCGTGGACCAAGTACATGGCCGAGAAAAAGCCCTGGAGGCTTGCACTCCTTGCGAGCCGCGTGTTCGGCGTGGATTCGTTCAACTACAGCGAAACGGAACGCGCGCTGATCCTCTCGGAAAAGCTTGCGGCGTTCTTCAAGAAGCTGGGGCTCGCGACGTCGCTTACGGAACTTAAAATTGGCGACAAGGACTTCGACGCGATGGCCGCCCGTGCCACGCGCAACGGCAAGGTCGGGCACTACGTGCCGATCGATGCTGCCGCTATCAAGGACATCTTGAAAATTGCCCTGTAAAAGGGCTTAATTCCCTATCGCGGGCAAATGCTTATGCGAATATTTGCATAAATGCATTGACAAGATGTAGCCTTTTTCTATATTTGCCTACCGAAAAGGTGTGGACTCTCGTCTAACAAACCCCACTATCTATATTTTAAGGCTATAACAAACAAGAGGCAAATATGTCCAAGATCGAAACTCTTTGCATCCAGGGCGGTTGGCAGCCGAAGAACGGCGAACCGCGCGTTCTCCCCATCTACCAGAGCACCACTTTCAAGTACGAAACCACCAACGACATGGCGGACCTGTTCGACTTGAAGGCCAGCGGCTACTTCTACACGCGTCTGCAGAACCCGACCAACGACGCTGTCGCGAACAAGATTGCCGCGCTCGAAGGTGGTGTCGCCGCGATGCTTACGAGCTCCGGTCAGGCTGCGAACTTCTACGCCGTGTTCAACATCTGCGAGGCGGGCGACCACTTCATCAGCACCAGCGCTATTTACGGCGGTACGAGCAACCTCTTCTCCGTCACGATGAAGAAGCTCGGCATCGAATGCACGTTCGTGGACCAGGACGCCAGCGATGAAGAAATCGAGAAGGCTTTCCGCCCGAACACCAAGTGCCTCTTCGGCGAAACGGTCGCCAACCCGGCCGGCAAGGTGCTTGACCTCAAGCGCTTCGCCGACATTGCCCACAAGCATGGCGTTCCGATGATTGTGGATAACACGTTCCCGACCCCGATTCTCTGCCGCCCGATTGAATTCGGCGTTGACATCGTGACGCACTCCACGACCAAGTACATGGACGGCCACGCCATGGCAGTCGGTGGTTGCATCGTGGATAGCGGCAACTTCGACTGGGAAGCGAACCACGACCGTTTCAAGGGCCTCACCGAACCGGATCCGAGCTACCACGGTCTCGCCTACACGAAGGCTTTCGGCAAGGGCGCCTACATCACGAAGGCGACCGCCCAGCTCATGCGCGACTTCGGTTCCATCCAGTCTCCGCAGAACGCGTTCCTCCTGAACGTCGGTCTCGAAACCTTGCACCTCCGCATGCCGCGTCATTGCGAAAACGCTCTCGCTTGCGCCAAGTTCCTCAAGAATCACCCGAAGGTTGCTTGGGTTAACTACGCTGGCCTCGAAGGCGACAAGTACTACGAACTCGCCCAGAAGCAGTTCAAGGGTGGCCTCCCGTGCGGAGTTCTCACGTTCGGCATCAAGGGTGGTCGTGAAAAGTCCATCCAGTTCATGGATAGCCTCAAGATGATTTGCATCGTGACCCACGTGGCCGACGCTCGCAGCTGCGTGCTGCACCCGGCAAGCCACACGCACCGTCAGCTCAGCGACGAACAGCTCATCGAAGCCGGTGTCGCTCCGGACCTGATCCGCTTCAGCGTGGGTATCGAGAACGTCGAAGACATCATCGCCGACCTCACGCAGGCCCTCGACAAGGTGTAATCGAAAAAGACTTGTTAAAAAAGGCGACCTTCGGGTCGCTTTTTTTATCTCAACTCTCGGCTTGTCGTTTTTTTTGCGCGGTATTCTTATTTCAGTCCGTTGTTACGGTAGAAGGGGACGTCGGCGAGGACTTCCCTTACCCAGGAATTCTTGAGCGGGCTCTTGCGCCATTCGGTGTTCATGCCCTGCAGGTCGTGGATGGGGTAGAACGTGGCTACCGCGTCTTCAATGTTCTGCGTGCTGTCTAGCGCGTCTTTGAGCATGCGCGCCCCTACAAGAATCTGTTCGAGCCCGTAGCCCGACTTGATGGCCATCAGCCCGCGTCCGCGCCTGTCGCCTTCGTAGTTGAAGTCGAATCCCGAAATGTGGCGGATGAGCGACATGAGCAGTGCCGGGTCGGTGCCTGCACGGATGCTTGCGTCTATGACGGGCAGGCCGCAAAGCTGCTCGTTGTCCCAGGGCTTTCCCCTGTAGGCGATTTTCAACTCGTGGCTGGAATCGCCGTTGATAATTTGTACGACATAGCGCGGTCCGAGCTTTTTCTGGATGCCCTTGATAATGTTGATGCTCCTGTTGCGGAACTGCTTGTAACCGTCAAAATAGATGACGGCGATTTCGTCGATACGGGCGAGGCGCGGCGTAGTCGGGTTCTTGACGATTTCGTTGTAGACCGCGATGACGGCAGGAAGGATGTAGGCGATTTCGGGCTGTGGCGCGTCGAGGTCGCAGGTGGAGTCGAGAACGATGGCTCCCTGCTCCTGCAGTTTGAGGATGAGCGTCTGCGCATAGCCCTCGAAGATGGGCCTCGAGTCAATCTTGTTGTTGGAGCTGGACGGAATGAACACGTAGGCGGCCACGATAACGCACGACGTGACGATTGTGATGATGAATCCCTTGCGTACCTTGCGACTGTTCCACAGGATCCTGAGCCAGCCCCTCCCTTTCGGGGTACGGCCGAGATAGACCGCCAGGAAGGCGAAAATGACTAGCCATATTGTCGCGATGATATAGAGCATTCCACTCCCAATATAAATTCTATCTTGTAGGGTATGATGGATCCGTTGAAAAATATTGTTGTTATAGGCGACCGCGTGCTGATAAAGCCGCTCGAAGCATCCAATAAGACCGATAGCGGCCTTTACCTGCCCCCGAGCGTGAGGGAGAGGGATTCCGTCCATACGGGTATCGTGATGCGCGTGGGGCCGGGCTATCCGGTTCCTTCGTCCCAGGAGCCGGACGAACTCTTCCGCGAGGATTCCGGTAGCCGCGTGAACTACGTGCCGCTACAGGTGCACGAAGGCGATGAGGCGCTGTACCTGCATGCCAACAGCACCGAAATTGAAATCAACGGTGAAAAGTACGTTATCGTAGGCCAGAACGCCATCTTGCTCGTTATCCGTAGCGAGATTCCCGACAGCGTCGAAGGGCTGTAGTCTAGAATGTTTTCTGGTTCGCGATGAGCTCGTGAGCCTCTTTGATTTTCCCGATAATCGTCTTGGTGGACTCGAACAGTTCCGTTACCTGTTCCTGTGCCTTCTTGAAGAATTCCTTGTGGCAGAACAGGTCGTCCTTTGACGCCTTGATGTCGTTGAACACGTTGCGCAGCGTCTGCAGGTTCTTGGTTTCGCGTTCGGCTGCCGTCTGGATTTCTTCGCGGATGTCGGCAAGCTGCGCTTTTTTCTGCTCAATCACTTCGGGGGCGTTTTCCATGAGGATGTAGGTGGGGAGCGTACCGAAGTCTTCAAACTTGCCTTGCGGTTTGGTCTGCTGGCCCTGCAGCCCGCGGGCGTAGGTGTTGCGCAGCCCGATGGTCTTGACGGCGGAATCGATAGAGATGGTGCAGCTCGTGGTTCCGTGGAAGTTGCAGCGCACGCGCTTTTCTTCTTGCTTGAGCTCGTTTAGCGGGTTGAAGTCTTCGTCGCTTTCCACGTAACGCAGGGGAACGTAGAGCGGGGCGGGTTCGCCGGCAATGTTGATCTTGTACAAGACGCACGGTTCGTTGTTGAACATCTTCGTTTCGTACAGGTTGTTGCTGGTGAACAGGATGTGCTTTACGCGGCGCAGCAGGTCGTCGGCATCGTAGGGATTGCTGATGATGTCCGGGATTTCCTTGAGGATGCGGGCGCGGACAATGTTCTTGTAGCTCTCGATGATGGTCGTGTTCGTCATCGTGCGGCCCCAGATGGGAGTGCCGAGGAAGAACGTGTCGGTGATGCGAGTCTCTTGCCTGCCGTTGAAGAAGGCTGCCGCCTTGATGATGTTCGTGAGCGCAATCCACTTGCGGATGGGGACGTAGATGTTGTTCTCGTCGCAGGTCTTCGCAATTTCACCGATAATGTAGAGCGTGTCTTCGGAGAGGGTGACCTTCTTGATTTCGTCGTTCCACTGCGCCTTTTCGTCGGCGGTGACGGTGAGCCCTACGGGGATGTGCGTAACCGAGATGTCGTTCGGCGTCATGAGCAGGTTGCACAGTGCATCGGACGAGATGCTGTCGGGGAGTGCAACGATGAGCGTAATCTTGTCCGTAATCTCGGTGCGGTTGAGCGCCACTTCGGGGCGGATGTCGCCCGAGATGATGAGCGAGGCCTTGGAACGGTCTTCGATGGCGATATGGACGTTGGCCTTGTTCTTTTCTTCGAACGGATTGAAACTCTGGAAGATGACGATGTCGTAAGAGTCGAGGCTTGGCGGGAGTTCCTGTTCGCGCTTGCCGAGCTTGAGAATCTTCACGTTCCTGAAGGCGCTGGTGATGCGGTCTATAACGAGGGCTTTGCCGGAACCGGAGCGGCCGTACAGGTAGAAGGGCTTGCCGACGAGTGTTGCCAGGAATCCCAGTTGGATACAGAATTCACGTTCGGGGATGTTTGCAGTTATCGCCTGCATTAGCTCGGAGATACGTTTCGTGAGGGTCATTTCCCAATCCTTCTTAGTTGACCTTTATTTTAAGAAAAATATAATGATTTGCGGTTATGCAAAAATGACTTTATTTTGAAAAAAGCGCCGAAATGGCTTGGAATGCGGTGCCCGAGACGGTTGTTTGCTGGCGGGCGACGAACACGGCGGGGTTCTGGCGGATTTCGTTGCGGAGCCTTGTAGAGTCTTTTTCGGTGATGACGGCGTGGTGGCCTTCGCGAATGGCTTGCAGCAGATGCTTCTCGAAATTCTTGCAGTGGTCGGGAGTGGCGATTAGCTTTGACGGGGCGGTGCCGTAGTCGGCGAGGTCTTTGCAGAAGCGCTCCGGGTCGCCGATGCCGCAGACGGCGATCGGGAGCGCGGGGCAGGGCGAGCCGGCAGCGTTGACGATTCCGGAGATGCGGTGCTGGACGTCGGCGGGGCCGAGCGCAAGAGCGGGCTTGGCGTGGTCTTGCGCGAGGCTGCGGTACTTGCCGGCGGGGACGAGGTCGCGGATGTGGCGGGGGAGAATGTCGCGGTCCAGGCGAATGACGATGGCGCCCGTAAGGCGCGTGTCCTCGAATCCGTCGTCGCAGATGATAAAGTCGAAGTCGCGGTCCAGCTCGTGCGCGGTGCGGTAGCGGTTGCTCGTGGTGACGACGGTTGCGAAGGGGAGTTTTTCGCGGAGCATTTTTGCTTCGTCTGCCGCAGCACTGTGGCAGAGGATGGCGATTCTCGGGCCGGGCCTGGAGGGCTCGGTACATGCGGGCGCCAGCGCTCCGGAGTGGAGGTTCTCGGCAAGCCAGGCACAGAAGGGAGTCTTGCCGGCGCCGCCGGCGAGGTGGCTGCCGACAACAACCAGGCGTGCATGCTCCAAGGGCTTGCCCGGTTTAAGACAAATTAAGTGATGGAACTTGTAGGCAATACGATAGATGCCGGCGAGGCAAATCTTTGCCAACATTATTTTTGCCGCAGTTGCTGCAGGTACAGGTCCGCGAGAACGAGGGCCGCCATGCTTTCGACGATTACAGGGGCGCGCACGGCAACGCAAGGGTCGTGCCGGCCCTTGGCGGCGAGCTCGCCGTTTTCGCCGCCGCGACCGGCGGTCTTTTGCGGCTGCGAAATCGTTGCCGTGGGCTTGAACGCCATGCGGCAAAGGATGCTTTCGCCATTGCTGATTCCGCCTACGATTCCGCCCGCGTTGTTGGTGCGGGTATGGTAGGCCTTGCCGTCAAAGAAAATCTCGTCGTTGTGTTCGCTGCCGTGCATGCGGGAGCCGGCGAATCCGCTGCCGACTTCGAATCCCTTGCAGGCGGGTATGCTGAGCATTGCCTGCGCGAGCAGGGCGTCGAGCCTGTCGAAGACCGGCTCGCCGAGCGCCGCCGGCACATTGCGGACAACGAGACGGACCGTCCCGCCAACGCTGTCTCCGGCCGTCTTCGCGGCGAGGACTTCGGCTTCCATCTGGGCGCTTGCGGCGGCGACGGGGCAGCGCACCGGCGATGCCTCGACCTGCTCGCGGCTAATCGTCTCGGCGTCCACTGCGGGGCAGTCGACCTTGCCGATGGAATCCACCCAGGCAATAAATTCTGTTCCGGCGACCTGCTTGAGGAACTTCTGTGCAACGGCACCGGCGCACACGCGTCCGATGGTCTCGCGGGCGGAGCTTCTTCCGCCACCGCGGTAGTCGCGGAAACCGTACTTGAGGTCGTAGCAGAGGTCGGCATGGCCGGGCCTGTACCACTTCTCTATATTGGCGTAGTCATTACTATGTTGGTCTTCGTTGAACACGACGAACGAAATCGGGGTACCGGTCGTTTTCCCTTCGAAAACGCCGCTCAGGATCTTCACCTGGTCCTTTTCGTTGCGGGCGGTGGTCATTTTGCCCTGTCCGGGGCGCCTGCGATCCAGGAATTCCTGGACGTCCTTTTCGCAAAGGGGGATGCCTGCCGGACAGCCGTCCAGCACGGCGCCGACGGCCGGACCGTGTGATTCTCCCCACGTGGAGACGGAAAAAAGCTTACCAAAAGTGCTCGCCATGCCCAAAATATAGATAAAGGGCGCCAAAAAACCGATAAATCCTTGTCCATATGCCCAAAAGTTTATTATCTTTTACATTGGTCTTTAGGAGATAACTGTGCCGAGAATTGGATCCATAATTGCATTGACCGTGCTAGCACTTGCTATGGAAGTGTTCGCCCAGCGTCATAGTGAATTAGAGTTTGCCGGGATTCCCTTTGGCGTATCTCGCGAAACCGTTATTGAAGAACTTATGAAGATGGGCTATGACACCTACGATCAGGGTGGCCATACCCAGGTTCCCGTATTCAAGTTTGGCGATTTGCCCGTCCAGGTAGACTTCATTTTCAACAAGAACGACAAGTTCTACGCCTTCGAAATCCGCACGGGCCGTGTGGAAGAAGCCCGCAAGGGCAAGGCCATCGAGGCCGTGGAATACATGTCCGAGCAGTTCACGCTCAAGTACGGCAAGCCTTCGGCCGATCCGGCCGTCCAGGAACATACGCTCCGCTCCGGGCGCAACATCTACCAGGAATGGTACGGCGTGAAGCTTCTGAACGCGGCGACCTCCGTTATCAAGCAGGGCCAGAAGTTCTTTGCAGTGGGCGTTGTGGAACACCGTACGCTCGCCAAGGAAGCCGTGCCCCAGAAGAAGACGAAGGAAAAGGCCTCGACGGAACCGGTTTTCTAGGTCGGACCTAGCACCTAAGTCTAAGCTACAGAATAAGTTAAGGCGAACCGAGAAGGCTCGCCTAAATTTTTTTTACAGGGTGGACCGCCGCTGCCGGTGTGACGTACATCACACTAAATTACTTTGTACGAATCCGCCGGAAAATTCGTGCGGACCGTGGCCCGGCTAGCTCTTGAACTTGTCAACGGCCTCGTTCGGGCCGATGAGGAAGAGCACGTCGTCTTCCTGGAGCACGATGTCGGCGAGGTTACCGATCTTGGGGGTCGGTTCCTGCGGGTCGCGGATGGCGATGACCTGCACCCCGTACTTGTGGGTGATGTTCAAGTCCTTCAGGGTCTTGCCGATGAAGTCCTTGGGGCATACGACCTCGACGATGCTGAAGCCTTCCATGAACGGCAAGAAGTCGAGCATGTTCGGGCGGTTCAGGCGTTCGGCCAAGGCTATGGCCGAGTCGCGTTCCGGATGGAAGATGTCCGAGACGCCGAGCTTCTCGAGGATGCTCGAGTGGGCGGCGCTACTGGACTTCGCGATGATGTGCTTGACGCCGAGTTCCTTCAGGTTCAGCACGGTGAGGAGGCTTGCCTCCAGGTTCTCGCCAATGCAGACGATAACGGAGTCCGCCTTCTGGAGCGGGATGCTCGCGAGCTGCTTTTTGCGGGTAGAGTCGGCGACCATGGCCTGCGATACGGTGCTCGAGATGTCTTGCACCTTTTCGGGATGGTTGTCCACCACGAGCACATCGTGCCCGAGGCTCGTCAGGTGACGGGCGAGGAAGATGGCGGAGTTGCCGAGACCGATAATGATGTATTGCTTAGATGCCATGGAATGAAAGATAGATTTTTAGATGAGAGACGAGTCTAATTAGCCGACCATGATGTCTTCTTCGGCGAACCAAGTGGTGTTTTGCACCCTGCCGGCGACGGCGGAAATGAGGAACAACGGACCCATACGGCCAATGAACATCACGCAGCAGATGACGATGCGACCCACCGTGCTGAGTTCGCCCGTGAGTCCCATGGAAAGCCCGCATGTGCTGTAGGCGCTCACCACCTCGAACAGCACCTTGAGGAAGGGCGTGCCGTTTTCGTTGAACCCGACTCCGGCGGGGATTTCGGTGCAGAGCAAAATCATAGTCGCAAGCGCTATGACCACGATGGCCACCACGAAGATTCGCACGGCCTTGTCGACCGTGGTTTCGGGAATGGTACGGCCCAGCACCTGGGTCTTTTCGCGGCCGAGCAGGCGGTTGAACCCGAGGAGCCCGATGACCGCCGCCGTGGTGACCTTGATGCCGCCACCGCAGCTACCGGGGTTCGCACCGATGAACATGATGATAATGAAGAAAAACAGCGAGGAGGCGCAGAGGGCCGGGGTGTCCACCGTATTGAGTCCGGCGGTGCGGCTCGTGAACGCCATGAACACCGTGGTCTGGAGCTTGTCGAAGAAAGAGAGTCCGTTGAGGCTGTTGCCCCATTCGGTGAGCATGAAGGCGATGATGCTTGCGACGACGATGATGAGCGTGCAGAACGTCGCGATGCGCGTGTGGAGCGATATCTTGCGGAACTTGCGGAGCTTGAAGTCGAAGGCGTACTGCAGTTCCGTGATGGCGAGGAAGCCGAAACCGCCCGCGAGCGCGAGGATGCAGGTGGTGACGTTCATGACGGGGTTCAGCTGGAACTGCACGAGCGAGTCGGGGAACAGCGTGAACCCGACGTTACAGAAAGAGCTGACCGCCTGGAATACGGCGCAGAAGATGCGGTCGTACATCTCCATGCCGCTGAACTGCGTGAAGTAGACGACGCCACCGATAGCTTCGAGGATGAACGTGAAGGGGAGCACCGCCATGAGGATCCTCTTCGCGTCGACGTTACCTTCCTGGGTGAAGTTCGAAAGCAGTACGGACTGGTGGTTGAATCCCGGGTGCATGCCGGCGAGCAAAATGAGCACCGTAGATACGGTCATGATACCGAGGCCGCCCAGCTGCATCAAGACGACGAGGACCCAGTTGCCGAACCCGGTGAACGTGGTGCTGATGTCGATGACGGAAAGTCCGGTGACGCAGACGGCGGAAGTCGCCGTGAACAGCGCCTGCAAAAAGTCGATAGGTTCGCGCGTAGAAACAGGCAGGTGGAGAAGTACGGCTCCGACGGTTATGATGAGCAAATAGCCCAGCACGACCAGCGTGAGGGGATTCGCCTGTTTTTTCGCCTTGAAGACGTTCTCGGAAGTCGTATCCGTGAAAGCCTGGTACTTGGAACGTAGCATGAAGCGAAATATAGCATTTTTCTAAATTTGGGCGCGATATGAAGAACCTGCGCGCTATACTAATGCCTGTTGCGATAATCCTCGGGATTTTGATCCCGCAGGCGCATGTGCTTTCGCCGATGATGCCTTTCTTGATCGGTTCCATGATGTTCCTGACGTTCGTGACCAAGATTCCTCCGCAGACTCACGGCTATACTTTCAAGATTGAAATTCGCGCGCTCGTGGTGAGCTTGTTGCTTGTGGCTATCCTTGCCGGAATTGTTAATTTGTTCGGACTTCCGCGCGAAGTGTTGCTTGGCGGTGCGATTATCGCGCTGTGCCCGCCGGCGAATGCCGCCCCCGCCATGGCCAAGATGCTCGGCGGTTCGGCATCGCTTGCCTTGAAGATTTTCTTGAGCGGTAACCTCATCGCCTGTTTCTCGATTCCCGTCGTGTTTGGCTACCTCACCGGAACGGAAGCGAACTTGGGCGAAATCGCGATGAAGATTTTCAATACCATCCAACCCATCATCAGTATCCCGCTCGCGTTTGCGCTCGGCCTCCGCGCGTTTTACCCGGAACTTGCCGACCGCGCCGCCAAATACCAGAAGTACACCATGTTCGTGTGGACCTTCTCGGTATTCGTGATTTTGGCGAAGGCGAGTTACGACATACGCGAGATGGGGTTCATGGACCTGTGGAACAGTGGCAAACTCCCGATGATGGCGGGCGTGTCGCTTGTCCTTTGCATATTGCTGTTTGCGTTGGGATGGTTCTGCGAACGTAACCGCCGCCCCATCGAGAGTTCCCAGAGCATGGGCCAGAAGAATACGACGCTCGTCATCTGGATTTCCACCCTGTATGCGGGCCCGGTGGTGGCGCTTGCCCCCACCTGCTATGTGGTATGGCAAAATCTGGTGCTCAGCTATCTGAGCGCGAGGATTAAGCCGAAAACACCGGCATAGTACTGGCACGAAAAGAAGCCAAGAAAAAATTGAAAATTAAATTATCTATAATTATTCATTGAATAAAAGGCTTCTCCTTTCGTGTTAATATGGCAAGGCTAATCATATGCTTGATGTTGGTTGTTTTTGTTGTGGGTTGTGTAAATCCAACTCACACTTACCATCCATCAAAAATGCCTGATAGAAGCAAGGGAGAACTAATCGAGTACGATGGTGCTGAAATATTAACCTGGCCAACGAGAATTGCTTATGAAGCAGAAACGGATGATAGTGTGACGTTGTTTGTTGCGGACAAGTTTTGCTATGATGCGCGAAATGATTATATCGTCTTTCCGCGTAGCGGAGTTGAATATTCGGAAAGAGAAGAACTGTACCTCGCTGTACCAATAGATAGTGTGGTGCTTTGTAAAAATGGCGTAATTAAGGATAATTCTTATTTTGTAAGAAATGAAATGCTGTATAATGTGACACTAGGGGCGTTGGCTTTTGGAGGTTTTTTTACAATAGGGGCAGGGACTCTTGTTTTTTTGATTAAAGATTCTGGTTCGCTTTTGGGATTTATTGGACTTGGTGCTACTATCGGTGGATTATTTGGAGCCTTGGTCTCAAATGCAACTGTGCATGAGATTGAGGATGTTTGTGAAGACTATTATACCGAAGAAGAAATGCGAGAGTTTCTTTATAATAACTCGTGTTATTAAGGATTGCATGAATCTATGTCTCCCGCTGAACTTGTCAAGCGCCTGCTGGTCGAACAGGATTTGAAGTACCGCGACTTTCATGCGTCGCTGTTGCCGAACATCGACAAGAAATCGATTATCGGCGTGCGCGTGCCTACCATGAGGAAAATCGCGAAGGAATTTGCTTCGTCTGCGACGCCGGTAGAACTCGGCAAGTTCCTGGACAAGCTTCCGCACAAGTATTTCGAAGAGAACCAGGTCCACCTTTTTGTGGTCGAACGCATCAAGGATTTTGACGAATGTGTGCGCCGCATCGAGCAGTTCTTGCCCTACATCGATAACTGGGCCGTATGCGACGGGAAATCCCCGAAGGCGCTGCTGAAGGACGAATCGCGCTTTTACGCCAAGATTTGCGAATGGCTGAAGTCGGCCAATCCCTATACGGTTCGCTTCGGCGTGAACATGCTGATGGCGTTCTTTCTGGACGATCGATTCGACAAGAGCCAGCTGAAGCTTGTCGCCGCCATCGACGAAAATCTATTTGATGACGCTGGCCGCGCGGAATGCCCCACCGACCGCTACTACGTGCAGATGGTTATCGCCTGGTACATGGCGACTGCGCTTGCCAAGCAATGGGACGCGACGTTCCCTTACATCAAGGGCCGTAAGCTCTCGCCCTGGATTCACAACAAGACCATCCAGAAAGCCTGCGAAAGCTACCGCATCACGGACGCGCAGAAGAAAATCCTCCGCGGATTGAAACTAGAATTGCATCAGTAGATTCAGCCCGCTGCCGCCATTGAAAAAATCAATCAACGGAAGGAGGGACATTTTTATGGAACCGGACGTTCCACGTCTTTGGTTGTAACTGTCCAAAGATCGCTGGTACTCGTCACGTTTGTTTGCATGACCCTTGCGTTCACTGTACTTGTAGATATTATACGAAAGAACGGGGATGCCGATGCCCAAGAATGGAATTGAACCTATGATAAATAATGTGCCAATAAATCCTCCTGCGGCCCCTTCATAAGATTTTGGATTGTAATTGCTTAATATTGCATAAGTTCCAAATCCAGCAAGGATTAATCCTATTCCAGTAAACGAGCCTCCAACAAGCATTCCTGTCGTATTCGGTGTATAGTCGGCGTCGTAGCCTTCTTCTGCAATCAGCTTAGAATAAATATTTGTGCTGTCTACAACGGGAACTTGTGGGGCGTTCTCGTTCTGTGCAAACACAGCACAGGCCGCGACAAGGACGAAAATTAATGTATGCAATATTTTCATGGCAGCACAGACCCATTTATGCTTTTAAAATAGCTTTTTTGACTTAATTTAGCGCGGACGGTCCCATGTGAGCCGTAGTTGCCAAGCGGAAGCTGGCAATGGAGGCGAGAGTGAGCGAGAAACCGGAGGTCTCGATTGCCGAGACGACGAGCGAACGGTCTCATAAGTCCACATTTGACATTCCTAGATACTTAGGGTATATTTAGGGTATGAAGGGATTGGTTCAGAAATTTACAGTTGTTTCGGCGGCTTTCGGCGTTGCGTGCCTTGCGGGCATTGCATCCCCTGCGCATGCGCAGACCAAGGTCGTCGTGGATCCGGGAAAAAAGTACCAGGTTTTCGAGGGCTGGGGCACAAGCCTCTGCTGGTGGGCCGTGAAGGCGGGCGCCTGGAGCGAGGCGAACCGCAGTAGCCTTATCGGTGCGATTGCCGACCCCGATACGGGTCTGGGCTATACGATTTTCCGCTACAACATCGGCGGTGGCGACCAGCCGGGCCATAACCACCTCACGAAGGGTGACGGCGGCGGCAAGGTCCCGGGTTACAAGCCCACCGAGAAGGGCGATTACGACTGGACGGCCGACCCGTATCAGCGCGCAATTGCATTGGAACTCGCCAAGCGCGTGAAGGACCCGATTTTCGAGGCGTTCAGCAATTCGCCCCCGTGGTGGATGACCAAGAGCGGCTGCGTTTCGGGAAGTAGCGACGGCAGCGACAACCTCAAGGAAGACTACTTTGACGACTTCGCGGATTACCTCTCCGAAGTGGCGCTCCATTTCAAGACGGAATGGGGGCTCACGTTCCGCACGGTGGAACCGTTCAACGAGCCTAGCGCCGGCTGGTGGAAGTCGAACGGCGGGCAGGAAGGCTGCGGCTTCAAGAACAACCAGTCCAGGATGATCGTGGAACTCGGCAAGGCGCTCCAGAAGAAGGGACTCTTCCCGGAAACGTCGGTGAGCGCTGCCGATGAGACGTCCATCAAGCAGGCGCACGACCAGCTGGGCAACTACACCGCGGAGGCGCTCTCTTACCTGGGGCAGGTGAACACGCACAGTTATTCCGACGGCAGCTACCGCAAGCAGCTTTTCAACCGCGCCTTCGGCCTGAACAAGCGCCTTTGGCAGTCCGAAACGGGCCCGCTTAGCAAGAGCGGCGACGAACATATCGCACTCTGGATGGCAAACGTGATTATCCAGGACCTGCGCGACATGCATGCGGAAGCGTGGATAGACTGGCAGATTGGCGACCCGGCCGAGAACTGGCGCAGCCTCGCGCTCAACCACAGCAAGCAGACTTTTACGCCGAACGCGCGCTACTACATGCACGCCGCATTCAGCCGCTACATCCGTCCGGGGTCCCGCATTATCGATAGCGACAACGGCAATACGCTCGCGGCGCTCCGCCCCGACGGAGCCCTGGTGCTTATCGTGCGCAACAGCGGCTCTAGCGACGTGAAGTACAATTTTGACCTGGGCGAGTTCGTGAAGATTGGCACGAGCGCGAAGGTGGTGCGGTTCGAACTGCCCGGCAGCTTGACCAAGCAATCCGACATCGCGGTTTCGGGCAAGGCACTCTCGATGACGGCGAAGGCCAACACGATTACCACGATGGTGATTGACGGTGCCGAGGGTGGCGCCTGCAAGCCGGATTCCATCATTCCGTACGTGAAAATCCACAGCAATAGCGGCTGGGACGAGACGATCGACGTGAAGTTGAACAAGGGCGACTCGCTGGTGATTGGCCCGCACCCGTGGGAAGGCGGCCGCTGGGTATGGACCGGCCCGAAGGACTTCGGCAGCACCAGCCGCGAAATCCGCTTCAAGAACATGGACGGCACCATGAGCGGCTACTACAAGGCGGTGCATACGAACGCTTCGGGCTGCGAAGGCTCCGTGACGTTCAAGGTGGTGGTGGACGATCCGGCGCACCCGTTCGTGGAACCGGACACGAGCGTGACGGATTCTTCGGGAGACACGTCGACGGTGGCTTTGCGCGGTCTCGTTCCCGAAATCTGTTCCATGCAGCAGGGCTTCAGCGTTGGTGAACCGCTGCAGGTGTTCGACGTGCAGGGGCATTTCCTGAAAAATGTGCAGGAATTCCGTCCGCAGAACTTCCGCCCGGGCATCTACATCGTAAAGCAGGGTTTCCGCGTGCGCCAGATTCGCGTGGAATAGCTGTTTAAACCTGCAACAAACATTTAATACTTGCAATTGCTAGTGACTAATGGCTAGCAACTAATGACTAATTACTATACTTTGTGCATGCTTTTACAGACAACAGCACAAAAAATCGCATTTACCCTCCTGGTCATTTTCCTCCTTGTCACAACAGGGAAGGACTGGCTCGACTTTCACACTTGCGGAGCGGTTGGCAACTGCCTCTCCGATGCGGGAACATTGCAGCTTTACACCAAGTCCGCGATGACGACCCTGCTCACGGTGCTCGCGTTCCTCGCTGTGCCGTCGACGTTCTCTGCCAGGGACGGCAAGCTGTTGCGCATCGCGTTCGTCTTCTCGCTCTTGGCCGATTACAGCTTCAGCCTGATCAAGGCGTTCTTCCATAATTCTGGGAACCTCAGTTCCATCTTGGGAATCGCGTTTTTCATGGTGTTCCAGGCCATCTTGATTTACAGGCACTCGCGTAAATCGGAATCCGATACGGCGCTGCCCAAAATCTACTGGCTGCTCGCTGTCGCGGTGGTTGCCGGAGTAGTCTTGATGGCAACGGAAACGTTGAACTTGGTGACTGCTGTTGTCGCTGTCTACGCCGTATTCGTCATCACCTCGGTGGTGGTCGGTTTCCTAGCTCCGCGCAAGGGATATTTCCCCGCCGTTAACGCCAAGCTTATCCGCTGGGGCATGCTCGCGTTCTTCTGCTGCGATGCGTGCGTCGGGCTCTCGATGGCGGGCGGCGACGACCACACCACAATGATGACCGTCTCCGAAATTGCGAACAACTTTATCTGGTGGTTCTACGTACCGGCGCAGCTCATGCTTATCCGCGCTACGGCAAAACCCTAGATACAAAAAAAGGCATCCTACACGGTGGAACACTCGAAACTACTATTATGAAATGATAGCAGTGCCTCGGGGCTTTGTTTTTCGCGTCGTAGCGCGCCTAAACTGAACCACAAGAGCAACGAGCTGAAATAATCTTGTTAGATCGGGCGTTAATCCGTGTGATGCCTGTACTCTTAATATACATCCGAATCAATCCAAAAACAATAGAGAATTTACTCGAAATTGTACTTAGATTGTCAGATTAGTGTAAAATATTCGGAACGTGGCGTTATTCCCAGCTCTTGGGCGTATCGATGCCTTCGTCCAGCATGCTCGATATGTCCTTGATGCTTTGGTCCATCTGTTCCTTGTAGACTTTCGCCTGGTGCAGCCTGCGCTTTGCCTCGAACAGCTGTTGGGCCATTTCGAGGGCGAGGAGGGCCATGCGTTTTCCGGCTTCCAGGTTGTATTTCCCGTAGCTTGCGTAACGTTCGTCGATGTAGTCGACAATTTCCTTCAGGTCCGCGTCGGAGAGGTCCGTGCGGATCTGAAGCCGTTCCTTGGCTACGTTGATACTTATCGATCTGTGGGATTCTACGTCAGCCATTTTTCATTCCTACGCCGAATGGATCATCGTCCATCAGCCAGCTTAGCCGAAAAAATTTGTTTGCGAGCCTCCATTGCTCGCAGAGAAAAGGTCGTTGTCCTTCTCGTTGGCGCCGTGGACTTCGATGGGGAGGTCTTCGTCTTCGGCAATCTGGTTGAAATCGAGTACGGGCTCCTGTTCGGGGGCTTCGTCGTTGGCGGGTTCTTCCGCAACAGTCTCTTCGGCGGCTTCTTCGACGACAGGTTCGACTGTCGGTTCGTTGGCCGGTTCTTCGGCAGGGGCTTCCTGGGCAGGGGCCGGCTCGGCAGCGGGTTCTGCGGCGCCTTCTGCGGAGGTTTCGAAGGAGTGCTCGACCGGGAATTCGGTGCCGAGCTCGTTTTCGATGGTGGAGAGGAGCTGCTTGAACTTTTCCTGGGCTTCGGAGATTTCTTCGCCCTGAGCCTGGATGGTGTCATTCAGCTTCTCGATGGCGGATTCCTTTTCGGCAAGCTGGCCGTTGAGGCTCTCGATGAGGTTTTCTTTTTCGGAAATGGATGCCTTGAGGCTGTCGATTTCCCCGCCCTTGGCGGCAATTTCTTCTTGTTGCTGGTTCAGCAGGCTGCGGAGGTCGCTGATTTCGTCAATTTTGAGATTCAACGCTTCGTTCTGGGCCGCCGCCTGGTTTTCGCGGGCGTTCAGGGCGGCCTTGCAGTCGATCAGGTCCGCGTTCGCGGTTTCCAGGAGCATGGTCTTGTCCTGAAGTTCGGCATTGGCGCCGGCTAGCGCCTGCTTCAGTCCTGCCACTTCTTGACGAAGGTTGCGCACCGTGGCGAGTACGCTGTCCACCTTTTGCGAAAGAAGGTTGATGTTCTCTAGGTTCATTTTTGCTCCGTTAGGGTTCTTGAGGAGGAGGGGTCATTATTAAGATATATAAAAAAAATAGAAAAGGAATAAACTTTATGTAATTATCTATTTTGGGAATATGCTTCCCGTTAGCGAACATATCGAACGCCGCCTGGCCGAACTCCCCGCGCTTCCTGGTGTCTACATCATGAAGAATGCGCAGGGGAAGATTATCTACATCGGCAAGGCGAAGGTGCTCAAGAACCGCGTCAGGAGCTATTTCGACGGCAGCGAGCACAACGGCCACCGCGCGGCCACGCTGATGCTGCCCTTTATCCGCGACATCGAGTGGATTATTACGGAGAGCGAGTCCGAGGCGCTTATTCTGGAGGCGAACCTTATCCGCAAGCACACGCCCAAGTACAACGTGCTGCTTAAAGACGACAAGCATTTCCCCTACCTCGCGTTTTCGGTAAACGAGCCGTTCCCGAGGCTTTTTTTGTCCCGTGCGGTGCGCAAGGACGGCTGCCAGTACTTTGGCCCCTTCATGAATTCCCGCATGATAGGCCAGCTGCAAGACATTGCCGCCCGCCTGTTCAAGATTCGCGAGTGCAAGCTGAAACTGCCGCTCGCAAAGCCCGCGAGGCCCTGCCTCAACTACCATATAGGGCGGTGTGGGGCCCCCTGCGTGGGGCTCGTGACGCAGGAGGAGTACCACCAGGCGGTGCTCCAGACGCAAATGCTGCTGAACGGCAAGCGCGACGACCTGATTGCCCTGTGGGAACGCGAGATGCAGGAGGCGAGCGACCGGCTGGATTTCGAGACCGCGATGAAAAAACGCGACGCCATCCAGGCCCTGAAGGCGACGGGCGTGCACCAGAAGACCGACGTGACGGATGCGCGCCTGTGCATGGACGTGCTGAGCCTCCGCCGCAACGGCACGATGGCGGCCGCGGTGATTTTTGAGTACAGGAACGGCGTGCTCTGCGGGCGCCGCCACTACCGCCTGGAATGCAAGCTGGAAGAGGACGAGACCGAGATTTTCCAGCAGATGCTTTTGCAGTGGTACATGGACGTGGAGTTTATCCCGGGCGAAATTGCGACCGACGTTCCCCTGGGGTTTGGCGATGAGGGCGGCTTTGCCGGAGATTCGCCGGACACAGAACCGCTTGCGCAGGCCCTGGCCGAGAAGGCGGGCCACAAGGTGACCATCACGAACCCGCAACGCGGCGAAAAGGTGGGCTTTTTGAAGCTCGCGGGCGCGAACGCCGACATGATTCTGGTGGAAATGCGCTCCGAGGTGCAGAAGTTTAGCGAAATCGACGGCGCGGTCTTTGAACTGCAGAAGGTATTGGGGCTCAAGAAGACCCCGTTCCGTATCGAGTGTGTGGATATTTCGCACCTCTCGGGTACGAACACCGTGGCAAGCCTTGTCGCCTTCAAGAACGGCCGCCCTGACAAGAGCAATTACCGCAAGTTCATCATCAAGACGGTCTCGGGTGTGGACGATTTTGCCAGCATGCGCGAGGTGATGACCCGCCGTATCCGCCGCCTGGAAGAGGAGGGCACGCCGATGCCCGACCTGTGGGTGTGCGACGGCGGCAAGGGCCAGGTGGACGCCACGATGCAGATTCTCAAGGAACTGGGTCACGACCAGGACCTGCCGCTTATCGGGCTCGCGAAGCGCCTCGAGGAAATCGTGTTCCCTGACGACCGCAAGAGCATCGTGCTGCACCGCACGAGCCCGGCGCTCAAGTTGTTGCAGAACGCCCGCGACGAGGCGCACCGTTTTGCCATCACGTACCAGCGGAGCAAGCGCAAGAAGGACCTGGAAGTGGAATGGCTCAAGATGCCCGGCGTGGGTCACGAGACCCGCGTGAAAATCCTTTCCAAGTACAAGAGTGCGGAGGCGTTCCTGGAGGCTCCGCTCGAAGACGTTGTTGATTTGCTGGGGAAGGTTCGCGGCAACAGGCTCCGCGAACAAGTGGCGGAATATATGGGTTCCCCCGAATAAAAAAAAGGCCCGCGAACGGGCCCTTTTTAAAGTTTTGTCGGTAGTTTATTCCTGCACGCAGCGTACGCTGAAGTGCTTGGACTTTTCGTCGACCTGGAAGAACTTCTGGTCGTTGTCGCCGGCGTAACCGGGTTCCTTTTCCACGATAATCACCGCGTAGCTGTCACCCTTGTTATCTTCGAAGTTCTTGTCGCCGTCTTGCGGGGTGGCGTTTGTCCAGTGGAAGCCCATTTCGCCGGTGAACCCGCAATCGCTGGATCCCTTGCAGCGTCCGCTGTAGCTCCAGGTGTACGAGGCGTCGTTGATGAGTGCCTGGGCCTCTTCGCGGCTCGGCAGCTTCCAGCCCTTGGGGCAGGCGCTCTGTGCGGCGTTGAAGGTGTACAGGCGGCCATACTTTTCGCAATTGGAATCTTCGTTGTTGAAGCACATGCTCTGACCGAACGCGTAGTTCAGGTCCTTGGCCATCCAGAGCTTGCCGCCGACGGTCACAAGCGGGTACGTCTTCTTGTTGCGGTTGTCGGTCATGGTAGTGCCTTCGATGGTCGGGGGCTCTTCGGACGGGGTGTCGATGGAGGCTCCGCCGCCCGAACTGGACGAGGACTTGGCCTTGGACGAAGAAGACGGGAGGTTGGCCTCGCAGCCTTCGTCCCAGCAGAATGCGATGGCGCTGCTGTAGTAGGGGTTCTCAACGTTGGAATTGGCGCTGATGTAGACCTTGGTAGAGTCTACGACCTTGTTGATTTTGGTGGAGTCGACGACAACGACGCTGTCACCGGAAGATGTCGGGGTCTTGCTGTCGGCCGACTTGGTCGAACCGGACGATGCTACGGAGGTTCCGTCGTCGGAATTATCGGCGGCGGCCAGGTCAGTAGAAGAGGAACATGCCGAAATTAATGAAAAAACGGCAATGAGTGCAGGGAAAGCTAGGTAACGTTTCATATGCCGAAATATACTTTTCTTTTTCGCCCTGAACGGAAAAAACTTTTTTACTATCTTTTTCGTCACTATGAGCAATGTTGAAGTTTTTGACACCACATTCGCCATAACCATCCTGGTTGTAATGGCTATCTGCATTCCCGCCGTTCTGCTCCTTGCGAACTGGTTCCTGCACCCGGGCAAGATCAAGCAGGTGCTTATCAAGGGATCTGCATATGAGTGTGGCCTAGCTCACGTTTCCGGGACAGCCAACGAGCGTTACCCGGTGAAATATTACATGGTCGCCATGCTTTTCCTGGTTTTTGACCTGGAAGTGGCGTTCCTCTACCCGTGGACCGTCCAATTCCTGGGCGGTGGCTGGGAGCTCCTTTTTGTGCTGCTTGGATTCCTGGTGATTCTCGAAGCCGGCTACATCTACCTGTACAAGAAGGGCGTGCTGGACTGGACCAGCATCAAAGATTAAGAGAGTGTTCTATCTCAAATAAATAAGATGCGGACCCCTTCTGGGGTCCGTGTCTTGCTATGAGACCGCTCGCGCTGACACTTAAAACGCTTCGCGGATGTAGAACGTGATGCCGAGCTGCTCGAAGTCTATCCACGAGAAATCGGCGCGGGCGTACAGTTTTTCGCTCTTGTTGAGGGCGAACTGGCCACCGAAGCCGAGCCCGGTATGCCACTTGTTGCGCATGAGGTCGCTGAAGTAGTCGCCGACCTTGCCCCCTTCGAAGAAGATGTTCCCGGCCAGGCGCCAGAACAGCTCCTTGCGGAATTCGGTCTGCAGGAACAGGGCCTGGTCGCCGCTGAAGTAGTTCGTCTTGACCCCGCGGAAGCGCTTGATGCCGTCGGGTCCGGCGAGCATGTCGAAGGGGACGTCCCCGTCTACGCGCTGCCACAGGAAGCCGACCGCCATGGAAGTGTTCCAGATGAACTCGCTGTAACCGCGGATGTCGAGTTCCTGCGTGCTGTAGCAGTAGTCGCTGAAGGCGCCGGGGAAGAATTTCTGTTCCCACTGGGCGAACATGCCGTGGCGAGACCAGTTCAGGTTGTCGCGCGTGTCGTAGTTGACGTGGTAGCCTATACCGTTGCGCCATCCGTCCACTTCCCCGGGATGTTCCACCGGGCCGTCGTAGTCGTCGAAGTCAAAAGCGCTGTAGTTTATCTTGTACACGACTCCGTACTTGAATGCGGAAAGTTCCGGCGGCAGCAACAGGCTCGTTTCCAGGTATCCTTCGGTATAGAAGGTCGAACGCGTGAGTTCGCGGTATATGTCCTTGTCGGGGTCGTTCCCGAAGCCGTAAAAATGCGTGCTCCACTTTTCGTAGAACAGGTAGACCTTGCCCGATACGCGGTCGTGCATCATAAAGAAAAGCGGAGAGATGGATGCCGAGTATTGGTTCTCGGTGGTGGCGTAGGCGATGATGTCGAGTTCGCTAGTGCGCCCGCCCTCGAAGGAAGGCTTGAAAAAGATGTTGCCCATGAGACCGTATTCGAACTTGGTCTCCTCGGTGTAGCCGAGTACAGGGACGATGGCGTAGCGCTGGAAATCGTCTTTTTCGCCTTCCTGTGCGGAAACCGGAGCCAGGAGCGATGCGCTTATGACCGTGGCAGATAGGGCTTTTTGGGCAAGGTTACTCACTGCATGAAATTTAGAAAAATACTGCCCCCGTTCCAAAGGGCTGTTTTTACAATTTGTAAACGGTATAAATTCGGCCAAGTGAGAAGGAGGCCGCGAAAAAATCTAGATAAACATATGGATAGTATGGGATGTCAAAAGAGGAGTCGTTATGAACAAATCAGTTCTTTTTCTTTTGGCTATGGGCGTTAGCGCGGCAGTGGCTGCGCAGGCTCCGCTCAATTTCGACGTCGAAAACCGGGGCAACGACCTTGGCGCTACGGCGGGCGAGCTGAAATCAAACAAAAAATTGCCGAATCCGTTCGAATTCCACGACGGTTCCAAGGTCACCAAGTATGGCGACTGGAGCAAGCGCCGTAACGAAATCAAGGCGGATATCGAAAAGTACGAAATTGGCGACAAGCCGATTCCTTCCGACGTAAGCGCTACCTACAGCGGCGGCACCCTCACGGTGACGGTGAAGGAAGGCGGCAAGACGATGACGATTACGTCGAAGTTCAGCATTCCTTCGGGCGATGGCCCGCACCCGATTATCATCGGCATGAACAGCGGAACGGGCTCGCTCTCTTCGAGCATCTTCAGCGGTTTTGTGCAGGTGCCGTTTAGCCACGACCAGGTGGCAAAGTACTCCATGAACGGCCAGAAAGACACAAACGTGGGCTTCTACAAGTTCTACGGCAACAAGAACCAGAACGGTGACTATTCCGCATGGTCTTGGGGCGTGAGCCGCCTTATTGACGGCCTTGCACAGATTGCCGACGAATACCACCTCGACATGGGCAAGATTGCCGTGACGGGCTGCTCCTACGCGGGCAAGATGGCGCTCTTCGCTGGCGCCTTCGACGAACGCGTGACGCTCACCATCGCCCAGGAATCGGGTGGCGGCGGCATCAACTCGTGGCGTACCTCGGCCGATTTCGCTAGCCGCGGCACGAACATCGAAAAGATTGACAACACGAACTACAGCTGGTTCATGCAGAGCCTGCAGCGCCAGGATCCGTACAAGCTCCCGCACGACCACCACGAACTCATTGCCATGATTGCCCCGCGCGCGGTGATTGCGCTCGGCAACCCCGGTTACGAATGGCTGGGCGACGAATCGGGCTACAAGTCCATGATGGCGGCGACCGAAGTGTGGAAGGCCATGGGAATCGAAGATCGCATCGGTTTTGACTTTACCGGCGGTCACGAGCACTGCCAGGCGGCCAGTAGCCAGACCAAGTCGGTGACGGCGTTCGTGGACAAGTTCCTCCGCAACAAGGATGCGAATACCGATATCCACGTGAAGCCCACGAACGGCAAGGGTTTCAAGATTGATAATTATGGCGACTGGATTGACTGGGAAACGCCGAATCTCCCGTTCGAGGCGGCGCCGGGTCCCGATACGACCGCTTCTATCGACACGAGCTCGACGGATACGGCTACCACGTCTTGTGGCGCAAGCCTCGCCATGCCGGAACTCGGCATGCACGTCTCGATGGGCCGTCTCGAAATTACCGGCGCTCCGGCCGGTGCCCGCGTAAAGCTCTTCGATGTCCGAGGTAATGTGGTGGCTCAGTTCGGCGAAACCGGCGGCATGCTGCCGAAGGCCGGCAAGGGCAGGCTCCTCGCTATTGTCGAGAGCGCCTCGGGTGCACGACTCATGACCAAGGTCATCAACAATACAGGCTTCTAAAACAAAACTCCTCATGCAACGCCGCACGGGTTTCCGTGCGGCGTTTTTTATGGGCTTCGCAGATGCTAAACTTTTTCTAAATTGCATTTGCGATGCCTATTCTTTCCGCACAGAATATCTTGCTCCGCTTTGGCGGCCCGCCGCTCCTGGACAATGTCTCGTTCGACGTCGAGGCGGGTGACCGCATTTGCCTTGTAGGCCGTAACGGCGAGGGCAAGAGCACGCTGCTCAAGGTGCTTACGGGCGAGATGGAAGCGAACTCGGGCGAAATCATAAAGAAGTCCGGACTCAAGGTCTCCCGCATGGTGCAGGAGATTCCCGCGCACCTGGATGGGACCGTCCGCGATGTTGTGATGTCGGGCGTGTCTCGGGACGGTCATGCGGACGATGCCGTGCGCAACAGCCATGCCGAAGCCATTCTTGGAAAGACGGGCATCGCTGCCGACGCTCCGTTCGACAGCTTGAGCGGTGGCCAAAAGCGCCGCGTGCTGTTCGCGAGGGCCGTGGCGAGCGATCCGGACTTGCTCTTGCTGGACGAGCCGACGAACCATCTGGACATTCCCGCCATACAGTGGCTGGAAGGCATTGTGACGCGCCTGGAATGCGCGGTGCTTTTCGTGAGCCACGACCGCACTTTTGTACGGCGCGTGGCGACCCGCATTTTGGAACTCGACCGCGGCCGCGTGCGCAGTTGGGATTTTCCTTACGACAAGTTCGTACAGTTCAGGGACCAGGCCTTGGCCGAAGAAGAAAAAGCCAACGCGCTTTTTGACAAGCGCCTCGCCGAAGAAGAAGTCTGGATACGCAAGGGCATCCAGGCGCGGCGGACCCGTAACGAGGGCCGCGTGCGCGCGCTTATCAAGATGCGCGAAGAACGCGCTGCGCGCCGCACCCGAACGGGTAACGTGAACATGCAGATTACGGAGGCCGACCGTTCGGGGCGCCTGGTTGCCCGGCTTACCGACGTGAGCTACTCCTACGACGGCGCACCCCTCATCAGCCATCTTTCTACGGAAGTTTCCCGCGGTGACCGCATTGGTATCGTGGGGCCGAACGGTTCCGGCAAGACGACTCTCTTGCGCCTGATCCTGGGCGAACTCAAACCCGACTCGGGCGATGTGCGCCTTGGCACCAACCTCCAGATAGCCTACTTTGACCAGATGCGTACGCGCCTGCGCGAAGACAAGACTTTGATAGAGAATATCGGTGACGGCCAGGCGTACATTACCTTGAACGGCGTCAAGCGCCATGTGTTAAGTTATCTGCAGGACTTCCTCTTTTCGGCAGACCGTGCCCGCGGCCCTATAAGCGCCCTGAGCGGCGGTGAACGCAACCGCCTGCTGCTCGCCTGCCTCTTTAGCCACCCGAGCAACGTCCTCGTGCTCGACGAGCCCACCAACGATCTGGACATGGAAACGCTGGACCTCTTGGCGGAACTTCTGGCCGATTACAAGGGCACAGTACTGACCGTAAGCCACGATAGGGCCTTCCTGGATTCGGTGGCGACAAGCATTCTCGCGATAGAAGACAACGGTTCGGTGTTCGAAGCCGTGGGCGGATACTCGGATTACGAGGAAAATCGCAAGATTCGCGAAAAAGAAAAGGCAAAAGCGGCCAAGATTGCTGAAGAAAAGGCGAATTCTCAGAAAAACGCCTCTGCTTCGGGAATGTCTAATGCCGAAAATGCAGTTAATTTAGCGAATTCTGCCAAAAAGCGCAAACGCAGCTACAACGAAGAGCGGGAATATACCGCACTTCCGGCCAAAATTGAAGGCCTGGAAGAGAAAATAGCCGAGATTCAGACGGAATTGTCCAAACCTGAAGTCTATACCGACGCAAAACGCATCGTGGAACTCCAGAAAGAGCTTTCGGACCTCAATTCCGAGCTCGAAAAGGCCTACGACAGGTTCGGAGAACTGGATTTCCAGTAATTTTAGGGCTGGGGTACTTGTGCTCTAGCTCACAAAATATTATTTTCTTACTAATAGATGTCTAAATGAATCTGAAAAAGGGAGGCCCCTATGAACGCGAAAATTTCTATTCTCGCTCTTGCTCTTTTGGGTGGTGCGGCCATGGCTGCACCGGAGCTTGTGTGGAGCGCCGCAAATGGTAACGGGAAGACGCTTCGTCCTTATGGCTCGTGGTATACCTACACGAGCGGTGGCGGAACTTCTGTGGATACGGCTACAACCGAGACGTCAAGGGTTATCGAATTGACCGTGACGAAAAAGACGGTCGAAACTTCTGCAGGTGTGGGCTTCGCCTGGAAAAAGGAAAATGGGGAAATCGATCTCAGTGCCTACGAGGGCATGTGCCTCACTTATTCGGCCAAGGCCCCGTTCCGTGTAGACTTCAAGCAGTCGACTATCACGGACGACAACTTCCACGGCTATGTTGTTCCTAAACAGTCTGCCATTGACACCCTCTTCATCCCGTTCGCCGATTTGGCACAGGAAGACTGGGGCGATGACTGGGTCAAGAAGGCCCTCAACCTGAAGAAACAGACTGGAGTCCAGTTTAGCTACAAGCGCGCGCTGATGGTCGAGTCCGGCGTGACTACGAATACCATTGAAATCGCCTCCATCGCGTTGGGCAGTTCGTGCGGAACCCATGCGCCGAACTTGAAGGCCGGCGTAACGTCTCCCGATGAAGCGACTCTTAACGAAGGCGATACGCTCAAGGTTGCCTTTAACCAGATTTTCGAAGATGCCGACGGCGACGATCTCAATATCGTGTTGTCGATTTCCGGAGACGACCTTGTGGACCTGAAGGGTGCCAAGAGTTACACGCTCAAGGATGTCGCATGGTTGAAGAGCGTCAAGAATCCTGGAAAGGATGCCTCCGCCACGGCCACCTTTACGGCGAAGGATCCCGAAGGCAAGTCGGTGAAGTATGTTCTCGTGGTGGCTCTTGTCGACCTTGAAAATCCGCCCGTGGCAGTCAATGACGAATACACGGTGGAAGAAGAGGGAACGCTTACCGTGACGGGCCTTCTCAAGGGTGTCATGGGTAACGACTACGATGACGACGGCGACGCCTTCACGATGGAAGTGCTGACGGAGACGACGCACGGAACGCTTACGGTGGACCAGAAAACAGGCGGCTTCACGTATGTTCCCGATGCCGATTTCTATGGCGAGGATACTTGGACCTACCGGCTTACGGATGCCAAGGATTCCGTGGGCAATGTGGGGACGGTGACCATCACGGTTACGAATGTCAACGACCCGCTCAAGCTGGAAATTGTTTCCGAGGAATTCTTCAAGGATACGATTTCGCTGGAAGAAGACTTTGAAGAAATGTACGAGCTTGACATTCCGGAAGACGCTCTGCTGTTTACCGATGCCGATGGCGTGGGAACGTTGAAGTTTGGCATCAAGACCTCCGGTATTGTCGATGCCTCCTACAATTCCGCCATTGCAGGGTTCTATGTGCTGGAACTGACTTCTGTCCCGAACAAGAATGGTCTTGACTCCATTTATTTCTACGCGACGGAAGGCGGCGATACGGCCGGTGTCTACATTTACGTGAAGGTTGCCCCGGTGGCGGATCCTCCGCTTGCTGTTGCCGATACGTACAAGATGTTCGAAGACAGCACCGTGACAATCGCTGCCCGCAAGGGCGTGCTTGCAAACGACGTGAATCCGGATGATCCTTCTGTCGAGCTTGTTGCCGTCCTTGACGAAGATGTCGCTCACGGCAAGCTCAAGCTGGAAAAAGACGGTAGCTTCACCTATACCCCGACAAAGGGCTTCGTCGGTACGGACGCCTTTACCTACTATGTCTACACGGACGACGAGGACAAGATTACTTCGGCTTCTGTCAAGGTCACGCTCGATGTCCAAGACAGGAACGACGCCCCTGTAGTTGTTGTCGATCCGGCTACGCTCGATACGACTATCGCAGAAGATTCGAAGGGTGTTACCTTCGTCAAGAATACTGTTTTGAGCTGGTTCAAGGATGCTGAAGGTGACCCGCTTACCATTACCGCTGCAAGCGATGATGGAAAGACGACTTCGGAAGTCACTTCGGCTGGCGCCTTGATTGTCCACTTGGCCAAGGACTCTGTGGGCGATGCCTACGTGACCGTTACTGCCAAGGACACCGTGGGCGGCGCTGCAAGCCTGAAGATTCACATCACGATTTCGCCGGTCAACGACAAGCCGGTGATTGCCAAGCAGGATTCCTTCTACGTCAAGGAAACGTCCGGCTGGTCCGTCAGCATTCCGCTGGCCGACTATGTGTTTGATGTTGACGGTGATTCCTTGACGTACACTCCGAATGTGACCAATGCGCTCACCGCAAGGATTGTGGTGAAGCTTGAGAATGATACGCTGAAGGTCTCTGGCAAGGATAACGTGACGTTTGATGCCGGCTCGCTGGTTGCGTTCGGCGTAAAGGTCTCCGATGCCGCCACCTATGTCACGCTGAACATCCACATCTTCGTCGGAATGGAAAAACCGGCGGAAGGTCTCCGTGCCATCGCTGCCGCTCCCAAGATGGGCTGGCAGGGCGCCATCCTCGCCAACCGCGGTGTGGCCGCCATGATGGACATGCAGGGTCGCGTGATGTGGAAGGCCAAGCTCCCGGTGAGCGAAGCCGACGTACGTAACGCCGCCGCCCAGGTGCAGGGCCGCAAAGTGCTCCGCGTCAACAACCAGACATGGACGATTAAATAGACGAAAGATTTTTCGTAACGAAAGTTTAAAAGAAAGGGCTCCGCTAAGCGGAGCCTTCTCTCGTCTGTAGCCGCAGAGCGGCGTTCTCTCGTCTCTCGTCTATTTCACCAGCGCTTCGGTATCCAGTGCGATCAGCAGTTCTTCGTTGGTGGCGACGACCATCGCGGTCGGCGTGCCGTCCTTGCTGATGATGTGGCCGGAGTTCTTGCCGTTGTCCTCGTTGCGGGCTTCGTCGATCTGGTAGCCGAGAATCTTGAGGTTGTCCATCGCCATCTTGCGGACAAGCTTGCTGTTCTCGCCGATACCGCCGGTGAACACCAGCGCGTCAATACGCGGGAGTGCCATAGCGATGCCGCCGATTTCGCGGGTAAGCCTGTAGGCGAACGTTTCGAGGGCGATCTGTGCGCCTACATGGCCTTCGCTTGCGGCCTGCGTCAGGGTGCGCATGTCGTTGCTGAGCCCGGAGAGGCCGAGCAGGCCCGATTCCTTGTTCACGAGCTTGTCCAAGCGGTCAATGTCGTAGCCGTACTTCTTGCTGATGAAGAAGAGGATGGCCGGGTCGAGGCTGCCGGAGCGGGTGCCCATGATGAGGCCTTCCAGCGGGGTGAATCCCATGGTGGTGTCTACGCACTGGCCGTTCAAAATGGCGGAGCAACTGGAACCGTTACCGAGGTGAGCCGTAATGAGGCAGACTTCTTCGGGCTTCTTGCCCAGGATCTTGGCGGCCTCGCCGGTCACGAAGCGGTGGCTTGTGCCGTGTGCGCCGTAGCGGCGGATCTTGTCTTCTTCGTAGAACTTGTAGGGGATGCCGTAGAGGAATGCCTTGCGCGGCATCGTCTGGTGGAAGGCGGTGTCGAACACGGCCACCTGCGGGAGCTTCGGGAAGAACTTGGTCGCGCATTCCATGCCGGTCGCGTGTGCGGGTTCGTGCAGCGGGGCGAACAGCGTGATGCTACGGATGTAGTCGATGACTTCCTGGCTCACCTTCTCGCTCTTGATGTACTTGCCGCCATGCACCACGCGGTGACCGATGGCTTCAATCGTGTCGATGAGCTTCTGTTCGTTCAAGAACTTCTGCACTTCGGCAACGGCTTCGGCGTGCGTGGGGCAGTCGAAATTGAAATCGATGTTGCCTTCGGGGCCCTTGGCCTTCACGTGGCCGTTCACGCCGATATTTTCGACGAGGCCGCTGGAGATGGACTGCTTGGTCTGGGTGTCGATGACGGCGAACTTGACCGAGGAGCTGCCGCAATTGAGAACGAGTACGCGCATATTGCTTCCTTTATATTTTTTCTTGCCATCAAATAATAGGAATTTTATTAACTACATTTACCAGTGATGCTCAAGAAAATCGCAGAATTTGACAACCGCGTATCGGTATACTGGACGAACCGCCATTTTTCGGAAAGGGTGAATGGCTGGCTCAAGTTCTATGTGCGCCTCGGCGACGGCTACATTTGGGCCGCCTTCGCGCTGTTCGTCTTCTTGATGGTCGGCTGGGAAAACTTCTTGCCCATCCTTTGGCAGGCGCTGATGGCGCTCGCGGTTAGCCTTGTGCTTTACGAGGTGGTTAAACTCAATACCAAACGCCCGCGCCCGTTTGCCGCGAATCCGCAAATCAAGGCCGAGGTCCCGCCGCTCGACAAGTACAGCTTCCCCTCGGGCCACACGATGAATAACCTGGCGGTGGCTTCGGCGGTGTTCTATTGCATTCCGCAGTACGGCTGGGTGATGATGCTGTTGCCGCTTACGTGGGGACTTTTGCGCGTGTACTTTGGCGTGCACTGGCTCACGGACATTTTGTGCGGGTTCTTGCTCGGCATATTGAGCTTTGTGCTTGGGCATGTCATTTGGATAACGATTTTTTAGGGAATTGTGTCATTCGTAAATGGGCTTTGTAAGTGCGAAAGATTTTTTTGCATCGCTGGCAAGTGACGAGCGCGTGTTCCTCCTGATACGTCATGGAGAACGCAACCACATTACTCCAAGCGACCCCGATTACGGTGCGCACGTAGGCCTTACGGAACGTGGACGCGAGCAGGCCCTGTCGCTAGGCAGGGCGATTCCAGCCGATGGCGACATCGTATTCTTCTCGAGCCCGGTAGGGCGCTGCATGGAAACGGCACGGTATATAGGCAGGGGCCGTGCCGGTGTAGGTTCGGCAGTTCAGGTCGCCGATTCCCCGCATGTGGAGCCGCTCGACTGCCTGGCGGAATACTTTGTGCAGAATTACGATGCGTACCTGGATGTGCTACGTGCCGGATTCTACGAAGGGATTTGTGCATGGCTCGAAAACGAAACTTCGCAAAGGGCCCGCGGTATCCGCGAGGCGTTCTACCCGTTGGCAAGCCGTTCCGAAGAAATGCTCTCGATGATGCTCGAAAAGGGTTGCGCGCGTTTCAATATCTTCGCGACGCACGACGCCTGGGTGGTCCCTTGCCTCACGCACTTCTGTAAAATGCGTTTCACGCCCCGGCGCTGGATGAATTACCTCACCGGAATGGCCGTGGTGACTGGCCCGGAAGGGAAGACTCCGCGCAGGATCGTTCCCGTGACCGGTCTCGAAACGGGGTGGCTGGAGTTCTAGGTCTATGCCTTTAAATATTGTACGCAACGACATCACCAAGGTCAAGGCCGACGCAATAGTCAATTCCGCAAACAGGAAGCCTATTTGCGGTGGCGGTACCGAATACCATATTTACGAGGCCGCAGGTCGCGAAGATTTGCTGAAGGCCCGCGAGCAGGTAGGCCCGCTGAATGTTGCCGAGGTAGCGGTGACGCCCGCGTTCGCGCTAGACGCGAAGTACATCATCCATACCGTGGGCCCCAAGTGGAACGACGGCAAGTCCGGCGAAATTGCCGCACTCGCGAATTGCTACCGTAATGCGCTCGAGAAGGCAAAGGAACTGGGATGTGAATCCATCGCCTTCCCGCTTATTTCTAGCGGGGTGTTCCGGTTCCCGAAGGATTACGCTGTAAGGATTGCGACGCAGGCCATTGGCGATTTCTTGCAGACAAACGAAATGCTGGTGACGCTCGTGGTTTTCGACCGCAAGGCGTTCGAAGTCTCCGAGGACTTGTACAGCGACATCCAGGCGTTTGTCGACGACAATTACGTACAGGAAAAGTACGGAGATGTGCGCAGGTTCGTAAAGTGGCGAAGGCAAGGTCGCAACATTCCCGATGAAGAGCGGTACTATGCACTTGAAGAACCGCGCGGTAACATTCCTCTGGAGGAATGTAGCGACGAATTCATCGAAAATAGATTGTCTATTGCCGATGGACAAGCGAAGAAACATGCGGAAAAATGTTCGGCAAGCCTCGATGACATTCTCGCGAAACCCGGCGAAACCTTCTGCGACAAACTTTTCAATCTCATTCACGAAAAGAATCTGGACGACGTGGAAGTCTACAAGAAGGCGAATCTCGACCGCAAGCATTTTTCCAAGATACGCAGCAACGTAAAGTACAAGCCCACCAAGAAGACGGTCCTCGCGCTCGCCATCGCGCTCCACCTGAACATGGACGAAACAAAAGACTTGCTCGCCCGCGCGGAACTCGCGCTTTCGCCCTCCAACAGGGGTGACCTGGTCGTTTCGTACTTTATCGAGCGCGGAAAGTACGATATCTGGGAAATCAATAACATGCTTTTCAAGTTCGGGCTGCCGACCCTGGGCATATAACTGCTGAAATTCGCTCAAAATCACCAATTTGAAATGTCGCCTGCCAGGCGACCAAATTGCCTCACCTAGCATCTATTATTGCCATCGTTAACCGGTCGCAAACGTGAAGGTGCGAACGCACCAAGCCAGTGACCACTACCTAAGCCGCACGAATAGCGGCACGGAGGCAATCATGAAACAGGGACTCACCGAAATCGTATTTATCCTGGACCGCAGCGGTTCCATGAGCGGGCTCGAAAAGGATACCATCGGGGGCTTCAACAGCACCATCGACAAGCAGAAGCAAGAGGCGGGCGAAGCATTCGTTTCCACCGTGCTCTTCGACACAGAAATGGAAGTGCTCCACGACCGCGCCCCGCTCGCGCGTATCGAACCCCTGACCGAAAAGGAATACTATGCCCGCGGCGGCACCGCGCTCCTTGACGCCATCGGCGGGGCAATCCATCACATCGGAAACGTGCACAAGTACGCCCGCGACGAAGACCGTCCCGAAAAGACCATCTTCGTCATCACCACCGACGGCTACGAAAATGCAAGCCGCAAGTATTCCGCCGAACGCGTGAAGCAGATGATCGAGCGGCAGAAGCAGAAGTACGGCTGGGAATTTATCTTCCTCGGCGCAAGCATCGATGCCATCGAGACCGCAAGGAACTTCGGCATCGACGAGGATCGCGCCGCAAACTTCGTGAACGACAAATCCGGAATCGGAGTCATGTACGAGGCGCAATGCTGCCTGATGAGCGATATTCGCCATAACCGCAAGAACTCCCGCCAGTGGAAGGCAAAGGTCGACGCCGACTACGCAAAGCGTGGTAACCACAACGGGAAATAGCCTGTTGCTTTCGCACCTCAAATAGAGTATATTAAAAATATCTATTTGAGGTGTATATGGGAGCAAGATTCTTATGCATACTCGTGCTAGCCCTCGCGGCGCTGCAATCCTTCGGTGCCGTTTACTACGTGGCGACCGACGGCAACGATGCCAGCGCGGGTACAAAAGACAAGCCCTTCGCCTCGCTCAACAAGGCGAATACCGTGGTGCATGCGGGCGATACCGTGTGGGTGCGCGGAGGCATCTACGACCTGCGCGATACGGTCTTTTTCGCACGGTACAAAATGACTGCGGCAATAGTCTTGACGGCAAGCGGCGAGAGCGACGACAACCGCATCCATTACCTGGCCTATCCGGGCGAGCGTCCGATTTTTGATGGCGCGAACCTCCCCGTGGCCGCAGGCACGGACCATAGCGACGGCACGCCCGAGGGCGCGATGTACACGTCTCCCATCGTGATTTCGGCAAAGTATTTGCACTTGAAGGGTTTCGAGGTGCGGAACACGCCCATGAAGCACAATTCCAATTCCGGCGTTTTCCTTTACGCGAGCAAGCACATTTTCTTGGAAAATATGGACAGCCACCACAATGCGGGTCCCGGATTCTTCGCGAACGACGGCGCGCCAGATGGTGGCGGGCACATCTTCTTGAACTGCGACGCGCACGACAACTACGACCCCTTGGGCTGGCAGGGCGACGGCGAAAACGCCGACGGCTTCGGCGCGCATTACCAGAAGCCGGGCGAGGGCGATACGACCAAGTTCATCGGGTGCCGCGCCTGGTGGAACAGCGACGACGGCTTCGACTTCATCAACCAGGAATTCCCCGTGGTGCTGGAGAACTGCTATGCCATGGGGAACGGCTACAGCGACTACGGGCTTGGAAACCCGAAGAACGGCAACGGGCACGGCATCAAGATGGGCGAGAGCACCCTCGGCGGCGGGCGGCATACCATCAAGTTCTGCGCTGCCTGGAAAAACAAGGCGACGGGCTTTTACGCGAACTACACCGGCGTGGGCAGCAAGTGGCTCAACAACACGTCTTACATGAACAAGGACCGCGAATTTGCCATGGCATCGACGCTCTTCGATTCCGAAGGGAACCGCATTGCCGAGGTGGCGCCCCTCACCGGCGACAACGCGCACGTGCTCAAGAACAACATTGCCTTCCCGAACAAGAATTCGCAAGTCGGGGAGTGCTGGGAGTATATACCGAGCCAGAACATCGACCATTACGTGGAATGCCCCGCCGGCGAGAACAACACATGGAACCTGAAACTCGACCTGACCGAAGACGATTTTGAAAGTCTCGACGACCCGAGCATGACTGTCACGGGCAAGGATCTTTCGACCATCGCGGGAATCTTGGGCCCGCGTAACGATGACGGCAGTTTGCCCGACGTGGGTTTCTTGAAACTCAAGAAAGGGAGCCGCGCCATCGACAAGGGCGAGGATTTGGGATTCCCGTTTGTGGGCGAAGCGCCCGACCTTGGCGCATTCGAATACGGGATGAGTTCGTCACGTCATTCCGGGCTTGACCCGGAATCTAGCAGTTCCGCGGAAAGCGCTGCCTCCATCGCCATGCCCCGCAACGGCCATTTGCCTGCATTGCACGCCACCCGTGGCGCCGCGCTTGTTTTCGACCTGCAGGGCCGCCATATCAGAACGATAAAAGTCCCCGGCACCTATATCATACACTACGGCAGTGAAATCCGGAAAGTGCAGGTGAGGTAGTTTTCTTAGCTAAACTCAAATATCTTGATAAAAATGTGTTAAAACTACACTTTTATCAAGATATTTTTGCGATTTTGTCTCATTTTTATATATTCAACTTCGAAAATGAGCGCCGCCCCCGCAACGCCCCGGCAGTTGTCAAGTATTCCTTGACAACTACTCATGTGCGGAATACGAACTACACGAAACAAATTCTATTCCCCCTCTCGCAGCAGCCTCTCGAACAGTGGGCGATACACTGCGATATCTTCCAGCTGCATGATGGTCGTAATCTTGTTGCCGGCATCCTTGCTGGATGCGCCACAGTGGAAGAGCTTTTCGTTGGCGGTTCCGAAATCCAGGTAGATGTACCTGTCGTGGAATATGTTCCCCGTGGCACGAACATCGTCAAGTTCCACATCCGGGCGGGCTGCCCTGAAGTCCGCCAGCATGCTTTCGGTCAGGCGGGAGCGCCCGTGCTGCTCGCTGAAAATCTTGACCGAAACATCCTTCGCCACGCACCGCAGCAAGTCGAGCGTCTTTACATCCAGGTAATCATCTACAATCAGCACGGACTTCTTCGCCATGGTGTAAATCTGCGTGTAGGCGACATCGGCTTCCAGCCGCTGCCCGTTCAGAATCAGGAAGTGCTTGAAGGTACTCGGATCGATGAAATTCGCCATGACCTTCTGGAGAAAACCTTCGTTTCGTTCCATCTTGTTAGAAAGCGTGCGGACATCCGTGGCAATCTCGGCGATATCCCGCGTGTTTTGACTTGTCTGCGTCGCCAAGGCGACCATCCCCGCAGAAACATCCGGCGCATTCTCCGCCGCAATGTAGTCCTTCATCTGCTTGAAAAGACGGATAAGGGCCTTGCTCTGTGCGGTCGCCTGTTCGCCCTTGAGCACCGTCATGAGCATGTAGATGCCCTGCTCCGTGAAGGCGTAAGGTTTATAAGAACGACCACCTTTCACGCCTTTTACCTGCATCGAGGTCGAAATTTTCGACCTCGATAATAACGATATCTCGGCATTATTCAATTGAAAACGAAAATCCACATCAAATTTGACGATATTATTCTTGACTTGTTCATTGAACCTTTTCGTACTATACCCGTAAATTTCCGCCAGATCGGCATCGAGCATCACCTTTACCCCGCGGATGGTATATATCCGTGACTTGAGCAGATTCTCGTCTATCAGGCTAAATTCGGGCTTTTTCGGCGCAACGGCCCCGGCCGCACTGGCCGCAACATCTTTCTTCATCGTCAACTCCTCTGGCATACAAGCGTAAAAAAATTACCAAAGACTATACACTTGTGCACTATAATATAAATTCAAAAATTCAGTTTGTCAATAGGCCCACGCGATTTTTTGAAAATTATTTTGATGGGGGAGGTTTCCCCCTCGCTCCAACCGCCTAGCGGCGTTTTTCGCTACCCTCTCGCCTAGTGGGCTCTGCCCCCTAACACCCCCGAAAGCGACGCGCCTTACTTCCTCTGCAGGGAACTGCAAGAAGGGTTCCTCGACGGAATCACCGGCAGCTACCGCGACCCCGAACCGTACTTTGTCGCCATGCGCAACTCCGAAGCGTTCGAGAAGTACGACGCGGAATTCCCGCCGAAGGAAAAGCTCAAATTGCTTGGGCAATTGTTCTAGATAAAGTGAATTAGAATCAAAAGTGGTATGTGCAAATTTTGCACATACCATTTCTAATTTGACCTTTTATTTCCTCGCTACTCTTTTCAAGCGTTCTTTCTTCAACAATTTCGCACTTTTTTCTGGAGTGGGGAGATTTTCGGGCATCGTTCCGCCAAGTTCGGCTATCGTCTGACGGACCTTCTTACCGACCGCAAAATGAGTTTCGTTCGCCTTTTCCTTGCCCTTGATATTTTCGCGTCGAAGCTTGTCATCTGTTTGCGTAATGCGAAATAGATTTGCGGCAAGTTCCGTAGCCCCCATGTGGTCCAGAATCTGTTCGTTTTTCTTGAGTCCTTTACGCTTGTGGATGTCCTTCATTCCCAAACCGTTGTAAAGCCCCTGATAGCCGCGATTTTGGAACACTGCGTAATCTGCAGGTGTTTCGACTCCGGCAGCCTTTGCGGAACTGGCGAGAAATTTGTTACGGATAGTAACTTCGTCACGGATTGCCAGACGCTTATCGTCTTCCGAAAGTTGCGCAATATCGTCAGCAATTTCTTGCTGACGGGTCTTTACAGCAAAATACGTTTGACCGAGGGCGATTATCTCCTTGCGGGGGTCACCATTCATTACAATCAAGTAGCAGGCGTAACGGGAGAGCTTGATGTCAGCGATTTTGCGCTGGGCTCCTTTGGCAAGGTCTATCATTTTGTTGGCGTCAACAAAATGATCTGTTTCGACAAAACCGCTTGCTGTGCAAGCTTCTTTTGCTCGCTTTATGCTCTTTTCAAAGTTTCTCCATTCCGTATATTCCAGAGCAACTTGCAGTTCCCTGGCATACCAGAATTCGGCTCCATTTTCATCGATGTGCTTGATGCTCTCAAAAGTCTGCTGAGAGTAGACAGTTACTTCTTTTTTTGTCATATAGCCTCCAAGTGGTCAAATTTTTTGACCGGTTGATGTTAGAGGCGTCTTTTATATTCCGAAATCCCAGAATAAAAAAAAGACGCATTTCTCCATTTAGACAGAGAAACGCGTCGGCCATTAATGTACCTAATATCCGGAAAGTTGGCAAGGGGAACAGAAAAATTTTACATACCCCCCTCGCCCTGATCAAGCATACTCCGCATTGCATTACTATAGTGTGGAATATCCGTTTGCGGGGCAGAAACACGCTTTTTTTTGACCCCAATCACACTGACATTTCTTGACAGTCCTATTGATGTATATTTCTATAGAGGCGCTTTTTGGGGGATCCTATGGAAAACATCGAAAAGGAATATTACGAGTCTGGTGCGCTGCTGCACGAGTACTCCGTAAGGGACGGGCGAAAGCACGGCCCCTATAGGCGCTATTACGAATCCGGGGCGCTCCGCATGTCGGCCACGTACCGCGACGGATTCATGGAAGGCCCCGAAGAGGAATTTTTCGAGAACGGCCAGCTGCAGGTGCGCCGCGTGTACTGCCATGGCGAAGTCGCCGACTCGGTGGTGGTCGCGCTGAATCCCGACGGCACGCTCTCCGAGGTGGAGGAATGGAACGGCGGCCGTTGCCGCAGCTACGATGGCGACCGCAGGCTCGTCCGCGAATTCGGGCTGTTGAACGGCGACCGCGACGGCCTCTACATCACGTATTTCCCCGACGGCACGGTGCACGAGATGCACATGTTCGCGCACGGGCTCAGGCACGGCAGAAACCTCACCTATTACGAGAACGGCAACATCATGTATGACGACAGCTGGGTAGAGGGCAGGCGCCTCGGCCGGTGCAAGAAGTATTTCGAGAACGGGAATCTCCAGTCCTCGATATCTGTGAACGAAAAGGGCCCCGACGGCGAGATGTTCCGCTACTACGAAGACGGCACGCTGCGCGACAGGAGCGTTTTCGTAGACGGCCAGCTCGAAGGCGAAGACCTGAACTACCACCCGAACGGCCAGCTGGCCCGCCGCTTTGTGTACAGGGCCGGCCTGCTCACGGGCGTGGCGTCGTGCTATTACGATAACGGGCAGCTGGAATGGGAACGCGAGTACGAGAACGGCATCGTGAAGGACTCGACCGTGACCGTCTACCAGAAGGACGGTTCCGTCCGGGGGACCGAAGTCTGGGAAAACGGCATCGCGCGCGCCTATTCCGAGTCCGGGGAACTGCTTTACGAAGGCGGGTATGTCAACCAGCAGGAGATGGGCGAGCACAAGGCGTACTACGCGAACGGCCAGGTGAGCCGCAAGATGCACTTCAACAAGGGGCGCCTCGACGGCGAGGGCTCCATGTACGACGAGATGGGGAACCTCACGCGCGAAAGCGTGTTCGTGAACGACAAGCTCGACGGCGACGACCTCTTCTATTACCCCGGGGGCGGCATCCGCGAGCGCATCCGCTACGACATGGGACGGCCGCTTGCCCACGAGGAATACTACAGGAGCGGGGCGGTCCTCTGGCGCTATACCCTGCAGGGCGGCGCGCGGAACGGGATCTCTTACCAGTATCTCGAAGACGGTTCGCTCTTTTGCGAGATGCCCTTCAACGACAACAAGGCCGAAGGCATCGCCAAGTACTACGACAAGGAAGGCCGCGTCTGCAGGGAATCCCTGTACGCCGACGACCAGTACTGCGGCGGCAACATGAAGGTCTACTACCCGAGCGGCAGGCTCAACGAGCAGTGGGAAATGCTCTACGAGGTGCCCAACGGCGAGGAGACGGTATTCTACGAGAACGGCACCGTGGCCGCGAAGATCCGCTACAAGCGCGGCCTGCCCGTAGACGGCCAGTACGAAAACCATGACGAGAACGGCAACCCCGACGGCCATTACGAGTTCCGCAACGGCCTGGGAAAGCTGGTGGGCCCCGACGGCGAACTCCGCATGGAATGGGGGTGTTACCGCAACCACTGCAACGGGCGCTGCCGCATAATCGACTGCGAGGACGGCGACTTTGACGGCTACATGGTGGACGACATCCCCTGCGACACGTTCGAGGAGTTCCTGGACATGACCTTCGACCTGCTTGCCGCCAAGTGCGCGGCGCGCTTCGCCGACGAATCCGCCGAGGGCGTCTACAAGCGGTTTTTCGCGAGGGCCTACAACAGGGCGGTAAAGTCCATCGCCGCGCAGGTGGAGTCCGACGACTGCGCCG